>Ga0187809_10000005_pt1 | contig 391019 bp, 384 predicted proteins | sample NC_wetland_sal_i_8_FD_132415 | JGI IMG/M metagenome (GOLD analysis project Ga0187809, IMG submission 132415) | Wetland sediment microbial communities from Neuse River Estuary, North Carolina, USA - ASW_4 | ecosystem: Environmental > Aquatic > Freshwater > Wetlands > Sediment | place: USA... | reverse complement strand
CGTCGTCCGCGATCTCCACGCGGATGAGCGAACGGTGGCCGGGGCGCATGGTCGTCTCTTTCAGCTGCGCGGGCAACATTTCACCCAAGCCCTTGAAGCGCGATACGTCGACTTTCGCGTTCGACTTGAACGCCGTCTTCAAAAGCTCGTCGCGATGTTTCTCGTCGCGCGCATATTCCGTTTTTGCGCCTTGCGAAAGGCGATAGAGCGGTGGCATCGCCAGAAAGAGATGATGCTTCTCGATGAGGCGCGGCATCTCGCGGTAGAAATAGGTGAGCAGCAGTGACGCGATATGCGCGCCGTCCACATCGGCGTCCGTCATGATGATCACGCGCTCATAGCGCAGGTCTTCGTCGCGATATTTCGTGCCGGTGCCGCAGCCCAAAGCTTGCACGAGGTTCGCAAGCTCCTGGTTCTCGGCCAGCTTGCCCGCTGCGGCGCTTGCCACGTTCAGAATCTTGCCGCGCAAGGGCAGGATCGCCTGCGTGGCGCGGTCGCGCGCCTGCTTGGCGGAGCCGCCGGCGCTGTCGCCTTCGACGAGGAAAATCTCGGTGCCCGCGGGATTGTCGCTGGTGCAATCGGCCAGCTTGCCGGGCAGGCGCAGCTTGCGCGTTGCGGATTTGCGGCTGACTTCCTTTTCCTGGCGGCGGCGCAGGCGCGTTTCCGCTTCCTCGATCACGAAGCCGAGCAGCCGATCCGCATCGGCGGGGCTTTCCGCCAGCCAGTGATCGAAATGGTCCTTCACCACATTCTCGACCAGCCGCTGCGCGTCCGGCGTCGAGAGCTTGTCTTTCGTCTGCCCCTGGAATTCCGGATCGCGGATGAAGACCGACAGCACGCCGCACGCGGCAGCCATCACGTCATCGGCGGTTATAAGCGACGTCTTCTTGTTGTTGGCGCGTTCGCCATGCGCGCGCAGGCCCTTCGTCAGCGCGTTGCGGATGCCCTGTTCGTGCGTTCCGCCCATCGGCGTGGGGATGGTGTTACAATAGGAGGACATGAACGGATCGACTTCCGGCGCCCATGTCACGGCCCATTCCACCGCGCCCTTGCCGTCCTTGTTTTCGAGACGGCCGAAGAAATAGCGCGGCGTGATCGTGTCCTTCTTGCCGATCTCGCCTTTCAGGAAGTCCAGCAGGCCGCCGGGATATTGCAGCGTGTCTTCCGAGGGCGTGTCGTCGTGGATGAGCGATGGCGCGCATTTCCAGCGGATCTCGACGCCGCGAAACAGATACGCCTTCGACCGCGCCATGCGGTAAAGCCGCGACGGAATGAAATGCGTGTCCTTGCCGAAAATTTGGGCATCGGGATGGAATGACACGATGGTGCCGCGCCGGTTCACCGCGCCGCCGCTCTTCAGCTTGCCAACGGGCTTGCCGCGCTCGAAACGCATGACGTGGCTCTGCTTGTCGCGCGCGACATCAACTTCCAGCCAGTCCGACAGTGCGTTCACGACAGAGGCGCCCACGCCGTGCAAACCGCCGGACGTGTCATAGACCTTGCCGCCGAATTTTCCGCCGGCATGCAGCGTGGTCATGATGACTTCGAGCGCCGACTTGTTCTTGAACTTGGGATGCGGGTCGATCGGCATGCCGCGGCCGTTGTCGCGGATGATGATGACGTCGTCTTCCGCCATCTCAATCTCGATGCGATTGGCGAACCCGGCGACCGCCTCGTCCATCGAGTTGTCGAAGATTTCGGCCACCAGATGGTGCATGGCGTTGACGTCGGTGCCGCCGATATACATGCCGGGCCGGCGGCGGACCGGTTCCAAACCCTCAAGAACCTCAATGTCTTTCGCGGTATAGCCCTTGGAAGACGAGGAACCGTTATTTTCAAAAAGGTCGGGTGACTTGGCCATGCTCACACTGTCGCAAATTGGGACGCTTCCCGCGATTCGGGTAACCGCAGATTAACGGAACGAATGCCGCGCCGCGCGCGCCCGCGCAAGACCATCTTTTCTTAACGCCCCTTACTTAGACTTTGACGCGAAACGAGGGCATCTATCAGCCGCTGGGGACCTGGCGCTTTTCATGACCGCGCAAATTCTTTCAGCCGCGAAAATGGCCGAAGGCGACGAGCCGCGCCTGCTGCGCGCGAAGCTCGACGTCATCGGCCAGAGCTTGCCCATGACCATGTGGCTCAATCCCACATGGGTGCTGCTGACGGCTTTGCCGTTCTTCTATCCCGAAAACCCCTTTGGGCATGTGCCTGTATCGCGCGTCTCGTTGGTGGTGGGATTGCACCTTGTAAATTCGATTATCGCCGGCTTCCTCTATCGCGCCTTCCGCCGGGACTCGTCCAACGGGCGCCGTTGGTTGCAGACACTGGTCGTTTTCCAATTCTACATCGGGCTGACCTGGGGGGCCACGATCTGGTTGTTCTGGCGCAACGGCAACGCCGCGAACAATGTGTTCGTGATGATGCCGTTCGTTGGCCTTCTGTGGGCTTACTGCCTGTCGCGCGCGATGCACTTCGGCGTTTATCTAGCCGCCGTTCTGCCGATCGTCGCCTTGGGCGCTGCGCGTGCTCTCACCGCCGATGGAACGGCTGCTCATGCGCTCGGCTTTGTCCTCATTATCATCTTCGCCTACACGCTGCTTCTTGCCTTTGTCGCGATCCGCCAGTTCGAAAATCTTGTCATCACGCGCTTCGCCAATGACGACCTGGCGATCGACCTGCGCCGCGCGCATGACGAAGCCATCCGCAAGCGCTTCGAGGCCGAAGCCGCGAATGCTTCCAAGACGACGTTCCTCGCCAACATGAGCCACGAGCTGCGCACGCCGCTGAACGCCATTCTCGGCTTCTCGGACATTATCGCCAACGAGCGCCTGGGCGGTGTCGGAACGCCGCGCTACAAGGACTATGCGCACGACATCAACGCGTCGGGCGGCCACCTGCTGAGCATCATCAACGACATCCTGGACATCGCGAAGATCGAGTCCGGCAAGATGGAGCTGTTCCCTGTGGTGCTCGATCCGCGCAACGCCATCGAAGATGCCGTGAAGGTCGTCGCCGGCCGTGCGCGCGAGCGCAACCAGACGATCGACGTGCACATCGCCGACGATGCGCCGATGCCGTTTGCCGACGAGCGCGCCATGAAGCAGATCGTGATCAACCTGGCCGGCAACGCGATCAAGTTCACGCAGGAAGGCGGGCATATCGACGTCTACGGCCGCAAGGCGGACGGCGGATTCGAGCTCTGCGTCGAAGACAACGGCCCCGGCATCGCGACGGAGCTGCTGGACAAGGTCTTCACGCCGTTCAACCAGGTCGACAATCGCTACAACCGCAGCGCCGGCGGCACGGGCCTTGGCCTGTCGCTGGTGCGCGGGCTCGCGGAACTTCATGGCGGGAAGGCGTGGATCGAAAGCGGCGTGGGCCAGGGCACGCGCGCGCATGTTTACTTCCCGGTAGCGAATGCGCCGGATCTCCGCGCGCGCAACCGCGCAACGGCATAATCATTCGCGAGTGTTTCTAAGTAAATCTTAGGAAAGACTTTGCGATACTTCCCGCGCTCCTTCCGGGGGTTGGGAAGCAAAACAGGGTATCGCTGTGGGTTACGGTCAGCGTTTGCGCGTGCAGAGAACCGCGGATGTCCGCGTTCTCAAATCGCAATTGGATCTGATAGCCGAGGTCGTGCATTCGGCCCGCTTCGTCTCGCCGCTATGGGCGCTGGTGATGGCGTTCATCGGATCGTCGAGTTTCGGCTGGCTCGGCAACCAGTCTTTCGTTTCGGCCCTCATTCTTCCGGTTCTTGTCGGCGCCGTGGCGTTTGCGGCCTCGCGCCTGACGGATGTCTATCAGCGCGACCTGCGCGCCCATGGCGACGCCACGAAGCTGCAAGGCTGGTTCACCCGCTTCATCGGCGCGCAGATCGCGATCAGCGCGGCGTGGGGCTTGGCGCCGTGGATTTTGTGGGAGCCGGGCAACCTGCTCAATCACGTGTTCATCATCGCGGTGTGCGTCGGCGTGCTGTCGCGCCTCGTCATCAGCCGCGCCAGTCACATGGACATGTTCCTTGCCGCGCTCGTGCCGCTGACGGCGGTGTGCGCCACGCGCTTCATTTTCGCCGGAACCTGGGTCGATTTCGCGATCGGCCTTCTGGTACCGGCCTTTGCCGTGCAGATTTTCTTCGACGGTCGCCGGCTGACGCGCCGCGTGGACGAAGACTCGCGCCTGCGCTTCGAGGTGGAAGACCTTGCCCGCGAACTGGAAGAGGCGCGCGACGAAGCGTTGCGCAAGCGCTTCGAGGCGGAAACCGCCAATGCGTCCAAGACCGCGTTCCTCGCCAATATGAGCCATGAGCTGCGCACGCCGCTGAACGCCATTCTCGGCTTCTCGGAAATCATCGAGAAGGAATGCTTCGGCCCGGCCGGCAGCCCGCGTTACAAGGAATATGCGGGCGACATCCATTCTTCCGGCGCGCATCTGCTCAGCCTCATCAACGATCTGCTCGATGTGGCGAAGATCGAAGCCGGCCGCATGGAAATCGAGCCATGTCCGCTGGAGGCGAAGAAGACGCTGGAAGCGGCGCTCAAGATCATCGCGGTCAAGGCGCGCGAGCGCCGCCAGGAGCTGGTGATCGAAGTCAGCCCGGACGCGCCGGAGCTGTTTGCGGACGAACGCGCGCTCAAACAAATTCTCATCAACCTGGTGTCCAACGCCGTGAAGTTCACGCCGGAGGGCGGTCGCATCGGCGTCGTCGCCTCGCGCTCGCGCAGCGGCGACTTCCAGCTCATGGTGGAAGACAACGGCCCGGGCATTCCGCGCGACAAGCTGGACAAGATCTTCAAGCCGTTCAGCCAGGTGGACAATCGTTACGATCGACAAGGTGGTGGGACGGGGCTGGGGCTAGCTCTCGTACGCGGCCTGACCGAGCTGCATGGCGGGCGTGCATGGCTCGAAAGCGAGCAGGGCAGGGGCGCGCGCGCCTATGTCGTGCTGCCCGGCAAGCCGGCGGATTCTTCAGCGGAAGCCGCCGCGGCGTAAAACAAAAAGGCCGGGAGCGATCCCGGCCTTTTGCTTTTTCCAAACGGTCCAATCAGACCGAGTAGTACATCTTGAACTCGACCGGATGCGGCGTGTGTTCGAAGGTGTAGACCTCCTGCATCTTGAGCTCGAGCCAGCTGTCGATGAAGTCGTCGGTGAACACGCCGCCCTTTTTCAGGAACGCGCGATTGCGGTCGAGATTGTCGAGCGCTTCGCGCAGCGAGCCGCACACGGTCGGCACTTCCTTCAGTTCTTCCGGCGGCAAGGCATAGAGATCCTTGTCCATCGGTGCGCCCGGATGGATCTTGTTCTCGATGCCGTCGAGGCCGGCCATCAGCAGCGCCGCGTAGGCCAGATACGGGTTAGCGCCCGGATCGGGGAAGCGGACTTCGATGCGCTTGCCGTTCGGCGAAGCGGAGAACGGGATGCGGCACGACGCCGAGCGGTTGCGTGACGAATATGCGAGCAGCACCGGTGCTTCGAAGCCCGGGATGAGGCGCTTGTAGGAGTTGGTCAGCGGGTTGGTGAAGGCGTTCAGCGCCTTCGCATGCTTGATGATGCCGCCGATGTAGTAGAGGCAGGTGTCCGACAGGTCGGCATAGCCCGAACCTGCGAAGAGCGGCTTGCCGCCTTTCCAGATCGACTGATGGACGTGCATGCCCGAACCGTTGTCGCCGTAAACCGGCTTCGGCATGAACGTCGCCGACTTGCCGTACGCCGCGGCCACCTGGTGGATGACGTATTTGTAGATCTGCATGTTGTCGCCGCACTTGGTCAGCGTGTTGAACTTGAAGCCAAGCTCATGCTGCGCGGTGGCGACTTCGTGGTGGTGCTTTTCCGGCTCGATGCCCATGTCGCCCATGATGGCGAGCATCTCGGAGCGGATGTCCTGTGCGCTGTCCACCGGCGGAACGGGGAAATAGCCGCCCTTCACCGCGGGACGGTGACCGAGGTTGCCGTTCTCGTATTCCTTGCCGGTGTTGTAGGCGCCTTCGGCGGAGTCGATGTAGTAGAATGCCTTGTTCATCTGCGTGTCGAAGCGAACATCATCGAACATGAAGAATTCGGCTTCCGGGCCGAAATAGGCGGTGTCGCCGACGCCCGCCGACGCCATGTATTTCTCGGCGGCTTTGGCGATGGAGCGCGGGCAGCGGCCATAGCTCTGGCCGGTGCTCGGCTCGACCACGTCGCAGAACAGCGCCAGCGTGGGCTGCGCAAAGAACGGATCAATCACAGCCGTTTCACAGTCGGGCAGGAGCGTCATGTCGGATTCGTTGATCGCTTTCCAGCCGGCGATGGACGAACCGTCGAACATCGTGCCGTTGGTCAACATGTCTTCATCGACCAGCGACAGGTCGAACGTGACGTGCTGCCACTTGCCGCGCGGATCGGTGAAGCGCAGATCGACGAACTTGATTTCCTTGTCCTTGATCGTCTTCAGGACGTAGTGGGCGTCTTTCTTCTCGGCCATGCTAGTAGTCTTTCCTTCAACGGTTGAACCGGTTCACCCCAAAAGCAATTCTTAGATAGCGTCCGCGCCGGTTTCGCCGGTGCGGATACGGATGACTTCCGCAACATCGAGCACGAAGATCTTGCCGTCGCCGATGCGGCCTGTGCGCGCGGCCTTCTGGATCGCTTCCACGGCGGCTTCGAGGCGCTCGTTCGGCAGAACGATCTCGATCTTCACCTTGGGCAGGAAGTCCACGACATATTCGGCGCCGCGATAAAGCTCGGTGTGGCCCTTCTGGCGGCCGAAGCCCTTGGCCTCGGTCACGGTGATGCCCTGGATGCCCACGTCCTGGAGGGCTTCCTTCACTTCGTCGAGCTTGAACGGCTTGATGATCGCTTCGATTTTTTTCATTTCTTGATGTGCTCCCGGCCCGGCGAGTGTGAACCGCCAGGCTTCCTTCGTTAAGGAATTAGCAGGGTTCGTGCCAACTGGAGCCGTCGATATCCACAAGGAATATCAATGCTTTAGCGAATGGCGGCGCTGGCCGGGTCAAGGTGTGCACAAAAAACAGGCGAACTGCCTATCTTTTGCGCCTTCCCGTAGCGCCACTATCCGAGCGACCAAAAGCCGACGTAGGGCATCCTGCGCCGCCGTCACCAAGCTTCCAGGCTCTCGTCAGTTCACCGCGTGGCGCAGCACCTTGCCGGCACGGGCGCCGGTGGATTCGTCGTTGCGGATATTGATCTGGCCGTTCACCAGCGTGGCGTGATAGCCGCGCGCGCGTTGGGTGAAGTGCGGCGCGCCGCCGGGGAAGTTGTGTACGATCTGCGGCTGCAGCTGCGTGACGCGATCGAAATCGAACACATTGATGTCGGCGCGCTTGCCGACCGCGAGCGTGCCGCGATCCTTCAGGCCCATGATGCGCGCCGAATCCGCCGTCATGTGCTTGATGCCGTCGGCGAGGCTGAACACGCCGCGTTCCTTGATCCAGTACTTCAGCACGAAGGTCGCCCAGTCCGCGTCGATGATCTGCGAGACATGCGCGCCGGCGTCGCCGAGGCTGGGCAGAACGTGCTTGGAATGAGCGAACACTTCGCCGATTTCGTCCATGTCCTGACAGAAGAGGCGGTAGTTGAAAAGCGCGCGGCCTTCTGTTTCGCGTGACAGGCGTAGGAACATCTCCACGAAGCTTTCGCCGGTCTTGGCGAGATCGTCGCGGATGCTCTGGTCGCGGCGTGCGGTATAGTTCGGCACGTCGTCGTCGCCGATATAATAAGTGTGCTCCAGCGGCAGGCGCGTCTCGCCCTGTTCGATCAACTTGGCGGCGGTCATCGGGTCCTTGATCGCAGCCACGCGGCCTTTCAGGTCCATCGCGCGCACCTTGTCCCAGGTCTCGCCGCGGAAGGGTAGGGAGCATTGCAGGCCGAACATGAATCCGGTGCCTTTCACCTGCAGGATCGCCGTCATGTCGCGGTCCTTGCAAAGTTTCTCCAACCCTTCGACGCCGCGCTTGCCGTCGCCTTTCGACGGGCCGATGCCATAGCTGAACAGCACGCGGCTGCCGGGCTGGTCTGCGATAGTGGCGAGCACATCGCCGGTTGCGCCGACCGCCTGCATCAAAGCCTTGCGCGACGACACCGCCTTGTTGATCTCCACCAGCTCGGCCGGATCGGCAAAGGTACCGGGGATGGAGCGTCCGTCCGGCGCCTTGTGCGGCGCGAAGCGGTTGGTGGAGAAGCCCACCGCACCATCATCGATCGCCTTGGCGACGATGGCCGCCATCTGCGCTTTCTCGTCCGCGCTCGCCTGATCTTCAAACGAACGGTCGCCCATGACGTAGTAACGAACGGCACTGTGGCCGACGAGACCGGCGAGGTTGATGCCGGGACGCAGCTTCTCCAGCGTGTCGAGGTAGCTGCCGTAATCTTCCCATGTCCACGGCAGGCCGCTCATGATCGCGTTGCGCGGAATGTCTTCGACGGACTCCATCATGCCGGCGAGAAATTCGCGATCCTGCGGCTTGCACGGCGCGAAGGTGACGCCGCAATTGCCCATCAGCGCGGTGGTCACGCCGTGCCAGCTGATCGGCGTCAGATCCGGATCCCAGCCGACTTGCGCGTCCAGATGCGTGTGCAGGTCGATGAAGCCCGGGGAGACGGTGAGGCCGTCGGCGTCGATCTCTTCCTTGCCCCTGGACGTGATCTTGCCGACTTCGGCGATCACGCCGTCCTTGATGCCAACGTCGCCGCTGAACGGCTCGGCGCCGCTACCGTCCACGATGGTGCCGCCGCGGATCACGATGTCATGCGTCATGGGATGTCCTCGCCCGAATATCTTGTTGGCGGAAGTGTAGGCGCTTCGCTGAGGCCCGCAAACGAAAACGCCTCCGTTACCGCAGCGGCAACGGAGGCGTTTGTTACGCGGTTGCGAAAGACTTCAGTTCAACTCAAGGCCGCTGAGCGAACCTTCCTTGCGCCAGTCTTCGAGGAGCTTGATGAAAGCGATGGAGCCGGCGCCGTAAGGTCCGTTGCGCACGGCGGCGACGGAAGGTTTGCCTTCGTTGTTGTAGTAGCCGGGTGTGCATTCCTCCAGGAATTGCTGGCGCATCATCGCCACGTCGAGGATCGTCTGCACCCATGCCTTCTCGGATTCTTCCGTCGGCTCGATGGTGCGCGCCTGGCGTTCGCCCGCTTCCTTGATCACATAGGCCATGTGCTGGCTTTGCGCGTTCAGCATGTGCGGGAAGTTGGCCGTGAAGCCTGACTGCGAGTTCGACACGATGAACAGGTTCGGGAAGCCGCGGGAGAAGAAGCCGTGGAAGGTGGAGACGCCGTCCTTCCACTTGTCGGTCAGCGACTGGCCGCCTTTGCCGTAAACCTCGTAGCCTGAACGGCGGGCGTAGGACGTGCCGACTTCGAAGCCGGTGCCGTAGATCAGGCAATCGAGCTTGTACTCCTTGCCATTGGCGACGACGCCGTTCTCGGTGATGCGGTCAACGCCTTTGCCCTGCGTGTCCACCAGCGTGACGTTCGGGCGGTTAAACGTGGGCAGGTAATCGTCGTGGAAGCAGGGGCGTTTGCAGAACTGGCGGTAATAGGGCTTCAGCGACTCCGCGACGTTGGGATCGTTCACGATCGCTTCGGCGCGGGCGCGGATCTGCTCCATCTTGCGATAGTCCGCCAGTTCCAGAAGTTCGCCGGGATTGGTTGCACCCGCCGCCGCGCTGCGATTGCGCGCGATAACGCCGAGATTGACGATAATGTCCGTCCAGCCGTCATTGACCATGTCTTCTTTCTGGGGAATGCCACTGATCAGCGCATTGAAATTGTCCATGCGCTCTTGCTGCCAACCCGGCTTCAGCGATTTCTCCCATGCCGGATCGGTGGGGCGATTGTTGCGCACATCGATGGAAGAGGGCGTGCGCTGGAAGACATAGAGATGCTTCGCGCCTTCGCCCAGATGCGGCACGCATTGCACCGCCGTGGCGCCGGTGCCGATGATGCCGACAACCTTGTCTTTCAGCTTGGTAAGACCGCCCATCGAAGTGCCGCCGGTGTAATCGTAATCCCAGCGCGACGTATGGAAGGAATGGCCCTTGTAGCTTTCCACGCCGGGGATGCCCGGCAGCTTGGGGCGATGCAGCGGGCCATTCGCCATGATGACGAAGCGCGCGCGCATCGCGTCGCCCTTGTTGGTGGAGACGATCCAGCGCGACGACTTCTCGTCCCAGCGCAGGTCTTTCACTTCCGTCTGGAAGACGGCTTTCTTGTAGAGGTCGTAGTGCTCGCCGATGCGTTTGCAGTAGGCGAGGATTTCCGGGGCGCGGGTGTATTTCTCCACCGGCATATAACCGACTTCTTCGAGCAACGGCAGATAGATATAGCTTTCGATATCGCAGGCCGCGCCGGGATAACGGTTCCAGTACCAGGTGCCGCCGAAGTCTCCGCCTTTCTCCACGATGCGGATGTCGTTCACGCCCGCTTCGCGCAAACGCGCGGCGGCGAGCAGGCCGCCGAAGCCACCACCGATGACGAGCACTTCGGTTTCGTCGGTGAGTGGCGCGCGCGTGATCGGCGCGACATAGGGGTCTTCAAGATAATGGGCGAACTGGCCCTTCATCTCGACATATTGTTCGTTGCCGTCGGCGCGCACGCGCTTGTCGCGCTCGGCGCGATACTTCGCTTTGAGTGCCTTGGGGTCGAAACCCAGTTCGTCGCTCTTGGTCGCCGCTTCGCTCATTGTCTTCCGCCCTGAATGACTTTTTGTCAGATTGTCCAAAAGCGGTGGCGCGTGCAAGCCTTATGGGCGAGGGCGAGATTGCCGCCGGGGCAAGTCGGAGAGTGAAATGTCTGCGAAGAATTTGTTTGAGCCTCTGGCGCTAAAGCGCGGGCCCGCCATGAAAAACCGCTTCATGCTGGCGCCGCTGACCAACTGCCAGAGCCATGCGGACGGAACGCTATCCGATGAAGAGTTCCACTGGCTGACGATGCGGGCCGAAGGCGGATTCGCGCTGACGATGACCTGCGCCGCGCATGTTCAGGCGAACGGGCAGGGCTTTCCGGGGCAGCTGGGCATCTTCGGCGACCAGCACATCGAAGGTCTGACGCGGCTGGCGTCCGCCATCAAGAAGAATGGTTCGATCGCGGCGGTCCAACTTCATCACGCCGGCAACCGTTCGCCAAAGGATCTGGTGAGCGATGTCGTGTGCCCCTCCGAAGAAGAAGCCACCGGCGCGCGCGCATTGACGACGGCGGAGGTGGAAAAGCTGCGCGACGATTTCATCGCCGCCGCGAAACGCGCCGAACGCGCAGGGTTTGACGGCGTCGAGCTGCATGGCGCGCATGGTTACATTCTTCTGGAATTCCTCTCGCCAAAGCTGAACCAGCGCACCGATCGCTACGGCGGCAGTCTGGAAAATCGCGCGCGCATCATCTTCGAGATCATCGATGGCGTGCGCAAAGAGTGTCGCCCGGACTTCCAGCTTGGCTTGCGCCTGTCGCCGGAGCGTTTCGGCGTCGTGCTGCCGGAAATTCGCGATGTCGCCACCGAAGTGCTGCGGCAGGGCAAGATCGATTATCTGGATATGTCGCTGTGGGACTACACACTCGACGCGAAGGATGAAGCGTTTGCGGGCCGCAAGCTGCTCGACATCTTCACGGAGATACCACGCGGCAATGTTCGCCTCGGCGTCGCCGGAAAAATCCGCGATGCCGCGGACGCGGTGAAAGTCATTGAAGCCGGATGCGATTACGCGCTGATCGGCCGTGCCGCGATCCTGAAGCATGATTTCCCGGATCAGGTGCGCCGCGATCCCAACTACGTGTCGCCCGCGCTGCCGGTTTCGCCGGACTACCTGCTGCGCGAAGGCCTGAGCCCCGCTTTCGTCACCTATATGAAGACGTTTCCCGGCTTCGTCAGCGACGAGGCGATGACCCTCTCGCATGACGAGTTGATGGGCATGTGGCTGAAGACGGACGGCTGATTGCTGCCGTATATAGAGAACGGTCTAGAGGCGGGTGTTGAACGAAATGCCGTATTTCCGAGTGACTTTGGAAAGCGACCCTAGTGGAAATTTCAAGGGGTTTTTCACTACCCGGTTCGTGCATGCATCCGATACGGACGAAGCAGTGGGGAAGGCCAAGGCTTTGACCCGAGCAGAACTCGGCCGTGACCAACCGATGCGTCCAGACTCGATAGAGGAAGTTGGGACATTCGAATATTTCTTCGGCAAACCCCGCCGCGGTTTCACTTTTTATGATCATGAGCCTTAGAATTGAATGAGCCACTCCCTCTTGCCAACTTGCGGCCCATGTCTGATCTAAAATTCAATCCGGTCTTCGGCAACCTGCCGACCACGATCTTCACGCATATGTCTGCGCTGGCGGCGAAGCATGGCGCGATCAATCTGGGGCAGGGCTTTCCGGATGAAGATGGCCCGGCTTCAATCCGCGAGGCGGCGGCGAAGGCGTTGCGCGATGGGCCGAACCAGTATCCGCCGACGCGCGGGCTGATACCGCTGCGCGCGGCTATCGCGAAACATGCGAAGCGTTTCTATGGACTGGATTTCAGCGCCGAGACGGATGTGCTCATCACCTCGGGCGGCACCGAAGCTCTGACGGCTTCCATCATGGGATTGGCAGGGCCAGGCGGCGAAGTGGTGCTGATCGAACCGGCTTATGACTCCTATGGCCCGATTGCCGAATCCGTAGGGGCGAAAGTGAAGACGCTGAAGCTTGCGCCGCCGGCCTGGAAACTGGATGCGGATGCGCTCGCCGCCGTCATCACGCCGAACACGCGCGTGGTGATGCTGAACTCGCCGCTCAATCCCATCGGCCGCGCCTTCACGCGCGACGAGCTGGAGGGCTTGGCGCGCGTCATCGCCAAGTCGAACGCCGTGGTGGTGTGCGACGAAGTCTATGAGCATCTAATCTTCGACGGGCGCGAGCAGATTCCGCTGATGACTCTACCGGGCATGCGTGAGCGCGTGGTGCGGGTGGGCTCGGCGGGCAAGATGTTCTCGCTCACCGGCTGGAAGATCGGCTGGGTGACGGGCGCGGCGAAACTGATCGATCCCATCGCCAAGGCGCATCAGTTCATCACCTTCACCACGTCCCCCGCGCTGCAGCTCGGTGTCGCGCATGCGCTGGAGCACGAGATGGACTTCACGCTTGGCCTCACCAAAACGCTGCAAGCCAATCGCGACGTACTGGCGGACGGTTTGCGCGAAATCGGCTTCAAGACGCTGCCCTGCGAAGGCAGCTACTTCCTCACCGCCGACATCTCCGGCCTCACCAACGAACCGGACACCGCGTTCTGCGAGCGGCTGGTGGTGGAAGCGGGTGTCGCGCTGATCCCGCTGTCGCCGTTCTTCACCGGCGGCAAGCCCGACCATCTCGTCCGCTTCGCTTTCTGCAAGAAGCGCGCGCTGCTGGAAGATGCGTTGGGGCGGCTGGAAAAGTATTTTCACGCGGGCGCATAGCAACAGCTATGCGCGCGGAGACGCGGAGACTAGGGCGAGGATGTTGACGACGGGTAAGGTTGGCGCGCTTTGCGCGCCCATCGATCCTTGTCTAGCTTCGCGCGAACCTCCGCGTCTCCGCGGCTCCGCGTGAATCTTTTGGAGTCTGAAGCATGAGAAATCTCGATCCCCGCACGCCCATCCTTGTCGGTGGCGCACAGTTCACGCAGCGCACGGCACGCGAAGGCAAAGTGGCGGAAAGTCTTTCGCCTATCGCGATGATGGAGAAGGTGGCGAAGGACGCGTTCGCCGATACTGGCGCGGGGAACAAGATCGCGGGTGCGCTGGATACCGTCGCGGTGGTTCGCTTCACGGCGGACTCGCCCGGCGAGCAGGGGCGTTTGCAGAAGCGCATGTTCCGCAATCCGCCGTTGTCGCTGGCGAACCGCCTCGGCGCAAAGCCTAGGCGCATGTTCTATACGGCGGTTGGCGGCAACACGCCGCAATGGCTGGTGAACCGCACGGCGGAAGAGATCGCCAACGGCACATGCGATGTCGCGCTGCTCACGGGCGCGGAATACATCGCCAGCATGATCACGGCGATGAAGCAGGGCGTGAAGTTGGACTGGAGCGTCGATGCCGATCCCGGTAGCGATCCGGAAGAAATCGGCGACATGCGGCCCGGCGTGAACGACTACGAGTTGAAATACGGGTTGAACTTCCCGGTGAACGCCTATCCGCTGTTCGAGAACGGTTTGCGCGGGCAGGCGAAGCGTTCGCCGTCCGAACATCTGAAATGGCTGGGCGAATTCTTCTCGCCGTTCACGAAAGTGGCGTCGGAAAATCCCTATTCGTGGTTCCCGACCTATCGCTCGCCGGAAGAAATCTCCACGCCGACGGAGAAGAACCGTTTCGTCGGTTTCCCCTACACCAAATATCTCAACGCCGTGATCGAAGTGGACATGGCCGCCGCTGTGGTGATGACGAGCGTCGCCAAGGCGCGCGAGCTCGGCATTCCGGAATCCAAATGGGTGTTCCTGCATGGCTGTGGCGACGCCACCGACATCTGGAACGTCAGCGAGCGCGTGAACTATTACTCCTCGCCCGCGATCCGCATGATCGGTAAGAAGGCGTTCGACATGGCGGGCAAAGCTGCGAAGGATATGGATTTCATCGATCTCTATTCCTGCTTCCCCAGCGCGGTGGAGATCGGTTGCAAGGAGCTTGGCATCGCGACGGACGATCCGCGCGGCCTCACCATCACCGGCGGGCTTCCGTATTTCGGCGGCGCGGGCAACGATTATGTCATGCATTCCATCGTGATGATGATGGAGAAGGTGCGTGGGCGTCCGGGTTCGTTTGGCCTGTGCACCGCGAACGGCTGGTACGTCACCAAGCACTCCGCCGGCATCTATTCGACGACGCCGACCAGCGGCGCATGGAAGCGCGAAGACCCGAAGTCATACCAAAAGGAAATAGACGCCGAGGCGCATCCCGAAGTTGTCGAGAAGCCCGAAGGCAAGGCAACCGTGGAGACCTACACCGTCGTCACCGACCGCAAAGGCAAGCGCTTCGGCATCATCGTCGGCCGCGACGCGCAAAACCGCCGCTTCCTCGCCAACACGCCGGACGACGACGCGACACTCGATTGGATGATGCGGGAAGACATTCTGGGCAAAACCGGCACCGTCACGCCGGGAGATCGCAATCTCTTTCAGTTTGGGTGAGCCATGCTGCGAATGGATAAGACTTTGAAAGTCACATACGACGCGGCCGTTGATGCAGCTTACATTTACTTCGCAGATATTTCGCCGGGCGGCGTTGCGAGGACGTATTGCTGCAATACGAATGATATTGGCGGCATGGTCAACATAGATTTGGATTCAGAAGGCCGGCTGCTTGGTATCGAAGTCCTCCAAGCGAAAATTAAACTGCCGCCACAATTACTTTCAGACGGAAATCATCGATGACCGAGATAAACGGCTTTGCAAAACCCGGCTTCGAAGCGGTTCGCGACACCTTCAAAGGCAATTTAGACAGCGGGGCCGATCTCGGCGCGTCCTATTGCGTCACGAAGAATGGCGAAACTGTCGTCGATCTTTGGGCCGGTTACGCCGATGCGGCGAAGACCAAGCCGTGGGTGAAAGACACCATCGTCAACGTCTATTCCACCACCAAGACGATGACGGCATTGACCGCGCTGTTGCTGGCGGATCGTGGACTGATCGATTTCACTGCTCCGGTGGCGAAATACTGGCCGGAGTTCGCGGCGAACGGCAAAGCAAACATCACCGTGGCGCAACTCATGTCCCATTCCGCGGGTCTCTCCGGCTGGAAGGAGAAGATCACCAAGCACGATCTCTACGACTGGGACAAGGCGACCTCGCTCCTCGCCGCGCAGGCCACCTTTTGGGAGCCGGGCACCGCGCCGGGCTATCACGCGCTCACGCAAGGCTATCTCGTCGGCGAAGTTATCCGCCGCGTCACCGGCAAATCGGTCGGCACGGTTTTCCGCGAAGAGATCGCCGAACCGCTGCATGCCGATTTCTGGATCGGCTTGCCCGCATCGGAAGACGATCGCGTTGCCGAACTTATCCCGCCGCCGCCCGGCGAAGGTGTGGAGGATGGGCCGCAACCGGGCGAGATACTGAAGAACATGGCCACCAATCCGGGCATCCATGTCAGCGAAACGAAAACACGTGCATGGCGCGGCGCGGAAATTCCCGCGGCGGGCGGCACCGGCAATGCGCGCTCGGTGGCGGAGATCCACACCATCCTCGCCAATGGCGGCGTCTCGCAAGGCAAGCGCTTCATGTCCGAAGCCGGCGCGCGCAAGGCGCTGGAGCTGCAGATCGAAGGCAAGGATCTGGTGATGGGCATTCCCGCGCGCTTCGGCCTGGGCTTCGGGCTGGCCGGCGGCATGGTGCCGTTGCCCAATCCGAACACGATGTATAGGGGCGGGTATGGCGGCTCGATCATCATCATCGACTACGACGCACGCGCCACGATGTCCTATGTGATGAACGTGATGCACGGTACGACCACCGGCGACATGCGCGGCCTCGGCCTCGCGATGGCGACGTTCCAGGCACTCGCCGCGGCTTAGTTCGCAGGTTCGGCCGGCGTGATCGTGACGCTGCTTTCCGCCCGTTGGCGCAATGCGGCCTCGAATTGCTTCCACTGCGCGTGTTGCGGGCCGCCTTCGTCAAGTTGCGCGGCGGTGTAGCCGGTGCCGTCCAGGCTTTCGGCATAGATGATCATCAACTCCCTACGCTGGGAGTCGAACACATGCGCAAGGCGAACCCATCTGAGGTCGCCGCGTTTGTAGCCGTGCGACGCCAGGAGCGAGTAGAAATGGTCGCCGTCAGACCCCGCCCTTGGCGTTCTTGCGGCCGATCCGACGCCATCGTCCTCATAAAAATCCAGCCCGCCGATGCTCGCGTGTCGCGGCGAGTCATAGGCCATGTGAAGTGCAGGATGCTCCGGCAGATAGCCCTCGAACTGGATCCAAATGAGTCGGCGCACGTCGTGGCCGTCCGGCGCATCGACGAAGGCGAACAGCTCGCATTCCTCCGTCTTGCCGAGATCGGGCTTGGTGAGGAAGAAACGATCTTTGCCGACGTAGCGAAATGAACCCGGCAGCTTGATCGTCACCGCCGGGTCGCGGTGGGAAACCAGTGTGTCGTTGGCTACGACCCGCACCGGCGACGCTATGCAGGCGGTTGAGAATGCGCACAGGCAAGCGCAAGCCGCGATCACTGACCATTTATGCATTGTCGTCTCCCGTCAGGCTGCTGAAGCAAGGTGCTTCCAGCTCTTGTCGTGGTCGCCGCACGGGCGATTAAGCGGTGGAAGGTTTATGCGCGGGCCACTAGTGTTCGGCAACGCTATTTTGAGGTGGTCCGCTATGCCCAGAATTTATATGGTCCGACATGGCAAAGCCGAAGCAGGCTTTGGCGGTGCGATGGACCCCGGTCTCGATGCGCTGGGCCGCGAGCAGGCGGAAGCTGTCGCGCAGAAGCTGAAAGGCATCGGGCCGCTCTCCATTCTTTCCAGCCCGCTGGCGCGCGCGCAGCAGACGGCGGCGCCGCTGGCGAAGCTTTGGGGCAAAAAGCCGGTGATCGAACATGCGGTGGCGGAAATTCCGTCGCCCGATCTTGGCTCGCTGGAAGAACGCGCGGTGTGGCTGCGCAAGCTGATGCAGGGCTCTTGGCGCGATGTGAATCCGGAACTGGCAAGCTGGCGCGAGCACTGCATCGCCACCGCCGCGGCGATTCCGCAGGACACGGTGATCTTCTCGCATTATGTCGCCATCAATGTGCTGACCGGCGCGGCAACGAAGGACGACCGTGTCGTCGTGTTCTCCCCGGACAATTGCTCGGTGACGGTGTTCGAGGCGGATGGCTCGTCGCTGCGCCTGATCGAAAAGGGCAATGAAGCGCCGCTGACGAAGGTGAATTGAAAATCACCTCCCCCTTGTGGGGAGGTCGGAGAGGTCCATAGCGACAGCGTATGGACGCGATCCGGGTGGGGGACCGATCCGGATTGCGGCCCCCCACCCGATCCGCTTCACTGCGTTACGCGGATCGACCTCCCCACAAGGGGGAGGTGATAGGGAGAGCACATGTCCAAAGAACCCCACGAAATGACCGCCGAGCAACTCTCCCGCGCCTATCACGATGGCGAGCTTTCGCCGGTGGAGGTGACGCAAGGGTTGCTCGCGCGGATCGAGGCGCTGGACAGCGAGATCAATGCGTTCTGTCTGATCGATGCGCACACCACGCTGCAACAGGCGGAAGCGTCCGAGCAGCGCTGGCAGGAGGGCAATCCGCTGTCGCCGCTGGATGGCGTGCCGGTGGCGGTGAAAGACCTGCTGGTCACGAAAGGCTGGGCCACGCGGCGCGGTTCGCTGAATGTCGATCCGAAAGGTCCTTGGGAGGAAGACGCGCCCACTGTCGCGCGGCTGAAGGAAGCCGGCGCGGTGCTGATCGGCAAAACGACCACGCCGGAATATGGCTGGAAGGGCTCGACGGACTCGCCGCTCACCGGCATCACGCGAAATCCCTGGAACAAGGACAAGACGCCGGGCGGATCGTCCGGCGGGTCGTCCGCCGCGCTCGCCGCGCGCTTTTGCCCGCTGGCATTGGGCACCGATGGCGGCGGCTCCATCCGCATTCCCGCGAGCTTCACCAACACTTATGGATTGAAGCCGAGCTTCGGCCGCGTCGCCGCCTATCCGCTGTCGCCCTTCGGCACCGTCGCGCATGTCGGCCCGATGAGCCGCACGGTGCGCGACAGCGCGATGCTGATGAACGTCATCACCAAGCCGGACGCGCGCGATTGGTTCAACCTGCCTTATGAGCCGACCGATTATGCGGCGGAGCTCGAACTGCCGATGCAGGGCAAGCGCATCGCATACTCGCCGCGCCTCGGCTGGGTGAAGCGCATCGTGCCGGAGGTGGAAGAACTCGTCGCCAGGGCGGTGAAGCGCTTCGAGGCGATGGGCGCGCATGTGGAAGAAGTCGATCCGCCCGGCGGCATCGAAACCGGCGACACATTCCAGAAAATCTGGTGGTCCGGCGCGGGCTTCGCGCTGGGCGATCTGCCGGATGCGCAGAAGGCGAAGCTCGACCCCGGGCTCGCGAAGATGGTGGAAGAGGGACGCAAGATCGACAAGAAGACATTCATGCAGGCCACCGCCGCGCGCGGCGCGTTCGGCAGCGCCATGCGCGTGTTCATGGAGAAATACGATTTCCTGCTCACGCCGCAGGTGGCGACGCCGGCCTTCAATGTGGGACAGGTGACGCCGCTCGACGATGACGGCCGCGCCTGGATGGCATGGTCGCCCTTCACCTATCCTTTCAACCTCACGCAACAACCGGCCGCGAGCGTGCCCTGCGGATTCACAAGCGACGGATTGCCGGTGGGGCTGCAGATCGTCGGCCGCATGTTCGACGACATGGGCGTGCTGGCCGCGAGCTACGCGTACGAGCTGAACGATCCGCATTACGAGAAGTCGCCGGAAGGGCTTTGAGAGAGGCGAAATGAGCAACGTCTATGTAGCGCCACTCTATATGTTGGTTGTGGCCTTGATAGTCCTTATTTACTTGAGCTCGGTGATTTATCTCTGGAGCTATCTCAAGCGCGTCCACCCGGAGACCTGGACCAAACTCGGAAGCCCATCTTTCTTGAACAATTCGATTCTGAATAGCTTCAGATCTATCGGTTTCATATTTGGCAGTAGCTATAGGGAGCTGAATGATAAAAAGCTGATGGCACTTCTGTTGGCTATCCGAGGTCTTTTTATCTTAGCTTTTATCGCATTCATTATTGGAAAGGCGTTGAGCAACGGACGGGTATGAACTCCGTTATATTGCTTGCATTACTCCCCGTTTTCCGTATTCTCCGCCGCCATGAAATTCGTGACCACCACCGCGCGACGCCGTAGCTCCACTGGAGGGGCTTTGTAAGCGCGCGTGTGACAAACGCGAGTTGTTCGAAACCCCGCCGGATCGCGCGGGGTTTTTTGTTGTCCCCATCGCGCCCGGCCACGAGGAGAGTTCGATGGAGATGGACCGGTTGTCGGCCAGCGTGGAAGAGGCGTGCCTGAACGCATGGCCCGCGCTGAAAGAGATTTTCTATGACGGCTGGCTGATCCGCCTCGCCAATGGCGAGACGCGCCGCACCAACTCCGTCAACGTCATCGGCCCCGGCCGCTACGCGCTGGACGACAAGATCGCCCATTGTGAGGCGATCTATCGGGCGCACGGCCTTCCCATTTATTTCCGCGTCCGCTCCAACGACGATCCGGTGCTGGAGGATGTTCTGGAGGCGCGCGGTTTCCGCGCCGAGGAGGACACGCGCACGCTGTTCCTCGACTTCGAAGACAACCCGCCGGAGATTTCGCCGCGCACGGTGGAAATCACCGAAGGCTTGCCGAGCGACGAGTGGCTCACCGCGCATGAACGCTTCTGCGGCCGCGCGCCGCCGAAGGACGACACGCGGCGCAGGCTGCTCGACCTGGTGGCGTTGCCCGTCGCCTTCGCCGCCACGCGCGACGACAACGGCAGGATCGTCTCCGTCGCCTATGGCGCGCTGCATGACAAACTTGTCAGCCTGCAATGGGTGGCGACCGATCCGGCGCGGCGGCGGGAGGGACTATCGCGCGCCACGCTCGGCGATCTGCTCATCTGGGCGGAGCGGCGGGGCGCAAAGGGCGCCTGCCTGCAGGTGCTGGATCAAAACAGGGCAGCCATCCGGCTCTATGAGAGCATGGGCTTCAGCCGGGAACTCTACCGCTACCACTACCGCGTATCGCGTGAGGTCGTTTAAGATGTGTGTGCCTCGCCGGATTCCCGCCTATGCACCGCCACCCTCATATCCTGAGCGCGTCCACGAACCTGCTCAGCATCTGCTTCGTCATTATCGGGGGACTCAAGCTCACGCATGAAAGCTCCCACACCATATCCGATGAGATCGCGTGGGGCGCGGCGTTGCTGCTGATCAGCAGCATCGTCCTTTCTTATCTGGCTATCCGAAACGAGCGCTCCACCGATGTGCAAACAAGTGCCGCCGACATGTGCTTCCTGGCTGGAATTGGAGCTATTGTTTTTTCGCTGCTAATGGCGGTGGTGCAGCTTTAATCGCGGCGCGCCGGTTCTTCTATCGCAGATCATACTCGAACGGCCATCCGGGTACGGCCATCGTCTTTTTTCGAACTGCGGGAATGATTGTATAAGGTTTGCGATGACCAATGAAATCCTGACCGTCGCGCAGTGCTATGAAGCGGACCGTTATGCCGCCGCGCACGGCGTGGACACGCTCACGCTGATGGAGAATGCCGGTCGCGCCGTGGCCGACGCCATCGAAGCGCGCTGGGCGCCGTTGACGGTGGCCGTCCTGTGCGGGCCGGGAAACAATGGCGGCGACGGTTTCGTGGTCGCGCGCGTCCTGCGCGAGCGCGGGTGGGATGTGCGGCTGGCGCTGCTTGGCCGCCGTGAAGATCTGAAGGGCGATGCCGCCGCCATGGCGAAACGCTGGAGCGGCGGCGATGAGCCGCTGTCGTCCGCGATCTTCGACGACGTCACGCTGATCGTGGATGCGCTGTTCGGCGCCGGGCTCTCTCGCCCGCTGGAAGGTGCTGTCGCAAGCCTGGTGGGCCTTCTCAACAAGTCGCCGATCCCTGTCGTCTCGGTCGATGTGCCGAGCGGATTGCAAGGCGATCTTGGCCGGCCGATCGCTGGCGAATGCCTGCATGCCGATCTCACCGTCACCTTCTTTCGCAAGAAGCCGGCGCATGTGCTGATGCCGGGGCGGGATTTTTGCGGGGAGGTTGTCGTGGCGGACATCGGAATTCCGCAAGCCGCGCTTGCCGCGATCAAGCCGCAACTGTTCGAGAACGATCCGTCGCTCTGGGAATTTCCATGGCCCGATCCGCTCGGTCATAAATACAAGCGCGGGCATTGCGTCGTGGTGAGCGGATCGACGCATGCCACGGGCGCGGCGCGCATGGCGGCGCGCGCGGCGCTGCGCGTCGGCGCGGGACTCGTCAGCGTCGCCAGTCCGCAGGAGGCTGCTGCCGTCAACGCGGCGCATCTTACCGCGATCATGATCAAGCCGTTTTCCGGCGCGGGCGGTTTGTCCGACCTTCTGAAGGACGAGCGGCTCAACAGCGTCGTCGTCGGGCCCGGCGTGGGCGTTGGCCGCGCCACGCAGGAGCTGGTTGCCGCCGTGCTGTCGTCCAATGCATCCGTCGTGCTGGATGCCGATGCGCTCACATCCTTCAAGGACGAGCCGGAAAATCTCTTCGTGCAGTTGCGCGACAACTGCGTGCTCACGCCGCATGACGGCGAGTTCGGCCGCATTTTTCCGGGTCTCCTGGAAAAATCCGCGTCGCGCATCGAGGCGGCGCGCGTCGCTGCGACCGCTGCGAAGTGCACGGTGCTTCTCAAAGGTCCCGACACGGTGATCGCCGCGCCGGATGGCCGCGCCATCGTCAACAGCCATGCACCGGCGACATTGGCTACCGCCGGATCCGGCGATGTTCTTGCGGGGCTGATCGGTGGTTTGATGGCGCAGGGAGTCGATTCATACAAGGCCGCGGCGATGGCCACATGGCTCCACGGGGATGCAGCGATCCGGTTCGGGTTTGGACTGATTGCGGAGGATTTGCCGGACATGCTGCCGCGCGTCCTCTCCGAACTGAGGAACGCGTGCGATGAGCGGGATTTCTATCCGCAGGATTGAACCGGGCGATCTGCCCGCCCTGCTCGACATCTACAATCACTACGTCATCCACACGCCGGTGAATTTCGACATCGAGCCGCGTACGCTGGAACAGCGGCGCGAATGGCTGGCGCAATTCTCACCGGCCGGCAAACTCCAGTGCTTCGTGGCGGACGACGCCGGTAAGGCGATCGGCTACGCCTGCTCCATGCCGTTCAAGGAGAAGGCCGCCTACGCCACCACCATCGAAACCAGCATCTATTGCGCGCCGGACAGAGGCGGGCAGGGCATTGGCCGCAAGCTCTATGCGGCCCTGTTCGACGCAATAAAGAGCGAAGACATTCACCGCGTCTTCGCCGGCATCACGCTGCCCAACGAAGGCTCCGTCGGCATCCACGAAGCCTTCGGCTTCCGCCACATCGGCACCTATGGCGAAGTGGGCCGAAAGTTCGGGAAGTATTGGGATGTGGGGTTATATTTGAAGGATTTTTAGTGAGGACGTTGGGGTGAACATCCGAGCTCTATCCTTAGTATTGTTCGCATTGCTGGCAGGGTGCGGAGCGTCGTCGCGGCCCGCCAGACCGGATGATACGCAGGTCGTCGCACAGTGGCGGTTGAAGAGCGATGGCGGTTGGTTTTGGTCCATTCGCGAATTCGTTTGGGAAAATCGTATCGACAGTGCTTGCGGCGCGCTCTGCAATTTTGACGGAAACGAAATCGGTCAGGGCAAGGTCAATCTGTTCCTCTACACCGAAGATGTGCCGGGCACGGTAAAAATGCTTGTGAATCTTGAAAGCGCAGGAAAGCTGCCCGCTGGAATGCAAGTCGGAGTCGCTCGCTACAAGGACAAAGCGCGAAAGGATTGGGACTACATTTCGGTATATCCGAAAGGATCACACCATTTCGATCTTTAGAGACAGCAGGGCCGAACGGTTTCCGATCAGCCCTGCCGAAACTTCTACGTCTTGCTCTGCTCGCGTCCCGCTTTATCCAGCGCCGCAAAGTCTTCATCGCTGAGATCGACATTCACTGCGGCGACGTTCTCTTCGAGGTGCTTCACCTTCGACGTGCCTGGGATGGGCAGCATCACGGGGCTGCGTTTCAACACCCAGGCGAGCGCGATCTGGCTGGGCGCGGCGTTGTGCTTCTTCGCAACGCTGTCCAGCACCGAGCCTTCCTTCGCGAGGTCGCCGGCAGCCAGCGGGAAGAACGGGATGAAGCCGATGTTGTGTTTCTCGCAATAGTCGAGCACCGCCTCATGCGTGCGATCGACGAGGTTGTAGCGGTTCTGCACGGTGGCGACCTTGAAGAATTTGGACGCCGCTTCGATTTCCTCCACCGACACTTCGCTGAGGCCCGCATGCTTCACCGTGCCGTCGGCGATCAGTTTCCTGATCGTGTCGAACTGTTCGTTCCGCGGCACCTTGGGATTGATGCGGTGAAGCTGCCACAATCCGATCTGCTCCACGCCAAGATTGCGCAAGCTCTTCCTGGCTTCCGCGATCATGGTTTCGGGCGATGCGTTCGGACGCCAGTCGTTCGGGCCGGGGCGGGCAAGGCCGGTCTTCGTCGCGACCAGAATGCCGTCATAGGGATGCAGCGCCTCGCGGATCAGCTTCTCCGAAACGTCGGGACCGTAGGCGGCGGCGGTGTCGATGAAGTTCACGCCGAGTTCGGGCAGGCGCTTGAGCACGCGGATGGCTTCGTCATGGTCTTCCGGCTCGCCGAAGATGCCCTTGCCCGTGATCCGCATGGCGCCGAAGCCGAGGCGATGCACGGCGATGTCTCCGCCGATCTTGAAGGTTCCGGAATTGGCGGCGTTGGCGGTGCTCATGGGCAAGACCTTTCGGATGAGGGTAAACGGGTGTCGGTACCACCCTACAACGCGCCAAATCTGCTTGTCGGCGCAACGACCTGCCGATTTCGGGGTCCAAATCGGGCCGGGGCCGAAATGCCCCGCAAAACCCACCTAGCCACCCCCCGAAACCCCTGCTATACGGCCCGCCTTCCGGCGTGCACCCATAAAGAAGTGTGCGGCGGAGCCCGCGCGCGGGCGTGGCGGAACTGGTAGACGCACTGGATTTAGGTTCCAGCGACGAAAGTCGTGGGGGTTCAAGTCCCTTCGCCCGCACCACCCTGCGCTGCGGAGCAGTGAAGGGTGGTGTCGCACGAAGCGCGTAGTGCGCAGGGGGACCGTCTGACACCCGCAGCTACGGGTGGCAGGCCACTAAGTAAAAGAATTTGAGGATTTAGGAACACGCCAATGCAGATCACCGAGACCGCCAATCAGGAGCTCCGCCGGGAGTACAAGATCGTCATTCTGGCTGCAGATCTGGACAAGCGCCTCACCGGCAAAGTCGAAGAGATGAAGCCGCGGATGAACATGAAGGGCTTTCGTCCCGGCAAGGCGCCGACGTCGTTCCTGAAGAAGACCTTCGGCAAGCAGATGATGAGTGAGATCGTCGAGCAGGCGGTCAACGAATCCTCGCAGCAGGCGGTGAAGGACAACAACCTGAAGCCGGCGTTCCCGCCGCGCATCGATCTGGCCAGCGAGATGGACGAGGTCGTCGGCGGCAAGTCCGATCTGGAGTTCACCGTGAAGGTGGACCTGATGCCGGACTTTGAACTGGCCGACGTCTCCAAGCTCAAGGTCGAGAAGCTCGTCAGCGACGTTTCGCAGGAAGAAGTCGACGAAGCGGTGATGAAGCTCGCCGAGCAGACGCGCGGCTATTCGGAGCATGACGGCGCCGCCGGGAAGGACGACCAGATCAATATCGATTTCGTCGGCTCGGTTGACGGCGAGGAATTCGAAGGCGGCAAGGCCGAAGGCTTCAACCTGGTGCTCGGCTCCGGCCAGTTCATCCCCGGTTTCGAAGACCAGCTCATCGGTGTCAAGGCCGGCGACAAGAAAGACGTGAAGGTGAAATTCCCCGCCGACTATCCGGAGCCGAAGCTCGCGGACAAGGACGCGGTGTTCGCCGTCACCGTGCACAAGGTCAACAAGCCCGACCCGATCGAAGTGAACGACGATCTGGCCAAGAAGCTGGGCCTCGACAATCTCTCCACGCTGAACGAGCGCGTGAAGGAGCAGCTGAAGGGCGACTTCGCCCGCGCGTCGCGCCTGCACCTGAAGCGCCGCATTCTCGATGCGCTGGATACCGAGCACACCTTCGCGCTGCCGCCGACGATGGTGGAAGGCGAATTCGATGCCATCTGGCGCGCGGTGCTGGCCGAGCTGGAACGCGAAGGCAAGAAGCCGGAAGATGAAGCCGACAGCGAAGAAGAGCTGAAGAAGGAATATCACGACATCGCCGAGCGCCGCGTGCGCCTGGGCCTCGTGCTGGCCCGCCTCGGCGAGCAGAACGGCATCACCATCGCGCCGGACGAGATCAACCGCGCCATCGCGATGCGCGCCCGCCAGTTCCCGGGCCAGGAGCAGCAGGTGTTCCAGTTCTATCAGTCCAATCCGCAGGCCTTGGCTGAAATCCGCGCGCCGATCTTCGAAGACAAGGTCGTGGATTTCATCGCCGAGCTCGCACAGGTGACCGAGAAGCAGGTCGACCGCGAGACCCTGTTCATGGATCCGGACGAAGCCGCCGAGAAGCTGGGCGAGAAGAAGGACGACAAGCCCAAGGCCGAAAAGAAAGCCAAGAAGGCGAAGAAGTCGGAAGAGTAGTTTTTTGCTTCCACAGATTGCGAAATGGCCCGGTGCGAACCGGGCCGTTTTGTTTTGTGGGCATTCCTGTTCTTAAATCGCCGGCCAAGGAGAATCGCCGCGACGTTGGCGGCACGGGATCGATCGCATGAACAAGTCCGACGACCGCCGCGCTGACATTGTCGACAAGCTGGCCGATTACGTGCTCGCCAATGGCTTGTCCGCCTCCAGCCTGCGCCCGCTCGCGGACGCGGCGGGAACGAGCGACCGGATGTTGCTCTACTATTTCAAGGACAAATCCGAATTGATGTCGGCGGCGCTCGAACGCGTAGCCCAGCGTCTCGGCGGGCACCTGGAAGCGCAACTGAGCGGCAAGCGCCTGGCGCCGGAGGCCTTGCGCAAAAAGGTCATGAAAATCGTCATGGCGCCCGATGTGTGGCCTTTTATGCGGGTCTGGCTCGAAATCGCCGCCCAGGCGGCGGGAAACGACGCACTCTATCGGACCATTGGGGGCCAGATCGCGCGCGGGTTCATTGCCTTCACCGAGGCGCGGCTCGACGTCGCCGCTCCGGCACGCAAGCGCGAAGCATTGCGCCTCCTGGCCTCGCTGGAGGGGGCGGTGCTCCTCAAGAGTCTCGGGATCGAGGAGATCGCTCGCTTGTAGCGGTCGCTACATTTCGGTATAGAAGATGTAGCAACTGCTACATCGGTGCCAGGTTATGCATCTTTACGCGGTTTTGCCGGCAATCGCCGCGGGCGGATTTCTGCTCGCGATGGTCCTGATCGGTCTGCGCGCAGACGCCAGGCCGGCGCGCCACGCCTGGCTGGTGCCTGCCGTTCTTTCCGCGGTGTTTGCCGTGTGGTCGGCCTATACCGTGACCATCGAAGGACCGACGGGATTTTGGCCGGTCCATACCGCCAACGCCTGGGGCAACCAGGTTTGGTTCGATCTGCTGCTGGCGGCTGGCGTCGCCTCTTTTTGCCTCGCACCCGCGGCAAAGCGGGAGGGCATGCGGATTTGGAGTTGGCTGCTGTTGATCGTGCTAACGGGAAGCATCGGTCTCCTCGCGATGCTGTCGCGTTATCTCTATCTGCGCGAAAGGAATATCTGACGTGACCGGATTTCGCATATTTCTGATAATCGCCCTTGTGTCGATCGTTGCCTACACGCTCGTGGTGGCGAGCCATCATGGGTGGAATTTGATTCCGCTCTTTTTCGACGAAATCGGGAGGATGACTTGGCAAGGCCAGTTCAACGTCGATTTCTCCTTCTTCTTGCTCCTGTCGGGTTTGTGGATCGCCTGGCGCGACCGCTTTTCGCCTGCGTCCATTATCCTGGGAATCGTCGGGGTGTTCGGCGGAATGTTGTTTCTGTCCGTTTACCTGCTGGTGCTGAGCGTTCAGGCCCGCGGGGATATTGCGGCGGTATTGTTGGGACGCCGGTCTGCAATTTGACGTCCGCCGGTGATCCACGCGGCTGGATGTCGCCGTATCTAAGGCTGACTTGCGGCGGGGTTGGCGATGGTTACGGCCCAATATGCGTTTGTTCTGACGTGCCTGTTTCTGATCCTCACAACGCGAGTGATCGTGCGACGGCGCGGAAAGCAGGTCGCTTTTGGAATGGGAAACGATCGCCTGCTCGAACGTCGCATCCGCATCCACGGCAATTTCGCCGAATACGTTCCTTTGTGCTTGTTGCTGATGGCCCTCGCGGAATTGCAGTCCGCGCCGGTGTGGTCGCTGCATGTGGGTGGCGCAATGCTGGTGTTCGGCCGGATCGTGCACGCGCTTTCTGTCGGCCGTGAGCCCGAGTTCGGCGCGGGCAGGGTGGTTGGAATGACGGGAACGCTCGCCGCGCTGTTGTTCTGCGCACTAATCGCCGCGTTTCCCGCGTTCGTTCGCGGCTTCGGAGTCTGAGACGTGCCCGGGTTTGAAATGCTGTTGAGGCTCGCTTACGTGGCGAATCTTGCGATCCTTGCGCCCGTACTGTTCGCCCTTCACAGGGAGCGCGCGTCAGCGATGCTTCAGACGTTCAACGGCGCCGTCGCAAACTCGGATGGTTTGCGACAACTGGTGATGTCGCTCTGGTTCGCCATCGCGGCCTGTTCCGCGTTTGGATTGATTTGGCCGCGGGTTTTCATGCCGGTCCTGTTGCTGCAGGTCTTTTACAAATCGGCATGGGTTCTGGGTTTTGTCTTGCCGCGCTGGCACCGGTTCGGCATGCGAGCGGTGCCATGGGGTGTCGCGCTCACATTCGTCGTGATCATCTTGATTTGGCCGGTCCTGCTCGTGCAGGCAATCCGCTGGTAGCTCAACCCTGTTTCGGACCGGCTTGATTCCAGCCTCCGGCAATCAGCTTGTCGCGGACTTCCCGGTTATGGGCGATGTCGATATCCGAGCGGGGCACGGCGTCCGCGAATTCGTGAATCTCTTTCAACAAGTTCGACCATGCGTCTTCGTGCTGCGCGCTCCAGGCTTCGCCGAGCAGATCGCACACCGTGTCGCGGATTGTTTCGAAAAAGGTGACGAAGATCTCCCGCGGCACGTCATAGCCCTCATGGGTGATCATCTCGGTGCCAATCATATGGTGCGCGTAGGTTCGCGGGCCGATGAAGTCGAGGATCGCGTCGAAGGTTCGCGCCAGCATCTCGCCTTTGATCGCGCCGTTCGTGTCGCGCCAGAAGTAAGGCTTCATGTAGGGATGCGCCGCGAACATCCTGTCGTAGACCGCCGGCGTCGGGTCTGCGCAGCGTTCGGCAAGAAGCGCGAGCGTTTGCTCGATGTCCGTGGCCTGCGCGAAGGCGGGGTTAGACGGCATGCTCATGCGCCAGCGCGCAGTTTGCCTGATCGGTGATCTCCACCTGGATCGTCGAATGCGGAATGCCGAAGCGGTGCTTCAGTTCGTCGGAAATCTTGTGCAGCGCGTCGTCGCCGGGATGGCCGTCTAATATCACCATGTGACAGGTCAGCGCCGTTTCCGTCGTGCTCATCGGCCACACATGCAAATCGTGAATCGCGCAGACGCCGGGACATTGCTCCAGGAAACTGCGCACCGCCGGCAGATCGATCCCCGGCGGCACGCCCTGCAAGGTCATGCTCACGGAATCGCGCAGCAGCGACCATGTGCCCGCCACGATCACGAGCGCGATACCGATGCTCACCACCGGATCGACCCATTGCCATCCGGTCATGAGGATGACGAGGCCTGCGATCACCACACCAAAGGAAATCGCGGCATCGCCCGCCATGTGCAGGAACGCACCGCGAATGTTCAGGTCGTCATTGCGGCCGCGCAGGAAGAGCATTGCCGTGGCGGCGTTGATGACGATGCCGATGCCGGCCACGATCATCACCAGGTTTCCGGCAACGGGTTCGGGATGGAAGAAGCGCTGGATCGCCTCCAGCGCGATGGCGCCGGTCGCCACCAGCAGGAACACCGCGTTGAACAGCGCCGCGAGGATGGACGTGCTGCGCAGCCCATAGGTGAAGCGCTGCGACGGCGCACGCTTCACAAGAATGCTGGCCACCCACGCCATGACGAGGCCCAGCACGTCGGAAAGGTTGTGCCCGGCGTCGGCGATCAGTGCCATGGAATGACCGATCACGCCGAAGATCACGCCCACCACCACGAAAGCGGTGTTCAGCGTGATGCCGATGCCGAAGGCAAATCCAAAGTCTGCGGGCGCGTGGCTGTGGCCATGGCTGTGCCCGTGATGATCGTCATGCGTGTGCGTATGCGCCATCTCAACTCTCCACGAACACGATAACAAAGGCGAGCACGCAAAGCACGGCGCCCAGGATGCCGCTTTCGTAACGCTCGACGGTTTTCAGGTTGATCCGGTGCAGGCCGGACAGCGTGATCGCCGTGAAGATCATCATGCCTGCGGTGGTGGCGACCGCGAGCACAAGGCTCGACAGCAGGAATCCGCTCCAGCCCAGCCGCACGGCGGAAACATAGATCGGCAGGAAGCCCTCGCAGGGCGAGAAGGTGAGCAGCGCCAGCAGACTCAAAATCGCGGCGCGATCCGAAACCTTGTGCACTGGCGTGGACACGGCATCGCTCTCCACCAGCAATTCATCGGCGTGATGGTGGTGATGATCGTCGTCGTGCGAATGGCCGTGATCGTGAAGGTGATCGTGGCGGTGCAGGAAATGCGCGTGACCGTGTCCGGTCGCCTGGCGGATAAGGAAGAACACGCCAACGGCAAACAGCAATCCGCCCGCGATCCACGGGAAGATCTGCCCCGTCCAGTAGTCCACCGTCATGCCCAGAAATGCGACGACCACGCCGAGCAGGGTGGTGAAGCCCGTATGCCCCAGCGCCGCCAATCCCGTGATGGTCAAGGTCTTGGTGCGGCTCCAGCCCTGCGCGCGACCGGTCAGCGCGAAGGGCAGCCAATGCGTCGGGATCGCGGTGTGAAAGAAAGCCACCGTGAATCCGGCCGCCAGAATGGACAGGAGAAGCGGCTGGTTCATGCGGAAGCGGTTCGGGCAGGTTCCATGAGGGTAGCTATACAGGAAACTGCCTATAATCCGGCACTGCCATTCCCCTTCGCGCTGGAGGGTCGTATTAACCCGGGAGTGACCTTATATAGGTCACGTTGACAGCGCGCTTTGCGGCGCTTCACCCTCAAACAATCGAATCGGGCTGGTTTTCCATGGCTGAAATGCGCGACGTCTATATGAACACCCTCGTTCCGATGGTGGTCGAACAAACCTCTCGTGGCGAACGCGCCTACGACATCTATTCGCGTCTCCTGAAGGAGCGCATCATCTTCATCACCGGGCCGGTGGAAGATTACGGCGCCAGCCTCATCACCGCGCAGCTTCTGTTTCTCGAAGCCGAGAATCCGAAAAAAGAAATCTCGATGTACATCAACTCGCCGGGTGGCTACGTCACCGCCGGCCTCGGCATCTACGACACGATGCAGTACATCCGCCCGAAGGTGCAGACGCTGTGCGTCGGCCAGGCGTCGTCGGCGGCCTCGCTGCTGCTCTGCGCCGGGAACCCGGGCGAGCGTTACTGCCTGCCCAATTCGCGCGTTCTGGTTCACCAGCCCAGCGCGTCCTATTACGGCCAGGCCGCGGACATCGCCCGCCATGCCCAGGAAATCGTCAAATTGAAACGCCGGCTGAATGAGATTTACTCCAAGCACACGGGGCAAACCGTTGAGGCGGTTGAAAAGATGCTGGATCGGGATACCTATCTCACCGCCGAAGAGGCGAAAGCCTTCGGCCTGGTGGACAAAATCCTGGAGCGGCGTCCTGACGCTGCCGAGGGAACCGGGGGATAAGGCAGGCCATGCCCTTCATTCCGCTGGGGATTTGCCAGTTTTAAAACTTTCTTGATCCGCTTGGCGCTAACGTGGTCGAATGAATCGGGGGTGATCCGATTTGGGTTGGCGTGGGTCGTGCAAGACCATGCAAGAGGCAGTGATCCGGCAGGATCAATGTCCGTCTAAGAGGGCTTTGAAAGCCCAGGAGCGTCAATGAGTAAGGCTGGCGGCGGCGAGTCGAAAAACACCCTTTATTGTTCCTTCTGCGGCAAGAGCCAGCATGAAGTCCGCAAGCTCATCGCGGGCCCGACCGTGTTCATCTGCGATGAATGCGTCGAACTGTGCATGGAAATCATCCGCGAGGAGAACAAGACCTCTTTCCTGAAGTCGCGCGACGGCGTTCCGTCCCCGCAGGAAATCTTCAAGGTCCTCGACGATTACGTGGTCGGCCAGCAGCACGCCAAGAAGGTGCTCTCGGTCGCGGTCCACAACCACTACAAGCGCATCAATTCCAGCGGCAAGAACGGCGACGTCGAACTGGCGAAGTCGAACATCATGCTGATCGGCCCCACCGGCTGCGGCAAGACGCTGCTCGCGCAGACCCTGGCGCGCATCCTCGACGTGCCATTCACGATGGCCGATGCCACGACGCTGACCGAAGCCGGTTACGTCGGCGAGGACGTGGAGAACATCATCCTCAAGCTGCTGCAGTCGGCCGACTACAATGTCGAGCGCGCGCAGCGCGGCATCGTCTATATCGACGAGGTCGACAAGATCAGCCGCAAGTCGGACAACCCCTCCATCACCCGCGACGTGTCGGGCGAGGGCGTGCAGCAGGCGCTCCTGAAGATCATGGAAGGCACGGTCGCTTCGGTCCCGCCACAGGGTGGCCGCAAGCATCCGCAGCAGGAATTCCTGCAGGTCGACACCACCAACATCCTCTTCATCGTCGGCGGTGCGTTTGCCGGCCTGGACAAGATCATCTCATCGCGCACCAGCGGCACGTCTATGGGCTTCGGCGCCAATGTCCGCGATCCGGAAGACCGCGGCACGGGCGAGATTCTGCGCGAAGTGGAGCCGGAAGACCTGCTGAAGTTCGGCTTGATCCCGGAATTCATCGGCCGTCTGCCGATCCTTGCCACGCTTGGCGACCTGACCGAGCCGGCGCTGATCGAAATTCTGACCCGTCCGAAGAACGCACTGGCCAAGCAATATCAGCGTATGTTCGAGATGGAAGGCGTCAAGCTGCGCTTCCAGGATGAAGCGCTCAGCGCCATCGCGCGCAAGGCGATTGCGCGCCGCACAGGCGCGCGCGGCCTGCGCTCGATCATGGAAGCGTTCCTGCTGGAAACGATGTTCGAACTGCCCACGCTCAACGGCGTGCAGGAAGTCGTCATCACCGCCGATGTCGTCGAGGGCAAGGCGCGTCCGCTCTACACCTATTCGGACAAGGCCGAGCCGCAGCAGAAGAGCGCCGGTTGACGTTTTTGAGATTTGTCAAAGTTCCACGGCGCGCAGCGATGCGCGCCGTTTGTTTTTGCCGGTGACTGTCGAAAACGTGACAATCGTTGCGCGTGAGGCAGGGCGGTTTTCCCGAGGGTTTCCGGCGAATTTGTCGTCTTCGGCAACGCTTCCGCAGCGTTCCCGTTTCCTTCTTGAAACACGGGTTCCGCGGTCCCACTTTTATTCAACACAAGTCGGCCCAAAGGGCGACTTTTAACCGCTTCCGTAAGCCCAGTTGGGGTACGGTAGCATCAGCACCCCGGAGAGAATCGACTTCTCCGGGCAGGAGAAAAAGATGTCGGATCAAGACGTCGTGAATACGCCCGCGGGTTCGGGCGGCCAGTTGGCGCCGGTTCTGCCTTTGCGCGATATCGTCGTATTCCCCCACATGATCGTTCCGCTCTTCGTCGGCCGCGAGAAATCCGTGCGCGCGCTCGAAGAGGTGATGAACGACGAGAAACAGATTCTGCTGCTCACCCAGAAGAATGCCGCCGATGACGATCCGTCCACGGACGGTTTGCACACCATCGGCACCATGGCGACCGTGTTGCAGCTTCTGAAGCTTCCCGATCAGACCGTTCGCGTTCTTGTCGAAGGCAAGAGCCGCGCGAAGGTCACCGGCTTCATTCCACGCCAGGATTTCTTCCAGGCCACGATCGAAAAGATCGCGGACGAAGCCGGCGAGGGCAAGGAGACCGAGGCGCTCATCCGCACGGTGAAGACCAACTTCGAGCAGTACATCAAGCTCAACAAGAAAGTGCCGGCCGAGACGCTGGCGTCCGTCGCGCAGATCGAAGACCCGGCGAAGCTCGCCGATACGGTCGCCTCGCATCTGTCGGTGAAGATCGCCGACCGTCAGGCCTTGCTCGAGACGCTGGACACCACCGCGCGTCTTGAGAAGGTGCTGTCGCTGATCGAAGGCGAGATCGGCGTGCTGCAGGTCGAACGCAAGATCCGTTCGCGCGTGAAGCGCCAGATGGAGAAGACGCAGCGCGAGTATTATCTCAACGAGCAGCTTAAAGCGATCCAGAAGGAACTCGGCGAAGGCGACGAAGGCCGCGACGAGATGAACGAGCTGGAAGAGCGCATCCGCAAGACCAAGCTTTCCAAGGAAGCGCGCGAGAAAGCCAACGCCGAAGTGAAGAAGCTCCGTTCGATGTCTCCGATGTCGGCGGAAGCGACGGTCGTGCGCAACTATCTGGACTGGATGCTCTCCTTGCCGTGGGGCAAGAAGTCCAAGGTCAAGAAGGATCTGAAGCTCGCGGAAGACATCCTCAACGAGGATCACTACGGGCTTGAGAAGGTGAAGGACCGCATCCTCGAATATCTCGCCGTGCAGCAGCGCGCCGGGAAAGTGAAAGGACCGATCCTCTGCCTCGTCGGGCCGCCGGGCGTCGGCAAGACCTCGCTTGCGCGTTCGATCGCGAAGGCCACGGGCCGCGAATATATCCGCATGTCGCTGGGCGGCGTGCGCGATGAAGCGGAAATCCGCGGTCACCGCCGCACCTATATCGGCTCGATGCCGGGCAAGGTCGTGCAGTCGCTGAAGAAGGTGAAGAGCTCCAACCCGCTTTTCCTTCTGGACGAGATCGACAAGCTTGGCGCGGACTATCGCGGCGATCCTTCGAGCGCATTGCTCGAAGTGCTCGATCCGGAGCAGAACAACACGTTCCAGGATCATTACCTGGAAGTGGACTTCGATCTTTCCGACGTGACGTTCGTCACCACGGCCAACTCGCTGAACATGCCTGGCCCGTTGATGGACCGCATGGAGATCATCCGCATCCCCGGTTACACCGAGGACGAGAAAGTCCAGATCGCCAAGCGCCATCTCATCGCCAAGCAGGTCGAAGCCAACGGCCTCAAGGAAGGCGAGTGGAAGATCACGGACGCGGCGCTGTATGACCTGGTGCGCTACTACACCCGCGAAGCGGGCGTGCGCAGCCTGGAGCGCGAGATCGCAAGCCTCACCCGCAAGGCGGTGAAGGAAATCGTCGCGGGCAAGAAGACCAGCGTGGAAGTGACGCCGGAGAACCTCAAGGATTACGCCGGCGTGCGGAAATTCCGCTTCGGCGAGATCGAGGGCGAGGATCAGGTCGGCGTGGTCACGGGTCTGGCTTGGACGGAAGTCGGCGGCGACACGCTGCAGATCGAATCCGTGATGCTGCCGGGCAAGGGCCGCATGCAGACCACCGGCAAGCTCGGCGAAGTGATGAAGGAGTCCATCGACGCGGCGCGCAGCTTCGTGCGCTCCAAGGCGACGAGCTTCGGCATCAAGCCGCCGACCTTCGACGCCAAGGACATCCACGTCCACGTGCCGGAAGGCGCGACGCCGAAAGACGGTCCGTCGGCCGGTCTGGCGATGGCCACATCCATCATCTCGGTCATCACCGGCATTCCGGTGCGCCGCGATGTGGCGATGACAGGCGAGGTCACCTTGCGTGGCCGCGCGCTTCCCATCGGCGGATTGAAGGAGAAACTTCTCGCGGCGCTTCGGGCCGGCATCGCCACGGTGCTGATCCCCGCCGAGAACGAGAAGGATCTCGCCGACGTCCCCGACAACGTGAAATCCGGCATGAAGATCATTCCGGTGAAGACGGTGGAAGATGTGCTGAAGGTCGCGCTGGTGCGCCAGCCGGAGCCGATCGACTGGTCGGAGCCGGAAGCCGTCACCCCGCCCCCCGCCAAGCCGGAATCCGGCGCGGTGGTCACGCACTAGGCGATCAAATCGCTGCAAAGACAAAAGCCCGGAGAGAAATCTCCGGGCTTTTTGTTTGGCCGATGAACGATTTGGAATGAACAAATGGCCGGCTTTTGAGTTGAATGTCGGGTGCGTTAGGCTTTGATCGTCCGATACAAAGCGCGCAACGCCTGGGGGATCATATGCAGCGGAGACTGATCGCGATATGCGCGTGCCTTTTGTCGGCAAGCGCGTCCGCAGCCCAGTGGCTTCCGACCGGGCAATCCATCACGCCGCTGGCGGCGCCGGGCGCGCATGTCGAGCCGCTGGCGCTTGAGCTGCCGGTTGTCGGAAAGGCGACGGCGGGCCAGCCGGTGACGACAGCCATCACCCCCGATGGCCATACGCTGTTCGTACTGACCAGCGGCTATAATATCTGGCGCGACTCCGCGGGCGCGATAATTCCGGCGGCATCGACCGAACATCTCTTCGTCTACGACATCTCCGCCGGCGCGCCGAAATTCGTTCAGGCGGTGCCGGTGCCGAACACGTTTGGCGGCATGGCGGTCGCGGACGACCACACCGTCTATGTCGGCGGCGGCATGGACGACGCCTTCATGACCTTCAGCAGTCCGTCCGGCAAAAGCTGGGCGCAGGCCGGTCCAGCGGTGAAACTGGGTCATCGCGCCGGCAACGCGGTGGTCAAGAACCGCAATGTCCTGAAACCTTCCACCGCCGGGCTCGCCCTGACCGGCACCAAGACCGCGCTCGTCATTGCGAACTACCAGAACGACTCCGTCTCGATCGTCCGTCTGAACGACAACTGGAATGCGCGTGAGCTCGATCTGCGTCCGGGAAAGGAAGATGCGAAGCAGGCAGGCATACCGGGCGGCGAATTCCCCTATTGGGTCGCCGTGAAGGGCAACGATATCGCCTATGTGTCCAGCGTGCGCGATCGCGAGATCGACGTGGTCGACATCAAGGACAAGCCCACGGTGATGCTGCGCATCAAGGTCAAGGGTAACCCCACGCGCATGCTGCTGAACAAGGCGCAGTCCCGGCTATACGTTGCCGAAGACAATGCGGACCGGATCGACATCTTCGACACCGCGACCAACACGCTTCTTTCCAGCGTGCCCGTCGGTATGCCGGACGGCTATGGAAGCAAGAAGAATCTTCCGGGTGCGTCGCCCAACGCGCTAGCCCTGTCGCCGGATGAAACGCGGCTCTACGTGACCGATGGCGGCACCAATGCCATCAGTGTTATCGCGCTGCAGCCGGTGCCAAAACTTCTCGGCCTCATCCCCACCGCGTGGCAGCCGAATTCGGTGAGTGTGAGCGCCGACGGGCGAACGCTGTATGTCGCCAATGGAAAGAGCCCGGCCGGCGCCAACCTGCGCAACTGCATGAAGGTTTCCAGCGAGACGTCAGCCTGCAACAAGGCCGACCAGTCCGGCGCCGCCAATCAATATGTGTGGAGCCTGACCAAGGGCAACCTGCAGACCATTCCTGTTCCGGATGCGGTCACGCTCAAGCGCCTCACCGCGCAGGTGGCCGACAACAACGGCTTCGGCGAAAAGAACACGCCGCAGGACGCGGCGGTGATGGGCGCGCTGCGCCGGAAGATCAAGCACGTCATCTATATCGTGCGCGAGAACCGGACCTACGATCAGATCCTCGGCGATCTTCCCGGCGCTGACGGTGATCCGGGCCTTGTGCAGTTCGGGCCGCAGATCACGCCCAACGCGCATGCGCTGGCGAGCAATTTCGTCGCGCTCGATTCCTTCTTCGACTCCGGAGAGGTGTCGGGCGACGGCTGGTCGTGGTCCACATCGGCGCGCACCATGGATGCAGTCGAAAAACAGGTTCCCGTGAACTATGCCGATCGCGGCATGCTGGACGACGAGGAGGGCACCTCGCGCGGGATCAACGTGGCGATGCCGATCAAGCAGCGCAAAGAAGTCAGCCCGCTGATCGACGGCGATCCCGATCTGCTTCCCGGCGATGCCAACGAAACGGCGCCGGACGGGCCGGACGGCGAATTCCAGCAGGGCTATCTCTGGAACGCGGTGCAGCGCGCGCATCTTTCCATGCGCAATTACGGCTTCTTCCTCGACATATCGCGCTATCTCGCGGCCGTTCCCGCCGACGCGCGCATCCCGCTGGAACGCGAACCGGGCAGGGAAGGCGTTCGCGTCGCGATTTCGGCGAACACGGATCTTGCGCCGGTGACCGACATCTATTTCCGCGGCTTCGACAACATGTTCCCGGATTACTGGCGCTACCAGGAATGGGCGCGCGAATTCGACACCTATGCGAAGAACGGAAACCTGCCGCGTTTCGAAACCGTGCGCTTCATGCACGACCACACCGGAGACTTCTCCGACGCGATAGACGGCGTGAACACGCCGGAAACGCAGGTCGCGGACAACGACTATGCGGTCGGCCTGCTGATCGACAAGGTCGCGCACAGCCCTTATGCGAAGAACACGCTGATCTTTGTGATCGAAGACGATGCGCAGGATGGGCCGGATCACGTGAATGCCCACCGCTCGGTCGCGTTCGTCGCCGGTCCCTATGTAAAGCATCACGCGGTGGTGTCGGAGCGTTACACCACCGTCAACATGATCCGCACCATCGAGGACGTGATGGGCCTGAAGCCGCTGAACTTCCACGATGCGCATGCCCGCCCGATGACGGCGGTGTTCGATCTCAATCAGCCGGGTTGGAGCTACGACGCGAAGGTGCCCGCGATCCTGCATTCCACAAAGCTGCCGCTGCCGCCAGCGCCGCCCGGCGCGCCTGTGGTGAAGCCATCCCATGATGCCGCCTACTGGTCGAAAGCGATGAAGGGCTTCGATTTCAGCGTCGAGGATCGGCTCGATCCGGTCGCCTACAACAAAGCGCTCTGGCAAGGCATCAAGGGCAACGCGCCCTATCCCAGCAAACGCCCCGGCACCAACATGCGGCGGGACGCAGCGAGAGAAACTGCGGCCAAACCATGAATGGCGTCACACTTGAGCGGAGCGGATTCGGAGGCGATCGGGCTTGCCCTGGAAATAAGCGGGCGCAGTCAGGCCTGAGTCCACTCGATCTCGAGCGTCTCCCGGAATGCGAAGCGTTCCAGATGGCGGACAACCACGTCTTTTAGCTGCGCGAGGATCGCGTCCTCCGGCGCCATCACGGTGATGGTGAGAACACCGGGCTTGGCTTTCAGCGAACCATCGCCGCCCTGAAACCCGATATGGCCGGACTCGGTATCGAATACCGTGGGGCGTTTGTGGGCGAAGTGCTTGCAAAGCTGTTGCAGATATTTGCTGGCATGCACGGTGGCAATCTCCGCCACCGCGCTCACCAGAACAGTATTGTCCTGCTTGTCCATCAGCTGCGCTCCACCGTTTGTGCGGCGGCGTCCAGCGCGGCGGAGATCTTGTCAGCGGTCTCCTGGTTCACGCCGCCTTTGCGCATGCGCAGCCGCATCGCAACTTTCAGATTCTCGAACGCGCGGATGATGGAGGAGGGCACTTCGCCGCGGCCTTCGCCGGTGGCGCGCGACAGAAGCTCGTCAGCCGCGTCGCGATTGGCGGAAAGGAACGCCGTTCCTTCTTCGGTGATGCTGTAGCTTTTGCGCCCGCCGTCATTTGTGGCGCTCGCGGCATAGCCGCTGTCTTCCAGCCAGGAGAGCGTGGGGTAGATCACGCCGGGGCTGGGACTGTAGCTGCCGCCGAAACGTTCCTCGATCTGCTTGATCAATTCGTAACCGTGGCGCGGGGCTTCGGCGATCATCGCCAGAATGAGAAGCCTGAGTTCGCCATAGTCGAACAGCCGCCCGTGGCGTGCGCGTCCGTGATGATGGTGGTGATGGCCGCGGCGATGCCAGCGGCCATGATGTTCGGGATCTTCGTGGCGGTCCCGTCCGCCATGTCTGTGCTTCATGCTTGGCGATATAGATCTCGATATATCTGAAATCAAGATATATCGAGATATAATCTGGATAGGATGATTTATTTTCCGATAGGACTTGAAGTCTTCTCTTATGTTCTTTATTTGTTCTTTTGGGTTTGGCGGGAGAACAGCTTTGACGACCTAGCTTGATCGCAAGAACAGACAGGTAACAGGGCCAGCTTGCGGGCACCTCGCGCGACGCCGGTCCGGCCCTGGATAACAACCCAGCGGGAACAGGTTTGGCCGGATTGGCGGGTCGCATGGAAACCGGGGAGGTGGGGGCGAAGGTGCCGTGGGGTGGCGTGAAATAGAGCCAAGGCTCCGGCCTGCTGCGTAGCCGGACACCGAAAAGCCTTGTGGATCAACGATCTACAGGGCTTTTCTTTTACGGGGAGCCATTCCGGCCGCCACCGGTTATTTCCACGAAAACCTAGCAAATCATGGGTTTTTAGGGTTGGCGGGGATGCAGAACCCGCCCTAAAGTCCCTCAAACTCGGGATTCGCCGAAAACGGGAGGCCGTCGTGAACAAGAACGATCTGATCCAGAAACTCTCTGACCATTCCGGCCTCGACAAGAATACGTCGGCCAAGGCTGTGGACGGCGTCTTCGATCTCATCACCGAGACGCTGAAGGCCGGGGACGAAGTGCGCATCACCGGTTTCGGCGTGTTCGCCGTGGCCGAGCGCAAGGGCGGCAAGGGCCGCAATCCGCAGACCGGCGAAGAGATCACCATCAAGCCGTCCAAGCAGCCGCGCTTCCGTCCTGGCAAGCAGCTCAAAGACTCGCTCAACCAGTAGTCGCGTTTTTTCTTTCCGGTTGGGGTTTGAGCCGCATCGCCGCGCGCTCTATAAGCGCGCCCGCATGGGCGGTTAGCTCAGTTGGTAGAGCATATCGTTTACACCGATAGGGTCGGCGGTTCGAGCCCGTCACCGCCCACCAGCCTTCGCGATGCGCCGGGCAATCCTCCATTACCGCGCTGCGCATTGACGGCGGCGTCGGCGGCTGGCGAAGTCGGGCCATGAAGACCATCCCACTCCTGATTTGCCTGGCTGCTGTCGGTCTCGCCGGATGCGCTGGCGACGATCATCCGCGCAAGCCACCGGAAACGCCTTGGCATCCGGCAACGCAAATGCTCCAGAAATACGTCACCAACAGCGACGGCAGCCTGAGCCACGCGCAGATGGAAGCGGGTCTGCGGCGCGATTTCGATGCGGCCGACAAGGACAAGAGTGGCTGTCTCAGCACCGACGAGACGCGCAGCATCAACGAAGAGCGCCTTGCCGAAGACCAGTCCACCGCATCCCCGCTGGTGGATTTCACCGGCCGCGGCTGCATCGACTTCGATACTTTCGCCAACACGCCGCGCTCGCTGTTTCAGGCGCTCGATCGCGACAACAACAACGTGCTGACCACGCAGGAACTGCATCCCTGGCTTCCGGCAAAGCCGAAAGACGGAAGCGAGGAGCCGCAAAAGTATGGTCCCCGCCGCCCGGGCGAAGATCGTCCGCAGGGTTCCGCACCGGACCAATAGTGCAGTGGTTTTCGCGGCTTGACTTGGGTGGGACAGCGCCCTACATCGGCGCTCCTTCGCGGTTCGGCCGCGAACGCCCGCGGGGGCGTAGCTCAGTTGGTTAGAGTGACGGCCTGTCACGCCGTAGGTCGCGGGTTCGAGCCCCGTCGCTCCCGCCATTTTTTCCAAAAATTCCCAGGACGCCGGCCATGCGTTGACCCGGACCGCAACCGTGCGAAAGATGCGGCGGGGTGGCGATGAAACTGGCAGCGAAATGCATAGCGGCAGCGGCATGGATCGCGACGGCAGTCGCTGCTAGCGCCAAGGCGGAGCCCGCGTCCGAGATCGTGCCCATACAGGGCGTGGTCGACCATTACCTCGGCCAGCCGGTAACGCAGATCTTTCTGGTCAATCAGAAGATCAAGCTGCTGATGGACACGTCCAAAGTCCAAGACGTGGGTGCGGTTCGTGGCGTGTTCGACGCCTCCCTTCGCGAGGGTCGCACCATCACCTTCGACATGGACCCAGACTCGGGGAGCTTCGGCTCCGACGGCCTGCCAACCTATGTGTTACGCGATGTCATCTTTGATGGGCGCACGGTGACCGGCGACACCGTGACGCGATCGACGGGCAAGCCGACGCCACCGGAATTGGATGTTCTTCAGGGGATTGCATTCGCGGAAGGCAGTAGCCCGGACAGGGCTCTCGTCAACTTGAACGCCGCACTGGCTGACAGCTCGATAAGCCTTACATCCAGAACATGGGCCTTGCGGTATCGCGGCAACGTCGATGCGTTCAAGGCGCTCGGCTTCATGCATCCGGGCCCGCAGCGCGACGCTCTGCTCATCTCCGGACTTAAGGACGTCAAAGCTTGGGAGACACTCGCGCCGGAGGATATCAAGGGTGCCTATGCAGAGGCTGAGATCATGCAAAGCCTCGGCGCTTACGACGATGCACTCGACATCTACACAAGCATTTACAAGCGCTGGCCGCACCAACATTTCTGGACGCTGATTGATGAAGGCATCGTCTATCGAGAAATGGGGCTGCCATCACTTGCCCTCGATGCTCTTGGAGAAATCGCGGCCGAGGGAGGCGACACGAGCGGAATGCCGTATCACTATCATCGCGGCTGGACCCTGAGTGAATTGGGCCGGTACGACGAAGCCGTCCGGGAATTCACGGACGGCATGAGCGCGCAGCCAGACTATGCTTGGGCCTACGCCAAACGCGGCTGTGCATTTGCGGCCATGGGCGAATTGCCCCTCGCGCTATCCGACGCTCGGCGGGCGGTGGCCAGCCATGATGACAAGCGCTCCGGTACGATCATTGCTCCGGGCACCACTTACGATCAGAGTCGGCTGGAAGAAATCGTGTCAACTCTGACGGCCGCGGTGCGACGCGATCCCCACCGGAAAATGGCGGGGCTTTGCTCGGGATTTTGGGATTGGGGGGACGCGCTTCGCCCTCGAAGTAAGCTACTTTCAAACGGCTGATAAACGCATCTGTGCGAGTCGCGAACGACTCGCAACTGGGGCGCGGAAAGTCGCGGAATAATCCTGTTTTCCCGCCGCGAATCTTGCTCTAAACCCGCGTTGCCAGCGGGCGTTAAATTCTGTTATCGCACCCGCGAAATCTTTCGGTTTTGCCGCGCAAACGGCTCGCCCGCGCGGCGGCGAAGCCAGTCAGGACCCGAGTTCATGGAAGGCCTGCTGATCGAATATTTGCCGATCCTGCTGTTTATCGGGATCGCCGGGGCTGTCAGCCTCGCTCTGCTGCTGGTTCCTTTCATCGTTGCGCCGTCCAAACCCGACCCGGAAAAACTCTCCGCCTATGAGTGCGGTTTTCCCGCCTTCGGCGATGCCCGCATGAAGTTCGACGTGCGGTTTTACCTGGTGTCGCTGCTCTTCATTATCTTCGACCTCGAAGTGGCTTTCCTCTTTCCCTGGGCCATCACGCTGACCAAGACCGGCGCCTTCGCCTTCTGGTCGATGATGGTGTTCCTCGGCGTGCTGACGGTCGGCTTCATCTATGAATGGAAGAAAGGCGCGCTCGAATGGGAGTGATCGTTCCCGCAGGGGAGGGCGCTCGCGCCGGTGTCGAGGGTGGCAGCCCGCTGATCACCGACAACGATCCCTATTTCAAGCAGATGCAGGCCGAGATGCACGAGAAAGGTTTTCTCGTCGCCTCAGCCGATGCGCTGATCAACTGGGCGCGCACCGGCTCGCTGATGTGGATGACGTTCGGTCTCGCGTGCTGCGCGGTGGAAATGATGCAGGCCTCGATGCCGCGTTACGATCTGGAGCGCTTCGGCTTCGCGCCGCGCGCCTCGCCGCGCCAAGCCGACGTGATGATCGTCGCCGGAACGCTCGTGAACAAGATGGCCCCCGCGCTGCGCAAGGTCTACGACCAGATGCCGGAGCCGCGCTACGTGATCTCGATGGGGTCCTGCGCGAATGGCGGCGGCTACTACCACTACTCCTACTCCGTCGTGCGTGGATGCGATCGCATCGTGCCGGTCGACATCTATGTTCCCGGGTGCCCGCCGACGGCGGAGGCGCTTGTCTATGGTGTGTTGCTGCTGCAGCGGAAGATCCGCCGCACCGGCAATATCGATCGCTGAGGGCAGATGACCGATCTGAACGATCTCGGTGGAAAAATTACGGCTGCGCTTTCGGGCGTCGAGGCGAAGGTCGCGTTCGGCGAACTGACGCTGACGACGGAGCCGGCCGAAATTCTGCGTGTCGTGCATGGACTGCGTGATCAGTTCGGCTTTGCCTTCCTGATGGACATCACGGCGGTGGACTGGCCGCAGCGGGCAAAGCGTTTCGATGTCGTCTATCACCTGCTGTCCACGCGCAACAATGCGCGCGTTCGCGTGAAGACGCAGGTGGACGAAACGATGTCGGTGCCGACCATCGTGCCGTTGTTTCCGTCAGCCAACTGGTTCGAGCGCGAGACGTTCGACATGTATGGTGTGACGTTTGCCGATCATCCGGATCTGCGCCGTTTGCTGACGGACTACGGCTTCAGCGGTTATCCGCTGCGCAAGGATTTCCCGCTCACCGGCTTCGTGGAGCTTCGCTACGACGATGAGCAGAAGCGCGTCGTCTATCAGCCCGTGAAGCTGGTTCAGGAATTCCGCGATTTCGATTTCATGTCGCCGTGGGAAGGTGCGCCTTACATTCTTCCCGGCGACGAGAAGGTGACGAAGGAGACTCAGAAGTGAGCACTGCGTCGATCAACAAGGCCGATATCGAAGGCGAAGATCGCAACATCACGATCAATTTCGGCCCGCAGCATCCGGCGGCCCACGGCGTGTTGCGCCTGGTTATGGATCTTGACGGCGAAATCGTTACGCGTGTCGATCCGCATATCGGTCTTCTGCACCGCGGCACCGAGAAGCTGATCGAACATAAGACCTACCTTCAGGCCATCGGCTATTTCGACCGCCTCGACTACGTCGCGCCGATGAACCAGGAACATGCGTTCTGCCTAGCGATGGAGCGGTTGCTCGGCCTCGAAGTGCCGCGCCGCGGACAGTTCATCCGCGTGCTCTATAATGAGATCGGCCGCATCCTGAACCATCTGCTGCAGGTCACGACGCAGGCGATGGACTGCGGCGCGCTTACCCCGCCGCTTTGGGGTTTCGAAGAGCGCGAGAAGCTCATGGTGTTCTACGAGCGGGCCTCCGGCTCGCGCATGCACGCCAAATATTTCCGTCCGGGCGGTGTCCATCAGGACCTGACGCCGGAGCTAGTGGCAGACATTTACGAGTGGACCAACCACTTCCCGAAGGTGTTGGACGATATCGAAGGCCTTCTGACCGAGAACCGCATCTTCAAGCAGCGCAACGTCGATATCGGCGTGGTGAGCCGGGCGGACGCGGAAGCCTGGGGCATGTCGGGCGTGATGCTGCGCTCGACGGGCGTCGCCTGGGATTTGCGCCGTGCGCAGCCTTACGAAGTCTACAGCGAACTCGATTTCCAGATTCCGGTTGGCAAGAACGGCGACAATTACGACCGCTATCTCATGCGCGTCATGGAAATGCGCCAGGCCACGAAGATCATGCGCCAGTGCATCGAGAAGATGCCGGCGGGCCCTGTCGTTACGGAAAATCACAAGGTGGTGCCGCCGCGCCGTGGCGAGATGAAGCGTTCGATGGAAGCGCTCATCCATCACTTCAAGCTTTACACGGAAGGCTTCCACGTCCCGGCCGGCGAAGTGTATGCCGCTGTGGAAGCGCCCAAGGGCGAGTTCGGCGTCTATCTCGTCGCCGATGGATCGAACAAGCCGTACAAGTGCAAGATCCGCGCGCCATCCTACGCGCATCTGCAGGCGATGGACTTTATCTGCAAGGGCCACATGCTGGCTGACGTTTCCGCCGTGCTCGGCTCGCTCGACGTGGTGTTCGGAGAGGTGGACCGGTGAGCCTTCGTCGTCTAGCGCAGCATCAGCCGGAAAGCTTTGCGTTCAACGCGCAGAGCAAGGCCGAGGTCGACAAGTGGATCGCGAAATTTCCGCAAGGCCGTCAAGCTTCCGCGGTGATCGCGGCGCTGTGGATCGGGCAGGAGCAGGAGGGCTGGGTCACCAAGCCGATGATCGAGGAAGTCGCGAAGCTTCTGGCGATGCCGTACATCCGCGTGCTGGAAGTGGCGACCTTCTATACGATGTTCAATCTGGAGCCGGTCGGCGATCACCTCGTGCAGGTCTGCACGACGACGCCGTGCTGGCTTCGCGGCTCCGATGACGTCGTCGCTGCCTGCAAGAAGCACATCGCGCCGACGCCGCATACAGTTTCGGCCGACGGCAAGTTCTCGTGGATGGAAGTTGAATGCCTTGGCGCCTGCGTGAACGCGCCGATGCTGCAGATCGGTAGCGATTTCTACGAAGACCTTGATGGTCCCACCACCGAAAAGCTTCTCGAAGCCTTCCGCCGCGGGGAAACGCCCAAGCCCGGTCCGCAGAATGGCCGCCATACGTCCGAGCCTGCGGGTGGTGCACTCACGCTGAAAGATCCGCAGCTTTTCAAGGGCGGCTACAGCCGTTCGCAACAGGGAAGCGGCGCCGAATCCGGTGCGAACGCCAAAATGCCCAACACCGGCGCCGAACATCGCGAAGCGCCTGCACAGAAACCTCCGGGAGCGGCCACGTAATGCTCGCCGACAAAGATCGCATCTTCACCAATCTCTACGGCTTCGAGGACCCGGGCCTCAAAGGCGCGATGGCGCGTGGAGCATGGGACGGCACCAAGCAGATCCTCGAAATGGGGATCGACAAGATCATCGACGAGATGAAGAAGTCGGGCTTGCGCGGCCGCGGCGGCGCGGGCTTCCCCACGGGCCTGAAGTGGTCCTTCATGCCAAAAGAGGTAAAGGAGCGCCCGCACTATCTCGTCGTGAATGCCGACGAGTCCGAGCCGGGTACCTGCAAGGACCGCGATATCCTGCGCCACGATCCGCACACGCTGATCGAAGGCTGCCTGATCGCCAGCTTCGCCATGCGCGCGCACGCTGCCTACATCTATGTGCGCGGCGAGTTCATCCGCGAGCGCGAGGCGCTGCAACGCGCGATCGACGAAGCCTACGCCGCCAAGCTTGTGGGCAAGGACAACATTCACGGCTATCCGTTTGACATCTATATGCATCACGGCGCCGGCGCCTACATCTGCGGCGAGGAAACCGCGCTGCTGGAAAGCCTTGAAGGCAAGAAGGGCCAGCCGCGCCTGAAGCCGCCGTTCCCCGCGAACGCGGGTGTGTGGGGTTGCCCGACCACGGTGAACAATGTCGAGAGCATCGCGGTTGCGCCAACAATCCTGCGCCGCGGCTCCGGCTGGTTCGCGGGCATCGGCCGTCCAAACAACACCGGCACCAAGGTCTTCTGCATCAGTGGTCATGTGAACAAGCCATGCAATGTCGAAGAAGAGATGGGCATTCCGCTGAAGGAGCTCATCGAAAAACATGCCGGCGGCGTGCGCGGCGGCTGGGACAATCTGCTCGCGATCATTCCGGGCGGCGCGTCCGTTCCCCTGCTCCCAAAGTCGATCTGCGATGATGTGCTGATGGATTTCGACTCGCTCAAGAACGTGCAGTCAGGTCTTGGCACGGCCGCGGTGATCGTGATGGACAAGTCCACCGACATCGTGAAGGCGATCACGCGGCTGGCATACTTCTACAAGCATGAAAGCTGCGGCCAGTGCACGCCGTGCCGCGAAGGCACCGGCTGGATGTGGCGCGTGATGAAGCGCATGACGGTCGGCGACTCGCAGCCGGCGGAAATCGATCTGTTACAGGAAGTGACGAAAGAAGTGGAAGGCCACACGATCTGCGCGCTGGGCGACGCGGCCGCGTGGCCGATTCAGGGATTGATCCGGCATTTCCGCCCGGAACTCGAGCGCCGAATGGCCGCGCGCAAAGTGGCGGCGGAGTAGGGCGATGCTGAAGTTCGAACATACATTCGAAGACGAACCGCGCTACGGGGATGTGTCCGTCGATATTCTCGAAAATCCGGCTGGTGCTACTATCGAATTCTCAGTCGGCGACGGTGGCCTGTGGCTGAGCGCAAATCAGGAAGGCTTTCTTTATCTTGCACGCATCTTCGCAGAGCTTGGATCGCGTCCGCTTGAAAAGGGCTACCACTTCCATCGGCCAGATTGGCTGAAGAACGCGGATTTCGAAAGGAAAGAAGTGAGCGTGGAGCTGCTTCATGGCTAGCCGCAAGCTCAACGTCAACGGCGTCGAAATCGAAGCGGATGACAACATCACGCTGCTGCAGGCCTGCGAGCAGGCGGGCGCGGAGATTCCGCGCTTCTGCTATCATGAGCGCCTGTCCGTCGCCGGCAATTGCCGCATGTGCCTGGTCGAATGGGTCGGTGCGCCGAAGCCGCAGGCTTCCTGCGCGCTGCAGGTGAAGGACATCTTCCCGAACAAGGACGGCACGCCCGCCAACATCCGCACCAATTCGCCGGTCGCCAAGAAGGCGCGCGAAGGAGTGATGGAATTCCTGCTCATCAACCATCCGCTGGATTGCCCGATCTGCGATCAGGGTGGCGAGTGCGATCTGCAGGACCAGGCGATGGGCTATGGCCGCGCCGCGTTCAACCGCTTCAACGAGAACAAGCGCGCGGTCGAAGACAAATATATGGGCCCGCTGATCAAGACGATCATGACGCGCTGCATCCAGTGCACCCGGTGCGTGCGCTTCGCCACCGAAGTGGCGGGCGTGCCGGACCTCGGCGCCACGGGCCGCGGCGAGGACATGGAGATCACGACCTATCTGGAGAAAGCGTTCTCGTCGGAACTGTCGGGCAACGTCGTCGATCTATGCCCGGTGGGCGCGCTGACCTCGAAGCCTTATGCGTTCAATGCGCGGCCGTGGGAGTTGCGCAAGACCGAATCCATCGACGTGATGGATGCGCAGGGTTGCAACATCCGCGTCGACGCGCGTGGGCCGCAGGTGCTGCGCGTGCTGCCGCGCCTGAATGAAGACGTGAACGAGGAATGGATTTCTGACAAGGCGCGCCATGCCTGCGATGGCCTCGTACGCCAGCGCCTCGACAAGCCTTACGTTCGGAAGGACGGCAAGCTCGTTGCCGCTTCTTGGGGTGAGGCGTTCGCGACGATTGCCGCGCGCATGTCCGCGGCGAAGCCCGAGAAGATGGCTGCGATTGTCGGTGATCTGGCGGCGGCGGAAGAGATCAAGGCGTTGAAGGACCTGATGACGTCCTATGGCGACGTCAATCTCGAATGCCGTCAGGAGGGCGCGAAGGTCGGCGGTGGCCCGCGTCAGTCGTGGCTGTTCAACTCCACCATCGCGGGCGTGGACAGCGCCGATGCCATTCTGCTCATCGGCGCGAACCCGCGCTGGGAAGCGCCCGTGCTGAACGCCCGCATCCGCAAGGCATGGATTAACGGTCCAGTGAAGATCGCCAATATCGGCACGCCGGTCGATTTGACTTACCCGGTCGAGCAGCTTGGCGGGGCAGACGTTCTGAACGGCATTGCCGACGGCAGCCATGCCTTCGCGAAAGTTCTGAAAGATGCGCAGCGTCCGATGATCATCATCGGCTCCGGCGCACTCGCCCGTGCTGATGGCGCGGCCATTCTCAATCTCGCCGCGAAGATCGCGGGCGACACCGGCGCCATCGGTCCGGCCGGAACGCCGGCTGAAGGCGGCTGGGTCGGTTTCAACGTGCTGCACACCGCAGCGAGCCGCGTGGGCGCACTCGATCTCGGTTTTGTCAAAGGCCAGGACATGGCTGGCATTCTTAGCGGCGGCATGGAATTCGTCTGGCTGCTTGGTGCGGACGAATTCGATGTGCGCAAGCTCGGCAATGCCTTTGTGGTCTATCAGGGCACGCATGGTGATGCCGGCGCGCATCGCGCAGACGTCATCCTTCCCGGTGCGGCCTACACCGAGAAAGAGGGCCTGTATGTCAATTTCGAGGGCCGCGTGCAGCGCACGAAGCGCGCCGTGTTCCCGCCGGGCGATGCGAAGGAAGACTGGGCCATCATCCGCGCTTATTCGCAGGTCGCCGGCAAGACGCTGCCTTACGACGACCGCGATGCGCTCCATCAGGCAATCTACAAGGATGCGCTCACCTTCAAGGACATGCACGAAGCGCCCGCACATTTGGGAGCCGATCCCGCGGTGTGGGGCGCCATCGGCAAGGCGGGCGCGATCGACGGCAATGCGCCGCTCGGCTCTACGATCCGAGATTTCTACATGACCAACGCCATCGCGCGCGCGAGCGAAACGATGGCCGAATGCAGCCGCATCTTCGTGGGCGGGCCGCAACAGATGGCGGCGGAGTAGGGCGATGGTGCTGGTTCCTTTTATAAACTGGCTGTCGCAGCACCTCTTCGGAGGGACGCCGCCGCAGTGGGTTGCCTGGACGATCGGCGAAATCATCCTGATGGGCGTCGTCTGCCTCGTCCTGATGCTGGGCGTCGCCGGCGTGATTCTGGCGGACCGCAAAATCTGGGCGGCTGCGCAGATGCGCCGCGGCCCGAACGTCGTCGGTCCCTTTGGTCTGTTCCAAACCCTGGCCGATGCGTTCAAGTTCCTGTTCAAGGAGCCGATCATTCCGTCCGGCGCGAACAAGGTTCTGTTTCTGCTTGCCCCGCTGATCACATCGACCCTGGCTTTGGCCGCATGGGCCGTGTTGCCGGTGAGCGCCGGGGTGGCCTTTTCCAACATCAATGTCGGCATCCTCTATCTTTTCGCGATCTCCTCGCTGAGCGTTTACGGCGTGATAGTGGCGGGATGGGCTTCAAACTCGAAATATCCCTTCCTCGCTTCGCTGCGCGCAGCGGCGCAGATGGTGTCCTACGAAGTCTCTATCGGCTTCGTGATGATCACGGTCCTTCTATTCGCTGGGTCGCTGAACCTCTCCGCCATCGTGGAAGCCCAGCGTCACGGCTGGTTCGCGTTCACGATGCTGTTCCCCATGTTCGTGATCTTCTTCGTGTCGTCGCTGGCGGAAACGCAGCGCCCGCCCTTCGATCTGCTGGAAGCGGAATCCGAACTCGTCGCCGGCTTCATGACGGAATATTCCGCGACGCCGTTCCTGCTGTTCTTCCTCGGCGAATATCTTAACGTGATGCTGCTGTGCGGGCTGATGACGGTGTTGTTCTTCGGCGGATGGCTGCCGATCTGGAGCATCGCGCCGTTCACTTTCGTGCCCGGCTTCATCTGGTTCCTGCTGAAGGCCGTGTTCATCTTTTTCCTGATGGCGATGGTGAAGGCGATCGTGCCGCGCTATCGCTATGACCAGCTTATGCGTCTCGGCTGGAAGGTGTTCCTGCCGACGTCGCTCGTTTGGGTGATCCTGACGGCGGGCTGGGTCTTGTACCGCTCGGGAGGCTTCTGATGGCTTCGCTGGACCGCGCCGCGCGCAACATCTTCCTCTGGGAGTTCGTGAAGAGCTTCATGCTCGCGATGCGCTACTTCTTCTCCCCGAAGGCGACGCTCAACTATCCGTTCGAGAAGGGTCCGCTTAGCCCGCGTTTCCGTGGCGAACATGCGCTGCGCCGTTATCCGAACGGCGAGGAACGCTGCATTGCCTGCAAGCTGTGCGAAGCGATCTGCCCGGCACAAGCCATCACCATCGAGGCCGAGCCGCGCGCCGACGGCTCGCGCCGCACCACGCGCTACGACATTGATATGGTGAAGTGCATCTATTGCGGGCTTTGCCAGGAAGCCTGCCCGGTGGATGCCATTGTGGAAGGCCCCAACTTCGAGTTTGCGACAGAAACGCGCGAAGAGCTCTACTACGACAAGAACCGCCTGCTCGCGAATGGCGACCGCTGGGAGCCGGAGATCGCACGTAACCTCGAACTGGACGCGCCGTATCGATGATCGCTTCGGCTTTCACGTCTGCGAAGGAGGTCGGCTGATGTCTCTTGCCGACATCCAGGCGCGTGCGCGATCCAAGGCGGGCAGGGCCGATCCCAAGACGCGCGCCAAATATTGCCATGCCGCGAACAACGCGCGGAAGATCGCGAACCTTAAGGCCGATGGCTGGGTAATCCCGTTGTCGGAATGGCTCGGCCACAACAATGGGCCGGACTGGTTTGCCAGTGAGCTGTTCATCGATTGGTGCTGGAAGCAGGCGCATGACAACGCCTGGACCGCGCCAACGCAGGAAATCGGCGTGCGCCGCGCCCGCAAGGCGGAAGCGCTGGGCCTGACCTACAAGCAATATGTTTTAGAAATTCTGGAACGCGGCCGCTATCTCGACGAAGAGACGGCCGCAGAACTGCGAATGCACTGATGCTGCTGCAAACGATCGCCTTTTATGTTTTCTCGACGGTGCTGCTGCTCTCGGCGCTGGCGGTGGTGTCGTCGCGCAATCCGGTGCACTCCGTCCTGTTCCTGATCTTCGCCTTCTTCAACGCCGCCGGTCTGTTCGTGCTGATGGGGGCGGAATTCCTGGCGATGATCCTGGTGGTCGTCTATGTCGGCGCGGTTGCGGTGCTCTTCCTCTTCGTCGTGATGATGCTCGATGTGGATTTCGAGGACCTCAAGAAAGGCGCGCTGCAATATCTGCCGATTGGCGCGGTGATCGGGTTGGCGATGGCGGCGGAGCTGGCGCTGGTGGGCATCGCCTGGGAATTCGCGCCGGCCTCCGCAGGAGCGCGCGCTTCCGCAACACCGGCAGGCATGACCAACACCGAGGCGCTCGGCCATCTCATCTATACGGACTATGTCTATTACTTCCAGATCGCGGGGCTTGTGCTGCTGGTCGCCATGATCGGTGCCATTGTGCTGACGCTGCGCGCGCGCACCGGTGTTCGCCGCCAGTCCATCCCCGTGCAGAATGCGCGCACGCCGGAAGCGGCCATGCAGCTTGTCGACGTGAAACCAGGGCAGGGGGCGTAACATGACCATTGGCCTTGGACATTATCTGGCGCTTGCCGCGATCCTGTTCACCATCGGCGTGTTCGGCATATTCCTGAATCGCAAGAACATCATCATCATCCTGATGTCGATCGAACTGATCCTGCTCGCGGTGAACATCAACTTCGTCGCGTTCTCGACCTACCTGCACGATCTGGTTGGACAGGTGTTCGCCTTGTTCGTGCTGACCGTTGCGGCCGCCGAGGCCGCCATCGGCCTCGCCATCCTCGTCGTCTATTTCCGCAACCGCGGCTCCATTGCCGTGGAAGACGTCAACGTCATGAAAGGCTGAGACGTGTACGCAGCGATCGTCTTCCTTCCGCTTCTGGGCTCGGCCATTGCCGGCTTGCTTGGCCGCGTCATCGGTGCCCGTCCGAGCGAGCTCGTGACGACGGTGCTTCTGTTTATTTCCGCAGCTCTCTCTTGCTACGTCTTCTACGACGTTGCGCTGAACGGTCAGGGGGCGATCGTTCACCTCATGCCCTGGATCACGTCCGGCGATTTTGAGGCAGACTGGACGATCCGTGTCGACACGCTGACGGCTGTGATGCTGGTGGTCGTCACGTCCGTGTCATCGCTCGTGCACCTCTATTCCATCGGCTACATGCATGAAGATCCCAGCCGCCCGCGGTTCTTCTCCTACCTCTCGCTGTTTACCTTCGCGATGTTGATGCTGGTGACCAGCAACAACTTCCTGCAGATGTTCTTCGGCTGGGAAGGCGTGGGCTTGGCGTCCTACCTGCTCATCGGCTTCTGGTATGAGAAGCCGTCGGCCAACGCTGCCGCGATGAAGGCTTTCGTGGTGAACCGCGTGGGCGATTTCGGGTTCGCGCTGGGCATTTTCGGCGTCTTCTTCATCTTCCACTCGCTGGACTTCGACACCGTGTTCCGCGCCGCGCCGTCGATGGTCGGCCACACCATGCAGTTCGGAAGCTGGCAGGTGGATACGCTGACGTGTCTATGCCTGTTGCTGTTCGTCGGCGCGATGGGCAAGTCGGCCCAGATCGGCTTGCACACATGGTTGCCGGACGCCATGGAAGGCCCCACGCCGGTCTCCGCGCTGATCCACGCCGCGACCATGGTGACGGCGGGGGTGTTCCTCGTCTGCCGCTGCTCGCCCCTGTTCGAGCATGCGCCGAAGGCTTTGGAGTTCGTGACGTTCATCGGCGCGACGACGGCGTTCTTCGCGGCCACGGTCGGCCTGTTCCAGAACGACATCAAGCGCGTGATCGCCTATTCGACCTGTTCGCAGCTCGGCTACATGTTCGCAGCCGCTGGCGTATCGGCCTACGGCAACGCGATGTTCCATCTCTTCACGCATGCCTTCTTCAAAGCGCTGCTGTTCCTCTCGGCGGGCGCGGTTATCCACTCGATGCATCACGAGCAGGACATGCGGAAGATGGGCGGTCTCGCCAGATATATTCCGTTCACCTGGGCCATGATGCTGATCGGCAATCTGGCGCTGACGGGCGTCGGCATCCCGGTGCTCGGCATCGGGACATCTGGCTTCTACTCGAAAGACGGCATCATCAACGCGACCTATCTCTCGAACTCCCCGATGGGTGGTTACGCCTTCTGGCTCACGCTTGTCGCGGCCGGGCTGACCGCGTTCTATTCCTGGCGCCAGTTCCTGATGACGTTCCACGGTCCTTATCGCGGTGCACAGCAGCAGCACCTTTCGCATGCCGATCACGACGCGCATTCGCATGACGAGCCGATGGATGGCGACGATCATGGCCATCACGATCCGATCAAGCTTTCAGAAGTCCACGAGTCGCCGCTCGTCATGCTGATCCCTCTGGCGATTCTCGCTGCCGGTGCACTGTTTGCGGGTGGCGCGTTCGACCACGCATTTGTCGGCATCGATGCCGGTGGCTTCTGGCGGTCATCGCTGGGCGCAATCACCGGCCATCATGGCGCCGAAGTGGAAATGCCGCTGTGGGTCGAACTTGGCCCGCTGGTGCTCACGATCCTCGGCTTTGCCGTGGCCTATTACTACTATGTGATGCATCCCGATCTGCCGCCGAAGATGGCCGCGAAGAAGGGCGTTCTCTACGAGTTCCTCTACAACAAGTGGTACTTCGACGAGATCTATAACTTCCTGTTCGTGCGCCCCACGCTGTGGATCGGCCGCAAGCTCTGGAAGATCGGCGACGGCAAGATCATTGATGGGCTTGGTCCTGATGGCATCGCCGCCCGCGTGCTTGACGTGACGCGCGGAACCGTTCGCGTGCAGTCCGGCTATGTCTACCATTATGCGCTGGCGATGCTGGCAGGGGTGCTTGTGCTGATCACCTGGTTCCTGGTGACGGGAGGCGCGCTGTGAGCCACATTCTTTCCATCGTCACCTTTCTGCCAATGGTGGCTGCGCTGTTCATCCTCGCACTTCCCGGGGACTCGCAGGCGCGCGCAAATCAGGCGCGTTGGATTGCGCTGATTGCCACGCTCGTGGATCTGGCTCTGGCGATCTACATCTGGACGCAGTTCGACGGCTCGACCGCGAAGTTCCAGTTCGTCGAACGTGCGCAATGGCTCGGCGGAAACATCACCTATCACATGGGCCTGGATGGCATTTCGGTGCTGTTCGTTGTGCTGACCGCGATCCTCATGCCGTTCTGCATTCTGGCGAGCTGGAAGTCTGTCGAGACCCGCGTCCCGGAATACATGATCGCGTTCCTCGCGCTGCAGACGCTGATGATCGGCGTGTTCTGCGCGCTCGATCTTGTCCTCTTCTATGTGTTCTTTGAGGGTGGCCTCATCCCGATGTTCCTCATCATCGGCGTATGGGGCGGCAAGCGGCGAGTCTATGCCAGCTTCAAGTTCTTCCTCTACACGCTGCTCGGCTCTGTGCTGATGCTGCTGGCGATCCTGTGGATGTATCTCTACGCCGGCACAACGGATATCGAAGTCCTCCTCAACAGCGCGCATTTCCCGGTGGGGATGCAGGCGTTCCTGTGGCTAGCCTTCTTCGCCAGCTTCGCCGTGAAAATGCCGATGTGGCCGGTCCATACCTGGCTGCCGGATGCGCATGTCGAAGCGCCAACAGCCGGTTCCGTTATCTTGGCCGGCATCCTCCTGAAAATGGGCGGCTACGGCTTCCTGCGCTTCTCGCTCCCGATGTTCGCGAGTGCTTCTGCCACGTTCACGCCGCTGGTGTTCACGCTGTCGGTGGTTGCGATCATCTACACCTCTTACGTCGCCTTGGCGCAGGAGGACATCAAGAAGCTGATTGCTTATTCGTCCGTCGCCCACATGGGCTTCGTGACGATGGGCTTGTTCACGCTCACCCATCAGGGCGTGGAAGGCGGCATCTTCCAGATGCTCAGCCACGGCATCGTTTCCGGCGCGCTCTTCCTTTGCGTCGGCGTGATCTATGACCGGATGCACACCCGCGAAATCGCTGCCTATGGCGGACTCGTCGCGCGCATGCCGATCTATGCGGCATGCCTGATGGTGTTCACGCTTGCCAATGTCGGCTTACCGGGCACCGGCGGATTCGTTGGCGAATTCCTCACCATGCTGGGTGCGTTCCGCGTGAACACCTGGGTCGCGATCTTCGCGGCCACGGGGGTGATCCTGTCCGCCGCCTATATGCTCTATCTCTACTGGCGCGTGATCTTCGGCAAGCTGGTGAAGCCGTCGCTGCAGGCCATCCAGGACCTGACTGCGCGCGAGATCGCCATCCTCGTTCCGCTGGTCGTGGCGACGATCATCATGGGGGTCTATCCCAACTTTGTATTCAAGGTGACGAGCGCATCTGTTGAGCATCTGATCGACCAGAATAAGCAAGCGCTCCTGATCGACCACGCGCCCAAGCTGGCCTCCATTGCGAAGGTGACGCCGTGAATATCTCTGCCAACCTCGCAGTCCTGGTTCCGGAACTGATCATGGCCGTCGGCGCCATGGCGCTTTTGCTGTTCGGCGCCATCCGCGGCGAGAAGGGCATCGCGCTCGTGTCCACGCTGGCCATCGTCGTGATGGCCGCCGCCGCTTGGTTTGTCGTTATGCCAGCGTCGCACGATCCGCGCGCCTTCGGCGGCGCGTTCGTGATCGATGATTTCGCGCGCTTCGCGAAGATCCTGATCCTGCTGGGATCGGCTGTTACGCTGCTGATGGCGCAGGATTTTCTTGTCTCGCAGGGGTTGGCGAAATTCGAGTTTCCGGTGCTGGTGCTGCTCGCCACCACCGGCATGATGTTGATGGTGTCAGCATCCAGCTTCATCGCGCTCTATATGGGCCTCGAGCTGCAGAGCCTTGCGCTCTATGTGCTGGCGGCGTTCCACCGCGATCATCTGCGATCCACGGAGGCGGGCCTGAAATATTTCGTTCTGGGCGCGTTGTCGTCCGGCATGATGCTCTACGGCATTTCGCTGATTTACGGCTTCACCGGCACAACGGACTTCGCGGCGATCGCCCACGTCGCCACTGCGGGTCATGTTGGCATCGGGTTGGTATTCGGCATCGTGTTTCTGATTTCGGGCCTTGCTTTCAAGGTTTCCGCTGTGCCGTTCCACATGTGGACGCCGGACGTTTACGAAGGCGCGCCCACGCCGATCACGGCGTTCTTCTCCATGTCGCCGAAGGTGGCGGCGATGATCCTGTTTATCCGCGCGATGCTCGGGCCATTCCCCGACGCGATCCACCAGTGGCAGCAGATCGTGGTGCTCATTTCGGTGCTGTCGATGGCGCTGGGTTCGTTTGCCGCCATTGGCCAGACGAATATCAAGCGCCTGATGGCCTACAGCTCCATCGGCCATATGGGCTATGCGCTGCTGGGTCTGGCTGCAGGCACGACGCAAGGCGTTCAGGGCGTGCTGATCTACATGCTCATCTACGTGGTCACCAATGCCGGCGTGTTTGTCTGCATTCTGCAGATGCGCCGTGGCGGTGAGCAGGTAGAGACGATCTCCGACCTGGCCGGACTCGCGCGCACGCAGCCCAAACTGGCCTTCGCTTTCGCGGCGTTGATGTTCAGCCTCGCAGGCATTCCGCCGCTCGCGGGCTTCTTCGGCAAGTTTTATGTCTTCATGGCCGCCATTCAGGCGCATCTTTACATTCCGGCTATTCTCGGTGTGCTCGCCAGCGTTGTGGGCGCGTTCTACTATCTGCGCATCGTGAAGATCATCTACTTCGACGATCCCGCACCTGCGTTCGATGCTGCGCTTGGTCCGCGTCTCGGAACGATCCTTGTCGGTTCCGGTGTGTTCACGGTGTTCTTTGTGGTCGGCGCGGCGCCGCTCGTTGCAGCGGCCACCACGGCCGCCCACGCGTTGCTCCCGTGAGCACGCTCGCGTGGCCTTCGGGCTACGAGTTGCGCGAGTGGGCCGAGATCGACTCAACCAATGAAGAAGCTCGCCGTCTCGCCGTGGCGGGCGAGAAAGGACCAGTGTGGCTGCGTGCCGACAGGCAGACCGCGGGGAGGGGGCGCCGTGGACGCGCGTGGGAATCTCCCATTGGAAACCTTGCGGCCACTCTGCTGATCGCGCCGGGTAAACCCGCCTCGGAATGCGCGCAGCTGTCCTTCGTCACCGCCATCGCTGCAGCCGACGCCGCATCCAGCTTCGCGCCGTCTGCGGATATCAAAGTGAAATGGCCTAACGACATTCTCGCGAACGCCAAGAAGCTGTCGGGTATTCTTCTGGAATCCGCGAGCGGCGGCGATGGTGCGTTGGTCTATCTTGCTATCGGCATCGGCATGAACCTCGCGCATTTCCCGCCGGACACCGAATTTCCTGCCACATCGCTTGCTGCGATAGGCGCTTCCGTCCCGTCACCTTCCGCGGCGCTCGGGCAACTCGCCGCTCACTTCGCGAAATGGTATGACATCTGGATGACAAGCGGCTTTGCGCCCATTCAGGATGCCTGGCTCGCCCGTGCCGCGGGATTGGGAACGCGTATCCGTGCGCGGCTGACGCATGAGGAGACGTCCGGCGTGTTCGAGGGTATCGACGAGACCGGTGCCCTGATTCTGCGCGAAGGGCAGGGCCGCGTGCGCACCATCGCCGCCGGAGAGGTTTTCTTCTGATGCTGCTCGCGATCGATGCCGGCAACACCAATATCGTCTTCGCCGTGTTCGATGGCGACGAGATGCGCGCCGAATGGCGCGCGGTCACGGAAACGACGCGCACGGCAGACGAATACGCCGTGCTGCTTCAGCCTCTGCTTCAGTTCAACGGCCTGTCGTTCGGCGACTTCACCGCTGCGATCATCGCCACCGTCGTTCCGCAGTCGCTGTTCGATCTGCGCCAGTTTTGCCGCCGCTACCTGAAGACAGAACCGCTGGTGATCGGCGACGCCGATGTGGATCTTGGTATCGAAGTGCATACCGACCGCCCGGCGGCGGTTGGCGCCGACCGCCTTGTAAACGCGGTGGCCGCGCATGAGCGCTACAAGGGCGCATTGATTGTCGTGGATTTCGGCACCGCGACCACGTTCGACATCGTGAGCGAGGAAGGCAATTACGAAGGCGGTGTCATCGCGCCGGGCGCGAACGTGTCTGCCGAAGCGCTGCATCAAGCCGCCGCCATGCTGCCGCGTGTCGCTGTGCAGCGCACGCAGGGCATCATCGGCAAGGATACGATTCCGGCGATGCAGTCCGGGCTCTACTGGGGCTATGTCGGCTTGCTCGAAGGCCTGATCGCGCGCATCAAGGAAGAATACGGAAAGCCCATGACCGTGATTGGAACCGGCGGTCTGGCCAACGCTTTTCACAAGCAGACAACGGCCATCGACCATCTCGATCCGGATCTCACCATCCGCGGCCTTGTCATGATTTATGAGCGCAACGCCGCCAAATGCGGAAAGCCGCAGGCCTGATGGGACCATCCGAAAACGAACTTGTCCTCTTGCCCTTGGGCGGCGCGGGCGAGATCGGCATGAATTTCAATGCCTATGGTTTCGGGCCGCCCGACGAGCGCAAGTGGATCATCGTCGATTGCGGTGTGCTTTTCGGCCGCGAGACGGATACGCCCGGCGTTGACGTCATCCTGCCGGATATCCGCTATCTCGAAGAACGGCGGCAGGACATTCTGGCGGTGGTTCTAACCCACGCACATGAAGATCACATCGGCGCCATCGGCCATCTGTGGCCGAAGCTGATGTGCCCGCTCTATGCGACGCCGTTCACCGCGAGGCTTATGGAAGACAAGCTCGCGGAAGCGGGGCTGCAGGATCATGTGAAGCCGCGCATCGTGAAGCTTGGCGGAAAGGTGAAGCTCGGACCTTTCGAAGTGGAATTCCACTCCATCACCCACTCCATCCCGGAACCGAACGCGCTCGTGATCCGCACGCCGCTCGGCACCGTGATGCACACCGGCGACTGGAAGCTGGATCCGCATCCGCTCATCGGCGCGGCGACGGACGAAGCGGAGTTCCGCCGTATCGGTGACGAGGGTGTGCTAGCGATGGTGTGCGATTCCACCAATGCGCTGGTGCAAGGCCACTCCGGTTCCGAAGCCGATGTGAAGAAGGGGCTGACCGACCTCATCGGCACGTTGAAAGGCAAGGTCGCGGTCACCGGCTTTGCATCCAATCTCGCCCGGTTGCAAAGCATCGCCGAGGCGGCGCAGGCGCATGGCCGCGAAGTGGCGCTCGTTGGCCGGTCGATGCACCGCATCACCGGCGCCGCGCGCGACACCGGATACATGAAGCACTTTCCGCGCGTGATCGACGAATATGAAGCCGCGGAATTGCCGTCCGATCGCGTGCTCTATCTGTGTACCGGGAGCCAGGGCGAACCCCGCGCGGCGCTGGCGCGGATCGCGCGCGGCGATCACCCCACGGTTCAGTTGGGGCAGGGCGACGCGGTGATTTTTTCTTCCCGCATCATTCCGGGCAACGACATCGCCATCCACGAACTGCACAATCAGCTCTCCGAGCTCGGCGTGGAGGTGCTGACCGTGGAGGATCATTTCGTCCACGTCTCCGGCCATCCCTGCCGCGAGGAATTGTCCGAGATGTACCGGCTGATCCGCCCGCAGATCGCGGTGCCCGTGCATGGCGAACTCCGCCATATGTCGGAACACGCGCGCCTCGCACGCTCGCTGCAGGTGCCGCAGGCGGTCGTCGTGCAGAATGGAGACATGCTGCGGCTGGCGCCTGGCCGCGCGCAGGTCATCGATGAGGTGCCTTCGGGTCGTGTGTATATGGACGGTCGTGTCATGACGGCGGCCGATGAAGGTCTCACCCGCCACCGCCGTGCGATGGCATTTGCGGGCTTTATCGGCATCACGCTGGCACTCGATGGAAAAAGCCGGATCGCGGGGGAGCCGTCCTACTTCTTTGAAGGTGTTCCGGAAAACGTGCAGGAACCGGTGCGCGATGCCGTTGCGGAAACCGTCAAGCGCCATAACCCCAAGCGTGCCGATGAGGAAGACCTGAAGGAACAAGTCCGCCGTGCCGCGCGGCGCGCCGGCAACGATGCCTGGGGCAAAAAGCCAGTCACGCGTGTGGAGATTTTGTGGGTTTGACGCGCAACGCGCGCATCGCGAAAATGCGTGCAGACAGCCATTGGAGACCAGAATGATCGGCCGCCTCAATCACGTTGCCATCGCGACCAAGGACATCAAGAAAGCCGCCGCGGTCTATCGCGACACGCTGGGCGGCAAGGTCTCCGGGGAAGTGCCGCAGCCCGATCACGGTGTCACCACCGTTTTCGTCGATCTCGGCAACACCAAGATCGAATTGCTGGAACCCTTGGGTGAAAACTCGCCGATCGCGAAATTCCTGGAGAAGAATCCGAACGGCGGCATGCACCATGTTTGCTACGAGGTCGACGATATCTATGCCGCGCGCGACCAGATGAAGAAGATGGGTGCCACCATCACAGGAACCGGCGAGCCGCGCATCGGCGCGCACGGCAAGCCGGTGATCTTCCTGCACCCGAAGGACTTCGTCGGCACGCTCGTGGAGCTTGAGCAGGCGTGATCATCAGCCTTCTCACCACCTCAACGCACGTCGCTGTTCTGCTCAGCGCCTTCGCCTGTTTTTTCTTTCTTACCCTGTTTTGTCTTTTCCCCATTGGCCTCGGGCCTGTCGATCCCAATACCGGTGCACCGTTGTCGCCGATGATTGGACGAAAAGTGCTTATCGCGCTCGCCATAGCGATCGTTCTGTGGATCGCGTTCTATGCGCTTATCCTGTTCAAGGTCGTCGATCTCTAGGAGCGGGCGATGTCATAGACGCATCGGGCACAAGCCGCCGCAGAAACACGAAAGGCCGGAGTGACCCGGCCTTCGCATCCTCCCCGAACTTGGCCGTTCCGGCTGTCCGGTCTTTATGTAAAAGACGCTACAGAGATTCACCCCCACTGTCACGCAAGATTCGCTAATGTTGCAGTGCAACATTGGACATAATCTGACCTCCGCTAACCGTCGCCCGTGTTTGCCTTGACTTGTTGTGCCCCGGGCCGCGACCCTCCGGCAAAACTGGGTGGGTCATGCGTAAATTGCTTCTGGCCGTGTTGATGGCGCTGTTTGCCATGCCGGCCTGGGCTGGCGGCGGCTGGCGGGTCACGAAGGATCATTGGAGCGCGGCGGACGAAGAGGGCTTCGGCCGCTTTGTCCAGGCGCTCGGCGAATCCAACTGCTCGTCTTCGGAAAGCTGCCTGCGCAACCCGGCCAATCCGTATCGCAACACCGATCAGGCATTCGTCGACGTGGATGTCGACTGCGCGAAGCTGCCCTACCTACTGCGCGCCTATTACGCCTGGAAGAACGGCCTGCCGTTCAGCTTTGTCGATGCCGTTTCGGGAAATGGCGGCGATCTGCGCTTCACCAAGACGTCCAACCATCCGGTGTCGCGCCATGACTTCATAGACGGTGGCAGTGGCATCAATGGACCGCAGGCGGTTCGCCAAACCATAGGCGGCGTCTATTCGGCGACCTATCGGACAGACGCTGCCGAGACGCGCGGCATCCAGTCTGATTTCTATGCCCCGGCGCTGTCACCGCAATCCATTCGTCCCGGCTCGATCGTTTATGACGTGAACGGCCATGTCGGCATCGTCTACAAGGTCGATGCGGACGGCCGCACCTATTACATGGACGCGCATCCCGACTACACGATCTCGCGCAGCGTCTATGGCGCGCAGTTCGGGCGCAGTCCGGCGCGCCTGGGCGGCGGCTTCAAGAACTGGAGGCCGTTCCGCCTCGTCGGCGCGCATCGGGATAGCGCGGGACATTTGCTCGGGGGGCATATGGCCTTTGCGAAGAACGACGAGATCTCGGACTATTCGCTTGTCCAGTATGTCGGCACAGAGCCCAATCCCAGCGGCGATGCGATGAAGGCACGCTACACGTATAACGGTGTTTCACTTGGGTTTTACGAATATGCCCGCGTCGCCATTTCCGGCGGCAAGATGGACTACAACCCGGTTTATGAGCTGCGCCAGACCATGCGCACGATCTGCAATGATCTTGGCGATCGCGCGCAATATGTGAATCTGGCGATCTCAGACGGCATCGGGAACAAGGAGCACCCCGCGCGCCTGCCGGGAAACATCTACGGCTCGGACGATGCGGAGTGGGAAAACTACTCCACGCCCTCGCGCGACGCGCGCATCAAGGCCGCGGCGCAGCAATTCTATCGCGACATGCAGGACATGATCACGATGTGGATCAACCGCGATCCGCGCATCGTATTTGATGGCAGCTTCCTGAAACAGGATTTGCAGCAGGCTTACGATCAGGAATCCAAGGCCTGCAAGATTGTGTATATGAGCTCCGGCAAGCGCCCTATCACGCTGACCTATGACGATATCATCAAGCGTCTCTATCGCGTGTCGTTCGACCCGTATAACTGCATAGAGTTGCGCTGGGGCGCGCAGGGCGACGAGGCCGCCAATTGTGGCGATGGCCGGCAAAAGCGCGCGTGGTATGACGCCGAGCAACGGCTTCGCAACCAGTCTGACCGGACCTACGACGCGCAGATGGGATTCAGCATCGCTGACCTCAATGCCCACGGAAAATGGACCGGGATCGACGATCCGCCGCCCGTGGATATCAAGCCGCTCATCGACGGTATCGGCGAGCGGGTGGCCTTCCACGGCATGGAGCCGGTGGGGCACTAGGCCAGATTGCTCTGGCAGGGACCTTTCCGTATGAAGGTCGCGCCGCAGCAAATCACTGGAATGCCGTCTGCCATGCGCCTGAGCCGCTATTTTCTTCCCGTCCTGAAAGAGACGCCTTCGGAGGCGCAGATCGTCTCCCACCGCCTGATGCTGCGCGCCGGCATGATCCGCCAGGAAGCAGCGGGCATCTACGCATGGCTGCCGCTTGGCTTCCGCGTGCTGCAGAAGATCGAGCAGATCGTGCGCGAGGAAATGAACCGCGCCGGCGCCATCGAAATGCTGATGCCGACGCTGCAGCCTTCCGAGCTGTGGAAGGAAACTGGCCGCTACGACGCCTATGGCCCGGAGATGCTGCGCATCAAGGATCGCCATGAGCGCGAGATGCTCTACGGCCCGACCAACGAAGACATGATCACGGAAATTTTCCGGGCCTATGTGAAGTCGTACAAGGCCCTTCCGCTGAACCTTTATCACACGCAGTGGAAATTCCGCGACGAAGTGCGCCCGCGCTTCGGCGTCATGCGTGGCCGCGAGTTCCTCATGAAGGACGCGTACTCGTTCGACATCGACATGGAAGCCGCGCGCAAGAGTTACAACAAGATGTACGTCGCCTATCTGCGCACCTTCATGCGCATGGGCCTCACGACGATTCCGATGCGCGCCGAGACGGGCCCCATCGGCGGCGACCTCAGCCACGAGTTCATCGTTCTGGCGGAAACCGGCGAGAGCCAGGTCTATTGCCACAAGGACCTGCTCGACATGCCGGTGCCGGACGAGAACGTCGATTTCGATGGCGATCTGGAGCCGATCGTGCGTCAGCGCACGGCGCTCTACGCGGCGACGGAAGATGTTCACGAGCAGGCGCGCTTCGAGGCGGAAGTTCCCGGAGACAAGCGTGTCTCCGCACGCGGTATCGAGGTAGGACAGATCTTCTATTTCGGCACGAAATATTCCGTGCCGATGAAGGCGCTCGTCACGGGGCCGGACGGCAAGGACGTTCCGATTCACGGCGGTTCTTACGGCGTCGGCGTGTCGCGTCTGCTCGGTGCGATCATCGAGGCGAGTCACGATGACTCCGGCATTATCTGGCCGGAACCGGTTGCGCCGTTCGATGTCGCGGTCATTAATTTGAAGTCAGGTGATGCGAAAACCGACGCGGCCTGCGAAGAGCTTTATGCGAAGCTCGGCAAGGCCGGCCGGGATGTTCTCTATGACGACCGCGATGAGCGCCCCGGCGCGAAATTCGCAACGATCGACCTGATCGGTATCCCATGGCAGGTGGTGGTCGGCCCGCGCGGCCTTGAAAAAGGCATGCTTGAAGTGAAGAACCGGGCTACCGGCGCAAAAGAAGAACTTTCGCTGGACGCCGTGCTTAACCGTTTCGCCGCGAAATCCCATTAAAAGAGCCGGATGGCCGATCAGCGCAGCACCTTCGGAAACCGCACTGCCAAGGGCGTCGAGCCGCCGCCTTTCGCGGATGGCCAACCGCGCCGCGCGCAGGCTTCCACCCGTCCTGCCGAAATGAAGACCGGTCCTGCCACACGTCCGTTCGCGGCGTTCGAATGGATGATCGCCACGCGCTACCTGCGACCCAGGCGCGCCGACGGCTATATCTCGATCATTTCAGTTCTCTCGCTCGTCGGCATCGCGCTGGGTGTTGCAGCGCTGATCATCGTCATGGCGGTGATGAACGGGTTCCGCCACGAGTTGCTGTCGCGCATCCTCGGCCTGAACGGTCACGCGGTTGTGCAGAATTATGCCGGCGATCTTCCGAACTTCGACGCGGTCGCGGCAAAAGTGCGCGCGGTGCCGGGCGTCGTGCGTGCCGCGCCGATCATCGACGGGCAAGTGATGGCATCCGCCAACGGCGTGAATTCCGGTGTGCTGGTTCGCGGCATGCGAGAGGCCGATCTGAAATCCCTGACGATGGTTTCCAGTTCGCTGTCCAGCGGCGCTCTTGCGCACTTTAAAGGCGGCGATGAGGTGATCATCGGCCAACGCCTCGCCGACAAGATGCGTCTGGTACCGGGGCAGTCGATTACGTTGATTGCGCCGCATGGCGACGTCACGCCCTTCGGAACGACGCCGCGCATCAAGACCTACCGCATCGCCGGCACGTTCAATGTCGGCATGAGCGAATACGATTCCACATTCGTGTTCATGCCGCTCGATCAGGCGCAGCTCTTCTTCAATCAGGACAAGACGGTGAGTGGCCTCGAAGTGATGGTCCGCAATCCGGACGACATAAAGGACATGATCACCCCGATCGGACAGGCGGCTGGGCCTTATTCGCGAATCCTCACCTGGCAGGACACCAATTCCAGCCTGTTCGGTGCGGTGGAAGTGGAGAAGAACGTCATGTTCCTTATCCTCTCCCTCATCATTGTCGTGGCTGCGCTCAACATCATTTCCGGCCTGGTCATGCTCGTGAAGGACAAGTCTCCGGATATCGCGATTCTGCGCACCATGGGGGCATCCCGTGGCGCCATCATGCGCATCTTCTTCATCGCAGGTGCGAGCATCGGCGTGAGCGGCACGCTCATCGGCTTCGCCGTGGGCGCCTTGTTCTGCGCCAATATCGAATCCATTAGACTTGCGCTCCAGTCTCTGACGGGGACCACGCTATTCAATCCGGAAATCTATTTCCTCAGCCGCATGCCAGCGGAAATGGATCCGCAGGAAGTTGTCGCCGTCGTCGCGATGGCACTGGTACTGTCGTTCCTCGCCACGCTGTACCCGGCGTGGCGCGCCGCGCGCCTCGATCCGGTGGAGGCGCTTCGCTATGAGTAATCTGGCTTCTGCTGCCCTGCGGCTTGAAAACGTGGCGCGGGCCTATGCGCAGGGCGAGGGTACGCTCGACGTCTTTCACAATCTGGAACTGACGCTGCGCCCCGGCGAGGTCGTCGCGCTTGTGGGTCCTTCCGGCGCAGGCAAATCCTCTTTGCTGCACATGGCCGGGCTTTTGGAAGCGCCGACCGCGGGAGAGATCTACATCGCCGGCTCCGCGGCGTCGAAGCTGAATGAGAGAACGCGCACGCGAATCCGACGCGACATGATCGGTTTTGTTTATCAAGCGCACCATCTGCTGCCGGAGTTCACTGCGCTGGAGAACGTAATCCTTCCGCAGCGCATTGCCGGAAAGCCGCGCGCCGCGGCGGAAGCCAATGCCAAGCGTCTTCTAGAGCAGATGGGGCTTGGCGAACGCTTGACGCATCGCCCGTCGCAGTTATCCGGCGGCGAGCAGCAACGCGTCGCAATTGCCAGGGCGCTCGCCAACAACCCGCGCATCCTTCTGGCCGACGAGCCCACGGGAAATCTCGATCCGCGCACGTCCGGTGGTGTGTTCGATGCCCTAGTCGAACTGGTGCGATCGGAAGGCCTCGCCGCGCTGATCGCGACCCACAATGTCGAGCTTGCGTCCAAAATGGATCGCGCGCTCGTTATGCAGGATGGTCGCCTCGTCGATGCCGGCAAGATCGACACGAAAGCTTGACCCTCGCGAAAAATCTGGGACGCGCTTACTTCGAAGCGGTCGGGGGCACCTAATTTTATTCAACTGGTTCAACGGGCTAGCCCGCCCCGCCAATGATCACCTTTTGTTCTTGACTCTATGAGAACAAGAGTGGAACATACATCTCCAATAAGAACGGAGGGCGAAATGATCTGGGCGAAAGATATTGCAGCGGGTGTGGGGCTTCTGGCCTTTGTGGCGTGTTCCTTCGCGCTGGCGACCTTTGCGCAGGCCATGACGATCGCCTGACCGCCAACTCCCTGTGGATGGACGTTTGCCCACGTCGCGCCGAATGCGGCGACTGGGCGATGATAGGGCTTCTGGCGATGGAGAATCAGTCTGGCGATGGCGGCGGAGCGAAAACCGGCCAATTTCGTGCATTTGCGGGTCAAGAGCGCCTATTCGCTTTTGGAAGGCGCCATCCGTCCGGGCGAGCTCGCGGAGCTGGCGCGCGACAACGCCATGCCTGCCGTCGCCGTCACCGATACCAACAACCTCCATGGCGTCTTTGAGATCAGCGAGACGCTGGCGAAGCGTGGCGTCCAGCCCATCGTCGGTTGCCTTGTTTCGGTCGATTTGGACGAGACGCCCAAACCGGTCGGCATGGCCTCCCGGCAGAAGCCAGCGCAATTGCCGCTGCTGGTCCAGAACGAAGAGGGCTATCGCAACCTCGCCAAGCTTCTGAGCCAGGCCTATCTGGGTGCGGAGCCCGGCGAATGGCCCCATGTAAAGCTGGCACAGCTTTCCGCGCATTCGGCGGGCCTGATCGCGCTGACGGGCGGCCCCGGCGGGCCTCTGAACGCGCTGATCGCGAACGGCCAGCCTGAAGCGGCCGATGAGCTGGTGAAGCGGCTCGCCGCGATTTTCCCGAACCGGCTTTATGTCGAACTTCAGCGTCACGGCCTTCCCGAAGAGCGTGCGGCAGAGGACGGCCTCATCGCCCGCGCCTACGACTTGGATTTGCCGCTCGTTGCCACCAACGACGTGCACTTCGGCAGCGAAGCGATGTACGAGGCGCATGATGCGCTGCTCTGCATTGCCGACAGCACCTATGTTTCGCAGTCGGACCGCCGAAAGCTGACGCGCGAACATCGCTTCAAGTCGGCGGAAGAGATGGCGGTGCAGTTCGCCGATCTGCCCGAAGCGATCGAGAATACGGTTCAAATCGCCCGGCGCTGCGCTTTCCGTCCAAAGAAGCGCGCGCCGATCCTTCCGAAGTTCGAGCCGGAGTCCGGGCTGTCTCCGGCCGATGAATTGCGCTCGCAGGCGGAAGCCGGCCTTAAGCGCCGTCTCGCCGAACACGGCACATTCGCGGATGAGCAGGTTTATCGCGACCGGCTGGAGTTCGAACTCGGCGTCATTATCCGCATGGACTTCCCGGGCTACTTCCTGATCGTGTCGGATTTCATGAAGTGGACCCGCGCGCATGGCATACCGGTCGGCGTGCGTGGTTCGGGCGCCACCTCGCTGGTCGCGTGGTCGCTGGACATTACCAATCTGGATCCCATCCGCTTCGGCCTGCTGTTCGAGCGCTTCCTCAATCCCGAACGTATCTCCATGCCGGACTTCGATATCGACTTCTGTCAGGAGCGCCGCGACGAAGTCGTGCGCTATGTGCAGAAGAAATACGGCGAAGATCGCGTGGCGCACATCATCGCGCTCGGTTCGTTGCAGGCGCGTGCCGCCGTGCGCGATGTGGGCCGCGTTCTGCAGATGCCGCTGGGCTTGGTGGATCGTATTGCCAAGCTCATTCCCAATCCGCCCGGTAAGCCGGTGTCCCTGAAGGACGCGCTCGACACCGAGCCGCGTCTTGAACAGATCGCGGAGTCCGAGCCGATCGCGCGGCAGCTGTTCTCTGTGGTTGGAAAGATCGAGGGGCTTTATCGCCATGCCTCGACCCATCCGGCCGGCGTGGTGATCGGCGATCGTCCGCTGGACGAGATCGTGCCGCTCTATCGCGATCCGCGCTCCGAGATGCCCGTGACGCAGTTCGACTACGAGGACGCGGAAAAATCCGGTCTCGTGAAGTTCGACTTTCTCGGCCTCAAGACACTCACCGTGATCGCGAAGGCGGAGGAACTGCTCAAGGCGCGGGGCATCACCCTCCACACGCAGAGCATCGACTTCAACGACGCGGGCGCGTTCGAGATGCTGTCGCGCGGCGACAGCGTCGGCGTGTTCCAGCTCGAAGGCGCGGGCATGCGCGACCTTCTGCGCAAGATGAAGCCCGACCACATCAACGATCTGGTCGCTCTTGTGGCGTTGTATCGCCCGGGTCCGATGGACTCGATCCCCAAATACATCGCGGTCAAGAACAAGAAGGAGCCGCCGGAATACCTTCACGAGAAACTTGAGCCTATCCTGAAGGAAACCTACGGCGTCATGACGTATCAGGAAGACGTCATGAACATTGCGCGCGAGCTGGCCGGTTACTCGCTCGGCGAAGCCGATCTTCTGCGCCGCGCCATGGGCAAGAAGATCGCCAGCGAAATGGCGGTGCATGAGCAGCGCTTCATCGAAGGTGCCGGCAAGCAGGGTATCGCCAAAGGTATTGCCCAGCAGATCTTCGATCAGGCGGCGAAATTCGCGGGCTATGGCTTCAACAAGGGCCACGCGGCTGCCTACGCGCAGGTGGCCTATCAGACGGCCTACCTGAAATCGAACTATCCGGTCGAATTCCTCGCGGCCTCGATGACGCTGGATATCGGCAATACCGATCGCCTCAACATCTTCCGGCAGGAGGCGCAGCGCCTGGGCGTGCGTGTCCTGCCGCCGGACATCAACCGCTCCGTCGCCTATTTCGCATGCGATGCGGAACAAAAAGTCATCTTCTATGCGCTGGCGGCCGTGAAGGGCGTCGGCAAGCAGGCGATGGATCATGTGGTCGCCGTGCGCGAAGAAGGCGGCCCGTTCAAATCGATTGGCGATTTCGCCCGCCGCGTCGATCCCAAGCTCGTGAACAAGCGCGCCTTTGAAAGCCTTGTGCGCGCCGGCGCATTCGATGCGTTGTCTTCAAACCGGCGCCAGCTTGTCGAGTCGTCCGACGGGGTCCTCAGCGATGCGGCGCGGACCGCGCGCGAACGCGAGACCGGTCAGGTATCGCTGTTCGGCGGTGCGTCGGCCTCAACGGAAGAGTTGCGTCTTGCGCCCGTTGACGACTGGCTCGCGCATGAACGATTGAGCGAAGAGTTTTCGGCGATCGGCTTCTATTTGTCCGGCCATCCGCTCGACAACTACCGCACCTCGCTCACCCGGCTGCAGGCACTTACCTATGGACAGGTCCTGGAAGATCGCCGCGCTTCATTCGTCGCGTCGATCGCAGGAACTTTGATCCGCAAATCGGAACGCCGCGGCCGCAACGACCAGAACTATGCCTTCGTCTCGTTCTCCGATCCGACCGGCATGTTCGAAGTGATGTTTTTCCCCGAAACGCTGACCGCGTCGCGTCCGCTGCTGGAAGCGGGAAAATCCATCCTGCTCAAGCTCAATGCCACATGGGAGGGCGATGAGCTCAAGCTTCGTGCCATCTCGGCCAGCGACTTGGACAAAGCCGCTGCCGATGCGGGCGAGGGGATGAAGATCTATCTCGAAGATACCCGGTCGCTAGGGCCCATCGCGTCACAACTGCGGCAACCGGGAAAGGGCATGATCACGCTGGTCGTGCCCGGCAGTGATGGCCGCGAGGTCGAGATCAAACTGCCGCAGCGCCTGCAGGTGAACGTCGCGCTACGCAACGCGATCAAATCGCTGCCCGGTGTCGCCGCCGTCGAAACGGTCTAGAGTTCTGCTACAGCTTTCCCCAGTCGTTCCAGGCCCGTTTCAAGAAGCTTCGGATCTTGCGCAAAGCAGATGCGAACGTATGGTTCGAGCGACGTATCGCCGATATCTCCAAAAGCGGTGCCCGGTGCTACGCCGACGCGCGCCTTCTTGATGAGTTCGATCGCGAAATCATGGCTCTTCGTCAGGCCTTCGACATTGAGAAAGCCATAAAAGGCGCCTTCCGGTTTCATCCATCGAATGCGGTTCTGGGTGTCGATGAATTTCTGCGTCACCTCGCGGCCATTGTGACAACGCTCGCGAATGAGGTCGCGGAAGGCGTCACCCTCAGGCGAAAGCGCAGCCAGCGCGCCATATTGCGCGAACACGGTGGCGCCGGTGTTGTTGGCCATGGAAAGCACGTTCACGGAGTCCTTGATGGACGCCGGATGCACAAGCCAGCCTACCCGCCACCCCGTCATCGCCCATGGTTTGGAGAAACTGTTGATGACGAAAACATTGTCATCCGGTTCCGCCACCTGAAGAAACGATGGCGCATGCGCCGTGCCGTCGTAGACGAGCGTACCGTAGACCTCGTCGCTGATGATTGCGATGCCGCGTTTGCGGCAGAATTCCAGAAGCGCGCGCTGCTCCGAAGGCTGCATGATCCAGCCGGTCGGATTACCGGGTGAAGCAACGAAGACCGCCTTGGTTCGTGCATCGCAAAGTGCGAACAGCTTTTCCAGGTCGAGGCGCCAATTCGGCGTCGCGCTGCGCCAGTCTTCCTCCAGCTTCGCAAACCGAATGTGTGCGCCGCAAATCTCGCCGGCCTGAAAAATATTGGGCCACACCGGAGACACGCAGACGACATTGTCTCCCGTTTCCACCACGCATTGCAGCGCGCAGGTCACCGCCATCATCGCGGCGCCCGGGACGGTGATCCGATCGAGCGAAATATCGACGCCGACGGTGCGCTTGTGAAAATCGCGGATGGCTTCGCGCAGCGGCAGGATGCCATCGGCATGCGTGTAGAAGGTCTTGCCGTCATCCAGCGCCTTCTTCGCAGCGTCGATGATGAAGCCCGGCGTAACGAGGTCCGTCTCGCCGAACCACAAAGGGATCAGATCGGGCTGGCCCAGGGCGGTGGAACTGACGGCCCCGATGCCGTTGGGACGGATGTGGCGAATGGCGTCGCGAATGGGGGAGGGCGGCTGGGATGTCATGCGTTCAGTCTATTCTGCGCCCTGCCGCCCGGAATATCGGCTTTCGCATAGCGGCTCTGCGGCCAAATGGCTGCAATGACTGTCATTTTCGGCGTGGTAATCCGTCCTTGCGCCGCCCGGCTTAAATCCCTATAAGCCCGGCCATCTCGCACGCGCGGGTGGGTTTGCGGCAGGTGTTCTTCCGCCCCCGTCCGGTGTCCTTCCCGAAGGATAACCCGCGCGTCTGGCCAACCGGTAAAGGAGAAGTACCCCAATGGCTCTGCCAGATTTTTCCATGCGTCAGCTCCTCGAAGCGGGAGCGCATTTTGGCCATCGCAAGCAGCGCTGGAACCCCAAGATGGCGCCTTTCATCTATGGCGCGCGCAATGATATCCACATCATCGACCTGACGCAGACGGTCCCGCTGCTGCACCAGGCGCTGGTCGCCCTGCGCGACACGGCTGCCGCCGGCGGCCGCATCCTTTTCGTCGGCACCAAGCGCCAGGCATCCGAGCCTGTCGCCGCTGCCGCGCAGCGCTGCGCGCAGTATTACGTGAATCATCGCTGGCTCGGCGGCACGCTGACGAACTGGCAGACGATTTCCGGCTCCATCAAGCGCATGCGCTCAATCGAAGAGACGCTGTCTTCGGCGCAGAGCTCGGGTCTGAAGAAAAAGGAACTCCTTGGCCTGCTGCGCGAACGCGACAAGCTTGATCTGTCGCTGGGCGGCATCAAGGAAATGGGCGGCCTGCCGAACATGCTGTTCGTGATCGACACGAATAAGGAACAGATCGCCGTGGCCGAAGCCCAGAAGCTCGGCATCCCGGTGGTCGCGGTTCTCGACTCCAACTCCAATCCGGACGGCATCGCCTATCCGATCCCGGGCAATGACGACGCTGCCCGTGCTCTCGCTATGTATTGCGATCTCGCGGCCCGCGCGATCATCGACGGGCTCTCGCAGGGTCAGGTCGATGCCGGTGTGGACGTTGGCGAATCCGAAGCGCTGCCCGATCTGCGCCCGGCCGAAGAAGTCGCCGCGCAGCACGCGTCCGCTTAATAAAATCGAATACGGAGAAGAACGATGGCGAACATCACCGCCACGATGGTGAAAGACCTGCGCGACAAGACCGGCGCGGGCATGATGGACTGCAAGGCCGCGCTCGCGGAAACCAATGGCGACATGGACCAGGCGATCGATTGGCTGCGCAAGAAGGGCCTGTCCAAGGCAGCGAAGAAGGCCGGCCGCGTTGCCGCGGAAGGTCTGATCGGCGTGGCGCTCGACAAGAATAGCGGTGCGCTGGTCGAAGTGAACGCGGAGACGGACTTCGTCGCCCGCAACGACCAGTTCAAGGACTTCGTGAAGTCCGCCGCCCAGCTCGGCCTTGAAGCCGACGGCGACGTGGAGAAGCTGCTCAACAAGAAGATGGGCGCCGACACCGTCGATGCAACGCTGAAGGAACTCGTCGCGAAGATCGGCGAGAACATGAGCGTGCGACGCGCGACCGCGATCTCGGTGAACCCGGGCGTCGTGGCAAGCTATGTCCACAACGCTTCGGGCCCCGAACTTGGCAAGATCGGCGTGCTCGTTGCGCTCAAGTCCACCGGCGATGCGGAAAAACTGTCCGCCCTGGGCAAGCAGATCGCGATGCACATCGCGGCCGCCAACCCGCTGGCGCTGACGCCCGAACATCTCTCCAAAGAGGTGATCGAGCATGAGCGCGCCATCCAGGCCGATATTGCGCGCCAGTCGGGCAAGCCGGAAAACGTCATCGAAAAGATGCTCGAAGGCCGGATGCGGAAGTTCTATGAAGAGTCGGTCCTGCTGAATCAGGTCTTCGTGATCGACGGCGAGACCCCGGTGGGCAAGGTGGTCGAGAAGGCCGCCAAGGACATCGGCGCGCCGATCGAGGTAGAAGGTTTCGTCCGCTATCAGGTGGGCGAGGGCATCGAGAAGGTCACGACCGATTTCGCCGACGAAGTGAAGGCCATGTCGGGTCAGTGAGTTGACCGTTTCCGGAGGGGCTATGGGTTCGACGCCGAAGTACCGCCGGGTTCTGCTGAAGGTCTCTGGTGAAGCCCTGATGGGCAACGAGGCCTACGGTATCGATACCGCCACGGTTGATCGCATCGCCGCGGATGTGAAGGACGCCACCAAAGCCGGCACCGAAGTGTGCATGGTGATCGGCGGCGGCAACATCTTCCGCGGCCTTGCGGGCGCCGCCAAAGGCATTGACCGCGCCACCGCCGACTACATGGGCATGCTGGCGACGGTCATGAACGCGCTCGCCATGCAGGCTGCCATGGAGCGCATCGGCGTCGCCTGCCGGGTCCAGTCCGCGATTCCAATGGCCAGCGTGTCGGAGCCTTATATCCGCCGCCGTGCCATCCGGCACATGGAGAAAGGCCGCGTGGTGATCTTCGCGGCCGGAACGGGCAACCCGTTCTTCACCACGGACACCGCGGCGGCGCTCCGCGCTGCCGAGATGAACTGCCAGGCGATGCTCAAAGCCACCCAGGTCGATGGTGTCTATTCCGCCGACCCGAAGAAGGACCCGAAAGCGGAGCGTTACGATTCTCTGAGCTATCACGAGGTCTTGGCGAAGAATCTTCAGGTGATGGATGCGGCGGCCGTGAGCCTTTCGCGCGAAAACAAAATCCCCATCATCGTGTTTTCGATTCACGACCGCGGCTCCCTCGCCGCGGTGCTTCGCGGCGAGGGCCGCTGCACCATCATCGAGGAGCGAGCGTAGGCTCGTCTCCGCGCGGAGGAACTTTCATGAGCTACGACAAGAACGAACTGGGCCGCCGCATGGACGGTGCCGTCGCCACGGTGAAGACCGAACTCAACGGCTTGCGCACCGGTCGCGCCAGCGCCGCGCTGCTCGATCCGGTAAAGGTGGAGGCCTATGGCAACATTTCGCCCATCAACCAAGTGGGCACGGTCGGCACGCCGGAGCCCCGCCTGATCACTGTTCAGGTGTGGGATAAGGGCTTGGTCAAGGCCGTCGACAAGGCGATTCGCGATGCCGGCCTCGGGCTTAATCCGCAGACGGATGGGCAGTTGATCCGCGTTCCCCTGCCGGAACTGAACGAAGAACGCCGCAAGGAATTGGTTAAGCTTGCCCACAAATATGCGGAAGCGGGCAGGGTCGCCGTGCGCAATGTGCGCCGGGATGGCATGGATGCCCTGAAAAAGGCAGAAAAAGAGGGCAAGATCGGTCAAGATGAGCACCATAAGCTCGGCGACGAACTGCAAAAACTGACCGACGGGCACGTCCGGGATATCGACCAGGCCCTGCAAGGCAAAGAGCAGGAGATCATGCAGGTCTGAGTTCCGGGTTCAGGCAGGAGTGCGTATGGCAAAGAATGTTGTGCCGCCGGAGAAGGCCAGCCTGCCGCGCCACGTCGCCATCGTGATGGATGGCAATGGCCGCTGGGCCAGCAAGCGCATGATGCCCCGTGCCGCGGGGCATGTTGCGGGTGTGTCCACCGTTCGCACCATCGTCCGCGCCGCGAATGACATCGGTCTGCAGAATCTGACCCTTTACGCTTTCTCCTCCGAAAACTGGAAGCGACCTATCACCGAGGTCAGCCATCTGATGAGCCTGTTCCGCGCCTATGTGCGTGAGGATGTGAGCCAGCTGCTCGAGAACAATGTGCGTGTCCGTTTCATCGGCAACCGTTCGCGCGCCGGCGCGGATATCCTCGCTTTGATGAAGGAAAGCGAAGACCGCACGGCCAAATGCACGGGACTGAACCTGACGCTGGCGTTCGACTACGGCGCGCAGGAAGAGATCGCGGCGGCCGCAAAGGAGATGGCGAAAGCCGCGGCGAAGGGCGAGCTGGATCCGGAGACGATCACGACGGAATTCTTTGCCTCCCGCCTTTCGACCGCCGGAACGCCCGATCCGGATCTGGTGATCCGCACGAGCGGGGAATATCGCCTGAGCAACTTCCTGCTTTGGCAATCGGCATATTCCGAGTTTGTCTTCCTCGAGAAGGCGTGGCCGGATTTCACGCGCGAGGATTTTTTCGAAGCGCTCAATATATTTGCGCAACGCGAGCGCCGGTTTGGCGCTGTCACGCCGGAAGCCGTCGCTTGAGTGGCGCGCTGAATACTGCCGATGCCCGGCAGGATATGTCCGCGAAATCGCCGCGCGGGTTCCTCGGCCACCTGCTCACGCTGGATTGGCTGACTCGACCGCTATTTGGACTGGGTCTGGCCGCGATTGCGATTGCTGCGACCTGGTATGGTGGAGTCTGGTTTGCTTTGTTTGTCGCGGTGGGCGGCGCGGCTGCGGTCCGCGAGTGGCACCGCATGTTCGCAGGGTCCAACTATTTCTGGGTTGGCGTGGCGTCTGTTCTTGGAATTGCAGCGTCCGCGTTTGTCGAAGTTCTGGTTCCTGCCAACCCGCAGCTTGCGGTTGTTCCCTGGCTCATCCTGGCAGCGACCGCTTTGCTGAACGTTTTTTTGTCGATGCGACGTGGCCTTGCGCTGCTCTGGCACGGCGCATCCATGATCTATATCGGCGTGCCCGTTCTCAGCTTGGTCGCAATCCGCGAAACCTCGGCCCATGGTGTTTGGGAATTGTATGCGCTGTTCATCGCCGTTTGGCTCACCGACACGGGCGCGCTCGTAAGCGGAAGCCTTCTGAAAGGGCCAAAGCTGTGGCCCGCGATCTCACCCAACAAGACCTGGTCCGGCGCCATCGGCGGCGCGCTGGCGGGATCGATCGCAACGGCGGTGTTTTTTCTGCTGATGCACGCAAATCCGTGGCACGGAGCTGCGCTTGGCCTTTTGGCTTCCGTCGTCGGGCAGTTGGGCGATCTCTTCGAGTCCTATCTGAAGCGAAAAGTGGGGCGTAAGAACAGCGGCAGTCTGATTCCCGGTCATGGCGGTGTGCTGGACCGCATCGACTCCATGCTCTTCGTCGCGCCGGTTGCCGCGTTCGCCTTTCTCATTGCGCAGATCGATCCGTTCGCTCTGGTGGCGTCATGATGGCGGATCTTTCCGCGGTAACGGCCCGGAGGGTCACGGTCCTCGGCAGCACGGGCTCCATCGGCGTGAGTACACTTGATGTCATCGCGCATGCGCGAGAGGCCTATGGCCCGGATGCGTTCCCCATCGAGGCGCTGACGGCACAATCCAATGTTGAACTGTTGGCTGCGCAGGCGCGCCGGTTTCGCCCCAAGCTGGCGGTGATCGGAGACGCAGCGCTTGGCGTTAAATTGAAGGACATGCTTGCGGGTACCGGCATCGCGACCGCCGCAGGCCGCCAAGCGGTGGTCGATGCTGCTGCGCGCCCGTCCGATGTCGTGATGGTGGCCATTGTGGGCGCGGCGAGCCTCGCACCTGCGCTCGCCGCGGTTCGGCGCGGCGCAACCATTGCGCTGGCAAACAAGGAATGCATCGTCGCCGCGGGCGACATTTTCCAGCGCGCGGTGGCGGAAGCGGGCGCCACGCTCATCCCGGTCGATTCAGAGCATAACGCGGCCTTTCAGCTCCTCAATTTCGATGAAGCGCACGCGATTGAGCGGGTCACGCTCACGGCGTCGGGCGGGCCGTTTCGCGATTGGCCCAGCGAGCGCATGGCCGCAGCGACGCCGGAGCAGGCGGTCGCGCACCCCAACTGGTCGATGGGCGCGAAGATTTCCGTCGACAGTGCCACCTTGATGAACAAGGGCCTGGAATTGATCGAGGCACACTTCCTGTTTTCACTGGAGCCCGACCGCCTGGCGGTGCTGGTTCATCCGCAATCTGTCGTTCATTGCCTTGTGTCATACGCCGACGGATCGACGCTTGCACACCTGTCGGCGCCGGATATGCGCACACCGATCGCCCACGCCTTGGCATGGCCGCGCCGCATATCCTCGCCCTCGCGTCGCCTCGATCTTGCGATGTTGAACAAGCTGACCTTCGAGGCGCCGGACTCCCAGCGCTTTCCGTGTCTCGGTCTTGCGCAGGCTTGCATGCGACAGGGTGGCATCGCCCCTACGGTCCTGAATGCCGCCAACGAGGTCGCCGTGCAGGCGTTCTTGGGTCGCAGGATCGGATTTCTGGATATTGCGCGTGTCGTCGAAAGCACATTGTCGGCGCGCGCATCAAACAGCGCGGGAGCGCCGCGCGACGTGGATGGAATTCTCGATGCGGATCGGCAGGCGCGCGATCTCGCAGATACGATTTGCCGCCGCATGGCCGCATAGACACGGAGCAATGAGCCGATGATCGACATGTTACACGGGCTTGTGGGCTGGTTGCCGCTTGGCCTTCCATCGTTTCTCTTCGTCATCACCGTCGTGGTGTTCTTCCACGAACTCGGTCATTTCTCCGTCGCGCGCGCGTTCAACGTCACAGTCGAGACATTTTCCATCGGGTTTGGGCGCTCTGTCGCCAAGTGGACGGATAAGAAAGGCACCGAGTGGAAGATCGGCTGGCTGCCGCTGGGCGGTTATGTGAAATTCTTGGGCGATGAAAATGGCGCCAGCACGCCGGATCGCGAATTGCTCGCGCGTCTGACGCCCGAACAACGCGCGAATACGTTTCAGAACAAACCTCTCTATCAACGGGCGCTTGTCGTTGCCGCCGGGCCGTTCGCCAACTTCGTTCTTGCAGTCGTCATTTTTGCAGGCGTCCTGATGCTGCTGGGGCAGGCGACGGTGTTGACGACCGTTGGAAAGGTGACGCCAGGCGCGCCTGCGGCTGCAGCCGGCATTCGCGCCGGCGACGTCATAACCACAGTGAACGGCGCTAAGGTGGAGACATTCGATCAGCTCGTGGATGCCGTTCACGCGCATCAGGCGAAGGCCATGGCGATTGGCTTTGTCCGCCACGGAAAACCCATGTCCGTCCAGGTGAAGCCCCGCGAGATAAAGGTCGACAATCTCTACGGCGACAGCGTCAAACTCGTGGGCATTGGCGTGCAACCCGCCTTTGCGGCATCAAACGCCCGCTATGTTCGGGTCGGACCGATCAGCGCGTTGAAGGGTGCTGCCGAGCAGACTTGGTTCGTCGCCGATACATCGCTGACTTATCTGTGGCGCATCGTCACTGGCCATTCGAGCAGCGACCAGCTCACCGGCCCGGTCGGAATGGCCGGCGTGGCCAAGCAGGCGGCCTCGGCAGGGTTCATGAGCCTTTTACAACTGGCAGCTCTACTTTCTGTAAGCATCGGGCTTATCAACCTTTTTCCCGTTCCCATCCTCGACGGGGGGCACCTTCTGTATTATGCATGCGAAGCGGTTCTGGGTCGGCCACTAGGAGAGAAGGCCCAGGACGTAGGATTTAGGCTGGGATTGGCGGCAGTTTTGGGGCTGTTTGTATTGGCGACCTGGAACGACCTCGTTCGGCTGGATCTATTCTGAAACACACCGCGCAGGTCCGTTAACCAACGGCTGCGCCATTGAGACGAGCGGATGAGCCTCATCGCCCTCCTTTTCGCCCGTGGTAGGCGCGCGGCCCTCCTTGCGGTCTGTGCCGCCCTTATGGCGTCTCCGGCCTTTGCCCAGGCGCTCAATCCGCAGCTTTCAACGAACGCCGCCTCCAGCCAGCAGGAGGCCCCCGGCCCGATCATCAAATCGATCGAGGTGAAGGGAACGCAGCGCATCGAGCCGCAGACGGTTCTCTCCTATTTGACGATTCACCAGGGCGACAACTACGACGAACAGCAAGCCGACGCGTCCTTGAAAACGTTGTTCGCCACCGGTCTGTTTGCAGACGTGAAATTCGGGTGGGACGGGCAGACGCTGACCGTCAACGTGGTGGAAAACCCGATCATCAACCGGATCGTCTTCGAAGGCGAAAGCAAGGTTTCCGAGAAGGATCTGACCAAGGAAGTCCAGCTGAAGCCGCGCACCGTTTTCACGCGCGCGAAGGTTCAGGCGGACGTCGCGCGTATCATCGAACTCTATCGCCGCAACGGTAAGTTCGCGGCAACGGTCGATCCGCAGGTTATCCAGCGCCCGCAGAACCGCATCGACCTGATCTTTTCGATTACGGAAGGTCCCACCACCGGCGTCGCGCGCATTTCCTTTATCGGGAACAAGATTTTCGACGACGACACGCTGAAAGCGCAGATTGCCACCGAGGAAACGGAGTGGTGGAAATTTCTTTCGTCGAACGACAACTACGATCCCGATCGCCTGACGTTCGACCGCGAGCAGCTACGGCGCTTTTACATCAAGCGCGGCTACGCGGACTTCAAAGTCGTCTCTGCGGTTGCCGAACTTTCGCCTGACCGCGCGAACTTTTACATCACCTTCACGGTCGATGAAGGTCCGATCTACCACTTCAGCAAGGTCGAGATTAAATCGAACATCAAGGAGCTCACACCCGCGGCGCTCCGGCCGCTCGTGCCGATCGTCGACGGCAGCGTTTACAACGCTGAACTGATCGACAAAGGCATCGATGCGCTCACCAACGCCGCCGGTACGAAGGGCTACGCCTTCGCAGAAATCCATCCGCGCGTGAAGCGCAATCGCGACAATCACACTATCGATGTAATCTTCAACATCGAACAGGGTCCCCGCGTATACGTCGAGAAGATCAACATCGAAGGCAATTCGCGTACGCTGGACAAGGTCATCCGCCGCGAATTCCGCCTTGTGGAAGGCGATGCTTTCAATCGCGTCCTCGTCGACCGCTCGCGCACCCGCATCCGTGGACTCGGCTTCTTCAAGACGGTCGAAATCAAACAATCGCCCGGAAGCCAGCCGGATCGCACCGTCCTTGACGTTCAGGTGCAGGAGCAGGCCACCGGTTCGCTTTCGCTCGGCGCAGGCTATTCATCCACCAGCTCGTTCGTAGGTCAGTTCAGCTATACGCAGACCAACTTGTTCGGCCGGGGCCAGTCGCTGCAGGCAAGCATCCAGCTCTCCTATATCAGCAAGCAGTTCACACTGAGCTTCACCGAGCCATACTTCCTGGATCATCAGCTCAGCGCGGGCTTCGATCTCTACAAGGTGCTGACGAATTTCGATCAGGCGGATTACGAGATCAATTCCACCGGCGGGACGCTGCGCATGGGCTTCCCGACCTCCGAATATGCGAGTGTAGGACTGCGCTACACTTACCGTGTTGATAGCGTTCGGCCCTATTCGGGTGCGCCGACGGCGATCATTCTTTCTGCAGGCACCCAGGATACGTCGTCCTTCGGCTACACCTACGCCTACAACACGCTGGACGATCTGCTTAAGCCCCGCCATGGCATAACGTTCTCGTTCAGCCAGGACATTGCCGGCTTCGGGGGGTCGCTCAAATATCTGCGCACCGTTTCGAACGCGTCATTCTATCATCCAGTTTTCGGAGACAACTTCGTCGCCAAGCTCGGGATTCAGGGCGGCTATATCCAAGGATATGGCGGTCAGCACGTTCGTCTGAATGAGCGCTTTTTCAAGGGCGGCGACGATTTCCGCGGTTTCAATATCGCCGGTATTGGGCCGCGCGAGCTCAACGTCCCGGGACAGGGCGGCCAGAATGCCATTGGCGGCGAGGCTTACCTGATCGGTAGCGCGGAACTTCGCCTCCCAGACTTTCTGCCTTCCGACTACGGAATTTCGCTGTCGTTGTTCAGCGATTTCGGCACCTTGGGCCATATCGCGGGTAATGCGGGTATTATGCGTTGCGGCGCCAATCTCGGGGGCGGGGCGCCGTGCGTTAAGGACAATTTGGCTTTGCGGGCTTCCGGCGGGCTTGCGATCGGGTGGAAATCGCCCTTCGGGCCGGTTGAAGTTGATATAGGCGTGCCCTTTATCAAAGAAAGTTATGATAAATCTCAGATCATTCGCTTTAGCGCAGGGACAGGACTCTAATTCCATGAAGACTATGACCAAGACCGCAGCTGCGGTTCGCCTGGTTGCCGCGATGGCGACGGCCGGCACTATTTCCATCGTTATGGCTGGTTCTGCCGCTGCACAGCAGCAGCCGCAACCGCCGAAGCCCGCCGCGGGAACGCCCGCGCCGGTCATCCTCGTGATTGATCGCAACGCCATTCTTCGCGCGTCGAAGGTCGGGCAGAGCATCGTGAAACAGGTGAACGACTACTCGCAGGCCGCCGAGAAGGAGTTCAAGGGGCAGGCGAGTTCTCTGCGTTCGCAGGAGCAGCAGCTTCAACAGCAGATCGCGATCCTGGCGCCCGATGTGAAGGCGAAGAAGATCAAGGCGTTCCAGGCCCAGCAGACTGCATTCCAGCAAAAGGTGCAGATGCGCCAGGCGCAAATCCAGGGCGGCGTCCTTCAGGCGCGCCAGCAGGTGGAGAAGGCCCTGGGACCGATCCTCCAGGGTATTCTTCGCGAACGTCACGCCAACCTTCTGTTCGACCGCAACGCCATCGTCTTGGGCACCGTCAACGTCGATATTACCGGCGTCGCCGTGCAGCGCCTCGACCAGAAGATGCCGTATGTGAAGGTCAACCTGGTTACGCCGTCGCCTGCGATGCTGCAACAGATGCAGCAGCAGGGCCGCTAGCCTAGTGAGCGCGCCGCTGTCGATGCGGCGCGCATGCTATTCCGATGGCCGATCCTCGCTTTTATGACAACCGCGGACCCTTCGAGCTCGCGGTTGTTTGCTCGCGTTCTGGCGTAGCGCTACCGGCGGGTGTCGATGGCTCGGCACCGGTTCTCGACGTTGCCACGCTTGAAGGCGCGGGCCCGCAACATCTGGCGTTTTGCGCTGGCAAAAGCGCTGTTGGCGCGCTGTCGCTGACCAAAGCCGGATACTGCTTCATCGGCAAGGACGCTGCAGGCGCAAGCGTGCCCCCAGGGACGATCGCATTGCCGTGCGATTCCGCGCAGCACGCGTTCGCGGCGGCACTGAATCTCTTTTACCCCGACAATGTGGGCGTGGCCTGGTCTCAACAGACGACGGTCGATCCGAGCGCAAAAATCGGTGAGGGTGCGTTGTTGGCGCCTGGCGTGATCGTGGGGCCGGGCGCGGAGATCGGCGCGCGTACCAGGATCGGCGCCAACGCCGTGATCGGCCGCGGGGTCGCGATAGGACGAGACTGTCAGATCGGCAGCAACGTGACGATCGCGAGTGCCTATCTTGGCGACACTGTCGTCGTACTTCCCGGCGCGCAGATTGGGCAGCCGGGCTTCGGGTTCGCCTCGAGCGCGGCGGGCCATATCAAAATCCCGCAGATTGGCCGCGTCATCATCCAGGACAAGGTCGAGATCGGCGCATGCACGACAATCGATCGTGGTGCCATCGGCGATACTGTCATCGGCGAAGGGACCAAGATCGATAATCTGGTTCAGATCGGGCACAACACCCGCATCGGCCGCCACTGCATCATAGTTTCCCAGGTCGGCATCTCCGGAAGCTGCGAGATCGGGGATTTCGTGATAATGGGCGGGCAGGTGGGCGTTGCCGATCACGCGATCATCGAGAGTGGAACCCGGCTTGCGGCCCGCACCGGCGTAATGCCGGGAAAACTGCCGCGGGGGGACTATGGCGGTGCCCCGGCGCGTCCCGTAAAAGATTGGCTACGGGAGTCGATTGCTGTGGCAAGGCTAGCCAAAGGGAAGAAGTAGACCGGAATGTCGGACGTTACGCCGGACACGCTTGTATTGAACGTAGAGGACATCAAGAAACTCCTCCCGCATCGCGCCCCTTTTCTCTTTATCGAACGGCTGACGGACATCGTTCCGAACGAGAGCGCCACGGCTTACAAAGCGGTTTCTTACAACGAACCGCATTTCGCCGGACACTTCCCAAATTACTCGGTGATGCCCGGTGTTTTGATTGTCGAGGCTATGGCGCAAGCCGCCGGCGCTCTGGTGATGCACTCTCTCGGCTGGACGGCCGAGAACCGCCTGGTCTATTTCATGACGATCGACAACGCCCGGTTCCGCAAGCCAGTCACGCCCGGCGATATGCTGCGGATGCCGGTCAAGGCGCTCCGCCGCCGCGGCCCGGTGTGGAAGTTCGGTGGTCAGGCGTTTGTTGGTGATGTTCTTTGCGCCGAAGCCGAGTTCAGCGCGATGATCTCGGAAGGAAATCAGGCATCCGATGGCGGTTCATCCAACGGCAATCGTTGAGGATGGCGCCAAGCTTGGCGCCGGCGTGGAAATCGGCCCCTTCTGCATCGTCGGCCGCGATGTGAGCCTGGGCGATGGCGTGCGTCTTCATTCGCACGTCGTGGTATCCGGCAAGACATCGATCGGCGAAAACACAGCCATCTATTCGCACGCCGTCATTGGCGGCGAGGCGCAGATCTATAACAACAATGCGCCGGACGCACGTCTGGAAATCGGCAGCGGGAACGTGCTTCGCGAAGGCGTGACGATCAGCCTTGGCAGCGCGAAGGGCCACAACCTTACGAAGATCGGCAACAACAATTTCCTGATGGCCGGCTCTCATATCGGTCACGACTGCATCGTGGGCAACAACGTGATCCTCGCGAACGGCGTGATGATCGGTGGGCATTTCGAGATCGGCGATGGCGTCATCATGGGCGGCCTTGCGGCTGCGCAGCAGTTCGGCCGCGTGGGGCGCTACGCCTTCATCAGCGGATTGTCCGGTATCAGCACGGACGTCATTCCCTATGGTATCGCCATTGGCCTGCATGTTCGCCTCGGTGGCCTCAACATCATCGGCTTGCGACGCAGGAATATTCCGCGTCCCAACATCCATGCCCTGCGCGCCGCGTACAAAGCGATCTTCGTGGACGGTAAAGGATCCATTCAGGCCAACGCCCGTGAGGTTGAGGCAGCCGGCAAGTGGCGGGGAATTCCAGAGGTCGACGAAGTGATTGCCTTCATTCTCGCCGACGCCAAACGCCCCATTACGCCGGCCCGTCGCAAGCGCGACGAAGACGAAAGCGAAGATTGAGATGGCCGCGCTCGGCATCATAGCTGGCGGCGGAGAGCTGCCACTGGCGATCGCGGAGAGCGTCCGCGACTCTGGTAGGGACCTTTTTGTGCTTGCGTTGCCGGGAGCGGATGAAGGGCTGACCCAATTTCCGGGCAAGGGCGCCGGCATCGGCGAATTGGGAAAGAGTCTCTCCCTCTTGAAAGAGAACGGTTGCGACGCCGTCACATTCGCGGGCCGCGTCGCGCGGCCGGATTGGCGATCGCTCAAGCTTGATGCGCGCGGCGCATTGGCGCTCCCCAAGGTCGCAGCGGCGGCATTGAAGGGCGACGATGCCCTGATGCGCGCTGTGCTCAGTGTGTTCGAAAAGGAAGGTTTCCGTGTCGTCGGTACGGCGGAAGCAGCGCCGGGCCTTCTTGCCGCCAGCGGCGTGTATGGTCGTCATGCGCCCGACGCGCAGGCCCGGGACGATATTGCGCTCGCGCGTACCGTTGTGCGCCGTTTGGGAGATCTGGATATAGGCCAGGCAGCTGCCGTGGCCGACGGACTTGTGCTGGCCGTCGAAGCCGCGGAAGGCACGGATGCAATGCTGCAGCGCTTGCCGCAGCTTTCGAAAAATATCCGCGGCACCGCCGAAAAAAGGCGCGGCGTGCTCGTTAAGGCCCCAAAACCTTCCCAGGACCGCCGTATCGATCTCCCAGTGATCGGTGTACGGACGATTGAACTCGCAGCCGCGGGCGGGTTGGCAGGCGTCGCGGTTGAGGCCGGCGCGGCCCTTATCATGCGCAAGGCGAAAATCGTCGAGACCGCGGACGCACTGGGCTTGTTTGTCATGGCTTTCAATCCGGCGGCAGCGGCATGAGAACGGACGTCACCAGTCCGCTTACGATCATGCTTGTTTGCGGGGAGCCATCCGGCGACGCCCTTGGGGCCGAGCTGATGCAGGGCCTGCGCGCGCTGGGTGGCGATACCATTCGTATCGTTGGTGTGGGCGGACAGGCGATGACAGCGCTCGGACTGAAGAGCCTGTTTCCGCTCGATGCCACCGCGGTCATGGGCTTGCGCGAAGTGGTGCCGCGGATTCCCGAGATCTTGCGGCGCGTCCGTATCGCATCGGACTATGCGTTGGCGACAAAACCGGACGTTCTTGTCTGTATCGATAGCCCGGATTTCACCCACCGCATTGCCCGCCGGGTGAAACGCGCCAATCCTGCCATCCCCACCGTGAATTATGTCGCGCCGCAAGTCTGGGCGTCCCGCCAATATCGCGCGAACGCGATGGCGCGCTATTTCGATCTGGTGCTGGCGCTGTTTCCATTCGAAGTGCCCTTCTTTGAGGGGCGCGGGCTTCACGCTGCGTTCGTCGGGCATCCCGTGATTGAACGAGTGGCCCGCATGCGCGGCGGCGACGGCTTGCGCGCGCGGCTTGGTATCGGTTTCGATGAGCCTCTGCTCGCAGTTTTGCCGGGCAGCCGCATGAGCGAGGTTACGCTGCTCTTACCGGTGTTTCGCGAAGCGATCGCACGACTTTCGGCAGAGTTGCCCGGGCTTGTTTGCGTTCTTCCCACGGTGCCGAACGTAGGAGAAAAAGTGCGCACGCTCACCCAAGACTGGCCGGTTCCGCTTCATGTCCTCGACGATGCGGAGGATAAATTTGCATCGTTCGACGCTGCCGACGTGGCACTTGCGGCCACGGGCACGGTGACGACCGAAGTTGCGCTATCTGGCACGCCGATGGTCACGGCCTACAAGCTCGGCTGGCTGACCTATGCGCTTGCCAGACCTTTCATCTCGGTGAAATTCGCCACGCTGGTAAATATCCTGCTCGATCGCGAAGCCGTGCCGGAGTTCATTCAGAACAATTGCACGCCCGAGGCTTTGTCAGAAGCGCTCCAACGTCTCTTCACAAACCCCGAAGCGCGCGCGGCGCAAATCCGCGATCTGGATGAAGCCATGCAACTCTTGGGAGCCGGCGAAGAACCGCCGTCTCTGCGTGCGGCGCGCACGCTTCTCGCCTTTGCGTGGGAGAAGCGTGGCGCGTTTTCGCAGGGTGGCTGATCAGCGCTTGCTGATCGGAACGTAATCGCGCTGACCGGCGCCGGTGTAGATCTGGCGTGGACGGCCGATCTTCTGGTGCGGGTCCTCGATCATTTCCTTCCACTGCGCGATCCAGCCGACCGTGCGGGCCAAAGCGAAGAGCGCGGTGAACATGCTGACCGGGAAGCCCAGCGCCCGCAGGGTGATGCCCGAATAGAAGTCGATATTCGGGTAGAGCTTCTTGGAGACGAAATATTCGTCCTGCAGGGCGATACGTTCCAGCTCCATCGCGACTTTCAGTAGCTCGTCGTTCTCGTGCCCGACTTCTTTCAGAACGTTGTGACACTGGATCTGCATAGCCTTGGCGCGCGGATCGTAGTTTTTGTAGACGCGATGGCCAAAACCCATCAGGCGGAAGTTGTCGTTCGGGTCTTTCGCTTTCTTGATGAACTCGGGAATGCGGTCGACGGTGCCGATCTCTTCCAGCATCTTGAGCGCCGCTTCGTTGGCGCCACCGTGCGCGGGTCCCCAAAGGCACGCGATGCCCGCGGCGATGCAGGCGAACGGGTTAGCGCCCGACGAGCCGGCAAGACGCACGGTGGAGGTCGAAGCATTCTGCTCATGGTCGGCATGCAGAATGAAGATCGTGTCCAGCGCCTTCGCGAGGATCGGATTGATCTTGTAGTCCTCGGCCGGAACCGAGAACGTCATGCGCATGAAGTTCTCGGTATAGCCGAGATTGTTCAGCGGATAGACGAAGGGCTGTCCCACCGCATATTTGAACGCCATAGCCGCGATGGTGGGCATCTTGGCGATCAGGCGATGGCTGGCGATTTCGCGCTGGCGCGGATCGTTGATGTCCGTGGAGTCGTGATAGAACGCAGACAACGCACCGACCACGCCGCACATGATCGCCATCGGGTGCGCATCGCGACGGAAGCCGCGATAGAAGGTCGACATCTGGTCGTGCACCATGGTGTGCATGGTGATGGAGTGGCTGAAGTCCGCCATCTCCTTCTTGTTCGGCAGGTTTCCGTAAAGCAGCAGGTAACAGACTTCCAGGAAGCTGGAATGCTCGGCGAGCTGGTCGATGGAATAGCCGCGGTAGAGCAGGATACCCTTGTCGCCGTCGATGAACGTGATGTCGCTTTCGCAGCTGGCGGTGGAGGTGAAGCCCGGATCGTAGGTGAAGACGTCGGCCTCACCGTAGAGCTTGCGGATGTCTATGACATTCGGCCCCTCGGTGCCGGAATAGACGGGAAAATCGTATTTCTTGTTCTCGTAGGTGAGCGTCGCGGATCCGGACGGCTTTACCTTGCTCTCTCTCATCGAATGGTCCTTCTGATGCGGCGGGGCCGCTATCTTGCGCTGCAGCAATACTAGCCCGTGAGGGTTAATGCCGTCACCTGTTTCCACCCCGTAAGGAGGCAATTTGCCCAGATTTTAAGCGGCCCAAGCCCCCAGTCGTAACAGGGATTCCTCCCGCCCCAGCACCGCGAGGACATCGAATATGGGGGGCGAGCTCGTCTTGCCCGTGAGGGCCGCCCTGAGCGGCTGGGCGACCTGGCCAAGCTTCAGATTGTGCTGCTCGGCAAAGGCGCGCGCCTTTTCTTCCAGCATCGGCGCAGTCCATTCCGGTGAAGCGCCGAAAATGGACTTCAGCTCGGAAAGGATTTTTCGCGCTTCCGGCGTCAGCAGTTTTGCCGCCGCCTCGTCGGGCGTGCGCGGACCGTCCGAGAAGAGAAACTCTGCAGCGTTCGCGAGTTCAACCAGCGTCTTTGCGCGTTCCTTGAGCCCGGGCATCGCTTCCATCAGCCGAGCCCATGCCTTGCCGTCCAGTATGACCGGCGGCTCGCGGCGCGAGAGCAGCTTGGTGACATCCTCCGCAAGACGCTGATTGTCCGCCACGCGAATGTAGTGTCCGTTCAGATTGTCGAGCTTCTTGTAGTCCATGCGCGACGGGCTTTTGCCGATGCTCTCCAGATTGAACCATTCGATGGCCTGTTCGGTGGAGATGATCTCGTCATTGCCGTGGCTCCAGCCAAGACGGAGCAGGTAGTTACGCATCGTCTCTGGCAGGTAGCCCATGTCGCGATAGGCTTCGACCGCCAGCGCTCCGTGGCGCTTGGACAGCTTCGCGCCATCCGGCCCGTGAATGAGCGGCACATGCGCATACACGGGCTCCGGCCAGCCCATCGTCTGGATGATCTGCAGCTGGCGCGCGGCGTTGTTCAGATGGTCGTCGCCGCGGATCACATGCGTTACGCCCATGTCGTAATCGTCCACGACAACGGCCAGCATGTAGGTCGGCGTCCCGTCGGAACGCAGCAGGATCATGTCGTCGAGATTTTCATTGGCAAACACCACGTCGCCTTGCACGACGTCGTGCACCACGGTCTCGCCGGTTTGCCGAGCCTTCAAGCGGATCACGAACGGCTTGCCGTCCTGCTCCGGTCCGGCTTCACGATCGCGCCAGCGTCCGTCGTAACGGATCGGCTTGCCGGCGGCGCGTTGTGCTTCCCGCATCTCGGTGAGTTCTTCCTGCGTTGCGTAGCAACGATAAGCCTTGCCATTGGCGAGCAATTCTTCTGCGACTTGGCGATGCCGGCCCGCGCGCGCGAATTGATAGACGGTCTGCCCGTCCCAATTCAGGCCCATCCACTCCAGTCCATTAAGGATCGCGGCGACGGCTTCGGGGGTGGAGCGCTCGCGGTCGGTGTCTTCGATGCGCAGCAGGAAGGTTCCGCCGGTGTGGCGGGCGAACAGCCAGTTGAACAGGGCCGTGCGGGCGCCACCGATATGGAGAAAACCGGTGGGCGAGGGCGCAAAGCGGAGGACGGGTTTCTTGTTTTCGGACATAATGATCGGGCTTTCGGGGGCCGGCCTGTGTTCTTGGCTGTTGTGACGCGAGGCTTCTAGCAAACAAGGTTCCGTGGGGGTAGCACCGTTTCCACTCTGGAAAAGGCGTGGCGTGCCGGATTTTCTCCGGCCCGCGGCATGGCGCGGCATGCTTGGGGCCCTCCCAGAGGCGCTGTCGGCGGATTCGGAGCGCTTCGTGCTCTGGCTTCCGGTCGCTCTCGGAACCGGCATCGCAATCTACTTCGCACTTCCTTTCGAGCCTTCGAGCAGATTGGCGCTGCCCTTTCTGGCAGCCGGGCTGCTTGTGGGGCTAGTTGCGTTTTCGAGCGCACGCGCTGTGGCCCGCCTGGGGTTGGGCGTCATTGCAGCGTTGGCAATCGGGTTTGCCGTAGCGAAATTGCGGACCGAGAGCGTGGCGGCACCTGTACTCGTCCACCGCATTGGTCCCGTGGCGATCGAAGCTTCGGTAGACAGCACGCAGCTTCACGGCAAGGGCATTCGCCTTGTTTTGAGCCCGCGGACTATTGGCCATATGCGCCATGACCGCATGCCTGCGCGCATTCGCGTTTCCGTTCGCAAGGGCGCCGAAACCTTGAAGCCCGGCGATGTCGTGTCCTTGCGCGCGATATTGATGCCGCCGCCTTCACCGGCTGCACCGGGTGATTACGACTTCGGGCGGGCCGCCTATTTCCTGCGCCTGGGCGCCGTTGGTTTTTCCTTCGGCGCGCCACAACTGATCTCACATTACGCGCCAGATTGGAGCGACCGCATCGCCGCGCGTATCGAGTTTCTTCGCTGGCGCATGACGCAGCACATCCATACCGTTCTTCCCGGCAGCACGGGCGGCATAGCAGCTGCGCTGATCACTGGTGATCGCGGCGCGATTTCGCCGGACGATGAATCCGCTTTGCGCGATGCGGGCCTCGCCCATGTTCTGGCGATTGCCGGCCTGCACATGGCGCTGGTGGGCATGGGACTGTTCTGGTCGGTGCGCGCGCTGCTCGCGCTGTTTCCCTTTGCGGCTCTCGTATGGCCGATCAAGAAATGGGCAGCGGTGGCAGCGCTGGTCGGCGCGACGTTCTACCTGGCGATCAGCGGCGCGGCCGTTCCGGCCACGCGGGCCTATGTGATGCTGATCTTCATGCTGCTTTCCATCTTGCTGGATAGACCTGCGCTTTCGATGCGATCCGTCGCCATGGCTGCCACCGTCGTGTTGTTCATGCGGCCCGAAAGCATCATTGAGCCGGGCTTTCAGATGTCCTTCGCCGCCGTGATCGGACTGGTTGCCGTCGCCGAATGGGAGCGTTCGCGGCCCTATGCCGAAGGCGAATTTTGGCCGCTGCCCGGCGCGCGGCGTTATCTCAAGGGCATAGCGGTCACGAGTTTTGTCGGATCGCTCGCAACTGCGCCTTTCGCCGCGTTCCATTTCGATCGCGCCACGCATTACGCGGTGCTCGGCAATCTGCTTGCCATGCCAATCATGGGTTTCGTCACCATGCCAGCCGCCGCGTTGGCGGTTTTGCTGATGCCGCTCGGTTTGGATCGATGGCCGCTCGACGTGATGGGCTGGGGGATCGAGGCCATGCTCGCCGTGGGCCGATGGGTCTCCGATCTGCCGGGCGCCGTGTCGATCACGGCGGCGTGGCCGGTGAGCGCCATTGTCCTCATGTCGTTCGGAGGTTTGTGGATCGCGATCTGGCGTGCGCGCTGGCGTTGGTTTGGGTTGCTGCCGCTCATCGCCGGGATTGCCGCAATCCTTCTGACACGGCAACCGGACCTGCTGATCGCACGGGATGGAACGACGGTTGCCATTCGCGGGAGCGACGGGACTTTGCGGCTCCTGCGAAAGCCTTCCGACAAGTTCTCAGCAGCGGAATGGCTGAAGCGCGACGGTGACGATCGCGATTACCCCGAAGCGATTGCCACTCCTCGCGACGGCGTGAACTGCGATGCCGAAGGATGCGTGGTCAGGACCAGCAATGGCTTGCTGGTCGCGGCGGCGCTAAGGCCTATGGCGTTGTCCGAGGATTGCGAGGCAGCCGACATCGTGGTGAGCGCCGTGCCCACGCGGGAAACCTGCACAGGGCCAAAACTCGTCATCGATCGCTTTGACGTGGCGCGCAATGGTGCCTACGCGGTCTGGTTCGGGCAGCAACTGCGGGTCCAAAACGTCAGGGACGTGCGAGGCGCGCGTCCCTGGAACGTTTGGCCTGCGCGTCGATCCGGCGCTCAATAGCGCCGGATCAATCCCACAAGCTTGCCCTGAACCTTCACGCGATCCGAGCCGTAAAGGCGCGTTTCATAGGCCGGGTTGGCCGCTTCGAGTGCGATGGAGTCGCCGCGGCGGCGCAGCCGCTTCAGCGTGGCTTCCTCGTTGTCCACCAGCGCGACGACGATCTCGCCAGTGTTGGCGCTGTCGGCTTCCTGAATGATGACCGTATCGCCATCCAGAATGCCGGCATTGATCATCGAGTCGCCGGTCACTTCCAGGGCGTAGTGCTCGCCGCGCGCGACCATGGCGCCGGGGACGGGAACTTCGGCCACCTTGTTCTGGATCGCCTCGATCGGCGTACCGGCAGCAATGCGGCCAAGCACTGGCACGTTCACCGAGCCTTCGCTGCCTTCGCTGGAACGTCGCGGCGTACCCGCGCTGCGGGCATCACCGGAAAGGCGATTGTCGGCGCCGCGGCGGGCAGGGTGCACCAGCCGCTGGGCCTGGCTCCGGGTGGTCGCGGGGCGCTGCGCATCCGCCACGTTCTCCGGCAGCTTCATCACTTCGAGGGCGCGCGCACGCTTTTCCATGCGGCGCAGGAACCCGCGCTCTTCCAGAGCCGTGATCAGACGGTGGATGCCGGACTTGGATTTCAGGTCCAGCGCATCCTTCATTTCGTCGAAGGACGGCGGAATGCCGGTCTCGCGCACCCGTTCATGGATGAACATCAGAAGTTCGTATTGTTTGCGCGTCAGCATGATCTCGTTTTCTCCCGTTTTCGGCGCTTTCCCCATGAATCAGGACGAATCAGGGCCGAACAAATCCGAAACACGGAGAATCGTTCTACTTTAGTTCCGGGAGGGGGTCAATCCCGTTTTTCCAGAAGGTTTCTCGCGGAACGGCTCCAGTGGGAACGCCGTTCTGGTCCGGACGAGGGGCTTCTCGGCCTTCGGGCCGCTAGGAGAGAGAAGCATGACGAGACTTGGTAAGACACTGACCGCTGCCTTGTTGGGTGCTGCCGGACTGGCAGTGACCGCCACGAGTGCGTCGGCCTACATCGTTTGCAACAACCGTGGCGACTGCTGGCATGTCCGCGATCGTTACACGTATCCGGCGGGCTTTGGCATCGTCGTTCATGACGACAACTGGCGCTGGCATCACCGTCACCATTATCGCTGGCGCGAGCATGAAGGCCGCGGTTACTGGCGCAACGGCATCTGGGTGACGTTCTAACCACTCAGACGGAAAAAGCGGAGAGCAGAAAATGCTCTCCGCTCTTTTGTTTTTGAATCAGCGAAACATGTCTTCGGGCCGCACGCCGCACGCGCGGGCAAGTTTCTTGGCAGTATCTGGCGCCAGCACGCGCGCCTTGCCCGTGAGATAGGCATAGATCTGCGCCGCTGGAATGCCGGCGCTTTTGGCCCACTCGGTGGCCCTCAGTCGTTGGGACGTCATGAACGCGCGGAATGCTTCGCGTGCGGCGTCCGCATCGCGTGCGCGCGGAGCGGCGACTTCGTTCATCAATTCCACGGCCTTGCGCGGCTCGCTGCGCGTCGGCAAACGGTTGGCACTCGTGGCGCGATAGCCAGTTCTCTTGCCGCCGGACTGGTCTACAACGCGCACGCTTTCGATTGCCGTCGCGCCGCCTATCGATTTGACCATGTCGTAGATTGTTAGCGCGGCGATGTTTGCTGCCATCAGCGCCTCCAGCTCGGCGCCAGTGCCACTGGCCGTCTCCACAGTGGCGCAAATGCGCATGGAATGACGATCGGCGATGGGCTCGAATTCGACATGTGCGCTGGCGATCGGGCCAGTCGAACACAGTGGGATCAGATCGGATGTTTTCTTGCACGCCATGATGCCCGCAATGCGCGCTGCCGCGAGAATGTCCGCGCCGCGTTGTGCATCGCCGACCGTCGCCGCGAACGCATCCGCGGGCAATACGATCACGGCTTCGGCGACCGCGCGGTGTCCGATCGCATCCGTTTGGTCGTGGCTCGCCCCGCGCGCGCCATTCAGTCCTTTGTGAGGTCTGTTCATGCCTTCGGCTTGGTATCGAGAAGGCCGCGCGTCGCCGCCGCAACATCGGATTGCCGCATCAGGCTTTCGCCGATAAGGAACGTTGTGACGCCGGCTTCGGCCAGCCGCGAAAGATCGTCCGGTTCGGACAACCCGCTTTCGGCCACCACCAGAACTTCGCTCGGAACGCCGGGCGCCAGTTCGATTGTCACCAGAATGTCCGTGATGAAGGTGCGCAGATCGCGATTGTTGATGCCGATCATGTCCGCACCTAGCCGCAACGCGCGATCGAGCTCGGGCTGGGTATGGACTTCCACCAGCACGTCCATCTTCCATCGGCGCGCTTCGTCCATCAGGGCGCGCGCTTCCGCGTCGCTCACGGCGGCGAGTATGACGAGAACACAGTCGGCGCCCCAGGCGCGGGCTTCCACCACCTGGTAGGGATCGAACATGAAGTCCTTGCGCAGGCAGGGCAGGCGGGACGCGAGCCGCGCCTGGCGCAGGAAATCGAGAGCGCCTTGAAACGACGGCGTGTCGGTCAGAATGGAAAGACAGGTCGCTCCGCCGGCCTCGTACTGGCGCGCCAGGAAAGGAGGATCGAAATCGGCGCGGATCAGCCCCTTGGACGGGCTGGCCTTCTTGATCTCGCCGATCAGTCCATAGCGGCCATCCTTGCGAGCCTTGAGGAGGGCATCGCGGAACCCGCGCGGGGCATCCATCGCTTTCGCGGTTTCTTCCAGCCCCAGTTGCGGCAAGCGCGCCTTGGCCTGCGCGATCTCAACGCGCTTGTACTTGGCGATGTCGTCAAGAATGGTCATGCAGCTTCTCTTTGAGAAAGTGTGGCGACGCGCGAAAGCACCGTCTTGGCACCGCCGCTGTCTATGGCATACGCAGCTTGCGCCGCGCCGGATTTGAGGTCGGCGGCTTTATCGCCAACGACCAGCGCGGCGGCGGCATTCAGCAAAACGATATCGCGAAAGGCGCCGGTTTCGCCTTCCAGCAGCCGGCGCAGCGCCTCGGCATTTTCGGCGGCTTCGCCGCCCCGGAGCGATGCGAGCGGCACGCGTGCCACGCCTATGTCTTCCGGCGTTACGTCATGCCGCGTGACCTTGCCGTGATCGAGGGCTACAACATGCGTTGCGGCGGTGGTCGTCAGTTCGTCGAGCCCGTCCGCGCCGTGGACGAGCCATGCCTTCTCGCTTCCAAGCTCGTTCAGCACATGGGCGAGCGTCTCGATCCATTCCGCGGAGAACACGCCGATGAGTTGCCGCTTCACCTGGGCGGGATTGGACAGCGGGCCAAGCAGGTTGAAGATCGTGCGGAAGCCGAGTTTTTTCCGAACCGGCGCCACATGCTTCATCGCCGTATGATAGTGCGGCGCAAACAGGAAGCAGAAATTCGTTTCGGCGAGGCAGGCTTCGGCGGCCGCCGGCTCCATGTCGATCTTCACGCCCAGCACTTCCAGCACATCCGCCGTGCCGGATCGCGAGGAGGCGCTGCGGTTGCCATGCTTGGCCACCGGCACGCCACAGGCGGCAACGACGAACGCCGTTGCCGTGGAAATATTGAACGTGTTGTGCCCATCGCCGCCCGTGCCGCACAGGTCGATGGCATTGGCGGGCGCCTTGATCTTGCGCATTGCCGCGCGCATGGCGCGAACGCCGCCGACGACTTCATCGACAGTAGGCATGCGGCGCGCCAGCAGCGTAAGAAATTTGGCGATGTCGTCTTCGCGCACCTGTCCAGACATGATGGCGCCAAACGCGCGCGTGGAGTCGTCCCCGCTCAAAGTCTGGCCGCCGGCCAGACGTTTCAGGAATGGTGCGAAGGCGACTGCATCGCTCATGCCGGGACGCGCGCGAATTCCTGCGCGATGGTGAGGAAGTTGCGCAGCAGCGCGTGCCCGTTCTCGCTGGCGATGCTTTCGGGATGGAATTGCACGCCGTGGACGGGATGGGTCTTGTGCATCACGCCCTGGATGACGCCATCGCTGCTCGTCGCGGTCACTTCGAGCGACGCTGGCATCGAGTCCGGCGCGATCGTGAGCGAGTGATAGCGCGTGGCGTTGAAATCGTTGTTGAGGCCGCGGAAGACGCTTTTGCCGGTGTGATGGATGCGGCTGACCTTGCCGTGCATCGGTTCCGGCGCGCGCACGATGGTGCTGCCATAAATCTGGCCGATGGACTGGTGCCCGAGACAGACGCCGAGGATCGGCACTTCGCCGTTGGCCTTCTTTATGAGATCGAGGCAGATGCCCGCTTCATTCGGCGTGCAGGGGCCTGGGGAAAGAACGATGGCTTCCGGCTTGAGCGCCAGCGCGGCCTCGGCCGTAAGCTCGTCATTCCGCTTGACGACGACGTCTGCCCCCAACTCCCCCAAATAGTGGAAGAGGTTGTAGGTGAAGCTGTCATAGTTATCGATCAGCAGCAGCAAATTGCACCTAAGCCTTTGAATCACAAGGCGTCAGGTTTGTGCCCCGGAACGCCGTTGGAACAAGTATCACATCGGCAAGGTGGCGTGCATCTGGCGCGGAAGGCCATGCAGCCGCAGCAAAAAAGGAAACGCCGCCGGATCAGGAGGAGCGATCCGACGGCGTTCCCCCTTGGGGGGCGTTAGAGGGTGAACTGGATCTGGGCGCCGGCAGACAGCGAGAGCGACTGACCGTTCAATTCCGGCGGGTTCATATCCACCAAACCGAAGCCCGAGACCTGCGCGCGGCCATCCAGAACCGGTACCGCGTAGATCGCTTCGACGCGATGCTCGCGACTGCCGGCGAGATTCCAGCTCTGCGTTACCGCACCAAGCGTGCCGGTGTCGCGGTTGGTCACTTCAACCTGTTGGTATTGCAGCGCGCCGCTATCGACATGCAGCGGTTGCGTGAAGGAAACGCGCAGCTCGTCCAGTTCGCCGAACAGGCCGGATTTCTTGGCGACAAATTCGTACGCGGTCGAACGCAGGCCGCCGGATGCTATGGTCAGAGCAGACTGACCGCTGTTGCCGTTTGTGCGGCCGGCCGTCGCGGAGGCGGCAAATGCCCAGCCGCCGTCGAACGTCATGGTCGCACCGACCGTGGTCGCATTTGTGCGCGCGCCAGGCATGGCGAGCGCGCCGGCGCCTTCCGCGCCGAGCAATCCGTTGTTTTCATCCAGCGCCGTATAGGACGCGTTCAAAGTCAGGTTCGACGTGAGGCTGTAATCGATTCCCGCCACAGAAGCCGAAGCCCTGGATGTTGCCAGAGGCACCGTGCGGAGCGGACCATAGGTGGGATCCATGTAGACGTGGTTGTCGGACTTCTGGCTGAAGCCGATGCTGACATGCGCATCGCCGAAGCGCAGGCCGCCCTGGGCATAAGCGCCGCCGGAAGCGAGGCCGAGAACCGGGTTCACACCGCCGGTCGAAGGATCGAAGTCCGTTGCCAGCGCGAAACCCGCGTTCTGGGTCAGCTGTGCGCCGAAGCCCGACATGAGGCCGTGCGCACCGCTGCCTTCGCCGACGCGGAAGTCGATGCCGCTGCTCGGGTTCACCAACTGCACTTCATAGTGCGAACGCGCGATGCCGGTTTCCCGCTGCTCTTCCGGCAGCGGCGCGGTGGTCGTCAGACTCAAGTTCCAGTCGCTATGCGCCAGCGCGACCGTCTGCGCACTGAAGTTGGAGAACTTCGAGCCGTTCGCCCAGTCGATCAGGCGTTGATAGAGGTAAGACTGGAACGGGTTATTGCCAAAGGCGCTCTTCTGGTTCTTGCCCACCAGAACAGTGCTCAGCGGGATCGTGAAGTCGCGATATGTCGTGCCGATAGGCTCGATGGCGACCACATAGGCATTCTGATTTTGCCATAATGCCAGCTGACCCGCATCCAGAACAGACTGTTTGAGCTGGCGAGCCGACGAGTCCGGCAGTCCCTTGAGGTTGTTATTCCCGTTACCGCTATAAGTGAACGGTTGATAAACCCAGAGATTGTCGAAGTTCAATGGCGATTGCGACGCCTGGACGTCAAGTTCGCCCCAACCATAGACCGGATCAACACCAGGCGCGCCCAGGTCCTTGGCGGATTGGAAGATTATCTGTGCGGTTTCCGTTGCATGCTGCGCCAGCCACGGCCAGCGATCCTGCAACAACGCAACGGCGCCGGTCACTAACGGCGCGGCGAACGACGTGCCCGACATGCGCGTCACGCCGCCATGGCCATCAGACACCAGGATCAATTCGCCTGGCGCCACGAGGAAATGATATTTGAGCTTGTTCTGCTCAAGGCAGATACCCGCCACAGTCACGCATGCGTTGCCAGGCGTGTTGGAGAATGAGGAGATCTCCCCAGTCGGACCGACGGAGCCGACCATGATCAGGTTGGAGATCGGCGTCAGAGCCGAGAGCGATAGATCCGAAAGGCCGGAGAGCCATTCGATATTTTGGGTCTGCGCCATGCCTTCATTGCCGGCAGCCTTAACGACCACGAGTTCATTTTTCCGATTGCTAAGCAGCGAATCCGCGAGAATGCTTATCCACTCCTGCGACAAGGTCCATCCGGGCGTGCCCAGCGAGGCGTTCAGAACGGAGGCGCCTTTCTTGTAGAGTGCATCGATACCCGCCGTGACGTCGTGCCAGTTTGTCGTGCCGCTCTGATCGAACGGATTGTAGAGCTGGACTTGTGAATTGGGCGCGATGCCCATCACGCCCTCGCCATCTTGCTGCGCCGCGATAAGGCTTGCCACTGCACCGCCGTGCTGATTTACGTAGGCTTTGTAGCCGCCGGCGAAATGAACCTTGTCGAGATCTGTCGACTTGTCATCGAAGACGCTGTCAAGAATACCGACGATGACTTTGCCGTTCGCGTTCTGAACTGCCGTCAGGGACGGCGACCAATTCACAGCGCCCATCCACCAGTCGACATGATCGACGCCGGTAAAATTCATGAGGCCGTCATACCAGGAAAGCATGAATGCGGAGCGTGCCGTGGCGCTGACATTCGCAAGGGACGAAGCATCGTTGGGATTGATGCCGTAGGCTGCCAGGACCGCATCGGCGAAGCCGCTATCGAAATCCTTGCCCGTGTATTTCTTCACAGCTGGGCTCCAGAAGGTGGAGCTGTCGCTGATGAATTGTTTCAGCTGCGTCTGCAAACCGGAATAGTCGGTCGCGTTCGAGGCCTGCAGATTGTTCCAGAGCGTGTTGATCGCCCCCCATTGCGGGCCTGCGCCCTGCCAGAAGGGTGCGATGCTCGCGTCGAATGGATTGATAGAGCCCCAGAACGGATTGATGCTGCCATAGAAGGGACTGATGTTGCCGTAGAACGGATTGATGTTGCCGTAGAATGGACTGATGTTGCCCCAGAACGGGCTGATGCTGCCGTAGAAGGGGTTGATGTTTCCGTAGAACGGATTGATCGAACCGTAAAATGGATTGATGTTGCCGTAGAAGGGATGGACCGCCGTGTCGCTGCCATCGGCGGGAGCATCCAAGACGAGCCCGCCGGCTGCTGGCAGAACCGTCGATACGGTCGTCGTGACTGGCGCAAGAATGTTGGAAAGCAGTTTCGCAGAAGCCGGCTGCGCTGCGAGCGCGCATCCCACGGCGGCTGTCGCCAGCAGATATTTCCTGATCATCCCCACTACCCCGACGCACTATTATTTTTAGTTCGCGTACAATTTGGGGGCCGGGCCATGAAGCGCGGGTTAAAAAATACTCAGACATCAACGGTTTGAAAACGATCGGTAAATGGTTGCTTTACCGGATCCAACACACAGCGGCCGTTTACCTTCTAAAACCCCGCGATGTGCTGCGCGCGATTGCGCGTTTACGAGACCTTCGCCGTCTCGGCGGGCGAAAGACCGATCACGCGATCGGCCGGAAGATGCACGCGGGCGCTGGTTCCCGCGCCGGCATCGCTCGAAAGTGTAAACGTGCCCCCGTGCAACTCCACCACGGCCTTCACGATTGGGAGGCCGAGCCCCACGCCTCCGTGTGAACGCGCATAAGCGCCTTCGGCCTGGCCAAACGGCTCAAGGACCAGTGCGAGCATTTCCTCGGAAATTCCGGGCCCGTCGTCCTGAACGACGAAGTCTACGCCGTCGCTGCCGTTTTCGATGAAGATATCGATTGCGCCACCGGCCCCCGTGAACTTCATGGCGTTTGTAAGCAGATGAACGATGATGTGCTGCATCCGCGATCTGTCGCAGCGGAGGCGCGGATTGTCCTGCTCGAGAACGCGAATGCTCTTGCCATGATTGGGATTGTCTTTTTCGACGATGCTGACGGCGGTGTCGACGATCTCGCGAGAATAAACCTCGTCATTGTCCAGCTTGACGTTGCCGGCGTCGATCTGCGCCATGTCGAGAATGTCGTTGAGTATCTCCAGCAGCCGGCTGCCGCTGGTGTTGATGTCGTTGGCGTATTCCTGGGTTTTTTCGGGCTTGAGCGTTCCCATCGAAAGCAGGTTCGAGAAGCCGATGATGGCGTTCAGCGGCGTGCGGAGTTCATGGCTCATGTTCGCCAGGAAGTGGCTCTTGGACCGGTTCGCCTGTTCGGCGCCGATTTTCGCGATGCGCAGCTCCGCCTCGACCTCGATGCGCCGCGCGATCTCGACATCGCGCTCGCGCAGCGTTGCGCGCAGTTCCATGCCGTGCTTGCGAAGCGTGTAATGACGCCAGCTGATCCACAATATGAGCAGGAGACCCGCCAGCAGCGCCGCAGCGAACATCGCGCGTTGCATTGACGCGCGGGACTCTCGCAGGCTCATATCCCGCTTGAGCTGTTCGGATTTGAGATGCTCGATCTCGAACTTCTGGTTGGCGAACTCGAAGTGGGCGTTCATCAGCGCCAGGTTCGCCGACGCCGTCAGAGAACGTCCCTGATCGTCCAATCGCTTGAACGCCTCGAGATGCGCGAGCGCCAGAGGGGCGTTGCCCGCCGCCTTGTAAACGCGATAGGCGATTTCGTGCATGTCGCGAAAGGCGGATGGCGTGGTTTTGAGGTCGATCCCCTTGAAGGCGCGATCAATGTCTGAAACCGCGGCGTCCACGCGACCGCGCAGGAGGTCTGTCTCGCCCTTCACGCTCCAGACGAAAGGTGCTCCGCCGCTCTCGTCCTTCGGCCCCAGAAGCTTGAGAGCGCGGTCCGCGGCGGTTTCGGCGTCCTTGAACTGATGGCTGCGCGCATAGGCGGCCGCCAGATTGCTGAGAATGTTTGCTTCGAGATAAGGGCTCTTCATGCTCTGCGCGATCTTGAGCGCATCGTTGAAGTCGCCGATGGCCTGTTTGTAGTGGCCCTGATCCTGTAGCGCGAAACCGATGTTGTTGGCGGCGGATAGCTGGAAAACAGGTTCGTCGGAATAGGTCTTCGCAGCGCGCCGGTAATATTCGATCGCCCGATCGAAATCGTGTGCCTTCTGATAGATCGCACCGAGCCCCTGCAGCGCAATCGCCTGGTAGCGCGCGACACCCACACGGGTAAACACATCGTAGGCGCGCTGGTAGCTCTTGAGTGCTTGGGCGATGTCGCCACTTGCGTCCGCGAGGCGGGCGCGGGACAGGGAGAGATTACCGGTCAGGGCGGTGGTCTTGGCATCGACGTCGGCCAGTTGCACGGCCGTCTGGATCGCTGCGCGCGCTTCATCCAGCTTGTTCAAGCGCGTCAGGGATTCGCCTTCGAGCCAAAGACTCGTGGCCAACGCTTCGTTCTTCTCGACCGATGGTGTCATCTTTTGCGCCAGCTGGTCGGCGCGCCGCGCATTTGTCAGGGCAACGTTGGGATCGGTATTCATCGCCTTCTTGGCGTCGGCAATTGCCGTATCGAATGCCGGAGGTGCAGGCGCGACGGCCGCGCGCGCGTCTGCGACTGCCAAGGCAGTCGCGCAGACAAGCGCAAGCACAATCGCTTTTGACATCTCTTCCGGTTCTCCCGGAGGCGAGAGTGCCGGAATTCCCTTTAAGAACGATTATTAAGATCGTTAGCAAAAAACTAATGCGAAGGAACAAAGGTTCCGTGGAAGTCGACCGACTGCGGTTATCTTCCAGCCGTGAGTGCCATCCTGAGCCGACATGCGGCATCTTTGATGGCCGGGGTTGGAAAACCGGCATAGCCGAGCAACACGCGGCTGTTATCGACCGCGATCAGCTCGAACCGGGCCATTGTCGATACGAAAATACCCTGCCGTTCGGCGATCGCTGAGATTTCTTGCGCGCTCAACCGCCGCGTCTGGCAAATGATGTGCGTTCCGGCATCGGTGGGGAGCGGGAAAAGGAAATCCGAAAGCTCCGATCGAATGGAGTCGAGAAGCGCCTTGCGCCGCTCGGCATAGCTCTCGCGCAGGAGTTTCAGGTGCTCGTCGAGATGGCCGCTGTTGATGAAGTCGGCCATGACCATCTGGTTCGGAATATGAGGGCCGCCGTGAAGACTGCTTTGGATGGCAATGAAGCGATCGACAAGCTGCGGGGGCGCGACGATGAACGCGATCCGCAACGTCGAAAACAGTATGTGGTTGAACGTATGGAAGTAGATCGTCCGGTCGGGAAGTTGTGCGGCGATCGGCTTGGGCGGCATCGGCGATGTGTTCCAGTCAAAATCATCCTCCAGCAGCCAAGCCTTGTTCTCCCGCACCCAGTTTGTGAGCGCGCGCCGACGCGCGACCGACATGGTAACGGACAAGGGGAATTGGCATGCCGGGGTGACATAGGCCGCGCGTGCGTTGGGCGACAGCGCTCTTCCGGCTGCGGGATCAAGCCCCGCGGAATCGGTCGTCACCGGTACCAGATGAACGCCGCTGTTCTGAAACGCCTGCGCAGCGTGAAGATAGCAGGGGTTTTCCATCCAGATCTCATGGCCCGCCAGGCCCAGCGCGCGAACCGCAAGGTCGACCGCCGCAGCCGTGCAACTTGTCACCACGATCTGTTCGGCAGAGCATTCCAGACCGCGCGCCATGGCAACATGCGCTGCAATCGCTTCGCGCAATCCCCGCCAACCGGCGGCATCGTCGTCACGCAACAGGGCAGGGGATATGTGGCGCCACCTGCGTGACTGAAGGCGGTGCCACACTCCGGACGGAAACAGGTCCGTGGGTGGCGCGCCCAGTTGAAACGTAAGAGGCAGTTCGCAATTCGGATCCGGCCTGGCTGTGACGGAGGGAGCGCGCGCGCCTGCATATGCGACATAGACCCCCGAACCTTGCCGGGACTCAAGCAACCCATCGGCGATAAGCCGATCCAATGCCGTCATGACGGAGTTTCGCGATATCCCGAGCAGCCGCGCCAGACTGCGCGAAGGCGCCAGGCGCGCGCCGCTGGCGAGGCTGCCGGATAGGATGAGCTTTCGAATGCGCTGGTAGACTTTTTCATGAATGGTTGCGCCGTCGGCGTCGTCTTCGCCTTCCATCAGGCGAATGAACGTTGGCGCAGCCCGTTCCTGCCCGGTCTGCCGGAGATTTGAGCGGAGTGTTCGCTCCGTCTGCCCCATAGCGCTTCTACCCCGAACTCGCGCGCGTCCGTTTGTGCCGGCCACCAAACCTTCTTCATTCATGATTGGCGACAACGTCAAACAAACATAATCACGTTCCCGTTAGCTTCCCGCGCAAACGAGAACGATGCGGCTGCATCTTTTTCGTGCATTGCTATTACGCCGTTCAACTATTGATGTTTTCGACTAGTCGAAGTCGCGCGGAATTCCTTTCGTTTTTGCGACAATCCTCATCGCGAATTTGTGAAATGCCGCTTTCGACCGAACCACTCGACGCGCTTAACCGAAACCCAAATGGCAGAAAGTGGTCCTTTCGCGTTGCGCGAAGTGGCTCTGGCGAGCGTTACGCTGCATCGGCAGTTTCATTGCATGGAGGCCAACATGCACGAGACATCATCGCCATCGGCACACGCAACGCTTCGCGAAGGTGCTTCGAACCTGCCATCGTTTTCACTCGCTATCGCGAATATCAGGGTCGATGACGCATCTCCTGTATCGATATACGAACAGATCTGCCGCGCCATCCGGACGGCGATCGCGTCGGGCGAACTTCCGCCCGGAACCCATTTGCCGACCAGCCGCGAACTGGCCGATGCCCTGAAAATCGGCCGCAATACCGTCGTCACGGCATATTCGCGTCTTGCCGCGGAAGGTTATCTGCTGGCGAACAAGCGCCGCGGCACGCGCGTTTCGGAAGATGCGCAGCGCCTGGCGGCCAGTGTGCCGGAAGAGCGCCCCGTCATCGCCCGCGAAGCTGTTGCGCGCGAGGCCGATGCCGGGCGGCAGACCTACCGGCAGGTCGGCAATGCCATCGACATCAGCTACCACGCGAAACAGGTGCTGCAACTTATGGCGCAAGCCCAGCCGCATACCGCGCCGTTTGGCCTTCATAGTCCCGATCCATCGCTCTACCCCCGAAATCCCCTCAGCCGTCTTATCGCGGAGGAGTTTTGCCGTGCACCCGGAGGCGGAGACCTTCGCCAGGGGCTTCGCCGTTTTCAAACGGTCATGACAAATCACCTGCGCCACATGCGCGGCGTGCTCTGCGAACCTTCGCAGATCATTCCGGTAACCGGCATCGAAAGCGCGCTCGATTTGACGGCGCGCGTGATGATCGATCCCGGACATTGCGTATATGTCGAGGATCCGGCTTACGATATTGTAGGTCGGCAATTGCGGTCCGCTGGCGCGCAAATCGTGCCGATGCCCAGCGACAGCAACGGCGCGGATATCGAGCGTGTTCAAGGTCCGCCGCCACGTCTGATATTTACATCGCCCTCGGTGAGTTTTCCGTTCGGCGCGCAGATGTCGCAAGCGCGGCGGGACGCCATGCTGGCCGTCGCGCGGAACGCGAACGCTGTCGTCTTCGAATGCGATACAATGTGGGAGCTGAGCTACACAGGTGGCCGCGTTCGCGCGATGCAGGGCAGCGCCAAGGATGCTCCGGTGATTTATTTCGGAAGCCTGTATCAAACGTTGGGGCCGCATATTCGCGTCGGCTATCTTGTGGTGCCGCCGCATCTCGTCGAGCCGTTCACCGAGATGGCGCTGCGAGTGTCCTCTGGCCCCGAGCCGTTTCTTCTCGCGGCGTTGGCCGGGTTTGTAGAAAGCACCGATTATGCGGTGCACACCAAATCGATACGCGCCACTTACGCGGAACGGCTTGGCGTTCTCGTCAGCAGCCTTCGCTCGAGTCTCGCCAACGTCACGATTCTGGAGCCCTGCGGCGGCTTGCATCTTGCTGTCCTGTTCAACGGCCCGGTTAACGAGCGCGCCATATGCCGCGCGGCCGCGGAGCGCGGACTGTCCGTCACGGAGCTATCGCGCTTCTATCTGGATCCATCGCGCGCGCCGCATGGCCTTGTACTCGGTTTTGGCAACCTGCCGGAACGTGTCATCGAGACGATGGTGAGCAGGCTTGCCGGTGTCGTCGGGGAAGTGCGGGAGCACGGTCGCGTTATTGCCCCGGCCGCCTAAATCTCATGCAGGACTCATTGCGTCTCCTGGCGTGCTCTATACGCTTGCCTGATCTGGAACGGGCACGCGATTTCTATGCCGGCGCTTTGGGGTTTGCCGCAAAGGCCATAGCGACCGACTGGATCGTGTTGCCGGGGCGCCTGCCTGTTTTTCTTGAGCGGGTTCCAGCTGGGCCGGTGCCGGCGGTTGACCAGGCGCGGACGCTGCTGATGTTGAAAGTCCATGATCTGCGGCAGACCGCGGAACGCTTCAGACGCATGAACATTCCGCTGGTCACCGGTGTGCGGAACACGCTCTCAATCGGTGTGGTGGATTGTTTTCGCGATCCTTTCGGCAACGTGCACTCGCTCGTCGAGCTTTCGGACCCGCCCGCGGAAACCTGGAGCGAGCCTGACATATATAATGTGGGCATAAGGCTGCCGATCGCCGCGGTGCCGGAAGCGCGCCGGATCTATAGCGATGCGCTCGGATTTTCGGTTCGCACGGATCGCTACTATCCGCCGGCTTTGCCGATGATGAATCCCGGTGGCAGCTTCGCATTCATGATCTACGACAAGCCCTCATTTCTCAGCGATTTCCGCGCGAAGGCGCCACTCTATCCGGCGGAGAACGGGTGTCTTCTCGTTTTTCAAAGCCGTGATGTCGATGCTTTCCGCGCTTCGTTGCGCGCGCGCGCGCCGCGCCTGCGCATGACGGACGTTCAGGACTTCGCATTTGGGCGGCGCATGGCGATCATCGACAATGCGGGGATCGCGTCCGAAGTTTGGGAACTGTCTCGCCCTATTTGATCGCACCGGTAAACAGCGCGTGATGCGTATTCTCGCGTCGCGCCGGATAGCACGCATCACGCTCGCATTTTTGCCACAGATAATCCGGCAGCGTCCTTTGGGCGTTTAGCCCGGTCCTATTTTGATGGATTAGCCCGATACCCAATTCCTAGCGTCCCCCGGAGTAACGGGGCAGCGAGTCCGCGAGAAGGCTTTGCTGCAGGCAGTAACCATCTGAGGGGAATAACATGTCATTTAATGCCGTTTCGCGCAGCCGCAGCCTGCGGTCGTCGCTATTGCTTGGTGTGGCGTCAATAGCAGCAGTCTGGTCCGCTGGACCGGCGGCGGCGCAGGACGACAGCCAAAGCGTTGAGACCGTGGTCGTCACCGGGTCGCGCATTCCGCAGACCGGGCTTTATTCGACCTCTCCTGTGACGGTGGTCGGCAGCCAGGAAGTTCAGCTTCAGGGCGCCGTAAACTCCGAGTCGCTGCTCAATCAGTTGCCGCAAAACGTCGGCGGCGTCACCTCGGGCTTCGACATCTCCGCAACGGGTACTGCCACCGTCAACCTGCGCGGCCTCGGTTCGAACCGTACGTTGGTTCTTGTCGATGGCAAACGTTACGTGCCTTCGGACATCGTGACCGGCGCTGTCGACCTTGACGCCATTCCGAGCGCGGTGATCGATCACGTCGAAGTCGTGACCGGCGGCGCGTCCGCGGTGTACGGATCGGACGCCGTGGCCGGCGTCGTGAACATCCTTCTGAAAAAGGACTTCGAAGGCGCGGAAGCAACGGGCACCTATTCGGCCTATCCGGACTACAACATGGACGGCCAGACTGTGGACTTTAACGGCCTGCTCGGCTTCTCGTCCGGCGACGGCAAGGGCAACGTGACGATGTGGGGCGGTTACACCCATCGTCAGTCCATTCCGCAGGGCACGCGCAAGTTCGGTGCTGCTCCGTTGGAAACCGACGGGAAGGGCGGGTTCTTCGTCCTCGGCTCCGGTTCAATTCCGCAGGGCAACTTCTACGTTGCGAACGGGCCGAATGCCTTTGGCGGACCGTGCTACCATTACAGTGGACCCACCGCGCCCGATAACAACTTCGGTATCTATAAGTTCGACACATCCGGCAATGCAGTGTGCTCGACCCTTGACAATACCCAGCCGGCACCTGGCGACACGTTCAACTACAATCCGCAGCAGCTCAACCAGACGGAGCAGACGCGTTACAATTTTGGCGCGAGCGGCCACTACGAAGTCAGCAAGGCGCTCGATTTCTATTCGCGCGTCATGTACTCGAATAACCGCGTAAAAATCGCGATTGCCTCTGCGCCTACGAGCTTCTTCTCCTTCAACGTCAATCCGGACAACCCGTTCTTGTCCGCACAGGAAAAGGACATCCTGTTCGGCACGCCGGCGCCGGCGGCAGGCACACCCGATGCCGTTATCCTGCTCGGCAAGCGCCTCCTGGACTTTGGCCCGCGTCGTACCGAATTCACCTTCGACAGCTTCGAGATGGTTGTTGGCACGAAGGGCGACCTTGGCGGCGGCTGGAGCTACGACGTTTCTGCCCAGTACGGCAAAAGTGAGAGCCAGCAGTGGAATACCGGCTTCGTGTCGTATGCCAACCTCCAGGACTCGATACGCGTCGTGAGTGATGGCGCGGGCGGATATACCTGCTTGTCCGGCAATACGGGTTGCGCGCCGTACAACATCTACAATCTGAACCCATCAGCGCCGGGCCAGTACAATGCGGCCATCCAGGCGTATGATGGTGTGAACTACGCGCTGCTCACGGGCGTCATCGAGAGCGATATTCAAGGTTCGCTTTCGGGCGATCTCGGCTCCATGGGAATTCAGAGCCCGTGGGCAAAATCTCCGGTCGCGGTTGCGATCGGTGCCGAATATCGCCAGGAGCAGGGCTATGTCCGTCCGGACCAGGTTCTCGCGACGGGCAACGCGCTGGGATTGTCGGGTGCGGTGCTGCCGACGAACGGTTCGTTCAACGTCACGGAAGGCTTCACCGAAGTGAAGATCCCGCTCGTTGAAGGCATGCCGTTCATCGAAGACCTGGAACTCGAAGGTGGCTATCGCTACTCGAGCTACAGCAATGCCGGCTCGACCAACACCTACAAGTATGGCGGTTCGTGGCAACCGATCGACGACCTGAAATTCCGGGCCCTGTGGCAGCGTGCTGTTCGCGCACCGAACATCAATGAATTGTTCGGACCGCAGGTCATCGGCCTCAATTCCGGCACCGATCCCTGTCAGGCGGCCAACAATCCCGGCGCCACGCCGAACCTGCAGGCCCTCTGCATCGCCACCGGCGCGCATGCCGGTCAGGGCAAGACGTGTAACGCAGGCCAGTGCAACGTATTGGTCGGCGGCGCTTCCACGCTCAAGCCGGAAATCGCCGATACAAAGACATTCGGTGTGGTGCTGACGCCGACTTTCATCGACGGCTTCACCGCGACGGTCGACTATTACGACATCAAGGTGAACGGTGCGGTCGGTACCTTCCTCGGCAGTCCGAATGGCGTGTTCTCGGCTTGCTATGCACCGCCGGGCGGCATCACCGACGTAGCGGCGCAAGCGGCTTCGGCGGCGTGTCAGGCGATCCATCGTGACGGCACGGGCGGCTTCATCACGCCGACCGGCCCGACGGCGGGTTACATCTACCAGGTCAATTCGAACACGGCGCTTCTGCACCCGACAGGTGTGGACGTCGGAGCGAATTACCAGTTCGACCTGGACTCCGTGGGGATGAACGACTCCGGCAGCTTGGCCCTGAATTTCAACGGCACCTATCAGATCACCTCGAAGCTTCAGGGTTCTCCGGTACTGCAGACTTTCGACTGCGCCGGCCACTACGGCAACACTTGCGGTGTTCCCACTCCGAAGTATCGCTTCAACCTGCGGGTCAACTGGTCGTCGCCCTCGGGTGACTGGCTGATCTCCGGCCGTTGGCGCTTCATCGGTTCGACCATATTGGACACCGACGCGTTCCAGTGCGTCGGTCAGCCGAAGCCGTGTAGCCTCAACCCCGCTCTGTTCGATCTTTCGGACCACAAGATCCCGACGGTCTCCTATTTCGACCTGACGACCGTGTGGAACGTTCGCGATGGCGTCAGCCTGACGGCGGGCATCCAGAACCTGTTCAACAAGAAGCCGCCGATTGTCTCGAACGACATCGACGCGAACGAGAACAACTCCAACACGTTCCCGGGCGTCTACGACATCCAGGGCCGCCAGTTGTTCGTCACCGGCACGATCAAGTTCTGATCGTAGCGTTTCTGGAAAAGACGAGCGGCGGCCCTTTGGCCGCCGCTTTTTTTCTGGCCAATGTCGCGTCGCGAACAATGTGCGGGCCGCTTCTGTTGACACTCCGGCCATGCGGTTTCCTATGAAGTATGGCGCGGGCGCGATTGATTCGAAAATCGGGCTGCAGGAGCGATCAAACGCTTCTGGGCGCCGAAGTGCTTTTCTGGTTCGTCCTCGTGCTGGCTGTTTCAATCGGCGGCCGCGAAGCGCTATCGGGCCTGCCAGCGCTTATGGCGGAGTTGGTGCCGCCGGGCATGATGGCGGCGGAAGCTGGCCCGCCCAGCCGGGCGATCGCGGCCTTCCCCATCGACATAAAAACCGACAACGGCCGTTATGCGCCGCGCGTGCTCGCCGCCGGACCCGGCTTCCCGCAATGGCTGCAGGCTCGTATTGCCTTCGCCCGAACAACGGGCGGTTCGCAGCAGCAGGCAATACCCTTGTCCGCGCCGGCCATTGCGATCGTCATCGATGATCTGGGTGCCGATGGCGTAGATACACGCCGCGCCATCGCGCTACCGAAGGAAGTCAGTCTTTCGTTTCTTCCCTATCCGGTCGCGTCGCCCACCTTCGCGCGCGAGGCAGGCCGAGCAGGGCACCAGATCCTCGTTCATGTTCCCATGGAGCCCGACGGCAACACCGATCCCGGCCCGAACGCGCTTCTCACTTCGCTTGATCCCGCTGCGAACGATGCGCGCCTCGATTGGGCGCTCTCCCGCATTCCCGGCTTTGCCGGCATCAACAACCATGAAGGCAGCCGGTTCACGGCGGATCGGACGGCGCTGATCCCGGTGATGGAGCGGGTCGCCGAGCGGCACATCTTCTTCCTGGATTCGCGCACGTCTGCGGATACCCAAGTGGTGACGCTGGCGCGCGCCTTCGGCGTGGCGAGTGCGGGGCGCGATGTCTTCCTCGACGATACCGTGTCCGCGCAAGCCATCGCGGCGCAGCTGGCGCGAGCGGAAACGATTGCGCGCGCGAACGGGGTCGTCATCGCCATCGGCCATCCGCATCCGGAAACGATGGACGCGCTGGCCCGCTGGACGGCGCAGGCCGCGTCGCGCGGTTACGAGCTCGTCACGGCCAGCGAAGCCATTCGGCGCAAGACCGAGCGGGAAGTCCGCTCACTGTCCGCGGCGCGCTGAGGAGGCGTAACGCACCGCTTCATCGGCGGCCGCCATGAGCGCCTTCGCCTTGTTCACCGTCTCCTGGAACTCGGCTTCGAGATCGCTGTCGGCCACCACGCCGCCGCCGGCCTGCACATACATCGTTCCGTCTTTCACGACCGCCGTGCGCAAGACGATGCAGGTGTCCATCGAGCCGTTGGCCGCGAAATAGCCGACAGCGCCGGCATAGACCGCACCGCGTTTTTCCTTCTCGAATTCGTCGATGAGTTCCATGGCGCGGATCTTCGGCGCGCCGGTCAACGTGCCTGCCGGCAAACCGGCCGCGAGCGCATCGATGGCGTCGAGGCCGGGGCGGATTTTGCCTTCGACGTTCGATACCAGATGCATCACGTGGCTGTAGCGCTCGATAAAGAAGCTGTCGGTCACTTTCACCTGGCCGGTGTCCGCCACGCGGCCGACATCGTTGCGGCCCAGATCGACGAGCATCAGATGCTCCGCGCGTTCCTTGGGATCGTTCATCAACTCGTCCGCCAGCGCGTTGTCGGCTTCCGGCGTTGCGCCACGTTTGCGCGTGCCCGCGATAGGCCGGATCGTCACCACGCCGTCGCGCAGCCGAACCAGGATTTCCGGCGACGAGCCCACGATGGAGAAGCCGGGGAAGGCGAGGTGATAGAGGAATGGCGATGGGTTGAGCCTGCGCAGCGCGCGATAGAGCGCGAAGGGCGCGAGGTTGAAGGGCCGGCGGAAGCGCTGGCTCGGCACCACCTGAAACACGTCGCCGGCGCGGATGTATTCCTTCGCGCGTTCGACGGTCTTCAGATAATCGTCGTGCGAGGTGTTGGAATCGATCTGCGCGATGGTCGGCAGGTTCTCCGGCGGCTGCGGTGAGGCCGGAGCAGGGCGCTCCAGATCGCCAATGGCATCGTTCAAGCGCTCCGAGGCGCGGGCATAGGCTGCGCGCGCGTCGACACCGGCTTCGGGCCACACCGGTGACACGAGCACGATCTCGTCGCGCACGTTGTCGAAGATCGCCACGATGGTCGGGCGCAGCATGATCGCATCGGGCAGGTTGAGCGGATCGGGCGGTGGAGAACCAAGCTTCGGCTCTATCAGGCGCACCATGTCGTAGCCGAGATAGCCGAACAGCCCCACAGCCATGGGCGGCAGCGACTGCGGCAGCTCCATCTGCGTCGCTTTCAGCAGCCTGCGCAGGGATTCCAGCGGCCTGTCGGCGAGCGCATCCGGTTCGAACGTGTTCGCATCGGCGCGGGCATGGCGATTGATCTCGGCTTTACCGTTGCGGCAGCGCCAGATCAGATCGGGCTTCAAACCGATGATGGAATAACGGCCGCGCGTTTCGCCGCCCTGAACGCTTTCGAACAGGAAGGCGTTGTCGCGGCCTTCGCCGAGCTTGAGGAACGCGCTGACCGGCGTTTCGAGATCGGCAATCAGCCGTGCGTGCAGGGCTTGCGGGCGTCCGGCGTCGTAGTTGCGCGCGAACGTCGCAAAATCGGGTTCAATCGCCATCGGTCGCTCACGAGCCTTCGTCCGATCCCGTGCCGGCGATGCGGTCGGCGTTCGCCTGATTGATCTTCACATTCTGATGCGCACGCGCGGATTGCGCGAGCAGGGAGTTGAAGTCGTCGGCGGACTGGGCGCTCAGCTGCTGCGCGCCCGCCACGAATTGCGGCGACGATGTGGGAAGCGAGCGATGAAGCACGCCGGTCACCCGCGCCACAATATAGCTGCCATTCGCTCCCGGCGCGGCGACGGCCGTTCCCGGCGCGGCCTCGAACAGCTTGGCGACGACGGCTGGCGGCAAGGTTTCGCCGGGCTGCTGCTGCGTTCCGCCCTCGCGATAGAGCCGGCCGGATTTCTGCACCGGCGTGCCCGCCGCAGCTGCGGCGGCGTTCAGGTCTTGCTGGCTGTTGGCCTCGGCCACCAGAGCGTTGGCCTTTGCGACGAGCGCTTGGCGGCGCTGCTCGGCCGTCCACTGCGCTGCGGCGTCCACGCGTACCTGGTCCAGCGACTTGAGCTTTGGAGGAATCTGGCCGTTCACTTTCACCACGTAAAGCGCGCCGCTCTTCGTCGGGAAAGGATCGCCGTCTTCGCCCACTTCCGCGGCGAAGATCTGCTTGAGCAGTTCCGGATCGTCCGCTGCCGGGGTTTTGCTGCCGTCCGGCGCGAGCCCGTTGGCATCCACCGCCGCGAGATGCACGGACTTCATGCCGACTTTTTTTGCGGCCTGTTCCAGAGTCAGGCCGCCGCTGTTCGCATCGGTATACGCATTGGCGATGTCATTCAGTTTTGCCTGCGCAAGCTGCGCGCTGACGTTCTTCTCGATATCGGCTTTCACATCGTCGAAGGTCTTGTGGACGCCCGGCGTGATCTTGGTGACGTGCAGCAGAACCCAACCGGAAAGGTTCTTCTGCGGCGCCGTCACGCCGCCATCGGCCAGCGCGAATACAGCCGGGCCGCGGCCGGCGAGATCGTCCTTGGTCACGGTGCCCAGATTGTCCACCGACTTGCCGATTTCCTTTGCCGCGTTCTCGAATGACGTCCCCGCATCGATCTTCGCTTTTGCCGCTTGCGCGTCGGATTCGTTTGGAAACGTGATCTGCTCGACATCGCGCTTCTCGGGCACGTTCATGCCAAAGCGCGGATCGTCTTTCATGAGTTCGAATTGCTGCTTGAGCTGTGCGTCGGTGGGCTTGGTCTGCGCGGCGAGGTCGGCTGGTCCGACCTCGGCATAATCCACCTCGCGATATTCCGGCGTGCTGAACTGGTTGGGATGGCTTTTGATGAACGCCGTCAGCTGCGCATCCGTGGGCGCCTGGACTTCGCCGGCAGCGGCGGGCGGCAGAACCACGTACTCGGCTGCGCGGACTTCATTCAAATAGGAGAACAGCGCGGTCACATAGCCGGACGGCAGTGCAAAGCCTGCGCCGGCGGCGTCCAGGAGCTGGCTGCGCGTAAGATCGGCGCGCACAAGGTCAAGAAAACCCTGCTCCGTGTAGCCGCGGTCGCCGATGATGCGCAGGAAGGTGTTGTGATCGAAGCTGCCCAACGGACCGGCAAAGCCGCGAACGGCGCGGATTTGTTGAACGACGGGTCCATCGCTGGTCGTCAGTCCCAGACGCTTTACTTCATTGTCCAGCGCCACGCGGCTAATCATTCCCTGCAGCACCTTTTGGGGAATGCCCAGCGTGCGCGCCATTTCGGGCTGCATCTGCCGTCCGTCTGGGCCCGTCTGGTTCTTGAGCGTGTTGTTGTAATCGCGCTGATAGAGTTCCGACGGAATCGTCACGCCGCCGACCGTGGCGACGCTGGTGTCGGTGTTGCCTTTGAAAATGTCAGCGATGCCCCAGACGCCGAAGCTCAGGCCGAGCAGCCCCAGGAAGATCGAGGAGACCCACGACTTGGAGTATTTGCGCATCGTCTGGAGCATGGAAAAACCCGGAAATTGGCGGTCAAAGGCGGCGAATGATAGGGAGGGGGTGTAGCAGGGGCAAGGCGCGGCGCAAATGGGCAAATCGGCCATCTGCCGGTGCTCCAGCCACCATTATCCCATTGCTCGCGCGGCGGCCCCCGCCGTAAGGGTGCGCCCGGAATGTTGCGGCGGCCGAGAACGCCTGCTGCTCTGATCGAGGGATAAGATGCGTCAGTTGATTGCCGGAAACTGGAAGATGAACGGGACGGGCGCCTCGCTCGGCGAGATCGAAGCCGTTTGCGAGATGGTGGCCGTGAAGCCGCCGGCGTGCGACGTCCTGATCTGCCCGCCGGCGACACTTGTCGCGCGGGCGGCATCGCAGGCGAAAGGACGCATCGCCATCGGCGGTCAGGATTGCCACGCGGAAGTCTCCGGCGCCTTTACCGGCGATGTCAGCTCGGAGATGCTGAAAGATGCCGGCGCTTCCGCCGTCATCGTAGGGCATTCGGAGCGCCGCCAATACCACGGCGAGACCGATGCGATCGTTCAGGCGAAAGCGAAAGCGGCATGGCGCGCCGGTCTGTTGGCCATCATCTGCATCGGCGAGACGGAGCAGCAGCGCGTTGACGGTCATGCGCTGCATATTTGCGGCGGGCAGATCGACAACAGCGTGCCAGACGGGCTTACAGCGTCAAACACCGCCATCGCATATGAACCGGTCTGGGCCATCGGAACCGGACGGACGCCGACTTCGGCGGAGATCGCCGAAGTTCACGATCACATCCGGTCATGCCTGATAAAACGTTTCGGAAAAGAAGAGGGAACCGCCACGCGCATTCTCTATGGCGGCTCGATGAAACCGTCGAATGCGGCGGAAATCCTTGCGATATCGAATGTCGGCGGCGGCTTGATCGGCGGCGCCAGCCTTAAGGCGCAGGACTTCGCCGCAATTTTCAACGCTTCTTCCGGGAACCTTTAACCAGTTCGGCCCACCGTTCCTTAACTTCCGAAACGTCATTCTTACGACAATTGGAATCAAAAGAGCGGGATAATGGCGCGGCTGTCTTACGATACCGCAGAGACGCTGATCTACGACCCCGTCGCCGCAAACCGCACGGCGACGCGCTCTTTGCTGTACACGCTGGGGTTTCGCCGCATCGAGACGGTGTCTTCACTGAAAGACATGCATGACAGCATGAAGCGCCGCCCGCCGGATCTGGTGTTGTGCGAAGCGCAAGGCGTCGAATCCGAACTGTGCCAGATGATCCAGGATCTGCGGCAGGGCGCGACCGGATATAACCCGTTCGTTGTCATCATCGTGACGGCGTGGGAAAATTCCGGGGCGCTCGTCAGCAGCGTCATCAATTCCGGCGCGGACGATCTGATCCTGCGGCCGTTCTCTGCATCCACGCTGGGCACGCGCATCCTCAGCCATGTCGAACGCCGCAAGAGCTTCGTCATCACAACCGATTACGTGGGGCCGGATCGCAACAAGGATCCGAACAAGCGCTCCAACGTCCAGCTTTTCCATCCGCCCAATTCGCTGAAGCTGAAGGTCAAGGAGCCGATGACCTCGGAAGAGGCAACGCAGCGGCTGGGCGTGATGCTCAAATCCGCGCGCGAGATGCTCAACACCGAGAAGCTGCGCCGCGATGCGTTTCAGGTCTGCATTCTTTGGCGGCTGGTGCAGGACAATCCGCCCGGCACGCAGCGCCACGATGCCGATCTGGCCAAGCTGCGCGAACTGACGCGCAGCGTGATGGAGCGCTGCGGGGACACCGACTTCCAGCCCGCCGTCGAGCACTGCGAAGCGGTGCTTGGGGCCGTCGAAGGCCTTGAGATCAAGGTGGACCGCAACGCGTCCATGCACCTTCTGGGGCACGCGGCGTTGAGCCTGAACCAGTATTTCACCCCGGAAAAGTCCTCGACCGACCATCTGGCCGAGATCGACTCCACCGTGGCCATCATCAAGTCGCGCGAAGAGCAGGCGCTGGCCTCCTGAGCCGGATTCCGCGGGATTTTCCGCCCCCTTTCCCCATCTGCCGCTTTCGTCTAAACCCCGCCCCGAACCCGGCAGGCCTTAATCCATGCAGACCGTCCTAGTTGTCATTCAGCTTCTCGTCTCGATCGCGCTCGTGATCGTAGTGCTCCTGCAGCGCTCCGAAGGCGGCGCTTTGGGCATGGGCGGCGGCGGTTCCGGCCTGGGCGGCCTGTTCAGTCCGCGCGGGGCAGGCGATGCGCTGACCCGCACCACGGCAATCCTCGCGGTTGCCTTCTTCGTCACCAGCCTGGCGCTCACGCTGCTCGCCTTGCAGGGCCGTCCCCAGCAGTCGTCGATTCTCGATTCGCAGCCGCTGAGCACGACGGCGAAGCCGGTACTTCCCGCCCAGCCCGCGAAACAGCCGGCCGGACCGAAAGCGCCAGCCGTACCCGCGCCGCACTAAGAATCTTTTTTATTCAAACTCTTCACGGACATTTCTCGCGTCGCGTGAGAAATGCGTCGCAGGCATGACAATTCTTCTTGTGGAGTCGCAAGCGACTCGTCATTTTGGCCTCCCATGGCGCGGTTGATCTTCATCACCGGCGGCGTGGTCTCCTCTTTAGGAAAAGGGCTCGCGTCCGCCGCACTCGGGGCTTTGCTTCAAGCTCGCGGGTACAAAGTCCGTTTGCGAAAACTGGACCCCTATCTCAACGTCGATCCGGGAACGATGTCTCCGTTCCAGCACGGCGAAGTCTATGTCACCGACGATGGCGCGGAGACCGATCTGGATCTCGGTCACTATGAGCGCTTCACCGGCGTGTCGGCATTGAAATCCGACAACATCACATCCGGCCGCATCTATCAGCGCGTCATCGAGAAAGAGCGCCGCGGCGGCTATCTCGGCCGCACCGTGCAGGTCATTCCGCATGTCACGGACATGATCAAAGAGTTCGTGATGGACGGAACGGAGGATCTGGATTTCCTCCTGGTCGAGATCGGCGGCACCGTCGGCGATATCGAGGGGTTGCCGTTCTTCGAGGCCATCCGCCAACTCGGAAACGAGTTGGGCCGGGATCGCGCCGCGTTCCTGCATCTGACGCTGGTGCCGTATATCGAGGCTGCAGGCGAGCTGAAAACCAAGCCGACCCAGCACTCGGTCAAGGAATTGCGCGCCATCGGTATCCAGCCGGATATCCTGCTGTGCCGTGCGAGCCATCCCATTCCCGAAGAAGAGCGCCGCAAGATCGGTCTCTTCTGTAACGTGTCCGCGGACAACGTCATTCCCGCGCTCGATCTGGACACCATCTATCGCGTGCCCATGGCCTATCACGATGCCGGAATCGACACCCAGCTTCTCAAGCACTTCCGCATCGGCGACGCCCCGCCGCCGGACCTCTCGCGCTGGCAGCAGGTGGTGGAGCGCGTGAAGAATCCCGAAGGCGAAGTGCGTATCGCGGTCGTCGGCAAATACATTCAGGTGAAGGACTCCTATAAGTCCCTCTCCGAAGCGCTGACGCATGGCGGTATCGCCAACAATGTGAAGGTCCATATGGACTGGATCGACAGCGAGATATTCGAGCGCGACGACGCTGCTAGCTTCCTCGAGAACGTCAACGGCATCCTTGTGCCGGGCGGTTTTGGCGAGCGCGGCACCGAAGGCAAGATCCAGGCGGTGAAGTTCGCGCGCGAGCGCGGCGTGCCGTTCTTCGGCATCTGCTACGGCCTGCACATGGCCGTGATCGAAGCGGCGCGCGATCTGGCCGGCCTCGATGGCGCCGGCACGACGGAAATCGGCAAGCCGAAATATCCCGTCATCGGCCTGATGACCGAATGGGTGAAGGGAAACCAGGTCGAGAAGCGCCACGCCGATGGCGACATGGGCGGCACGATGCGCCTTGGCGCTTACGAGACGGTGCTTACGCCGGGCAGCCGCGTGGCGGAGGTTTATGGCGCCACCGACATCAGCGAGCGCCATCGCCACCGCTATGAGGTGAACACCGAGTACACGCCGCTGCTCGAGAAGCAGGGCTTCAGGGTATCCGGCTGGTCGCCGGACAAGCGGCTGCCGGAGATCATGGAATTCCCGGATCACCCCTGGTTCATCGGCGTGCAATTCCATCCGGAGCTGAAATCCCGCCCGCTGGAGCCGCACCCGCTGTTTTCGTCCTTTATCGCGGCCGCGGTGAAGCAGGCGCGCCTGGTTTGAGGGGTTCGCCAATAAGGCGAATTTCTGTGGAACTTAATCTCGCCACCGGCGTTTAGGCATATCGGGGCGTCGTTTGAGCCAGCAAACCTAAGTGTCTTCTGATCAAGAAAAAGGCCGGCCGTCCGGCTTGGCGAATGCCATCGCCGAGGTGGAATCGGGCCTCCGCGCAGCCAATGACGCCTTGGCCGCGGAAGTCGCGCGCGGTGTCGAAAAAAACGAACGCGCGCTGGCCGAACTTCGCGACAGCGAGCGGCACTTCAAGCTGCTTGTCCAAAGCGTCACAGACTATGCGATCTACATGCTCGACCCGCGGGGCATCGTGGCGAGCTGGAACGCCGGTGCGGAGCGCATCAAGGGCTACAAACCGCACGAGATCATGGGGCGGCATTTCTCCGAATTCTTCACGCCCGAAGACCGCGAAGCCGGCGTTCCTGAGGCGGCATTGAATACCGCCACCGAACATGGCCGCTCCGAAAGCGAGGGCTGGCGTCTGCGCAAGGACGGAAGCCGGTTCTGGGTGCTGGCGGTGCTCGACGCTGTCTATGACGAAGAAGGCAGGCTGATCGGGTTTGCCAAGATCACGCGCGACATGACCGAGCGCCGCGAAGCGCAATTGCGCCTGGAGCGCGCGCAGGAACAACTCGCGCAATCGCAGAAGATGGAAGCCATCGGTCAATTGACCGGTGGCGTCGCGCACGATTTCAACAATCTGCTGATGATCGTCAGCGGCCAGGCGCAGTTGATGAAGAAGCGCGCCAAGGACCCGAAGGATATCCGTTCGCTGGACGCCATCGAACAGGCGGCGCAAAACGGCGCGAACCTCACGCGCCAACTCCTCACTTTTGCGCGCCGCCAGCGCCTGACGCGCGTGTCCGTCGATCTGCATGCGCGACTTGTCGCGATTCACGATCTCCTCGAAAGCTCGGTCGGCGGCGCAGTTGGCTTGGAGATAGACGTCGCTCCGGATGCATGGCCGGTGGAAACCGACGTGGGCGAACTGGAGCTTGCGCTGGTCAACATCGCCGTGAACGCGCGCGATGCCATGCCGAACGGCGGCGTCTTTTCGATCTCCGTACGAAACGAAACGCTCGACGGGCGCGGCGTCACGCTGCTCGAAGGCGAGTTCGTGGCGTTGACCCTTCGCGATACCGGCACCGGCATCAAACCGGACGTGCTTTCGCGGGTCTTCGAGCCGTTCTTCACAACGAAAGAAGTCGGCAAGGGCACCGGCCTAGGCCTTTCGCAAGTCTATGGTTTCGCGCGCCAGTCGGGGGGCGACGTCCATGTCGCGAGCGAGGAAGGCAAAGGCACGACAATCACATTGTATCTGCCGCGATCCCGGGACGCAGCGGCAGTGGCGCCGCCGTTGGCGGCCGACAATGAACAATTGCACGGCACAGGCACGATCCTGATGGTCGAGGACAACGCTCAGGTCGGCGATGTGAGCGCGATGCTGCTCGAGCAGCTCGGTTACAATGTCCTTCGCGTCGACAGACCAAGTTCCGCGCTGACTCTGCTGGCGAAGTTGAACGATGTGAAAATGGTATTCTCCGACATCGTGATGCCGGGCGACATGGACGGCCTGGCGCTGGCGCGGGAGCTGCGCAAGCGTCATCCCGATCTGCCGGTTCTTCTGGCAACGGGATACAGCAGTGCCGCGGAACGCGCCGGCGCCGAGTTTCCAATTCTGCGCAAGCCCTACGATCAAAACACGCTCGGACTTGCGATCAAGGCGATTGTCTCCGGCAACGAAAGACAGCGGCGCTCGACGGTCGTGTGAAGTTCCGCAATTCGTGAAAGTTGCGCGATCGGTCGCGATTGCAACCTGTCTCGAAAACTCCTCATTGTCGTCGCGGAATTGTACCCGATGCACACCACCCTTGAATCGGCTGCGGCGCGGAACCGGAAGAGGAACTGCGATGAAGGTACTCGAAGTGATGATCCGCGGCGCTTTCGTCGCGGACGCCGGCGACACCGTTCAGCAAGCCGCGCAGATGATGGCGGAAGACGATTTGGGTTTTCTGCCCGTGCTGGATGACGAGAAGATCGTCGGTGTCCTTACCGATCGCGATATCGCCGTGCGCTGCGTTGCGCCGGGACTGAGCCACAAGTCGCGCGTCGGGGCGGTGATGACGCCGCGCGTCCGATATTGTTATGAGGACGAAGACCTCGACCACGTCATCGACAACATGGCGGAGCTGCAGATCCGGCGTATGCCGGTGCTCAACCGTGCGAAGAGGCTGGTGGGTATCCTGTCGCTCGCCGACGCCGCGCGACTCTATTCGCCTGATGCGGTCGGCGTAGCATATTCCGGCGTCGTGTCGCCCATACCCGATCGGCAGCTCAGGCTAATCTAAGCAGGCGGCGCTTCTCGCGCTCCTCTTTGATGGCGCGGGCGCGCACGCGCAGCAGATCGCGACGCGCAACGAGCCCGACCACACGCCCGGTGCCGCGCTCGAGGATCGGCACCCGCCCGAAATCGGACACCGCCATGCGGTCCGCGAGATGCCCCACAAGCTCATCGGCATAGCAGGTGAGCACTTCGTCTCGGATCCGCGCATCGGCCAACGTCCGCGCGTTGCCCCAGCCCTCGCGCGACCAGCGCAGCACATCCGAGCGCGACACCATGCCGGTCAATTTTCCGTCCTCGTCCACGATGGGATAGCTCTTGTGCCGTTTCGGTCCCTCCGCCGCCATGAAGAATGCGATGGCTTCGTCGATCGGAATCGAACCTGCCAGCGTGTGCACGGGCCTGGCCATGATCTGATCTACGCGGGTCTGCAGAAACGGATCGATGCTGTATTCGCGCATGATGTGATGGCCGCGCCGCGCGATGCGCTCGGTCAGGATGGAACGGCGCATCAGAAGCACGGTCGTGGCGAAGGCGGCCACCGTCGCCACCAGCAAGGGCGGCAGAATGTGGGTGTTGCCGGTCAACTCAACGGCGAACAGCGTTGCGGTGAGTGGTGCGCGCATCGTGCCGCCCAGGATCGCGGCCATGCCGAGGATCGCCCAGAAGCCTGCATCCGCGAAGGGCAGGTAGTGCGCTTCCAGCGCGCCGAGCGCGCCGCCCATGATCAGCAGCGGCGCAAGCACACCGCCGGACGTGCCCGAAGACAGCGCCACGATCCAAACCGCGCATTTGCCGATGAGCAGCGCGACAGCGTCATGCATGGTCATGCTGCCATGCACGAGCGCGCGAATGTTGTCGTAACCCACGCTCAGTACGGCCGGGTCCAGCCAGCCGCCAATGCCGACGACCGCGCCGCCCAGTGCGGGCCACCACATCCAATGGATGGGCAGCTCGTGGAAAAGATCTTCGACCTTGTAGAGCAGGATCGTCATCAGGCCCGATTGCAATCCGGCGACGATGCCAACGAGGGCGCACAACCCAAGGCCCCACCATGGGATCATCGGGGCGGTCGCATAGGCGAAGAGGGGCCCCGGACCGAGCAACCAGGGACGAAACACAGCCGCGACCATCGCCGCTGTGGCGACCGGCACGAAGCTGCGCGGCTTCCATTCGAATAGCAGAAGCTCGACAGCGAGGAGAACCGAAGCGATCGGCGTCCCGAATACACCGGTCATGCCCGCTGCAGCGCCGGCAACGAGCAACGTTTTCCGCTCCGCCGAACTCATGTGGAAGAGCTGCGCGAACAGCGAGCCGAGCGCGCCGCCCGTCATGATGATCGGACCTTCCGCGCCGAACGGTCCTCCCGTGCCGATCGAAATTGCCGACGATAGCGGTTTCAGCAACGCAACCTTCGGTTCGATGCGGCTTTGCCCGAGCAGGATCGCCTCGATCGCTTCGGGAATGCCATGGCCGCGGATTTTCTCGGAGCCATAGCGCGCCATCAGACCGACGATGATGCTCCCCGCGATTGGAATGAAAATGGTCCAGAGCGGCAGATGCGTGCCCGCGAAGGATACCGTCTGCGTCGACACTTTCTGGAAATAGACGAGATTGGTGATCAGCGCGATCAGCCTGAGCAGCAACCATGCGGACACCGCGCCGCCGGTTCCCACCGCAACGGCCATTGCCGTCAGCTTGAGAAGGCTGCGGTCGGCGGTGAAATCGCGCAGAGTGTCCCGGAACGCGGCCGGGGAATCGGTGTGTTGCGGCATGGGATCGGAGAAGGCTTATGCGGATTGCGGATGCGCGCTATTATATCGTGGAACGATATAATGCAATGCAGCGGGAGCGGTCATGACAGGCAAGGGCCGCAGGCTTTCCGCGGCGGACTACCGCCATCTGGCGGAATTCCGTTTTGTGCTGCGACGCTTTCTGGTGTTCAGCGAAGAGGCCGCGCGCGCTGCCGGGCTGGCGCCGCAGCAGCATCAGGCGCTCTTGGCCATCAAGGGGTTCGCGGAAGGCGGTGCCCCCACCATCGGCGACCTCGCGGGCCAGTTGGTGATCAAGCATCACAGTGCTGTCGGCCTGGTGGACCGGCTTGTGAAATCCGGGCTCGTGAAGCGGCAGCAGGACGCCAATGACCGCAGACGCGTCACGCTCGCGTTAACGGCGTCGGGCGAGAAGCTGCTGGAGGGCCTGAGCTCCGCGCACCACGACGAACTTAGAATGCTCACGCCGTCGCTGAAAAAGCTGTTCGCCAAGCTGGAACGCTAGAAAATTCCGCGATTTGCCATGCGAACTCGGCGGCCCCTCGCGGTTGCGAGCCGTTTCGCCTATAGGAAGCGGCGCAATGCCGGCTTCGGCCGCCGCTTACCATGACTGGACGTCTGTATGCCTCTTCTGACTCTCGACAAATGGAATATGAAAATCGGCGACGGGCAGAAGCTTGTCGTAATGGCTGGGATGAACGTGCTGGAAGACGGCGACATGGCGATGAATGTCGCGCGCCATCTCAAGGATGTTTGCGCGAAGCTCGATCTGCCGTTCATCTTCAAGGCCAGCTTCGACAAGGCGAACCGTTCGTCGATCAAGTCCTATCGCGGACCCGGCATGGAGAAGGGGCTGCGCATACTCGCGGACGTGAAGCAGGCGCTGAACGTGCCCGTCGTGACCGATATCCATACCGAAGAGCAGGCGGCGCCCGTGGCGGCAGTCGCGGATGTCGTCCAGATCCCAGCCTTCCTTTGCCGGCAGACCGACCTCGTCGTCGCGGCCGCCAAGGCGGTCGATGCGTCGGGCGGATGGCTGCAGATCAAGAAGGGCCAGTTCCTCGCGCCATGGGACTGCAAGAACATCCTCTCCAAGATCGGCGAAGTGTCGAAGCGCCCCATGACCATCTTGTGCGAGCGCGGCGTCTCGTTCGGCTACAACAATCTCGTCGTCGACATGTTGGGGCTGGATGAGATGCGCAGGCTCGGCGCGCCCGTCACGATGGATGCGACGCACGCGGTTCAGCTTCCCGGCGCCGATCCGCGCACGCAAGGTGCTTCTGCTGGCGGACGCCGCGCCGGCGTGCCCGTTCTGGCGCGCGCCGCTGTGGCCGCAGGCGTGGATGGAATCTTCCTTGAATTCCATCCCGATCCGGACAAGGCGCTGTGCGACGGTCCGAGCTGTCTGCCCCTCGACTCCGCCGAAGCGCTGCTGTCCGATCTGGTTGCGATCGACGCGATCGTGAAACGGAAGAAGGCCTAGGCGCCGACGTTCCAGTTCAGCACCACGCCGATCACCGACAGGATCACCAATCCTGCCGTCGCCAGAAGCGTGATCAGGAAGCCTGTGCTCCGCGTTCCGGGATCGCGCAGGTATGCCTGCATGTAAATGAAGCGGCCCGCGATCCAGATCAGGCCCAGCGCGGCGGGCAGCCACGTCACCAGCGTGAATGTGAGCGTGGCGACCCACAGCATGGGCAGGAACAGCGCGAACTGCTCCAGCGAGTTCATGTGAACGCGCACCGCGCGCTCCAGATCTTCATGACCCGACATCGCCGGGGCCTTGATGCCATGCTTGCCGCGTGCACGGCCCACCGGAACGCTGGTGTAAAAAAGCATGAGCACGGCAAGAATGGTGACGGCTTCCGTCAGTGTCACAGCGGATACCATGGCAGTCTCCCCCTTTGTTCGAAATCAAACCGCGCTGACTGCGCTCCAGACCATGAAGACGCCGATGAGCGCGCAGATGATCAGCGCCAGCGCGGCGAGCGTGGAAATCACGAAGCCCGCCTCGCGCTTTTCCGGCGCGGTCATGTAGCCCGTCTTGTAGATGATCCGTCCGACGATCCAGATCAGGCCCAGCACCGGCGGCAGCCAGGACAGATACACCATCGACATCGACGGCGAGAAATAGGCCGTCGCCAGCCAGAGGGCGGGAACGAACACCACGAGCCATTCCAGCGTGTTCGCCTGCACGCGTACGGCGCATTCGAATTCGGTCGGGCCGGTCATGGTCGGCGCTTTCACGCCGTGCTTGGCGCGGGCGCGCGCCACCGAGATCCCGGTCCAGATGTAGAAGACCAATGCGAGTATTGTGATCAGCGCGGTCGCGAGCGTGACCGGCATGTCCATGACATTCATGATGCCCTCCCCGGAGCGATATTTTGATCGCTTATAGCCGGATTCGGGGCAGGGCGCGCGTGGCGCCGCGGGAATAGTCCCACGGCGCCTTGCGCATGGACGGGCCTATTCCTGCCCGCCGTCCTTGTTCTGCATCATCTGCTCATGACGCGCGCGGCGTTCGGCGATCTTCTGCTCGATAGCCTGTTTCTGGTCCGGCGACAGGGCATCGAACTTCGCCTGCATGTCGGCCTTCAGCTTTGCCTTGTCGGCATCGCTCATGGCCATCACCTTCGCGCGCACCGCCTGCATCTGCGCGTGGCGCTGATCCGGCGTCATCGACTTCCAGTCGGTGCCGCTGGCCTTCTGCTCCTGCATGAACATGTAGCGCTGCTCCGGCGTGAAAAAGCCGTGCATGCCGTGGCCGCCCATATGGTCTTGCGCAAAGGCGCCCGCCGGAGCGGCGAGAATCAGCGCGGAAAGGGCGAGAGTGGAAAAACGCATGAATTACTCCGAGTAAAAACGCGCTCCTCCATGGGATTTTAGAGCCCCGATTTATGGCGGCTTCATGGCAGTTGAAGCCCTGCAAGCCATCGCCTAGAAGTCGCCCGGCCCAAAGCGGCCCCGCCTTACGGAGAATTCATCATGACCGCCATCATCGACATCATCGGCCGTGAAGTTCTGGACAGCCGCGGCAACCCGACGGTCGAGGTGGACGTGCTGCTCGAAGACGGCAGCCTCGGCCGCGCCATCGTTCCCTCGGGCGCTTCTACGGGCGCGCATGAGGCGGTAGAACTGCGCGACGGCGGCAAGCGCTATGGCGGCAAGGGCGTCGAGAAAGCCGTCGCCGCCGTGAACACCGAAATCTTCGATGCAATCTCCGGCATGGATGCCGAGGACCAGACGCGCATCGACCGCATCATGATCAAGCTGGACGGCACGCCCAACAAGTCGCGCTTGGGTGCAAATGCGATCCTCGGCGTCTCGCTGGCGCTGGCGAAGGCGGCGGCGATCTCGCTCGGCCAGCCGCTCTATCGCTATGTCGGCGGACCGATGGCGCATGTTCTGCCGGTGCCGATGATGAACATCATCAATGGCGGCGTGCATGCCGACAATCCGATCGACTTCCAGGAATTCATGATCATGCCGGTGGGCGCGCCGACCTTCAAAGAAGGTCTGCGCATGGGCGCCGAGGTGTTCCACACCTTGAAGAAGGGCCTGCACGACGCCGGGCACAACACCAATGTCGGCGACGAGGGCGGCTTCGCGCCGAACCTCAAGAGCGCCGACGAAGCACTGGGCTTCATCATGAAGTCCATCGAGAAGGCCGGGTACAAGCCGGGCGAGGACGTCTATCTGGCGCTCGATCCGGCTTCGACCGAATTCTTCAAAGACGGCAAGTATGTGCTTGAAGGGGAGGGCAAAACGCTGTCGCCCGACCAGATGGCGAAAGTCTATGAGGACCTCTGCAAGCGCTACCCGATCATCTCCATCGAAGACGGCATGGCCGAAGACGACTGGGCCGGCTGGAAGGCGCTGACCGATACCATCGGCAACAAGGTGCAGCTCGTGGGCGACGATCTCTTCGTCACCAATGTGAAGCGCCTGAAGCAGGGCATCGACAAGCATACCGCCAACGCCATCCTGATAAAAGTCAATCAGATCGGGTCCTTGACGGAAACTCTTGAGACCATAGATATGGCCAACCGCGCGTCCTATCGCTCGGTGATGAGCCACCGTTCGGGCGAAACCGAAGACAACACCATCGCCGACCTCGCGGTCGCGACGAACTGCGGCCAGATCAAGACGGGCTCGCTCGCCCGCTCGGACCGGCTCGCGAAATACAACCAGCTTCTCCGCATCGAGGAGCGTCTGGGCGACCAGGCGGTCTATGCCGGACGGAGCGTTCTGCGCGCCTGACGCGTTTGAAAGATACGAGATACGACCATGCCCAAGAAGAACAAGTTCAAGCCGGAAGCCTATGCGGCGCCCACGAAAGACACCCGCTTCGAGGGAACTTTCGAGGTGCTGATTCCGATTCCGGGCCGCGTGAAACCGGCGCGCGCCGCCGGTCAGTTTCCGACTCAGAAGGCTGCCGAAGACTGGATCCACAGCCCGGACGGGATGGACGTGATCGAAGACATCTTCGCCAAGGGCGGCGCCTGAACACTGCGCAAATCGTAAACGCGCCCCGCGCGCGATTTACGTTTTAGATTCCGTGACTTGACCGTTGCTTTTAACTTGACCAGCCGAATCGGTGTGTGATTCGTTGATCGAATGCGAATCAGGCGAAGCGTGCTGCGGTTTTTCGGTGCGTCGGTCATCCCGGCGATCTGCACGGCCGTCATCGCCTATTTCGGCTACTACGCCGTCAGCGGCACCCGCGGCTATCACGCCTACGCATCCGTCAGTTCCGAGCTTGCCGCGCAGAAGGGCAAGCTTGCCTCCGTCCGCGGCGAAAGAAAGCGTCTGGAACACCGCATCGACCTTATCGAAAATGGTGACCCCGACACCATCGAGGAAGTCGAGCGCGAACAGATGCTCGGCAGCCTTCCGGGGCAGGTCGCCGTGCCCCGCGAAAGGCACTGAATCCCGAAGGGATTCCAAGGCTTCTGACAAACCGTCACGGCTTGCTAAACTCCCTTACCCTTGCCAAAACCGGGCACGGCCCGGCTGGGCATGACAGGAGTTTTTGGATGGCCAATGCCAAGCCGGCGGCGCAATCGGCGCAGACCGTCAGCGCCGATCTGCAGAAGAAATTCTATCACGACATGCTTCTGATCCGCCGCTTCGAGGAGAAGGCGGGACAGCTCTACGGCATGGGTCTCATCGGCGGCTTCTGCCACCTCTATATCGGCCAGGAAGCCGTCGTAGTCGGCATGCAGGCCGCGCTCACGAAGAACGACCAGATCATCACCGCCTATCGCGATCACGGCCACATGCTGGCCACCGGCATGGACGCCAAGGGCGTGATGGCGGAACTCACCGGACGTTCGACCGGCTACTCCAAGGGTAAAGGCGGCTCGATGCACATGTTCAGCGTCGAGCAGCACTTCTATGGCGGCCACGGCATCGTCGGCGCGCAGGTGCCGATCGGAACGGGGCTGGCGTTCTCCAACAAGTACAAGAAGAACGGCGCGGTGTGCGTCACCTATTTCGGCGATGGCGCGGCCAACCAGGGCCAGGTCTATGAGAGTTTCAACATGGCCGAGCTCTGGAAGCTGCCGGTCATCTATGTGATCGAGAACAATCAATACGCGATGGGCACGAGCGTTGAGCGCTCCAGCGCCGAAACGCATTTCTACAAGCGCGGCGCATCCTTCAACATCCCGGGCGAGCAGGTGGACGGCATGGATGTCGAAGCCGTCTATGCCGCCGGCCAGAAAGCGGCGCAGTGGTGCCGCGATGGAAAAGGCCCGATCATCCTCGAAATGAAAACCTATCGCTATCGCGGCCATTCGATGTCCGATCCTGCGAAGTATCGAACGCGCGAGGAAGTGCAGGCGGTGCGCGAGAAGCGCGATCCCATCGAGCATTATGCGGCGCGCATGACCGAGCGTGGCACGGTGAAGGACGAGGACCTGAAAGCGATGGACAAGGACATCCGCGCCGTCGTCAACACCGCCGCGGAATTCGCGCAGGAAAGTCCCGAGCCCGCGGCCGAAGAGCTCTACACGGACGTGCTGGCATGACCCAGATCCTCATGCCCGCGCTGTCGCCCACCATGGAAGAGGGCAAGCTCGCCAAGTGGCTCGTCAAGGAAGGCGACACGGTGAAGTCGGGCGATATCCTCGCCGAGATCGAAACCGACAAGGCGACGATGGAGTTCGAAGCCGTCGACGAAGGCACCATCGGCAAGATCCTCGTGCCCGAGGGCACTGAGGGCGTGAAGGTCAACGATCCCATCGCGACTTTGCTCGCAGATGGCGACGCCGGTGAGGAAGCCGCGCCTGTCGCCGCGACGCAGGCGAAGAAGCCTGCGCGCGAAGAGACGAAAGCACAGGCCGAAGCCGAGCAGCGCAAGGCGCCGCCAGCGAAGCGCGAGGAAGCTGCCGAAGCCACACTGAACGAGCCGGACGTGCCCGACGGCACCGAGCTCGTCGTTACCACCGTGCGCGAAGCCTTGCGCGATGCGATGGCCGAAGAGATGCGCCGCGACAAGACCGTGTTCCTGATGGGCGAAGAAGTCGCGCAATATCAGGGCGCCTATAAAATCTCCCAGGGCCTGCTCGAAGAATTCGGCGACATGCGCGTGATCGACACGCCGATCACTGAGCATGGTTTTGCGGGCCTTGGCGTCGGCGCGGCGTTCGGCGGGCTAAAGCCCATCGTCGAGTTCATGACCTTCAACTTCGCCATGCAGGCGATCGACCAGATCATCAACTCCGCCGCCAAGACGCGGTATATGTCCGGCGGCCAGATGGGTTGCCCCATCGTGTTTCGCGGACCCAACGGCCCCGCTGCGCGCGTCGCCGCGCAGCACAGCCAGGACTATTCGAGCTGGTACGCGCATGTGCCGGGCCTGAAAGTCATTGCGCCGTATTTCGCGGCCGACGCAAAAGGTTTGCTGAAGGCCGCGATCCGCGATCCGAACCCGGTGATCTTCCTCGAGAACGAGATCTGCTACGGCCGTTCCTTCCCGGTTCCCAAGCTGGACGACTACATCGTTCCCATCGGCAAGGCGCGCGTGGTGAAGGCCGGCAAGCATGTTACGCTCGCCGCGCACTCCATCTGCGTCGGCCTCATCATCGAAGCGGCGGAGAAGCTTGCAGAAGACGGCATCGACGCGGAGCTGATCGACCTGCGCACCCTGCGTCCACTCGATACCGCGACCGTGATCGCAAGCGTGAAGAAGACGAACCGGCTCGTCACCGTGGAGCAGGGCTGGCCGGTGTGCTCCATCGGCTCGGAGATCTGTTCGGTGGTCACGAGCGAAGCGTTCGACTATCTCGACGCGCCGCCCACAAAGGTCACGGGCAGGGACGTGCCGATGCCTTACGCTGCCAATCTGGAAAAACTCGCGCTGCCGACCGTCAATGATGTGATCGCTGCCGCGAAAGCGGTTTGCTATCGGGGCTGACATGGCGGCGAAAAAGAAAAAGGCACCGAAAGTCGAAAAGCACTGGCATCGCGGCGGCTGTCATTGCGGCGCCGTGGCGTTCGAGGTGCAGACGCCCGACGAGATCGAGCTGGTGGACTGCAACTGCTCCATCTGCCGCAAGACCGGCTATCTGCATCTCATCGTCGGCGACAAGGATTTCAAGCTGTTGCGCGGGCAGGATGTGATTTCCGCTTACACCTTCAACACCGGGGCGGCGAAGCACCTGTTCTGCTCGGTGTGCGGGATCAAGTCGTTCTACATCCCGCGCTCGCATCCGGAAGGCTACAGCATCAACTTCCGCTGCCTCGACGCATCGGAATTCAAGTCGGTCGTGACCACGGAGTTCGACGGATCGCATTGGGAACAGAATGCGGGGGATCTTGCAGCCCTGGAGGGCAATTAGTGGCCACCAACATTCTCATGCCCGCGCTTTCGCCTACGATGGAAGAGGGCAAGCTCGCGAAGTGGCTCGTCAAGGAAGGCGACACGGTGAAGTCCGGCGATATCCTCGCCGAGATCGAAACCGACAAGGCCACGATGGAGTTCGAGGCCGTCGATGAGGGCAAGATCGGCAAGCTGCTGGTTCCGGAAGGCACCGAAGGCGTGAAGGTGAATGCGCCGATCGCCACGCTTCTGGGCGAAGGCGAAAAAGCCGACGCTGCGCCCGCGCCGCAATCGGATATCCACTCCGCGATGGCGTCCATCAAGGACGCCGTCTCGCGCGAAACCGGCGAGACCAGATCGGCAAAGGCCGACGAGCGGCCCGCGCCGAAGCAGGAAACCGCCAAGCCTGCGCCGGAGCCGGAGGCGCCGAAACAACAGCCTGCGAAAGCCGTCGAACAGGCGAAGCCGCAAACAGCGCCTGAACATGCTGACGAAGGCGATCGCATCTTTGCGTCGCCGCTTGCGCGCAAGATCGCCGAGCAGAAGGGCATCGATCTTTCATCGCTCAATGGCTCCGGTCCGCGCGGCCGCATCGTGAAGGCCGATGTGGAAGCAGCACCCTTCGAGGCGCGCGAAGGCCGCGCACCTCAGGGTGACGCGCGTCGTCCTGAGGTGGCGGCGAAGCCGCCCACGAAGGGCGAAAGCACTCCCGGCATCACGCCGCTGCCCGATGCCAAGCTCTTCTACAAGGAAGGCGAATACGAGGAAGTCCCGCATGACTCCATGCGCAAGACCATCGCCAAGCGCCTCACCTCGGCGAAGACGCTCATTCCGCATTTCTATCTCACCATCGATTGCAACATCGACGAGCTGATGGCGATGCGCGCCAAGCTCAACGCACAGTCACCGAAAGAGAATGGCTACAAGCTTTCGGTGAACGACTTCGTGGTGAAGGCATCGGCGCTCGCGCTGATGCGTGTGCCGGAGGTCAATGCGAGCTGGACCGAAACGTCGATCCTGCGCCACAAGCGCGCGGACATCGGCGTGGCCGTGGCGCTGGATTTCGGCCTCATCACGCCCATCGTGTTCGGTGCGGAAGGCAAGGGGCTTTCCGTCATCTCCAACGAGGTGAAGTCGCTGGCGGAACGCGCCAAGTCCAAGAAGCTGAAGCCGCAGGAATATGAAGGCGGCAGCTTCTCCATCTCCAATCTGGGAATGTTCGGCATCAAGGATTTCACCGCCGTCATCAACCCGCCGCAGGCCGCGATCCTGGCCGTCGGCGCGGGCGAGCAGCGCGCGGTGGTGAAGGATGGCATCCTGAAAACCGCCACCATGATGACGGTCACGCTGTCCTGCGATCACCGCGTCATCGACGGCGCCACCGGCGCGCGCTTCCTGCAGGCCTTCAAGGGATTCATCGAAGAACCGTCGTCGATGCTGCTATAAGGTTCGGCGGAGGGGCGCATGAACCAGTACATCACCACCCACGATCCCGCCGCCGTCACGGCGGTCGAGCATGCGGCCTCGGCGCTCGCGCGTGAGGGCGTGACGGTTGGAACGTGCCCCAACTGCGGCGTGCCGCTGATCGGGGATTATTGTGCTGTTTGCGGGCAGGAGAAGAACATCCACCGCCGCTCGGTCCGCGGCATCCTGCATGATTTTTTCGAAGACATGCTCAATTTCGACAGCCGGATCGTGCGCACGATCATCGCGCTGCTGGTGGAACCGGGCGAAATTGCCATTGCCTTCCGCGAGGGGCGCACGCGCCGCTATGTGCCCGCGCTGCGCCTGTACTTCTTCGTGACGCTGATCTTCTTCCTGTTGCTCAGCGTGACGGGCCTTGCGATCATGCAGCTGGAGCTGGTGGCAAGTCCCGCCAAGGTGTACCGCGACGCCAAGGGCCACACCTACATGTTCAACCCGGCCTATGATGCATCGGACCCTGACCTGAAGAACCTGCCGAAGCTCATCCCGCTAAAGGAGAAAAAGCCGGGCGAGAAGCACTATTCGATCTCGACCAAGATCTATTTCTTCGCCCCGATCGGATCGCACCACACGAAATTGCCGCCATCGGTGCTTTCGAATTTCCGCGATGACACGATGGGCTTCACCGTACGAACGCGCCCGCTCGATCCGAAAAACGCCAAGCAACAGGCCGACGCGAAGAAAGTCGAGGGCTGGCTCCAGAAGCATATCTTCAGCGGCGTCTCGCGCATTGCGTCCAACCCGGCGGCGCTGAACGGTCCGCTGACCGACTGGATACCGCGCGCGCTGTTCCTTCTCATGCCAATCTATGCGCTCCTGCTGGCGCTGTTTTACATCCGTCAGCGCAAAGACTTTTTCTTTGTCGACCACCTCATCTTTTCGCTCACCGTCCACACTTTTACTTTCGTGGCGCTGATCGGTGCCGCAGCTCTGGCGCAGGTGTTGTCGGGTGAAACCGTGGCGTGGATTCTCTTCTTCGCCATCGGCGTCTACATTTTCATCGGCATGAAGCGCTTCTATGCGCAGGGCTGGACGATCACGACAGTGAAGTTCGCGGCGGTGTCGTTCATCTACACATGTTTCTTCCTGCTGCCCACCTTGGGCGGCATCATGCTCCTTGGCTTCTTCGGAGATCCTTTTGGCTGATCAATACGACGTCATCGTGCTTGGTTCCGGCCCCGCCGGATATGTTTGCGCTATCCGCTGCTCGCAGCTTGGTTTGAAAACCGCCATCGTGGAGCGCGACCGGCTTGGCGGCATCTGCCTCAACTGGGGCTGCATCCCGACCAAGGCGCTGCTGCGCAGTAGCGAAATCTGGCACCTGATGCACCGGCTGGACGAGTTCGGATTCAGCGCGGACAATTTCAAGTTCGACATCGGCAAGATCGTGCAGCGCTCGCGCAAGGTGGCGGAGCAGCTTTCCAACGGCGTCGCCTTCCTGATGAAGAAGCACAAGATCACGGTGATCAACGGCGAGGGCAAACTCGCCGGCAAGAACAAGATCGTGGTGGCGAAAGACGGCAAGACCACGGAGCTCGAAGCGAAGAATATCGTTCTTTCCACCGGCGCCCGTGCGCGCTCGTTCCCCGGCATGGAGCCGGACGGCAAGCTGATCTGGACCTATCGCGAGGCGATGGTGCCGCCCGCCTTCCCGAAATCGCTGCTCGTCGTCGGCTCCGGCGCCATCGGCATCGAGTTCGCCAGCTTCTACCGCACGCTCGGCAGCGAGGTGACGGTGGTGGAAGTGTTGGACCGCGTGCTGCCGGTGGAAGACGAGGAAGTCTCCGCCTTGGCCGCCAAGGCGTTCACCAAGCAGGGCATGAAGATCAAGACCGCCACCACGGTGGAGAAACTTCAGAAGGGCGCGGACAACGTCACCGCCACCTTGAAGACGAAAGACGGCAAGACCGAAACACTCACCGTGGATCGCGTCATCCTCGCCGTCGGCATCGTCGGCAATGTCGAGAACAATGGCTACGAAGCCGCCGGCATCAAGATCGAGAAGACGCATGTCGTCGTCGACAAATGGGGCGCAACCGGCGTTCCGGGCATCTGGGCCATCGGCGATCTCGTCGGCCCGCCCTGGCTCGCGCACAAGGGCATGCATGAAGGCGTCATCGTGGCGGAAAAGATTGCCGGCGTGAAAGGCGTGCATCCGCTCGACACGTCCAACGTGCCGGGCTGCACCTATTGCTGGCCGCAAGTTGCCAGCGTCGGCATGACGGAAGCGAAGGCGAAAGCGTCAGGTCGCAAGATCAAGGTCGGCCGCTTCCCCTTCATCGGCAACGGCAAGGCCATCGCGCTGGGCGAAGCGGAAGGCTTTGTGAAGACGATTTTCGACGCGGAGACTGGCGAACTCCTCGGCGCGCATATGGTGGGCGCGGAAGTGACCGAGCTCATTCAGGGATATGTCGTCGCCAAGACCGGCGAACTCACCGACGCAGAGCTGGCGCACACCATCTTCCCGCATCCAACGCTCAGCGAGATGATGCACGAAGCGGTGCTCGCGGCGGACGGCAAGCCGCTGCATATCTAGCGACGCTGTGAAACGTAAACCCAACTGTCATGGCCCACCGGAGTGTGGGCCACCCAGTTGAAATCCTGCGATGTTGCGGGTGTGGAGAGCGCCGGCGCTTCTTCTTTCGTGATTTGCGAAGACGTCACCTGGGTGGCCCACACTCCGGTGGGCCAGGACAACTTATCTTGTTGTGAGCAGCGCCGCGATATCCGCCGCCAGCGCCTTCTCGTCCGTCGTCGTGGTCAGCACTTCGCGGGCTTTTCCGTCGCGGTCAAAGATGAACACCGAGCCGGAATGCATAACCTCGATGCCTTGCGGCTTCTTCTTCACCGAGTAGAGAACGCGATAACGTTGCGCCAGCTTGGCGATCTCGTTGTTGCTGCCGCGCAAGCCGTCGATCTCAGGCGCGAAGGCGTTGGCGTATTCCTTCAGCGCTTTCAGATTGTCCCGCGCCGGGTCCACGCTCACGAACAGCACGCGCACGTCATTGGCATGCGGCCCCAGATCCTTCAGCACATCGGCAAGATTGGAAAGCGTCGCCGGGCACACGTCGGGGCAGTGGGTGTAGCCGAAATAGAGCAGGGCGATCTTGCCGCGATAGTCGTTCTGCGTGACCCACTTGCCGTCATCGGCGCGCATCATCGCGAATTTCAGATCCGGCATCACGCCGGTAATATCCGTCACGCCCGGTCGCAATTCCCCGCGCCCGCAGGCGGCGAGCGCGAGAAGCGAAACAAGCAGGATGGCGCGGCGAAACATGCGCGGGTGGATAGCACAAATCGGCCGTGAATCACGCCGCTGTGACCAATCGCCTCTGGATGCTGCGCGCCCGCCCCGCCATCTTGCCGCGCGATGACAGCGCTTGCCGCCACCATGCCGCGTAGAACCAGCAACAGCTGGCTGGGCTATGGCGCGCTTCTTCTGGTTGGTGCGGCGTTCGATATTCTCACCACGAATTTCCCGGCCGACATGCCGTTCTGGATGCCGTGGGAATTCTCCTGGCCGGAATATCTCGCCACGGTGCTCACGCTGGCCTGGTTCTTCCGCGGCCTGTCGCGCGTGGACGAGAAGCCGCCCCTGTGGCGCAGCGCCTGCTTCGTGTTCGGCGTCGCCTCGCTTTACATCACGCTGCAGACCCACGTCGATTATTACGCGCAGCACATGTTCTATGTGCATCGCTGGGCGCATTTCGTGCTGCATCATGCGGGGGCGTTCTTCATCGCGATGGGCGTTGGCGGGCCGGTGCTTTATGCGGGCATGCCGGATTTCCTGAAGCCGGTCGTGGACTCGCGGCCGGTGCGCGGCGTGATGGATTTTCTGCAGCATCCCGCCATCGCGCCGGTGCTGTTCGTGGGCCTGCTCTATTTCTGGCTGATCCCGTCCATCCACACCACCGTGATGCTGGATCGCCCGCTCTACGATTTCATGAACTGGACCATGGCGCTCAACGGCATCATGTTCTGGTCGCTGGTGCTGGACCCGCGGCCCAGGCCGCCGGCGCGCCTGTCGCATTTGATCCGTGGACTGATGATCCTGCTGATCGAGCTGCCGCAGATGGTGCTGGGCGCAATCTTGTCACTGTCGATGACGGATTATTACCCGGTATACAAGATCTGCGGCCGCGCGCTGAACGAAAGCGCGCTGTCCGACATGCATCTGGGCGGCCTCATCATCTGGCTGCCGGGCACGCTCACCAGTTTCGTCGCCATGATCATCGTGCTCATCAACATGCGCCTCAACGAAGAGAGGGAAGAACGTGAAAACGCATCTCATTGAACTTGCCGCCGCCGCCCTGTTGCTATCCGCACCGCTTTGCGCTGCGCAGGCGGAAAACGCCGCCGACCTCGTGATCAAGGACGGCTGGTTCCGTACGCTGCCGGGCAATCTTCCCGCGGGTGGATACTTCACGCTGCACAATGGCGGCACCGCGGTTGCCACGTTGACCGGCGCGGAGTCGCCCGCTTGCGGCATGCTCATGCTGCACAAGAGCGAAGGCGAAGGCGGCACGATGAAGATGGTCGATGTCGCGTCGGTACCGGTCCCGGTCGGCGCGGACATCACCTTTGCGCCCGGCGGCTATCACCTGATGTGCATGGACACCAAGGCCGCGCTGATGAAGCCCGGCACCACAGTCCCTGTCACGCTCGACTTCGCCGACGGCAGCAAGGTGAAAGCGGACTTCGCTGTGAAGAACGCCAGAGGTCAGTAGCCACTGCTAGTTTGGAAAAACTTCGCCACAGTTGCGGCAGTGCCGAAGAGGCGAGGCGCCAGCCACGCCGAAATGGATGACGGTTCGCGTTGACCCGCACTTTGGGCAGGGACGCCGCGTTGCCACGCTATACCAAAATGGCAGCGTAAGGAGCCCAACAGTGATGGCAACTGTGAAGATGATGCCCACAATGCTCATCGGCAAAGCTTAGCAGATGTGATCGCGATGAAGAACTTAGGGCGCCGTAGCCTCGTTGTTCGGCGGTGCGAAGCGGATGCGGGCGCCGTCTAGAAAAACGCGGTGGTTCTCGTGCTTCATCAGGTAGCGCATGCCCACGGCGGTCGCGGCAATCCCGGCCGCCGCGGCCACGGCGATGGACCAGCGCGGTCCAAATGTGTCCGCCACCCAGCCCACGATCGGCGCGCCGATCGGTGTGCCGCCCAGCGCAACGGCCAGGCGGATCGCCATCACGCGGCCGCGCATCGCCGGTTCGGTGGATAGCTGCATCAGCGCATTGCTGGAATTGGCGAAAGTCAGCGCCGACACGCCGCACAGCACCAGCGCTGCCGCGAACAGCCAATAGTCCGGCATGATGGCGGCGAAGAAACATCCCACTGCGAAGATGCCCGAGCCCATGCACAGAAGCTGGAACGTCGGGCGCTCGCGGCCCGCGGCCAGAAGCGCGCCGCCCATCGTGCCCACCGCCATGGCGGAAGAGAGCAGGCCATAGCGCCCCGCGCCGGCGTGGAACACGCGCACCGTCATGGTGGAAATGAAGATCGCGAAGTTGAAACCGAAGGTGCCGATCAGCGCCAGCATGATCATGGAGGCTTTCAGATCGGCGCGCTGCCACACATAGCGGAAGCCTTCGAATACGCTGCCGCGCTTCTTCACCGACCGCTCATGCGCGTGAAGTTCATGCACGCGCAGGAAGAACAGCGAGATCAGCACGACGAAGAAGGAAAGTCCGTTCAGGATGAAGGCCCAGCCGGTTCCGAATGCGGCGATGATCAGACCGGCGGCGGCGGGCCCCACCATGCGGCCGGCATTGAACGAGGTGGAGTTCAGCCCCACCGCATTGGCGAGGTGATCGTCGTCCACCATTTCGGATACGAACACCTGCCGCGCCGGCGCATCGAAGGCAGACACGCATCCGAACAGGAAGGCGATGGTGTAAACCTCCCATAGCGTGATGGCGCCGGTGACGGTGAGCAGGCCGAGAATGAGCGCCAGAATGCCCATGCCGGCTTGCGTGGCGATCATCAGCTTGCGGCGGTTCAGGTGATCGGCGGCGTAGCCCGTCCAGGGCAGCATCAGAAGCTGCGGCCCGAACTGCAACGCCATCACGATACCGACGGACGTGGCGTTGTGATGCGTCAGTTCGGTCAGCACCAGCCAGTCCTGCGCCACGCGCTGCATCCACGTTCCGGTGTTGGAAACGAGCGCGCCCGCGAACCATACGCGGTAATTGAAGAACCGCAGCGAGCGGAATGTGCCTGTTACGAGTCCGCTCAACTGTTCCTCTTCTCAAGCAACGCGACGATCTCCGCCGTCGTGCCGGTTTCGCCGAGCCTCGGGAAGATGCGCTTCACCGAGTTCTCATGCGCATCCGCGCTCATGTCGGTCATGGCATCGGTGGCGAGGGTGATGTTGTAGCCGGCCTCCTGCGCGAAACGCGCGGTGGATTCCACGCCGATGGACGTGGCGACACCGCAGCAGACGACCTGCGTGACGCCATTCTTCTTCAGCCACGCATCCAGGTCGGTGTTGGTGAACGCGCCCCAGGTTTTCTTCGTCACGGTGTGATCGGAAGGCTGCTGCTTCAGTTCCGGGATCAGCTCGGCGAATTCCGCGGGAAAGTTCGCGGGCATTTTCGGCCCTTCGTTCCGGCCAGGTGCGCCGCCGGTCACGTTCACCAGCACGACAGGCAGCTTGTGCTTGCGGAAGGCATCCAGCAGTTCTACGGCGTGCTTCACCACGCCGGAAATGGGATGGGCGGTCTCGCGATTGACGATGCCCTTCTGCAGATCGACGACGATGAGGGCGGTGTTCGGATCGAGCGTGGTGACGGCCATTTTCTTTTCCTTCTTATTCGGTGATGCGTTCGAGCAGTTTCAGCGCGCGGGCGATCGCGTCCTGCTCTTCCTGCGAGAAGCTTTTCTGGATGGAGGCGAGCAGCCAGTCCTGCCGCGCGGCGCGCGCGGCGATGACGAGATCGCGCGCCTCCTGCGTCACCTGCCAAAGGGTTTGCCGACCATCCTGCGGATCGGGCGTGCCGGTCACGTAACCGGACGCTTCAAGATCGCGGATGGTTGCGCCCATGGATTGCGGCCGCACGCCTTCCGCCTTGGCCAGCGCGGTGACGGTGGACGCGCCATCGCGCTCCAGCCGGCCCAGCATCGAAAGCTGGGACCAGCTCAGATCGCCGGCATGGGATTGCGCGCGCATCTGCCGCTTCAGCTTCCCGATGACGCTGCGCAGCGTCAGGGCGAGGTCGGCGGGGCGGGGATGGGACTCGGTCACGGGATGGATATAGGGTGATGCAAAGGAAACTTCAAAGTTTCCTTCCTATCCAAAATTGTCGCAGGCAGGGCTTGCTTTCGGCAATTTTGTTCTTTATATGTTCTTGTAGGTTGGCGTGAATACGGGGGCCAAATCCCCCGCTGTCATGCTCCACTCGAGGTGAGCCACGACAGACGTTTTTGGCCTTCCCAATTCGCGCTTTCCTCTTTCCGCTCAGAGCGTTGAGAGAAAAAGTGCTGGGGGGACCCCACCCCCCTCTCGAATTTTCGGGATCAATTCGAAAATTCCCAATTCCGAGCCCCGAAATTTTGACTTCAATTCGGGGGAGGGGGCGAAGAGACGACGTTCGAATACGTTCGTGCCCCTTCGACCACAACATGTTGTGAAATTCCGCCGTTCGAATAATCGGCGACTGCGCTAGTAGCCCACCACCTGGCCATCCTTGCGCATCTCGCTCGCGCCCCAATAGACGCCGTTGGGTGCGCGCATGATGGCCTGATAGCCGCCGAAGCCGCCGGTGCCCGGCACAACCTTGTAGCCGCGCTTCACCAGTTCGGCTTTCACCGCCGGATCGAAACCGCTTTCCATCTCCACGGTGCCGATGCCGGTGGAAGGCTCGCCCGTCGGCTCCGCGCCGCCATAATGGCGCCAGCGCGCGGCATCGTCGGCTTCCTGCACATTCATGCCGAAGTCGATGATGTCGGTCAGAACCTGCACATGACCCTGCGGCTGCATATCGCCGCCCATCAGGCCGAACGACAGGAAGGGCTGCCCGTCCTTCATCACGAAGCCGGGAATGATCGTCTGGAACGGACGCTTGCGCGGCGCATAGACATTCGCGGCCTTCGGATCGAGCGAATAAAGCTCGCCGCGATCCTGGAACATGAAGCCGAGGCCATCGGCAACGAGGCCCGATCCCATGCCGCGATAGTTGGACTGGATCAGCGACACCATCATTCCGTCCTTGTCGGCGGCGGTCAGATAAATCGTGTCGCCGTCATGCAGCCGGGGATCGCCGGGGCCGATATCCGGATTGGCGTGCTTCAGGTCGATCAGCTTGCGGCGTTCATCGGCATAGGCATCGGAGATGAGGCCCTTGATTGGGGCGTGATAGAAGCGCGGATCCGCATACCACTTCGCCAGATCCTCATAGGCGAGGCGCTTGGCCTCCAGCATCGCCGTCAGCGTATCCGCCGTGCCGACACCCATTTTCTTGAGGTCATAACCTTTCAGAATCTGGAGCATTTGGAGCGCCGCCATGCCCTGGCCATTGGGCGGCAGTTCATAAACGTCGTAGCCGCGATAGTTCACGGAGACGGGATCCACCCATTCGCCGTGGAAATCCGCGAAGTCCTCATAACGAAGATCGCCGCCGATGCGCTTCATGTAAGCATCGATCGTCTTGGCGATCGGGCCTTTGTAGTAAGCGTCGCGGCCGCCCTTCGCGATCAGCGACAGCGTGTTGGCGAGATCCGGATTCTTGAAGATTTCGCCCTGCGCCGGCGTATGTCCCCCATGACCATCGGGAATGAGATAAGTGTGGCGCGCGTTGTCGAATTCTTCGATCAGGCCTTTGTTCTTCTCGAACGCGGCCATGCTGCCTTTCCAGTAGACGGAGATCAGCTCCGTCACCGGAAAACCGTCGGTCGCGAATTTGATCGCGGGCGCCAACACTTCGGTCATCGGCAGTTTGCCGAACCTGTCGTGCAGCGCGAACCATCCGTCCACCGCCCCCGGCACGGTGATAGGCAGCGAACCCACCGGCGGAATATGCGCCTTCGGAGTCATCCCCGCTTTCTTGTAAGCGGCTTCGACTTCGGCGGTGAGCCGCGCGAGGTCACGGCCCTTCGGCGACCAGCCGGACCCGTTATAGCCATAGAGCTTGTGCGTCTTGGGATCGTAGACGATGGCGAACATGTCGCCGCCGATGCCGTTCAGCACCGGCTGCATCAGTCCGATCATCGCATTGGCGGCTATCGCGGCATCCACCGCGCTGCCGCCTTTCTTCAGGATTTCGACGGCCGCTTGGGAGGCGAGCGGTTGCTCGCTCGCCACCATGCCGTGCTGGGCCAGAACAGGGGAGCGTGTCGCCCAGGGCGCGCCGGAATAGCGATCGCCGCGGCTGATCTCGCCATAGGACGTGTTGCTGATGATCGTTGTCGCCATGATGATCGCGGCTCCCGCTATTCCCCCCAGTTTTTTCATGTGCTCGCCAACTCCTTGTAAGTCACGTGGCAGGAATGCCCGTGATTCTTCTCGAAATAGTCCTGGTGATAGTCCTCGGCCTTCCAGAAGGTCTGCGCCGGTTCGACGGACGTCACGACCGGGCGCGAATAACGGCCTGATGCTTTCGCCGCCTCCAGCCGTTCCTTCGCCACGCGCTCCTGCTCCGGTCCGTGGGTGAAGATCACCGAGCGATATTGCGTGCCGATATCCGGTCCCTGGCGGTTCATCTGCGTCGGGTCATGCATCTTGAAGAACAGATCGACCAGCGTTGCGTAACTGACCTTGGCCGGATCGAACGTCACTTCCACGACTTCGGCGTGGTTCGTCGTGCCGCTGCAGACCTGGCGGTAGTTCGGATTGTCGGCATGGCCGCCTTCATAGCCGGATACGGCATCCGAAACGCCGGGCACCTCGGCAAAGAAGTGCTCGACACCCCAAAAGCAGCCGGCGCCAAAAGTGGCTTTTTCCATAAGGATTCTCCTTGGGCTTGTGACTATAGAAAGCCGGGAAGAGCGGGCAACCCGCGATTTGTATGATTGTGTCCCGGCACAGTCCTCATTCGCTTTGAAGGCCAGAATCGTTACAGAATCCCGCCGCCGCGTATGGGGCGCGTTCTCGGCAAATTCGCAAATCGAGTGGGGGCAATCATGGTCGTCGGCGACCATTTCACCGTGAACACGGACAACGTAAATCTGCGCGCTGGACCGTCGACATCGTCGGCCATCACCGCGGTGTTCATGCAAGGCACGACGGGCACGGTGACGGAGCCGCTCGGCGCATGGACGAAAGTGCTGATCGACGGACCGGCGCGGATCGCCGGCTATTTCGCGAGCCAGTTCCTGAACGTGTCGGGCTATCTGTCCAAGGTGTCGGCATCGAACGTCTATCCGATGTTTCCGGACACGCCGCACGGCAACATCAACGCCAATCTCGTCTATGTCTGTGATGGTTTGCGCGCCTGCGATCTGGACGATCGCCCCATGCTGCTGATGGCGCTGGGCACGATCCGCGCGGAGACGGCTAGCTTCCGCGCGATCTCCGAAGGCGTCAGCCAGTACAACACTTCCCCAGGTGGGCAGCCCTTCGACCTTTACGATCCACCGACGCAGATAGCCGCCATGCTGGGCAACACGCACAAAGGCGACGGCGCGAAATTCAAGGGTAGGGGCTTCGTGCAGCTTACCGGCCGCAGCAATTATGCCCGCGTCGGAACGCAGATCGGCAAGGACCTCGTAGACAATCCCGAGCTCTGCAATGATCCGCTCACGGCTGGGCGCATTCTCGCCCAGTTCCTGAAGAACAACGAGAGCGCTATTCGCGCGGCATTGAAGGCCCGCGATCTTGCCAGGGCGCGCAAGCTTGTGAACGGCGGAAGTCATGGGCTCGCGGCGTTCGAGGACGCCTACAATATCGGCCTGTCGTCCTTGCCGCCCGCATAAGCTTCATTTGACCGGCGGGTGGCCTGTCGTTACATCGCGCCATGCTCGATGCGCCTCTCCGTAAATTGACGGACCCGCTGTTCGCGCGGACAGCCGATGCGCTGGCCTGGCGCAACATCCGCCCCAGCCGGCTGGTGGTTCTAGGTTTCATCTTGAGCCTGTTGGCGTTCCCGGCGATCGTCTTTGGTCACTACATTGCCGGTCTGGTCATGATCGCCCTGGGCCGTTCGGTGGATGGCCTCGGCGCCGCCGTGAAGCGCCAAACCCGCGCCAGCGATCTGGGTGACTTCCTCGATGTATCGCTGGAATATATCTATTGCGCGGCAATTCCGTTCGCATTCGCACTGGCCGACCCCACGCGCGCACTTGCCGCATGCTTCTTCGTCTTTGCGTTCACTGTTTCGGCAGCGACGTTCCTGTCCTATTGGCGCTTCGCGACCAAGCGCGGCGTCGACGTGAAAGTCGGCGGTGTCAAAGGTGTGACGCATCAGGCTGGGCTGACCGATGGCGCGGAAGCCTTCATCGCCTTTACAATCGTCTGCCTCCGTCCCGAGTGGTTCGGCATCGTTGCCTATGTATTCGGCATCATCTGCTTTTTATCGGCAGGATTTCGCGTGGCGGCCGCGTTTCAGGAATTCCCGGAGCAATGAGAGTCATCATCATCGGTGCCGGTGTTGCAGGGCTTTCCATTGGCTGGAAGCTGCTGGAAGGCGGCGCCGACGTGACGATTCTGGAACGCGCCCAACCTGTGCGCGGCGCCACATGGGCCGCCGCCGGTCTCATCGCGCCGACCGTGGAAACCGCGCATGCATCTGCCGAAGAAACGCAATTCGCGCGCTGGTCGGCCGAGCTGTGGCCGGAATTCGCCGGCGAGATCGAACAGAATTCCGGGCGCAAGATCGGCTATCGCCGCGATGGCGCGCTGATCGTCGCCAGTTCTGAAGACGAAGCGAACCGGATTGTGGCCCAGAGCAATCGCAAGCTCCTTTCCGCCAACGAAGCGCGCGCGAGAGAGCCGATGCTTGGCGACGTTGCGGGCGCGCTCTGGGATGGCGAGGAAGCGCAGGTGGACAGCCGTGCGCTGGGCGCCGCGCTGACGCATCTGTTCGTTCGCGCGGGCGGACAGCTTTCGGTCAACGAAGCCGCAGTCCGCATTGAAGTGGGCGACGGATGGATTGGTGTGACGACGCCTTTCAACACCTATGTCGCTGATCGGATTCTCGTCGCAGCCGGTGCCTGGTCCGGCGGGATCGATATGGACGACGATGTTTTGCCGCCCGTGCGACCGGTGAAGGGCGAAGTGCTTGCGCTTGTCCCGCCTGCGGGCGCGCTTCTTCCCAAACAGGTTGTGTGGGGCAACGGCGTCTATCTCGTTCCGCGCGGGGGTCGGCTGCTGATCGGCGCAACGATGGAAGAAGCGGGCTTCGACACCAGCCTCACCGATACCGCAGAAGACTGGCTCACCAGCCGCGCCATCGGGCTAATGCCTTCGCTGGCCAGCTGGAAAATTGACGAGCACTGGGCCGGCTTGCGTCCGGCTTCGCCGGATGGGTTGCCGGTGCTGGGCGAGACGAAGGTGCAGAACCTTTTCGTCGCCAGCGGGCAATTCCGGAACGGCATTCTCTTTGCACCTGCAGTTGCAGAAACCGTAGCCCGTCTCATTCTGGGTGCGGACGTGCCGGAAATCCGCGCGTTTGGCCCGCGAAGATTTGGTGAAGCCCCTTAACGGGACACTTTTGCCATGCTTTGGTGAACGAGACCGGCGAGGGGCGTCGGGGCGTCGTTCGTTTCATGGCATATGGGTTTGTCATCATAGGACTGGCGCTGCTCTTCGCAGGCAGCGAGGCGCTGCTGCGTGCCGGGATCGGCGTTTCGCGCACAATTGGCCTGTCGCCCACGATCGTCGGCCTCTTCATCGTTTCCGCCGCTGCTTCCGCGCCGGAGTTCTTCGTGGCTGTGCAGGCAATGGCGCGTCATGCGCCGGAGCTGGCCGTTGCCAATGTCGTCGGCAGCAACATCGTCAATCTGCTTCTGATCATGGGGCTGGGTGCGCTGGCCACGACGCTTCCAAGCCCGCCCAAGAATGTCTTCCGCGATGGTCTCGCCATGGTGCTGGCCAGCGCAGCGCTGGTCTTTGCGGCGTGGGACGGAAGCTTGTCGCGGTTCGAGGGTTACATTTTTCTGGGTGGGCTGCTCGTCTATATCGCGACCTGTATTGCCATCGACTGGCGCAAGCCCGCACAGGACTCCGAGGCGCGGGCACAGTGCCGTGGTGCGCCGACCACTTTCGGCATGAGCGCATTTTTACTCGGAGCAGGACTTGTCGCGCTCTATTTTGGCGGGCGTTGCCTGATCGATGGCGCGCTCGTGGTGGCCAACCAGGAGCATCTGCCGCGCGTGATGATCGCGCTCATTCTTGTGGCGTTGGCGACGGCGGTGCCGGAATTCGTCTTCATGATTTCAATGGCGGCGCGGCGCTGGAACGATGTCACGCTCGGCTATCTGTTCTCGTCCAGTGTGTTCAACATTCTGGGCGTCATCGGCCTGACGGCCGTGTTCTATCCCGGCGGCGTGCCGGTGGCGGCGAGCCCCGACCTGTTCCTCCTGTTCGCTGTCGCGGTTGTCCTGATGCCGCTGATGATCATGTCGTGGCGGCTGTCGCGCTTCAACGGTGCACTGCTTCTGCTGGGCTACTGCGCCTATGCCGCGTTTCTGGCTTGGCGCCTCGGCTACCTCGTCATGCCGCCCGCATTGCAGGGCTGATCAGTCCGGCATCTTCCACAGGCCGAGCGGATATTTCCGCACACCGGCGAGCGTGGTGCGCATGATGCGCGCGATGCCGGGTGTTTTCGCCATCGGCCCGAATAACGCATTGCGGAACCAGCCCGCCATCCGCTTGTGCGACTGGAACATCGGCGTCACGCGGCGCGAGGCCATCTGGTAATAGCGCAGGTGCGGTCGCCGCATTCGCTCATATGTGGTTAGCGCACTTTCCACGTCTGTGTTCTTCCGCAACGCGCTCGCCAACGTGAGCGCGTCGATCAGTGCCAGGTTCGCGCCTTGTCCAAGTTGCGGGCTGGTGCCGTGCGCAGCGTCGCCGATTACGAGCACCCGCTTCTCGCGCCAGCTTTTCATGCGCACGTCGCGATAGGTCGCCAGGGTGAACTGATTGATGTCGTGCAGCTCTTCGAGGACAGGCTTGGCTTGCGGCCAGTAGTGCTCGATGCGCGCGCGCAACGTGTCGATGCCCAGTGCCCGCTGCGCGCCATACTGCTTGTGCAGCAGGCTCCAGAACAGCGCGACGTGATTGCCTTCGGATTCGGCATCCGGAACGCGGCCAATGGGCAGGATGCCGATCATGATCTCGGTACCCTCGCAGACCTGCCGCAATTCCTCTTCGAACGCCCCGGTGCGGTCCGGCAGGATCGCCCACAGGCAGCCCCACGGATAGACCGGATCGTCCTGCCGCACGTCGAGTTGTTTGCGCAGCGAGTCATGCGCGCCGGCACAATCGACTACGAGATCGAAGGGGCCTTCGGTGCGTCCGTCGCGCGCAACGACGCGCGGCGCATTTGCGTCCTTGATCTTGGCAACCTCGAAACCGAGTACGACTTTCGCGCCCGATGCGATCATGCCGTCGGCGAGCGCCTTGTGCAGCGCCGCGCGATGCAGCCCAAGTCCCTGCACGTCCTTGCCAAGCTTGGCGTAGCGCAAGTCCATGACGGTACGCCCGCCGGTCGTGCGGCCATAGAGCCGCTGTACCGGTGCGCCCCATTGCCTTGCAGCATCCAGAACACCAAGCCGCCCAAGCGCCAGTTGTCCGGAGGGCTGCAGCAACAGGCCCGCGCCCAGCGGTCGCGTTTCGGCGAAACGTTCGAACACGGTCACGTCGTGACCGTCGCGCGCCAGCGCGATGGCCGCCGCCTGGCCGGCGATGCCGCAACCGATGATCCCGATGCGCAAACGAATCCCCCTGTGCGCGCGCCCGCGTTAATATGCGGACAGAAGGAAAATGGCGATGGATTCGTTCCAGTTACATGCGCGGCTTGCCGCAGATACGACCCCGGTGGCCGATTGGGCGACTTCCCGCGTCCTGCTGATGAACGATGCGCGCTACCCCTGGCTCATCCTCGTGCCGCGCCGGGTGGGGCTCACGGAGATCCACGAACTCAAACATGCCGAGCGCATGGTGCTGATCGAGGAGATCAACCGCGCCAGTATCGGACTCAAGACGCTCGCCAATGCCGTGAAGATCAATATCGGGGCCCTCGGCAATCTGGTTCCGCAACTCCACATTCATGTGGTCGCGCGCAAGCCGGGCGACGCGGCTTGGCCGGGGCCGGTCTGGGGCCACGGCGAAGCGCGCGCCTATGAACAAGAGGTTAAAGAGGCGCTGCTGGAGAAACTTCGCGCCAAGCTTTGAACTGGCATGGCTGTTGCGATGTGGTCTGGCAGGAGAACCGTGACCATGCTGGCAGAAGCCACCAACGCCACTTCGACCCATACCGATGTGATCGCCTGTCTGAAGCAGGCGAGCGCCGCGACCGGGGCCGATTTCAATTATCTTCTGGACACCGCGACTCGCGAGTCCGGCCTGAAATGCTCTGCAAAAGCAAGCACTTCCAGCGCCTCGGGCCTGTTCCAGTTCGTCGAGCAGACCTGGCTCGGCCTGGTGAAGGAGCATGGCGCGCAATACGGCCTCGGCTCCTACGCCGACCAGATCTCCAAGGGTTCTGACGGCCGCTACCATGTGGCCGATGCTACCGACCGCTCGGCAATTCTTTCCCTGCGGAACAATCCGCAGGTCGCTTCGCTGATGGAAGGCGAGTTCGCCAACCAGTGCCGCTCCTCGCTTCAGGGTGCACTGGGCCGCAATGTCTGCAATGGCGAGCTCTATGCCGCCCATTTCCTCGGCACCGCCCAGGCGACCAAACTGATCCGCATGGCGCAGAGCCAGCCGGACACCAACGCCGCGAAGGCCTTCCCAGCCGAAGCCAGCGCGAACAAGAGCATATTCTTCAATCGCGACGGCACGGGCCGGACGGTGAAGCAGGTATATGATTGGGCCCTCAAGCAACCTTCCGGCGCGTCGACCGTCGAAGCGAAAGCCGCCAGGACAACGGCGCCCGCCAAGTCCTATGTCCCAACCGGCGCGCTCAGCTCCGGCCTGTCAGACGACTGGACGGCGTTCCAGATGATGTCGTCCGGCAGCGGCAATTTCTCGACGGGTGCCCTGCGCGCGCCGTTCTCGCTGACCAGCAGCGTCATCGACGTGCTGGCGCAGCTTTCCCCTGCAGACACCGACCGCCGCGCGAACTGAGCCGTCGGCTTGCTTCGGCCATCGCGCCTGCGTAAGCAGCGCGCGGGGTAACTCGGTCATTTCATGCGCGTCGCGCTTCGCTCGGTTTGGGCAGTCATCCTGACAGGCGGTTTGGTGCAGCTCGCCAACGGGCTGCAAACCGATCTGCTCGGCGTGCGGGCCGGGATCGAAAAATTCGCTCCCGCCGCGATCGGCCTGATCATGGCGGGATACTATGTCGGCTATTCGGCCGGACCGCTTGTCAGCCCCTTCGTCATCCGGACACTGGGCCATGTTCGCACGATCTGGTTCGCTGTCATTGTTGCCGCCGCGTGCATCGCGCTGAACGGTGTGTTCGTTTCGCCGTCCGCGTGGATGCTATTGCGCGCGCTATCGGGCCTCGCCATTTCGGTGAATTTCGTGGCGGTGGAAAGCTGGATAAACGACCGGAGCGAGAACCGCGTGCGGGGGCGCGTCTTCGCGCTCTACATGGTCTGGCAGATGACGGCGATGACCATCGCGCAAGTCCTGCTGACACTTGGCGATCCTTCCACGCTGTCGCTCTTCCTGCTGTCGGCAGCGCTTTTTGTGGTCTCCGCCATTCCGGTTCTGTTGCTGCACCGGGGAAGTGTTGTCCACGCACCGCCCGAACCTTTGGGACTGTCTGCGCTGTTCCGGATCGCGCCGCTCGGTGCCCTAGCGACGGTTTTCGCCGGCGTGACTTGGGCCATCGTTTTTACGTTCGGGCCGGTTTACGCGCAGCGGCAGGGGTTCACGTTATCGCAGATCGGATTCTTCCTGGGTGTCGCGATGGTCGCCGGCGCGGTGGTGCAATTTCCGCTCGGATGGATCTCCGATCATATCGGCCGCAGGCTCACCATCGGCGCGATGTGCGCCGCCGCGGCGCTCGCGGCGCTTTTCGGCATCTGGGCGCAGATGCATGGCATCGTAATGCTCAACATTGCCTCGGCGCTCATCGGCGGCCTGGTGTTTCCGCTTTATGGGATTTCTGTTGCGCATGCGAACGATGCGGCGCTGCCATCGCAACGCGTTGCCGTAGCGGCAGGATTGGTGCTCGTCTTTGGGCTTGGATCGATCGTCGGTCCGCTGATCACCGGCTGGGCCGTCGGCGCCTTTGGATCGGTCGCATATTTCTGGGTGCTGGCGGCAATGATGTTTGCAAGCGTGACGGCGGCGGCGACAAGCCGTTAGACTTCGTCAAAAGCGAGGAAACATGTCTGAGTCCGCAAAATCTTCCGCGACACCGGTCCCGGCTGCCACCATCCTGATCGTTCGCGATGGCGCGAACGGATTGGAAGTTTTCATGGTGAAGCGCCATCACCAGATCGATTTCGTCGCCGGCGCCTTGGTGTTTCCGGGCGGCAAAGCCAACAAGGGCGACTTCGACGCTGGCCTCAGCGATTTCGCCGATGGCGGCCACGACTGGACACCGGAGATGCGCGCGCTCGGCGCGGCGGCGATCCGTGAGGCATTCGAAGAATCCGGCATTCTGTTTGCGCGAGAATCCGGTTGTCCCATGTACATCACCGAGCATCGGCTCGCGGGCCTGGAGCACTATCGCCAGCCGCTCGACAAGGGCGAAATTCCGCTGATCGAAATGCTGCGGAAGGAAAAGCTCAACATCGCGCTCGATTCAATGACCCATTTCGCCCACTGGATCACGCCTGACAACATGCCCAAGCGCTTCGATACGCATTTCTTTATCGCGGCCGCGCCCTCGGGGCATGCCGGACGTCACGATGGCCGCGAGTCCGTGGACTCGATCTGGATTTCGCCCGAAGAGGCGATCACGGACCGCAAGAAGTGGAACGTGATCTTTCCCACCAAGCTCAATCTCATGAAGCTCGCGAAATCAAAGACCGTTGCAGAGGCGATGGAAACTGCCGCTGCAAGCAAGCCGCTGACGGTCACGCCTTGGGTGGAGCAGGGTGCGGACGGCCCGATCCTGAAGATCCGCGACGACGCCGGCTATGAGCAGACCACGGCGCTGCTGAAAGAGGCGACCTAAGCTGCTTCGAGCGAGCGTACCTGCGCTTCCAACTCCGCGGCCAGCGCATTTGTCGTGGGGTCGGCGACGTCGCGCACGTTTTGGCGCACGAGAATTTTGATCGCGTTGACATGCGCATCGATCAGCACGAGCGGCGTTGCGGGCGTGCCATCGAGAAGCTTGCACAGCGAAGCCGCCATGCGCGCGACCACGGGATGCTCGAATGTCAGCGCCTGGCCTTTTAGGTCGTGGCTCGCGCGGTAGAGGCGGTTCTTGGTCTCGTCAGTCGCCTGGTGAGCGTAGGCGTCGCGACTGGAGGACAGGGCATCGACATCCGCTTCCATCCATTGCGCGAATTCACTTTTGAGCCCGGCCATTGCGGCTTCGGCTCTCTGCAGCGCGGCGGAGTCGAGGCCGGCCCCGGTGCCGCCCATCTTCGCTTTAAGAATGTTCGGCGGCGTGAATATCTCGATCGGCTTTTGCTTACCCATGATATGCCCCCAAATATCGAACAGGCTCAGGCAGTGGCGTCGGCGCGCCGCTCCGGACCTTTATACTCATCCATGGCCCGCCGCCGGCGGCACGGTCCGAAATATACGGACGTTCTTACATAGGGCCGCGGATATTCAATGACGGCCGTCAGTCTCGCCAGCATCGCCTTCAATGACACGGGCTTGGCAAGAAATTCGTTGACGCCTGCGTCGCGCGCTTCGGCAACGCAGTCCGCACTCGTGTGGCCGGTCAGCATGATGATAGGCACATAGGGATTGGGACTATTCGGCGAAGTGCGCACCGTCTTCGTGAACTCGATCCCGTTCATCTCGTCCATCATCCAGTCCAGGATGACCACGTCGGGATTTTCTTTCATTGCTTCAAGTGCGCGCGCGCCGTTCGATGCTTCGGCAATGGACGTCACGCCGAATGCCTGCAGGATCGTCGTTACCAGCTTGCGCATGTTCTGGTTGTCGTCGACGACAAGAACCTTCAACCGTTCGAAGCGATACCCGCTCATCCCCGTCCCAATGCGTAAAGCTGGCCGTGCGCCTTTGACTAAAAGCTACCGGCTCCGGCTTAACGCCCGGTGAAGTGGAGTGATGGAAAGGCGACAATTTTGGACGACGACTCCACGGAAACAGCGGAGTTTTTGTACGGAAGGGGACAGGAACTCCGTTAACGTGCGCGAAGCCGTCAGTCGACAAATTGTTCCGCCAGAATGCGTTCATCGAGGCTATGACCTGCATCGAACAACATGGTCATGGATATGGAGCGGTCCTCGGCAACGTCCACGCGCGCCACGTTGCGAACTTCCTCGTCATCGGCCACGGCGCTGACGGGCCGCTTCACAGGCTCGAGGATTTCGAAGCGCGTCCGCGCGCGGTGCGGAAGCAAGGCCCCGTGCCAGCGGCGCGGGCGAAAGGCACTGATCGGCGTCAGCGCGAGCAATGCCGCGTCGATCGGAAGTATAGGGCCATGGGCGGACAAATTATACGCGGTGCTGCCGGCCGGCGTGCAGATCAGTACGCCATCGCAGATCAGCTCCTTTATGCGCACCTTTTCATCCACGCTGATCCGAATCTTCGCGGCCTGCCGTGTCTCGCGCAACAGGGAGACTTCGTTGAATGCCAGCGAGTCGTGGCTTTGACCGGATGTCGTTACGGCGGTCATCCGCAACGGGTGAACCTCGGCGGGCTCTGCGGCAGCCAGGCGTTCCATGAGACCGTCTTCCCGGTACTCGTTCATCAGGAAGCCGACCGAACCGAGATTCATGCCGTAGATAGGCTTCTTGCTTCCGAGAAAGCGGTGCAGCGTCTGCAGCATGAAGCCGTCGCCGCCGAGCGCAATGATGATATCCGCGGCTTTGGGATCGACATCTTCGTGGCGCGCGCGCATAGCGGCCAGCGCGGCCTGCGCTTCCGGTGCGTCGGATGCGACGAAATGGAGTGCACTCATACCTTCACCCTATCAGGACGAAGGGCACTTCATCCAGCGGCGGCTTGGGATTGCAGGATCGCAAGCGCATCGGTCTTCGAGAAAGCCCGGAAGACGTTTTCCACCTCCGTACGCTGATCCATCGAGATCGTCGCCGGCATGGTGCGCGCCTGTCGCGAGAGGTTGAAAACAGTCGCGAAGACGGCGCGATCGATGCCGACGGCGCGGCAGGCAAGCGCCACCGCCCGGGGACCCTGCTGATAAAAGGCGCGGCGAAACCCGTTCAACTCCATGTTGACCAGTCGCGCGAAGGCGAGGTCGAAAAGATCGATCTGCCCCTGATGCAGCACGCGCAGAAGGAATCCGGCCTTGAGCTGTCCGGCACTGTGCAGCTTGTCGACGAGGCGACTGGTCGGATCGGCGCTGTCGATCGGCGCGGCGGCCGGAGGCACGGCCCGCACGACGTAGCGCGCCTCGTTGATGGCGGACTGCGTCTTGGTCGGATCGACATGGAAATTCGTCGTTATGTGCGTTTTCAGAGCATCGGAAACCCAGTCGCACATTCTCGTTGCCAGCACGGGCGGAAGATCGCGCCGGTGGGCCAGCGGATTGTGCAGGCTTTCGATCTGGCGGGATTTTTCCACCAGTGTTTCGAAGGCCTGTGCGCCGATGCGGGCGGTCGCGTTGCGCACGAGCGTGACGAGCACGGTTTCGAATGGACTGTGTGCAAGGACGTCCGTGACCGGTTCGCCGATATTGGCGCGGGCAGCGACGCTGGCCAGGTGATCCACGGACGCGTCGTTGATGAATTTCAGGATCTCGGCATCGCCCAGCTTCCGGCTGCGCATGATGACCGGGCGGGCCACTTCAATGCGGTCGTCGCAAAGCATGAGGAGCAAGTCGATTGGCGCTTCCTCGTCATCCGCCAAACGCTCGGCGAGCGCGATGCGCACGGCCATTTCCACGTCGTGCGAAAGCTTAAGCAGGATCTCGCGCATAAGCTGGCGTTCGCGCTCGGAGAGGCGCGCGCCCTGTGCCCGGAAGAGCGAGGCAATCGCGACATAGATCTCATCGCGGCCCACCCCTTGCGGGTTCGCCGCAAGCTGGGCGAGCCTGCCCATGCTGCCCATGTCCTGTGCCGTCAACGCCATAAAACGCCCCCTGATGGCGGATATCCGCCCCCGATCGAAGGCCGGAAGTTAGCCAAAACGCCGTTAACAGCGTGTTAAGCTAAACAGCGTCGAAACCATACCGAGTCCCTGCGATGTCATTTGAGCCGCCCTACATCCTCGCAATCGACCAGGGCACCACCTCGAGCCGCGCCATACTTTTCGACGCCGGGGCACGACAGGTAGCGCAACACGCCATCGAGACCCGCCAGATATATCCTGCCAATGGATGGGTGGAGCACGATGCGGAGGAAATCTGGCAAACCACGCTCGATTGCTGCCGAATGGTCCTGAAGGGCATAGACCCCAAGGACATTCTCGCGATCGGCATCACCAATCTGCGCGAGACGACGGTGGTGTGGGACCGCAAGACCGGCGCACCTTTGCACAACGCGATCGTCTGGCAGGATCGCCGCACAGCTGACCGTTGCCGCGCGCTTAAGGCGGCCGGCTGGGAAGGGCGCATCTCCGCCACGACGGGATTGCTGCTGGATTCCTATTTCTCGGGCACGAAGGTGGAGTGGTTGCTCGACCATATTCCCGGCGCACGCGCGCGCGCCGAACGCGGCGAGCTTGCTTTCGGCACGATTGATGCGTGGCTTGTCTACAAGCTGACGGGCGGCGCGGTGCATGCCACCGACGTGACCAATGCCTCGCGCACATTGCTTTTGAACTTGAAGACAATGGCATGGGACGACGACATGCTGCGCCTCTTCAAGATTCCGCATACGGTGCTTCCCGAAGTGCGCGAGAGCGCCGACGACTATGGCGAGACGGTGCCGGACCTGTTCGGCCGGTCTATTCCCATTCGCGGCATCGCGGGCGATCAGCAGGCCGCGGTGTTTGGGCAAGCCTGCTTCAACCCCGGCGATGTGAAGTCGACATACGGCACGGGGTGCTTCGCGCTTGTGAACACGGGCGCGACGGTGCCTTCATCGAAGAATCGTCTCCTTGCTACGGCCGCCTATCGCGCAAAGGGGCAGACGGCTTATGCCATCGAAGGAAGCATCTTCATCGCAGGCGCCGTTGTGCAGTGGCTGCGCGATGCGCTCGGCGTCATTCGGAATGCGGCAGAGATCGAGGCGCTCGCCAAAACGGCGAAGCCAGCGGACGGTCTTTATTTCGTGCCGGCCTTCACCGGGCTTGGTGCGCCGTACTGGGATCCGAATGCGCGCGGCGCGATCATGGGGCTTACGCGGGACATGGGCGCTGCGGAGATCGCGCGCGCCGCGCTCGACTCCGTCTGTTTTCAGACGCGCGACTTGCTCGAAGCGATGGGCCGCGACATGCGCGATGCAGGGCTGGATGCGCCGAAGGCGCTGAAGGTGGATGGCGGCATGGTCCGCAACGATTGGTTCTGCCAGCGGCTTGCCGATATCTCCGGCCTGCCCGTTGAACGCCCGAAAATCACCGAGACGACGGCACTGGGCGCTGCCTATCTCGCTGGGCTGTCGGCCGGGCTGTTCCAGGATTTCGCCGCCATCGCGAAGGGCTGGGCGCTCGATCGGCGTTTCGAGCCGGAAATGGGCCGCCCGACGCGCGATGCACTTTACGAAGGTTGGATCGGCGCCGTTTCTCGAACCCGTGTGGACGTTTGACAGGAAAGCCGGGCCGGGACCACTCTACAGACAACAGATATATCGGGAGTACCGCCATGATGCAGACCAACGAAGCCGAGATCCGCAGGAAGATGGACGCGCGCGTGCCGGCCGCCGACAAAATCCAGTCGCTCGAGGGAAAGGTTTCGCCGGAAGAGTGGCAACTGCGCGTCGATCTCGCCGCGACCTACAGGCTCGTCGCCCATTATGGATGGGATGACATGATCTTCACGCACATCTCCGCGCGCATTCCCGGTCCCGATCATCACTTTCTGATCAATCCCTATGGCCTCCTGTTCGACGAGATCACGGCATCGAGCCTCGTGAAGATCGATGTGGACGGCAACAAGGTGCAGGACACACCCTATCCGGTGAACCCTGCTGGCTTCACCATTCACAGCGCCGTTCATATGAACAGGGACGACGCGCATTGCGTTATCCACTTGCACACCACCGATGGCGTGGCCGTGTCGGCGCAGGCCGACGGCCTGTTGCCGCTGGATCAGCATGCGATGATGCTGCTCGGCGATATCGCCTATCACGACTATGAAGGCATCGCGCTCGACCTCGATGAACGCGATAGGCTGGTGAAAGACATCGGCCAGAAGCATGTGATGCTCCTGCGCAATCACGGCACGCTCGCGGTCGGCAAGAGCTGCGCGGATGCCTTCCTGCGCATGTTCTATCTGGAACGCGCCTGCGCCATGCAGACGCGCGCGCTTTCGGGCGGCGCCAAGCCGAACTGGCCCAACCAGGGTGTTCCTGAGAAGACGGCGATGCAGGGCGCGGTTGCTTTCGAAGGCATGGTCGGCCCATTGGCGTGGCCGGCGCTGCTGCGCAAGCTCGATCGCATCGATCCGAGCTACAGGCACTGATCTCTGTGCGCTGCAACAATCGGCAGCGTTAACCCCGCGCATTGACTTGTGTGCCATGGCCGGACGAAAGTCCGGCCATGAGCACCACAACGGTTAAATCGCTGGATGAGGCGCGTCCGCCGCGCCGCAAGCCGGAGAGCCTTTCAAAGATCAAGCGCGCCGCGCGCAAGCTCTTCGTGGAACGCGGCTATCACGCCACGCGCCCACAGGACATCGCGCGCGAAGCCGGTTTGGGCCATGGCACCTTCTATCTGCATTACCCTGACAAGCGCGCATGCTTCCTCGCCTTTGTGGACGATGCGCGCGAAGAGCTCGACGAATATCTGCGCGCGCGCCGTCAGCAGGGGCAGACGCTGGAAGAAATGATCGCGGGGGCGTTGCATGCGATCTACGAATATTCCGAAAGCCATCCGGGCGTTTTGAACGCGGCGATGACGGACGAAGCCATCATCGACGCGGAAGGCGTGGCGGCGAAGCCGCTGCTCGATCGTTGGGGATTGGATTGGGGACAGACGCTGCGCGAACTTGTCGCCGGCGGTCATGCTTTCAGCGGTTACGACTCCGAAATCGTCGGTCAGGCGATCCTTGGCGCCATTCATCAAACGGCAAGCGAAGGCGCGCGCTCCGGCCGCAACCGCGAAGCGGTGGTGAAGAATCTGACGCGCTTTCTGGTGCGCGCACTCGCACCCTGACGCCTGATGCCCCCGCCGAGACGCCCCATCCCAAGGCGCCTCGGTCGAAGCGTCAATCTCCCATGTGATAGGTCAAACCGGCGAGAATGCCATGATCGGCGAAATGCTGGTGCACGTTCGTCGCGCCGCCCAGATCGAGGCTGGCGGCTTCGCTTTGTGAGAAGCGGTATTCGCCGAACACCGAAACCTTCTCGGAGATGTTCGTGCGCAGGCCTGCTTCCGCCTGATAGGCCGGCTTCCAGTCGCTGTCATGCGCGCCATTGATGCTCGTGCCGACGTTCTGTGCACCGATGCCGACGCCGACATAGGGCGTGAACTGCGTGTCATGCATGAGGTCGTACTGACCGTTGACCATCAAGCTGGTCGATTGCAGATGGCCGCTGGCCGGCGTTCCGCTTACGCCATTCAGGCTCGCTTGCTGATGGAGGGCGTCCACCTCCACGCGCGTACCGTTGCCCATGTCGTAGCCGACCGCTCCGCCATAAGCGTATCCGGTGTCGAAGTTCTCATGGCCAGTTCCGGCGGCGCTTTTCAACTTGAGGTTCGGCAGAAGCGAAACGCCGCCTTCGCCGCTGACGTAATAGCCCGGCTGGCTTTGCGCCGATGCCGCGCCGGCAAAACACAAGGCCGCCGCCGAAATGCCGGCCGCAACCAGGAAATGTCGGTGAATGGAACGCATGCGATACTCCTTACGCAGGCTCGCCGCCCAGTGCGGACGAGTCATGGCAAGGCTACGCGGAGTGCCGTGCGGGAGTTCCGTCAATTCGCTGTAACGTGTTGAAAAATATATCGTAATTTGTCGCAGGTTCACGCAACCGTAATGCGCGAGCCATGCTCGCATTGACAGGTTCCGGTTACTGACAAACTATCAGTTCACGGTCACGCGCGCGCAGACAAGCGCCGGACCGGGAGGAAAACAAGAATGACAAAGCTCACCTACACGGCCGACGAAATCCTTGCCGAACATCCTTACGCGAAGCCCCATGTCGAAGCCGGCTACACGCGCCATGGCGGGTTCGATGAACATGGCAATTACATATCGCCGCGCACACTACATCGCTGGCCCGCCATTCGCGCGTGGGAAGAAGCCCTGAAGGCGCGCAGGCAGGATGTGGTCGACACCTCCCAGCAATTGATGACGAAAGGCAGCTATCCGAGCGTCGCGCAGCAGAGCTTTCTGCTCGATCTCGGCCTTGGGCAGACATTCTGGGATTCACTCAGCGTGACGGGCGTCGTGGAAGCGCGCGGCAAAGTGCTGGCCACGATAGAAGCGCCTGATTTTCAGAAGATCGTGGTCGATGACATTTCGCAGACCGCCACGGCGCATCTGAACAAGGGCCTGTTCCGCGCGCACGGTCTCGACGAAGGTGGCGACGGCGTGAAGGGTGGACATGACGCCATGTGGTTCGCGGTGCGCGACATGCTGTTCGGCGCACATGCTTACCCGCATGCCGAAGTACCGGCGTCGCTTGGTCGCCCGGACACGGGCCGGCTGATGCCGCAGATCCCCGAAGCCTATGAGCGCTGCATACTGATGCTGATGAATGTGCTCATGATCGAGGTGCGCGCGGAACACTTCTTCAATTTCTGCACGACGGTGATGCGCGATCCGCGCAATTTCACCGATCGCCGCGACGTCGCAATGCACGCCGCAGACCTGGTGGATCGCATCCGTCAGGACGAGGCGCCGCATGTCGGCTATCTCACGGTCGTAGTGTCTGAGCTGCGTAGCTTCACCTTCAAGACCGTCGATGGCAAAGAGGTGAAGGGCGCAAGCTTTATCGATCCGGTGTGGCGCGGCATGGTGCAGTGGCATGCCGCGACGAACGTGGATTACGATCGCGCCGAGCGCCGCAAGGAATTCCAGCAGATGTTCGACAAGCGCGGCAATGGCGCCGAACTGATGCGCCAGTTCGACAATCTCGGCCAGAAGGAAGCCGCATAATGAAAGAGTTCAGGGGCAAGACCGCGTTCATCACCGGCGGCGCAAACGGCATTGGTTTGGGCATGGCGCGGGCTTTCGGCCATGCGGGCATGAACGTCGTGCTCGCCGATATCGACGACAAGTTAGCCAAGGACGTGGCCGAAAAACTGGCGTCCGAGCAGATCAAGGCCGTCGGCGTGCATTGCGATGTTTCGGATCACGCCAGCGTGCGCGAGGCTGCGCTGGAAGCTGTCTCCGCTTTCGGCAAGGTGCATGTCGTCTGCAACAATGCCGGCGTCGCGGTCGGCGGTCCCATCGGCACCGTCAAGGACAAGGACTGGGACTGGATCATCGACGTCAATCTCAAGGGCGTCGTCTACGGTACCGAGACCTTCGTTCCGCTGATCAAGAGTCACGGCGAAGGCGGGCACATCGTGAGCACGGCGTCGATGGCGGGCATGATCGCGCCGCCGGGTATGGAACCGTACACCGCCACCAAGTTCGCGGTGGTCGCCATGAGCGAAGGCTGGGCGCAGCAGCTTGCGCCGCTGAATATCGGCGTGTCGGTGCTATGCCCCGGCTTCGTGAAGACGCGCATCCACGAAAGCGGCCGCGCACGGCAGGACAAATATGGCGGGCAGGGCGAAGTGGACGCTCTCGGCAACGGCCCAAGCGAGGCCGCGCAGATGGTCCTTTCCGGTATCGACCCGGATATCGTGGGCAAGCGCGTGCTGGAAGCGGTGCGCGACAACGACCTCTACATCTTCACCCATCCGATGTTCAAAGACTTCGTCCAGGCACGCTTCGCGGGAATCATGGCGGGCTTCGATAAGGCCGCACAAAGCGAGGCGCTGAAAGCGGTGAAGGAATGGGCGCCGATGACGCCGCGCGCCGAGCAGTAACCGCATCCTTTTCTTGCGCTTGTAAGCAGGGGTGATTTCCGCTCAATTCCGCGCCAGCGAAAGGAGCGGAAGTGGCGAACGGGCAGGACATTGCGGCAGAGGGCATGATTCCGGGCGCGCGCGCCTTTGCGAAGGAACTCGCGCCGTCCTTCATCGATCATACCTGCATCGTGAACGGCTTCGCGCCGCCGGACGGATCGCCACTGGGCGAGGGCGTCGGCGCGGGGTTCGCGTGGTGCGAGCTTCACTGCGGCTCCGCCGTTACCGCAACCTTGCTTGCCGGCTCCAATCCGCTGGGCGACTTTCACGCGATCGACACCCGTGCCGCGCTGCTGGAGCAGGCGCGTGGCCTCGCCAAGGATGCCGGCGTCCGCAATATCGCGTTTCATGAACTGAGTGTGGAGCAGGCGCTTTCCGCGTCCTTCCCGATGTTCGACTACATCGTGCTGAACGGCATCTATTCGTGGGTGCCGCTTTCCGAGCGTGGGATGATCCTCGCTTTCGTGCGCAAATTCCTGAAGCCCGGCGGCGCCGTGCTGGTGACCTATAACGCGAGACCCGGCTGGAACCGGCTGGATCCCTTCCGCCGCATCTTCCGGGAAGCCACCCGCGGCGCAAACATGGATGACAAGTCCCGTTTCAAGGCGGCGCGCGAAGTCTACGCAAAGCTTCTCGAGGCAAAAGCCCCGGCGCTTATGGCCACTGGCGTCACACCCGCTTCGCTTGCCGATCTTGAGCACATTCCACTCGAAGCGCTGGCGGCGGACTACGCGAACGACTTTGCCGATCCGCTCTATGTCACCGAGGTTTTCTCGGACTTCGCCGCCATCGATTGCATGTTCGCCGGTCCCATCGACATGGCGGAGTCCGCGCCGGTGCTGATGCGGCGCGAGCCCTTCAAGTCGGCCATGGAGCCGATGCCCACGGCTGCGGGCAAGGAGCTCGCCAAGGATATGCTGCGCGACACGCGCTATCGTTGCGACGTGTTCGTGCGCGGCGGTCGCCGCATGGCCGCCGACAATCGCGCCATGGTGATGAGCGGCCTTGCCTTTGTGCTGGAACAGCCCGCCGCGCTGACCCGCTATGAAGCGCGGTTGCCCTATGGCGAAATGCGCTTCGACAATGAACATGCGCACGCTCTGGTCGATGCGCTGGAGACCGCGCCGCGCACCCTTGGCGATCTCATCGCGGATGCGGCCGCGCGCGGCATGGATGCGGATGCGGTTGTAGGAAATGTTCACGCGCTTTTGGTGAGCGCGCAGATTCGCCCGGTCTATCGGCCGACGCCGGAAGCAACGCAGAGCGCGCGCAAGCTGCGCGAAGCGATCCGTGGCCGCGCGGGCACGCCCGATGCCATTGGTTATCTGCCCACGGCCTATGGCACTGCCTTCGTCGTGCCCATGCCCGATCAGGTTTTCCTGGGCCTGGCGCGCAACTTGGCGGCGGATGAAATGGCGCGCACGGCATCGCAGACCCTGCCGCCGATGGGAGACGTGATCCTGCGGCGCGCGCGGGCCTTTCCGCAGCATTTGTCGCGCTATGACGCCTTGGGGCTCTCGTCTTAAGCCCGAATCATTTTGATTGCGCGGCGCCAATAAAATGTGAAGTATAGTTTAGTAAAGCGGTCTCCAACACCGCGTGTGCCCGAGTTTTCGCAACAGCAGGTCCATTGACAACAAGAACCGGGGTTCGGCTCCGGCGTCTATGGACGTTGTTCGCCATGGCTTTGTCTTGGGGTGGGGAGGCAAATGGGGGAGTCCGCAGCGTCGGAGCGCTTGGCGCATTCTGCTGACCAGTCCAGCGCCCATGCGGGCGATCTGGAGGACTATCTCTCCAAACTTTATCTTCCGGTCGGCTCCAGAATTCTCAGCGGCGATCCTGCCAACAGGGCACATCTCCACCGGAAATTCGGAGACGGCGCCCATATCACATCCATAGATTCTCGCGATTTGCTTGCCGCCATTGAGCGACGGTTTCGGTACGCATTTCGCGATCGCGCGGTTCGCGCACTGGCGGACAACGCGCCGGAATTTTCGGCGTCGACCGTCATCACGCGGGGCCAGATATTCGCGATTGCTGGTGTGATGATTGCGGCCGCCACGATGCTGTTTCTCGTGCCGCATCGTACAAGTGTCGCCCTGAGCGAGGCGACTGCCGGCCTGTTTCTGATGAACGCGGTATTCCGCGCGACTTTGTTCCTCGTCGGCAGCGGATATCGGCCGCGGCAGCCGAAGCCGCTTACCGATGGCGAACTGCCCACCTACACGGTGCTCGTCCCGCTTTACCGCGAGGCCAATGTGGTCTCCGCGCTGGTCGGAGCGCTGATGGCGCTCGACTATCCGCGCGACAGGCTTGATATAAAACTGATCGTCGAAGCGGACGATCACCAAACCGTCCGAACCGCGCGCGAAGCTGCTGCGCTTCACCCCTGTTGCAGCGTTATTTCCGTTCCTCCAGGAACGCCGCGAACGAAACCGCGCGCCTGCAACTACGCGCTGCCATTCGCGCTTGGTGAGTTCACGGTCATCTATGACGCCGAAGACCGGCCTGAACCGGATCAGCTTCGCAAGGCTGCCGCTGCGTTCAGGGATACGCCGGACAGCATCGCCTGTTTTCAGGCGCGGTTGAACTTTTACAACGCGAACGACGGCTGGCTCACCAAACTTTTCACGCTGGATTATCTGCTCTGGTTCGGATGCCTGCTGCCCGGGTTGGAACGCCTGAATATCCCGATGCCTCTTGGCGGAACGTCGAACCATTTTCGCACCGCCGCCCTGCGTTCAATTCACGCCTGGGATCCCTACAACGTTACGGAAGACGCCGATCTCGGAATTCGTCTGGCGCGCGTCGGCCTTCGCGTTCGCGTGCTGGACTCCACGACCTTTGAAGAAGCGACCAGTCAGCTCGGTCCATGGATGCGCCAGCGCTCGCGATGGCTGAAGGGCTACATGCAGACCTGGCTGGTACACATGCGCTCACCCTTATCATTGCTTCGCCAGGCGGGTGTGCGCGGCTTCCTTGGCGTCCAGCTATTTATCGCAGGCACGTTTCTCGCGGCGATTTTAAATCCACTGCTTTGGGGCATCGCGATTTGCGGCGCGCTCCTCGGTCCGTCAGCGGCCAGCGTGGCGCACGTTTCTTTGGTTAGCCTATTGATCGGCAACAGCCTGTTTGTCTGTCTTGCCGCGTTGGGGCCGGCGCGTCAGGGAAGCGGTTTCGAATTCGCGCCATACGGGTTGGCCGCACCAATTTATTGGCTGCTTATCTCCGCCGCCGGAATCCGCGCGCTTTATCAGCTCTGCACGCGTCCGTGGCATTGGGACAAGACTCCGCACGGGGTGAGCAAATCCATTCTCGCGTCGCGCGGGGAAAAGGGTTAGCCCCCATGTTGCGGATCGCGACCTTGCTTCTATGTCTCATTCCCACGGCCGCTTTTGCGGGCGCTTGGACGCTCGACGAAAAAGATGGCCAGGCGATCACAGAAACCACCATCAGCAGTGCGTCCAAGAGCTTCGACGCGGACAACCGCCCCACGCAGACCGTCAAGTTCCGCAAGACCTTCTCGTCCGCATATATCGAATATGGCTGGAAGAACTGGCTCACGCTCGTCGTTGCGCCCGAATATGCGGATGCGACATCGGCAGCCCCCGGGCGCGCAACCCAGCACGCGCGCGACTTTGCGATCAGCGGTGGGTTGAGAGTAAGACTGTGGAACGACGACGAAAGCGTCCTGTCCGTTCAGGCGTTCGCAAGGAGCGCGGGCGCGTTTGAACTCAACACGTCCTATCAGCAGAAACCAGGACGCGATTTCGACCTTCGCGTTCTCTATGGAACGCATTTTCATCTTTTCGGTCGTCAGGGATGCATCGACGTCGAGGCGGCACAACGCTGGGCGACGGGCGGTCGTCCGAACGAAACACCCATCGACATCACATTGCTCTACGATATCGGCTGGAAGACGCAGGCGGTGATCCAGAACTTCAATGCTATCAGCGAGGGCGGTGGCCGTCCGCCCTTCGTGCATTTCCGCAGCCACAAGCTTGCGCTCTCTTTCGTGCGCCCCATCTGGCGCAGCACGTCGCTCCAGGTCGGCGGGTTCTTCTCCCCGGCGGGACAGAACACGCTTCAGGAAAGCGGGATATTTCTCTCCCTCTGGACGAAATTCTGAACTCCGCCAAAACAAAAACGCCGCGAGCCCGTTTGGAGCTCGCGGCGTGATTGAGCCTGAAAGGCTCGCCCGCATCAGCGCGGCGGGGGACCGTTTTCGTCGTCGTTCGGGCCGTTGTCATAGCCCGGCGGCGGACCGCGATCGTCATCGTCGGGGCCGTTGTACTGATCGTTCTGCTGTGGACCCTGATCCTGATAGCCCGGCGGCGGACCCTGGTCCTCATCGTCCGGACCGTTCTGGTCATAACCCTGATCGTAGCCTTGCTGATCCGGTGTGGGTGTCGGCGTCACCGCGCGCCATGGGCCGCGGCACGACTTCACGTACGGATAATATCCGGCGGGGTTGTCGCAATAGTACCAGTAGTACCCGCCGTCGCTTGGCTGCGCGCCATAGCCCGGATCGCCATAGCCGTCATAGCCGCCGCCGTCACCGTAGTAGGCGTCGTCATCGTAGTAGTAGTCGGAAACGTAGCCCGGATACGGATAGACCGGCTGGTCGTAGTAGAAGTACGTGCCACCGGAATACCACCACCAGCCATCGCGCCCGTGATGGTGTCCATGGCGCCATTGGCCGTGCTGCCAGCGCGACCGATCGTTCGCATCCCAGTGCGAGACGTTCCGGTCATGCAGGTTGCCGGCGTTCCAGTGCGAATGCGACCGGCCGCCATTGTAGCCGTGCGCGGCCGCCCAGCCGTTGTTGGCGTTGTTCGTGCGCATGTTCGGCGCGGCGCCATTGCGCGGCGGCGGCGGGGCGGAATTGCCATGCCCGCCATTATAGCCGTGCTGCCACGCCCAGCTCTGGCCATTGCTGCTGCTGGTGTTGTTTGAAGAGGTGTTCGACCTGTTGTTCAGCGAACGCGGCGGCGCCGACGCCTGGTTGTTCTGGTCGTAGCCGTGGGCCGCGGCCCAACCGTTCGACGACGCATTTGAGCGCGACTGGCCTTGCGCATGATCTTCCGCGCGGAAGCTTGGATGCGAATGATGATGATCGTTGTCTTCGGCGGCGGCCGCGCCGGCCAGCAATGTCGAGCCAAGCAACACGGCCGACAACCCGTACAGGAACTTCATAGAATCCTCGTGGTCTTAAATATCCGGCGCCAATATCGTGAGCGACGGCTGAACCCAGCATGAACGGATTGGTTCATCGTGGCACAACCGAAAGGCGTGCTTTTCTGCCGAGTTGCAGAAAGCTGTAACGGCTTATTCGGCAATTCGTTAAGGCCTGTAGCGCTATAAGTTCCTCTCAATACGGAGAGAGCCGTGGGGGCTTCCGCAGGGAACAATTCGGCGCGCCTTTGGCAGCGTGGAGCAACGCGAAAGGCGATCCTGGACGCGGCGCGTGTCGTTGCCGCGCGGACGGAATCTGCGGACTTTTCGCTGAACGCCGTCGCGAAGGAAGCTGGCTTTTCCGTCACCACGGTCTTCGCTTATTTCGCCACCAAGCAGGACCTCATCTTGGGCGTGATGGCGGACGATCTGTCCCGGTTCGCGATTCAGATGCGCGACAGCTACATGTTTTCCGCGGAAGACGATGCTCCCACGGCGCAGACGCCTGAAGAAGAGCAGCAGGGCGAAACTCAAAATCCCGAGATTGAACTTTCCGCTGGTCCGGAGGCGATCGTCGTCGCTGAACCTGCCATGGATTTTGCGACGGAAACCACACAGGACACGTCCGTCGTTCCATTCGCGCCGCCCATCGAATCCAGAGCCGAGAAGTCATCGGAGCCGCCACGCGTGGATGCCTGGCTTGAGCGCCGCCTGCGCGTCTTCGAGAAATCCCTGGCAGATATCGAAACGCGCCTTGCGGTCGTCCAGAAAGATAGCGCGGCCGCCTCTGCACAAGTGGAAGAGAATACGAAGATCTTCGGTGCGCGCCTTGATGCTTCTGAGAAGCGGTTCTCGGAGCTATCCGGCGATCTGACGACCCGCATGTCCGGTGCCGAGAAGAGGTTGCGCGATGCGCAGACGGAACTGCGCACCAGCCTGCTGAACGCCTCCATGCGTATCGATCAGCTTGAGGCGGCGGCGCGCAATGTCGCTGCTGCCACGGGCTACATTCCGCCGGTCGAAATCGCGGAGCCGGTCGAGTTTGAACTCGCGCCTGCAGATGTCGCGCCGGAAAAGCCGCTCACCGCCGCCGCAGACACCTATCTCTCCGCGGCCCGCCGCGCCGCGCAGGCTGCGGCCGCGCTGGCCGATATGGAGCAGCCGAAAAAGAAGACGAAACTCCCCGTGTGGATCAACCGCCGCAACATGTTCATTGCCGGCGGCATCGTCGTTTTCTTCATCATGGGCGCGATGGTGTCTTATGCCATCGGCCAGAACGTCGGTCGCTCGACGCCGATCCGCGTCATCGTTCCGCGAAGCGCGCTGCAGCACAAATCGCCGCTCGCCAAAACAGCGGCAATCACGCCGCTGGACAAACTGTCCACGCTCGCAAGCGCCGGCAATCCCCGCGCGCAGTTGTTGATCGGTCTGCACTATCTCAAGGCTGAAGGCGCTGCTGCCAACAAGCCCGAAGCGGCCAGGTGGATCCTGAAGTCCGCAAACGCGCACGATCCCATGGGCCAGTACTGGGCAGGCGAACTCTATAAGCATGGCGACGGCGTGGCGGCGGATGCTGTGCAAGCCGTGCGCTGGTATGAAGCCGCGGCGGGGCAGGGCAATCGCCAGGCGATGCACGATCTGGGCGTTGCTTACGCGGAAGGCAAAGGCGCGGCGCAGGACTACGGCGAAAGCGCGCGCTGGTTTGCCAAGGCGGCGGCTCTCGGCCTCACGAACTCTCAGTTCAATCTCGCCGTGCTTTATGAACGCGGCGAAGGCGTGAAGGCCGATCTCACGGAAGCCTACAAGTGGTACGCAATTGCGGCGAAGAGCGGCGACACCGAATCCTTGTCCCGCATCGAAGCGATTGCGACACAACTTCCCGACAGCACCCTCGCCGCGGTGAAGCTGCAGGCCGCTTCATTCAAACCTGCGACGCCCGATCCGGATGCGAACACGACGGCGCTCCCGGCGTCGTGAGTCTCGCGGCGATGAAGTCTGGGCCGATTCCACTCACTGTCGGCCTTTTGCTTTGATTGGCGGCAGCGGGCCACTGCTCATCTTTCTCGCTGCTGATGAAATCGGGCTGATCAGCGACCCCGATCCGAACCCCATAGGGTTCGGTCTTTTGTTCTTCGTGACGTTTTGGCCCGCAATCGGCCTGATCGCGCTCGGCATTGTCAGAATGATGTGGAGCCGCGTGGCACGGTGATGGTGCCGGCTACAGGACTCGAACCTGTGACCCCCTGATTACAAATCAGGTGCTCTACCAACTGAGCTAAGCCGGCTCCCGGGCCGAAATACGCTGCGTTGCGAATCTGCGCAATGGCGCTTTCGAACAGGTTTATGCTTCTGCCAGCGGCCTGCCAGCGGGTTTGAAAGTTTCCTTCAGATTCAACGATTTATGAAAATATAGCCAGAGCAATAAAATAATTCCTTGACGACCGCAGCGCTACCCCTGTACAAATCTCCCAACTCTCGAAATGCGCCCGGAATGTACCGCGCTGGTCCGACAAGACCGGCGCACGCGCCGTTTGGCCAAACACCAGAAGGACTATTTGTTTTGCAAACCACCCAGCGACATTCGCTCCGGCATCACGGCACCGGCGGATATGATCATCGCCATCGCCTGCTCGGACGTCATGTCGCTCGGCACCAGCTTCTCGACCGGCACGAGCTGGAGATAGCCGGTGGTGGGATTCACGGCCGTGGGAACGTAAACCGCAGCCATCATCTGCTTGCTGGTGGCGTCCGTGAAGGTGCGCATCACGAAGCCCAGGGTTTTGGCGCCGTCATGCGGAAAATCGATCAGCACCACGCGCTGGGAGTTGTCCGGCTTGGTGCGCAGCACGTCCACCAGCTTGCGCGCCGCGGAATAGACGGTATTGGCCAGCGGGATGCGGTTGATGACGGCCTCGACATAGCCCCACAGAGTCTGCCCGATCACGCGGCTCGTCACCGCGCCGATGACATAGAGAACAAGCAAGGTGAAGAGCAGGGCGATCACCCATTGCACCCGCCCGTCTTCCAGGATGCGCGTCATCGCCGGATGCTGCTGCTCGATGGCCTGCGCCAGCACGGCGGCGAAGGGACGGCCCCAGTCGGACAGAGTCTGGAGCAGGAAATCGAACACCAGCCAGACCACCACCAACGGGATGATGGTCAGAATCCCGGCGATCAGGTTCTTCTGGAAGTTGGCCTGGAACAGCCGGTTTCGGGTGCTCGGTTCGTCCATAATCGGCTCATAGCGCGGCAATCCCGCCCCAGTGGACGGATTCGTGCAGAACCATTATCTCCCGCTTATCACCTCTTTGTAAAAGTGGCCTGACATGGAACGGATTCTCATCACATCGGCGCTGCCGTACATCAACGGCATCAAGCATCTGGGCACCCTCGTGGGCTCGATGCTCTCGGCCGACGTCTTCGCGCGCTTCAAGAAGGCGCGGGGCCACGAGGTTCTGTTCATCTGCGCCACCGACGAGCACGGCACACCGACCGAGCTTGCGGCGATGGAAGCCGGCAAGGACGCGCGCACCTTCTGCGACGAGCAACATCTGCTCCAGAAGGCCGCGTGCGAGAAATTCGATCTCGGCTGGGATTATTTCGGCCGCTCTTCCAGCCCGCAGAACCGTGAACTGACGCAGCACTTGGCGCGCCAGCTTTGGAAAAACGGTCATCTGGAGGTGCGCACCACCAAGCAGGTCTATTCGAACGCGGATGGCCGCTTCCTGCCCGATCGCTATGTGATCGGCACCTGCCCGCATTGCGGCTATGAGAAGGCGCGCGGCGACCAGTGCGAGAATTGTACCCGCGTGCTCGATCCCATCGACCTCATCAAGCCGCGCAGCGCGGTGTCGGGGTCGGAAGACATCGAGATCCGGGACTCCAGCCACCTGTTCCTGAAACAGTCCGAATTCGTGCCGCAGCTTCGCGCATGGATCGACAGCCACAAGAACGACTGGTCGAACATCGTCTATTCCATTGCCAACAAATGGCTGGAAGAGGGGCTGCAGGATCGCGGCATCACGCGCGATGTCGATTGGGGCGTGCCGGTGCCGGACGACATCGCGAACGGCCAGCTCAAGGGCAAGGTCTTTTACGTCTGGTTCGACGCGCCCATCGAATATATCGGTGCGACGAAGGAATGGGCCGATGCCAACGGCAAAGGGGATGTCTGGAAGTCGTGGTGGTACGACACAAAAGATGTCCGTTATTACGAATTCATGGGCAAGGACAACGTGCCGTTCCACACGGTGGGTTTCCCCGTCACCATCATGGGCTCCGGCGAGCCGTGGAAGCTGGTCGATCAGATCAAAGGCTTCAACTGGCTCAACTACTACGGCGGCAAGTTCTCCACCTCCGAGCATCGCGGCGTGTTCATGGATTCCGCGATTGAGATTCTTCCGGCGGACTACTGGCGCTATTACCTGATGTCGAACGCGCCGGAGAGTTCGGATTCGTCGTTCACCTTCGAGCATTTCGCGTCGGTGGTGAACAAGGACCTCGCGGACGTGCTCGGCAACTTCGCCAGCCGCATCACCAAGTTCTGCATTGCCCGTTTCGACGGCAAGGTGCCGAGCGAGGGTGAATATGGCGACGAGGAGAAGGCGCTGATCGCCGAACTGGACAAGCGCATCGCTCAGTATACGGAATATTTCGAAGCCATCGAATACCGCAAGGCGCTGGCCGAGCTTCGCGCCATCTGGGTCGCGGGCAATGAATATCTCACCCGCGCCGCGCCGTGGACGCAGATCAAGACGGACCGTGCGAAGGCGGCCGCCTCAGTGCGCATGGGGCTGAACCTCGTCCACACCTTCTCGCATCTGGCGTGGCCGATCATGCCCACGATGGCGCGCAAGATTCACGAGACCATCCAGCCCGTTGCGGGCGATGCAGCCATCATTCCGTGGCCGTCCGATCCGATGGCGAAGGAACTGGATCAGCTTGAAGCGGGCCAGCCAATCCGCGCCGCAGACGTCCTGTTCGCCAAGATCACCGACGAGCAGCTCGCCGAATGGACCGCGCGCTTCGGTGGCGTGGACGCGGCATGACGATTTCCGTCCGAAGGATGGGCGTGACGGATGTTCCGGCGTTGCGCGAACTGCGTCTGGAGTCGCTGCGCCTGCATCCGGAATGTTTTGGTGCCGACCTTGAAGCTGAGGAAGCAATGTCGGTGGACGACATGGCGGCGCGTATGGCGACCGGCACGACCTTCGGCGGGTTTGTGGACGACGTGCTGTCGGGGCTTGTTGTTTTCGTGAAGCCGAAAAACAAAAAGACCGGCCATACCGGCGAGCTCGGCGCGATGTATGTGCGCGCCAACGCCCGCGGCACAGGTCTTGCCGATGCGCTGGTAGAAGCGGTGATAGATCAGGCCGTCGCCACGGGCGCCGAGCAGATCAAGCTGACGGTCAACGCGGAAAACCCCCGCGCCATCAAGCTCTATGAGCGTCACGGCTTCCGCGCGATCGGCAAATATCCGAATTCTCTTCGCATAGGCGAACGCACCTATGAGGAGTTGATCATGCTGCGGACGGTTTCTCCCTCAGACTGAGCGGGCGGAGGGGGGGCCATTTTTGCAATTCAAATGCTTCCTGTGGGCGGTCGCCGGTCATCCAGCCACAAAATCTGGAATCGCCGAAATTCAATCCATCAGGACGGACCAGCCGGAAGGGCCCAGCGCCTCCAGCGGCCGATAGCGCGATTTGTAGTCCATCTTGTCGCTGCCGTGGATCCAGTAGCCAAGATAGACATAAGGCAGCCCCTTGGCCCGCGCGGCTTCGATGTGATCAAGGATCATGAACGCGCCGAGGCTGCGCGCATCCACGCCGGGGTGAAAGAATGAGTAGACCATCGACAGGCCGTCGCGCAGCACGTCGGTGAGCGCGCAGGCCATGAGCTGGCCCTGATCGCTGCCGTCGCCTTGCTGGCGGTATTCGACGATATGCGTGTTCACGGGTGTCTCTTCGACCATGGCGACATAGTCGAACAGCCCCATGTCGCTCATGCCGCCGCCCGAATGGCGTGCGTCGAGATAGGTGCGCAGCAGTGCGAATTGTTCGCGCGTAGCTTCGGCGGGCACTTCCGTGCGCATCAGGTCGGCATTGCGCTTGAGTGTGCGGCGCTGCCCGCGCGAGGGATCGAAGTCGTTCACCACCACGCGCACCGACACGCAGGCAGAACAGCCGTCGCAGGCCGGGCGGTACGCGATCATCTGGCTGCGGCGAAAGCCAGAATGCGTCAGAGCTTCGTTCAGCGGCTGTGCGAGTTGCCCGGACAGACGGGCGAAGACTTTCCGTTCGACCCGGCCGGGCAGATAGGGGCAGGGGCCACCAGGTGTAAGGAAGAATTGCGGCAACCTTGCCGTGCGCTGTTCCGTCAACTCTTCCACCCAACCGGCGTCATCGCGCAAAGTATGACAGTGATTTGCCGTTTTGCGCCAGAGTCTTCACGACAGGATTTGCGCTTAAGGCTTAACGCCTTGCGGCACCGGCGGCGCTTCCTTCATCAGCAGAATGGTGATGCGGCGGTTGGCGGAGGCGTTGGGATCCTCCGGCAGAAGCGGTTCCGATCCGGCCTTTCCGGCCACTTCATAGATGCGATCGTTGTTTACGCCGTCGCTGGTGAGAATTGCGCGCGCCGCATTCGCGCGCGAGGCCGAAAGCTCCCAGTTGGTGGTGCCGTCGCCACCGTGGAATGCCGCGCCATCCGTGTGGCCGCTGATGGAGATGCGGTTCGGCAGGCGGTCGATGATCTTCGCGACGGCGTCCAGCATCTTGCGCGTGTAGGGCATCGGTTGCGCGGTGCCCGGCGCGAACATCGGCCGCTGGTCCTGATCCACGAGCTGGATGCGCAGGCCGTCCTGCGTCTGCTCGACGATCACCTGGCGTGAAAGCGCGGCGATGTCCGGCATGTCCTGCATCGCTTGCCGGATGGACTCGGCGGCGGTCGCGAAATCTGCATCGCGCGATGAGGGCAGCGCCTGTTCGAGATGCTGGTCGCTGCTCACCTGCGACGCGGGCGCCGTGCCTTCGGCATCGGTGGAGCCGCCCTTGCGGTTGTCGGTTTTCGACGTCGCGTTCTTCTCGGAGCTCTGCGGCGGAGAATTCTTCGGTGTGATGGCGACAGAGCCGCCCGCCTGCGCGCCGGCCTTGCCGAGGTCCGTGCCGCTGAGAACGCCGCCGGCGCCGCTCGTGGTCTGCGAAATGCTTTGCGCGGAGAAGTAATCCGCGATGCCGCGCTTTTGTTCGGGTGTTGTCGTGTTGATGAGCCACATCAAGAGGAAGAAGGCCATCATCGCCGTCACGAAGTCGGCATAGGCCACTTTCCATGCGCCGCCGTGATGGCCGCCATGGCCACCCTTCTTGATCTTCTTGATGATGACGGCGCCGTCGCTCGCCATTGTGTGCCCCTCAGCCCATGAACCCGTAGCGTCAGCCTCATCCCCAAGGTTCTTCCCCCGGTGGCGTGCCTCGCCTAACTTTGTGTCGTGACAATGCCCCAAACCCTCTTAAGCAACCGTTAGGCCGCCCTGATGAGCTTCGATACCCGCGCATTTCGCCAGGCTTTGGGCTGTTTTCCGACCGGCGTGGCGGTCGTGACGACCACAGAGCCCGGCAGCGACCACAAGGGGATCACGGTCAATTCGTTCACCTCGGTCTCGCTGGATCCGCCGCTGGTCCTGTGGTGCATCGACCGAAAGTCGGACCGCTTTGCGGCCTTCACCGCGGCGAAGTCCTACACGATCAGCCTGCTGGGCACGGTCCACGAAGACGTGTCGTCGCGTCTGGCCAAGCAGGGCTCCCACAGCCTCAAGGGAATCGATCTGATCGAAACGAGCCTCGGTCCACCCGCGCTGGCTGATGCGCTCGCAATTTTCGAATGCGAGAGCGAAGCGGTGCACCAGGGCGGCGATCACGCGATTCTGGTTGGCCGCGTCGTGCGCTTCGCTAAGCGTGAGGCGGGTGCTCCGCTGGTCTACTTCCAGGGGCGCTACGGCGCACTCGCGGGCGACTAGCAAAAAAGAAAACGCCGCCGGAGGGGGCTCCGGCGGCGCAAGTTCGAAGGATGAACCTTCAGGGGAAAATCATTACCAACGAAGCTGACCGAACAGGCCGATTTCGTCGTAGTGACCGGATGCATTCGGAAGCACGCCGCCGATCGGACCGTTTTGATCGGTGTAGATCCCGTCCTTGCCGCTGTCGTGCTTGTAGACGAGCGACAGGTTCACGATCTTGGTCGGCGTGTATTCGATGCCGAAGTTGTAATAGGTGTTCTTGTAATCCGGCGTGCCCGGGACCTTCTTGGGCTTCGCGTCGTCATAGCGACCGAACACGGCCCATTCCGGCGTGAACTGATAGGCGGCGAATGCCGACCAGCCGTCACCCTTGTCGGAACCACCCGTGACCGAATTCCAGTCGTTCTGCGAGTAATACTCGACGCCGACATGGAAGCCGTCCCCTTCATATGCCGCAAGGGCGTCGAAGCGCGACGCGGTATGGACGGTCGTGTTCGGGGTCAGCTCCTTACCGAGCTTGCCGCTGTAGCCGCCGACAGCGAGCACGAAGTCGTTCCACTTCACGTCCGCACGGCCTTCGAAGTCCATGCCGTTGGAGCGGTTGGTGCCGAGGCCGAATGCCGGCTTCTTGTAGCCAGCGCCGTTGATGGCGGCGAGCGAGTACTCGAGCTTCAAGTCGTCGCCGATCGAACCGAGGAAGAAGGCGCCCCAGTCGGCGGAATTGCCTTCCTTGAAGCGGTCAACCAGCGTGTTTTCAACGTAGCGGTAGCCATACATGTCTTCCGCGAACGGAATCCACGGCATGTCGGCGGCACCGGCGCGGAAGATGGCCCAGTCGGCCAGCTTCGCCTGCAAGTAAGCCTTCTTGACGTAGAGCTGCGACGTGGATGCGCCGTTGGCCGAGCAGGTCACGCTCGTCACGTGGCCGGTCACCGGATCCGTCGTCGTGGCGACGCCGTTGCACTGCGACGTGTCGTAGGTGAAGTCCGTCGTCAGGTTGGCGGAGAAGATGTCGTTGAACTGGTGATCGATGCCCAGATAGAAGCGCTTGACGTCGAAGTGGAAGCCTTCTTGCGGCGCCTTCACGCCGCTCGACTTGGAGCTGACGTTGGTGAGGTCGAAATACATGCGGCCGCTGATCTTGGTGTTGGACCACCAGCTGCCCTTGCTGACCGAGTTGCTCGAAGCCTGCTGCTCGTAGACCTGGTTCTGCAGCGCTTCGAACTGCGCCTGCGTCACGACCTGATCGGATGGCGCGGGCATCGAAGCCTGCGCCTGGGCCTGGGCGGCCTGGTCGCGCTTCAGTTCGCGGATCTGCGCTTCGAGCTCGTCGATGCGCTCATCGACGGAGCCGCTGGCGGCGTGATGGCGATAATGATGTTTCTTGGGCGCGTCCTGCGCGGCGGCCGGAACGGCCAGCAGCGCGAGCGCAGCGGTACCCAACAGGATCGTCTTGAATTGCATGATTTTTCCCCGCGTAACGCGATCGAAATTGCCGCAAAGGATGCGGCGTCCAGCCCCCGGACACTCGAAAAGCTGAGGCGGTGGTACTGGCGGGGAACGTCAGAAGCGCGAAGCTTTCATGACGGATTTATAACGGGGTCTCAGGTGTTGCCGGGCTGCATCTTGGGAGGTGGGGAGGGCGACTTTGCGGGCTATCGCGTGACAGCCCAAAGTTGCCCGATATGTCCCGACGGGTTGCGTATTTCTCTCCGGCAAGTCGACCAGATTGGGCGAAGAAATTTGTTCCCAACGCCCATATCGGCCATGCATAGCCGCTATTCTTTAAGGAAAAATCCAGACTATCCGCGAAAAATGAAGAGCCATAAGCCGGCTGTTAGCCCTTGTGGCTTATTATAACGCTGCTTATGTTATCGCACATGACGAACCCCGCATATACGAATCTGGATCGAGATTTTCTCATCCTGCTGAACGATGTCGCACGGTTGCTGCGCACCCGTTTCGATCAGATTGCGCGCACCCGTGGCATGACGAGGGCGCAGTGGGTGATTCTCGCCCGCCTGTCGCGCCAGCCGGGCCTGTCGCAGAACGAACTGGCCGGCGTTTGCGAAGTGGAACCGATTACTGTCGGCAGGCTTATCGACAGACTGGAAGCGCGCGGGCTTGTGGAGCGTCGCTTCGATCCAAAAGATCGCCGCGTGCGCCGGTTGCATCTTCTGCCCGCCGCGCAACCCTATCTGGAAGAGATCAACAGTTACAAAGAAGCGATGGCCCTTGAGATTTCCGAAGGCATCGACAAGCAAACCCAGGACATCCTGGTGGACTCGCTTCTGAACATAAAATCGAAACTGACGGCCGAGGGCTCGTCCCCGAAGCTTCAAATGGCTGGAGAGTAGACGTCATGGCTGCCATTCAATCCGAAACCAGCGGCCGGTATCCGGGCAGCCCGCGCGGTTCCTTCGCGCCGGTTCAAGGTCTCATCGGACGCATGCGCGAGGACAAGAGCTTCTTGCGTCGCGTGCTCATGATCGGCGGTGTCGCGATTGTCGCTATTGCTTCGCTCGCATTCTGGCTGATGGGCGGCCGCTATGTGTCGACCGACGATGCCTATATTCAAACCCAGAAGCTGATGGTCTCGACGGATGTTTCCGGTCTTGTGAAGACCGTGAACGTTCATGAAGGGGAGCATGTGAAGAAGGGCCAAGTGCTCTTCACGCTCGATCCGCATCCCTTCCAGATCGCTCTTGAGAATGCGAAGGCACAGCTTGGCCAGGTCGTGCAAAGCGTCGAGGCAACGAAAGCCGACTATCAGAGCATGATCAGCGCCGCGGACGCACAGCGCGCGCAAGTGGATCTCAATCAGCGCAACTACGCGCGCTACGCTGCGCTGTTGAAAGCCAACGCGATCGCGCCGGCCAGCTACGATCAAGCCCGTCTGACTCTTGCAGCATCGCAGCAGCAGCTTGTGCAGGCGGAACAGACCGCCAAGACGCAACTTGCCAAACTGAACGGCAATCCGGACATCGCGCCGGAACAGACGCCGCAATACCAGCAGGCGCTCGCCGCCGTGCAGGAAGCGCAGCGCCAGCTCGACCACGCCACCGTGCGTGCGCCCTTCGACGGTATCGTCGCCGAAGTGGATTCGCTCCAGCCGGGCACGCTCGTGATCTCGGCGATGAGCGCGTTCTCGACCACCAGCGCCGTCGGCCTCGTTGGCACCGACAAAGTGTGGGTCGAGGCACATATGAAAGAAACGGACCTGACGCATGTGAAGGCCGGCGATCCGGTGTCTATCGAGATCGACACGTATCCTGGTCACACGTGGCAGGGGCATGTGGATGCCGTCAGCGCCGCGAGCGGAGCAGCGTTCTCGGTGCTGCCGGCGGAAAACGCGAGCGGCAACTGGGTCAAGGTCACGCAGCGCATTCCGACGCGCATCGTCATCGACCGGAAGAAGGGGGATCCGGAGCTTCGGGCAGGCATGAGTGCCGTTGTCGATATCGACACCGGCAAGCGCACCTGGCAGCGGATGTTTTCAGACCGCTAGGCGCTAGAAAGGTCGTTTAGAAGAGAATGACAGCCCGCTCGGCCGGCTTCACCCACGCTCATACCCCGGTCTACGAGACAAAGCTCGAACTGCGCATCATCATGCTGTGCTCCATGGCCGGCACATTGATGCAAGCTCTGGACTCGACGATCGCGAACGTCGCGTTGCCTTACATGCAGGGCAGCCTCGCGGCCTCGCGTGATCAGATCACCTGGGTTTTAACGTCCTATATCGTGGCCGCCGCCATCATGACGGCGCCCGTAGGATGGCTCGCGGCGCGTTTTGGCCGCAAGAATCTCGCGATCGTCTGTATCAGCGGCTTCACTGTCACGTCGATGATGTGCGGCGCGGCGCAGAATCTGGACCAGATGATCTTGTTCCGCCTGTTGCAGGGCGCGTTCGGCGCTGCGCTGTCGCCGCTGTCGCAATCGATCATGCTGGACCTGTATCCGCCGGAGAAGCGCGGATCGGTCATGGCCATCTGGGGCATGGGCGTGATGGTCGGTCCCATCCTGGGTCCGACGCTCGGCGGTTATCTGACCGATGTCTACAACTGGCGTTGGGTGTTTTATGTGAACCTGCCGTTCGGTATCGCAGCCGTCGCGGGCATCTGGCTCTTTCTGAAAGAGACGAACCGCGACTCGACCCTCAAATTCGACTGGTACGGTTTCGCATATCTGGCGATCGCGCTTGCCAGCCTTCAGCTGATGCTCGACCGCGGGACGGATAAGGCCTGGTTTGACTCGCCGGAGATCATCGCGGAAGCCGTTGTCGCCGGGTTGGGCGCCTATCTATTCTTCGTCCAGATGTTCACAACGGACCGCCCCTTCATTCCGAAGGCGCTCTTCAAGGATCGAAATCTGATATCGGCGCTGGTGCTGATGTTCGTGACCGGACTTGTGATGGTCGCCAGTTCCGCATTGCTGCCGCCCTATCTTCAAAACCTTGGCGGCTATTCGGTCACCGACACGGGCTTGCTGATGGCTCCACGCGGCGTGGGAACCATGATCGCGATGGTGGTCGCCGGACGCATCGCCTCGAAGTTCGATGCCCGTTACATCATCGCAGTCGGCGCCATGATGATCCTGTGGTCCATGTGGGAAATGTCGAAGTGGACACCGTCCATCGCGCCATGGTCCCTGATCACCACGACATTCGTGCAGGGCATTGGCATGGGATTTGTGTTCGTGCCCATGAACCTGGTCGCCTTTGCGACGCTGTCGCCCCTGCTGCGCACGGATGGCAGCGCCATGATCAACCTGATGCGCAATGTCGGCAGCGCCATCGGGGTGTCGATCACGACGACCATTCTGGTGAACGACACGCAGACTGCGCACGCGGCCATTGCATCGCACGTAAGCATGTTCAATCGCGCGCTGTCGGTGGGCATGCAGGGCATGATGTGGAACCCGAAGATCCCAATGACCGCGAACATGCTCAACCAGGTGGTGGAGAGCAACGCGCAGATCATTGCCTATTCGAACGACTTCATCTTCATGCTCATCATTTCAATCCCGGCTGTGTTCGTGACCTTCTTCATGAAGAAGCCGCCGACGCTCGCGGCTGGTGAAAAGTTGGAGATTTCGGAGTAGACCTGTCTGCTGATTTCAGGAGCAGGTCATGAAGGTCGCATTTCTAGGACTTGGCGTGATGGGCTATCCGATGGCCGGACATCTGGCCAAGGCCGGTCACGACGTTACTGTCTACAACCGTACGGCCGCAAAGTCGGCCCGCTGGCTCGAGGAATATGGCGGCCGCTCGGCGGCGACGCCCGCCGAGGCCGCCGCCGAATGCGATCTCGTTCTTGCTTGCGTTGGCCGGGATGCGGACGTGCGTGAAGTCACGACGGGCCGGCACGGCGCCTTCGTGACCATGAAACGCGATGCGGTGTTCGTGGATCACACGACCGCTTCCGCGGGCCTTGCGCGCGAACTTGCCGAAGACGCGCATCGGCGTAGCCTTCGTTTCGTCGATGCACCTGTCTCGGGCGGTGAAGCCGGGGCCAAAAACGGACAACTCACGATCATGTGCGGCGGCAGTTTGGCGGCTTATGCCAAAGCGGAACCCGTGATTTCGGTTTACGCGCGCCAATGCAAAAGGCTGGGCGAAGCTGGCGCCGGGCAGCTTACGAAGATGGTCAACCAGATTTGCATTGCCGGTATCGTGCAGGGGCTTTCGGAAGGTCTGAGTTTCGCGCGCGCCGCGGGTCTCGATGCGGAAGCGGTGATCGAGGTGATTTCCAAGGGCGCCGCGCAAAGCTGGCAGATGGAAAATCGCCACAAGACGATGCTTGCCGGCCATTACGATCATGGTTTTGCCGTGGAATGGATGCGCAAGGATCTGGGCATTGTTCTGGATGAAGCGCGGAACAACGGCGCGTCGCTTCCTGTGGCGGCGCAGATCGATCAGTTTTACGCCGACGTGGAAAATATGGGCGGCAAGCGCTGGGATACCTCCAGCCTGTTTGCCCGAATGGAGAAGCTGCGCACGGACAAGAAATGAAGAAAAAGAAACGCAAGGCCGCACCCAAGAAGACGGCCAAGGCAACGGCCTATCATCACGGCGATCTGCGCGAAGCTTTGCGCGCCGCTGCCATCGCGATATTGGAAGAGGATGGTCTGGCCGGTCTCAGCCTGCGCGCCGTCGCGCGCAAAGCGGGCGTCAGCCATGCCGCGCCCTATCGGCACTTCGCGAGCCATGAGGCGTTGCTTGTCGGGTTAGCCGTTGAAGGTTTCGAAGCACTTCGCGCTGCAATCGTGCATGCCGCTGCGATTCCCAACGATCCGCCGGAACGCATCACAACAATCGGCGGCGCCTATATGCGGTTTGCTGCCGAGAACCCGGCGCTGACCCAGCTCATGTTCGGACCGCAAATCCCGAACCGCGATATGATCCCCGAACTGGTTGCGGCCTCGGACGCGATCGGCGGCGAGATCGGCGCATCTCTGGGTGATCCGGCGCTCGGGCTGGCCGTCTGGGCTGCCGTGCATGGTTTGGCGATGCTGATCCTCGACAACGTCGTGGACCTCGGCCAGCGGCGGTCCGGCACGGCGGTTTTACCGGCGCGCGCAGAAATCCTGCTGCGCAGCCTGTTCAATACGGTTGGGGCTTAGAGCCCCCGCAGCAGTTTCGCCGCTTCGCAGGCAAAGTAAGTCAGAATGCCGTTGGCGCCTGCGCGCTTGAAGGACATCAGGCTTTCAAGGATCACGCGGTCGCGATCGAACCATCCGCGCTCGATGGCGCCTGTCAGCATCGAATACTCGCCGGATACCTGATACGCGAATGTTGGAACATGGAATGTGTCTTTCACCCTGCGCACGAGGTCGAGATAAGGCATGCCCGGTTTGACCATTACCATGTCCGCGCCTTCGGCGAGATCGAGGGCGACTTCGCGAATGGCTTCGTCGCCATTCGCCGGATCCATCTGATAGGTGCGCTTGTCGCCCTTTAACGCCCTGGCCGACCCGACGGCGTCGCGGAACGGTCCGTAGAACGCGCTCGCATATTTGGCGGCATAGGCCATCAAAAGCGTGTCCTTGTGACCGGCCTTTTCAAGCGCCGAACGAATAGCACCGATGCGGCCGTCCATCATGTCGGAAGGCGCAATGATATCGCAGCCGGCTTCCACCTGGAGCAAAGCCTGCTTCACAAGAAGCTCCACCGTCTCGTCGTTGGTGATATAGCTTCCATCGGTATCGAAGACGCCGTCGTGACCGTGGTCGGTATACGGATCGAGTGCGACGTCGCAGAGCACGCCCATTTCGGGCACGGCTTTCTTGATCTCGCGCACAGCACGACAGACGAGATTTTGCGGATTGAGAGCTTCCTTGCCGTCTGCGGTTTTGAGCGATGGATCAGTGAAGGGAAAGAGCGCTATCACGGGGACGCCGAGCTTTGCCGCGTCTTCGGCTGCACCCGCGACGAGATCGACACTCAGTCGTTCCACGCCGGGCATGGAGGCAACCGGCGTCCGTTTGCGGTCGCCGTCGGCGACGAAAATTGGCCAGATGAAATCGGACGCCGAAAGCGTGTTTTCCGCAACAAGCTTTCGCGTCCACTCGTGGCGGCGCAAGCGCCGCATGCGCAGGGCGGGGAACCGGACTTCGCTCATTGGGACGTCTTGCCAAGTCTAGAGGAGTGGCGCAAGGCGGCGTGCGGCCACGGCCTTTAACACTTGGGAAAAGGGCGCTAATTCTGTCTCGAACCCGGGGGGTAGTGCCATGCGGATCTTGCCAATGGTGTTGCTGACCAGCCTGTCTTTTGCTGTGCCTGCATTCGCAGCCGGAGTTGATTACAACGTCACGCCGCTCACCAAGGCGGATGTGGATATCTATATGGAGATCATGCGTGCGGCTGCGCAGCACAACACGCATTTATCTGCGCAAGATAAGGCCGCGGTGGATTATTCGATAAGTTTGCAGAAGCATCCACCAAGAGAGATAAGCGGCATGCCCAATGCCGCGCAGATGACGCAGATGGAGCGCGACGCGCAGTTATCGGCGCGAGCCGCCGAACTGGCCAGCTACGACGAGGTGATCGCCAAGCAGCGTAATGTCGAAACGCGCTATGACGGCATCAAGAACCAGGTCGAGCAGATCTACGACCGCGCCACCGGCGCAGCCGGCAGCTGCGGTGGCGACGATTGCGGGGGCCCGATGACCGCCGCGCAAATTCAAATGGGAAAGAGAACCGAAGCAACACTGAAGGCAGACGAGCCGTTGGTCAAACCGCACATTGCGGAGATCAGGACGCTGAAACATCAGATCGGCGGCTTCATGTTCTCAAATATGTAACAGGGATATAGCATGGACTTTCAGCTCACCGAAGATCAGCGCGCCGTCGAAGACATGGCGCGGCGTTTTGCGACCGAGAAGCTTGCACCGCATGCGGCCGAATGGGACGCAACAGAGCATTTTCCCGTGGACGTTATGCGCGAAGCTGCGGCATTGGGATTTGCCGGTATTTACGTGAAGAGCGATGTTGGCGGTTCCGAGATGAGCCGGTTGGATGCCGCCATCATCATGGAAGAGTTGTCTGCCGGTTGCACGGCCACCGCAGCCTTCATCTCGATTCACAACATGGCGTCATGGATGATTGACCGCTTCGGCAGTGAAGAGCAGCGCCAGCGCTTCCTGCCAAAGCTCACGACGATGGAAAAGATGGCCAGCTATTGTCTGACCGAACCGGGTTCGGGCTCCGACGCTGCTGCGCTGAAGACGAAGGCGGTGAAGGACGGCGATCACTATGTTCTGAACGGCGCCAAAGCATTCATCTCCGGCGCCGGCGTTTCGGATATCTATGTCTGCATGGTGCGAACCGGCGAAGACGGTCCCAAGGGAATATCGTGTCTTGTCATTGAAAACGGCACGCCGGGGCTCAGCTTCGGCAAGAAAGAACGCAAGATGGGCTGGAACTCCCAGCCGACAGCGCAGGTGATCTTTGACAATTGCCGCGTGCCCGTCGCCAATCGCATCGGAGCCGAGGGCGAGGGCTTCCGCATCGCAATGATGGGCCTGGATGGCGGCCGCATCAACATCGGGGCCTGCTCGGTCGGTACTGCGCGAGCAGCACTGGATGAAGCCAAGGCCTACGTTTCGGATCGCAAACAATTTGGGCGCGCGATCGCGGAATTCCAGGCAACGCAGTTCAAGCTTGCGGACATGGCGACGGAGCTTGAAGCGTCGCGCCTCATGATCCGCAACGCCGCCGACGCGCTCGACAGAAAACACCCGCGCGCCACGATGTTGTGCGCGATGGCAAAACGCTACGCGAGCGACATGGGATCCAAGATTGCCAACGACGCGCTGCAGCTTCACGGCGGCTACGGCTATCTCAAGGACTTCCCTGCCGAGCGCCATGTGCGCGATCTGCGTGTGCATCAAATCCTGGAAGGAACCAACGAGATCATGCGCGTAATCGTGGCGCGTGAAATGTTTCGCCAATGACCGACGAAGCCGAAGTCCTGTTTGAGCGCCGCGGCGCGCTGGGTCTGATCACGCTGAACCGGCCCAAGGCGCTCAATGCGTTGACGCATGACATGTGCCTTAAGATGAAAGCACAACTCGATCTATGGGGCGCTGACGCTGCGATCAAAACGGTTGCCGTGTGCGGCGCCGGGGATCGTGCCTTCTGCGCGGGCGGTGACATTCGCGCGCTCTACGAGTCCGGCAAAGCTCAAACGCCCTACGCGCTGGAATTCTATCGCGACGAATACATTCTGAACGCTACAATCAAGCACTATCCGAAGCCCTATGTGGCCTTGATTCAGGGCATCAACATGGGCGGCGGCGTCGGCGTCTCCGTAAACGGGAGCCACAGGATTGCGGGCGAGGGCATGGTGTTCGCGATGCCGGAAACGGGCATCGGATTGTTTCCCGACGTCGGCGGCTCCTATTTCCTGCCCCGTTGCCCCGGCGAGATCGGAATGTTTCTGGGACTCACGGGCTTCCGATTGAAAACGGCGGATTCCCTTTACGCGGGCATCGCGACGGATTTTGTCCCCACTTCGCGATGGGAGACTCTGCTTGAGGCTCTTTCCGACGGAACGGCGCCTGATACTGCAATATCGGGGTTGAAGGACACCGTGCCAGACACGTTTCTCCTTGAGCGTCGCGCGGCAATAGATCGAATCTTCGCAGGCGCTTCCGTGGAAGAGATACTTGCGAGCCTCGACTCTGAACACGAGGACTGGACGGGCGATATCGCCAACACGATACGATCCAAGTCGCCGACGAGCCTCAAAATCACTTTCCGCCAGATCCGTGAAGGCAAGAACCTGGACTTCGACGACTGCATGCGGATGGAATACCGCATGGTCAATCGCATTGTCGCCGGCCATGACTTCTATGAAGGCGTCCGTGCGGTCATCATCGACAAGGACAATGCGCCGAAATGGCAGCCGGAAGAATTCTCCGGTGTTTCGCAAGCGGATGTGGATGCCTATTTCGCGCCGCTTCACGACAAGGAATTGAAGCTATGACCAGCATCGCATTCATCGGCGTCGGGAACATGGGCGGCCCTATGGCTCGCAATCTTCTCAAGGCCGGCCACAAGGTTACGGCATTCGACCTGAGCGACGCGGTTCTCGAACCGGTTTTGAAGGCTGGCGCCGCAAAAGGCGCGAATGCGAACGAGGCGGCGAAGGATGCCGACGTTGTGATCACCATGCTGCCGGCGGGGCATCATGTGCGCGCCGTCTATCTGGACAAGGGTTTGCTCAGTGCCGCGAAGAAGGGTGCGCTTCTGATCGATTCATCAACGATCGATGTCGATTCCGCGCGCGCCGTGCACGACGCCGCGGAAAAATCCGGGTTTCTCTTTCTCGATGCACCCGTGAGCGGCGGCACCGGTGGTGCGGAAGCGGGCACGCTCACGTTTATGTGCGGCGGCAGCGATGCGGCGTTCGATCGTGCGAAACCCGTGCTGGAAAAGATGGGCAAGAAAATCGCGCACGCTGGCGGGCCAGGCGCAGGACAAGCCGCCAAGATCTGCAACAACATGATGCTCGGTATTTCCATGATCGGGACATGCGAGGCGCTTGCTTTGGGCGAAAAGCTCGGCCTGCAGGCACAGGCACTGTTCGACATCATGTCGACGTCCTCGGGGCAGTCGTGGTCTCTGACGACCTACTGCCCTGTTCCCGGCCCGGTGCCGACGGCTCCCTCCAACCGCGATTACACCGGAGGCTTTGCCACGGCGTTGATGTTGAAGGATCTCAAGCTCGCGCAGACCGCGGCGCAATCTGTCGGTGCCAATACGCCACTTGGTGCCGAAGCGGCACAACTCTATTCGCTGTTCTCCGCGATGGGACATGCTGGAATGGACTTTTCCGGCATAATTCGGATGTTGCAGGGAAAGAGCTGATTTACCCGCCTTTAAGACCCACACCCTATTCTTTAGTCAAATAAAATAGGTGGGCCTCGCGAAAAACGCGGGGGGTGTGGAAGATGACAGCGTTAGCGAAACCGCAAATTGCGGCCGCGCTCGAGAGCGCGTCGGCTGTAAGCAAGCAATACATGGAGATGCTCAATCTCATCGAGAGATTGCATCGCCAGCTTCTCGACGTCATCAAGGACGAGCTGGACCGGCGCGATGAGCGCGAGATCAACAGTGTCCAGGCTCTGCTCCTGTTCAACGTCGGGGATCAGGAACTGACCGCCGGTGAGCTGCGCACGCGCGGCCACTATCTGGGGTCTAACGTTTCTTACAATCTCAAGAAGCTTGTTGAATCGGGATATGTGCACCATGCGCGGTCGGAACTCGATCGCCGTTCGGTGCTGGTACGTCTCACCCGCAAGGGCGAAGCGGTTCGCGACATGCTGCGCGAACTTTTCGAGCGCCATCTGATTTCGCTGGAAGCCGTCGGCAATGTCGGTGGCAGCGATCTCGAAGGCATGAATGCCTGCCTGAAGCGGCTGGAGCGCTTCTGGATCGATCAGGTCAGATTCCGTCTCTAGAAATCTCCGACCCACCGGCGGTCCGTGTCCAGAATGGGCAGGGCCGCCGGGGCCGGTCGCCTTGCGCTAAATCAAGGCCTTTTGCTCCCATTTCCATATTCTCTGTCGTGGCCCACCCGTAGCCGGGCATCGGCTGTGACAAATTCGCATGGAATGGTGGGTCTGACATGGGATATCCTCGCGACAGCAAAGAGTTAGCAGCCCGCGGCTGGAGTAAGGCGCCCTACCGAATGTCTTCACCCTACGAAACCCGCTTTCGCGACGCCCTGGCAGGCCTTCGGCGCGAGGGCAGGTATCGCGTATTCGCTGATATCGTTCGTCGCCGTGGCAGCTACCCTCAAGCGCTTTATCACGCCGAACAGAATGCCCGGCCGATAACGGTATGGTGCAGCAATGACTATCTGTGCATGGGCCAGCACCCCAAGGTTCTGGCGGCCATGCACGAAGCGATCGACACGGCGGGGGCGGGATCCGGCGGGACGCGCAACATCTCCGGCACGACCCACTATCATGTGGAATTGGAGCAGGAACTCGCGGATTTGCATGGAAAGGAAGCGGCGCTTCTTTTCACCTCCGGCTTCGTATCGAACGATACGACTCTCGCCACGTTGGCGAAGCTGCTACCTGGGCTCATTGCATTCTCCGATGAGCAAAATCACGCCTCGATGATCGAGGGCATTCGGCACGGGGGCATTGAAAAGCGTATCTTCAAGCACAATGACCTGGCCGACCTAGAGGCGAAGCTTCGCGATGCCGATGCAGCAGCGCCGAAGCTGATTGCGTTTGAGTCCGTGTACTCAATGGATGGCGATTTCAGCCCGATCGAGGCGATCTGCGATCTCGCCCAGAAATACGGCGCGATCACATATCTCGACGAGGTACATAGCGTCGGCCTTTACGGCCCCCGCGGCGCCGGCGTCGCTGCGCGTGACGGTGTGATGCACCGCGTCGATATTATTGAAGGCACTCTTGCGAAGGCGTTCGGCGTGATGGGGGGCTACATTGCCGCCAGCGCCGACCTCGTGGACTGCATTCGATCCTTTGCGCCGGGCTTCATTTTTACGACCTCGATTGCGCCGGTCCTTGCCGCCGGCGTTTTGGCGAGCGTACGGCATTTGAAGGAAAGCAATGTCGAGCGCGAAAAGATTCAGGAGCGCGCAGAGAGGCTGAAGTCGCTTCTGCGCGAGGCGGGACTTCCGCTCATGGAAACCACCAGCCACATCGTTCCTGTGTTTGTGGGCGATGCGGTCACCTGCAAGGCGGTTTCGGACGAGCTGTTGCGGGATCACGCCATTTATGTGCAGCCGATCAACTTTCCGACCGTGCCGCGCGGAACCGAGCGCCTGCGGTTCACGCCATCGCCCATGCACACCGACGCAATGATGGAGCATCTTGTGAAGGCGCTGGATCAGGTCTGGACTTCGCATCAGTTGAAACGGGCGGCCTGATCGCCATGCCGCCAAGCGGCAACGAAATCTACGTGGAATTCGTGGTGCAGGGCGCGTTCATCAAGGCGACAGCGATACACGCTGCGACGGGAATTGAGGCAAGTATCGTTGGTCCGTCGAACGCCGGGCGCGCAGATTTGTCCGCTGCCGCGGTCCGCAAGCTGGATTACGTTCTCAAAAAGCGGAAGCGCGACTGAATTATCCGCGCCTGCGGCCCTTGTGCGCCGGTGCGTTCTTGCCAAGGCCGATCTTCTTGGCGAACTCCGAACGCTGCGCCGCGTAGTTTGGCGCCACCATCGGATAGTCGGCGGGCAAACCCCACTTCGCGCGATATTCCTCGGGGGTAAGGCCATAATTGGAGCGCAGATAGCGCTTCAGCATCTTCAGCTTTTTTCCGTCTTCCAGGCAGATGATGTATTCGTTTGTGACGGATTTCTTGACCGGCACTGCAGGCTTCTGCGACGTCAAAGACTCCGCGGATGGCGCCCCCGAAAGCGCTCCCAGCGTCGAATAGATGCTCTTGATGACCGCCGGAAGATCGCCGGCGGCAACCGAATTGTTGCTGACGTAAGCGGCGACGATGTCGCTGACGAGACGCAGCAGCTCGTCTGTTCTGCCGATATGTCCTTCTAAAGGATGACTCATTGACCGTTTCCTCAGCGCCCGAAGTATCGATTACGCAGCTATCGCCTAGCCTATATAGGGAATCAAGCGCTGCTCACCGGCAATATATTGGGGTTTAGACAGAGTTTTGTACGATACCGTGCAATTTTTCCTCTCGCGACAGTCAGGGAAACATTTTCCCAATTCGTGGTCCAGAGTTTGAGAAAATAGCCCTATCGGTACCGGCATTTTCCAGTCGCGATAAACCTGTGGATCAGACACTGGCGCAACATCTGGTAAAGCGATAGGGGTAGCCACGCGATAGCTACGTACAAGCACAACGCGTGGCATCCGAAGCACAGCGTGGTGAGGCGAACATGGTGGCGGCAACAGGTGCGGTGCAACCGCAGGCAACGGACTTTTTCTCCCGCGGATTGGCGGCTTCGGATCCGGAAATCTCCAAGGCGATCGAAGAAGAACTGGGCCGGCAGCGCGAAAAGATCGAGCTGATCGCTTCGGAAAACATCGTTAGCAAAGCCGTGCTCGACGCCCAGGGCTCGGTCCTCACCAACAAGTATGCCGAGGGCTATCCCGGCCGGCGCTATTATGGCGGCTGCGAATATGTCGACCTCGCCGAAGAGCTGGCGATTGAACGAGCCAAGCGTCTATTCAACTGCGACTTCGCGAATGTTCAGCCCCATTCGGGCGCACAGGCAAATCAGGCCGTGTTTTTCGCATTGATGCAGCCGGGCGATACCTTCATGGGGCTCGATTTGGCCGCCGGCGGGCATCTCACCCATGGCTCGCCGGTCAACCAGTCCGGCAAGTGGTTCAAGCCCGTTTCCTACACGGTGCGCCGCCAGGATCATCGCATCGACATGGATGAAGTCGCGGCGATCGCGAAAGAGAACAAACCAAAGGTCATCATCGCCGGCGGATCGGCGTATTCACGGATCATCGATTTCAAACGATTCCGCGAAATCGCGGACTCGGTTGGCGCGTTCTTTATGGTCGACATGGCGCACTTTGCCGGTCTGGTCGCTGGTGGTGTGCATCCCAATCCCCTGGAACATGCCCATGTTGTCACCACAACAACGCACAAGACGCTCCGCGGCCCGCGCGGCGGCATGATCCTCTCGAAAGACGAAGCGCTCGGGAAGAAGATCAACTCCGCGGTGTTCCCCGGTTTGCAGGGTGGTCCGCTGATGCATGTTATCGCGGCCAAGGCCGTGGCGTTCGGCGAAGCCCTGAAGCCTGACTTCAAGCTCTATGCAAAGGCCGTTGTCGACAACGCCAAGGCGCTGTCCGAAACACTCCATGCGCAAGGCCTGGATATCGTTTCCGGAGGTACTGACACGCACCTGATGCTTGTCGATCTGCGCCCGAAGAACGCCAAGGGCAATCACACGGAAAAGGCATTGGACCGCGCTTTCATCACGACCAACAAGAACGCCATTCCGTTCGATACCGAGAAGCCCGCGATCACCTCCGGCATTCGTCTGGGCACGCCAGCGGGCACCACGCGCGGCTTCGGACCGGCGGAGTTCAAGGAAATCGGCAAGCTCATCGTCGAAGTCGTCGATGCCGTCGCAAAGAAGGGTGAGGCCGGCGATCCTGAAGTGGAAAACAGTGTGCGTTCGCGCGTCGCCGATCTTTGCCGGCGCTTTCCGATCTATCCCTAAGCGGAGCATTTCATCTCATGCGTTGCCCTTTTTGCGGACACGACGACACGCAGGTTAAAGACAGCCGCCCGAGCGAGGACAATTCGGCTATCCGGCGCAGGCGCCACTGCCCGGCCTGTGGTGGCCGGTTCACGACATTCGAGCGCGTTCAGCTGCGCGAGCTCATCGTTGTGAAGAAGAACGGGCGCCGCGAGCCGTTCGAACGCGAGAAGCTGGAGCGCTCGCTTACGCATGCGCTGCGTAAACGCCCCGTCGAAGCCGAACGGGTTGACCGGATGATCACTGGCATTGTTCGTCGCCTTGAGAGCATGGGCGAGAATGAGATTCCCGCCGCCACCATTGGCGAGTTGGTGATGCAGGCGCTTTCCAGTCTCGACAAGGTTGCCTATGTCCGTTTCGCCTCCGTCTATCGCAATTTCCGCGAGACGAAGGACTTCGAAGTCCTGATCGGCGAAATGGAAGGCGAGCGCGACTAGGCAGCCCGATGGATAAGTCCGACGAGCGTCACATGCGACATGCGCTGACGCTCGCTGCGCGCGGCCTTGGCCGAACGGGCAGGGTGCCCAGCGTCGGCTGCGTTATCGTCGCGGCGGATGGCCGTATCGTCGGCCGGGGGCGGACGGATGACAGCGGCAGGCCTCACGGCGAAGCAGCCGCGCTTGCGCAGGCCGGCAGGGCCGCAGCGGGCGCCACGGCGTATGTCACGCTGGAGCCATGTGCACATCAAGGCGGGAGCGGGCCGCCCTGTGCAGACGCGCTCATCGCAAGCAAGGTCAGCCGTGTCGTTGTGGCGATGCACGATCCGGATCCCCGGACGAACGGGCAGGGCATTGCGCGCCTGGCCGAAGCAGGCATTCCCGTAACCGAAGGCGTCCTAAAGCGCGAAGCAGAATCCTTAAACCGCGGTTTTGTTCTTCGCATGACGAAGAACCGCCCGCTCGTTACCTTGAAGCTGGCCCAAAGCGCCGACGGATTTACGGCGCGGGCCGCCGGCGAAAGCCCTTGGATCACCGGCGACGAGGCCCGCCGCTTCGGGCAATTCCTGCGCGCACGGCACGACGCGATCCTTGTCGGAATCGAAACGGCACTTGCCGACGATCCCGAGCTGACATGCCGTATTCCCGGGTTGGAGAAATATTCCCCGCAGCGCTTTGTGCTGGACAGCCAGCTTCGGTTGCCCGCGCGCTCGAAGCTGGTGAAGACCGCGCGCCAGATACCGACGGTCGTGTTCACAGCCCAGCGTGGCGGTGAAGACTTGCGGGCGGCTGGAGTCGAGATCGTCGGTTTATCTCTTGGCTCGGCCGGGCACATCGAACTGGCAGACGTAGTCCGAGCCCTCGCGGAGCGCGGCGTGAATCGCCTCCTCGTGGAAGGCGGCACCACAGTCGCCAACGCGTTCCTGCAAGACGGCTTTGCGGACCGGCTTGAGATGTTCACGGCTCCCGTGTCGCTTGCGAATAGCGGACGCTGCGGCGCGGGCGCTCTGACGGTGGGGAAATTGCGCGAAGCCCCAAATTTTATGCGGGTTAGCGTCCGTTCCTTCGGCGCGGATCGTCTGGAAAGCTTCGAAGCAACGTCCTAAAAGAAACCCATGTTCACCGGTATTGTCACAGACGTCGGCCAGGTCCGTCACATCGAGAAGCGCGGCGATACGCATATCGTCATCGCAACCCATTACGACGTGTCCCAGATTGACATCGGCGCGTCCATCGCCTGCTCAGGCGCGTGCATGACCGTCGTCGACAAAGGCAACGCCAATGACCGCTGGTTCGCCTTCACGGCCTCCGGCGAGACGCTTTCGAAAACGACGCTTGGCGACTGGAAGGTGGGCGACGCCATCAACCTGGAAAGGCCGATGCGTGTCGGCGACGAGTTGGGCGGTCACATTGTGACGGGTCACGTCGATGGCATTGCCGAGATCGTCAGCATGAAGCCTGAAGGCGAATCCATCCGTGTCGTGCTTCAGGCGCCAGTGGCACTGTCGCGGTTCATTGCGCCGAAGGGCTCGATTTGCCTGGACGGCGTGTCCCTGACCGTGAATGAGGTCGATGGAACGCGCTTCGGTGTCAATATCATTCCCCATACTTCGAGTGTCACGACGTTCGGCCGGCAGAAGCCCGGCGCTAAAGTCAATCTCGAAGTCGATCTGATGGCGCGCTACGTAGCGCGGCTGGTGAAGGCATGACAGTCAACGTCTATCACGACTACATCGCGAACATCGAAGATGTCATCGAGGACGCGCGCAACGGGCGCATGTTCATCCTCATGGACGCCGACGATCGCGAAAACGAAGGCGATCTCGTTATTCCGGCGCAGATGTGCACGCCGCAGTCCGTCAACTTCATGGCCAAGAACGGCCGTGGCCTCATCTGCCTGGCGCTGACGCAAGAGCGCGCCAACGCGCTCAACATCCCGATGATGACGCAGGTGAACGGCACGCCGAACCAGACGGCCTTCACGGTTTCCATCGAGGCCAAGGAAGGTATCTCGACCGGCATCTCTGCCCATGATCGTGCACATACCATCTCAGTCGCCATCGATCCCACGAAAAGCGCCAAGGACATCACCTCGCCCGGCCACGTGTTCCCGCTGGTGGCGCGCCATGGTGGAACGCTGGTTCGCGCCGGACACACCGAAGCGGCGGTGGATATCGCGCGTCTTGCCGGTCTCAATCCCGCGGGCGTGATCTGCGAGATTATGAATGACGACGGTACCATGGCGCGCCTGCCGGATCTGGTGCCCTTCGCACAGCTTCACGGACTGAAGATCGGCACGATCGCCGATCTCATTGCCTATCGCCGCAAATACGATCACTTCGTCAAGCGCATCCATGAAGGGCCGTTCGAAAGCCACAATGGCGGCGCATGGAAGATGGTCGTCTATGCGAACGAACTTGATTACGCAGAGCATATCGCGCTGGTGAAGGGCGATATCACGACGCCGGAGCCGGTTCTGGTTCGCATGCACGCCATCAACGTGTTCAGCGATGTTCTTTCCTGGGCGCATACCGAACGGGACGCGCTGGGCGAGTCCATGCGGATCGTTGCGGAGGAAGGCAGAGGCGTTGTCGTGCTTCTGCGGTCCACGCGACCAACATTCGTTTCCGATGTCGTCACGGGCCGCACGCAAGACGATGCGGATCGCCGTCGCGTGAAGGAGTATGGCGTCGGCGCACAAATCCTGCTTGATCAGGGTGTAAAGGACATGATCCTGCTTACCGATACGCCGGAAAAGAAGATCGTCGCGCTGGACGGCTACGGCCTGAACATCGTCGGCACCCATCCCATTCGCAAGCGGAGCGCCTGATGCCGAAGACGAACATTCTGATCGTTGAGGCGCGCTTCTATTCGCACATCGCCAATGCCTTGCTGGACGGCGCGACAGCCGCGCTGGATGCAGCGGGCGCGAGCTTCGAACGCATCTCCGTGCCAGGTGCGCTCGAAATTCCGCCCACTATTGCGCTCGCAGCGCGAAGCGACAACGGCTATGACGGCTTCGTCGCGCTGGGATGCGTGATCCGCGGCGAGACCTACCATTTCGAGATCGTCTCCAATGAATCGGCGCGCGGGATCATGGACCTTGGCGTCCGCAACGGGCTGTGCATCGGAAATGGCATCCTGACCGTCGAGAACGAAGAGCAGGCGCTGGTTCGCGCTTCTGCAACCGGAAGCGACAAGGGCGGCGATGCCGCGCGGGCCTGCCTGTCATTGATCAACTATCGCACCAAGCTTGGATTGTAATGGCATCGCTATCTTCATCTCCTTCGGCTGCGCGCCATGCCGCACGTCTTGCCGCCGTTCAGGCCATCTACCAGATGGAGCTGACCGGCACCGATGCGGAAGAGGTCGCGCTGGAATTCGCCGATCATCGTTTCGGCAAGGAAGCGGAGATTTCGCCTGCCGGGCTACCGGACGAAGAATTCTTCGGTACGATCGTGCGCGGCGTTCCGCATCACCAGGTCGAGATCGACCGTTCGATTGCGCGTTGTCTTTCTTCCGACTGGAAGCTTGAGCGCATCGATTCCATTCTTCGCGCCATCATGCGCGCGGCGGCGTTCGAACTGATCGATCGCAAGGACGTGCCGGCGAAAGTCGTGATCGACGAATATGTCGAGATCGCCCATGCTTTCTTTCAGGGCGACGAGCCCTCGTTCGTGAATGCTGCGCTCGACAAGCTTGCGCACCGCAAGCGCGCGCCGGAATTCGGCGAGACGCCGCCCGATGACGAACTCCAGTTCTGAGCGTCCGAACGAATTCGAACTGATCGCGAAGCTCTTCGGACCGCTTTCCGCACAAGCGCCCGGTGCTTATAGCCTGACGGACGATGCTGCTGCACTGCGTGTTCCGGAGGGCGAAGAGCTGGTGCTCACTGCGGATCTCCTCAGCGCTGCCATTCACTTTCGGCCCGAGGACGACGCGCGGTCGATTGCCCGGAAGGCACTGCGCACCAATCTTTCCGATCTTGCCGCGAAGGGTGCCAAACCCGTCGGCTACCTGTTGTCGCTCGCGTTGCCGCGCGACTGGACGCTTCCCTGGATCGAAGCCTTCGCGGCCGGTCTGCGCGAAGACCAGGACGCATTTTCAATCGCGCTCTTCGGGGGCGACACGACGGCGACAGGCGGACCGCTGACCGTCGCGATAACCGCTTTCGGCACCGTGCCGCACGGAACGATGATCCGGCGCAACGGCGCGAAGCCGGGCGATCTTGTTTTTGTGTCTGGCACCATCGGCGACGCCGGAGCAGGGCTCGCTGCGCTCGAAGGCAAATTGCCGAGGGCTTCGGCTTCAGACCGCGCAGCGCTGATTGATCGCTATCTGCTTCCGCAACCCCGCGTCAAATTAGGGCAGGCTTTGCGAGGAACGGCGACTGCCGCCCTCGATGTTTCCGATGGCCTGCTGGCCGACCTTGGCCACATCGCCAAGACTTCCCATGTGCGCATCACTGTTTCGGCCGACCGAATTCCCCTTTCGGATGCCGCCCGACGGGCCGGTGTAAGCATCGCGGACGCCGCCACGTCGGGCGACGATTACGAGATCGCTTTCACCGCACCGGCATCGCAGGAGGCTGACATCCTTCGCTGCGCTGCAGATTGCGGTTGCCCGGTGACCGAAATCGGCCGTGTCGAAGAGGGCGAGGGCGTTGCCATGCTGGATTCATCCGGGCGGGAAATTCCGGTATCCATGAAGGGTTATCGGCATTTTTGATTCGTTCATGCTCTCTTAGTCAGGCTTTGCGAGGATTGGACATGCGCCGCATTGCTGCCCTTCTCTGTCTGATGATGTTCGCCGCTTCCGGGGCGGTGGCCGCGGAGCCCGCGAAAGAGCCCGCAAAAAAGGCCGCGGCCGACGCCGGCACGGGCGTCAACATGCCTTATCTCATCGCGCCGCTTTCCGACGGCGGAACGCTGGTCGCTTATGCTTATGTCTCCTCAAAGATCGTGGGAACATCGCAGGCGACAGCACTGGAAATACAGGGGAAAATACCCTTCATACAGGACGCCTTCGTGCGCGATGTGAATGCATCCAGCATCGGCAAGCCCGACGATCCCATGGCTGTGGATAACACGGTTCTGCAGGCCCGGCTTCTCGCCGTCGCCAAAAAGGTCATGGGGACAGGCAAGGTCGCGGATTTGAAGATCCTTCAGGTCCAGATCAGTCCGATGCGCCCCGGCGTTGCGCCTCCCGCGAGCCCTTCATAGCGCCGCGCTAAGCCGCGAAATTCCCAACAAAATGTTGCGCCTAAGCGCCGCTTTTGGCATAGGTCAGCCGCCCTTGAAGCGGTGGGTCTGTTCCGGCCGGCCATGGGGACCGGCCAGTGTCATGGCGCGGGCCGGGGTATCCAAAAAAATTCGCAAGAGGGAATCCAATGGGTTTGGAACTTGAACTCGTCCTCGCCTGCGGCGTGATCGCGCTGCTCTACGGCGCCTGGACGATCCGTTCCGTGCTGAGCCAGAGCGCCGGCAACGAACGGATGCAGGAAATCGCGGCGGCCATTCAGGAAGGCGCCGCCGCTTATCTCAATCGCCAGTACACGACCATCGCCATCGTCGGCATCGTGATCTTCGCGGCGGCGTTCTGGATCTTCGGCTGGCAGGTTGCCGTCGGATATCTGATCGGCGCGGCGTTCTCCGGTCTGGCCGGCTATATCGGCATGAACGTGTCGGTGCGCGCCAACGTGCGTACGGCAGAAGCTTCGCGTGAGGGATTGGCTGCGGGGCTTTCGGTCGCTTTCCGCTCCGGCGCGGTGACCGGCCTTCTCGTGGTCGGTCTCGGCCTTCTGGCTGTTGCCGGCTACTACGCATTCCTGCGCTACGGCCTGAAACTCGACCTTACGGACGAGACGCAGGGCCGCGTTGTGACCAACGCGCTCGTGGCGCTTGGCTTCGGCGCCTCGCTGATCTCCATCTTCGCCCGTCTTGGCGGCGGCATCTTCACAAAGGGTGCGGACGTCGGCGGCGACATGGTCGGCAAGGTCGAAGCGGGAATCCCTGAAGATGACCCGCGCAACCCGGCGACGATCGCCGACAACGTGGGCGACAATGTCGGCGACTGCGCCGGTATGGCCGCGGACCTGTTCGAAACCTACGCGGTGACGACCGTCGCCACGATGGTGCTCGCTTCGATCTACTTCGCGGGCGACCTGAAGAACGCGCTGATGCTTTATCCGCTCGCCATCGCGGGCATGTGCATCATCACGTCCATCATCGGCACGCTGTTCGTCCGTCTGGGCCGCAGCGGCAACATCATGGGCGCGCTCTACAAGGGCGTGATCGCGACGGGTCTTCTTTCGCTCGCCGGCCTGTGGCCGCTGACCGACTGGATCGTCGGCCTGAACACCATGATCTCGCAGGCGCCGGGCCACTTCGTAACCGGGCAGACGCTGTTCTTCTGCGGCGTCGTCGGCCTCGCGGTGACGGGCGCGATCGTGTGGATCACCGAGTACTACACCGGCACGGGCTTCCGTCCGGTGAAGGTGATCGCGCAGTCGTCGGTGACCGGACACGGCACCAACGTGATCCAGGGCCTCGCGGTCTCCATGGAGTCCACGGCGCTTCCGGCGCTCGTGATCTGCGTGGGCATCGTCGTCGCCAACTGGCTCGCGGGCCTCTTCGGTATCGCCATCGCGGTTTCGACGATGCTGTCGCTGGCTGGCATGGTCGTGGCGCTCGATGCGTTCGGTCCGGTGACCGACAACGCGGGCGGCATCGCCGAAATGTCGGGTCTCGAAGGCGACGTTCGCAAGACGACGGATGCGCTGGACGCGGTGGGCAACACCACCAAGGCCGTCACCAAGGGCTACGCGATCGGTTCTGCCGGTCTCGGCGCGCTGGTGCTCTTCGCGGCGTACACGTCCGACCTGCAATACTTCGTCGCTCACTCCGACACCTATCACTACTTCGCGGGCCTGCAGCTTCCGAGCTTCTCGCTGGCTAATCCGTGGGTCGTGGTCGGTCTCTTCATCGGTGGTCTTCTGCCTTACCTCTTCGGCGGTATCGCGATGACGGCTGTCGGCCGCGCGGCAAGCGCGGTTGTGGAAGAGGTTCGTGCGCAGTTCCGCGAAATGCCAGGCATCATGCAGGGCACGCAGAAGCCGAACTATGCGCGTGCGGTTGACCTGCTCACCAAGGCCGCGATCCGGGAAATGATCATCCCGTCTCTGCTGCCGGTGCTGTCGCCGATCGTGCTGTTCTTCCTCGTGAACTGGGTCGCGGGCAAGGTCGAAGCGTTCAACGCGCTCGGCGCCATGCTCCTCGGCGTGATCGTCACGGGCCTGTTCGTCGCCATCTCGATGACCTCGGGCGGCGGCGCGTGGGACAACGCGAAGAAGTACATCGAAGACGGCCATTTCGGCGGCAAAGGCTCCGACGCCCACAAGGCGGCGGTGACCGGCGACACCGTCGGCGATCCCTACAAGGACACCGCTGGTCCGGCCGTGAACCCGATGATCAAGATCACGAATATCGTGGCGCTTCTGCTGCTCGCGACGCTGGCCCATCTCGGCTAAGCAGGCAGTCCATCAAAACCAAAAGCGCGCCGCGAGAAATCCCGGCGCGCTTTTTCTTTGCATCGATGTTTGTATCAGGGGCCGTTGCTGCCCGGATTTTGGCCGCCGCCGATGCCGCCCTGCGCGCCGCCCAGCGGGATGCCGGGCGTGGCGCTGAAGAGCTGCTGCAGGAAGGTCAGCTCGCGGCCCTTGGCGGGCGTGGTGCGCGACTCGAACGCGACGACGTGGCCATCCTTCAGGCTGTAGTGCTTGATGTCGGTGAGCTTGCCGTCCTTGTCGAAATGCAGCGCCAGAATCTTGCGGGACGTGGTCTTGGGATCGAAGAACGCAACCTGCCGTTCCACGCTCGAAATGTAGTACCAGGCATCTTCCCCGAACGTGGCGGAGGTCGAAGGATCGCCCAGGCGCTTTTCGATAGAAGTCTTGGTGTCGGTTCCGACCTTGATCGAGGCTTCAGCGGCGGGATCGGACAGGTAGCCGCGCTGGCTGATGACCGGCGTGCAGCCCAGAAGCGCCAAAGTGGCCACGGCCAAAAACGGGGTTCTCATGCGCGACATCCTTGCAATCCGCAGTACACCGGGGCGATGTGCTAACCTTGGCGGGGCCGGGTTTCAAGCCGGACCCGTGGAGACGGTTTATGTTGAAGTCCCTGCTTAAATCCCGCGCCGACAAGGCGCTTGGCGCCGAGATTTGCGAAGCCATCGGCACGCAGGCGCGGAATCCGGTGTTTTTCACGGACCTTGCGGTTCCGGACACGATCGACGGCCGCTTCGACATGGTGGCGCTGCATGCGTGGCTCGTGCTGGAGCGCTTGCGGGACCTGGGCATGAAAGATGTTTCACAGGGCGTGGTGGATTCGCTCTTTGCGAGTTTCGATGAAAGCCTGCGCGATCTGGGCGTGGGCGATATCGGCATCGGTCACCGTGTGAAGAAAATGGCGGATGCGTTCTATGGACGCCTGAACGCCTATCGCGAGGCCAAGAATGAGGGTGCCCTCGCTGACGCCGTCATCCGCAATGTCTATCGCGGCGATGCGGACCGTGCGCGCGAAGCCCGCATATTCGCGGGCTACATCGCTTCCGCCAAAGCCGCCATCGGCAACTGCGACATGACATCGGGGGTTATCGATTTCGGTGACGCCGCCAAATTCCTTCGTTGATATCCATGAGCAAAAATCCCCCTTTCGAACGCATATATGATCTCTCCGATCTCTCTTCCGCCGGGGCGGATGTCACGATCGATCTCGATGCCGCTCAGCGCGCGAGACTGGCGGAATGGCTTGACGCGCAGGCCGTCGAGAGATTCCTCGCTGTCGTGACGCTGCGCAAGCTCGCGCTGAACCGCTATCGCTACGATGCGCGCATGGTTTGCGATCTTGTCCAGGCCTCCGTGGTTTCGCTCGAAGCGGTGCCGACGAAGATCGAGGAAGAGTTCACGCGAGAGCTTCATGTGGCCCATCGCCTGCGCCGCGAGATCGCGGACGAGAGCGAACTCACGCTGGCTGCCGCCGATGACGATACTCCCGAGGAAATCGAGAGTTCGCGCTACGATCTGGCCGGGCCGCTGCTGGAGGAGCTCTCGCTGGCGCTGGATCCCTATCCCAAGGCGCCCGGGGAGGTCTTTTCGGCCCCAGAGGACCTGGACGGGCGGCCGGAAAGCCCCTTTGCCGTACTCAAGAACTTGAAGGGCGGGGGCTAGGAACCACAAAATAAGGGGGATTTTCGCCCTTGAATCCCGGGCGGCTTTCCCTTTTACTCCGCCGCTCATTTTGCCGACCCGGTCAAAAATGCAGCCGCGCCAAGGGCGTGCGCGATTTTTCGATTCGGCATACCGGTTTCTGAAGGAGCTTGTCCGCCATGGCGGTCCCAAAACGAAAAACTTCGCCGTCGAAGCGGAATATGCGCCGTTCGCACCACAAGCTGGGCGCGACGAGCCATAACGAATGCCCGAATTGCGGCGAGCAGCGCCGTCCCCATCACGTTTGCGGTTCGTGCGGTCACTACCGCGAGCGCGAGGTCGTTCAGGCGAAGAGCTGAACGCCTTTTGCGTGAACGCCGTGCGCGGCAGACAATACACGCAGTGACAAGGTGATGACGGCTCCTGATCTCACGGTTTCGATTGATGCAATGGGCGGCGATGCCGGCCCATCCGTCGTCGTGGCTGCCGTGGGACGCGCTATCGTTCGCCATCCCACCGTGAAATTCCTGCTGCATGGCGACGAGGCGGAGCTCAATCCGCTTGTCGCCAAGCGCCCCAAATTCGCCGGCAAGGTTGAAGTCCGTCATGCGCCCGAGCGCGTGAAGATGGAAGACAAGCCGAGCCAGATCGTTCGCCGCGGCCGCAACACCTCAATGTGGCGCGCTATCGAATCCGTCGACAAGAAAGAAGCCGACGTGGTGGTTTCCGCCGGCAACACCGGCGCGCTGATGGCGATGTCGCTACTGCAGCTTCGCACGCTGGAAAGCATCGATCGCCCTGCCATCGCGGCATTGTGGCCGACGATGCGCGGCCAGAGTGTCGTGCTCGATGTCGGCGCAAACATTTCCGCTGACGCCGAACAGCTCGTCGATTTCGCCGTAATGGGACAGGCCTTCGCGCGCGCGGTTCTTGGTTTGGAAAAGCCTTCGCTGGGCATCCTCAATGTCGGCGAGGAAGACCAGAAGGGGCATGAGTCCGTTCGCGAGGCGGCGCAGATCCTGCGCAGCGCCGGACTGCCGATTGAATTCAGCGGCTTTGTCGAAGGCGACGATATTTCCGCCGGCACGGTGGATGTCGTTGTCACCGACGGGTTCACCGGCAATGTCGCGCTGAAGACGGCGGAAGGCGCGGCCAAGCTCATCATCGGTTTCCTGCGCGCGGCGCTGACGCGTTCGCTGCTGGGCAAGATCGGCGGACTGTTTGCGTCCGGCGCGCTTGGCGCGTTGCGGCGCAAGCTCGATCCGCGGGCTTCCAATGGCGGCATTTTCCTGGGCCTCAACGGCGTGGTTGTGAAAAGCCATGGCGGCACCGATGCGCTGGGCTTCGCCAGTGCGCTCGACATGGCCATCGACATGGTGAAGGCCGACGTGATCGCGAAGATCGTTGCCGATCGCGCGCGCCTGGCGCCGGCGGCGGCGCCCGCCGTTGCGTCCGGAGTGGGAGCCTCGTGAGCGTTATCCGGTCTCAGGTTCTCGGCTGCGGTGCGTTTCTCCCGGCCAAGGTTCTCTCCAACGCACAACTCGCAAAAATGGTCGACACGAGCGACGAGTGGATTCGTGCGCGCACCGGCATCGAGCGCCGCCACATCGCGGAGAAGGGCGAGACGACATCCGATCTGGCGTTTCATGCGGCGCAAGCGGCTCTCAAGAACGCCAATGTCGCGGTGGACGAACTCGACCTGATCGTCGTTGCCACGACGACGCCGGATGAAACTTTCCCTTCGGTGGCCACCAAGATCCAGGCGCGCCTGGGCATGACGCGCGGCGCGGCGTTCGACGTGCAGGCGGTGTGCTCCGGCTTCATCTACGGACTTTCGGTCGCGGACAATTTCATCAAGGCCGGGCAGGCGAAGACGGTGCTGCTCATCGGCGCCGAAACAATGTCGCGCCTCATGGACTGGCAGGACCGCACGACCTGCGTGTTGTTCGGCGACGGCGCCGGCGCGATCGTGCTGCGCGCGAGCGAAGGCGAGGGCGGCCCGCAGGATCGCGGCGTGCTCAACACCAAGCTCTATTCCGATGGGCGGCTGCACGACCTTCTTTATGTCGATGGCGGACCTTCGACGACCGGTACCACCGGCTTCCTGCGGATGCAGGGCAAGGAAGTGTTCAAGCACGCGGTAATCAACATCGCCGATTCGATTCTCGCCTCTGCCAAGGAGGCTGGAGTGGACGTCGCCGAGATCGACTGGTTCGTGCCGCATCAGGCCAACCAGCGCATCCTGGACGGCACCGCACGCCGCCTGCATCTGCCCGGCGACCGCTTCATTTCGACCATTGCCGAACACGGCAACACCTCCGCCGCCTCCGTTCCGCTGGCTCTGGCCGTGGCCGTGGCCGACGGGCGGATCAAGAAGGGCGACCTTGTGCTGATGGAAGCCATGGGTGGTGGGCTGACCTGGGGGGCAGGTCTCGTCCGCTGGTAGGCAAGGCACCTGAAGGAACCGGTCTATCCCTTTGATGTTGACGGCTAATCCGGCTCCTCCTAGCTTGTGACCAGGCAATGACAGAGTCGGGGCCGAGATGACGACCAATACGCTTACCCGTGCAGATCTGACCGAGGCCGTGTTTCAGGCCGTCGGGTTGTCGCGCAACGAGTCCGCGCAGATGGTCGAGGACATGCTCGAAGAAGTCTGCACGGCGCTTTCCAAAGGCGAGACGGTGAAGCTTTCGTCATTCGGAACTTTCGCCGTGCGTCAGAAATCGCAGCGCATGGGCCGCAATCCCAAAACGGGTGACGAAGTGCCGATCGCGCCGCGCCGCGTGCTGGTGTTCCGTCCCAGCCATGTGCTGAAGGCGATCATCAACGGACAGACGCCACCGCACGAGGCTGAAGAATGAGCGCCATCCCAGCAGGTGTTCCTGCGTCGGGGGGCAAGTCGGCGGAAGCGTTTCGCACCATCAGCGAAGTCGCGTTCGATCTCGACGTGCCGCAGCATGTGTTGCGCTTCTGGGAAACGCGCTTCACGCAGGTGAAGCCGGTCAAGCGCGCCGGCGGGCGCCGTTACTATCGCCCCGAAGACGTGGATCTGCTGCGCGGCATTCGCTCGCTGCTCTATGCCGATGGTTTCACGATCAAGGGCGTGCAGAAGGTTCTGCGCGAACGCGGTTTGCGCCATGTCGCGGAAATCGGCCGCGGCGAGGCGGTCTATGCGCGCGAAGCCGCAAAAACGCTGGCCGAAAACGCCGCCGAAGTCTGGACCGAAGAGGCGACGCATGCGCGCGCCATCATGGCCGATCTCGCGCGGGCGCATGCGCAGGACGAAGATGATGCGTCCGAAGCGATCGACGCGCGACCGCAACTCGACGAAGACCAGCGCACGAAGCTGGAAATCCTGCTGGCCGAACTGCTGCAAATGAAGGGCCGCCTGCGTGCGGCGCGCACGACGCTGAACTGATGCGCGAAGCGCGTTCATTGATTTTGCTCGCGAATTTTCTGAGATTTCGGTCAATCCTTTGATCCGGCGCGACAATCGCCTCGCGGTTGATGTCAAATTTTTGGGGTCTCGTTTTGCAATCGCAGATGTTGTGTCTGTGCAGGCGCGAACGCATTTGAATTGAAAAAAGCGGGAGGGGGTGGGGTCCCCCCTGCATTTTTCGCTCAACGTTTTGATCGTGCATTGGAATCCTTTTCACGCGGAGCCGCGGAGTTCTTCTCCGATGCCCAAGCACCATGCTGTTCGATAATTGGCGCGCGTAGCCCGCCGGATCTTTTTTCTTTTCCGCGGCTCCGCGCCTCCGCGTGAGATTTTTGAAAGGCCAAAACGCAGAAAAACCGCCAGCTTTCGCGGGCGGCTTCGGTTTGGACGCAATTCCAGAGTTGAGAGAAATGTACGCCCCCAGTGCAGGGGTCGTCAAGTAATTAGTCCGTGAACTGGGAATATTTATTGTAAGTGTTTGATGCGGCTGGCAAAGCGCCCAAAACACACGCGAATTCACCGCGCAATCGACTGCAAAAAAAGCCTATCTCACGTTGCTCCTTGAGATCGTGCCACCTATATTCCGCCGCCCGCGAGCACCCTATCGCGCGGAATTCATTGCAGCATTCGTCTGCATCGGTATCGGAGCGTGGCGCAGCCTGGTTAGCGCACCAGTCTGGGGGACTGGGGGTCGTGGGTTCAAATCCCGCCGCTCCGACCATTACTTTTGCAGGCTCAAGGCGGCAGCGCAAAAAAGAATGAAGCTGGCTGGCTGCTATTCAGCCTGGCGCGAGTTTTCGTTTTCTTCGGCCGACAGTCGCGGTCGAAATCGTGTTGGCCGTTGTCTCGACGCTGAGACACGTGCGAGACGGCGAAGGCAACCTGAGCCAACATCCAAATCTCCATGCATCTGTGGTGATGAATATTGCCTTGGCGCGTTGCGATCTTCGCGATCGCGCGTTTTGCTACCGTTCTGCCAGCGCAAGGCAGCGTGAATGGGCGGCGCTACCATCCGTTTTTTCTTTCTGATATAGCAGAATGCATTGGATGGCAGGGCATATGGGCACTGAAATCAGATTGCCGGCGGCACGCCGCGGAGGGCCTTTCAGGCATGCCCTCGCGCTCCTGCTCCTGTTCGCCTTCGCGCTGCAATCCTATCTCGTCCAGACGCATATCCACGGGACCTCGGAGGCGGGCTCGCAGGTCTGCGCTGCTGCCGCCTGCGTAACCCACACGTCACACCAAAGATCGCCGTTGGGCGATGCGGCGGCCGATTGTCCGCTGTGCCAGGCAATCGTGCATGCGGGCGTGTTCTTCGCGCCGGCGGCTGTGGCGGTCTTCGTTCCACGCATGTGGGTCGAAGGCGCGCTGATCTCCGCGAAGTCCATCGCGGCGCGCGGGCAATTCTCCCGCAATGGTCTTAGCCGCGCACCGCCGCGCTGATCTTTCCCTCTTTGCGTGAGCCGTCCGCCGCATTCCTTGCGCCGGATCTCCCATAAGCGTTGTGCGCTTTCGCGCGCGCGGCGCGCATTCCCTACAAAAAGGACAGACCGGATGCGCCGAATTTCAGGCCATCTTCCCATCGCGAAGGCCGCGCTGTTGACGGCGTCGCTGTTCGCATTGGCCGCCTGCGCGGTCGGGCCCGATTTCGAAAAGCCCGCGCCGCCTGCCGTGACGGGCTACACACCGCAACCACTCACCGCAACGGGCAGCGCGCCCGCACCGGGCGGCGACGCGCAGCACTTCGATATGAGCAAAGACATCTCCGCCGATTGGTGGACGGTGTTCCACTCCCAACCGCTGAACGCGCTGGTCGACGAAGCGCTCAAGAACAATTCCGATCTGAAAGCCGCGCAGGCGGCTTTGAAGTCGTCGCGCGAAGCGGTGCTGGCGCAGCGCGGCGCGTTCTTCCCTTCCATCGCCGCGGGCTTCTCCGCCACCCGTGAGCAGGATCCGCCCGGCGCGCTGGCGCCGGTGCCAAGCGACAATGCGTTTCTCTACAATCTCTACACGCCGGAACTCAGCCTTTCCTATTCGCCCGATGTGTGGGGCCTCAACCGCCGCACGGTGGAATCGGCTACGGCGCAGGAAAAGGCAGTGCGATTTCAGTTGTTCGCGGCCTATGTGACTTTGACATCCAACGTGGTTGTGACAGCGATCCAGATCGCCTCAATCGACGACCAAATCGCGGCGACGCGCGAACTGGTGCAAGCCGACCAGAAGGTGCTGGACATCTTTCAGGAGCAGTTGAAGAAGGGCTATGCCAGCGGCGTCGATCTGGCCACGCAGCAATCGGCGCTGGCCAGCGCGCAGACCGCGCTGCCGCCCCTGCTCAAACAATCCGCGCAATTGCACGATCTCATGGCGACGCTCACGGGTCATTTCCCCAGTGAGGGCCCGCAGGCGGAGTTCACCTTCGCCAGCCTCACGCTTCCAACCGATCTGCCGCTCAGTGTGCCATCGACTCTTGTGGAACAGCGTCCGGATATCCGGCAGGCGGAAGAGAATCTGCATTCGGCCAGCGCGCAGATCGGCGTCGCCGTCGCCAACCGTTTGCCCAACATCACCATCACCGCCGCCGCCGGCAGCGAAGCATTGAATCTGGGCCAGTTGTTCGAGCCGGGTACCGGCTTCTGGAACATTGGCGCCAGCCTTGCCGCGCCAATCTTCCAGGGCGGCCAGCTTCTGCATCAGGAGCGCGAAGCGCGCGCGAACTACGAACAGGCAGCCGCACAATATAAGAGTACCGTGCTTTCCGCGTTCCAAAACGTCGCCGATACCTTGGCGGCGCTGGAACAGGATGCGGCGGCATTGAAAGCCGCCGCCGCCGCCGATGCCGCCGCCAAGCACGCGCTCGATCTGACCGAACGGCAAGTGCATGACGGCTATTCCAGTGGCGTCGATCTTTTCACCGCACAGCAAACCTACCAGACGGCGCATATCGGCCTCGTGCAGGCGCAGGCCGACCGTTACGCCGACACTGCCGCGCTGTTCCAGGCGCTGGGCGGCGGCTGGTGGCACCGAACCGACATCGCAGCCAGGAACGACAATGAGAACTGAGACATCATCATCGCCATCGCGCGTTCTTGCAGCGCTGTTTTGCGCGGCTTCCATCGCGCTGGTGTGCGCTTGTTCGCCGGACGACAGCAAGAAATCTGAAACGCCTACCAACGTCACGCTGACGGACGCGCAGTTGAAACACATCCGCATCTACACCGCGGCTGTGACGCAGTTCCACAAATCGGTCGATGTCGACGGCGTGGTGGACTTCGACAACGACCACGCCACCAGCGTGATCGCGCCGGTGTCCGGTCCGGTTTCGCGGCTTCTGGTGCAGCCCGGCGATCATGTGAGCAAAGGGCAACTGCTCGCCACGGTGGATTCGCCCGACTACGCCGCCGCCGTCGCTGCTTATCGCAAGGCGGTGGTCGCGGCGAACGCGGCGCGCAAGCTTGCGAACATGGACAAGGATCTGGCCGCGCATCAGAGCGTGGCGCAGAAAGAAGCCGATCAGGCAGAGAGCGACGCGGTCGGCGCGGAATCCGATCGCTATGCCGCGCTTCAGACACTGTATTCGCTGAACATCGATCCGCACACGCTGGCCGAGATCAAGAAGGGCCGCGCTATCGCGCATATCACCGGCGAGATTCGTTCGCCCATGGCGGGCACGGTTGTTGAGCGCCTCATCACGCCGGGCCAGTTGCTGCAGGCGGGAAGCACCGCCGCCTTTACCGTCGCCAATCTTTCGCGCGTGTGGGTGATGGCGCAGATCTTCGACACCGATGTGGGCGCTGTCAGCGTCGGCGACAGTGCGCGGATTTCCACAGGCACGGAAGGACAAACGATCCTGGGCCGCGTGGAAAATGTGTCGGCGGAAGTCGATCCGACAACACGCTCCGTCGCCGCGCGCGTCGCGGTGAACAATCCCGGCAACCTGCTCAAGAAGCAGATGTACGTGCATGTGAACATCCAGTCGCACGACACCAGCACCGGAATCCTTGTGCCGGTCTCCGCGATCCTGCGTGACGACGAGAACCTGCCCTTCGTCTATGTGCGCCAGCGCGATGGCGGCTTCGCGCGCCGTGCCGTAACGCTGGGTGGCCGCGTCGGCGACTCTTATGAAATCCCGGCCGGGCTTCATTCCGGCGACAAGATCGTGGTCGATGGCGCGATCTTCGTGCAATTCATGCAGGACCAATGAGCGAGCATCTGCCCCCTTCGGAGCCGGCGCCGCGCGCGGCCTCCATCATGAACACCATCGTCGCCACCTCGCTGCGCCAGCGGCTGATCGTGGCGTTCCTCACGGTCATCTTCGTCGTCGCGGGTGTCCGTTCGCTCGACCGCTTGCCGGTGGACGCCTATCCCGACCTGTCGCCGCCGATGGTGGAGATCATCACCCAATGGCCGGGCCATGCCACCGAAGAGGTGGAGCGCCTCATCACCGTGCCCATCGAATTGGAGATGAACGGCATCCCCAAGCTCGTCACCGTGCGTTCGGTGTCGCTCTATGGCCTGTCGGACGTCACGCTGACGTTTGAAGACGGCACCGACAATTATTTCGCACGCCAGGAAGCTTTCAACCGCCTGCCGGATCTGGAATTGCCCGATGGCGTGGCGCCCTCGGTGTCGCCGCTGTCATCGCCCTCCGGCCTGATCTACCGCTACGTGCTGCAAAGCACCGACCGTTCGCCGATGGAATTGAAGACCTTCGAGGACTGGACGGTCGAGCCGCAATACCGCGCGGTGCCCGGCGTTGCGGACGATTCCGGTTTCGGCGGCGGCTCGATGCAATATCAGGTGCTGCTCGATCCGGCGAAGATCGCGGGCGTGGGACTCACCGTCTCGCAGGTGGAAGCGGCGCTCGCCGCCAACAATTCCAACGCTGGCGGCGGCTTCTATTCGCAAGGCGGGCAGTTCTATTACGTGCGCGGGCAGGGCCGCCTCACCACCACGGACGATATCGGCAATGTCGTGCTGGCGGTGAACAACGGTATTCCGGTGCTGGTGAAGGATGTCGGCAAGGTCGTCATCGGCATCGCGCCGCGCCTGGGCGAGTTCGGCTTCGAAAAGCAGAACGACGCCGTGGAAGGCGTCATCCTCATGCGCACGGGCGAGAAGACGCAGGACGTCTTGACCCGTGTCGAGGCCAAGACGAAAGAACTCAACACCCAGATTTTGCCGAAGGACGTGAAGGTCGTGCCCTTCTACGACCGCAGCGATCTCATCGCGCTCACCACCAAGGTGGTGGAGGACAATCTTCTGCGCGGCATGCTGCTCGTCATCATCGTGCTGATCTTCTTCCTCTACGATTTTCGCGCCGGGCTTATCGTCGCGCTCACCATTCCGCTGGCGTTGCTCTTCGCCTTCATCTGTCTGGATTTGCAGAACGCCTCGGCCAATCTTCTGTCCATCGGCGCGGTGGATTTCGGAATCCTCGTGGATGGCGCGGTGTTCATGGTGGAGAACATCTACCGCCAGATCGCGCTGCGCGGAGACCGGCCGTTCAACGTCATCGACGTCATCCAGGAAGCCGCCGCCGAGGTGGACCGCCCGCTGTTCTATGCCGTGGCGGTGATTGTGGTCAGCTTCCTGCCTATCTATGTGCTCACCGGTCCCTCCGGCACGCTGTTCAAGCCGATGGCCGATACGATGGTGTTCGCGCTGATCGGCTCGCTCATCATCACACTGACACTGATGCCGGTCTTGTGCGCGTGGTTCATGCGCCATGGTGTAAAGGAACGCCGCAACCGCGCCTTCGAGGCGATCCGCGACTACTATACGAAAGGCCTGGACTACAGCCTGCAATATCCGTGGCGCGTGACGATCGCGTCGGGCGTCATTCTGGTGGCGTCGCTGTTGCTGGTGCCGTTCATCGGCGCGGAGTTCATGCCGCACATGGATGAAGGCGCGCTGTGGGTGCGCGCGACGATGCCCTACACCATTTCCTACGACGAAGCGGCGAAGATCGCGCCCAAGGTGCGCGACATTCTGAAAGAATTTCCGCAAGTCACCACCGTCACCTCCGAGCTTGGCCGCCCGGACGACGGCACGGACTCCACCGGCTTCTTCAATGTGGAGTTCTATGTCGGCCTCAAGCCCTATTCGACATGGACCGGCGCCACCAGCACCAAGCCCGAACTGATCGCGGCCATCGACAAGAAGCTCGCGCAATTCCCCGGCATCATCTTCAACTACACCCAGCCGGCGGAAGACGCGGTTGACGAGGCGGAGACGGGCCTCAAAAGCGCGCTCGCCGTGAAGATCTACGGCGCCAACCTCAACATCCTCCAGCAGAAGGCCAAGGCGATCAAGCGCACCTTGGAAAACGTGCGCGGCATCACCGACGTGACCCTGGTGAAGGAGCTGGGCCAGCCCAGCCTCTCCATCGACATCGACCGCGCGAAGATTGCGCGCTACGGCCTCAATGTGGCGGACGTGAACGGGCTGATCGAAGCCGCGGTGGGCGGCGACACCGCGACCTCCGTGGTGCAGGGCGAGAAGGAATTCGATCTCGTCGTGCGCCTGCAGCAGCAATATCGCGACAACGCGGAGGAAATCGGCAACATCCCGGTGCAGACGCCGGGCGGCCAGCAGGTCCCGCTCAAGGATCTGGCGAACATCCACGTCACCAATGGCGCGTCCTTCATCTATCGCGAGAACAATTCGCGCTATATCGGCGTGCAATTCTCCGTCGAAGGGCGCGACCTCGCCAACGCGGTGAGCGATGCGATCAACCAGGTGAAACGCGCCGTGACCTTGCCGCAAGGCTATCGCCTCGATTGGGGCGGCGAATACAAGGAATACACCGCCTCCAGCCATCAGCTTGCGATCATCCTGCCGCTGACGCTATTCCTGATCTTCCTGCTGCTGTTCGCGCTCTACAGCAATTTCAAATTCCCATTCATCACCGTGGCGGGCGTGATCCTGTCCGCGCCCATCGGCGGCTTCGTGGCGCTGTGGGCCACCGGCACGCCGTTCTCGGTGTCATCCGGCGTGGGCTTCCTCGCGCTGTTCGGCGTCTCGGTGCTGACGGCGGTGGTGTTCATCTCCTATGTGAACGAGCTTCGCCGCAACGGCATCGCCACCGCCGACGCGATCCGCGAAGGCGCGCTGGTGAAGCTGCGCCCGATCATGATGACCGCGCTGGTCGCCGCGCTCGGCCTTCTGCCCGCCGCGATGGCGACGGGCGTGGGCACCGACACGCAGAAGCCCTTCGCGCTCGTCATCGTCGCCGGCCTCATCACGCGCCTCGTCATCAGCGTCTATCTGATGCCCGCGCTCTACGCGCTGGTGGCGCGCCCGGACGACCGTCTGGAGGTGTGAGCGCAATCGCTGTTGATGCGCGCTAGGGAAGTTTGCGGCTTGGTGGGGCGGCGCTGCGCCTGCGGCTATTCGGTCCGCACTTTCTTGCGGGGTACCGTAGCACGGCGCGGTTTGGCCTCGGCTTTTGGCTTGGGCAGGAGGCGGAAGCGCGTCTGGCACCACGCAAAATCGACGCCCACGTCCAGCAACGCATCGGAACGGCCGCACGGACAGGCAAACTCCATGACAGCCACCACGCGATAGGTTTCGCCGGCCTGCAGTGGCACGGGCATGCCGGTCACATGGTTCGGCGCCGCGTTGACGCATAGAACCAGATCGCCGGGGCCAACTGCATCGCTCATACGCTTCATCCAACAATACGCGGACAGGTTAATCCTGGCGCCACGCAGGGGAAAGGCCCAACTCGTCCACCGGGGGCGCAAAAGTCCCTGTCCTTATATGGCCTTTATATATCCGGGCGACGCGCGATCTCTCGAATTGCTACGCCGGGCAGGCGATTTTGATGCTCTGCCAAGGAGAGCGTGATGCTCGACATCGCTTTTATTGTTTTGGGAGCCAGCTTCTTCGCTATCGCCGCGCTGTACGCGCGCGCCTGCGAGCGGCTGTGAGGCGATCATGACGCTCGATTATGTGCTCGGCGGCTTCGTAACGCTCTTCATCCTCGCCTATCTCGTCTACGCGCTGGTGCGCCCGGAGCGCTTCTAGGAAATCCCATGACCCTCAACGGCTGGATTCAGATCGCGCTCTACTGCGCGGTCATCATCGCGATCACCAAGCCTCTTGGCGGCTACCTGACGGCGGTGTTTGCCGGCGAGCGAACATTGCTGTCGCCGGCGTTGAGGTGGCTTGAGCGCGGGATCTATCGCGTCAGCGGTGTCGACCCGGATGAAGAGCAGCACTGGTTGACATACGCCTTTGCCATGCTCGCGTTCAGCATTGCCGGATTTGTCCTGCTTTATGCGATTCAGAGGCTCCAGGGTGTGCTGCCGTTCAATCCGCAGCACCTGGCCGGTATCGGGCCCGATTTATCGTTCAATACGTCGGTCAGTTTCGTGTCCAACACGAACTGGCAGTCTTACGCGCCCGAAAGCACGATGAGCTATCTCACCCAGATGGCGGGCTTGACGGTGCACAACTTCGTCTCCGCCGCCGCGGGCATTGCGCTGGCCGTCGCCTTCGTGCGCGGCTTCGCGCGCCGCTCATCCAAAACCGTCGGCAATTTCTGGGCCGACGTGGTTCGCTGCACGCTCTATATTCTGCTCCCCATCTCCATCGTCGTCGGTCTGTTCTTCGTCTGGCAGGGCATGCCGCAGAACCTGCACGCCTATGTCAGCGCGACGACGCTGGAAGGCGCGAAGCAGACGATTGCGCAAGGGGCGGTGGCTTCGCAGGAAGTCATCAAGATGCTGGGCACCAATGGCGGCGGCTTCTTCAACGCCAACTCCGCGCATCCCTACGAGAATCCGAACGCCATCACCAACCTGGTGCAGATGATCCTCATCTTCTCCATCGGCGCAGCACTGACCAACATGTTCGGCCGCATGGTGGGCGACGAGCGCCAGGGCTGGGCGATCTTCGCGGTGATGGGGCTGCTTTTTCTTGCCGGGACCGCGGCGATCTACGCCGCGGAAGCGCCCGGGAATCCCGCCTTCACGGCGCTTCATATCGACCAGGCGGCGAGCGCGCTTCAATCCGGCGGCAATATGGAAGGCAAGGAGGTCCGCTTCGGCATCGCCAACTCTTCGCTGTTCGCCAACATCACGACCGACGCCTCATGCGGCGCAGTCAATACGATGCATGACAGCCTGATGCCGCTGGCCGGCATGATTCCGCTCGTGAACATCATGCTGGGCGAGATCATCTTCGGCGGCGTGGGGTCGGGCCTCTACGGCATGCTGCTGTTCGCGATCATCGCGGTGTTCATCGCCGGGCTCATGGTCGGCCGCACGCCGGAATATCTCGGCAAGAAGATCGAGGCGAAGGAAGTGAAGATGGCGATCCTCGCCATTCTGATCCTGCCGCTGTCGATCCTGGGCTTCACCGCGCTTGCCGCCGTGACGAAGATGGGCCTTGCCGGACCGCTGAACGGCGGCCCGCATGGCTTCAGCGAAATCCTCTACGCTTATACCTCCGCCACCGGGAACAACGGCAGCGCCTTCGCCGGCATTTCCGCCAACACGCCTTTCTACAATTCCACGCTCGGGATCGCGATGCTGATCGGCCGCTTCCTGGTGATCGTGCCGATGCTGGCGGCGGCCGGATCGCTGGCGGGCAAGAAAATCGTCCCGCCATCCGAAGGCACGTTCCCCACTCATGGTGGGCTGTTCGTCGGCCTTCTGATCGGCGTGATCCTGATCGTGGGTGGGCTCACCTTTTTCCCGGCGCTCTCGCTTGGCCCCATCGTGGAGCATCTGGCGATGAACACCGGCCGTCTCTTCTGAGAAAGAAATGTCATGAGCAAGTCACGCGAAAGAGCATCGATCGCGAATAAGTCGGTCCTCGTACCGGCGATATGGGGCAGCATCCGCAAGCTGGACCCCCGCGCGATGGCGCGGAACCCGGTGATGTTCACAGTCGAAATCGTCGCGACTCTAACCACCATCCTGTTCGTCCGCGACCTGCTCGCCGGTGCGAGCGGAATCCTTTTCTCGTTCCAGATCAATCTGTGGCTCTGGTTCACCGTGCTGTTCGCGAACTTTGCAGAGGCGGTGGCCGAAGGCCGGGGCAAGGCGCAGGCGGAGTCCTTGCGCAAGTCCAAAGTCGATCTTGAAGCCAAGGTCGTGCCCGACAAGGGCATGAAGGTGTGGCGCAAGGTGCCCGCGGCGCAGCTGGCGCGGGGAGATCTGGTGCTGGTGGAAGCGGGGGAGTTCATCCCGTCGGACGGCGATATTGTGGAAGGCGTTGCCTCCGTCGATGAATCCGCCATCACTGGCGAAAGCGCGCCCGTGATCCGCGAATCTGGTGGTGACCGTTCCGCGGTGACGGGCGGTACGCGCGTGCTGTCGGACTGGATCGTGGTGCGGATCACGGCGACCAAGGGCAACACCTTCATGGACCGCATGATCGCGCTGGTGGAAGGCGCGGAGCGGCAGAAGACGCCGAACGAGATCGCCCTCAACATCCTGCTGGCCGGCATGACGCTGATCTTTGTCTTTGCCGTCGCCACGATCCCGAGCTTTGCGATCTATGCCGGCGGCAGCATGTCCGTTCTGGTGCTTGTCGCGCTGTTTGTGACCCTGATCCCCACCACGATCGGCGCGCTGCTTTCGGCAATCGGCATCGCGGGGATGGACCGGCTCGTGCGCTTCAATGTGCTTGCCATGTCCGGCCGCGCGGTGGAGGCGGCAGGCGACGTGGACACGCTGTTGCTCGACAAGACCGGCACCATCACGCTTGGGAACCGGCAGGCTGCGGAGTTCCTGCCGCTGCCGGGCGTGGACGAAAGCGAGCTTGCGGAAGCGGCACAGCTTTCCTCCCTCTCGGACGAAACACCGGAAGGCCGCTCCATCGTCGTGCTGGCGAAGGATAAATATGGCCTGCGCGCCCGCGAGATGGCGTCGCTGCAGGCGGTATTCGTGCCGTTCACGGCGCAAACGCGCATCAGCGGCATCGATCTGGACGGCTCCCATATACGCAAAGGCGCTGTCGATGCGGTGCTGAACTATGTGCGTGCGGCGAAGGGATATCCGCCCAAGACCGACGCGGCCGCGGCGGCGGTGGAAGCGCTTGGCGCCGAATCTGCGCGCAGTTTCCTCAATCTTGCGGAGCGCATTGCAAAATCCGGCGGTACGCCGCTGGCCGTGGCGAAAAACGACAGGCTGCTGGGCGTCATTCACCTGAAGGACATCGTGAAGGGCGGCATTCGCGAACGTTTCGCCGCCCTGCGAAAAATGGGCATCCGCACCGTGATGATCACCGGTGACAACCCGCTGACCGCGGCAGCCATCGCCGCGGAATCGGGCGTGGACTCATTCCTCGCGCAGGCGACACCGGAAACCAAGCTGGGCCTCATCCGCGAAGAGCAGGCCAAGGGCAAGCTTGTCGCCATGTGCGGAGATGGCACCAACGACGCCCCGGCGCTGGCGCAGGCCGATGTCGGCGTCGCCATGAACACCGGCACCATGGCCGCGCGCGAAGCCGGCAACATGGTGGACCTGGACAGCGATCCTACAAAGCTCATCGAGATCGTGGAGATCGGAAAGCAACTCTTGATGACGCGCGGCGCGCTGACGACGTTTTCCATCGCCAATGACGTGGCGAAATACTTTGCCATTTTGCCGGCGCTGTTCGTGGCGTTTTATCCGGCCCTTGGCGCGCTCAACATCATGCGGCTGCATTCGCCGGAAAGCGCGATCCTGTCGGCCATCATTTTCAACGCGCTCATTATCGTGGCGCTGATCCCGCTGGCGCTGCGGGGCGTGGCCTATCGCGCCGTCGGCGCCGCGCAGCTTCTGCGCCGCAATCTTCTCGTCTACGGGCTCGGCGGAATCGCCGTTCCCTTCATCGGCATCAAGCTGATCGACATGCTCGTCACCGCCATTCATCTCGCATAGGAGCGCTGCCATGCTTCGCCAAATCCGCCCCGCCATCATGATGATCGTGGTGCTCACGATCCTAACCGGCATCGTTTATCCCCTCGGCATGACGGGCATTGCACAATTCCTGTTTCCGCATCAGGCCAATGGCAGTCTGATCCAGCGGAACGGCCGGGTGATCGGATCCGAGCTCATCGGGCAGCAGTTTTCGACCGCAAGATATTTTCATGGACGGCCTTCGGCAGCCGGCAATGGCTATGACGCGGCCAATTCGTCGGGCTCCAACCTGGGGCCGACATCGAAAAAGTTGATCGAGCGAGTAAAGGCCGACGCCAGGGCGTTGCGGAAGGACAATCCGGGCGTGCCGGTCCCCGTCGATCTTGTGACGGCATCCGCCAGCGGACTGGACCCGGACATCACCCCGGCGGCTGCCTATTTCCAGGTGCCGCGCGTGGCAAAGGCACGCGGGCTCTCCCAAAGCGCCGTCCGCAAGCTCGTTAACGATCATGTCGAACAAAGAGTTCTTGGCGTTGTCGGCGAGCCGCACGTGAACGTTCTGAAACTGAACCTGGCGCTGGACGCCATGCAGCCCGGCTAACGGCGCGCTATAATAGGGAATGTCCGAAGAAGCCGCCCGTCCGTCGCCAGACGCCCTGCTGCAGCAAGCAGGCAGCGATGGACGCGGACGGCTCAAGATATTTCTCGGCGCGGCGCCGGGCGTCGGCAAGACCTATGAGATGCTTTCGCAGGCGCGCCAACGCCGCGTGGATGCGGGCGATGTCGTGATCGGCGTGGTGGAAACCCACGGTCGCGTCGAGACGGATGTTCTGACGAAGGGCTTTGAGACCGTTCCCAAGAAACGGATTCTCTACAAGGGTCATGTACTGCCGGAGATGGACCTGGACGCAATCCTCGTTCGCAAGCCGAAACTGGTGCTTGTGGATGAACTGGCGCATACCAATGCGCCGGGTAGCCGTCATCCGAAGCGCTACCAAGATGTGGAGGAAATCCTCGAAAGAGGCATCGACGTCTACACCACGCTGAATGTTCAGCACGTTGAAAGCCTGAACGATGTGGTGGCGCAGATTACCCGTGTGCGCGTGCGCGAGACGGTGCCGGATTCCATTCTCGACCGTGCCGACGACGTGGAACTGGTCGACCTGACGCCAGAAGATCTTTTGCAGCGGATGAAGGAGGGGAAGGTATATTTCCCCGACGCTGCCGAGCGTGCGGCGCAGAATTTCTTCGTTCCAGGTAACCTGACCGCATTGCGTGAACTTGCTCTGCGGCGCACGGCCCAGCGCGTGGACGCGCAGATGTTGAACTACATGCGTGCCCACGCCATCCAGGGGCCGTGGGAAGCGGGTGAGCGCGTGCTCGTGTGCGTCGATGAACGTCCGGGAAGCGCCGCATTGGTGCGTTATGCGCGACGGTTGGCTGACAAGCTTCGGGCCTCCTGGGCGGCCGTCTATGTGGAGACGTCACGCGCGAACGGTTTGAGCGAAGCCGAGCGCGATCGCGTTGCGGAATCGCTGCGGATTGCCGAACGGCTCGGCGGCGAAGCAGTGACGGTGCCCGCGACAAACGTAGCGGACGGCATTCTGGAGTATTCCCGCGCCAACAATATCACGCAGATCGTCGTATCGAAGTCGCAACGGTCATGGTGGTCGGAATTGCTTCGGCATTCGCCCGCACTCGACGTCATCCGGCGCGCGGGCGACATCGGTGTGCATGTGGTTCCCGACCAGCTCACCCGCGCGATGAAAGGCCCACAGGCGTCGAGCGTGTTCGGCGCCGCATCGTTCGATGCCAAGGCCTACGTCTCAAGCTTTGCGATGGTGGGCGTCGCGCTGCTACTGGGGCTCGCGCTGCGCGAGGTGCATGTCACCAATGTCGCGCTCGTGTTCCTGACCGCGGTTCTCGCAAGCAGCGTGATGTACGGGCTATGGCCGGCGCTTGCCGCATGCATCGTGAGCGCGCTGGCGTATAATTTCTTCTTTATCCCGCCTTACTACACCTTCACCATCGCCGACCCCGAAAATGTGGTGGCGCTGTTCTTCTTCGTCGTCGTGGCTGCGGTGGCGGGAAATCTGACAGCGCGGGTTCGCGCACAGGGCGTTGTCGCGCGCGAGCGGGCCAAGGCGACCGAAGATCTCTATCTCTTCGCCCGCAAGCTCGCCGGCGTGTTCACGCTGGACGACCTGTTGTGGGCGGCGGCCTATCAGTTTGCGCAGATGTTGAAGGCACGTGTCGTAATTCTTCTCCCCGAGGGCGAGAGCGTTTCAGTACGCGCGGGTTATCCGCCGGAAGACATGCTGGATGACGACGACGTGGCGGCGGCGAAATGGGTATGGGAGCACGGCGCACCGGCCGGACGCGGTGCGGATACCTTGCCGGGCGGCAAATGGTTGTTCCTGCCCATGCGCACAGGACGCGGCGTGGTCGGTGTCGTCGGCCTCGACAACGGGAAGCAGGGACCATTGCTGTCGCCGGACCAACGCCGTTTGTTCGATGCGTTGGCCGATCAGGCCGCACTGGCTATCGAGCGCATCAATCTCGCCGAGGACATCGATCGCAACCGCCTGAGCGCGGAGACGGAGCGGCTGCGTTCCGCACTTCTGACCTCGATCAGCCATGATTTGCGCACGCCGCTGGCATCCATTCTGGGCGCTGCGAGCAGCCTGAAAGCATACGAGGCGAGTCTGGATAAAGCCGCAAAGGCGGAGCTGTTGGGCTCTATTTTGGAGGAATCCGAGCGGCTCAATCGCTTTATCGCCAATCTGCTGGACATGACGCGGCTGGAGTCCGGCGCCATCGCGCCAAACCTCGAGCTCATCGATCTCTCCGACGTAGTGGGCAGCGCGCTCCATCGTGCCGGCAAGGTGTTGACCCAGCATGAGATTGCATTGTCGCTCGCGCAGGGGCTTCCCATGCTGCGGCTGGACCCGGTGCTTTTCGAGCAGGTGCTGTTCAATTTGCTGGACAACGCCGCGAAATATTCGCCCCCCGGATCGAAAGTCGAGATCAGGGCGGAACTGACTGGAAGCCGCGTGCGAGTGACTATCGCGGATAGCGGCGAAGGCATTCCACCGGACGACATCGAGCGGGTCTTCGACAAGTTCTACCGCGTTCAGGCGAGCGATCATAAGCGGGCAGGGACAGGACTCGGCCTTGCGATCGCGCGGGGGTTTGTCGAATCCATGGGCGGTACGCTGAACGCCGCCAATCGGGAGGGTGGGCGCGGCGCTGTCTTCACGATAACGCTGCCGGTGCCGGATCAGGGCGAGATGGGAGCGCGCGCCGCATGAACCCGCTATTGCGCGTGCTGGTCATCGACGACGAGCCACCGATCCGCCGCTTCTTGCGCACCAGCCTTTCGGCCCAGGGCTATTCGGTTCTCGAAGCCGAGAACGGGGAAACCGGCCTTGCCATGCTCCAGCGCAACGCTATCGACTTGGTGATCCTGGATCTTGGCTTGCCGGGCATGGATGGAATGACGGTCCTGTCCAGACTGAAGGAAACAGGATCCGCGGTGCCGGTGATCGTTCTTTCCAGTCGCGATGACGAAAAGGGCAAGGTGACCGCGCTCGACATGGGCGCGGACGATTACGTGACAAAGCCGTTCGGTATGGACGAATTGCTGGCGCGGATACGGGCAGCGGTTCGCCACCGTTTGCAGCAGGACGGCGAGAAGCCGGTATTCAAGAGCGGCGATCTCGCCGTCGATCTCGTCCGTCGCGTCGTAACGGTGCGAGGCGAGGAGGTGAAGCTTACGCCGCGCGAGTATGATCTTCTGCGCCTTCTCGTTGGGCATGCCGGCAAAGTGCTCACGCACAAATTCATTCTGCGTGAAGTATGGGGCAGCGAAACGGACATCCAATATCTGCGCATCTACATCCGAACCCTGCGCCAAAAGCTGGAGGCAAATCCCGAGCAGCCGGCGCTGATCCAGACGGAACAGGGTGTGGGATATCGCCTTAAGGCCGCAGACTCAGCTTGAATCGGCGTCGCTTTTCGCGATTCCGCGGCAGCGGATAGGTAGTCTTCGAACGCGATTTGACCTGAATTAGATCGCACAAGTTCTGGCGCATGTTGTCTCCAGTTCCAGTCGGCGAGTCACGTCGGCAGGGAGGCTTGGGTGTCTGACGCGAGCCGGGAAACGCAGCCGTTGCGACCATTGTTTTGCCCTGGTTCGTCCTGTTTAATCCGGAAGGCAGGTGCTGCTCGCCTTCCGGAAGAGGACAATGCCCGACTATACGAAATCCGCGGACGCCATCGCCAAGCTGACGGCGGAACAATATCGCGTCACCCAGCAAAGCGGCACAGAAGCGCCCGGCTCCGGGGAATATCTCGACAACAAGAAACCGGGCATCTACGTGGATGTCGTTTCGGGGGAGCCGCTTTTTGCATCGTCGGACAAATATGAGTCCGGGTGCGGCTGGCCGAGCTTCACCAAACCGATCGCGCCGGCCAACATCAGCGAACTGCGTGACACGACGCATGGCATGATCCGCACCGAAGTTCGATCGGCGCATGGCGACAGTCATCTGGGGCATGTGTTCGACGATGGCCCGGCGGATCGCAGCGGCCTGCGCTATTGCATCAATTCGGCTTCGCTGCGCTTCGTGCCCAAAGAGAAAATGGAAGAGGAAGGCTACGGCGCCTATCTCGATCAGGTGGAGGATATCTGATGAGCGAAGAACGCGCGGTACTTGCGGGCGGGTGCTTTTGGGGCATGCAGGATCTTATCCGCAAGATGGACGGCGTGATCTCGACACGCGTCGGCTATACCGGCGGCGATGTTCCGAACGCGACCTATCGCAACCACGGTACGCATGCGGAAGCCATCGAAATCGTCTTCGACCCGGCGAAGCTGAGCTATCGAAAACTCCTGGAATTCTTCTTCCAGATCCATGACCCCACGACCCGCAACCGCCAGGGCAACGATATCGGGATGAGCTATCGTTCCGCGATCTACTTCACCAGCGATGCGCAGAAGCGCACCGCCGAAGATACGATCGCAGACGTCAATGCTTCGGGACTATGGCCGGGAAAAGTGGTCACAGAGGTCGAGCCGGCCGGGCCTTTCTGGCAAGCCGAGCCCGAGCATCAGGACTATCTGGAGCGCTATCCGAATGGCTACACCTGCCACTTCCCGCGGCCAGACTGGAAGCTGCCGGTGCGTGCGAAGGCCGCGAGCTGATCTGCTTCGCCGGCGGCAGTCCGGCCGGCCGTTGAGCAGCCTCAACCCTTGCGCATATCCGTCGCGTAGGCCTTGCTGACGATTGCCGGTGACGGTGCGCGCCTTACGGACGTCTCGCGCCGGCCGCGCAGGGAGCGGCTGATCCCGAGAAGGGCCGCCATGTCGTTGTGCTGGTCCAGATGGGTGTCCACGCCGAACTGGATCCGGTCGCGAGACAGATGAAGACGTGTGCCAAACAGGCGGTCCCAAAAACTCAAGACGTCGCCATAGTTGCAGTCGGTGCCGGGCAGGCGCGCATGATGATGGGCTTGATGCATGTCCGGGGTGACGAAGATGTATTGCGCGAACGCGGCGACACGCTTGGGCAGTCCCAGCCGGCTGTGCTGTCCGACATTGGCGATCGTTTCAAAGGTCTGACGCAGTACCAGCAGCTCCAACGGCGCTCCGCAGAGAAATACCCACAGCGCCAGTACCGCCGTCCGGACGAACGTCTCAGCGGGATGTTCGCGAAAGGTGGTCGAGACATCCATGTCCCGATCGGAATGGTGCACAAGGTGTAGCCGCCACAACCAAGGGATCTGGTGCGCGGCGTAATGGTAAGCGTAGTCCAAAAAATCCATGACGAGAAACATCACACCGTATTTCACAATTGCGGTGTCGTGAAAGGGAAGTAGATAGAGCAAGCCGACGTGACTGGTCGTGCACCAATGCGACAGGGCCAGCACCAGGCTCATCATCGCCAATTGGACCGGAAGGGCGAGGAGCATGAATGTGGCGTTGAATCCCGTATGCCCCAGTTTTCGGAGGGTATGGCGGCCCGTCTGGCGCCATTCGAAAATCCAAAAGCCGCCGAGAATTGCCGCGTAGAATGCAACCTGAATAGCTGTGGCATGGTCGGAGAAGAACTGCAGCACACTATGCAAAAACATTGAGATGAAATCCTCGTGCGGCATATGCGAAGGGCGGTGGTCAGCCAGGGAAGGTGGTGAGTTTGCAACGATAGGGAATAAAGTCGTCGCCGCGAAACACGATCAGTGTCGCATCCGGGCGGGTATTGCGGGCAACGACCAGATTACCGGCGTGCGAGACATGTGCAAAGCACGCGCTTGCGGATAACTTGGCCTGCGGCTGCAAGGGTGTGCGCAAGACGATCCAGCCGTTTTCGTGCCGCAGGGCCTGCGGATGAAGCCCGACGGCAAAATTGCGGGGGTCGGGAGAGGTCACGATCAGCCGGTCATGGCCACCGAGAGCGGCATCGATTTTGGCCGCGTCTCGCCAATTCGACGTCAACACCAAACGGCGCGAAATGTCGCTGGGGGCGGACAGAGGCGCTGCTATCGCGCTCCAGCTGGCATTTTCCCAGGTGGGATCACCGTGCTTGAATATCCGCGGATATTCGGTGCCGAGCCATCCGCTTTGGAATTCCAGTGCCGCCGCAACCGTTGCCACGAACATAAAAGCCGATGCGATGAGCGCCGCACGGCGCGGCCAATCCGAAAAGCACGCGCGATCTGCCAGATATTTTCCGGCGAGCGGGAGCAGCAGGAGCCAGCCGGGCATTGCCCAATGCATCATCCCGTTGTCCGTAAACAGCGGAATGATCGTCAGAAGCAGTGCGATAGGCAGACCCAAGAATAGGACGAACAGCTCTTCGGGGGTCCGAGAAACGATGGATCTGCGCAAGCCGGCAACAAGCGGTATGGCGGCGCCGGGCAACAAGACAAGGAATTGAGCCAGAAGGAGCGACAAGAAGAGGCCTGCCGCAAAGTGATGCGGCACGGCACGACCTCCTTGAAACCGCAGCGATGCCCAGCCGGTCTCCGCATTCCACAAAATCACGGGCGAAAACACCACCAATGCCAATAAGGCGGCGAGCCAGGGGCCGGGAGACAGCAACAACCCTCTGCGGCGTGGAGATACCAGAAGGAAGGCAAGATAGCCCGCGAGGAAAACGAAGGCGTGATATTTCGATAACGCCGCCAGCCCCGCGAGGACACCCGCTGCCGCCCAGCCCCCAGTGCCGGGCGATCGGCCTTGTGCCGTGGGGACGAGCACATACGCCGTTGCCAACAAAAAAAAGTTGAGTGGGCCGTCGGGCAATATCCAGTTTCCCGAAGCCAGATCGAAAAAGATCGTCAGGTTAAGGGTCAACGCCGCCCATACGCCGGCCTGACCACCGAACATGCGCCGGGTGACGGCGAACATCAGCCAGGACGTTCCCGCGCCCAATGCGATGAAAGGAATGCGCGCCCAGGCATTGTATCCGAAGATCGTGACGGACAAATGCGCGAGCCAGAAATGCAGCGGCGGATGATCGAAATAGGACAGGCTCATGGCCCGGCCGCTTGCAATGGCATACGCCTCGTTCGTTCCCAGATCGACAAGCGGACAGATCGCAAGCTTCAATGCGGTGGAGACGGCGATGATCGCTATCGCGGCCATGCGCGCATCGCGCATCCACGCAATATCGTTTTCCGCCGGCAGGCGCGCCGATACCGTCGTGATGTTCACTTCTGCCGCCAGACCAGACGATTGGACATCGCAAAATTCCAGACGGCGCCGATCAACGCGCCGGCTGCCCCAGCCAGCCACCACACCGGCTTGACGCCATAGAGGGCAGTCGCCAATCCGATATTGGCGATAAAGCCGGTGGTTCCGATCAGGCAGAAGATTGCGGCGCCCCGCAGCGCAGCGAAGCCGCGCAACCGCATGTCGCGATAGGTCAGCAGATTGTTGATGGCGAAGTTGGCCGTCATCGCACAATAGGTCGCAAGGGCCTGGCTGCGTTCGAAGCCCGCCACATTGAGCATGGCGCGCAACACCGCGAAATGAACGAACAGGCCAAGCGTGCCGACAAATGCAAATGGCACAAAACGCGGCGCGATCAGACCGCCGCTGAGGCGCGACGCGATCAGGCCAAGGAACTCCAGTCCTGTACGAAGGCTGAACTTGCTTTCGCCGAACTGGCGGTTTCGAAATTCGTATGGCTCCTCGACCACATGCAAATCCGATTTCGCAGTGGCAAGAAGGTCAAGCAGGATCTTGAAACCCTCATGTGACAGTTGCGGTGCGAATGTCTCGAACGCGTCGCGGCGGATCATGAAGAATCCGCTCATGGGGTCGCTGACGCGAATTCCCAGAAGCTTCTGCGTAAGGCTGTTGGCGGTCCGGCTGAGCAGGCTGCGGTGCTTTGAAAAAGCAGATGCCGAGCCGCCTTCCACGTAGCGGGTGCCGATCACGATATCGCCTTCGCCATCCTGCAGACGCCGCAGCATGCGGGCGAGGAGCGTTTCATCGTGCTGCATGTCCCCGTCCATCACGGCGACATAAGGCGCGCTGGAGGACAGGATCCCGTCTATGCAGGCGCCCGCCAGGCCGCGACGGCCAACGCGCCGCAGACAGCGGATTCGTCTGTCGCTGAGCGAAAGCTGTTTGGCTAGGTCGTGGGTACCGTCCGGCGAGTTATCGTCGGCGAAGATCACTTCCCAGTCGATTCGTTGCAGGGCATTCTCAAGTTTGCGAATGAGTGGCAATAAATTTCCCGCTTCCTCGTAGGTCGGGACGACGACCGACAGAAGCGGTTGGGCGTAAGAGGACTGGTCGTAAGTTCGATTGTCCAGCACGTGCAGGGACATGGGCGCTCCACTGGGCGGCTGTTGCCGCGGGCAGAGGCAACCTGCCAGCCGCTACCTTGTGCGGTGCGGTCCACGAATATTGATTTTTTGTCGTTTACTGCGCGGTATCCTTGCATTTTATACCGGCCTGTATAGTCAGAATAATGTTCGCGTCTCGTGCGGGGTGAGCGCCGCGAACTGAGTGCAGGTTTTGCCGATGAAATTGCTCTTGGTTGAAGACGATGCGGAAGCCGCAGCCTTTGTTCTTCGAGGTTTTCGCGAGCGCGGATGTAGCATCGATCACGCACGAAACGGCCGCGAAGGGCTCTACTTCGCCACCGAACTCACCTACGACGTGATCATCGTGGATCGCATGCTTCCCGTGATGGACGGGCTTTCGATGGTTAAGGCTTTGCGGAGTGCCGATGTGTCGGCACCCGTCTTGTTTCTGACCACGATGAGCGGAATCGACGACCGGGTGGAAGGTCTGGATGCCGGCGGTGACGACTACCTCGTAAAGCCCTACGCATTTTCCGAGCTGGCGGCACGCGTGAATGCGCTGGCGCGCCGACCCCCGGCGTCGAAGGAAGTCACGGTGCTCAAGGTGGGCGATCTGGAAATGAATCTCCTGAAAAGAACGGTGGCGCGGGGCGGCGAGAACATCGAGCTCCAGCCGCGCGAGTTCCAGCTTCTGGAATATCTCATGCGGCGCGCCGAGCAGGTCGTAACCCGCACCATGCTGCTCGAAGGCGTCTGGGATTTTCATTTCGATCCTAGGACCAATATCGTTGAAACGCATATCAGCCGACTAAGGTCTAAAATCAATCAGGGGCGTGGGAACGATCTGATTCACACGATCCGCGGTTCGGGATATTGCCTGCGTGCGCCTGCCACGGCTTCTTAGAACGAGCAGTTTCCGGCTGGCAGCGCTATTCGCGCTGATCTTCGGTATTTCCACCTGCGCGGTGGGCGCCTTCGTCTATGTCAACGTCAAGGCGGCGCTCGACAGGCAGGAGCGCGCACGCATGCAATCCGACGCGCTGGCCCTCAAGGGCGAGTTCGATACTGGCGGCCTTGCCGATCTTCTTGCCGCCATACGCGAGCGCCAGCAGGACAAGCTTGCAGGCGGTCTCGACTATTCGCTGTTCCACGCCAATGGCCAGCGCATCATCGGACGCCTGCCAAAACAAAAGCTGCATGAAGGCTGGCATCATATGAGCGGCCCGCCGGACGGGGACGAGCCACCCGGCGAACTCGAAAGACTGCTTGTCTACAGCATAAGGCTTTCACCCGATCTGTGGCTTACGATTGGCGACGATGTCGGCTTGCTGCATCGTCTCGACAACACATTTTTGCAGATGTTCATCGTGGGGCTGGTATTTGCGCTTACGCTCGCAATCGGCGGCGGCATGGTGGTCAGCGCGGGATTTCTGCGCCGCATCGACGCTATCACGCGAACCGCCGAGGCGATCATCGAGGGCGATATCGGCCAGCGCATCGTGCTCAACGGATCCGGCGACGACCTGGACCGGCTGGCCGCATCATTGAACCGGATGCTGGACCGCATCGGCCAGCTTATGGACGCCTTGCGCAATGTCTCGACCGACGTGGCGCATGATCTTCGAACACCGCTCGGCCATCTCCGCCAGCAACTGGAAGAAGCCCACAACGCGCGCACTACCACGGAATATGCCGAAGCGGTCGACAAGGCCATCGCGAAGACCGATTCCATTCTCGAAACATTTACCGCGATCCTGCGCATCGCGCAGATCGAGTCCGGGAGCCGGAAGATGGGTTTCCGCCGCGTGGATTTCAGCGACGTTGTGACGAGCCTGGTGCAGAGTTACACGCCGACAGCCGAAGAACAGCACCGCCCGCTTATCGCCGATATCGCACCCGGCATAACCATCGATGGGGACAAGGAGCTGCTGGTCCAATTGATCGTCAACCTGCTGGACAACGCGCTTCGTCACACGCCCGCGGGAACGCCGATATCGGTCAGCCTGTCCGAACTTGCAGGCAAGGCGACCTTATCGATCGCCGACCGGGGGCCGGGCGTCCCGGAGAACGAGCGGGCGCGCATCCTGGAGCGATTCTACCGTTGCGAAACCAGCCGGACGACGCCTGGCAGTGGTTTGGGCCTGAGCCTTGTAAGCGCCGTGGCCGTTCTGCACCGCACGACGCTTCAGGTGTTGGACAACATGCCGGGTTTGAAATTCCGCATCGATTTCGCGCGCGCGCCGGGCTGAGGGGGCACATGAAAGGCGTTTTGAAAACCACCTTGTGGAGTTTTGCCGTTTTACTTGCGCTTTCCGGTTCGGCCTTTGCTGGACCGCCATATGCGACGGACGATCCTGTTCCGACGGATTATCGCAATTTCGAAGTATATTTGTACTCGGAGGGTACGCATACGGACGGCGACACGTCCGGGACCCTTGCGGGCGTAGAAGTCAATTACGGCGCCGCGCCCAATCTACAGCTCAGCGTCGCGTTGCCGTTCGCCTACGACAAGGGCGCCGGAAGAGGCACTTTGTTCGGCTATGGCGCGCTTGAACTGGGCGCGAAATACCGTTTCGTGCAGGAAGACAGCGATGGGTGGCGCCCGCAGGTCGGCTTTTTTCCCTCAGCGGAGGTTCCGATCGGCGACAGCGACCGGCCAGCGGGCATCGGCGGCGGACATGTGCGCTATTTCCTGCCGGTGTGGATGCAAAAGAGCTTCGGGTCGTGGAGCACGTTCGGCGGCGGGGGATACTGGATCAACCCCGGAGCCGGAGACCGAAACTACTGGTTCATGGGGTGGGCCCTGCAAAAGCAAATTACCTCGAACTTCTCGCTGGGGGTCGAGGTTTTTCACCAGACGAGAGACACATCGCCGGGAGAGGGAAGTACCGGGGTCAGCATCGGTGCTACCTACGACTTGAACGACCGGTGGCATCTGGTGGGTTCCGTGGGCACCGGCGTCCAGAACGCCCGCCAGACGGATGAGTCGACATATTTCTTCGCCATCGAATGGACGCCATCGCTCGACAATGGCGACTAGGACGCGCCGACCGGGTGTTGGCAGCTGCCGCATGCGGCGACAGACAGGATCGAGATGACGGATATTGAACCGATACCGCGCCCCAATGCGCTGCGCAGGCTCTATGCCTGGACGCTGGAACTGTCGGCCGGGCCGCATGCCTGGACGGCATTGGCTGCCGTGTCTTTCGCCGAGGCGTCGTTCTTTCCGATACCGCCGGACATCATGCTGTTGCCGATGATGCTGGCGGACCGCAAGCGCGCATTCTGGATCGCAGGCTGGTGCACGCTGTGGTCGGTTCTGGGTGGGTTGCTGGGCTACGCGATCGGCGCGTTTCTTTACGGCACGCTGGGACACTGGCTTATTTCCGTGTACGGACTATCCGGCGACATGAACCAGTTCCGCGCGCTCTATCGCGAATATGGCGCGCTGATCATCCTCATCAAGGGCGCGACGCCGATTCCCTTCAAGCTGGTGACCATCGCCAGCGGGTTCGCGGGCTACAATCTGGCGGCGTTCATCGGGCTGGCTGCCATCACGCGCGGTTTCCGCTTCGGGCTGCTCGCCGTCCTTCTCTACATCTTCGGGCCGCAGGTGCGCGTGTTCGTCGAGAAATATCTGGAGTGGGTGATGATCGGCGTGTTGGCGGTCATCATTCTCGGTTTTGTCGCGATCCGTTATTTGTAACGTCAGAGCGCGATGGCGCGCTTGAACGCAGTGCGCGCTTCCAGCCGCCGGTAATAGGCTTCGGTGTTCGGCTTGAAGCCGCCGCGCAGGCCCAGAGTCTCGGCGAGATAAAGCGCGTAGCCGACCGCGATATCTGCGATCGTAAAACGGCCGGCGCAGAGATATTCGCGGTCGGCGGTTGCCTGTTCGACGCTGCGCAGGCGCGCGAAGAACCATTGGGTATAATCATCCACCGCCTGCTTCAGCCGGCGCTCTTCCGGCTCAAGCTGCGAGTAGCGCAGCACGATGGTTTGGGGGAAGGTGAGGGTCGCGTCGCTGCGGTGCAGCCAGTTGAGATAGGCGCCATAGTCCTTGTCTGCCGGGGTGAGGCCGATATCGGTCGGACCGTAGCGATCCACCAGATACTGGCAGATGCCGGCGGACTCGGTGAGCGTGGCCTCGCCATCGACCAGCGTGGGCACGGTGCCCAAGGGATTGATGTCGAGATAACCCTCGCGGAGGAAGCGCGGCGGAAAGCGCATCGACTCCAGCTCGTAGGGGATACCCATTTCCTCGAGCGTCCATAGCGGCCGCACCGAGCGCGCGCCTTTGCAGTGATAGAGCTTGAGTGTCATGGGCGGCCCTCAGCGATAGGGGAATTTCGGCGCGCGCTTTTCCATGAACGCGGTGCGGCCTTCGCGAAAATCCGATTGACCGGCGCCATCGTTGGCGATGTCGGTCGTCTCGCGCCGTTCTTCCTTTGCGCCGGAAAGGATAAGGCGCACTATGTCTTTCGCGCCGCGGATGGACCATTGTGAATTGCCCGCGAGAAGCGAGCATTTGGCCGACACAACGTTTTCAAGCGCATCGGCAGCATGAACTTCGTCCACCAGTCCGATGGACTGCGCTTCTGACGCATCCATGATGCGGCCCGTGAACAGGATGTCCTTTGCCTTTGAAGGACCAACCGCATCCACCAGCCGTTTGGTGTCGCCGAAACTATAAACGATGCCGAGCTTGGCCGGGGTGATGCCGCATTTTGCCGTTGCCGCCGCGAGGCGCAGATCGCAGGCCAGCGCGATGGCCATGCCGCCGCCGATGCAGGTTCCCTCGATCATGGCGATGGCGGGCTTTGCCGCATCGGTGATGGCGCGTGCGCCGTCTTCCACCGCGGCGCGATACTGTGTGCTGCGTTCGCGCGAGGCATAGACCGTATCGAATTCGGAGATGTCCGCTCCGGCGGCGAAGTGGCCACCCGCGCCGCGGATGACGATGATCTTGGCATCGGGCAGGGCATCGGCGCGGCGCACTGCTTCGGCAAGGCCGATCCACATCGCCTCATTCAACGCGTTGCGCTTTTCCGGGCGGTTGAGGGTGATTGTCGCTACGTCATCGGCGCAGGCGAACTGGATGGGCGCGGTCATGGCGAATCCCGGAAGATGGCGTTTGCGCTATGCTATGAGGCGAACGCGATTGTGAGCAACCCGCGCGGGAGACGTATGTGAAACTCGAAGGCATCAAGGTTCTGGACCTGTCGCAATTCCTGCCGGGACCGCATCTCACCATGACCATGGCCGATCATGGCGCCAGCGTGATCATGGTCGAGCCGAAGAATGGCGTGGGAGAGCCTGTGCGCGCGATGGGATCGCGGATGCCGGACGGGACAGCGGTGTGGTTTCGCAACATCGCGCGCGGCAAGCACAGCGTGGCGCTCGACCTGAAGAATGCCGATGACAAGGGGACCTTTCTGAAACTGGCCGCCGAAGCGGACGTGATCGTGGAGGCGTTCCGGCCCGGCGTGGTGAAACGGCTTGGGATCGACTACGACGTGGTGGCCGCGCGCAATCCGCGCGTTGTCTACTGTTCGATCAGCGCCTTCGGGCAGGACGGGCCGTGGCGCGACAAGCCTTCGCATGATCTTGGTGTACAGGCGCTCGCGGGCACGCTGGATCTGTCGCGCAGCCTTGCCGACAACACGCCGAACATGCCCAACCTTGTCGCCGCCGACATGGCGTCGTCGTTGACGGCCCTGTCCGCGATCCTGATGGCGCTGCTCGCGCGGGAAAAAACGGCCAAGGGCGATTACATCGATATCGCAATGTATGACAGCCTGCTGGCGTGGACCCCCAACATCACTGGCGCGGTGTTCGCGGAACACAAGGCGCCGGTGCCGCACGACATGCGCAACTATGGCGGACAGGCGATGAATCGCATCTACGAGACGAAGGACGGTCAGTTCATCGTGCTTGCCGGCTCCGAAGCGAAGTTCTCCGAGAACCTTTTGCGCGCGCTTGGACGGCTGGATTTTCTGGATATCGCCAAGGGCGAACCGGGGTCGGCACAGGCGCCGCTGATCGCCTATTTCACCCAGACTTTCAAACAGAAGACGCGCGCGGAATGGGAGGCATTTCTGGAGCCTGTCGATCTTTGCTGGGCGCCAGTGCGCTCACTGAAAGACGCGTTCGGCGACGCCAATTCCGCCGCGCGGCACATGACGTTGACGGATGAGCAGGGCAACACACATATCGGCCCGGCGATCAAATTCCGCAACGATCCCGCCAGGCCAGATTTTTGTCTGCCGGGCTATGGCGAATTCAACGCGGCTGCAGCCCAAGAAGGTTTCAAGGCGGCCCGCTAGCGCGCGGTGCTGGTGCCGGTTTCGCCGCGCGCGGCTTGGTCCAGCGCACGAACGGGATCGCTGCGCAACGGCCGAATCTCGCCGGCCTGCATCGGCTCGGAGAATTCCGTACGCAGCCGCGGCAGGGATTGTGGATAGTGCTCCTGCAGGAACGCCAGCATCTTCTCGCGGATTTCGCACCGAATATCCCAGGCCTTCGAAGCGCTGCCGGCGGAGGCGAGGGCGCGGACTTCGATGGTGCGCTCTGTCGTTTCGGTGACCTGCAGGCTCACGACCTTCCCATCCCAAATCTTCGACGCCTTGACGATCTCTTCCAGCTTGTCGCGCAGCGCCTGAACGGGCGTGCGATAATCCAGATGGAAATAGACGCTGCCGATCAGGGTTGAGGATGTGCGGGTCCAGTTCTGGAACGGGTTCTCGAGGAAATATCCCAGCGGCACGACCATGCGGCGCCAGTCCCACAGGCGGATGACGACATAGGTCGACGTGAACTCCTCCACCCAGCCGAACTCGCCCTGGATGATGACGACGTCGTCGATGCGGATAGGTTGCGTGATGGCAAGTTGCACGCCGGCGATGAGATTTCCGAGCAGCGGTTTGGCGGCGAGGCCCAATGCGATGCCGGCGACACCAGCGGATGCGAAGATGCTGACGCCATACTCTCGAACGGCGTCGAAGGTCATCAGCGCGAAGCCTAGTGTCAGAAATCCGATCACGACGCTGGCGGTGCGCTTGAGAACGCGCATCTGCGTGACCGCCTTGCGCGCCAGCAGATTGTCTTCTGTGTCGATCTGGAACTGGCTCATATAGCGATCGGCCGCGATATTGCTTGCGACAATCGCGATCCAGCCCAGGAGTATGACGAAGGCCGCGATCAGAACGTGATGCAGTGTGAGAGACGTTGTTGCGCCGAATGGTAATGCCGGCACCACCACTGCGACCGCGAAAAGCACCAGCGCAAAGCGCACAAGCGACTCCGCATGCTGTAGAATCTGATGCAGAAGCGGATGGCGCACCTGCAGGAAGCGGCGAACGACCGCGCGCAGGACGCGAAACACCAGCAGAGCCAAGAGCGCCGTCAGGACGATGACGGCAACGCCAATCAACCAGCCCGGCGCATAGCTGGTCAGCCTGTTAAAGTCGGGGAGGGTCATTCGTCACCTTTCACCCCCGCTTTTTGGATCCGGACAATGCGTTCAGGAACGTCTCGCAATAGGAGGTCGCGGTCAGACGCAGCACCTGTTCGAACAGGCGCGCATAGCGCAGCCGGCGTTCCGGCAGTGGCATGACGAGCGCCGCGTGCATGGCCTCGGCTATCTCGTCCGGGTCGTTCGGGTTGACGATCAGCGCATCTTCGAAATAGCTCGCGGCACCGGCAAATCGCGACAGCACCAGCACGCCCGGATCTTCAGGATTCTGCGCGGCGATGTATTCGTGAGCAACCAAATTCATGCCGTCGCGCAACGGCGTGACGATGCCGACGCGCGAGACGCGGTGAAAGCCCGCAAGCGTGGAACGCGCGACGCCCTGACTCATATAGCGCAACGGCACCCAGTCGAATGTGCCGTGCCGCCCATTGATGTCGCCCGCCATTCGGTTGAGCACTGGGCGGAGCGATGCATACTCGCTGACGTCTTCGCGCGACGGCACCGCGACCTGCAGATAGCTGACCTTCTCGCTATGCTCGGGAAAGCGCTCGAGCAGCCGGTTGAAGGCTTCGAAGCGGTTCGGAAGCCCCTTGGAATAATCCAGCCGGTCGACACCAATCATGAGATCCCGGCCGGCGAGGCTTTCGGTAAGGCGCTTGTTGTTCTTGCTGGTGGCGGACCGCATGGCCTGGCGCGAAAACGCGAGGCCATCGATGCCCACCGGGGCGACGACGCTTTGCACCGGGCGTCCCGGCACCTGGATAACGCCATCCTCCGTGATTTCGTGGCCGAGGGATTGGCGAACGGTATCGAGGAAATCGTTGCGGTGCTCCTCGGTCTGGAATCCGACGACGTCGTATTCGCACAAGTCCCGGAGAAGTAGGTCGCCCTGCGGTAACGCGCTGAATACGCTGTGCGGCACGAACGGGATGTGAAGATAGAAACCGATGCGGCTCCTTACGCCCCTTCGGCGCAGCATGCCGCCAAGCGGTATCAGGTGATAGTCATGGACCCAGATAAGATCGTCCGTCCGCAGCAGCGGGTGGAGTTTTTCAGCATAGAGCCGGTTGACCGCACGGTAGCCCTCAAGGTCCTCGCGGCGAAATTCCATCAGTCCCAGACGGAAATGCAGCAGCGGCCATAACGAGCTGTTCGCATAGCCGACATAGAACTTTTGATAGTCGTCTTCGGACAGATCTATCGTCGCGTAGTCGACACCGCTGTCGCTTGTCGTCTGAAGGCGACCGCCCTTGGCCGTCGTTTTGCCGCTCCAACCGAACCACAGGCCAACCGAATCCATCACGTCCTGCAGCACGACGGCGAGGCCGCCGGCGCGCTGGCCCTGCCCGGGCAGCGGAACGCGATTGGAGACGATTACGAGGCGTGCCATAGGCCTTGTTCCCATGTTCGACTGAGCCGATAGGCCGACAGGATGAGACCGACCAGCGAATAGGCTTGCGGAAAATTGCCCCACAATTCGCCGGTATGCGGATGCAGGTCTTCGGACAGAAGGCCGGCGGCATTGCGATGTGAAAGCAAATTCTCATACAGCGCGCGGGCCTCATCCACGCGACCGACGGCGGCGAGAGAGTCGATGTACCAGAAGGTGCAGATGATGAACGACGTTTCCGGCAGGCCGAAATCGTCCGGTTCGTCATAGCGCAGCAAGAAGCCGTTGCGCAGGAGGCGCTTCTCGATCATCGCGAGCGTCTTGAGGAAACGTTCGTCCTTTGCCGGCAGGAGGCCGAGTTGCGGCAGCAAAAGCGTGGACGCATCAACGATGTCTTCGCCGAATGCGCCGGAGATCCAGCCGTCCTTCGTGATGCCTTCTTTGAGGATGACATCGCGCAGCCGCGACGCGTCCTTCTTCCACTCAGCTGCGTCCTTGTCTTCACCGACGCGTTGCGCGATCAGTCCCATGCGGTGCGCAGCGGCCCAGCACATGGCGACGGAATAGGTGTGCACGCGGCTGCGGCCGCGGAATTCCCAAACGCCGGAGTCCGGATCGAGCGCCACTTTCACGGCTTCGTGCCCGACAGGCTTGAGACGCTTGTAAAGATCAAGGCCGCCCGCGAAATCGACACGCTCGTCCCAAAAAAGTTGCGCGGCCGACAGGATCACGGAGCCGTAGACATCCGTCTGCTTTTGCGATGCTGCCGCGTTGCCCACACGCACCGGCCCCATGCCGCGGAAGCCGGCGAGCGCATCGGCTTGGACCTCGTCGAGCTCGGTGCTCGTCACGATGGGATATAGCGGGTTGAGTTCCGCGTTTTCGCCCAGAACGGTGTTCACCATGAAGCGAACGAAATGCTCCATGGTACGAGTGACACCGAGCTGGTTGAGCGCGTTCACAGTGAAGAAGGCGTCGCGGAGCCAGCAATAGCGATAATCCCAGTTGCGCGCTGTGTTGGGCGCTTCGGGGATAGATGTCGTGAGGGCCGCAACGATTGCGCCGGTTTCCTCGTAGCTGCACAGCTTCAGCGTGATGGCGGCGCGGATCACGGCCTTCTGCCACTCAAACGGGATGGCCAGCTTGCGCGACCACTCCCGCCAATAGCCGATGGTTTCGCTCAGAAAGTGCTTTGCCAAGCTGTCGGGATTTTGCTGCAGGCTTTCGTCGGTGCCGATGAACAGGTTCACCGGCTTGTCGACGAGAAAGGCGGCCTCGTCGTGAATAAAGGTCGGACCGAGGTCCGATGTAACACGCAGCACGCGCTCATCACCGATGAAACGGATGTGATTGCTGCCGAAGCTGACGCGCGGTTTTGTCTTGCCGTAGTCGAATGTCGGCCGGATGCGGACCTTGATGCGCGGTTGGCCGGTAACCGGTTCGATCCGGCGCACCAGACTGGGCGGCCGGAAGTTGCGTTCGAACAGGAGAAAGCGCGGCGCAAAGTCCAGAACGCGCAGGGTTTCTCCTGCCTTGGTCTCATAGATCGTCTCGAGCACAGCCGTGTTCTGGATATAGGATTGATGAATCGTCGCGAGATCTTCCACGACGATGTCCATGAACCCGGTTTCGGGACTGTCGCCATTGACCAACGCGTTGAAGACCGGATCGCCATCGAGCCTGGGAAAACAGAACCACCTGTGGACGCCTTTGGCATCCACAAGGCTGGAAATGGCGCAATTGCCGATAGGGGAAAGGTCGAGCTGGGCCATGCGAGGTCAATCCGCTCCGTTGCGAAACTGCTCAAGCCACGCGCGCACGGCCGCGGGCCGTCCGTCGAAGGCTATGCCGACATCGAGCGCGATGCCGCCTTTTTCTTTGGCGGCGTGAAAACCGTCGTGATCGGTGACATCGTCGCCGACAAAGACGGGCGTCCGACCCCGGAAGGGAGTGTGCGCCATCAGGCTTCTGACCACCGCAGCCTTTGTGAGCGCGCGGTGGCGAATTTCGAACGCCTTCTTGGCGGGCAGCACTTCGAAGGATTCAGCGTCCCTGGCGACGAGACCGGTCACGAGATCTTGTATCTCCGGTTTGCGATCGGGTGCAGCGCGATAGTGCACCACGATGCCGTGGGGCTTGTCTTCGACCACAACGCCGGACCATTGCTTCACGGCATGATGAAGCAGCGTGCGCCATTCCGGCGGCACGGCGAGAGACGCACTTGCTGACTCCATGCGCCCACCCGGCATGCGCAGGGACGCGCCATGGCCCGCGCCGCCCGGAAGCCGGAGCGGTGCAAAGAGCTTGTCGATCTGGGAAAACGGACGGCCACTAACAATGGCGAGCGCGCCATCGAGCCACGCGCTGGCCTGTGTCAGCGTGGCGATCAACGTCGGTGGTACCTGCACCTGTTCCGGCGTGGGAGCGATCTCCAGCAACGTGCCGTCGATATCGAGAAAAAGTGCCCAACCGGGATCGGGTGCCGGCGCGCGCACCTCGGAAATGTCAGACTTCAAATACGCCATGCCCTTGGATGACCATGCAACCAGCATGGCGTCAACCCTTGATATCACCCGACTAATACGGCAACCGCCGCAGTTGCGTTCCACATATCTCGCGCATGCGAAGACGCGCGCGTTTTCGTCGCGCGATGGAACCAAACACACGCAAATACGTTTGCGTCTATCGATCTGCGGTCCGTGCCGCCAGCGACATAGCAATCAAAGACATGCCGCCGAATAGAAGATCGACACCCACGATAATACCGATCGCCCAAGCTGCCGAAGCGGGCAGGCCGACGAAGATGACCGCCGCAAGCAGAAGATCGATCAGGCCATTTGTCAAAAGCCATACCCAACGACCGTGAAGCGCGCGGCGATATTCGAGCGCAAGCAGAATGGTAAGTATGCCGTCGGCGAAGAGGAACGCCGTCAGGACCACGGTCAGGGAGAGCACGCCGCCGCCCGGCCAGCCGAAAAGCAGCGCGCCGGCAATGATCGCAACGAGAGACGAGAGTATCGACCACCAGAAACCTGGCGCGTGCCGTCCGATCAACGTCGTGACGAAGCCGACGACGCCGCCTATGAACAGCAGCCACCCGAAAAATATCGCCACGAAGAGGCTGGCCAGCGGCGGTAACAGGATGGCGGCGATCCCAAGTAGCGAAAGGATGATGCCTTCGACCAGAAACAGCCGCCAATGACGCTCGAACGTGTGCTCCGCCCGGAGCGGGATGCCGGTATCCGACAAGAGATTCTCCCTGCGCCTGCCGCGTCGTAAAGATCATAAACGTCTTGCGGCAGGTATGCGATTCCAATTCGGTGTCACGAATCTGCTAAAGACGACGGAGGAAAACGGGGAGCGGCTGGAGCGTTGCGCTGGCCGGCCGGTCAGACGTGGAAGACCTGTACGCCGGCGCGGAAAGCGCCGAAGAACGAGAACTGCTCTACGAAGGCTTCGTAGCCCGGAATCTGCCCCGGAATTTTGCCGGGCACTTCATGCATGGCACGCTCGGCATGACGGGCTTCCGGCTGGTGAACGCACCCACATTCGTTCCAGCCTATCTGCACATGCTGTCCGGTTCGGACGTGCTGACGGGACTGGGCCTGGCGCTGCAACAATTCGGCAGCACGATTTCGCCGATCGCCGGAGCTACGGCGATCGAGCATCGCAAATACGTGCTGCCGGTCACCATGATTCTGGGCACGCTCATGCGCGTGCAGATCCTGTTCCTGGCATTGGCAGGATGGTTGTTGAGCGGTCAGCCGCTACTCATCGCGTCCATGGTGTTCCTGTTCCTGCTCGGGCTGTTTTCCGGTTGGCAGGGCGTGGCGTTTCAATACCTGCTCGCCAAGGTGATCCCGATTTCGCGCCGCGGGCGGCTGCAGGGCTGGCGCAACATGGCCGGCGGCCTGATCGCCGCGCTACTGTCCTACTTCGCCGGGCGCTACTTCGTGGGACCGAACCTCTGGCACAATGGCTATGGCGTTACGTTCCTTACGGCTTTTGTTCTCACCAGCCTGGGTCTTCTTGCAATTCGAGTGCTGATGAAAGAGCCGGAGCTGCCCACCTTGCGGACGCGCATGCGGACGATGGACCGCTTGCGGGAATTTCCCGGGATTCTGCGCAGGGAAAAAGCGTTCCGCGACTTCATGATCGCGCGCACGCTTGCGATCTCCGGCCGTGTCGCATCGCCATTTTACATCATCTATGCGGCGCACACGATTCCGATGAGCGGAAAGACGATCGGCCTTCTGTCATTCGCCTATCTCATCGCCGATACCGTTACAAATCTTGGTTGGGGCCATCTGGCGGACCGCAACGGATTTCGCTCAAGCTTCGTGGGCGCATTGATCCTGTGGGTTGCCGCCACCGGGCTCTTGATGGGCGCACACAACGTGCCGCTGTTCTTCATTGCGTTCTTCGGCCTCGGCGCCGCCAACTCCGGCTACCAGATGAGCGCGCAGAACATCGTGTTCGAGTTCGGGCATCGTGACGAGATGGCGATGCGCCTTGCGCTGTCGAACACCGCCGAAAGCGCCATGGCAGCACTGGGCCCGCTGGCTGGCGGACTGATTGCCGCCGCAGCCGGGTATTACGCGGTCTTCGGCGTTTCCATGTTCTTTTTGGCTTCAGGTTTGGTGTTGATGCTCACGCGGGTCGAGGAGCCGCGCAAACGCCGCGCGGCATAACCGTCAAGCCAGCACGTCCTGCTGATCAGGGTGCCTGCGGAACCACGCGACTGCATAGGGGCAGGTGGGGCGAATCTTAAAATGCTTTTCCCGGGCCATGGCCGCGATGCCTTCCATCAGGCGTCCTGCCGTTCCCTTGCCGCGCAGGGCCATGGCGGCCTCAACATGAGGAATAGTGAGCGTGTCGCCTGCGCGCCGGTAGGTAGCGAAGGCCAGGGCGCCTTGCTCTTCCAGTTCGAAGCGGTTGCTCGCAGTGTTGTCGCGGACGATGTTTTCCATGCTGAGTACCGGTAACCTGAAGGCCGCCTGGATCGTTGTCTACTTCGACAGAACGCGCAACCTGAGGATTCGATCATGCCGGTTATTGCGATTACGGGCGGTGGGCAGGGTATCGGTCGCGGCATCGCCTATCACTTTGCCCGCAAGGGATATGCGGTTTCGATCACTGATTCCGACGGCGCCGCTGGCCGCGAAGCATTGGAGGCTGTTCGCGAGGAGGGCGTGAAAGGCATGTTTCTGGCCGGCGACGTCTCGAAGCCGCAGCATGTCGCGCGCTGGCTCGCCCAAACGGCGAAGACGCTCGGCTGCCCGGACGTACTGATCAACAACGCCGGTATCATGGTTCGCAAGGATTTTCTGAAGCTCTCCGTCGCAGAATTCGACAAGGTCATTGCCGTCAATCTGCGCGGCACATTCCTGTGCTCGCAGGTCGTTGCAAGACACATGGTCAAGCGCGGACAGGGCGGCGCGATCATAAACCTGGCGTCGACTCGGGCGTTCATGTCCGAGCCCAACACCGAAGGGTACACCGCCTCAAAGGGCGGAATCTTCGCGCTGACGCATGGTATGGCGATCAGCCTGGCGCCTTATCGCATTCGGGTGAACTCGATCGCGCCCGGATGGATAGAGGTCGGCGACTGGAAGAAGACGTCCCAAGCCAGGAAGCCGCATCATACGAAGGCCGACAACGAACAGCATCCGGTGGGCCGCGTCGGTGTGCCGGAGGATGTCGCGAAAGCGTGCCAGTATCTCGCGGAAGATGCGGGCTTCGTGACCGGCCAGAACATCGTCGTGGACGGTGGCATGACGGTGAAGATGATCTACGCCGACTAGACTACAGCTTCACCATCAACTTGCCCTTGTTCCGGCCGGCGAACATCCCGGCGAGCGCGGCGGGCATCTTTTCGAAGCCTTCGACCACATCGACCGGTGCTTTCAGCTTGCCCTGCTCGACAAGCCGGGCCAGCGCGGCCTCCGCTTGCGCCTTGCGATTGTAAAAATCCATAACCACGAAGCCTTCCATGCGGATGCGTTTGGTCACCAGAAAGCCCGGGACACCCATGGGTCCCGGCGAAGGTGCGGTCGTGTTGTATTGCGATACGGCGCCGCAGCAGACGACGCGGCCAAATAGATTCATGCGGCGCAAAGCCGAGGCGAGAATATCGCCGCCCGTGTTGTCGAAATAAACGTCCACGCCATCTGGGCAATGCTGCTTGATGGACTTGTCGAGATTGTCTTTCGTGTAGTCCACGCAGGCATCGAAGCCGAGTTCATCCACTACCCATTTCACCTTGTCGCCCCGCGTGGTCCCGACAACGCGGCAGCCGGCGATCTTGGCAAGTTGTCCCGCGATCGAGCCCACTGCGCCAGCGGCCCCAGACACCAGGACCGTTTCACCGGGACGCGGATGCCCGACGTCGTGCAGACCGAAATAGGCGGTCAATCCCGTTATGCCGAGAACGCCGAGGATGTGTTCGGGCCTGTGCTTCTTGTCATGCTTCGTCAGCGTCCGCGCGGGCGCGGCGGAAAACTCCTGCCATCCGAATTCGCCGCTTACCAGATCGCCGGGTGCGAATTTATCGGTGTTGGATTTCACCACTTCGCCCAACCCCCAGCCGGCCATGACGTCGCCGGGGTTGAGCTGCGCGCGATAGGTTGCGCCTTGCATCCAGGCGCGGCTGGCCGGATCAAGCGAAAGATAGGTGGAGCGCACCAGCACTTCGCCATCGCCTGGCTCCGGCATCGGTGCGCTATTGAGATCGAAGTTTTCCGGCCCGACTTCAGCGTTCGGCTTGCGGGCGTAAATCCACTGACGGTTGGCCATGTCGTATCCTCCATGCGCGAGCCGCAGATTGACTTTATTTGCCGGGGATTTCTAATCCTCTCTCAGCCGTGGAGGGCGAAATGGTGTCGATTTCGCGCGCGTGGAGCGCGGCAGTTCTTCTTTTTGTAAGCATTTTGGCATTTCCGGCTTTTGCCGCGGATCGCACGGTGGTCGTGGTGCTGTTCGATGGGTTTTCGCCTGCAATGATTGATGCGTCCCAGCCGACGCCGCATTTCAATGAAATCAGGCGAGAGGGTTCCTGGTCGCGCCATCTGGTACCGGTATTCCCGTCGCTGTCTCTGGCAAACCATACCAGCTTTGCCACAGGCTGCTGGCCTGCGCATGACGGGATCATTTCCAATACCTTTATCGACCCGAATATGGGCGTGTTCGGACTGCATTCAAAACCGCAGGACGATGACGCGGACTGGCATACCGGCTGCCAGTCGATGTGGACGGCCGCCAAGGCGCAGGGCGTGAGCAGTGCCGTTTACAACTGGGCAGGCCGATGGTCGGGCAAGCGCGGAATGCTGGCCTCTTTCGCAAATCCGATCGTGCCCTGGAAGATGCGGCCCAACGATGATTGGGTGATAAAGCAGGGTATAAAGGAACTGCGCGACAACGGGCCCAATCATCCGCGATTGATCGCGTTGTACATGTCGGGCCCCGATGACGCCGCGCATTATCACGGTGTTCGTTCGCCCCAGACCGTCGCGGCGGTGCGAAAGGCCGACGCCTATGTCGGGCAACTGATGGATGCCATTCGTGCCCTCCCGCCCGGCCGCGAGGCGACGCTCATCGTCGGCACGGACCACGGCATGATCGACGTCGGCCCGATGGTGAACATGACGCGCCTGATGAACATGTATGACATCAATGGCCGTGTCGCGGCGGATGGCGCGACGGCTTTTCTATATCTCGACAAGGGTGAAAGCGCGGACCGCGTGATGAAGGCCTTGGCGAAATACAAATATGCTTTCGACGTTTACAAGAAGGGCCAATTCCCATCCTTTGCCCATCTGGGAACGGGGCCGCGCGTCGGGGACGTGCTGGTGCTGGCGCATCCGCCATACTGGGTGGTTGATGATACGGTGTTTCCGTCCTGGTCGTTCGCGCTGGGCATCAATCATTTCTGGCCGCCGATCTTCACGCCCTTCACGGGTGGCCTCAAGGCGACGCATGGCTACGATCCGAACATCGTTCAGATGCACGGCATCTTCTATGCCTGGGGTTCGGGCATTGCGAAGGGACACGAGGTCAAGCGCGTGAACATGGTGGACATCCATCCTACAGTGATGGCGCTGCTGGGCCTGAAACCGGGTAAGCCCGTGGATGGAAAAATCGCAACAGATGTGTTGGCTGTAAAATAATCCCGACTACGCGCTTTCTCCTGTAACAGACCAAGCGCGCGGGGCGTATTGTCCAATGAACATGCGCCTGGGCGGACGCCCACGCGAGGGCGATCTTTCGCACTTGCGAGAAGCGCAATCGGGAGGTTCTCATGTCTCGTATTTTTCTCGCTACAACGGCAGCGGTGATGCTGATGTCCGGTCAAGCCATTGCGCAGGGCGAGTCCATGTCCGGCGGCAATAGCATGACAAGCACCAACGCCATGTCGAACGCCAATGCCATGACGGGGCATAACGCCATGGCCGATCACGGTTGCGCAAAGGATACCTCCAACGCGATGTCGGGGGGCATGATGTCGGGCAATACGATGTCCAGTTCGAACGCGATGTCCGATAACCATGCGATGACCGCAAAGCCGAACAATTGCGACAAGCCGGCAAACACCATGACCGGGCCGAATGACGGAACAGGCCATTAGCCGGGGAGATTGAATTGGGGATAGCCCCAGCGCGAAAGCGTGCGGGCTATTTCGTTTTGGATGGCTCGCGGTTCATCCACGGCAGCATCAGGCCGATCGGGATGATCCAGAGAAGTCCGGCAACGGCGTAGTAGAGAAATGCCGTCAGCCCATTCGCGTGCGGCAGGATCTTGATCCCCAGCAGCATCGCCAGAAAAGCGTAAATCGCGATCCAGATCACCATAACGATGGCGCCGATGAGTTTCTTGATGCGCGGAGACATGGCTTCCCTTCGAACGGACCGGGAAGATGCGACGGCTTTGGCCGGGAAACAAGGCGCGCGCCGCGGCCGGTTCGCCGCATGGATTTTGGGCGTAAAGCACTCTAAACGGCAGGCATGACGTTCTCCGCCCTCGAGAGCCGCCGCGCGGTCGGCATCTGGCTTCTGGCCGTGGCCGCGATTATCACCGCCATGGTGGTGGTGGGCGGGCTGACGCGGCTCACCGGCTCCGGTCTCTCCATTACCGAATGGGACCCGATCGTGGGCGCTATCCCGCCGCTCAACCATGCGGAATGGATGGACGCGTTCCACAAATACCAGCAGATCCCGCAATACACGCGCGAGAACGCGGGCATGACGCTGGACGGGTTCAAGGGAATCTTCTGGTGGGAATGGTCACATCGCCTGTTGGGGCGGCTGATCGGCGTGGTGTTCTTCCTGCCTTTCCTGTGGTTCGCATGGCGCGGCGCGATCACACGGAAAGAGATTCCGCGCATGATCGTTCTATTCCTGCTCGGTGGGCTGCAAGGCTTTATCGGCTGGTGGATGGTGCAGAGCGGGCTTGAGGTGCGCGTGGCGGTCTCGCAATATCGGCTCGCGATCCATCTTGGTACAGCGCTGATACTGTTCGGTGCGATCCTGTGGACGGCACTGGAATATCTGCGACCAAGGATGGACGGCGTGCGCGCGTCCTATGCGAATTGGGGATTGGCGTTTGCCGGGCTGGTCTATTTCCAGATGCTGCTGGGCGCGATCGTGGCGGGATTGCACGCGGGGCTGATCTACAACACCTGGCCCAGCATGGACGGCGCCTTCGCGCCGGAGGGCGCGTTCTTCTTCAAGCCATGGTGGATCAACTTCACGGAGAATGCGGGGCTCGCGCAGTTCGATCACCGGATGGGCGCCTATCTCGTCGGCATCAGCGCCTTTGCGCTATGGCTACGCGGGCGGCGCGCGCATCTGTCAGGGTTGGTACGCACCAGTGGCGATCTGGTGCTGGGCGTGACGGGGCTACAGATTCTCCTCGGCATCCTGACGCTGCTGCATCAGGTGCCCGAAGCACTGGCAGCATTTCACCAATTCACAGCCGTCGCCTTGCTGGCGAGTGCGCTGTGGCATGCTTTTGAACTTCGTAATCACGCCGTACAGGCGCCTGCTCAGTCCGCTGCCGCCATCGCCTGATCGAGATCGCGGATGATGTCCTCGGCGTTCTCTATGCCGATGGACAGGCGGATCACGTCATTCCCCGCACCCGCCTTTGCACGATCTTCGTCGCTTAGCTGGCGATGGGTCGTAGATGCCGGATGAATGATCAGGCTGCGCGTGTCGCCGATGTTAGCAAGATGGCTGATGATGCGGACGTTGTTCACGATGGCCATGCCGGCATCGAAGCCGCCTCTCACGCCGAAGGTGAAGACGCTGCCTGCGCCCTTCGGGCAATAGGTGCGATGCAGGTTGTAGCATTCGTTGTCTTCGAGGCCCGCATAGTTCACCCACGCGACATTCGGATTCTGCTGTAACCAGCGCGCGACTTGCAAAGCGTTGTCGCAATGTTTCTGCATGCGCAGGGGCAAGGTCTCGATGCCGTTGATCACCATGAAGGCGTTGAACGGCGACAGTGCGGGGCCAAGATCGCGCAGGCCCAGCACGCGGCAGGCGGTGGCGTAAGCGAGGTCGCCGAACGTCTCCCACAGGCGCATGCCGTGATAGGACGGGCAGGGCTCGCTCAGCGTCGGATACTTTCCGCTCCCCCAGTCGAACTTGCCGCTGTCCACGATCAGCCCGCACATGGAATTGCCGTGACCGCCGAGGAATTTGGTGCCGGAGTGCAGCACGATATCCGCGCCCCATTCGATCGGGCGGATGAGGTAGGGCGACGCCAGCGTGTTGTCCACGATGAGCGGCACGCCCGCGTCATGTGCGATGGCGGCGACGGCTTCGATATCGGTGATTATGCCGCCGGGATTGGCGATGCTTTCGATGAAGACGGCTTTCGTCTTGTCGGTGATCGCCTTCTTGAACGAGTCCGGATTGCGCGCATCGGCCCAGGCGACATTCCAGCCGAATTTGGCGAAGCCTTGGGAGAACTGGTTGATCGAACCGCCATAAAGCTGGCGGGCGGCAACGATCTGGTCGCCGGGGCCCATCAAGGTGTGAAGCGCGATAAGCTGCGCAGCATGGCCCGAGGCGACGGCGAGGCCGGTGCGGCCGTTCTCCAGCGCCGCGATGCGCTCTTCGAGCACCGCGTTCGTCGGGTTCATGATGCGCGAATAGATGTTGCCGAAGACCTGGAGATTGAACAGCGCCGCCGCATGATCCGCGTTCTCGAAGGCGAAGGCCGTGGTTTGATAGATCGGGGTGGCGCGCGCGCCGGTGGCGGGATCGGGCTGGGCACCAGCGTGAACGGCAAGCGTGTTGAAGCCATACTCTTCCATGTGCGAACTCCCGGTGCTTCTCGTCAGCGGCGGGTAGTTCTAGCGGCTTTCAGGGCGCGATCAAATCGGGTGATGCGACGGGTCCTGATGCGCCTGCCAGCCCTTTTCGTGTTGCTGCCGCGCTTTTTCCTCGCGCGCTTTTTTCACAGCCATGTGGTGTCCAATGATGCAGCCGGCGACCGCACCGAGAACCGCATGATGGTGCGCGATGTGCCCGGCCACCGCGCCGACAGCGGCACCCTTGAGGCAGCCTTTCGCTTCTGCGGCAGGGATGCTGCTCAGCGCAAAGCATGCGGCAATCGCCGCGATCCCAACGTGTTTCATGTGAAGGCTCCCGACTTCCCAACAACAGTTGGGAAGCGGGCGAATGGATTTCAACCGCGCTTGAGCGATCCGCCCTTGCTGAACAACAGAGGCTTGCGGTTGTCTATCGTGCGGCGGTTGACGCCCAGCCAGCTGATCTCGCCCGAGAGCCGGCCCCATTCGATCTTGGGGCAGCGATCCATCACAACATTGAGGCCAGCCTCGCGCGCCATCGCGGCGGCTTCCTCGCTGATGACGCCGAGCTGCATCCAGATCGTCTTGAGGCCGAAGCGCTCCTTCTCAGCCAACGCTTCCTGCACGATGGCGGCCGCGACGTCCGGGCTGCGGAATATGTCCACGATATCCACGGGCCCGGGCACATCTTTGAGCGCCCCATAGACGGTTTGGCCGAGGATGGTCTTGCCGACCATCGTGGGATTGACCGGAATAACCTTGAAACCCTTGTCGAGCAGATACTTCATCGCGAAGTAGCTCGGACGCATCTCGTTGCCGCTGGCGCCGACCATGGCGATAACCTTGGACGAGCGCAGAATGGATTTGATGTAGTCGTCGGAATATTGCGGCATCACTCAGGCCATTTCGGTTCGCGTTTTTCGACGAAGGCGCCAATGCCTTCCGTGGCTTCGGCGGCCAGCATGTTCTCTGTCATTACCTTCGATGCGTAGTCGTAGGCGTGGGAAAGTCCCATCTCCAACTGATTATAAAATGCTTCCTTGCCGATCTTCACCGTGGCGCGGGGCTTGGACGCGACCTGCTGCGCCAGCTTCATAGTTTCCGTTTCCAGCGCATCCGGACGGGCGATGCGGTTGACGAGGCCGATGCGGTGCGCCTCTTCGGCGGAGATCATGTCGCCAGTCAGCAGCATTTCCATCGCATGCTTACGTGAGACGTTGCGCGACAGGGCCACCATCGGCGTAGAACAGAAAAGTCCTATGTTTACGCCCGGCGTGGCGAATCTCGCTTCGGACGAAGCCACGGCCAGGTCGCAGCTCGCGACGAGCTGACAGCCCGCGGCGGTGGCGATGCCCTGCACCTGCGCGATGATCGGCTTGGGGTGTCGGACGATCGTCTGCATCAGTTTGGAACATTGCGCGAAGACGCCCGCGAAAGCCGCGCGCCCTTTGTCTGCTTGCGTACGTTGCGCTGTCATTTCCTTCAGGTCGTGACCGGAGGAGAAGGCCGGGCCGTTGGCAGCCAGAACGATGACGCGCGTTTCGTGTTCCTTTGCCGCTTCGTCAAGCGCGAATTGCAGCGCGCCCATCAATCCGGTGCTGAGCGCATTGCGCGCATTCGCGCGGTTGAGCGTGAGTTTCAACACATGGTTGTCGTGCTGGGCGAGAACGAGCGGTTCGGAAGCGGATGCGTTCATAGTTCCTTATACGAAATTTCTTTTCGCCGCGAAACCGGAACGGCGTGCGAGGGGCGGCGTTAAATGGCTGAATCAAAAGGAGTGCTACAAATGACCACCGCAAGCGGCCACACCAAGGCGATTCTCGCCTCGAAGGTGAAAGGCACAGACGTTTACAACACCAGCGGCAATAAGATCGGTCATGTCGAGGACGTCGTGCTCGACAAGACGACGGACCACATCATGTTTGCGGCGCTCGGCTTCGGCGGGATCCTCGGCATGGGCGAAAAGTATGCGCCGGTCCCGTGGTCGATGCTGGACTATCAGCCGGACAAGGGCGGCTATGTCGTGCCCATGTCCGAAGACATCATCAAAAAGGCGCCGGTGTACGATCTTTCGGATCTCACGAAGGGCGATGGCGCTTTTGGTGATATCCGCGAGAAGTCCTATTCGTATTACAATGTGAAGCGCGACTGGTAAGCACGGCGCGTTGGTAAATGTGAGGCGCAGCCCGATGAAACGGGTTGCGCCTTCGCGCGTTTATCACCGCCATGTCCCAGAGCCGATCCGTCACCGTCGAAAAGAAGCTGCGCGCGGGAGCGTCCGTCTGGGCGCATGGGACTAGGAGCCTTGGGCAGCCCCTCCGAGAATCCATCCGCGCTGATGTCGTGATCGTCGGGGCCGGGGTCAGCGGCGCGTTCATGGCCCGCTCGCTTTCGCAGGATTATGAGCATGTGGTTATCGTGGACCGGCGTCAGCCTGCGCATGGCAGCACCATGGCTTCGACCGCCATGCTTCAGTTCGAAATCGACACCCCGCTGACAGAGCTTGCCGTCAAGATCGGCCCCGCAAAAGCGGCGCGGGCATGGCGGCGCTCGTGGGACGCTACACAACGGTTGGTGCATATTGTTCGCGAAGAGAATATCCGCTGCGGGTTGCGCCGTGCCGACACGCTCTATCTGGCCGGCGGAGACATGGGCTCGCGTGGTCTGGAAGCGGAATGCAAGGCACGCAATCGCGCTGGGCTGCCGGGAGAGTTTCTGCATGCCGCGACGTTGCGCGAGGTTTTCGGCATCGAGAGGACAGGCGCGATTTTCAGCCCAGGCGCGGCGTCTGCCGATCCTGTGCTATTGGCGCGAGGTCTGTTGCGCGCCGCGATGCGCTATGGTGCCAGGCTCTACGCGCCGGTGGATATAGGCGATGTGATGGCCACCACCCATGGCGTCATCCTCGACACCGGCAAGCACTTCATCGAGGCCAAGCATGCGGTGTTCTGCACCGGCTATGAGCGCCTCAAAGGCATTCCCACGAAGGGCACGAAGATCACGTCGAGTTGGGCGCTCGCCTCGCGCCCGCATGCGAAGCTGCCGAGCTGGCTTCGCAATACGCTGGTATGGGAAGCAGCGACGCCATATCTTTATATGCGCACGTCGCCGGATGGGCGGTTGATCGTTGGTGGCGAAGACGAAGATATCGACCTGCCGTCTTATCGCGCGCGGTCCTTGCCGCGAAAAACCGCGCGTCTTGTCGCCAAGGCCAAGAAGCTCATCCCCGGATTGGAATTCACCGTCTCCCACCAATGGACCGGGGCGTTCGGCGAAAGCGAGGACGGACTGCCGATCATCGATCGCGTGCCGGATATGCCCAACTGCATCGCGGTGATGGGGTTCGGCGGAAACGGAACGATCTACAGCATGATCGCCTCGCAGATCGTTCCCACCCTTCTGCGCGGGCGACCTGACAAGGACGCGGATATCTTCCGCTTCCGCTGACTTATTATTTCAGGGCCTTGAGCAGCGCTATCGCGGCGGCGGGATTTCGCTCCTTCGCGCCGGAGATGAAATAGACGAATGCGTCGGTCGGCGCCGGCTTCGCCGGTTTGCCGACGGTGGGCAGGTTTTTATCCACCTTGCCGTCCGCCCAGCCTTGCGCGATCGCCGCCCACTTCTTGATTTCCGCTGTGGTATAGCCGGTCTCGACCTTGGCGGCGGTTTGCTGGAGCCGCGCATAAACGAAGTCCGCCGTGATGTCCGCGATCTCCGGGTAGGTGGCGTGATGTGCATAGACGATGGCCGCGCCATGTTTGCGGGCGACGGCGACGAACTCGGGCACCGCGAAACTCTCATGCCGGACCTCAAGCGCGTGGCGAAGCGTGATTCCGTCCAGCGTCCTGGGAAGCAACGCAAGGAAGCCTTCGAAATCCGCAGCATCGAATTTCTTAGTCGGCGCGAATTGCCAGAGGATCGGACCGAGTTTCTGCCTAAGCTCGCTGAGGCCGCTTTTCAGGAACATGTCGATGGACGGCTTGGCGTCCGCCAGCACCTTGCGGTTGGTGGTGAAGCGGTTGGCCTTCACCGCGAAGACGAAGTCATCCGGCGTCTCGTCATGCCACTTGCGGAAGGTGGTAGGCTTCTGGGTGGAATAGTAGGTGCCGTTGATCTCGATGGTCGTGACCTTGCGGCTGGCGAATTCCAGTTCGCGGGACTTGGGATGCTTCTCGGGAAAGAACGTTCCCCCGCGCCAGGGTTCGAACGTCCAGCCGCCGATGCCCACCCGGATTTCGCCGGAAACTGCCTTCTTGGCCATATACAGTACGGTATTATAATACCGCTACCCTCAAATGCGCTTAAAATGGCGCTTTCTGCTTGACCGACCGGAGACGATCGCATACATCGCGCGCCTTGTTCGGAGACATAATGCCATGAAAACCTACTCGGCCAAGGCATCCGAGATCGAGAAGAAGTGGATATTGATCGACGCCGAAGGGCTTGTCGTCGGTCGCCTAGCTTCCGTGATCGCCATGCGCCTGCGCGGCAAACACAAGGCCACGTTTACCCCACACATGGATTGCGGCGACAACGTCGTGGTCATTAACGCAGCCAAAGTCCTCCTCACAGGCAACAAGCTGAAGGATAAGGTCTATAACTGGCACACCGGTTATATCGGCGGCATCAAGTACCGCACGGCGGACGCCATCATGAGCGGCAAGCATCCGGAGCGCGTTATCGAGAAGGCCGTGGAGCGCATGCTTCCGAAGGGCCCGCTTGGCAAGCGCCAGCTGTCGAACCTGCGCGTATTCGCCGGTGCCGAGCACAAGCACGAGGCTCAGCAACCCGAGAAACTCGACGTTGCCGCGATGAACCCGAAGAATTCCAACTTCAAGAATACGAAGGCGGCATAACCCATGGCCGAAGAAGTCAAGAATTTCAACGATCTGAAGTCGACGCTGATCAAAGCGAAGCCCGCCAATGCGCCGGAAGAGGGTGCCGAGAAAAAGGCGAACCGCGACAAGCAGGGGCGCGCTTACGCCACCGGCCGCCGCAAGAACGCCATCGCCCGCGTCTGGATCAAGCCGGGACACGGCAAGATCGTTGTAAACGGCAAGGAAGAGCAGATCTATTTCGCGCGTCCGGTGCTGCGGATGATCGTGCGCCAGCCGCTGATCGCCACCGCCCGTGACGGCCAGTTCGACGTCATCGTGACGGTGAAGGGCGGCGGACTGTCCGGCCAGGCCGGTGCGGTGCGCCATGGCATCTCGCGCGCGCTGGTGGCTTATGAGCCGACGCTCCGCGCGGCGCTGAAGCCGGGTGGCTTCCTGACCCGCGATCCGCGCGTTGTCGAGCGTAAGAAGTACGGCCACCCGAAGGCACGCCGCAGCTTCCAGTTCTCCAAGCGCTAAGCACCAAAAAAGCATCTCTGGTTTGGAAAAGGGCGCCGCGAGGCGCCCTTTTTCTTTACCTTTGGGGCGGGTGCTTCGAATTTTACGTGTTGGCTTTACGGCTTGTGAAATCGCGCGCGCGAGGATGGGGCGTTGTCACAGGTGTTTAATATGATGCTGGCAACTGCGCGTCGTCCCGATCGGGCGGAAGACGAACTTCCGGCCAAGAGTTCTGTCGTGCCGACAACATTCGAGCAGATCGAAAGCCAGCGCGTTCGCGCGGTGTATGCCGCCTGGCAGCAGTGGCGCGGCGCGCGCTCCATGCCAACGCGCAACGAGATCTCGCTCAAGGATCTCGGAAACGCGGCGGCCAACATCAGTCTCGTCTATGCCGTGCCAGTGGAAAATGATTACGAATTCCGCGTTATCGGCGATGCGCATATCCAAGCCTATGGCGTGAACTTCCAGGGCAAGCGCATGAGCGACGCGCTGACGTTTTCACCGCGCCACGGAAAAATCCTCAAGGCCACCTACGATATGGTCTGCGCCATGCGGCGGCCCTATGCATTTCGCGGCGCGGTCGGCCGTGACTCGCCGAAAGCACGCTTCGTGCGGTTCGAGACATGCTATCTTCCGCTCGGTTCCTCTCCTGAGAAGGTCGACTACGTCATCAACGCGGCGTTCTACACGCCGCGTGGAGGTTCTTGGGACTAGACCCCTTCTATTTTGCCGGCCATGCGGGTGGCGCCGGGCCAAACTCATTCGGCCCTGCCACGCCGGGTTGGGCGCAGAAATAGATGATCGCGATTGCTGCAATCAGGGCCAGCAGCGAGACCAGCCACGCAATTCCTGCGAAGAACATGAATAGCGGGAAAAACATGATGCTCGCCAGGGTCAGGAAGCCCAGCAGCAACTCCAGCAGGAAGGGCACCGCCAGCACGAGTACCCACGAAGTCGGCTTGCCGACGTCGTGCAGGCGCCTTGCCGTCATGCCCAGCGTGGGCAGGAAGAGGGCCAGCCCCAAGAGTGAGCTCAGGAAGGGCAATCCGATGATGTTGGCAACGATGCTGACGCCGATCGCCAGGACCACGTAAACGAGGATGTAGTACCAGTAGCTGGCCCGGCTGATGCGGCCCTCGAAGTCGAGATAGTGGTTCGTGACGGTGTCGACGAAGTGCTGCCAGAGTTGATTGACGTTGATCTGATCCATCGCTTCCCCCCGAGTTGCGGATGCATGGGCGCCGCGCCGGATTCGCGCGTGGAAAACCAGCTAATTCCCTGTATTAAAGCAAGTCAATGACGGCGGATCACAGTAGCAGGGCATAACCGCGGACATGGTTTCGAGGGTCTTCATCGACGGCGCAGCCGGAACAACCGGACTGGAGATTCGCGAGCGACTGGCGGGCCGGCGCGGCCTGGACGTCGTTCAGCTTTCCGACAGCGAACGCAAGGATCCGCGCGCACGCCGCGAGGCGCTGAACGAAAGCGATCTCGTCATCCTGTGTTTGCCAGACGAGGCGGCGAAGGAAGCCGTTGCCATGATCGAGCGCAACGACGTGCGCGTCATCGATGCTTCGACCGCGCATCGCACGGCGCCCGGCTGGGTCTATGGCTTTCCCGAGATGGAGAAGGACCAGCGCGCCAGGATCGCGGCGTCCACGCGTGTGGCCAATCCTGGCTGTTATCCTACCGGCTATCTGGCGCTGGTGCGGCCCCTGGTGCGCGCCGGAATCATTCCGCCGGATTTCCCGCTCACTGTGAACGCGGTCTCCGGCTATTCCGGCGGCGGCAAGAGCATGATCGAGGAATTCGAAAAGAAGGACTCGCCCGCCTATACCGAAACCGTGGTTCGGACTTACGCGCTGACGCTTGCGCACAAACATTTGCCTGAGATGAAAGTTCACGCCGGCACCACGCATCCGCCGGTCTTCGCGCCCAGCGTCGGCCGCTATTATCGCGGCATGATCGTGGAAGTGCCGCTGCAGCTTTGGGCACTTCCAGGCAAACCGAATGTCTTCGATGTCTACAAGGTGCTAGGCGAAGCCTATCGTGGCGAGAAGCTGGTGCAGGTGGCTTCGTTCGACCGGGTGATGGACGTGAAGGAAGCGGTGAAGTCCGGCAGGACTGTTCAGCCGTTCGACATCGGCGAGTTCATGCCGTCTAAGTCCATCGACGCAGAGATGCTGAACCTCACGAACGGCATGGAGCTGTTCGTGTTCGGCAACGACAAGACGCAGCAGGCGCGGCTGGTGGCCGTGCTCGACAATCTCGGCAAGGGCGCCAGCGGGGCGGCGGTGCAGAACATGAACATCATGCTCGGTCTGCCGGAAACCGAGGGTCTGGTCTGATGTATCGTCCCTCCGCGTTTGCGGTGGACGATATAGCGGTTCTGCACGACGTTATCCGCAAACGCGTGTTCGCGACGCTTGCGTCGTCGATCGACGGCACCGTTGTTTTTGCCTATGCGCCGGTCGTGCTCGATGCAGGAAGCGGCAGGGGTGCTATCCGATTTCATCTTGCCATCGGCAATCCGTTGGCCGCACTGAAGGATGGTGCGCGGGTGCTGGCCAGCTTCATGGCGTCGGATGCTTACATATCTCCTGATTGGTACGCCCAGCCGGCTACCGTTCCAACATGGAATTATGTGGCTGTGGAAGGCGAGGGCATGGTGCGGCGGCTGTCGCGCGAAGAATTGCGGCAGCAGATCGCCGATGTCTCGGCGCAAGAGGAAGAGAAGCTGCTGCCCAAGCCGCCCTGGCAGGTGGACAAGGTCATGCCGCAACGGTTGGAAGCGTTGCTCAACGGCATCGTAGGGTTCGCGCTACCGTTCGACAGCTTGCTGGGAAAGTTCAAGCTGTCGCAGAGCAAATCGAAAGACGACTTCGAAGGTACTATCGCGGGGCTCGAAACGCGTGGCGACGCGGCAAGCCTTGCGATCGCAAAAGCCATGAGAGGGCTGGAGGCATGATCCGGTATGTACTATTCGCGGCGCTGATCGCAACTTCGGCGCAGGCCGCAGACTACCTGCCGCCAAAGGGCGATGAATGGGCGACGCATGCCCCGGCGCAAGAAGGCTTCGACGCAGCGAAACTCCAGGCGGCGATCGATTTCGCCGTTTCGCATGAAACGAAACTTTCTCCCGATCTGGACGGCGTGATTGATCAACGCGACCAGCGCATCACCATCCCGCTGCAATTCGCGAAAGAACCGTACTCCACACCTATTGGCCCGCTGTCGGTGCACGCGCCGGCGAACGGCATCATCATCCGGCACGGCTATATCGTGGCCGAGTGGGGCGACACGCATAAAGTGGACATGGCACATTCGGCGACGAAAACGTTCCTGTCGTCCGTCGCGGGTGTGGCGTTCGACAAACATTTGATCCGCAATGTGAACGATCGCGTGATCGACTATGTGCAGCCGACACCGGATTTCATGCTGCCGCACAACCAGCCGATCACCTGGGACGAGATGCTGCGTCAGACATCGGGCTGGATCGGCACCATGTGGGGCAAACCGTGGTGGGCGGATCGTCCTGGCGAACATTCCTGGACGGAATTGGCGAAAGGCCCGCCGCCCGTCGGCAAGGAGTGGAAATACTCCGACGTGCGCGTGAACGCGCTGGCACTTGCGCTGACCTATCTCTGGAAGCGGCCGCTGCCGGACGTGCTCAAGCAGAACGTGATGGATCCCATCGGCGCTTCCGACACCTGGCATTGGGAGAATTACGACAACGCCTGGGTGACGATTGACGGGCAGCGGATGCCGGTGCCGCCAGGCGGCGGCCATTGGGGTGGAGGGATGTTCATCTCCGCACGCGATCTGGCGCGTATGGGATTGCTGGGCCTTCACAACGGCGATTGGGGCGGAAAACAAATCCTGTCGAAGCGCTGGGTGAAGATGGCGCGCGCACCGACGCCGCAAGAGGCTATCTACGGCTACATGAACTGGTTCCTGAACACGGACCATAAGATGTATCCGGCAGCGCGCGAGGATTGCGTGACCTTCCTGGGCAACGGCGACAACGTCGTGTTCATCGACTACCAGCACGACATGGTCGCCGTGGTCCGCTGGATCGACGACAAGCAGAAGGCCGAATTCGTGCGGTTGTTGGAAGCGAGCCTTAGCGCGCGGTGACCTTCACGTAAGTTCCCGGTGCATCACCGAGGACCTGCAGTTTTCCGTTGCCAGGTTTGCGCGCGGGGACTTTGGGACCGGAGAGGTACGACAGCCACCTATCCCAATCCGGCCACCAGGAGCCGGGTGTTTCCTTCGCACCTGACTGCCAGTCTTCGACCTTCGCCGGATAAGGCTTGCCGGCGTTGCCATCCGGCGTGGCGCCGAAGGCGTCGTTCGTCCAGTATTGATACTTCTTTGCGGCAGGCGGATTTATGACGCCGGCGATATGGCCGCTTCCCGCAATAATGAACCGAACCGGCCCGCCAAACAGATGCGTGGATTTATATACGGATCGGAACGGCGCAATGTGATCGTCCTTCGCGCTTTGCAAATAGACCGGCACCTTGACCTTCGACAGGTCGAGCTTTTCCTTGCCCAGCACCAGCTTGCCCTGTGACAGACAATTGTTCTTGTAGAACTCGCGCAGATAGAACAGATGCGTGGCTTCCGGCATGCGCGTGGTGTCCGAATTCCAATAGAGCAGGTCGAACGGCGCGGGCTCCTTGCCCAGCAGATAGTTGCTCACCACGAAGGACCAGATGAGATCGTTGGCGCGCAGCATGTTGAAGGTCGTGGCCATCTTGCTGCCTTCCAGCACACCACCGGCTTCGTTCATTTGCTGCTTGAGCGCGACAAGCTGCTCATCGTCGACGAATATCTTCAAATCGCCGGCATCGCTGAAATCCGCCTGCGCGGCGAAGAAGGTCGCGCTGTTTACGCGGTCATCATCCTCGGCCGCCATATAGGCGAGGGTCGCGGACAGAAGGGTTCCGCCGATGCAATAGCCGATGACGTTGACTTTTTTTTCTCCGGTCGCAGCAGTCACCGCGTCGAGCCCCGCGAAGATGCCCTCGCGCATGTAATCTTCGAACGTCTTCTTGGCGAGCTTCTTGTCCGGATTGACCCACGACGCCACGAACACCGTGTGGCCTTGTGCGGCCGCCCAGCGGATGAAGGAGTTCTCGGGCCGAAGATCGAGGATGTAGTACTTGTTGATCCACGGTGGGAAGATCAGCAGCGGCGTCTTGTAAACCTGCTCGGTGGTGGGATCGAACTGCAGAAGCTCTATCAGGTCGTTGCGGAAAACGACCTTGCCCGGCGCGGTGGCGATATTCTCGCCGATCCTGAATGCATCCGCAGACTGGCGGATCGCAAGCTGGCCGCCGCCGCGGTCCAAATCCTCCAGAAGATTGTTCAGCCCCTTGATCAGGTTCTCGCCGTTCGATTGCAGCGTCGTGCGCAACACTTCCGGATTTGTGAGCACGAAGTTGGTCGGCGCGATCGCATCGGCGAATTGCTTTGTATAGAATTCGATGCGGCGCTTTTCGTTCGGATCGAGCTTGTTGTCGACCTTCGCCACCGTCTCCTGCATCCAGTTGGCGGTGAGTAGATAGCTCTGCTTGATGAAGTCGAAGACCTGGTTTTCCTGCCAGTCCTTGTCGCGGAAACGTTTGTCGTTTGCCGCCGGCGCGATCACAGGCTCCACATCTCCGCCCATCATGCGGCGCGCGGTGCGCTCCCACAGATTCATGTAATCGCGCCAAAGCTGGAACTGCGCTTCCATGACGGCGCCGGGATCCGCAATCAGCCCTCGCAACAGTTCTGTGAAGGCGCTGGTCAGATTGAGCGGGTCCAGAGGCTCGCCGCTGCCCGCTTTCGATGATTGCCGCCGGATGAAATCGGCGAGAAGTTGCTGAGACTGGATGCCGACCTGCACCATGTTGCGTGCAAATGCGCCGGGATCGCCGATCCTGTAGGCGGAGAGAACCTCGTCGGTCTGCGGCGCTTTTCCGCCGGTTTCCTTCGCCTTGCTGTCCTTCGCCATATGGTGTCCGTCTGGCCGCTTCCCCCGGCGCTTCGTTTGGCTGAGCGCCGCTTTCGATTGATACGCGCGCGCTCCGGTTGCGGCAAGGCGCGCACTTCACAGCTTTGTCCCCACAAGGCTTGATTTTGCTTGTCTTTTCCCTTGGAACGGTGGGGTCGGGCAGGTATAGAGAATCGCGGGCGTCTGCGCCGTCCGGAACCCGGCGCGCGGGCTGTTGGAGGTCTCATGGAATTCTCTCTTGCTGGTCTTGGCGGACGGCTGACGCGACTTGGCGCGGCTGTCGCGATCGCGGCTTCCCTGGGCGCTTGCTCCGTCATGCCCGAATGGATGGGTGGCGATCCCGACACCGCTCCCGCAACAGCCAGCGACGACACAGCGGCGCCGGATCAAACCGCCGCTGCGGATGCCAACAACGGACAGTTTCCCGATCTGGCCGATACACCGAGCCGTCCGGCGGCGCCTTCGACATCCGACGATCAGAAGCGCGTAGCCGACTCCCTGGCTGCCGATCGGGCTCAGCAGAACTACAGCGCCGACGCGTTGCGCGCCGGACAGGAAACGGCCGCCGCACCGCCGAGCGCCACGCCGCCGCCAGACGATGTCGCCGAAGTGGATACGGGCGCCAAGTCCAGCACTTCCTCGGATACGGATAGCGACGACAGCGACTCCGACACGGCCACGGCATCTACGGCACCGGACGACCAGTCCGCACCCGCGCCGGCATCTGCACCTGCTGCAGCACCCGCAACTGCCGCAACGACAGCGGTGGCGAGCAGGACGATGGCGCCGCCTCCCGGTGGTTCGCCTGCGGTTCCGGCGGTGCCCGCTGGAAGCTCAATTCCGGGTGCACAATCTGTCGCGATGAGCGATGCCGCTCTGGGTTTTCAGCCCTCCAAGGCGCCCCCGCTGGATGCATCGGTCGCGCAATTCGTTCCGCAGCCCATCATGTCCCGATACCAGCAGACAGCTTCCATCGGTGGTGCCGCGGGGCTGTCGAACGCGCCGTATGCGGGTGGCCCGGCCGTTCCACCGGCGTCTGGTCCTGCCGTTGCGATGGGCGGACCTGAGCGCATGAGCGGCGCGGTGGTCGCCAATTATGACGCATTCCAGGGCGGAGCTGCTCCGGCTGTCGCTTATTCCAACGCCTCTGGTTTGCCGCCGGCCGCTGTCATTGCTTTCCCGGACGCGCGGACAATTCTGAGCGCTGATGCGAGGGCGCAAGTGCAGGCGGCGGCGCAATCCTTCAACGCGCGTGGCGCTACCGGCTACATACGTGTAGTCGGCCATGCGGCGATTTCATCCAGCAAGATTTCGGAGTCGCGCCGGCTTCAGATCAATTTCGAGCGTTCGCAGGCACGCGCCACCGCCGTAATGCGGGAACTGATCAAGGACGGTGTTCCGGCGAACAAAATCCTGGTCGACGCCGTGGGAGATTCTCAGCCCGTTTATAACGCCGGTGATACCGGCGAAAATGGCAATCGCCGCGCCGAGATATTCTTTCAAGGCTAGAGCCGGGAACAATCACCGACCATCGCGAGCCGGAGCCGGCCGTGCGCGCTTGCGCGTTGTTGGGGACGGAAAGGCGCTTTTCCTTGCGACCTTTTGCAGAATCCGTCACTTAATCGGCTCCATGACAGCACCCGTCCGTATCGCGCCCTCGATCCTTTCTGCGGATTTTGCGCGCCTGGGCGCCGAGGTCGAGGCCATCGAGAAGGCTGGCGCGGATCTCATCCATGTGGACGTGATGGATGGCCATTTCGTGCCCAACATCACTATCGGTCCGGCTGTCGTGAAGGCGCTTCGGCCGCACGCCAAGAAGCCTTTTGACGTCCACCTGATGATCTCGCCGGTCGATCCTTATATCGAGGCGTTTGCGGAAGCCGGCGCCGATGGCATCACCGTGCATCCCGAGGCTGGGCCGCACATCCATCGCACGCTTCAGCTGATCCGCAGCTTGGGCAAACGTCCCGGCGTTGTTCTGAATCCCGGCACACCGATCGACGCAATCGACAACGTGCTCGATCTGGTGGATCTCGTCCTCATCATGTCGGTGAACCCGGGTTTTGGCGGTCAGAGCTTCATCTCGAGCCAGTTGAAGAAGATCGAAGCCGCCGCGAACCGCATCGCCAAGACGGGGCGGCACATCGATCTTGAAGTAGATGGCGGTATCACGCCGGAAACAGCAAAGATGGCTGTATCGGCTGGGGCCAATGTTCTTGTCGCCGGTACCTCCGTGTTCAAGGGTGGGCCGGACCGCTACGCAGCGAACATCGCAGCACTTCGGAGCTGAGCGTGGCTGGGCGCGGGCGATCGGTTCCATTCCGCCTTCTGCCGGAAGTGCTTTGGGCTTTCTGGCATCGGTTGCTGACGCCCTTGCGCGTTCTATGGCGCCGCAACTGGTTTTACCGACGGCTGCTGAAAGGCAAGCTTCCCGACCACATCGTCTTCTATCCCTACGATGCCCTGCCGCGGCGGCTGGAGGATGCGGACGCCATGCTCAAAGGGCGATTTAAGTTTTCGGGTGAAGCTGTTGATACAGAGGGTAAAAGCATCTTCGACCTACCGGCACCCTCGGACGCGTGGCGCAAGGGGTTGAACGAGTTTGGCTGGCTTCCTGCGCTATCGGCGGCAGGGGGTGACACGGCGCGGGAACTGGCAAAGACCCTTATGGGCGAGTGGGTGGTGCGGAACATGCGCTATTCCGAGCCGACGATGCTGCCGCAGACCGTGGCGCGCCGGCTGGCGAACATCTTCGCGCATGGACGCTTCGTGCTCACGACGCCCGACATGCTGTGGCGGTCGAAGGCCTATGTGAGCCTGCGCGAGCAGGCCAAGCTGCTGACCCGGATTGGCATTGAAGCGCCTGACGGATTGCCGAGGCTGGAAGTGGCAGCGACACAGGTGCTGGCCGGCGCATGCCTGGAAGATAGCCCGCGGCGGCTCGCGGTCGGGCTGGAGCGTTTGGAGGAGGAGCTGGCGCGGCAAATCCTTCCGGACGGGGGGCATATTTCCCGCTCGCCGGAAGCACTCGCGCATGTTTATCGCTATCTCGTGATGGTGATGGACGCCCTGCAGGCCATCGACCATGACGTGCCGCAGCCCATCCGCAGCGCGCATGACCGCATTGCACCGATGCTTCGCTTCTTCCGTCATGGCGATGGCGCGCTGGCTTTGTTCAACGGCGGGCATGAATGCGATGCCCGCATGATCGCGGCACTGCTGGCGCGCGATGAAGTGCGCGGCCAGCCCTTCGCCCATGCGCCGCATTCCGGGTACCAGCGCATGGCTGCTGCGAAGACCCTCGCGATCATGGATTGCGGAAAGCCGCCGGAAGGCATTCACGCGAACACCGCACATGCCGGCGCGCTTTCGTTTGAATTAAGTCACGGCCAGCACCGCGTCGTCGTGAATTGCGGTTCGGCCGGCGTGCGCCATCCGCGGTGGGACACCGCGCTACGGGCGACGGCTGCGCATTCGACCGTCACGGTGAACGACACGTCCTACGCTGGCGTGATTGGCGATGGCTTCGTGCGGGACCTGATCGGTCCGCGCTTGGTCGGAGATGCCTTCGCCGTGGAAACGAGCCGGCGCGAGACCCCGCAAGGCGCGATCGTGGAGGGGCGGCACGAAGGATATGTACAGGACTTCGGCGTTGCGCATGAGCGCACGCTGTCCCTGTCGCCCAATGGATTGTCGTTGAGCGGGGTGGACCGCCTCGTGCCGAAGGGCGGTGTAAGACGTCCCAGAGAAGGCGTTCCATTTTCTGTCCGGTTCCATATCCATCCGGACGTGCGGATTACACCCAGCCAAGGTGGTGGGATTCTTCTGAAGCTGCCCAATGGAGATGGCTGGCGTTTCCGCTGCGGCGGGGCGCAGATCGTGGCGGACGAGAGCGTCTATCTTGGCGGCGAAAGCGTCCGCAAAGCCGAGCAGATCGTCCTGAGTGGAACTGTGCGCAATGAGCCGGTCGAAATCGGCTGGATGTTCGAGCAGATCAACCTTGCCTGACGCCCCGCGAAACCGCGCCGCGTTGCCAGTTTGGCACCGGTTTGCTAAGCAAAATCAGCGATATATCCAGCGGTAGGATTCGATGGTCCAGTTTAGGTTGCCCAAGGAGAGCCGCGTTCAGAAGGGCAAAGTGTGGCCCGCGCCCACCACTGCGAACGGCAAGAAACCGAAGCGCACCAAGGACTTCCGCGTCTATCGTTACAATCCGGATCAGGACGCCAATCCGCGCGTGGATACCTACCGGATCGACCTCGACGACTGTGGCCCGATGGTTCTGGACGCGCTCATCAAGATCAAGAACGAGATCGATCCGACGCTGACCTTCCGCCGGTCCTGCCGCGAAGGCGTGTGCGGCTCCTGCGCCATGAACATCGCGGGCGGAAACACGTTGGCCTGCACAAAGGCCATATCGGATGTTTCGGGTTCGGTGAGCATCTATCCGTTGCCGCATATGAAGGTCGTGAAGGACCTGGTGCCGGACATGAACAATTTCTACGCGCAATACGCGTCGATCCAGCCCTACCTGCAGACCAAGACGCCGACACCGGAGAAAGAGCATCGTCAGTCGCCGGAAGACCGGACGAAGCTGGACGGCCTGTATGAGTGCATTCTGTGCGCGTCTTGCTCCACGTCCTGCCCGAGCTACTGGTGGAATTCGGAGCGCTATCTGGGCCCGGCGGCGTTGCTGCAGTCCTATCGCTGGCTGGCCGACAGCCGCGACGAGGCGACGGGCGAGCGTCTGGACAATCTGGAAGATCCGTTCCGGCTCTATCGCTGCCATACCATCATGAACTGCGCCAATACCTGCCCGAAGGGATTGAACCCGGCGGAAGCGATCGGCGAGATCAAGCAGATGATGGTGAAGCGCGGCGTCTGACGCCTGCTAGGCAGCGGCGTTTTGCGCTGCCCGCGCGTTGATTCCGGCCTTCATGCGCATGGCGCGCCAGGCGACGGCACCGGCCGCCTGCGTAACGCGTCCATTCGGATCAGCGCCGATCGCCTTGGCGATCATCTGAACCAGTTTGCGAACATGATGGCGACGATAGAGCGTCAGCGATTTGGCGTAGTATGCGCGTGCATATTCCTCGCGCTTGTACGGCTCGTTCGGCGGAATGTTGGCCGCGTAGAAGGCATAGGCCAACTCATCGTCGTCGGATTCGTTTACCCGCGTGAGGGCGACGATGAGCTTGCGCCAGAACGGCAGGTCCGGCTCGTCCTGCTGGTGAAGCGTTTCGTAGAAGAGTTTGTAGTGACGGAATTCGTCGGCCGCGATGCGCCCCGCGACTTCCTTGAGAACAGGCTCTTCGGCAGCTTCGCGGATCGCGCTGTAGAAGGACGATGTTCCGCATTCAACGACGCAACGCGCCACCATCTCGCCGCGGCGGCTGCCGCGAATGGAGGTAGCATCTTCGGAAAAGAAATGCGGCGCCTTATAGCCTTCGCGGAAGCGTGCGAAGGCGGCTTTGAAGTCGAATTCGGGATCGGCCATTTCCGCCCAGCGGCCGAGCGCCAGGCCATGCTGGGTTTCTTCAACGCCCCACTGGTCAATGCTGGCGAGTGTTTCCGGACCGGAATCTTTGAAGACGCGCTTCAGGTAGGTGACATAATCCGGCGCATTGTATTCCACCAGCGAAGCAGCCTTGACCGCCTGCACAAGGCCAGGATCAACCTTGGAGGCGTCGAACTTCGACCACTGGACATCGTCCAGCGTCCACCCTGCTGAAAAGACTACGCCGTCAGACATATCAAGCCCTTCCGTCCGCCGTGCCCTCACCACGGACTCAATGCCTTATAGCAAAGGCTGTTGCAGGCGTGGAACCCGAAAACGCGGCGCTGGAGGCCGGTTTGCGGCGAATTAAGACATGTGTTTCCGGGAAAACGCCTCAGAAGGCCGCGCGGATCAGGCGCAGATCGTCCAGCGACTCCGCGATCCGGGCACGTTCGGCATCCGACTTCGCGGCGATGAGGTCTTCCTCGGTATCCTTGATACGCTGATCAAGAACGGCAAGGTCGAATTCTTCCATCGGGATCGCTTCCTCGGCGAGGACGACGATCTTCTCCGGATTGATCTCGGTGAAGCCGCCGCGGATGAAGAAGCGGCGATCCGTTCCGTTCTTCTGTACGTCGATCATGCCGGCGCGCAGGGTGGAAACGAGTGGCATGTGGCCAGCCATAACGCCCATATAGCCTTCCGAGCCGGGCACGGTGACCATGTCGGCTTCCTCGGTGAGAAGAAGTCGTTCTGGCGAAACCAGGTCGAAGGCGATCTTGTCTGCCATGTTTATGCCGCTTCCGCCGCCATCTTCTGAGCCTTGGCGACAGCTTCTTCGATGGTGCCGACCATGTAGAACGCCTGCTCCGGCAGGTGATCGTATTCGCCGGCGACGAGGCCCTTGAAGCTCTTGATCGTGTCTTCGAGCTTGACCGAGATGCCCTCGATGCCGGTGAACACCGTCGCGGCATAGAACGGCTGCGACAGGAAGCGCTCGATCTTGCGGGCGCGCGCCACGGTGATCTTGTCGTCTTCCGAAAGTTCGTCCATGCCCAGAATGGCGATGATGTCCTGAAGCGACTTGTACTTCTGCAGGATCGACTGCACCGCACGCGCGGTATCATAGTGCTCCTGGCCGACAATGCGCGGGTCAAGGAGGCGCGAGTTCGAGTCGAGCGGATCCACCGCCGGGAAGATCGCCTTCTCGAACACTGCGCGGGACAACACGGTCTGCGCGTCCAAGTGGGCGAACGACGTTGCCGGGGCAGGGTCGGTCAGGTCGTCGGCGGGCACATAAATCGCCTGCACCGAGGTGATCGAACCCTTGGTGGTGGTGGTGATGCGTTCCTGCAGCTGGCCCATGTCGGTGGCCAGCGTTGGCTGATAACCCACCGCGGACGGGATGCGGCCGAGAAGCGCGGACACTTCCGAACCCGCCTGCGTGAAGCGGAAAATGTTGTCCACGAAGAACAGCACGTCCTGGCCCTGATCGCGGAAATATTCGGCGACTGTAAGACCCGACAGTGCCACGCGGGCACGGGCACCCGGCGGCTCGTTCATCTGGCCGTAAACCAGCGCGCACTTGCTGCCTTCTTCGCCGGTCTTCGGATCCTTGTTCACGCCGGACTCGATCATCTCGTGATAGAGGTCGTTGCCTTCGCGCGTGCGCTCACCGACGCCGGCGAACACCGAATACCCGCCGTGGTTCTTGGCGATGGAGTTGATGAGTTCCTGAATAAGAACTGTCTTGCCCACGCCGGCGCCGCCGAACAGGCCGATCTTGCCGCCGCGCGCATAAGGCGCCAGCAGGTCGATCACCTTGATGCCGGTGACGAGGATCTGCGCTTCCGTGGACTGTTCCGCGAAGGTCGGCGCTTCCTGGTGGATGGCGCGCTTTTGCGTTGCCTTGACCGGGCCGGCTTCATCCACCGGCTCGCCGATGACGTTGATGATGCGGCCGAGCGTGCCTTCGCCGACGGGAACGGAGATCGGCGCGCCGGTGTCCGTCACCTTCTGGCCGCGGACCAGGCCTTCGGTCGCGTCCATCGCGATGGTGCGCACGGTGCTTTCGCCCAGATGCTGCGCGACTTCCAGAATCAGGCGCTGTCCGTTGTTGTCGGTCTCCAGCGCGTTCAGGATCTCCGGCAGGTGGCCTTCGAACTGCACGTCCACCACGGCGCCGGTGACCTGCGTTACGTGACCGAGCTTGTTGCTGTCTGTTCTCGCGTTCATCTTCATTACTCCAATCAGAGCGCTTCGGCGCCCGAAATGATTTCGATCAGTTCCTTTGTAATCATCGCCTGACGCGTGCGGTTGTAGACCAGCGTCAGCTTGTCGATCACGTCGCCCGCATTGCGGGTCGCGTTGTCCATCGCGCTCATCTTCGCGCCCATCTCGCCTGCCGCGTTTTCCAGCAGCGCGCGGAATACCTGCACGCTCACATTTCGCGGCAGAAGGTCGGCGAGGATTTCGCCTTCGTCCGGCTCATAATCATAGACCGTGTTGGTCGCCACGGTTTTGCCGGTTTCGATCGTGGCCGGGATCAGCTGCTGTGCCGTCGGCACCTGGCTGATCACCGATTTGAAGTTCGAATAGAACAGCGTGGCGATATCGAATTCGCCGCGCTCGAAGCGACCGAGAATATCGCGGCCGATGTTCAGCGCGTTGCTGAAGCCGATCTGCTTGATGCCCATGAAGTCGAAGGATTCCACGATGCGCGTGCTGTACTGACGGCGAAGCTGCTCGCGGCCCTTCTTGCCGACGGTGATGATCTTAACGTCCTTGCCTTCGCGCAGAAGACGCTCGATGTGCTGGCGCGCGAGGCGGACGATGTTCGTGTTGAATGCGCCGCACAGGCCGCGGTCGGCAGTGGCCACGATCACCAGATGACGCTGATCACTGCCGGTGCCGACGAGGAGCGGCGAAGCACCGGGATTGTCCTTCATGCCGCTGGCGAGATTGCCGATGGCGGCACTCATCTTCTCGGCGTAGGGGCGCGCGGCTTCGGCGGCCTCCTGCGCGCGGCGAAGCTTGGCGGCGGCGACCATCTGCTGCGCCTTGGTGATCTTGCGGATCGCCTTGACGCTCGCGATGCGGTTACGGAAGGACTTTAAGCTGGGCATCGGTGTCCTATGCAGTCTCCGCCATGTGGGGCATGCGCGCGCGCAGCACCATGTGCGGATAAACCTGTTCGAGCGAAATGTTGCGCTTGGAGATCATCTCCTCCACCGCGCGCGTGGCGCCGGGGCAGGTGGGCTCCGTCGCGTCGTCGTAAACGATGTAGCCGCCCGGCGTCATGACGTTCCAGACGCTGTCCTGCGCGTAGACGACGGCGGAGTGCAGCACCACATCGATATGCGCGAGCGCGATGCTTCCGGCCTGTTTGTAGACGTCTTCCGCCGTTTCCTGGATCAGGCCTTTCACGAACTCGACATTGTCGAGGCCGTGCTGCTCGGCCGTGAAGCGGATGATATTCAGGTTCGTCGCGGCGAAATCGTCCGGGGGTGGAAGATCAAGTCCGTGCTTGCCTTCGGGCATGCCTTCGAACGTGTCCAGCGCCCAGACGCGGGCGCCCGGATAAAGCTCTTTGAGCAAGGTCGCCATGAACAGCGCGGACCCGCCGCGATAGGTGCCGTATTCGACGATGTTCTGCGTGGGCAGGTCCTTCATGAAGAACTTGATCAGGAGAAAGAGGTTCATCAGCCGCGCTTCGGTGCACATCGTGCGCACCGGATCGTGGCGGGCAATCGCGAGTGCCTTGCGGAAGAGCGGGTCGTTCCACACCTGCTCGGTGAGATCGCCATGGGCGAGGCCAGTGCCGCGCTGATAGCCGTCATACGGGCAGCAACCGCGATCCACCACGCGCGCCATGTCGAGCGCCGGCAACGCCGTGATCGGCGTCGTCGGCGGAATTAACCGCCGCTTGAGGTGATGCACAACTCTGTCCGCGAGACTGGCCATCGTATGCCTTTAGGCGAATGTTGCCGCGAAGCTGTCCAACGCCGACTTCAGCTTGGCTTCCGTGTCCGGAGTGATCTGCTTGTCGTTACGCAGGGACTCCAGGATATCCGAATTCTTGCCGCGAATACTGCGCAACAGTTCCTGCTCGAACTTGCCAACCTGGTTCACCGCGATCTTGTCGAGATAGCCACGCACGCCGGCATAAATCGAGATCACCTGTTCTTCCACGGGCATCGGTGAGAACTGTGGCTGCTTCAGAAGTTCGGTAAGGCGCGCGCCGCGATTGAGAAGGCGTTGTGTCGCGGCATCGAGGTCCGAACCGAATTGTGCGAAAGCCGCCATTTCGCGGTACTGCGCAAGTTCCAGCTTAATCGACCCGGCCACCTGCTTCATCGCCTTGATTTGCGCCGACGAACCAACGCGCGACACCGAGATGCCCACGTTCACCGCCGGACGAATGCCCTGATAGAACAGATCGGATTCGAGGAAGATCTGTCCGTCGGTGATCGAGATCACATTGGTCGGGATGTAGGCCGACACGTCGTTGGCTTGGGTTTCGATGACCGGCAGCGCCGTGAGTGAGCCGCCGCCGAAATCGTTGTTCATCTTCGCGGCGCGTTCCAGCAGACGGGAGTGCAGGTAGAACACGTCGCCCGGATAAGCTTCGCGTCCCGGCGGACGGCGCAGCAACAGCGACATCTGACGGTAGGCGACGGCCTGCTTGGAAAGATCATCGTAGATGATCAAGGCGTGCATGCCGTTATCGCGGAAATATTCGCCAAGCGTGCAGCCGGCGAACGGCGCGAGGTACTGCAGCGGCGCGGGCTCGGACGCTGTGGCGGCGACGACCGTGGTATATTCCATCGCACCTGCGTCTTCGAGCGTCTTTACGATCTGCGCTACGGTCGAACGTTTCTGGCCGATGGCGACGTAGATGCAGTAGAGCTTGTTCTTGTCGTCACCCTTGTTGGTGAACTTCTGATTGATGATCGCGTCGATAGCGACGGCGGTCTTGCCGGTCTGGCGGTCACCGATGATAAGTTCGCGCTGGCCGCGGCCGACCGGGATCAGCGAGTCGATGGCCTTCAGGCCCGTCTGCATCGGTTCATTCACGCTCTTGCGCGGAATGATGCCCGGCGCTTTCACGTCAACACGGCGGCGCTCTGCGACGTTGGCGAGCGCGCCCTTACCGTCGATCGGATTGCCGAGCGGGTCGATCACGCGGCCGAGCAGGCCCTTGCCGACCGGGATGTCCACGATCGAGCTCGTGCGCTTGACGGTGTCGCCTTCCTTGATGGTGCTGTCGGATCCGAAGATCACGACGCCGACATTGTCGTTCTCGAGGTTGAGCGCCATGCCTTTGATGCCGCCCGGGAACTCGACCATTTCGCCGGCCTGCACGTTGTCGAGGCCATAGACGCGGGCGATGCCGTCGCCCACGGACAGAACCTGTCCGACTTCGCTGACTTGCGCTTCGGAGCCGAAGTTCTGGATTTCGCGCTTCAGGATGGCGCTGATTTCGGCCGGTTGGATCTTCATTGTCAGTTACCTCTCATGGCCGCACGCATGCCATTCAGCTTCGTGCGCAAGGATGAATCGATCATGCGCGAACCCACCTTCACGACGAGGCCGCCGAGAAGGGAAGGATCGACCTTGGCTTCGAGACGCGCATCGCGCCCGAGCTTGGATTTCAAAATCTCTTTGAGCGATGCGACTTCCGCATCATTGAGCGGGCGGGCGCTCGTGACTTCCGCGCTGACTTCGCCGCGCAACTTGGCAACGGCATGATTGAAGGCGCGAATGATATCGGACAGCATGAACAGTCGACGCTTGCCAGCGAGCATCAGAACGAAGCGACGGGTGAGCGGTGCGGCTTCCATGCGATGCAGGACACCGTTGAGGCCCTTGGCCTGGTCTTCGCGGCTGAACACCGGGGCGCGTACAAGGCGCGCCAAATCCGGGCTCTCGTCCATCATTGCTTGAAGAGCGGCAAAATCTTTCTCCAGCGCTTCGATGGATTTCTCCTCCTGCGCCAGTTCGAAAACAGCGGTCGCGTAGCGTCCCGCGATGCCGGAATTGTGCGTATCCTGAGCCACTCGCACCCCGTTTGCGCCCAGTCCGCCGGAAGCCGCCCGCATGGGCGCATTTCTGCCGACTCAGACGATATCTAACCTATTGAAAGAGCGAAGAAATTCACCCGCGCCAGCGAATCTTAACGCCCACGCGGGGTGCAATTAGCATGGGGCAGGGAGCGGCGCAACAATATGTCAGGCGTTTCGGTGTCGCGGGGATCAGGGGAGATTACGGGGGCTCGACCCGGCACGAGCCCGCCGAGGATTTGTTTCGATTTTTATGCAATTTGCTCCCCCCGGCTAACCATCCTTCTCGACCTGGAATTAAGACCCGGCGCGCACACTCACGCATGGTGGTGATGAGGGGTGTGACATGCAGGAAGAACTTGCAGCACGCGGATACAGCAGCAGCAACGCTGGTTTGGGCATGGCGCTGAAGGAAGTCTGGCGGCTTCTGAAGCAGGGGATCGAATTTTCAGTTGAGCCCAAATTGCAGGGCGAAGTGCGGGAACTTGCCAGACCGCATATGGCGACGCTGGTGCACAAGCGCGCGAAAGTGGGCGCGACGACCGGGCCAGTCCAGGACGAGCAGTGGTACGGCGAACTCGGCGACTTCGTTTCGCGCATGTTGTGGCCTTATCTGCAGGAAAGCCCGGTCTTGAACGGACGCAGTAAAAATTGCGTCGCCGAACTGCTCGACGAGATCGTTGCCGCAGAGCAGCGTGCTGTTTGCGAGCGCGCCATGGTCGACATCATTCCGCGCACTTCGCGTTTCGACACCAGCTGGGCGACGTGAGGCTGGCTTCCGCAAATCCCTCTGCTAGGCTCCTCATGGCTTAGAGAGGGAATGGCGATGAAAAAGATTATTGGCGCGGTAGCCCTGCTTGGACTGGGATTGATGGCAAGCGCGGCAAATGCGGCGTTGGCTGTCGGCGACAAGGCACCGGACTTCGCTCTCAAGGCCGCACTGGCCGGAAAAGAATTCAACTTCTCACTGGACGCCGCGCTGAAGAAGGGCCCGGTCGTCCTGTATTTTTTTCCGGCGGCCTTCACACAGGGCTGCACAATCGAAGCGCATGAATTCGCCGAAGCAACGGACCGCTTCAAGAAACTCGGAGCGACCCTGATCGGCGTAACGGCCGGCAATGCCGATCGTCTGGCGGAGTTTTCGTCCGTAGAATGCCGCAACAAGTTCGCGGTTGCCGCCGATGCCGACCAAAAGGTCATCAAGGCTTACGACGTCGTGTTGCCGAAGCATCCGGAATATTCCAACCGCACGTCCTACGTGATCACGCCAGATCACAAGATTGCGTTTGTCTATACCAATATGGAGCCGGACAATCATGTCAGCCTCACCCTGCAGGCGGTGCAGGATTGGCGGGACACACACAAGCGCAAGTAGCCGGCGGTTGAATCGGTGTGAAGTCTTTGCAACCGGTTACAGTGTCTTCGCGTCTGCAGTGAAAAATTAACGCTGATCCCGCTATCAGATTTGCGAACGCAACCAAGCGGGGGCTTCGTGCGGGTACTGTTTTTCACAGCGCTATTTCTTTCGATGACGTTGGCCGCGCCGGCTCTGGCAGAGGTCGCGTCGCCCGACAATTACATGCTCGATGGCGGAGCAGCGCTATTTGATTCCGGAAAGCTGCTTGCGACAGGTGGTGTGTCCGCACTTGAAGGTGCTGGCGGAGGTGGGCTTACGACATGGGCGCTGATCAGCGGGTATGGCACCGACCGCGGCGTCGGCATCAACGGGCATTTCACTTATGCAGGCGTCAATGAGTATTCTCTCTGGTCCGAAGGCGTGGCTATCGGGTTCTTCGATCGCGTTGAGTTGTCCTACGCGCGTCTGACGTTCGACACGGAAGATGTGGGAGCGGCGCTGGGTCTGGGCAAAGGCTACAAGTTCGATCTGGATGTCTATGGTGCCAAGGTGAAAGTGCTTGGCGACGCGATTTACGATCAGGACGGTTGGTTGCCGCAGATTTCCGTGGGCGCGCAATACAAATCGAACAACCGGGGTGCGCTTCTGCACGCAATCGGCGCACGGAACGATAGCGGCACCGACTATTACATTGCGGCCTCAAAGCTCTTTCTTGCCCAAAGCCTGCTGGTGAACGCAACCCTGCGTGAAACCAAAGCCAATCAGTTCGGCATTCTCGGTTTCGGCGGCGACAAGCATGGCGGCTATTCGACCGAATTTGAGGGATCGGCGGCCTATCTCTTGAGCCGTAAATTCGCGCTTGGTGCGGAATACCGTTCTAAGCCGGACAATCTTGGCATTGCGAAAGAAGACGATGCCTGGGACGTATTCGCGGCATATTTCCTCGACAAGCATCTCTCACTGACGGCGGCTTACGTCGATCTGGGCAACATCGTCATCAAGGACCACCAGCACGGCGTCTATCTTTCGCTGCAGGCTGGTCTCTGAAGCGAAGGAGGAACGCCATGAAAATTCGCAAACTCAGTCTGGCCATCGCCGTAACCGTCTGCGGCGCGGTGCTTGGCACTGGCATGGCGCATGCCAGCGACGACACGCTCTGTCAGGATATGGGCGGCGTCGATAACATCAAGAAGATCGCCAGCGACACGCTCGACAACGCGCTTGCCGATGACCGCATTAAGCACACCTTCGACAATTCCAATATCGATCGCGTGCGTGAAAAGCTGGAGGAGCAGTTTTGCGCCGTCGCCGGAGGGCCGTGCAAATATTCGGGCCACAGCATGAAAGAGGCGCATAAAGGCCTTAATCTGACCAACGCCGATTTCAACGCCATTGTGGAAGACCTGCAGAAGGCGATGGACAAGGACGGAGTGCCGTTTGCAACGCAGAACAGGTTTCTGGCACGCTTGGCGCCGATGCAGCGCGACGTCGTGACGAAAAAATGAAAGGAAACATCATCACGGTTCTGGCCGCTTTGACTTGCGCCGCGTTCTTCGCCTGCCATACGACCGCGCGAGCACAGGATGCGAATTCCATCGTGCAGAGCGGGCGCGCCTTCCATCCCAATGAGATCACGATTGCGCACGGCACCACGCTGAGCTTTTACAACCAGGATGACTTCATCCATCAAATCTATGTGGACTCGCCGAATTTCGATTACGATTCCGAAGAACAGGAACCCGGCGCGCCGCCCATGCACATCACATTTCCGAAGCCGGGAACATATTTCATCCGTTGCCACATCCACCCGAAAATGCTGCTGACGGTGCATGTAAAATAGGCGACAAACGGGCGGTTCTTTAGCCCCGCAACGGCAAAACTTAAGGCTCCATCAACCGGGAATGACGGAAAATCAGTGCGCCGGGAAAGCCGGTGCGGCGCGCACTTCTGCACGCCGGGGCTGCTACCGGGGCTGCCGAAGTGCGTTCGCGTTTGCGTCATTCCATAGGCACGAAAATCTTCGTGGCCTTCTTCGCGATGGGCGTCATCATTGGCGCGCTGGGCGCCTATGGCTATCGCGTATTGTCTTCTGCAGGGGACATGGTGACCGGGACATATGACGGCCCCCTCATGGCCATCAACTACGCGCGGGCGGCCAGCGTGGACTTCGTCCAGATGCAGCAAGCGATGCTTAGGCGCAAAATCGCGGACCGCGCGGACCGGCCAAAATACGACAAGCAAATCGACAATCTGACGGACACGTTCTTTGCGGACCTCGATGTCGCGGGAGAACGGTCCGGTGCCAAGAGCGAAACGGCAATCGTTGCCAATATCCGAGGCCTCGTACAGGAATGGCAAACCCGGTGGAGGGTGAGCGAACGCTCCGGTCGAAATCCCGATCTTGAAGCACTCGACGCTGAGATCATGGACCGCTTCGACATGCTCGTGGAATTGAATGCGGACCACAGCTTCATAGGCCGCCGGAAGGCCGTATGGGCAATCGGCTACTACAAATATGCGCTCACGGGGGGGACGGTTGGGGCGCTTTTGCTTGCGTTCTTCATAACCTTTTTTCTCGCGCGGCGCATTATGAGGCCGCTCTCTGAAGCTGTCTCAGTGGCCGACCGCATCGCGCTTGGAGAATTTGAAACCAGAATACCCACGACCGGCGCCGATGAAACCGGAGTGCTTCTCAACTCCATGACCATCATGCAGGACAACATCCGCGAGATGATGGCACGCGAGCAAGAGCGAGCCGAATCTGCAGAAGGACGTCTGGTGCACGCAATTGAGACGTCGGGTGAGGGTGTCTTGCTCGTAGATCGCGAGGGACGCATTCTCATTGCCAACAACATCATGCGTAATTTCTTCCCCAGCGTGGCCGACCTTCTGGTGCCGGGGGCAAGTTTCGACTCCATCTCGCTGTTGGCGCAGCAGGATTTCAGTGAACGGACACTACTGCCGACTTCACGCGATCTTTTGAAGGGTGGTGGCGCGCGCATTTTGGGGAGCGCCGAGCGCCAATTGAAGGACGGGCGCTGGATCCGTAGTACCGGCAGTCGCGCAGAAGACGGCGCGTTGATGTTCTTCGTAAGCGATTATACGGCGGTCAAGGAGCGTGAAGAAAACGCACGACGCGCGCGCGAAGCCGCAGAAGCGGCGAGTGCGGCGAAGTCTCGCTTTCTGGCGAATATGAGCCACGAACTTCGCACCCCGCTGAACGCCATCATTGGTTTCTCCGAAATATTGACCAATCAGATATTCGGTGTGCTCGGTAGTGCGCGCTATCTGGAATACGCAACCGATATTCAACGTAGCGGGCGCCACTTGCTGGATATCATCAACTCTGTGCTTGAAATCTCTAAGAGCGAGGCGGGTAAGCAATCACTTGAATCGGAGCCGGTGGACGTTCGCTATATTCTGCGCGATTGCGTGAAAATGCTTTCTGAGTCCAGTTTGGCTGGAACTGTCGATTTGCATTTGGAGGAAGGCAGTCTTCCCGCGATGGTACCTGGTGAAAAAGCGAAGTTGAGGCAGGCGTTCCTCAACCTGATTTCCAATGCGGCAAAGTTCACCTCTCCTGGCGGCCATGCGCGTGTCACGGTTGGAAGCACCGGCGCAAACATTTTCGTGAAGATCGTTGATACTGGTATCGGAATGACCGCTGAGCACATTGAAATTGCGTTGACGCCGTTCGGCCAGGTCGATAGCCGCCTCGAACGCAAATACGAAGGTACAGGTCTTGGCTTGCCGCTCGCCAAGTCCCTGATAGAACTTCATGGCGGACGGCTTGATATCGAAAGTGCGCCTGGCAAGGGCACTGTGGCGATGGTTTATCTGCCCAAATGCGATGAGCCTCAGCGGCAGCTGGCGGAAGCGTCTTAGCGTACAGACTTGAAGAACCTGGCAACCCGCAACTCTGCCGGCCATGCCCAGACGCCCGAGGCGCTGAGATAATCGACGGACCCCAATATAACCTGCGCATGCCCGACTAGGTTCTCGACTGGGATATAGCCAATGCCGCCGGCATCCACCGGCACGCGGCTATCAAGTGAGTTGTCGCGATTGTCTCCCATCATGAAGAGATGGCCTTTGGGCACGACGTAGACAGCCGTGTTGTCCATGAAGCCATTGTCGCGCCATTTCAGGATGGAGTGCGTGACGCCATTGGGAAGCGTCTCAGTGAATTTCGGAACGGTGGAATAGCTGCCGTCCGCGTTTTGCATCTGTGCCGTGCCCGCAGGCTTAAGCGGGAGTTCCTTGCCGTTGATCCAGAGCCGTCCCGCCATCATCTGGACGCGATCTCCAGGCAGGCCTATCACGCGCTTGATCAGGTTGCGTCCGGGTTCGCTCGGCGGGATGAACACGACTACGTCGCCGCGCTTGGGTATTCGCTCCAGCAGCCGGTGCGCCGAGGACGGCCCAAGCGCAAAGGGCAAGGAGTAGCGGCTATAACCGTAGGCGTACTTCGCCGTGACCACGTCATCGCCGATCTGTAGGGTCGGCTCCATCGAACCCGACGGTATGTAATAGGGCCGGGCGATGGCCGTTGTGGCGATCAGTACGAAGGCAACGGTGATCAGGGGCTCCTTGACGAATTCCCAGGTTCGCTTGAGGTCACTGCGGCTGGGCATGGTTACCTTCGGCATCGTTCCTCTCGCAATTCAGGCCGTTTCGAAGATATAGGCCGGCCGGCGCAGGCTTCCACCCTTGACGGAAACGATGGTGCCTGCCAATGCCCGCGCCATGATTGAGTTGACGCAGGAATTCGGCTTCGACGCCGCGCACTATCTGGGGCAGGGTGCCCCGGAAAACTCGCGCCTGCACGGCCATTCTTTCTACTGCGAAGTGACATTGCGCGGCGAACCCGACCCGTCTCGCGGTTGGCTACGCGACCTGGGTGAAGTGAGAGCTGCGCTCGATGAAATTCGCGCAATGCTCGATCACAGACTTCTGAACGAAGTCGAAGGGCTTAGAAATCCGACTCTGGAGAATCTCTCCCGCTTTATATTCGAGAAAGCCAAGGTGCGTCTGCCGGAAATTGCACGCGTGAAGCTGCGCCGTCCGTCCTATGGCCAGACCTGCGTGTACGAGGAACGCTGATGGCCAAGAAACTTCAGCTCGGCCGCAGCGTCGGTGTTCCGCAATCGCCGGACGAAGCGACGCTGGACGCCGTGCCGAACCCCCACAAGGACACCGACTACATCGCGCGCTTCACCGCGCCGGAGTTTACATCGCTATGCCCGGTCACGGGTCAGCCGGACTTCGCGCATTTCGTGTTCGACTACGCGCCCAACAAGTTCATCCTGGAATCCAAATCGCTGAAGCTTTTTCTGTTCAGCTTCCGAAACCATGCGGCGTTTCATGAGGACTGCACGGTGGCGATCGGAAAGCGCATCGCGCAAACGATCAAGCCGAAATACCTGCGCGTTGCTGGCTTCTGGTATCCGCGCGGCGGTATCCCGATCGACGTGTTCTGGCAGATGGGCATGCTGCCCCGCGGGGTCTATCTGCCCGATCCCGGCGTATCGCCCTATCGCGGCCGCGGCTGATGCCGGTCGAGATCGTCGCTGTGCCATTGGCCGAAAAGGCCGATCTCTGGGCGATGTTCCAACTTTATGCCGCCGAGTTGGCGCCGATGGTGAATTTGCGGCCCACGGACGGTGTCTATCCCTATGCCTATTTCGACGATTACTGGCGGGACGATCGGCGCTGGCCGTTCTGGGGAATGTCTAATGGTAAGCGCTTCGGTTTTGCCCTGGTGCGTTTCGCTGCAGAGCATGATGCGATGCAGATGGCTGAGTTTTATGTCATTCCTGCGCACCGCAAAGGCGGGCAGGGCTTCGCATTCGCGCAAGGGCTACTGAAAATGTATCCGGGCCCGTGGAAGATCCGTCAGATACTGGCAAACACCGGCGCGACGGCCTTCTGGCGCAAGGTCGCGCAGTGTTATGGTTATACCGAAGAAAAATTCGCCGTAGGCGGCATCGACCGGATCGAACAGACGCTTACCGTTTGACGGTTTTCGCGAGCTTTGCGCATTCCGCGTGGCGGAAGCATTTGGTCGTGTGGTCGTTGACCATGCCAACAGCCTGCGCAAACGCATAAACAATCACCGGCCCCACGAAGTTGAAGCCGCGCGTCTTCAGTTCCTTGGACAAGCCTTCGCTCATCGCTGTCTTGGTCGGAATATCGCCCATGCCCTTGAATTTGTTCTGCATGGGCTTGCCGCCGACATGCTTCCAGATCAGATCGGTAAAGCCGCCAGGCTCTTTCTCCTCGATGTCGAGCCAAAGTTGGGCGCCACGGATCGCAGCGTCTATCTTGGCTTTCGAGCGGATGATGCCCTCGTTTTTGAGCAGGCGCTCTCGATCACGCTTGCCATAACGCGCGATCTTCTCCGGATCGAAAGAGTGGAAGGCTTTGCGGAAGTTCTCGCGTTTTCTGAGGATCGTGATCCACGAGAGTCCTGCCTGGAAGCCATCCAGCACGAGCTTCTCATAGAGCGCGCGCGAGTCATATTCCGGCACGCCCCACTCCTTGTCGTGATAGGCGACATAGAGCAGGTCGGTGCCGGGCCATGCGCAGCGATGCGGCTCTTTCACCGGCGCTTCTTTTTCTTCGCCGGCGATTTCTTTTTCGCCGTTTTGGTCTTTTTGGCTTTCTTCGCCTTTTTGGCGGGCTTCTTCGCAGCCCTAGCCTTCGGTTTTGCCGTAGGCGCCATCAGGGTTGCTTCGATCTTGTTGCCATCCAGATCGTAGATGAAGGCGCCGAAATAGGCGAAGCCATAATCGGGCCGGGGGCCGGGCTCGCCGCCATTGCTACCGCCCGCCTTCAGCGCGGCATCGTGAAAAGCCATCACAGCGGCTTTCGATTTGGCGATGAACCCAACATGTGTGCCGTTACCGGCGCTTGCTATGCCCTGATCGTGCGGTTTGCCGATCCAGAATTCGGGACGATCCTTGCTTTCGCCATAGGCAATCGCGCCAGGCGAAAAATCCACTACGCGCTTGTAACCGAGCGCTTTGAGAACGGGATCGTAGAATTTCGCGGCGCGTTCCACATCGCGAACGCCGACGGACACATGATGCAGCATGCTCGTCTCCATGAAGAAGGGAGCGCGACTTTGAACCGATGGCGGTTCACGTCAAGCGGAAAGCCATGCTGGTTTTGTGACATGAAGGCTGTGGCCTGCCGCTTCGATCGGCGCGTCACCCGCATCGTCGAGCCGATCGAGGCGAACAAGCGCAAAGCCTCTGCTGCCAAAGGCCGACACGATTTCGCCGATCACGTGATCCTTCGCCCGCAGTTCGGTTCCTGCGGCGATCTCAGATTTGTCCGTTGTTTCAATAGGAAGAATGCGCTTGCGCGCGGTGCCGCGATGTTTCATGCGCGCCGTAAGTTCCTGGCCGACATAGCAGCCCTTGTCGAAGGCGATGGCATGCAGTTCGTCCAGCCCGCCATCCAGCGCAAATGTCTTGTCACTTCCAAAGTCCGCACCTTCGGGAACACCCAGAGCCAGGCGGTGCGCCAGATAGCCATCGGTGCCGTCGCTCGTGGGGCCTATCGACCTGCGACCCAGCGTGGCGAGGCGCGGGTCTTCGAAAACGATGCCGGGCAGGGACGTGTGGCCCGAAGCCGCAAAAACGGCGAGGTCATCGCGCGGCGCAATCTCCACTTTCGCGCGCAGCCGATACATGCTGAGCCGTTTTTGCAGGGCATTGCGCGCAGTGGCCGAGCAATCGAGCAAAATCGTTCCCTGGCCGTCATCGACGAGCAGGAAGTCGAACAGGATTTTTCCTTGGGGTGTGAGGAGCGCCGCGTAGAGCGGCTTTCCGGGGGCAAGCTGGTCCACGTCGTTCGTGATCAGTCCTTGCAGAAAGCTGCGCGCGTCCGGTCCCGAAAGGGCGATGATTGCGCGATCCTTGAGCCTGTAAGCCATGGACCTGAGATAATCCGGCGGTTGCCAAGCGGCAATGCCCCCCCTAAACCTCGCGGCCCATGAACACCTCGCGTCCATACAAAGTAATGCAGATCATGGCGGGGGCGCCGGTCGGCGGCGTGGAAACGTTTTTCTTCGACGCGGTTCTCGCGCTGGCGGAAGCCGGGCTTCAACAGCACGTCGTGGTGCGGGACAACGCGCCGTTCCAGCTTGGGCGCCTGAAAGCGGCCGGTGTTCCTTACGACATTGCGGGTTTCAGCCCCTGGCTGGGGTTTCCCACACACCGCGTTCTTCGCCGGGTGACGGAGGCGTTCAGGCCCGACATCATACAATACTGGTCCGGCCGTGCTGCGACCTATGCGCCAAAATGGAAATCGCACCACGTAGGCTGGTATGGCGGCTATCGCGAGCGCTGGCGCTTCAAGACGTGCAAATACTTCATCGGCATTACACCCGATCTCGTCGATCACATCCACAAACAGGGCGTTCCGCTTCAGAACATCGCTCTGATCCACACGCTTGCGGACTACACGCCGCAGGCCCCGATTGACCGGGCGCAGTTCAACACACCGAAAGACGCGCCGCTTCTGCTCGCGCTCGCACGCCTGCACTGGAAGAAGGGATTGGATATTCTGCTGGACGCGGTCGCGCGCGTTCCTGGCGCCTATCTCTGGATTGCAGGCGAGGGCGAGGATCGCGCCAAACTGGAGGCACAAACCAAACGTCTGGGTCTGGAAGACCGCGTTCGTTTTCTCGGATGGCGAAACGATCGCGAGGCGCTTCTCGCCACCGCCGATGTTTGTGTGTTTCCGTCGCGCTACGAGCCGTTCGGCACGGTGACCATTGAAGCCTGGGCAGCGAAAATTCCACTGATCGCCGCGGCCTCTCAAGGCCCCGGCGCTTATGTCGAGAACGAGGTCAACGGTCTGTTGATACCTGTCGACGACACGGACGCTCTCGCCAACGCTATCCGGCGCCTGATTTCGGATTCTGCGCTGCGCGACCGCGTGGTTGCCGGTGGAACCAGGAGCTATGAAGAGGGCTTCACCAAGGACGTCTATGCACGCGATGTCTTTGCATTCTACGATCGCATCATGAAAGACTCGATATGAACTTCGATCTTCTTATCAAGGGCGGCATTGCCGCCACCGCAAGCGGGGTTGCCGAAGCCGATGTGGGCGTAATTGGCGGGCGCATCGCGGCAGTTGGCGCGCTTGCGAACGCGAAGGCAGCTGAAACATTCGATGCAAAGGGGCTGCATGTGCTGCCCGGCGTGATCGACACTCAGGTTCACTTCCGCGAGCCGGGCAACGAACACAAGGAAGATCTTGAGACTGGGAGCCGCGCCGCCGTGCTCGGTGGTGTTACCGGCGTGTTCGAGATGCCGAACACAAATCCGCCGACGACGACGCGCGCCGCAATTGAGGACAAGCTTTCGCGCGCGAAGAACCGGATGCATTGCGACTACGCATTCTATGCCGGTGCTACACCGCAGAATGTCGGTGCGCTTGCAGAATTGGAACGCATGCCGGGGGTTTGCGGCGTAAAGGCGTTTCTCGGATCATCAACGGGAACGCTTCTGCTGAGCCATCCCGACGACATTCTCGCGGCTCTGAAATCGGGTCATCGACGCATGGCCGTGCATTCCGAGGACGAAGATCGCCTCGAAGCGCGCAAAGGGATGCGTGTTGCGGGCGATCCGCGCTCGCATCCCGTATGGCGCGATGAAGAAACGGCGCGCGCGTCCACGGAGCGCGTTCTGCGCCTGGCGCGCGAGGCCGGTCGCCGCCTGCACGTGCTGCACGTCACGACGGCCGAGGAATTGCCGCTGCTTGCCGCGGCGCGCGATCTGGCGACGGTCGAGACGACGCCGCAGCACCTCACGCTGGCGGCGCCGGAATGTTACGAGCGCCTCGGCACCTACGCCCAGATGAACCCGCCGATCCGCGATGCACGCCATCGCGACGCGTTGTGGCAGGCGGTGCGCGAAGGTCTGATTGATGTCATCGGCTCGGACCATGCGCCGCACACGCGCGAGGAAAAGGACAAGAACTATCCCGAGACACCCAGCGGCATGCCGGGCGTGCAGACGCTGGCAACAATCCTCCTCGATCATGTGAATGCTGGACGCATGTCGCTCGAGCGTTTTGTCGACCTTACGTCGGCGGGCGCGGCGCGCATCTTCGGGCTTGCGGGCAAGGGCCGCATTGCGCGTGGTTTCGATGCGGACTTCACGATCGTCGATCTGAAGAAGAAGCGGAAGATCGAGAACAGCTGGATAGCCTCCCGTTGCGGATGGACGCCGTTCGACGGCATGACGACGACGGGCTGGCCGGTCGCCACGATCATCCGCGGCAAGACCGTGATGCGCGATCACGCGGTGACGATGGAATCGCAGGGAGAGCCATTGCGTTTTGTAGAAACGCTGCAGCCCGCCTGACGCGTTTTCCTTGACGGGCGGCGCAAATTCCTGTGCTTTGCCGCTTATCTGCTGTTATCCACGAAAGTTCCCCGCATGAAAGACCGATTCAAGGCCTTCCTGATAACCAAGGACGAGTCGGGCCAGAAGGCCGCACTCACCGATCTCACGCTGAACGATCTGATGGATGGCGATGTCGTCGTTGCGGTGTCGCACTCCACGGTGAATTACAAGGACGGCCTTGCACTCACCGGCCGCTCGCCCGTGGTGCGGAAGTTTCCGATGGTGGGCGGCATCGATCTCGCCGGAACAGTCGAGACGTCGAGCAACCCCAATTTCAAGCCGGGCGACAGAGTCGTGCTCAATGGCTATGGCCTGAGCGAGACTCACTTTGGCGGCTTTAGCGAATATGCGCGCGTGAAGGGCGATTGGCTGGTACCGCTGCCGAAGCAGTTTACACCCGCAGATGCCATGGCTATTGGTACGGCTGGCTACACGGCGATGTTGTGCATACTCGCGCTCGAAGATGCCGGCGTTACACCGGACAAGGGCCCGGTTGTCGTTACAGGAGCCAATGGTGGTGTCGGCTCGGTTGCGATCGCGATCCTGGCCAAGCTCGGTTATCGCGTGATCGCCTCGACTGGCCGTCCGGAAGAAGAGCCGTATCTGAAATCGCTCGGCGCTTCGGAGATCATTCCGCGTACGGAGCTGAGCGGCGATCCGAAACCGCTTGCAAAGGAGCGTTGGGCGGGTGCTGTTGATAGCGTGGGCTCTAAGACGCTCGCGAATGTTATCGCCGCGACACAATATGGCGGCGCCGTCGCGGCATGCGGACTGGCGCAGGGCATGGATCTACCCACCAGCGTGGCGCCTTTCATCCTGCGGGGCATTTCGCTTTTGGGCATCGACTCGGTTCAAATGCGCCGTGAGCGCCGGTTACAGGCGTGGGAGCGGCTGGCGCGGGATCTGGATGTGAGGAAGCTTTCCTCGATTATGTCCACCATCAAGCTTGCGGATGTAGCTCAGGCCGCGAACGATATTCTTGCCGGAAAGGTGCGCGGCCGCATCGTGGTCGAAATCGCGTGAACCTGATCGGCCTCATTATTTCCGGTGTTGTCATCGGGCTGATCGCCGCCGCGCCCATCGGGCCGGTGAATCTGATCTGTATCCGGCGTACGTTGGCGTTTGGGCCGCTCAATGGCTTCATGGCGGGACTGGGTGCGGCTTGTGGCGATGGGCTGTTCGCGGCCGTCATCGGATTCGGCGTCACAGCTGTATCGCAGTGGATCGAGGGCTATTCGCTCTATTTGCAGGTGATCGGCGGTATCCTGCTTCTGTCTTTTGGCATCCACACCTATGTCACACTGCCGGACCCTTCCTTGAAGGAAGAGGCTAAAGAGAAAGCCAGCGAGCCGTCATCGCTTCTGCGTATCGGCGTCTCCACTTTCGCGCTCACCATGACCAATCCGGCGACACTGTTCGGTTTCGCGGCGATGTTTGCAGGCCTCACGGGTTTGGCCGGTGGCCAGCCCACCTTGTTCCAGGCCGGCATTGTCGTCGCCAGCGTATTTGCCGGCTCAGCGCTATGGTGGTTCACGCTGACCGAGGTGATCGGTCATTTGCATACCAAGATCGATGCTCGCGTGATGCGCATCATCAACCACTCATCCGGCGTTGCCATCGGACTGTTCGGCGTTGCCGTGCTGGTCCACGTGATCTGGAAGTTCCTCTGAGGCTCAGCCGCGCGCAAGCTTTGCCATGCGCGCAATCACCTCTTCGGCCTCGGCCATGATCTCTTCGATAATCTCGCGAGACGATTTGACGGCGTGGATGCCGCCGGATCCCTGGCCCATGGCAAAAGCCGAGCGCTCGCGCGAAAGACCTTCGATCTGGCCGCCGATGCCGCCCATCACGCCCGCTTGCGAAGAGAGCATGGCCTGGGCCGGAAACTTCTGGATGTCCTGCGGGCGGCTTTCCCAATCCTTTGTCCACTCGTTCTGGTGCACGCGCATCGGCTTGCCCGAGTAGGAGCGGGAGATGACGGTGTCTTCATCGTTCGCCTCCAGTATCACGTCCTTGTAAAGCGCACCGGCATGCGCCTCGGTCGAAGCGATGAAGCGGGTCCCCATCCATACGCCTTGCGCACCCAGCGCGAGCGCTGCCGCGAGACCACGACCATCGACGATTGAGCCCGCCGCGATGACCGGAATCTTCACCGCATCCACGACCTGCGGAATAAGCGCCATACCTGCGATGCGGCCGGTGTGTCCTCCGGCCTCGGTGCCTTGTGCAACGACGGCATCGAGACCGCCCGCTTCGGCGGACTTCGCATGCTTCACGGTGCCATTGACGTTCATCACCTTGAGACCTGCGTCGTGAAATTTCTTCACTAGATGGGGCGGCGGTACGCCGAGCCCCGAGATGAACGCAGCCGCGCCGCCTTCGATGATCACATCGGCCGTTTGCTCGAGCGATTCCGGAACAGCTGCCAGAAGATCGACGCCGAATGGCTTGTCCGTGAGATCGCGTGTCTTGTTGATCTCTTCCTTGATCTCTTTCGGATGACGCCCCGCCATGCCCAGCGTTCCGAATCCACCGGCGTTTGAGACCGCTGCCGCCAGTTCGGCGTAAGACACGCCCCCCATGCCCGCGAGCATGATGGGATATTTGATGTTCAGAAGATCGCAAAGCGGCGTGCGCAGAGACATGACGTTTCCTCGAATATTTTCGCCAGCATTCCTCTTGCGGGAGGCGAGGGCAAGGGTCACGCGAAGCGGCGTTGTGCTTCGCGCGTAAGGCCCAGTGCGACCGAAAGGAAATCTGAGCCTGCCGCAACGTTAGCCTGCGGCGCCGCTTTGCAGATGGCTTCGCGCACGGCCGGGACGCGGCTCGAACCGCCGGTGAAGAAGATCGTCTGCACCGCGTCCGGCCTGATACCTGCCGCTGAGATGCATTGCGCGGCCATTCTGGTAAGCGCATCCATCTTGTCTGCGATCGCATCGCGAAAGCGTGGCTGCGTGGCTTGCGCGAAAAGGCCGACTTCGAGAAATTCGAGCGCCAGTGTCGTCTTCTCGGCGTCACTGAGCGCGATCTTGGCGTCTTCCACCGCGAACGCGATCCGGTGCCCCAGATGGCGCTTGATCGTTTTGAGCAAGCGGCGAACGCGTTCCGGCTCGACGGCGATCTCGACAAGCTCGCGCACCTCGCGTTCCGTCTTGAAGTTGTAAGCGAAGTTGATCGTCGCCCATGTCGCCAGTTCGTAATAGACCGCCTTGGGCATCGGCAGATCCTTCACCGTGAGGTGAGACCCGAGGCCGAGGAGGGGCATCACGCCATCAATGTTGAGCCGGGTGTCGAAGTCGGTGCCTCCGATACGCGCGCCGGAATTGGCCAGCAGGTCATCGCGACGATCCGGCTGGTTCCGACGATCCGGACCGATGCGAATGACGGAGAAGTCTGAGGTGCCACCGCCAATGTCGGCGATCAGGACCAGTTCTTCGCCTGCCACGGTTTCCTCATAGTGATAGGCCGCCGCGATCGGCTCGTATTCGAAGATCACATCCCGAAAACCGACCCGATGGGCGATTTCCTTCAGCACATTCTCCGCCCGCGCGTCTGCCGCGTCGTCGCCATCCACAAAGCGGACGGGGCGACCATGGACGACTTGTGTGATCTCGTGACCGGCAAAGGCTTCGGCCTTGGTTTTGAGATGCCGTACGAACAGCTCAACCACTTCGGTGAGTTTGATCCGCCGACGGCCGACGGCCGTTGCTTCGTCGATGAGGGGTGAGCCCAGAATGGTCTTCAGGGCCCGCATGAGGCGTCCGTCGTGCTCGGCGATGTAGCTGTCGATCGCCTCGCGCCCGAACATCACGTGCCCGTGCCGTTCGAAGTCGAAGAAGATGGCGCTGGGAATGAGCGTGGAATCGCCTTCGACGGGCGCCAATGCCGCCGCGCCGTCGCGCCATACCCCCAACGCCGAGTTGGAGGTGCCGAAATCCAGTCCGCATGCCGTCATGAAAAGCCCCTGTGGGTTCGAAATTGGGGCTCTCATCTATTACGCAAAAACCGGGCTTGCCAGTCTGTTTCTTCGGCCTTAAACTACAGCCACATCGTGGGATGCGCGGAAACGTGCGTCCCATTTTTGTTTGTATGCGGACGAAGTGCTCCGCTTATGAAGCATCAGAACTTCGTATAGCCGCCGTCGATGATGAACGTCTCGCCGGTGTGATAGCTCGAAGCATCGCTCGCGAGATAAACCGCGATACCGCCGAAGTCCTCCGGTGTTCCCCAGCGCCGCGCCGGCACGCGTGGGATGACCTTTTCCTGAAACACCGGGTTGGATTGCGCGCCTGCGGTCATGTCAGTCGCGATCCAGCCGGGCGCGATGGAATTGCAGCGGATGCCGTAGCGCGCCAGTTCCACGGCCAACGCACGCGCCATCGACATCACCGCGCCCTTGGTCGCGCCATAGGCGGAATTGCGCGCGGCGCCTTCGATGCCGGCGGTGCTCGCAACCACTACCAGCGAGCCGCTGGCATCGCCGCTCTTGGCCCGGTCGATCATATGCTTGGTGGCTTCGCGAAAGGTCCAGAACACGCCGTCCTCGTTCACGCCATGCACCTTGCGCCACAGGTCCGTGGAGAGCTCCGCGATGGGCGCGCCGCCGCCGATACCGGCATTGGCGACGACGGAATCGAGCCGACCCATCTCCTTGATCGCGGCGGCCATCCCGTCCGTGACTTCCTGCTCGTTGGCGACATTCACCTTGCGAGTGATCACGCGCTTGCCATGGGCCTTCAGCGCTTTCTCGGCGGCGGCGTTCTTGGTCTCGTTGGTGCCCCAGATCACGACGTCGGCGCCGGATGCGGCCATGGCCTCGGCCATGCCAAGCCCGATGCCGCCATTGCCGCCCGTCACCAGCGCGATTTTCCCTGTCAGATCGAATGGCTTGTACATGCAGTCCTCCCAATTGCGTTTGCGGCAGGCTAGACGCCGGGAAAATCCACGCAAGTGGCCGCGGCGTAAACCATCTTTTTCGGCCCGGCTCCCAATCGCCGCAGGGCTGTGACATTCTCCCGCCAAGGCCTTGGGTAATGGCCGGGGTGTGAGGGGTTAGATGACGTCCGAAATCGCGGTGATGAACCAGCGTGCGGTGGCGCTTGCGGCGGATTCTGCCGTGACGCTGATCGGCGGCGGAACGGTCGCGGTGCGCAACGACCATCGCAAGCTCTTCAACCTGATCGATGGACGGCCCATCGGCCTTATGTTTTTCGGCGTAGCCGACATGATGGGCCACCCCTGGGACCAGATTATCGAGCATTACCAGAAAAAGACCCGGCCCAACGCGCTACCCCATGTCCGCGACTATGCCGCGAGCTTCACCGGCATGATGGATAACCTTGAGGAGTTCTTCCCCCGCGCCAAGCAGCGCGACGAGTATCGACGGCTTCTCGCATCGGTGTTCCGTTATATTTTTCATCTTGCGCAGTTCATGAGCGACAATGCTGACGGCGAGCGGCAAGGCGACAATGCCATCCTCGAAGCTGCGATCGAACGGGTGTGGCGGGACTATCAGTTCCGCGAAGACGGATCGCCGCGCACCGATCTTTCGTGTTTCCCGGCGAACTTCGGAGCGGCTGTCCAGCGCGAATACGCGTCGCAGATCGACGAGATCATATCTTATGGCTTCGGGCAGTTTCATCCCTCGCAAGGCGCGATGCAGCGTTTGCGGGAGATCGCAATATACGCGGTGGTGAAAGATCTCTTCCTTGAGGATGTCACCGGCCTGGTGTTCGCAGGCTTTGGCGACGACGAAAGATATCCCAACGTCGTCACATACTTCGTCTCCGCCGTTATCGGGGGATATCTCAAGCGAGCCGAGGCGTCGGCGGATGCGATCGATACCGACACCAAGTCGAAAATCCGGGTGTTCGCGGACAGCGAGGTCACCAACGCCTTCATTCGCGGCATCGATTTCAACCTTGAGCGACGCCTCTATGGCGGGTTCCGCATGATGATGGGCGGACTGGTTGATCAGGTGATCGCCGCCTTCCCGGATGCGAGTCCCGCGCAGCGCGACGATGTACGGTCACGGTTCCAGAGCAGTTTCGTGCCGCGCTACGTCGAAGCGTTCCGAGGAATGATCGCGGACTACCAGCAGCAGACCTTCATCAACCCCATCTTGCGGGTCCTGGAGATCGCATCGCGAACCGAACTGGCGCAGACCGCCAAGGAACTTGTCGGGCTGAACATCTTCAAGAAGCGCATCATGGCGCAGAAGGAAACCGTGGGCGGAGCCATAGACGTGGCTACGATCAGCCGCGAGAATGGCTTTCAGTGGTTCTCCAGACAGGACGGAGGCTGACATGGCCGAGACGCGCAGCCGTTTCATGGAAAGCGCCGAGCGCCTTGAGGGCGTGGTGCGTGCATTGAAGACGCGCCAGATCGAAGAACGTCAGGGGCCGATTCAACTGGTGCCCGGCGGGATGACGGCTGTCAGCCCGGATGAGCTTTGGGCCAAGCAGTTTGCCACGCAATGTATCGGTCCCGTCTGCTTCAAGGTGGCACTGGGATCCGACATGGCCCTGCCGCCGCTCACCCAATCGCTGCAGAGCTTTCCTCCGGCACGACAGAGCGCTTACGCGCCGCCGCCATCCGTCGCGCCGGTTCAGACTCCCAAAGCGGCTATGCCTTCTGCGCGGGTCGAAAGAGATGGTCACATCGGCGCGGTGCTTGGAAAACCGAAGCGTCGGGGCCTGTTCGCGAAAATGTTCGGGCGCTAACCGCCCCAGACATCGCGCGCGCTCTGTGCAATGATGCGCTGCGTCTCGCTCCACAGCGGCAGTTTTTCGACTTCAGCCAAACTGAACCAGGTCGCGTCGGCGGCATCGGACGCGGCGACGGCTTCGCCGGAGACCACCCGGGCCGAATAGTCCATCAGCACGAAGTGCATGTCCGCGGCGCCGACGCTTTCGTCGAGCATGGTCTCGGCAATTCCGGCGAGGCCGAGCAGGGCGATCTCCAGCCCTGTTTCCTCCCGGATCTCGCGCCGCACCGCGTCTTCGATGCTTTCTCCAAATTCGACCTTGCCGCCGGGCAGGCTCCACTCGCCCTTGCGCGGTTCCTTCGTTCGGCGAATGAGCAAGACCTGACGCGCGTCGTTCCAGATGACGGCGGCAACACCAAGGATCGGCCTTGAGGCGGGAAGATCGGCCATATTCGCTGGTTAAAGCCAAAACCTCTTGAATCCAATCCGTTACAGGGTATTCCTCTAGTGCCGTTTCAAAGCTGGGCCGGCCAAGGGGACAAATTTTCGCCATGGGCAGCCGGTATTCGCGCCGCCTTCTACGGGAGAATCGAATGTTTCGTGTCGGATTTCTGGTGGCCGGTGCGTTGGCGCTTTTCACCGTCGCAGCGCAGGCAGCCGACCCGGCGCTGAGCCCGGAAGCCAATGCCGCCTATCTGAAAGAGAATGCCGCCAAGAAGGGCGTTATCGTCGAGCCCAGCGGCTTGCAGTACCAGATCGTCAAGAGCGGCTATGGCATGCGCCCCGGCCCCTTGGACACCGTGACGGTCTATTACAGCGGGCATCTCATAAACGGCATGCGCTTCGATGCGACGGAGCCCGGGTTCCCGGCGCAGTTCACGGTCAACAAGCTCATCCCGGGCTGGACGGAAGCGCTGCTGCTCATGCGCGAAGGCGACCACTGGCGCCTCGTCATCCCCGCCAATCTCGCTTACGGGCCGCGTGGCGCGGGCAACGGCCTTATTCCGCCGAACCAGGTGCTGGTGTTCGACCTGGAACTTTTGAAGGTCTCGCCGGCACCGCCGAAGCCGCCGGAAAAAGACGACGAAAGCCATCCGGGGCCGGGTTCCAACTAAACCATCCCGGCGCATTTGCAGGTGACAGGCTTGGGCCCTCGGGGGGCATAATTGCTTTGAGCGAGAACCGGCTTTCGAGGCCGGCGCGAGGGTGATGTATCGATGTTTCTGAGGTGGGTCCGCAGCGTCCCCGTCGGCAAGTGGAAAATCGCCGCCGCGCTCGCGCTCATGGTCGGTGCGACGTTCTTCTTCTGGGCGAGCCGCAACTATGAGGTCACCGCGCCGAACTGGGACGGCATGGTGCGCGGCATCACCTACAACCCCAGCCACATCTTCACCGTTCACGATCACAAGAAGAAGGTTTCGCCGGAGCGGATCGACCGCGACCTGGCGCAGCTTTCGCAGCTTACCTCCCATATCCGCACCTACACGGTGGACGACGGCATGGACCGCGTGCCGGAGATCGCGCGCCGCTATGGCATGACTGTTTCGCTCGGCATCTGGATCGGCCCGGACCTCGCGGAAAACGAAAAGCAGATCAAGCTCGGCATCAAGACCGCGCTGGCCAATCGCCGAACGGTCGATCGCGTGTTCGTGGGCAATGAAGTGATCGAGCGCGGCGATCTCTCCACCGAACAACTCAACGATTATATCGGACGCGTTCGTGCCGCCCTGCCGTATCGCATCAAGGTCACGACAGCAGAGCCTTGGTCCACATGGCTGCTGGCGCCGGAGCTGACGCAGCACGCGGACATCATCGCCATCCATCTGCTGCCCTATTGGGAAGGGGTTTACATCTCCGGATCGCTGCTGAGCCTGCAGCACTGGTTCGACGACGTCGCCCAGCAATTTCCCGGCAAGCCGATCATCATCGGCGAGGTGGGCTGGCCGTCCGAGGGGCCGATGCGCAAGCAGGCGGAGCCGTCGCTCGCCAACGAAGCCTATTTCGATCGTGCTTTCGTTCAGCTCGCCATGGATAAGGGCTATGACTACTACCTGATCGAGGGCTACGACCAGCCCTGGAAGGAAACGCTCGAAGGTTCTGTCGGTGCCTATTGGGGGCTGTACGACGCGAGCGGCCGTCCCAAATTTCCATTCACCGGCATGTTCCGTTCTTTCCCGCAGTGGCGGATCTATGCGGCGCTTGCCGGGCTAATCACCTTCCTGCTGGGACTGCTTGTGCTGAGCCGCATGCCGCGCGTGCACCAGGTTGGGTACCTCGTGATCGGCGCGCTGGTGGCTTCCGTCTCCACCGGGATCCTGTCGCTGCTCGATGCGGTGACGCTGCACTATATCGATGTGATCGATATGGCGGTGCTGGGATCGATGGTGCCCCTGGTTTTGCTGGCCGGTACGATCGTCATTACCGAAGGCATCGAAATGGCGGCGAGCCTGTGGCGCGTGGATATGCGCGCGGTTCGCGCGGAGATCCCCGCCGGTGCGCCTTTCGTTTCGGTCCATGTGCCTTGCTACAACGAGCCGCCGGCGATGGTGATCGATACGCTGAACGCGCTGGCGCGCCTCGATTACGAGAATTTCGAAGTCATCCTTCTGGACAACAACACGCCGGACGAAGAAATCTGGCTGCCGGTCAAGGCGCATTGCGAGAAGCTTGGCCCGCGTTTCCGCTTTTTCCATCTGGACAATGTGAAAGGCTTCAAGGCCGGCGCGCTGAACCATGCGATGCGCCTGACCGATCCGAGAGCGGAGCACATCGCCGTCATCGACAGCGACTATCAGGTGGAGCCGTTCTGGCTTCGCCGCGCTCTGCCGTTCTTTGCATCGCCGGAAGTGGCGGTCGTGCAGGGGCCGCAGGACTATCGCGACAGCCACGAAAGCCTGTTCAAGGCGATGTGCTACGAGGAATATCGCGGCTTCTTCCATATCGGCATGGTGGAACGCAACGAACACGATGCGATCATCCAGCACGGCACCATGACCATGGTGCGCAAGAGCGCGCTGGAAGAAGTCGGCGGTTGGGCCGAATGGTGCATCACCGAAGACACCGAGCTTGGCCTCAATCTTTTCGAGCACGGTTACAGCGCAGCCTATATCCCGCAAAGCATGGGCCGCGGTCTGATCCCCGACACGCTGGGCGCCTTTATGGTGCAGCGCTATCGCTGGGCCTATGGCGCAATGCAGATCCTGAAGCGCCATGCCCGCGCGATTTTCGTCGGCAGCCGGAAGCTGACCTGGGGCCAGCGTTATCAGTTCATTTCCGGCTGGCTGCCCTGGGTCTCGGATGCGCTGGGGCTGGTGATTACGGCGCTGGCGCTGATCTGGACCGCGTGCCTCTTCTTCCTGCCGATGACGTTCGATGTGCCGATGGGCGCATTGTCCGGCACCGCGCTCGCGCTGTTCGTCGTGAAGATGACCAAGACGCTGCTGCTCTATCCGCAGAAAGTGCGCTCCGGTTTTCTCGGCGCGATCGGCGCGTCCATCGCGGGGCTGGCCCTGACGCACACCGTCGCCAAGGCGGTGTGGACGGGCCTCTTCACGTCCGGCAAGCCGTTCATGCGCACGCCCAAATGCGCGGATCCCGCGAAGCTGACGCAGGTGTTGCGCGTGGCGTGGCAGGAGACAGCGCTTCTGATCGCCTGCATTCTGGCGATCTGGTCGATGACGACGGACCACTGGTATGAGAGCCCGGCGATCATTTTGTGGATGATCATGCTGGCTGTGCAGGCGACGCCCTATGCGGCGACGGTCGTCACCGCGGTGCTGAGCGCATTTCATCACACCCAAACGGCCACGCTTCAGGACGAGGTGAGCAAGCCTGTCTTGCCGCGCGCAGCATAGCGGCGGCTTTCGCTTCCTTGATCGCAGATTCCATGTTCGCGAGGGCAATCGCGCGTTTGGCTTCGACGATGCACGCGCGGACGCGCCGCCGCATCTCTTTCATTGGCGCGGCGTACATTCCGTTTTTGAAGGCATTGCGATTGCCTTTGGGCGCGCCGCCCTTGTTTTTCCTGCGCAATTTCGGCGGTTTTCGCCTAAGCCTTTGCGCGGGTTCGATTTCCGCCCGAAGGTTGATATGAAATTTTTGGACCCTCGATTCCGATTTTGCCGTTTTTAGCGGTGGATATTCCTGCGAACGCAATATCTGGTAGTCGCGTAATAACATGGCTTTAGCCTCTTATAGTTCTTGTTATGTTCTATTGGTAGGCTTTTTATCCGGTGCCGTCAAGAGGCAAGACGCGACGGCGCCTTGCCTCCATTTCCGCTATCCGGCTTTCGCTTTTCCGCCGATCGCGTCGAGCGTCGCCAGGGCATCCTGCGGCAGCTTCAGCGACGCCGCGGCGAGATTTTCGCGCAGATGTGCGAGCGACGAAGTGCCAGGGATGAGCAGAACGTTCGGCGCGCGTTGCAGCAGCCAAGCGAGCGCCACCTGCATCGGCGTTGCACCGAGCTTCGCCGCAACACCGGACAATGCCGACGACTGCAATGGCGAGAACCCGCCCAGCGGGAAGAACGGCACGTAGGCGATGCCCATGCGCGCCAATTCGTCGATGAGTGCATCATCGTTGCGATGTGCGAGATTGTAGTAATTCTGCACGCACACCACCGGCGCGATGGCTTGCGCCTCCTTCACCTGCTGCAACGACGCGTTGCTCACGCCCAGGTGGCGGATGAGCCCATCCTTCTGCAGCTTGGCGAGTACGGAGAATGTCTCCGCCACAGATTCATCGCCCGGCTCATGCAGCCGTCCCATGACGCGCAAATTGACAACGTCCATCGCATCCACGCCGAGGCGCTTGATGTTGTCGTGCACGGCGCTGACGAGGTCGGCCGGGGATATCGCCGGATTCCACGACGCATCGCTGCCGCGGCGCGCGCCGACCTTGGTGACGATCACAAGATCCTTCGGGTAAGGGTGGAGCGCCTCGCGGATGATCTCGTTGGTGACGAAGGGGCCATAATAGTCGGAGGTGTCGATGTGATTGACGCCGCTGGCGACGGCTTCGCGCAACACGGCAATCGCCTGGTCCCGATCCTTCGGCGGGCCGAACACACCGGGGCCGGCGAGCTGCATGGCGCCATAGCCCATGCGGCGCACGGTACGGTCGCCAAGTTGGAAAGTGCCTGCGGATGTGATGTCGGTCATGGAAGCCTCCGGTGCTGTACAAGCGGGATATAGGGCGTTTGGGGTTGCGCGATAATCCGGCATAATCGGGACAGCTTGTACGGAATATCGAACAATGGCGGCAGACCTCAACGATCTATCGGCTTTCCTGACCGTGGTGCGCGCAGGCGGCTTCCGCGATGGCGCAAGAGTGAGCGGCCAGTCTGCCTCTGGTCTCAGCGAAGCGGTGCGGCGGCTGGAAAGCAAGTTGGGCGTGCGGCTGGTCAACCGCACCACGCGCAGTGTCGCGCCGACGGAGGCGGGCGCGCGGCTGATGGAGCGGCTGACGCCTGCGCTGGGCGAAATCGAAAGCGCGATGGATGTCGTGAATGCGTTTCGCGAACGGCCGGCGGGAACGCTGAAACTGAACGTCCCGGCTTCCGTCGCGCGGCTGGTGTTGCCGTCAATCGTTCCGGCATTCCTGAAAGCCTATCCCGATATTCGCATGGAAATCGTGGTCGATGAGAGTTTCGTGGATGTCATCGCCGCGGGGTGCGATGCCGGCATTCGTTACGACGAGCGGCTGGAGCAGGACATGATCGCCGTGCCCATCGGTCCGCGCACGCAACGCTTTGCGGCCGGCGCGTCGCCCGCTTATCTGAAGGCACGCGGAACGCCGAAACACCCGCGCGATCTGCTGCAGCATGATTGCCTGCTGGCCCGTTTTCCCAGCGGCGCGCTGACGAGCCCCTGGGAATTCGAGCGCAATGGCGAAGTCGTGAAAGTGGCCGTCAGCGGCCCCTTGATCGTGCGCGCGGGCGGTGCGGTGGATCTCGCTGCGGATGCGGCTATCGCGGGTATTGGGATTGTTCACTCATTCGAGGGGTGGCTGCGCCCCTATCTGGACAGCGGTGTGTTGTTGCCGGTGCTGAAACCGTGGTGGCAGGAATTCTCTGGCCCGTTTCTCTACTATCCCGGCCGTCGTCATCTGCCCGCGCCGCTGCGCGCGTTCGTGGATTTCATCAAGGCGCGGTAGTCAAACCGCCACCACTTTTCCCGGATTAAGGATGTTGTTGGGGTCGAGCGTGCGTTTCAGCGAACGCATCACATCCAGTTCGGCGGCGGATTTGTAGCGCTCGATTTCATGCACCTTCATGATGCCGAGGCCGTGTTCGGCGCTAATGGAGCCGCCATAACGGTGCACGATGTCGTGCACAGCGTCCTGGATCTCGTTCCAGCGGGCGAGGAAGGCGGCGTTGTCACCGCCTTTCGGCACAGTGAAATTGAAATGGATGTTGCCGTCGCCCAGATGGCCGAATGGCACCGGCCGCACGCCGGGAACGAGTTTTTCCATCGCGGCGATGCCTTCCTTGAGGAAAGCAGGAATGTCTTTGATCGGCACCGAAACGTCATGCTTGATCGAACCGCCTTCGGGCTTCTGGGCTTCGCTCATCGCTTCGCGCAGTTTCCACAAGGCGGCGCGCTGCGTTTCGCTCTGGGCGATCACCGCATCGGTCACGCCATCGAACGCGGCGAGCGCGGATTGCAGCGCGTCGTTCAGATGGCTGTTCGCGCCGCCGCTGGCTTCGGCCAGCACGTACCAGGCCGAAGGCTTCGCCAGCGGATCGTTTGTGTCCGGAACATGCGCCAGCACGAAGTCGATGCCGATGCGCGGCATCAGCTCGAACGTGCTCATCGCGCCGCCGGTTGCCTTCTGCAGATGCGAGAGCAGGGCGATGGCGGCGGCGGGATCGGGAATGGCGACCAGCGCGGTGGCCTTCTCCGCCGGTTTCGGAAACAGCTTCAATGCAACCGCCGTGACGATACCGAGCGTGCCTTCCGCGCCGATGAAAAGCTGCTTTAGGTCGTAGCCGGTATTGTCCTTGCGCAAGGTGCGCAGCATGTCCAGCACGCGGCCATCGGCCAGAACCACTTCGATGCCCAGCACCAGCTCGCGCGTGTTGCCATATTTGATGACATGTACGCCGCCCGCATTGGTGGAGACATTGCCACCGATGGTGGCGCTGCCTTCGGATGCGATGGAAAGCGGGAAGAGGCGGTCCGCCTTGTCGGCGGCTTCCTGCGCGGCGGCGAGCGTGACGCCGGCCTCCACGATCATGCTCATGCCATGCGGATCGACATGGCGAGTCTTTGTCATGCGCGCGAGACTGAGGATGATCTCGTTGTGGAACGGCATCTGGCCGCCGACCAGCCCGGTGTTGCCGCCTTGCGGGACGATGGGCGTGCGCGTCTCGTTGCAGATGGCGAGAATTTTCGAGACGGCGGTTGTGCTGTCCGGCTTCAGCAGCAGCGAAGATGTGCCGTGATATTTCCCGCGCCATTCTTCCAGATGCGGCGCGATCTCTTGCGGATCGTCGCTCCAGCCTTTCGGGCCGGCGGCGTCTTTCAGGCGGGCGATAACGTCGGTCATGCGCGCGGCGCCGCGGCGCGGCGCAAACGGTCGTTGATTGCTTCGCCCAACCCACGCTCCGGAACGGGCATCGCCGCGATTGCTTGCGCGCCGCTGGCATCCAGTTCGCGCAGCATGGCGAACAGATTGGCGGCGGCTTCCTTCACGTCGCCGGTCGCACTGAGATTGAGCGTCATGGCGGCACCATCGGGAACATGCGGCCCGAAGGCAAGCAGCGCCTCGCCGGGCTTCACGTCTTGCGCATTCAACCGCAGCTTCGCGCGCGGTGCATAGTGATTGATGAGCTGGCCGGGTGAGGAGACCTTCTTCCCGGCGGCGGCAAGCGGTCCGGCGATCTTCTCGATCTCTTCGCGCGCCATCGCGCCCAGGCGCAGCAGCACCGGCTTGTCGCCATCGAAACCGATGACGGTGGATTCCAGACCGAGCGTCGCCGCGCCGTCATCGAGGATGAGATCGATGCTCGCGCCGAATTCGTCCGCGACGTGGCTTGCGCGTGTGGGGCTGACACGGCCCGAAACATTCGCGCTTGGCGCGGCGATGGGGCGCCCGGCGGCGGCGAGAAGCTTCCGCGCCACGCTTCCGGACGGGACGCGCACGGCCACGGTGTCGAGACCCGCGCTCACCAGCAACGAGAGTTTCGTGTCCTTGCGCGGCAGAACGAAGGTGACGGCGCCCGGCCAGAAGGCTTCCGCGAGTTTTCGCGCAAGCGGGTTGAAGGCGACGATCCCTTCGGCGGCGGCGATATCGGGCACATGCACGATCAGCGGATTGAATTGCGGGCGGCCCTTGGCCGCGAAGATGGATGCCACGGCCTTGTCATTGGTCGCATCCGCTCCAAGGCCGTAAACCGTCTCCGTCGGAAAGGCGACAAGGCCGCCGGCGCGAATGATCTCGCCCGCGCGCGCGATGGCGGCGGCGTCTGCGATGCGCAGATTGGCGAGTGCGGTGCTCATGGGTCCAGTGTAACGCAGGCAGGATGGATTTTCAGCGTCACGGCTGCTTGGCGGCGATGTCGATATTCACCTTGACGTTCCGGGCGACGATTTTTTGGCCCGACCATTCGCCACTGCCGACATTGAACTGGTTGCGCATCACGACGGCGCTTCCCGCCATATGCGCTTTCTTGCCATCGATCGTGAGCGTGAAGGGCAGTGTCATCGGCCTTGTGACGCCCTTCAGGGTGAGGTTGCCCTGCGCGACATAGGCATTGCCGGATCTGCGCGTGAAGCGGGTCGTGACGAAACGGGCGGTGGGGAATTTGTCGCTGGCGAAACCGATGCCGCCCATGATGCTCGCGTCGGTTTCCGGGTCGCCGGAGGCCATGCTGGCGATGTCGATCATCACATCCGCTTTCGATGCCGAAAGGTTGGCGGGATCTAAATCGATAATCGCCGTCCACTTCTTGAACGTGGCCGAGAAGGGTTGCTTGGCCCACATCACCGTGAAGCCGAGCTTGCTGTGCGCGCTATCGACGGTCCAATGCGCCGCGTGTGCGGGTGTGGCGGCGAGCAGAATGGCGGCGATTGTGAGAGCGGACCGCTTCATTCCGTATCTGCGACCTGTGTTCCGGGCAGCATGCGCCGGAACACATCGTCGCCGCGGAAGAACTGGTGATAGAGCGCGCCGGCGACATGGATCACGATCAGAACGATCGCGGACCAGGCGAGGATCACATGCGTCGACTCCAGCGGTTCATGCAGCGCGTGCTTCTGGTCGAGCGGCATGTTCGCGATGAAGCCGACATTCGGCCAGTCGAAAAGGCCGAAATAGGATGTCGGCAGGCCAAGCCGCGAGGTCGAGACCATCAGCCATCCCGACAGCGGAATGGCGATGATCAGGAAATAGAGAAGCCAGTGCGTCAGGTGCGCGACGACTTTGAGCGCGGGCGACATGCCCGCCGGCAGCGGCGGGACGGGATTCATCAACCGCCACACAAGCCGCACGATGCTCAGGACCAGAACGGTAAGTCCGATCGACTTGTGTATCTGGATGACCTGGAAAAGTGTCTGGTCGCCTTTCGGGTAAGAATCGAAGGAGAGACCCAGATAGATATTGGCGATGATGAGCGCGGCGATCAGCCAATGCAGGGTCATGGCGACCGTGCCGTAGCGCGTGCGGGTATTCGCAGAGGTCATGGGATTCCGTGGTCTGGCATAGCGTGAACGCACCTTATACAGGCATACCGCCACGGCAACTGTTGGAATTCCCCAATGCAGCCGACGGTTTCGCTTGACCCCCTGTATCGGCCCTTCATAGTCGACGGGTAGGCCATTTCACAAAGGAACCGGTGTTGAGCGAAGCGGAGGCCCCGGCCCGGCCGGGCGATCGTCTGGAATATCCCTTCGGCGACACGCGGCCGGAACTCGGCAAGACCATCGAGATAGCGCCCGGCATCCACTGGATTCGCATGCGCCTGCCGATGCAGCTCAACCACATCAATCTGTGGCTGCTGGAAGATGGCGACGGATGGACCGTGGTGGACAGCGGCATCCGCGACGAGACGACCGCGAACGCATGGAAGGAATTGTTCGCCGACACGATGGGCGGAAAGCCGCTCAAGCGTGTGATCGTCACACATCTGCATCCCGATCACGTGGGGCTGGCCGGCTGGCTGGTGCGCCGCTTCGGCATCGAACTGTGGATGACGCGCACCGATTACCTGATGTGCCGAAACCTTTGCGCCGACACCGGACAGGAAGCGCCTGAGGAAGGCTTGCGTTTCTATCGGGCCGCGGGTTTCCCCGAAGAGCAGATGGAGCTGTATCGCACGCGGTTCGGCGGCTTCGGCAAAGGCGTCTACCGCCTGCCGAATGCCTATCGCCGGATCGAGGAAGGCGAGCGTATCAAGATCGGCAATCGCATCTGGGAGATCGTGGTGGGCCGCGGCCATGCGCCGGAACACGCCTGCCTGTGGTGCCGGGAAGACAACATCTTCATCTCGGGTGACCAGCTTCTGCCGCGCATCTCATCCAATGTCAGCGTCTTTCCCACCGAACCGGAAGGCAATCCCTTGCAGGACTGGCTGGACAGTTGCGCCAAGCTCAAGGCCCTGCTGCCCGAGGACGTGTTCGTGCTGCCGGCGCACAATTCGCCGTTCCGCGGCGCGCTGACCCGCCTACAGGATCTGATTGATGGCCATGAAGAGGGTATGACGAAACTGCTGGAGCTTTGCCGCGAACCCAAGCGGGCCGTGGACGTGTTTCCGGCCCTGTTCCGCGCCAAGATCACCTCCGGCAATTTCGGCATGGCCACGGGCGAAAGCCTTGCCCACCTGAACTGCCTGCGCAAACGCCGGCTAATCTCGCGCACCCCGGACAAAGACGGCGTGGAATGGTATCAAACGGTCTGAACATCGCGTTCGGGGGAGCGTCGCCGTGGGCATGAAAGTCAACAATCAAAGCATGAGCAACTGGCTCATCAGCGGCGCTATCGCCCTGGCGCTGCTGGTGGTGGGCCGGGATTTCTTCGTGCCGCTCGTCTTCGCGCTGCTGCTGTGGGCGGTCATCAACGCCCTGGTCGGCTATCTGGAGCGCAAGAAGATGCCGCCCTTCATGGCGTGGTCTGCTGCGTTCGCGGTGATCATCCTGTCGCTGTGGTTCACGGCACTGGTGCTCATCAACCAGGCCGCAGATGTCGTGACGCAGGCGCCCGGTTACGCGCAAAAGATCCAGACCCTGATCCACACCAAGCTGCCCTACGGCGACATGATCCCGGCGCTGAATCTGCGGGTGCTGGCGCAGAACGACAGCGTGCGCGGATTTATCGGCGCGATCGCGGCGTCCGTGGGCAACACCTTCGTCGATATCACGCTGATCGTGATCTATGTGGGCTTCCTGCTGGCGGAGCAGGGCCATATTCCGGAAAAGATCGCGCGCCTGCAGAAGAATAATACTGAGGCGGAAGGCGAGGCCGTGGTGCGCGCCATCGGCCACCAGGTGCAGACCTATCTGGGCGTCTGCACGCTGGCGAGCGCGATCATGGCGGTCATCACCTATGCGCTGCTTTCGCTGATGGGCGTGGACTTCGCCGCGTTCTGGGCGCTGGCCATGTTCATACTTACTTACATCCCCACCGTGGGCGCCATCGGCGTGGTGCTGCCGGCCCTGATGGCCTTCGCGCAGTTCGGCGCGTTCGCGCCCGCGCTCATTATCGCCATCGTGCTCTTCGCGGTGCACTTCTTCCTGACGAGCGTGCTGGAGACGGTGATGCTGGGCCGCACGCTCGACCTGTCGCCCTTCGCGATCATCCTATCGCTGACCTTCTGGGGACTGGTGTGGGGCGTGGGCGGCCTGTTCCTGGCGGTGCCGCTGACGGGTGCGCTCGCCATCGTTTGTCGCCACGTCGATGGGCTGGAATGGTTTGCCGAACTGATCGCGGGTTCTCACGTCGTGCGATCGCGGCGGCGTCTCAGATTTGGATCGCGATAAAACCGGAAGGCTTCCCATGTCGCTGCAAGGCAAGACGCTCTTCATCTCCGGCGCATCGCGCGGCATCGGTCTGGCGATTGCACTGCGGGCCGCGCGCGACGGCGCGAATGTGGCCGTGGCGGCGAAGACGGCCGAGCCGCATCCCAAGCTGCCCGGAACGATCTACACGGCGGCGGAAGAGATCGAGAAAGCCGGCGGCAAGGCATTGCCCATCATTTGCGACATCCGTTTCGAGGAACAGGTGCAGGCGGCAGTGGATCAGACCGCCGCGAAGTTCGGCGGCATCGATGTCTGCGTGAACAATGCCAGCGCGATCTCGCTGACCGGCACGCTGCAGACGGACATGAAGCGCTACGACCTGATGAACGGCATCAACGCGCGCGGAACCTATCTCGTTTCGCGCACCTGCATTCCGTATCTGAAGAAAGCGGCCAATCCGCACGTACTCAATCTGTCGCCGCCGCTCGACATGAATCCCAAATGGTTCGCCGGCCACACCGCCTATTCAATGGCAAAATACGGCATGAGCATGTGCGTGCTGGGGATGGCGGCGGAGTTCGCGGACCAGGGCATCGCCTTCAATGCCCTGTGGCCCCGCACTGGCGTCGCCACTGCGGCCATCCGCAACGCGCTGGCGGGCGATGAAGGCATGAAGCACTGCCGCACGCCGGAAATCCTGGCGGACGCCGCCTATCTCGTCTTCAACAAGAAGGCGAAGGACTTCACGGGCAATTTCCTGATCGACGATACGTTCCTCGCGCAGAATGGCGTGACGGATTTCGATCAATATCGCGTGGATCCGACCAAGGATCTGATGCCGGACTTTTTCGTACCGGACGGGATGCCGCCGCCCGAAGGCGTCAGCCTGAAAGCATTGAAAGCCTAGCGACCGCGCAGCTTGTCCATCAACGTGGCTACCGCATGCGAGATGGCGTGCGTCGCGCGATGCGTCTGTACATCGGCATAGACGCTTGCGCTGTAATGCACGCTGTCGAAATTCGCGGACAGCTTGTCCATCTGGAAGCCCGTCGTCAGGCCTGCAGCGACAATGCCCAACACCAGCACGCCTGCCTTCAGCAGATAAAAACGACGATCCATGACGCCCTCCGTCACCGCCGACGTCATAGACTTGTTCGGGGATTGCGGCCAAGTGTGGGCAGAACAAATTTCTGTAACGCATGGCCACCCATGCGTTTGACGACTGGCTCCGCGCTTGCCGTTTTACCTGCGCTTTCAGCCCTTTGGCTTTTCCGGCGGTGCGAACGGGCCCGGGCTGTCGCCCCGGAAGCCCACCGTCTGCTGTGGGAAAGGAATTGAGATACCCGCCTTGTCGAAGGCCAGCTTCACGGCCTTTTGCAGGTCGAACAGCGTATTCCAGTAGTCCCCGGCCGCCACATAGCCGCGCACGATCAGATTGACGGACGACTCGCCGAGTTCGCCCACCGGTACGACCGGCGGGGGCTCTTTCAGAATGCGCGGATCGTTGTGCAGAAGCTCCAGCGCGATCTGCTGCGCCTTGTCGATGTCGTCGGCGTAGTCGATGCCGACAGTGATGTTGAGGCGGCGTGTTGGCTCGCGCGAATAGTTGATGATCGGGGAGCCGAAAATCTTGGAGTTCGGCATCGACAGGAAAATCATGTCCGGCGTGATCATGTAGGTCTGGAACAGGCCGATCTCGCGCACGGTGCCGACCTGGTCGCCGATATGGATCGTGTCGCCGATGTGGAACGGGCGAAGCAGCAGCAGCATGAAGCCCGCCGCAACATCCGACAGCGTGCCTTGCAACGCCAGGCCGAGGGCCAAGCCAGCGGCGCCCAGAAGCGCGATGAGGCTGGTGGTCTGCACGCCGAACCGCTCCAGCACGGCGAGCAGCGTGAAAATAAGGATGGCGTAGCGCACAGTCTTGCGCAGCAGTGGTTTCAGCGTGTTGTCGATACGGTGAAACCGGTCGAGCGCGCGGCCAACGATCTTCTCAATCCATCCGGCGACAAACCAGCCGACGATGAGAATGACTAGCGCGGCCAGAAGATTCACGCCTTCGGTGACGATCAGCAGCTTGAGCGCCGGAAGCAGGGATTGCGGGTCGAGATTTTTCGGGTCCATGTCCATCTCGGGGCTTTCGCGAATACGGGATGACCTCGCCTAGACCGTAGAAACCGCATGAACAAGGTTGTTTTTTGCGTTTGTTTGCAGCAGGGCATTCATTAACGCGCAAACCATATCGATCCTTTGCGCTTCACGCGGGCAAGGCGGCACGGCACATTCGCAATATGAGAGTTTTTGCACCTTTCATTCTAGCGCTCGTTGCTGCGACGCCGGCTCTGGCGTTGCCGCCTTGTGCGCCGCCGGTGGAGATTTCCGATCTCGCGATCGATCGGGTGGAAATCAATGGCGTGCTTGTGGGCACCGATGGACGTGCACTGAAGCTGGAAGGCGTATTGCTGCCCGGTGGCACGCGCGATCATGCGCCGAAAAATATCCAGCAAGAGGCCACGACAGCGTTGAGCGATCTGGCGGCGGGTCATCTGGTCACGGCCGCCGCAGCCGTGCCCAAGCGCGACCGCTATGGCCGCACGCGCGGGCAACTCTTCATGGTCGACAGCACGCCGGTGTGGCTCCAGACCGAAATGCTGAAGCGCGGACTTGCGCGCGTCGCCATCGAGCCAGACCGGCATGAATGCGTGAAGGAGCTTTATGCGGCCGAGGCGGAAGGCCGCGCGCATCACATCGGGATTTGGGCACTTCCGCAATATGCGATCCGCGGCGCCGAACAGGTGCGCGCGCAGGATCTGGGCACGTTTCAGATCGTAGAGGGCCGGGTGATCAGCGCGGCGGTGAAATCCCGCGGCTATCTGAATTTCGGCACGGACTGGAAACACGATTTCACCGCGACCATTTCGCCGGAAGACATGAAGACATTCCGCGCCGCAGGCGCCGATCCGCAAAGCTATGCGGGCAAAACGGTGCGCGTGCGCGGCATCGTGGAATGGCATAACGGCCCGGAAATCGAGATCGCTTCGCCGGACGACATCGAGGTTTTGCCGGATCTGCGCGAGACACAGCGCTAGGCAAACAAAAAGCCCGGCATCGCTGCCGGGCTCTTCGCGGAGTTGTTCAGTTTAAGTGTCAGGCCGCCTTCTTGAGCAGCATGCCTTCCACGCGCTTCACGGCGGTCGGCTCGTCGGTCTTCTCGACGGCGGCTACTTCGCGCGCCATGCGGGCGAGGGCGGCTTCATAGAGCTGACGCTCGGAGTAGGACTGCTCCGGCTGGCCGCCTGCGCGGTGCAGGTCGCGCACCACTTCGGCAATGGAGACGAGGTCGCCGGAGTTGATCTTCGCTTCGTATTCCTGCGCGCGGCGCGACCACATGGTGCGCTTCACGCGGGCGCGGCCCTTCAGCGTGTTCAGCGCGGTGGCCACGATATCCGGCGACGACAGCTTGCGCATGCCGACGGCCTTGGCCTTCGCGACGGGAACGCGCAGGGTCATCTTGTCCTTGTCGAAGGTGATGACGAACAGTTCCATCTTGATGCCGGCGACTTCCTGTTCCTCGACCTTCGTGATCTTGCCGACGCCATGGGTCGGGTAGACGACATGGTCGTTCGTCTTGAAGTCGAGCTTCTTGTTCGAATTCGCCGGGGTCTTCTTGGCGACGGGGGCGGGGGTCTGTGTCTTTGCGGTGGTCATGTTTCTTCCGGTTCCAATCCGCACGCGCCCAAGGGGCAGGCAAGCCTGCCGCTACCACTTTGCACTGCAACAGAAACGAAGGGCGGTCCCGGATTTTAAATATCGATCCGGTGGGGGCGTGCCTTTCGTGTATCTCTGAGGATTGGGACCCTATCACAGAGTCTGCCAAAAAGGAAGAAAAACTTTAGTCAAGCTATTGTTTTCACGAACTTAATTTCGAATTTTGTAAGAAACTGTCATGGATTCAAGGGATTGCGGGTCACCTTTCGTAAACGCATAGCAGCCCGCATTAACCTCTTAATTTCACAGAGGCCGGGCGTAGATGGTCCGGGCACGGATGATTGCGGCGGGAATGTGTTCTAGTCGCCGGTGCCGGGCTTGTCGGAGAAGTACTTCTCGAACTTCCCGTCTTCACCCTCATGCTCCTTGGCGTCGGCCGGCGGGGTGCCCTTCTGGGTGATGTTGGGCCATTTCTTGGCATAGTCGGCATTCAGCGTTAGCCAGCGCTCCAGGCCGCTCTCGGTGTCGGGCTTGATGGCCTCAGGCGGGCATTCCGGCTCGCAGACGCCGCAGTCGATGCACACATCCGGGTCGATCACGACCATGTTCTCGCCCTCGTAGAAGCAATCCACGGGGCAGACCTCGATGCAGTCCATAAACTTGCATTTTATGCAGGCGTCGGTAACGACGTAGGTCATGGCAGTCTCACTAAAAGCTGGAAGGTCACTTACGGCGCGTGGGGCTTCGGATCAAGCACATCGTCGGTGAGGATTTCGTAGAGCGCCTGCGCTTCCACCGCAGGGCCGCGGCGAATTCCACAGCCCAGCACGCGCACAACAACAACGACGCCATTGCCGCGCGGCACGGTGAGCATATCGCCAATGCGCACTTCGGCGCTGGCCTTTTCAATGCGCCGCCCGTTGAGCCGGATATGTCCTTTCACCGCCGCCGCTTGCGCGAGGCTGCGCGTCTTGTGAAAGCGCGCATGCCAGAGCCACTTGTCGATGCGGATGGCGGTTTCGCTCAACGCTTGTTCACCAGCACCGCAAGGCTCGCGAAGGGCGAGTTGGGATCGATCTTCACCGGTTGCTCGCGGCGCTGCGGCTTGTGCTTGGAATTCTGCTTGTTCTTCGGATGCGGTTTGCGCGGCTGCTGACGTTGCGGACGTTCATGCCGCAATACGGTGACCGGCGTCTCGCCGCCCGCGACGTCCACGCGCTTCCAGTGCAAAGCCTCGAGCACCTTATCCATCGTCGCGCGATCGACGCCGAGCAGCGAGACGAGTTTGGTGATCACATCGTCCGCTTTCGTGCCCGCTGTGCCGGCCGCTTCCAGTTCCTGTTCGAGACGGTCCAGCATGTCGATGCGGATGGCGCGCGGGCCGACGATGCGGAAACCGGCGGCCGCGATGAAGCCGCGCGGCGTCTCGCGCTCTGGCTCGAAGGAGGTGAGGCCGGCGGGCGGCGGCGGCGGGATCTGCGTCAGCTTGTTCTTCACCGCCCACAGAAGCGCGAGCAGCGCGGCCGCATCCGGACGAATTAGCTTGGGCATGTAGATCGAGCGGCGCGCGAAACGGATGCCGAAGGCGCGCAGATTACGCAGCGCCGCGCGTTCGTCCGGCGGCATGGTGGCGTCGCGGCGATCCAGCGAGCCCAATGCTTCGCAAAGCTGGTAGGCGAGGCCACGCGCTTCGGCGGGTAGCGCTTGCGGCGTGCCGGGCTTGGCGTCGGCGGCATTGCGCAGCGCGATCAGCGGTTCGAGCCGCGTCGCGATACGTGCTTCGAGCCATTCATCGAGCTTTTTTTGAATTTGCGCGCGCAACTCCGGCTTGAGCTGTTCGTCGGCATGGACCGACACGCGCGGCGACAAGGCGCTGGGACCATCTTCAAGCTGGCCAATGATCGCACCATCCCACCAGAGCTTCCCATGTTCGCTCAGCGTGATCACCGAAGGTTCAGCGGCCACAAGGCGCTGCGTGCGCGCGTGGAATTCGCCTTCAAGCCCCTTGAACGCGGCGTTGCGCAAGGTGCGGCCGTGGATGCCTTCGGCGCGGCTGTCCGGCGTGAAGCGGAAGCCGTCGAGCTGGCCCACCATCTCGCCGCTGATGGACACCGCGCCGGAATCTTCCAGCACCAGATTGAATGCATCCTCGTCGCGCAGGGAGCGCATGAGCACGCCGGTGCGGCGATCGATGAAGCGCTGCGTCAGTGTTTCGTGCAGCGCGTCCGACAGGCGGTCCTCGATCTTGCGCGTCTGCTCCTGCCAATGCGCGGCATCTTTCACCCAGCCGGGGCGATGTGCTGCGTAGGTCCAGGTTCGGATTTGCGCGAGGCGGCCGGACAGCGTGGCCACGTCGCCCTCGATGACGTCGAGGCGATCCACCTGCCGCGCCAGCCAGTCTTCCTCGATGGCACCTTCGTCGCTCATCAGGAAGCGATAGATCTGCGAGACCAGCTTCACATGCTCTTCGACGGAGAGCTTGCGGAAGTCCGGCAACTGGCAGGCTTCCCAAAGGCGCTTCACCGAGGCCGGCGCGGTCGCCATCGCCACGATCTCTTCGCTGCCCGCGAGCGTGCGCAGTGACGCGTAATCCATCGCCGGACGCGCTTTTACAAGACCGCGTGTCGGCGGCGGTTCGTCCAGCGTCTCCAGCAATGCCTGTAGCGAATGAAAGGACAAAGAGGAGTTGCGATATTGAAGCACGCGCACCGGCTCGTAGCGGTGGCCTTCGACGCGCGCGACAGTTTCCTCATCGATGGCTTCGGCTTCCCCGGTGGTGCCGAAGGTGCCGTCGTTCATGTGGCGGCCAGCGCGGCCGGCGATCTGTCCGATCTCTTCGGGCTTCAGCGGGCGCGTGGAAGCGCCGTCGAATTTCTCCAGCGCGGAGAAGGCGACGTGATCGACATCCATGTTGATGCCCATGCCGATGGCGTCCGTCGCCACCAGGAAATCCGTGTCGCCGGATTGATAGAGTTCGACCTGCGCGTTGCGCGTGCGCGGGCTTAGCGCGCCAAGAACAACCGCAGCACCGCCACGCTGGCGGCGCACCAGATCGGCAATGCCGTACACATCATCCGCCGAGAACGCGACGATGGCGGAACGGCGGGGGAGGCGGGTGAGCTTCTTGTGACCGGTATAGGCGAGGTCGGAGAAACGCGGCCGGGTGATGAAGTAGGCTTTCGGGATGAAGCGCTGGATCGCGCCGCGCATCGACTCGGCGCCCATGAACAATGTTTCTTCCTCGCCGCGCGCGTTCAGCAGGCGATCGGTGAAGACATGGCCGCGTTCCGGATCGGCGCAGAGCTGGATTTCATCCACCGCGAGAAACGCCACGCCGATATCCACCGGCATAGCTTCAACCGTGCAGACGAAATAGCGCGCGTCCAGCGGAACGATTTTCTCCTCGCCGGTGATGAGGGCGCAGAGGTTCGCGCCTTTCAGCTTCACGATCTTGTCGTAGACCTCGCGCGCCAGAAGGCGCAGCGGCAGGCCGATCATGCCGGACTTGTGCGCCAGCATGCGCTCGATGGCGTAGTGCGTCTTGCCGGTGTTGGTGGGGCCAATGATCGCCGACACGCGGCTGGCGCCGTCCCACTTACGCGTCTGTATGGAGGTCATGTCCGCAACATCGGGGCTTCCGGCGACCTCTACAAGGCGGCCAAAAAGCCACTGTGAATGGTTCTGTGGATAGGGGGTTAACATGCGTGAACGACCCCGGCACGAATCAGGGACGAATCACTAACCGACTCAGTATCATCCTTTGTTCTCACACTCCATATAGAATGTCAACGATTCGTTGGCCTCTAGATGTTGTGGTCCACGGAATCTGTGGGGGTGCCGGCGGCCGACGATTCAACACTCCGTAGGCGGAGCATTCATGGAACCGTCGCTCTGTGACGCCACGGCAAAAATTGACGCTCATTTCGCGCCTGCGATACTCCCGGCCCCTGATTTGGTTTGGAGAGTGGTCATGAGCGGCAAGGATCCGGAGAGCTGGGCGAAAGCGGCCCAGAAGGAATTGAAGGATCGCCCATTGTCGGACCTCACCTGGCACACGCCGGAAGGCTTCGATGTGAAGCCGCTCTACACGGCGGCCGATCTCGAGGGCATCGCCGAGGTGAACTCGCTGCCCGGGCAGATGCCGTTCATGCGCGGCGTGCGCTCCACGATGTATGCGGGCCGGCCCTGGACCATCCGCCAATATGCGGGCTTCTCCACTGCCGAGGAATCCAACGCCTTCTATCGCAAGAACCTTGCTGCGGGGCAGATGGGCCTGTCGGTGGCGTTCGATCTTGCGACGCATCGCGGTTACGACAGCGATCATCCGCGCGTAGCGGGCGATGTCGGCAAGGCCGGCGTTGCAATCGATAGCGTCGAAGACATGAAGATTCTGTTCGACGGAATCCCGCTCGACAAGATGAGCGTGTCGATGACCATGAACGGTGCGGTCATTCCGATTTTGGCCAGCTTCATCGTGGCAGGCGAAGAGCAGGGCGTTCCGACCGAAAAACTTTCCGGCACCATTCAGAACGACATTCTGAAAGAATTCATGGTGCGCAACACCTATATCTATCCGCCGACGCCTTCGATGCGCATCGTCGCCGATATCATCGAATACACTGCGAAGAAGATGCCGAAGTTCAATTCGATCTCGATCAGCGGCTATCACATGCATGAAGCCGGCGCGACGGCGGTGCAGGAACTGGCTTACACGCTGGCCGACGGCATGGAATATGTCCGCGCGGCGATGGCCAAGGGGCTGGACGTGGACAGCTTCGCGGGTCGCCTGTCGTTCTTCTTCGGCATCGGCATGAACTTCTTCATGGAAGTCGCCAAGCTGCGCGCCGCGCGTCTGCTCTGGGCGCAGATCATGGAGAAGTTCGGCGCAAAAAAATCGGACTCGCTGATGCTGCGCACGCACTGCCAGACATCCGGCGTGTCGCTCACAGAGCAGGACCCGTACAACAACGTCGTGCGCACCACGATCGAAGCGATGGCGGCGGTGCTGGGCGGCACGCAATCGCTGCACACCAACTCGCTGGACGAAGCCATCGCGCTGCCGACGGAATTCTCAGCGCGCATCGCCCGCAACACGCAGCTTATCCTGCAGAACGAAAGCCAGATCACCCATGTGGTCGATCCGCTGGGCGGGTCCTATTACGTCGAGGCGCTGACGCATGCGCTGGTTACCCATGCGCGCGAGATCATCGACGAAGTGGAGAAGATGGGCGGCATGACCAAGGCGGTCGAGGCCGGCATTCCCAAGCTGCGCATCGAGGAAGCCGCGGCGCGACGCCAGGCGCGGGTGGATCGCGGCGAGGACGTGATCGTCGGCGTCAACAAGTTCCAGCTCAAGAACGAAGCGCCGGTCGATGTGCTCGACATCGACAATGTGAAGGTGCGCGAATCTCAGATTGCACGAATCCAGAAAACACGCACGTCACGCGACGAAGCCAAATGCAAAGCCGCCCTCGATGCCTTGACGAAAGGTGCCGAAGGCAATGGCAATCTTCTGGAGCTGTCGGTCGAGGCCGCTCGTGCACGTGCGACCGTGGGAGAGATTTCGGACGCCATGGAAAAAGTCTTCGGCCGCCACCGCGCGGAAATCCGTTCCATCTCGGGTGTCTATGGCGGCGCCTATGATGGAGACAACGAATTCGCGGCGATCAAGGGTGACATCGAGGCCTTCGAGAAAGACGAAGGGCGCCGTCCGCGCATGCTCGTCGCCAAGATGGGGCAGGACGGCCACGATCGCGGCGCCAAGGTGATCGCCACCGCCTTCGCCGATCTGGGCTTCGACGTCGATATCGGGCCGCTGTTCCAGACGCCAGAAGAAGTGGCGAAGGATGCCGTGGAAGCGGACGTGCATGTCGTCGGCATTTCGAGCCAAGCAGCGGGCCACAAGACGCTGGTGCCGCTGCTGATCAAGGCGCTCAAGGATCAAAAGGCCGACGACATCCTCGTCGTCGTGGGCGGCGTGATCCCGGCGCAGGACTACGACTTCCTGAAGAAGGCGGGCGTGGCGGCGATCTTCGGTCCGGGCACGAATATTCCGGACGCAGCGCGCGATGTGCTCAACCTCATCCGCGCACGCCACACGGCGCACGCGGCGGAGTAATCAGCTTTTCACGCTGGGCGGCAGCGCGCCATCGACGCGCAGGTCGCTCATGGTCGCGGTGACAGTGCCCAGCGTCAGCGACGCCCACAATTTCACCGCAACGACGTAGTGGCCGTTCGGCGTGCCCGGCGCGGGCACTTCGGCGAAGTCCACATACATATCGGGAAGGGATTTTCCTTCCTTGACGATCTTCTGCTTGTAGCCCGCGATTTGCTTGTAGTGGATCTGGCACAGATGCGCGGTGCCGTCGAACAGGCCGTTGTCGAGCTTCACATGCTCGTCCTTCTTGTATGTGAAGCTGACGTCGTAGCGGCGGCGGCCATCGAACACCTGTACGCCGGTGCCGCACGGGTTCTTGTCGGTCACGCGCACGCCGGAAAGGATTGCCGTGATCGCGCTCATCGGATCGAGCGCGCCCTTCTTCTGCTCGTCGGTCACCGGATATTTGGTGGTGTTGTAAGGCGGCTGGGCGAGCGTGTCGGGCACCGATTTGTCGAACGTCACCTTCACGCGCTGAACCGGCTTGTCGCGATCCTGCGAATAGGAGTCGTATGTCGCCGGCGTGATCGAATGTTCGCCGATCCTGCCGTTCACGGTGGCGTCGATCTTGGATTTCCAGAACAGGCTGACCACGCCGCTGGTCTCGAAATGCATCTTTGCCGAATAGTCCTGCGGCGTGACCTTGCCATCGTAATGCGTGTGGCCGAAGGAGATGCCCCAGAAGGCGATGTTGTAGCCGACGTCCAGCGCGTTGCCGCTGTCGGCCGCGGATGCCGGCGCGGCAATCAGACCCGCGGCGAGGGCGGCAAAGAGAACTCGGCGCAAGCGTACTTCCGTCATAGGCTACTCCGGATACGATTCCGAATGGGTGGGGCGCTTTCCAGGCCGCCATAGAGATAATAGTTCCTGCCATGATGGTCCAATTATGACGGAGCGAAAGGTAAAAGACGGCGCGTCCGCGGCGCTGCTTGCCGGCGACCGGCGCGCACTCGCGCGTTCCATCACGCTCGCTGAATCCACGAAGCCTCAGGATCGTGAAAAAGCGGAAACGTTGCTTGCGTCCGTGCTGCCGCATTCCGGCAAGGCGATCCGGCTTGGAATCTCCGGCGCGCCCGGCGCTGGAAAATCGACGTTCATAGAAGCGTTCGGGACGTTCCTGACGGCACAGGGTCACAAGGTTGCGGTGCTCGCCGTCGATCCCTCGTCGCGGCGATCGGGCGGTTCAATTCTCGGTGACAAAACGCGCATGGAAAAACTTGCGCGCGATCCGGCAGCGTTCATTCGGCCATCGCCGGCGGGCACCACGCTTGGCGGCGTCGCGCGGCGCACGCGCGAAGCGATGCTGCTCGCCGAGGCGGCGGGGTTTGATGTGGTGATCGTTGAGACGGTCGGCGTCGGGCAATCCGAAACGGCCGTTTCCGAAATGGTCGATCTCTTCGTGCTGTTGCTGTCGCCTGGTGGTGGTGACGATCTGCAGGGCATCAAGCGCGGCGTGATGGAGCTTGCGGATCTGGCGCTGGTCACCAAGTCCGATGGCGATCTGAAAGCCGCGGCCACGCGCGCGGCGGCAGACTATCGCAATGCGTTGCATTTGATGCGTCCGAAATATCCGCAGCTCGCGCCGAGCGTGATGCAAATTTCGTCGCTCGAAGGAACGGGCATCGCCGAGGCGTGGAAAGCGATGAGCGATTTACATCATATGCTCATGGAACGCGGCCACCTGCGGCGGTTGCGCGAGGAACAGGCGCGGCGCTGGTTCTGGAACGAGTTGCAGACCGTGCTGTCGGAACAAATCCTCGCCAGCGAAAAGCTGGGCAAAGAAGCCAAAAAGCTGGAAGCCGACGTGGTTGCAGGCGAGACGCTGCCCTACACGGCGGCGCGCGCGCTTTTTCGCCACATTATTGCCGCTTGACCCCAGAAGGCGCTGAATCTATCAGCCGCGCACCGAAACGTACGATTCATGGCAAAGGCGCTGAGCGCGTTGTGAATCTCACGTGTGGCGCTTCGGGCCACCGCCGGGTTCGGGCGATATTTGCAAGATTGGTCTTGTTTGATGTGTCCCCTAGGCGATGGGCTTGTGCCCATAACCGACGATATGCCGCCTGTGCATATCGACAGAACGCTAACGCACCTGACTCGTGCTTCGACCATGAAGGGCCGCGACTATTGGTTGGCCCTGCGCGGCGATCGCGACATGCCCGCGCGCGCGGAGATATCGCCGCGCGCCATGCGCGATTTTCTGCCCTTCGTCGGGCTCATCGAGTGGACGGCCAAGCCAAAAGGCGGCGAGGACTATTTCGTCAGGCTCATCGGCGGAAAGATCGAAGAGATATTCGGATCGATGACCGGTCAGTTCATTGATCGCACCTTACCGCCGGACATCGCCATCCGCTGGCGCTTGGTTCTGGACGAAGTGCGCAAGAACGGCACACCGCTTGCCGTATCCAGCCGGGTCGCGTTCAACAATCTGCGCCACATGAAGCAGGAGCTGTTCGTGGCCCCGCTGGGTGAAGACGGTCCGGTAAAGACGCTGTTCGGCGTCCTGGACATTTGGCCCGTCATCTGACGGGTGCAATTGTCCCGCGGAAATGACAGACTCCGGGAGACGGGATTCTTTATCTGCGGGGTTTGTTTCCATGATCGGCGTGACGCAGTTGGCTCGCGGAGCGGCTTTGGCTGCGCTGACCCTTCTGGCGGGGTGTGGCCTTTTCGAAAGCGACGACATGCCGCCCGGCCAGCCCTTCGTCTACAACGGGAACACTTGGCAGGTGTCCGACGACCGCGGCGGGCAGCTCGATATCACGGCAATAACGCCGCGGCTGAGGGGCATGGGTACGATCGCCGACCGGGAACATCCCGTGGCCACTATGCCCCGGGCGGAATACAGGGCAGCCGCCATGGGCTGGTTCTCGACGACGGGGCGCTTCTGTTCCGTGGATGACGGGATCGAGAACGACTTCGGCGGATATAGATTCACCTATTCCTGCTGGATTCCGGCCTGATCCAAAGCCTTGACGGGACCGGGCCATCCCCTTAAGAGGGCGCCTCTTTTCAAGAATCTGTAGGACTACGCCTATGTCGCGCCGCTGCGAATTGACCGGAAAAGGCCTGCTGGTTGGCAACAATGTCAGCCACGCCAACAACAAGACCAAGAAGATCTTCCGCCCGAACCTGCAGACGATCTCCTTCGCGAGCGAGGCGCTGGGCAACTCCTATCGTCTCAAGGTCAGCATGAACGCGCTGCGCACCGTGGACCGCAATGGCGGTATCGACGTGTTCCTGATGAAGGCGAAGGACTCTTCACTCTCCGTGAAAGCTTTGCGCCTTAAGCGCATGATCGCAAAGAAACTTGCGGCCTAAGCAGCCTTAACAATCCTAACCCTCGATTTGTAGCCAGCCCGTCATAAAACGGGCATGGCACCTGCATCGATTCCCCTGTATTGTCTCAAAATGTGTCAGGCCCGCAGAGGCAGACCGGGGTATGGGGTGTCGTGTCAGTATACGAATCGGGCGTAGAGGCCGGTCAGCGCACCGGCATGGGCAGGTTTGCTGCCAGCGTGGATATCGGGCGTGAATTCAGCGGGCGCTACGCGCGGCCGCAGGAGGACGCTGGTGTCCTGAAACGGATCGGTGGGGTTCTGGGCGCCTTCGCGCGCCTGGTGGTGCCGATCCTTCTCCTGACGACCCTGGCGGGGGCGTCGTTCGCCTATGCCGGGACACCGTCTCCGATCCCGCTGCGGGCGTGGATGAACCTGGGTCTGCTCATCCTGCCGCTGACCTTTCTGGCGATTCACCTGACCAGCCGCCGCTACGGCGCCGGTTATGCCTTCGCCCAGATCGTGCTCACCTATGGTGCCATTGTCGCCTTTGCCGTGTTCGGCCGTGACTACGTCACGATGGCGCTGGGCGAGCAGCACGCGGCGTTCCGCGAAATCGCGGGCTTTGGCGCAGCCCTGTTCGCGGCGCACACGGTGTCGATCCTGGTGTTCGACGGCCTGCGCGGCCCGCGCTGGTGGCAAGCGCCGCTGTTCGCCTCGCTGATCGGCGGCATCGTGTTGTGCGCCGTCGCGTTCCCGGCGTCCTATCTCGGCACGAGCATCGACTGGACCAGCCGTATGCTGGACTACATGGCGGTGACGAGCGTCGCCGCTGTGTTGCTGGTGATCCCGTACTGGATTTTCCGTCCGCTGGTGCCGCCGCGCTCGGGCTTCGGCGGATACTGAGCTTTACGCCGCGTGGTGTTGGAGCCGACGCTTCGGCGCCACGCGGTGATGCCCGCCCTGATGGGCGAGATGCGCATTCTCCTCCGCGAAGAGTGACGTGAGCTGGTCGGTCATCGCGCCGCCAAGTTGCTCGGCATCCACGATGGTCACCGCCTTGCGGTAATAGCGCGTCACGTCGTGGCCGATGCCGATGGCAGTGAGTTCGACAGACGACCGCTCCTCAATCTCCTCGATCACATGGCGCAGATGCTTCTCGAGATAGTTGCCGGTGTTCACGGAGAGCGTGGAGTCGTCCACTGGCGCGCCGTCCGAGATCACCATCAGGATCTTGCGCTGCTCGGGACGATGCACCATGCGGTTGTGCGCCCACATCAGGGCCTCGCCGTCGATATTCTCCTTGAGCAGGCCTTCGCGCATCATGAGGCCGAGATTGCGGCGCGCACGGCGCCAAGGCTCATCTGCGGCCTTGTAGACGATGTGGCGCAGGTCGTTCAGACGGCCGGGATGCGGCTCCTTGCCGTCCTGAATCCATTTTTCGCGTGACTGGCCGCCTTTCCAGGCGCGCGTCGTGAAGCCAAGGATTTCCGTCTTCACCGCGCAACGTTCCAGCGTGCGGGCGAGGATATCGGCGCACATCGCCGCCACCATGATGGGGCGGCCGCGCATGGAACCGGAATTGTCCAGCAGCAAGGTCACGATCGTGTCGCGGAACACCATGTCCTTCTCGCGCTTGAACGAGAGCGGATACATCGGGTCCATGATGATGCGGGGCAGGCGGGAGGTATCGAGAAGGCCTTCCTCGATATCGTATTCCCAGGTGCGGTTCTGCTGCGCCATCAGGAGGCGTTGCAACTTGTTGGCCAGCCGTGAGACGACGCCTTGCATCGATGCGAGCTGCTGGTCGAGGAAGTTGCGCAGGCGTGTCAGTTCGTCGGCGTCGCACAGCTCGGTGGCGTGCACCATCTCGTCGAACTGCTGCGTGTAGACCTTGTAGCCCCACTGGTCGGACTGGCTGAACGGCTGCTCCGGCCGCCAGGGCTTCATGCCCTCGTCGGACTCCTGCTCGCCGGCCTCGGCCATCTGCTCGGAGCTCATTTCGGCGGAGACTTCCTCGCCGTCCTCGCTTTCGCCCTCGGCCATTTCGGCTTCGGAGGATTCCTGCGCGGATTGCTCGTCGCTTTCGCCGCCTTCCTGCGATTCCGGCGCGGCTTCGGCGTTTTCGCTCTCACCTTCGGCTTCTGAATCCTCGGCGAGATCGTCGCCCAGTTCGAGGTCGTGCAGGATGGTGCGGGTCAGCTTCGCGAATGCCGTCTGATCGCGCATCGAGGCTTCGAGCCTGGCAAGATCCTTGCCCGCGCGCTCCTCGATCCATGGACGCCACAATTCCACGGCCTTCCTTGCGTTTTCCGGCGTCGGCAGGCCGGTGAGTTTCTCGCGCACCATGAGGCCCACGGCATCTGCGAGCGGCACATCGGCGCGTTCGCGCACCTTGGCGATACCGCGCGCCGTCAGCCGGGCATCGAGATTGGCGGTGAGATTTTCCGAAACGCCGGCCATGGCATTTGCGCCGATGGCCTCGACACGCGCCTGTTCCGCGGCTTCGAAGATCGCGGCGGCGTCGGCGGTCGGCGGTCGAAATTGATCGTGGATCTTGTCTTCGTGATAGGCGCGTCGCAACGCATAGGCATCGCCCTGGCCGCGCACGATGGCGATCTCGCCTGGAGAGACGTTGCGCGTGGGCAGCGGCAGGCGCGCCTTGAGCCCCTTGAGGCTCGGCGGCTCAGCCGAGAAATTTACTTCCAGCTCCGGCTCGCCCGCCAACGCGCGCACGGAGGCCGTGACGGCGCGCTTGAAGGGCTCAGACGGATTTTCGGGCTTCACGCCACCAACACCTTGGCCGCGCTTTCGGGCAGTTCTTCACCGAACGCGCGCTGATAGAACTCGGCCACGCTCGCGCGCTCCAGCTCATCGCACTTGTTCAGGAAGGTGAGGCGGAACGCGAATCCGACATCGCCGAAGATCTCGGCATTCTCGGCCCAGGTGATGACGGTACGCGGACTCATCACGGTGGAAAGATCGCCGTTGATGAACGCGTTGCGCGTCATGTCGGCCACGCGAACCATCGCGGAAATCTTCTTCTTGCCCTCGGCATTGTTGTAGGCCGGCGCCTTGGCAATGACGATGTCCACTTCGTTGTCGTGCGGCAGATAGTTCAGCGTGGTGACGATCGACCAGCGGTCCATCTGGCCCTGGTTGATCTGCTGGGTGCCGTGATAGAGGCCCGTCGTGTCGCCCAGACCAATCGTGTTGGTGGTCGAGAACAGGCGGAAGGCCGGATGCGGGCGTATGACCTTGTTCTGATCGAGCAAGGTCAGCTTGCCCTGAACCTCCAGCACGCGCTGGATAACGAACATCACGTCCGGACGGCCGGCGTCGTATTCATCAAACGTCAGCGCGACGGGATGCTGCAGGCACCATGGCAGCAAGCCTTCGCGGAATTCGGTGACCTGCTTGCCGTCTTTCAGGACAATGGCGTCCTTGCCAATCAGATCGATACGGCTGATGTGGCTGTCGAGGTTGATGCGCACCACCGGCCAGTTGAGCCGCGACGCAACCTGTTCGATATGCGTAGACTTGCCGGTGCCGTGATAGCCCTGGATCATCACGCGGCGGTTGAACGCGAAGCCGGCGAGAATGGCGAGCGTCGTTTCGCGATCGAAGCGGTAGGCGGGGTCTTCTTCCGGCACATATTCGGAGCGGCGCGAGAAGGCAGGCACCTTCATCTTCACGTCGAAGCCGAAAAGCTTCTTCGCGTCCGCCGTCGTGTCGGGCATGAATGCGGGATCAAGTCCCTGTGGCTGCGTATCCATGGTGTTCAATGATCCAGCTTTGCCTCGGGCGGATAAAGACCGCCGCTTGATTGAGGGCAGGGCGCTGGCGCCCTCTCTAGGTCAGACCGGACGCGCGCAGCACGCCGTAAGCCTTGATAACCTGTTTCAGACGCTCTTCGGCGCCCCGATCGCCACCGTTCGCGTCGGGATGAAACCGCTTTACGAGTTCCTTATACCGCGCCTTTATCTCCTGCAAGGTGGCGGATGGCTCCAGCTGCATCGTCTCGAGCGCAACCAATTGCAGGCGCGTCAGCTTACGTTCCGGCGGGCGCGCCTTTGGCCGTTCCGCTACGTCAGAAAACACGCCGAACGGGTCGATCCGCGATTCCCTGTTATGCCCGTCGCGCATATTGGCCGAGCGTTTGCCAAGCTGCCAGGTGGGGCGGTGGCCGGTGATAGCGTCGATGCGGAATCGTTCGATCTCGCGCTCGCTCATGCCGGCGAAAAAATCCCAATGCTCGTTGTGCTCGCGCGCGTGCTGCTGGCAGAGCCACAAATGTTCGTCGAGCCGGTCCTTCGCTCTTGGAACCCGGTGTGCGCCTTCGCCAGGACAACCTGCGCGGTCACATTTCCGGTCCGTCGTCGTTTTCGGGACGGCGTCCGGTTTAATGCGCATGTCGCGCTTGAAGCGCGGTTTGCCGCGTTGGGTTTCCATGGGGCAATTATGGGATCGGTTCGTGAAAAAACAAGAAAACGAATTGCTTGACAGTATTCCGGGCGCGTGTCGGAACTAAGACATGAGCGTCGCGGACACTATGCGCGAAAAGTTAACTGCCGCCTTCGCGCCGAAAGAGCTTGAAATAAAAGACGAGAGTTCGCGCCACGAGGGCCATGCCGGCCACCGCCCCGGCGGCGAAACGCATTTCAATGTCCGCATCGTGTCCGACGCTTTCGAAGGCGTGTCGCGGCTGGAACGTCAGCGCCGCGTCTATGCCGCGCTGGCCGAGGAACTGAAAGGGCGGGTGCACGCGCTTTCGGTGACGACGCTCACGCCTGCGGAGGTGTGGCAGGAGCACTAGGCGGTGTGATCCGCAGTGCCGTGACCTGGTTGCGCTGGCGGCGCAGTACTTCGAACGTGTAGCCGAAGAACGCGAAGCGCTGCTTGGTGTCCGGGATCGTCCGCGCCTCATGGATGACGAGGCCCGCCACTGTGGTTGCGTTATCGTCGGGCAAGTTCCAATCCAATTCGCGATTCAGATCGCGGATCGAGACGGCGCCTTCCACGATGTAGGAGCCGTCCTTCTGCTTGCGGATCTTGCCGCGATCGCCGGTTTCGCCTTCGTCCGGAATGTCGCCAAGCACTTCGTCCAGGATATCCTCGCGCGTGACGATGCCTTGCAGCGCGCCATATTCGTCCACGACGAGCGCGAAGTGGGAGCGGTGCGCGCGGAAGGCGCGAAGCTGTTCCTCGAGTGTCAGCGTTTCGGGCACAAACCAAGGCTCGTGCATCAGCGACAGGATGCTGAAATCGTCGAACGAACCACGATTGCGCGCGTATTCGCGTGCCACATCCGATGTGCGCAAAATGCCGATGATGTTGTCGGACGATCCACGATACACCGGCACCCGCATGTGATCGGCCGCAATCACCGCTTCGAACAGTTCCGCAGGAGACAGGTCTGCATCCACGGTCACCATGTTGCGGCGATGGACCATGACCTCCGATATCTGCAGTTCGCGCAGGTCCAGCACCCCGGTGATCATGTCGCGATGCTCGCGGTCCACCACGCCTTCCTGATGGTGCAGGTTCACGGTGCCGCGGATTTCTTCATGGGAATCCACCATTTCACCGGCGTCTTCCTGCCGAATGCCTACGATGCGCAGCACGCGCCATACGACCCACTGCACGGCACTGACGATGGGGGCAAGGATGCTCACGATGAGACGCATCGGCCGCGCGACGGTGAGCGCGAAGCTGTCGGTGCGCGCGATCGCCAATGTCTTCGGCAGAACCTCCGCGAACATCAGGATAAGAACCGTCATTACCGCAGTGGCCACGGCAACCGCACGCTGACCGAAATGGCTTTCGAGAACCGAGGTGGCGAAGGACGAGGCGAGAATGTTGAGGAAGGTGTTGCCCAGCAGGATCGCGCCGATCACCCGCTCGCGGTCGCCGACGAGAAAGTTCACGTCACGCGCGGACTTCGATCCGTCCTTTTCCAGCTGATGCATGCGGCCACGGGAGACCGCGGTGAGTGCGGTTTCCGAGCCGGAGAAGAAACCCGACACGACCAACAGCAGGATGATGACGCCGATGGCAACAGCTAAGGCGGTACCCATGACAATCCCCGATTAGGCAGAAAGAACAGAATGAACGGCGTCGCGCGGAACATCGCGCGACGTGAAAGCGTGGCCGAGGCCCCTGGCCAGCACGAAGGTGAGCTTACCGTCTTTCACCTTCTTGTCGTGCGCCATGGCCGCGATGAGCGTATCGGCGTCCGGACGTGGGCCCGGAATATCCGCGATTGCGGCGGGCAGGCCCACCGCCTTCAGATGTTTTGCGAACCGTGTGGCATCGGCGGCGGGCGACAGGTTCAGCTTTGCTGACAGCTGAAGGGCCAGAACCGTGCCGATGGCGACGCCTTCGCCGTGGAGCAGACGGTCGGAGAAACCCGTCGCGGCTTCCAGCGCGTGGCCGAAGGTATGGCCCAGATTGAGCAGCGCGCGTTCGCCGGTTTCGCGCTCGTCGCGCGCCACGATGTCCGCTTTCATCCGGCAGGAATGCGCGACGATGTAGGTCAGGGCGGCAGCATCGCCGGCCAGCGCTTTTTCGCCGTTCGCCTCCAGCCAGTCGAAGAACTTCGCGTCGCCGAGCGCGCCGTATTTCACGACCTCGGCATAGCCTGCGAGCAATTCGCGCTTCGGCAGCGTCTTCAAGGTGGCGATGTCGGCGATGACGATGCGCGGCTGGTGAAACATACCGATGAGATTCTTGCCCTGCGGGACATTGATGGCCGTCTTGCCGCCGACGGAAGAATCCACCTGCGAAAGCAGCGTGGTCGGTATCTGCGCGAAATCGACACCGCGTTTCAGCACGCCGGCTGCGAAACCGACGAGATCGCCGATCACGCCGCCGCCCAGCGCCACGATCAATCCGCCGCGATCCACATTCGCACGCAGCAACTCGTTGGTGAGTTTCTCGAGGCCTGCGAAACTCTTGGTGCCTTCGCCCGGTGCCAAAACGACGGGTACGGCTTTGATCGCCGCGTTCGACAAAGCGTCGATCATGGGTTCGAGATGAAGCTTGGCGACATGACTATCCGTCACCACCGGCACGGTTCCCCGCGCGAACGGGGCCAGCAATTCGCCGGTGCGCGCAAGAATCCCCTCGCCGACGTGAATGTCGTAGCTACGATCGCCGAGGCCGACGCGGATCGTCTCGCTCATGCGGGCTCCAGCAAGTGGCGCTCTTCGAGCATCGTCACGATCTGTTCCACGGCCATCTTGTGCGGTCCGTCTTCGCTGTTCACCGTCAGGTCGGCCTGGGCATAAAGCGGCTCACGCTGCTTGAGCAGGCGCTCCATAATTTCCGCCGGATCTCCCTCCTTCAACATGGGTCGCGTGTCGCGACGCCCGACGCGCGAGATCAGCACATCGAGCGGGACTTTGATCCAGACCGAGGCGGCTTCCGACTTGATCCGTTCGCGGGTCTCGTCATCGGCAAAGGCGCCGCCGCCAGTCGCCAGCACATGCGGCGGCAAGGTGAGCAGCCGCGCGATCACTTTCCGCTCGCCATCACGAAAGGCCGGTTCGCCAAAACGGGAGAAAATCTCGTTGATGGTGCATCCTGCCGCCTGCTCGATTTCGGCGTCAGCATCGCGGAACTCGACCCCAAGCCGCGCGGCGAGACGGCGCCCGACGGAGCTTTTCCCCGCGCCCATCATGCCCACCAGCGCCACTGTGCGTTTCAGCCCGCTCATATTATTTCGAATACAACACTTGAACCGTCCGCGCCATTTCCGCAAAACGGGCGCGAGGGGGCAAAAAGGAGGTCGCATATGCGCGAAACCAACTGGACTGCCCGAATCATTGCCGGGGTCGTCGTGGTCGTCGTTTTCGGCGTGCTCATCGGCGGTTATATTGTCAGCAATCAACCACCGAAGCAGCAGCAGATTGAACAAACCGTCCCGAACGACCGGCTCCCGGGCTGATAGCGCGTCTGCCGGCATCATCGAGAACTTTCTCGACATGATGGGTGCCGAGCGCGGCGCCAGCCGCAACACGCTCTCGGCCTATGCGCGCGATCTTTCCGATTTCGCGGCGACGCTGGGGCGGCTGGGCGGTTCCATTCGCAATGCAGACCATGCCGCGGTGAAGAAATATCTCGGCACCCTGTCGGCGAGCGGGCTGGCGCCATCCTCCCAGGCGCGCAAGCTTTCCGCACTTCGCCAGTTCTTTGCCTTTCTTTACGCCGAAGGCATCCGCGGCGATGATCCGACGAATGCGATCGAGGCGCCCAAGCGCGGCCGCGTGCTACCCAAGGTCCTTTCCGCGCGCGACGTCGAGACGTTGATCGAAACCGCGCAGGCGGAAACGCGGAAAGAAAAGCGGAGCGAGGAAGCAACGCGGCTGCTTTGCATGGTCGAGATTCTATATGCTTCGGGCTTGCGCGTTTCCGAGTTGGTGACATTGCCGCTTGCTGCGGTCACGGGGCGGCAGGGCTTTATCTATGTGCGCGGCAAGGGCAACAAGGAGCGCATGGCGCCCCTGAATCAATCGGCGCGGGACGCGATCGCGGATTATCTGAAGGTGCGGGAGAAGTTCACGGACGGCTCCAGCCGCTTCCTCTTCGCGTCACGCGCAGCCAGCGGACACATCACGCGGCGGCGGTGCCATCAGATGCTGAAGGAGCTTGCGGTGAAAGCCGGTGTCGACCCCGACAAACTTTCGCCGCATGTCCTGCGTCATGCCTTCGCGACGCATCTGGTGGAGGGCGGTGCCGATCTGCGCAGCGTGCAGACCATGCTGGGCCATGCCGACATCGCCACCACGCAAATCTACACTCATGTCGCGGGGGATCGCCTGAAGCAGACCGTGCAATCCGCGCATCCGCTCGCGCGCCGGAAGACGGACAAAACGCGCGGTTGACGGGCAGGGCCGCGCAAGCGAGCCTCTCTGCCTGTTTTGTGGAGCATTTGCCGTGAGCTTTACGCCAATCGAGCGCCGCGCGCCGCCGCGCCTCTACCGGTCCAAATTGTTCGTGCCGGGGTCGCAGACCAAGTTCTTCGAGAAAGCCGCCGCCGGTCCCGCCGACGTGGTGTGCCTCGACCTGGAAGATGCCGTTGCGCCCGGCGACAAGGACAAGGCCCGCGACAACATCGTGGCCGCACTGCATGACGTGAACTGGGGCAACAAGCTCGTCACCGTGCGCATCAACGGACTCGACACGAACTTCTGCTATCGCGACGTGATCGCGCTTGTGGAGAAGGGCGGCGAGCGGCTGGATGCGATCATGGTGCCCAAGGTCGGCACAGGCGCCGACCTCTACGCCATCGACATGCTCATCACGCAGGCGTCCAGCTTCGTGGGCCGCAAGAAGCAGATCGGTCTGGAAGTCATCATCGAAAGCGCGATGGGCCTCGGCAATATCGATGAAATCTGCCGCGCGTCCCGGCGGCTGGAGACGCTGCATTTCGGCGCGGCGGATTATGCGGCGTCTCAGGGCATGCGCACCACGAACATCGGCGGCGGCAATGCAGACTATGTGATGCTGACCGATCAGGAGCCGGGCCGCGCGCGCGATAGGCACTGGAACGATCTATGGCACTTCCCGCTGTTCCGCATGTGCCAGGCGGCGCGAGCACACGGCATTGTGCCCATCGACGGGCCGTTTGGGGACTACTCCGACGCCGACGGTTTCCGTGTGCAGGCGAATCGCACGGCTATTCTCGGCTGCGAAGGCAAATGGGCCATCCATCCGAGCCAGGTCGCGCTTGCCAATGAAATCTTCACGCCGCCGGAAAAAGAAGTGAAACGCGCCGAGGCCATTCTCGCGGCGATGAAGGATTCGCATGAGAAGGGTTTGGGCGCCGTGTCACTCAACGGCGTTTTGATCGACGCCGCCTCTATTCGTCAGGCACAAGTCATTGTGCAGCAGGTGAAGATGATCCAGGAGCGTTCAGCTTAAGCAGGTCCATCAGGCGCTGGAGCTTGTCGGGATTGCGCAGGCCGTAGAGCGTGGTGATCTTCTCGCCGTCGGTTTCGATGGCCATGGTGCCGAGCATTTCATCGCCGTTGCGGACGACAAGGGCGGGCTGGCCGTTCAGTTCGGTCATGTCCATGCTGAGTGTCGCATCGGCGTAGAATTTCCGGCCGAGGCCATGAATGAAGCGCGCGATCTTGTCGGGGCCATAGATGGGATTGAGTGCAGCCGCGACGCGGCCGCCGCCATCGGTATAGGCGATGGCATCCGGTGCCAGCAGCGCCATCATCTCTTGCGGATCGGAAGAACTGCTGGCTTTGGCGAACCGCATCAACAGATCGCGATGGGCGTCCTTCGAGGTTGTATAGCGCGGGCGATCCGCCTTCACGCGTTCGCGGGCACGGCTGACCAATTTGCGGCAAGCGGCTTCGTTCTTGTCCAACATCGTCGCGATCTCGGCGTAATCGCAATCGAACGCATCGTGCAGGATCAGCGCCGTGCGTTCTTCCGGCGATAGACGTTCAAGTACATGGAGCAGGGCAAGCGACAGGTCGGACGCCAGTTCGGCGCGCGCTGCCGGTGCATCGGCAGCGAAGGCACGGGTGTCATCGGGCAACAGCGGTTCGGGAAGCCACGGCCCAACATAGCTTTCGCGCCGCGCCCGCACCTTGCGCAGCGCATCGAGCGACAGGCGCACTGTGGCGGCAGAAAGCCATGCGCGCGGGTCGCGGATATCTTGGCCGTCCGTGCGCTGCCAGCGCAGCCAGGCTTCCTGCACCAGGTCTTCCGCCGCCGCCATCTCGCCCAGCATCCGGTAAGCGATGTTGAGCAAATGCGCGCGATGGCGCTCAAAGATGGCTGTGTCGGTCATGCGGCTTTCAGCACAGGGTTCACCGCGATCTCCACTCCTGCGACGCGCACGCGCCGGCACGTCTTGGCGTGGCCGAGCGCCCGCTTGAGGATGGGGAAGTTTCGCGTCGTCATGGCGCGCAAGGATAGCGCGATCAGCGCCGCCTTGCCCCATTTGCTTTCGACCTGCTCGCGAAGCTCGTCGAGCTTGTCGGAATGGGTCAGCAAGGCGCGGCTGAAATCAAAGCCAAGCTGCGCGTTGGCATCGGTTGGCGTTCCCGACAGAAGCGCCTTGATGATGTTCACATCCATGCCTTTTTCGACCGCGATATCGGTGCCGATCTGAACGCAAGGGCCACAATCTTCGAGGAGCGCGCTGGCAAGGCCCGCCGCCCACCAGGCGTTCGCCGGAGCATCGCCCTGCCAATCCGCGGCCGACTGGATTTTCAGGAAACGGCGCGATCCCGCGAGCGTGGCATCCACCATCTCGTGCATGTAGGTGCCATCATAGTTGTAATGCGCTTCCATCTTCCGGATGTAGCGATGCATGAGCCATTTGATCATCACACAACGCCTTCCTGCTTTGCTCGCATCCATGCGAGGGCCAAACCCAAAAAGCTGACGACGATCACGCCGACGCCCGTTGAAACCAGAATATGCGGATCGCTGGGCAGGCCTTCCGTGATCCATTCCCAGACGTGAAAGCAGGCGTGCAGCGTTGGCCATGTGGCGCCGGCTAACACGAAGGCGGCCGCGGCGACACCGCTTCGGAATGCCATCAGCATGCTTGCGCCACTCGCCGCGAAGGCGAATCCGATATCGACGATGAAATGGTGATTCATCGGCCCGGTCGCCGGTACGCCGGGCACGGCCGCGTACCAGTCCATGGGGGTGGCGATCATCCAGATGCCGCCCACAAGGTGGAACAGGCCCAAAAATCCCAAAAGCCAGCGATTCATCATCTTTCAGCCCTCTTTGCCCGGTTAAGACGGGCGGAACAGGCAACCTGTGACAGGGCTGTTTTGTTGACAGGGGAAGGGCCCCTTGCCACTTATCCGGACGCAGCCCACGGGTCCGGCCTTTTCGGACGCCAAGTAGATGACAATGCACACATATCTGGATTTCGAGCGCCCGATCGCCGAGCTCGAGGGCAAGATCGTCGAGCTTCGGAAACTGGCGGAAGCCGACCCGTCGATGGACATCGAGGACGATGTCTCCCGCCTGCAGGCCAAGGCCTCGGCGCTGATCGACGAGACCTATTCCAAGCTCACGCCCTGGCAGAAGACCATGGTAGCGCGCCATCCGGCGCGACCGCATTTCATGGATTATGTCTCGCACCTGATCGATGAGTTCACGCCGCTCGCGGGCGACCGCGTATTCGGCGAAGACCAGGCGCTGCTCGCCGGGCTGGGCCGTTTTCGCGGACGCGCCGTTGCCGTCATGGGGCATGAGAAGGGCAACGACACCAAGAGCCGCCTCAAGCACAATTTCGGCATGGCGATGCCCGAAGGCTATCGCAAGGCGCAGCGCATCTTCGACATGGCGGACCGCTTCGGCCTGCCGGTGATTTCCTTTGCGGACACGCAAGGCGCCTATCCAGGCGTCGGTGGCGAAGAGCGCGGGCAGGCGGAAGCCATTGCGCGTTCCACGCAAGCGAGCCTCAACCTCGGCGTGCCGTTCATCGCCACGATTATCGGCGAAGGCATGTCGGGCGGCGCGCTCGGCATCGCGGTAGCGAACAAGGTCCTGATGCTGGAGCATTCGATCTATGCGGTGATCTCACCGGAAGGCTGCGCGTCGATCCTGTGGCGCTCGTCCGACAAGGCGCAAGACGCGGCGCAGGCCATGCGCATCACCGCGCAGGATCTTCTGAACCTGAAAGTAATCGACGCCATCGTACCGGAGCCGCCCGGCGGCGCGCATCGCGGGCAAGAGCACACGATCAACGCCGTTGGCGAAGAGATCGCGCGTGCCCTGAACGGCATGAACGGTATGTCACCGGACGAGCTGCGCAAGCAGCGCCGAGACAAATACCTCGCGATGGGCCGCAACCTGGCGGCTTGATCGATTGCAAGCCTTTGCTTTCTCCTTGCGTTGGCCGTAGCGTTCTGCCGCACTGACGCCGGGGGGCGGGGATGTTCGAGCAGCTCAACTTGTGGGGCCGCAACTTTGCGGACGAGGCATCGCACGCCGCCCCGGCAGGATCGAGTTCACCCACACTCAGCCAGGAAGTTACATTCCTCACCGGCGTGGCTCCAAATGGTGCGCTGGCAACACCTACATTCGCTACTTGGTGGCGCGACTACCCGGCGACCTATCACACCGATTATTCGTGGGCAGGAAAGTGGGGGACTCAATCTGGCGACACGTCGGTCGCGGGCACTGGCGGCGGCACCGTTAAATATTACTTCGACCCAGGCGTAAGCTGGAATTCTCTCGACAGTACCGCGCAGGCGGCGATCAAAGATTGCTTTGCGTTCTGGTCGGCAGTCGCAAACATCAAGTTCGTGCAGACGACGAGCGCCGCCAGCGCGCAGATCACGATTGGCGGCTCCACGGGTGTAGAAGGCGAGGGTGGATCGCATGGTGACGGCGCGGAGCCCGTCGGTACCACCGCAATTCAAAGATATACGAGCGGGATCGTGAATTTTACGATCGGTCCGTCCTATGGGCATCTCGACCAGCAGTATAGTTTCGTGTTTCACGAATTGGGACATGTTTTGGGGCTCGGGCATTCGGGCCCTTACAATCACGTAGATAATCTCGCCGCTTCCGAGCAGTTCAGCGCTTATGACACGCAGCTCTGGACGGTGATGTCATATTTTTTCCCCAACGATGCCGCCAAGTACACGCCGGGTAACAATGTGGACTGGCAGCATTCCGACACTCCGATGATAGCGGATATCGCGGCGATTCAGCGACTGTACGGAGCGCCGACCTCGACGCCTCTGTCGGGCGGGCAGATTTTTGGATTCCATTCGAACATCACGGGCTCGCTGGCGAAGTTCTATGACTTCACAGTGAACGTGGACCCTGTTGTGACCATTTGGGATGGTGGGACCAACAACTCCCTGGATCTGTCAGGATTTTCCTCGGCGTCGAAAGTAAATCTCAATCCGGGCACGTTCAGCAGTGCGAACGGCCATATCGATAACATCGCGATTGCACAAGGGACCAGGATCGACATCGCCATCGGCGGTTCGGGCAACGACACTTTTGTGTGCAACAAGGATGGCGACAAGGTGAAAGGCGGCGCTGGTGCCGATCATATAACCGCAGGCGTCGGTCATGATGTCTTTGTCTATGCTGCAGCGAAAGATTCGACGGGATCGCACTACGACACGATCTCAGGCGTGGATTTTCGCGGCCAAGACGTCTTCGATCTCCCCTTCAAAGTGGCCGGCCTTCATTCCGAGATTACGAGTGGAGCGTTATCGAAAGCGACATTCGACAGCGATCTTTCCGCCGTGATGTCTGCGAGCCGGCTTGGCGTGCACCATGCGGTTCTTTTTGAACCAAGTTCGGGCAATTTGAAGGGTGATTTGTTTCTTGTTGTCGATGCGAATGGACATGCTGGATATCAGGCGGGGCAGGATTTGGTGTTCCTGCTGAACAATCCGCTGCACGTGGCGAATCTAAACCTCGTGGATTTCATTTAGGTCTCAAAGCGTGCGCGCGAACTTCCGGATATCGCCAACCAGATCATTCGGGCGCTCCAGCGCTGCGAAGTGCCCGCCTTCCTCGAAATCCGTCCAGTGCGTCACGTTCACATGGCGCTCGACCATGCTGCGCGGCGGGAAGGGGATCAGATCGATTGGAAAGGCGGCGATGCCGGTGGGCTTTTCGATGCGCGCCTTTTCCGGCACCGGCGGGCCGCCGACATCCTCCATCAGGCCGCGATACATCCATGTCGCCGTGTTGAAGGTGCGGGTAACCAGATAGATCATCACGTTCGTGAGCAGCTGGTCTTTCGTATAGACCTTCTCAAAGCCGCCCCGGGTGTCGGACCAGCCGTGGAATTTCTCCACGATCCAGGCGCAGGTGCCCACCGGAGAGTCCATCATCGCATAGGAGAGGGTCTGCGGCTTGGTCGTCTGCTCGCGGAAATAGGCGCCTTCCATCTCGAACAGCATGGCGGCGCGTTGGGTGTAGGCTTTCTCTTCGTCCGTTTCGGGATGCACGCCGGGCGAACGCCAGCCGAACATGTTGAGATGCACCGCACGACAGCCACGCCCCTCATAGCCCATCCAGCCCGAGATCGCGCTGCCCCAGTCACCGCCCTGCGCGATGTAGCCATCAAGCCTCAGCGCGTCCGTCATCAGGGCATCGAAATATTTGGCCGTGGTGCGCGGGCCGATGGGGCGCTTCGGCTTGCCGGATAGCCCGTAGCCGGGAAGCGACGGCACGATCACGGTGAAGGCGTCCTTCACATCGCCGCCATGCTTTTCCGGATGCGCGAGCTTGTCGATGACATGCAGGAACTCGAACACCGAACCCGGCCAGCCATGGCTGAGGATCAGTGGCTTGGGCGCATCGCCCGATCCATCTTCGCGATAGAAGTGAATATCGAGGCCGTTCACGTCCGCGATGAACTGCGGGAATTTGTTGAGCGCGGCTTCCTGTGCTTTCCAGTCGTATTTGTCGGCCCAATAGCTGCAAAGCTGCTTCATGTAGTCGAGATTCGCGCCATAGGCCCATGTGCCTTCCAGACCTTCGCCGCGCGGCATCTCGTGCCAGGGATAATCCAGAACACGCTGGCGGATCGTGACGATCTCTTCGTCAGGCACGTCGAAGCGCGTGGTGCGGATAGCCATGGTGCGGTCCTGTGTGGTGAGGGCGCAAGCTTGCCGCTTCTATGGCGCAAAAGAAAAGGGGGCCTGTGCAGGCCCCCTTTCCGCATGGCACGGGAATGGAACTTATTTTGAGAGTTCTGTGGATAGCGACGATACCCAGCCGACATTCCCCAGCTCGTCTTTCACTTGCCACCAAACGCCTTCTTTCTCGCCCGTCGGGTAGAGCATCATGCCGGTGGAGAGATTGCGCACGACCTTGGCATGCTTTTCGCTGCCGGGGCGATCGTACATCTGGCCCGGACGCGTCATTGTCAGAGCCTGGCCTGGAGCTTGCGCCGAGGCGCCGCCTTCCGCCGCCGTCGGCATGCCGCCCATGTCGTTCACCAGCTTGGTGTAAGCATCGATATAGGCAAGCGTCACGACTTGGCCGATCTCGGTGTTCTGGTAGCTGGACACTTCCGCGCCGCCGAAGCCGCCGCCCCACCAACCGCCGCCGCCGACGCCGAAGCCGACGTCCGTCTTGGAACCGTGGCCCTGTTCGATCGGGCCGTCTTCGCTGGTACGAACATTCACGATCGACAACACGACATCGGCCGTCGAGGAATGGATGTTGATGTTCGAGACGATCGCGCCGACGCCGCCGCCGATGAAGCCGCCGAGAATACCGCCAACATTCGTGCCGCCGGCATTGCTGTTCTTGGATGCGATGTCGGGAACAAGAATGTAGTCGGCCGCGCGAACCTGGCCCTTGCCGATGTTCGATCCCTGCTGCAGGTCGCCGCCGGACGCGAGCGCGCGTTCCTGCTGCGCCATTTCAAAACCCTTGCCGCGATCCACAAGCGTGAAGCAGCGCGACTGGCGCACGAATACCTTCAGCAGATATTCGGGCGAGGACAATTGAAGATCGGACCACCAGTTGTGATCCGGCTCGCGAATGGCGATGGTGCCCAGATTGCGACTGCAAACCGGGATCTGCGCCTGCTTGCGATCCGTTTTTTCCTTGATTGATTCCGCCTGAGCGCCAAACGACGTCGCCAATAAGGCGACGCTGCACGCGCCAATGATTGCTCCAATCCGCATATCAAACCTCTTACTGAGAATGCCCCGTCACGCGCGGAGAGAGCGCGGATTCACCCCGCCCCCCGGCAAGGGTGCAAGGTAACAAAGCAGACAGATTCGGCAAAGGGTGGGGAGCATTTGGTGTGATCGCCTGAACGGGCGGGAAAAGCTCTGTTCAGGCGGGTTTGCTGCATCAGCGAGGGGCCGAGCACTCAGGCGTCTCACCACCACCCGCGCCATTTGAACCAGGCAATCGGCAGAACGGTCGACAGGACAATCAGAAAGAGCCCCCATTCATAGCCGTAGTGCCAGGTGTATTCCGGCATGTCGTGGAAATTCATTCCGTACATGCTGGCGATGAAGGTTGGCGGTATGCCGACCACCGACGCGATCGTGAGCACCTTGAAGATATCGTTCTGCTCGGTGCTGATGAAGCCCAGTACGGCGTCCAGCAGGAATTGCACCTTATTGGAGAGATGGACCTCGAAGTCGTCCAGCGACTTGATGTCGGTTTCGATAGTTTTGAGCCTTTTCTGAAGCTCTGGCTTCAGCCACTCCTCCGTATTCTTTCGTACGAAAGGCACAATGCGCTGCAAGCCCAGCAGGCTCTCGCGAATTTGAGACAACTGGTCACCGGTGTTTCCGATATCGGCCAGCGCGTCGCGCAGGTGCCGTGTCCGGCGGGTGATGCCGCGCTTTGGCGCTTTGGCATTGCGCCGAAACGTTTCCTGCGAAACCTGGTTCAGATGAATTCCGAGTTGTTCCAGAATGTCGGCGCCATAATCAACCATGCCTTCCACCAGCGAGACGAAGACTTCGCCAGGCGTCAGATCGTGCGCCTTCTTGTTGCACATATGCGCCGTGGCTTCGAAGGCGTGCATCTCTGTATAGCGGATGGTGACGAGCGTTTTCTTCGTCAAAACAAATCCCACAGGAGTGGGATCCTCTTCGTCGCCATGTGCGGATACAGGGGTGGACAGCTTGAAAATGTCGTCGTCCACCTGGAGGCGGCTTGAGGTCTCAATTTCTTCCAATGCCGAGCGCGCCGGTATGTCCACGCCCAGCGCGCTTGAAACCTTCTTGAGTTCCTCCTCGGTGGGATCGGCAAGATCGATCCAGATCGCCTCGGCCGGGTCTTTTGCATCACTGGGAAACAGGTTGAGCATTGCGGTCCTCGAATCGATACAAAGGATAGACCCCGGCTCGCGTTCCCGCGCGGGTTGCCCCATGGGTATCCCGCCGTTAGCCTGCGCGCGTTTTTTTATCGGCTGGGGAGTTCAATGCGTATGAAGGGGAAGTTGGCGGCGGCGCTCATGCTGGGTGCCGCGATGGTCTTTGGCGGCGAAGCACAGGCCTCGGACATGGTCATCCATGCGGGCAAGCTTATCGACGGCGTCACGAAGACGGCGCAAAGCAACGTTTCCATCCTGATCCACAATGACCGCGTTTCGGGCGTACAGCCAGGATTCGTGAACCCCAAGGGCTTTACGGTGATCGATCTGTCGAAGCAGACGGTCCTGCCGGGACTGATCGATTGCCACGTTCATGTCACCGGGCAGTTCGACGGCGGCAACCCGATCGCGGAGGCCGTGACGGAAACCGAGGACGATTCCGCGGTGCGCTCCACGGCCTATGTCCGCAACACGCTGCTGGGCGGCTTTACGACGGTGCGCGACGTTGGCGGCGCCATCGGCGTCGTGGTTGCACTGAAGAAGGCGATCAACCTTGGCATCATCGAGGGCCCGCGCATGTGGGTGGCGGGACCGCCGCTCGGCCCCACAGGGGGCCATGCCGATGCACGCAACGGCCTCGATCCGGACCTGTCGCATCCCGGCTGGGACGACAACATCGTCAACAGTCCTGAGGATGGCCGAAGGATCGTCCGCAAGCTGCACCAGGAAGGCGCGGACCTGATCAAGATCATGCCGTCAGGTGGCGTTCTGTCCATCGGTGACGATCCGAGCCTGCAGTTGATGGCGGACGACGAGATCAAGTCCGTTGTCGATACGGCGCATTCGCTGAACATGAAAGTCGCCGCGCATGCGCATGGATTGAAAGCTATCAACGCAGCCGTACGGCTCGGCGTGGATTCCATCGAGCACGGGAGCTTTGCGGATTCGAGCAGCTATTCGCTCATGAAACAGCACGGAACGTATCTCGTGCCCACCATGCTGATCGCGCAGGCGGTGCTGGACGTCGCGAACAAGCATCCGGAACAACTCAACCCGTCATCAGCGGCAAAGGCCAAGCGCGTCGTGCCCGTCATGAAGAAGAACCTGCATGACGCCTATGTTGCCGGCGTGAAGATCGCTTTCGGCACGGATCAGGGGCTGGTGCCGCATGGCCAGAATGCCAAGGAATTCGCGTTGATGGTCGGCGCGGGCATGACACCGATCGATGCTATCTGGGCTGCAACGCACAACGCCGCCGATCTTATTGGCGATCCGCAGGATATCGGCAGCGTGCAAAAAGGCCGTTACGCCGACATCGTGGCTGTGAACGGCGATCCGCTGGCCGATGTTCGTCAACTGGAGCATGTCACCTTCGTGATGAAAGGCGGCATGGTCTACAAGCTCAACGACAAGATCATTCCGCGCCAAACCGGGACAAAATAGAGTTCCGCCGCGAGCCGGTGTGATCGCCTGCACTTTTAACCTCCCGTAGCAATCGCCATTCTCCATGGCGTGCCGTTACGGGAGGTCTTTCATGTCTCGCTCGTATCTTGTTGCCGCGCTTGCCATTGTCATCGCTCTGTCGACACCCGCATGGGCCGAGAAGGGCGATGTTGCAGGGTCGAAGGATTTTCCTGGAATTGGGCGTTTCGCGGGTAGCGTGATCACCGGCTATTCCGCCAAGGACTTCGATGCGGCGGTGATCGAGGCGGCGCCCTTCAAGGATGGCAAGCCGGCGGACATGCACAAACTCGAGGGCCGCGTCACGCGCATTGCCTACAAGACGGCCGCGGGGCCTTCCATCGTGGAAGTGTCGCGCAATTTCGAGCAGCAGCTTCTCAAGGCCGGTTACAAGCCCCTGCTGAAATGCGACACCGACGAATGCGGCGGCACGGGCTTCGTGGAGAAGATCGATGTGCTGCCGATCCCACAGATGTGGGTGGACGGCTTCAACTTTCACTACTTCTCCGCGCGCAACCAGCAGAACGGCCAGGACAGCTATGCCTCTGTCGTGGTGAGCAAGAACAATGACGAGATCTACGCAGAACTCGTCGTCGTTCAACTCAAGTCCATGGACAACAAGATGGTGGATGCCGCCGCCATGGCGAAGGGGCTAGGCGATAAAGGGCATATCGCGCTCTATGGAATATATTTCGATACCGACCAGACCACGCTCAAGGCCGAAAGCCGGCCAACACTGGACGAGATCGCGAAGCTCCTGAAGTCGCAGCCCAAGCTGACGGTTTATATCGTCGGCCACACCGACAACCAGGGCGGGTTCGACCACAACATGGCACTGTCACGCGGGCGCGCGCAGTCGGTTGCAGCAGATTTGGTTGCGCACTACGGGATCGACAAGGCGCGGTTGAAAACGGCGGGTGTTGGCTTCCTCGCGCCTGTCGCATCGAACGAATCCGATGCCGGCCGCGCGCTCAATCGGCGCACAGAACTGGTCGAGCCGTAAGCACGGTCAGCCCAGTGCGCCGTGGCAGTGCTTGAACTTTCGGCCTGATCCACACGGGCAGGGCGCATTGCGCTGCACGCGTCCCCAGGTCTGCGGATCGTTCGGGTCCACCGGGCCGGTGTAAGCCCGCACCGGCCGCAGCACGCCGTCGCGTTCCGGATCTTTGGACATTTCGTCTTCGCCGGTGAGCGGATCGATGTGATGCGCCTGCATTTGAATCGGTGCGCGTTCCATCGACGGGGGCGGCTCGCCAGTCTGAATCTGGATGTGCATCAACTGCCGCACGACATCCACGCGGAGTTTCGCAAGGAGCGCTTCGAACAATTCGAAGGACTCTTGCTTGTATTCGTTTAGCGGGTCGCGCTGGCCGTAGCCGCGCAGACCGACATACTGGCGAAGGTGGTCAAGATTGATGATGTGCTCGCGCCAATTGTGATCCAGCGTCTGCAGCAGGATCGCCTTCTCGACATAGCGCATCACGTCCAGGCCGGTGTTGGCGGCGCGCTCGGCGGCGCGGGCGTCCACGGCCTTCACGATGCGCTCGCGCACTTCCTCGTCGGCGATACCTTCTTCCTTCGTCCAATCCACGACCGGCAGGTCGACGCCGAAGATCTCGTGAATCTCCTGCTGCAGGCCGACTGCATCCCACTGTTCGGCATAAGCCTTCTCAGGGATGTGCCGCGCGACGAGATCAACAACGACTTCCTCGCGGAAATCGGCAATCTGATCGGAGACTTCTTCGGACTCCATGATCTCCTTGCGCTGCTCGAAGATCACCTTGCGCTGGTCGTTCAGCACGTTGTCGTATTTCAGGATGTTCTTGCGCATCTCGAAGTTGCGCGCTTCGACCTTCTGCTGCGCTTTTTCGAGGGCCTTGTTCACCCACGGATGGGCAATGGCTTCGCCTTGCTCCAGGCCCAAGCGCGTAAGCACCGAATCCATACGCTCGGAGCCGAAGATGCGCATGAGGTCGTCCTGTAAGGACAGGAAGAACTTGGATGCGCCCGGATCGCCCTGGCGGCCCGAACGGCCGCGGAGCTGGTTGTCGATGCGGCGGCTTTCGTGACGCTCGGTGCCCACGATGTAGAGGCCGCCGGCGGCTTTCGCGCGTTCCTTGTCCGCGGCGACTTCCGCCTTGATCTGTGCGGAGCGGGTGGCGATCTCGTTTTCGTCGAGAAGACCCGCGAGCTCGGTCTTGATGCGCATGTCGGCATTGCCGCCGAGCTGAATGTCGGTACCGCGGCCCGCCATGTTGGTGGCGATGGTAACGGCGCCGGACACGCCCGCCTGCGCCACGATGGTGGCTTCCTGTTCGTGGAAGCGGGCGTTCAGCACGTTGTGCTTTACCTTGCGCTTCTTCAGGAAGGCAGAGAGCTGTTCGGACTTCTCGATGGACGTGGTGCCGACGAGGATCGGCTGGCCGCGCTTCTGGCAATCCTCGATCAGCTTTATGATCGCCTCGTCCTTTTCCTCCAGCGTGCGGTAAACCTCGTCGTCGTGATCGATACGCGCGATGGGACGGTTCGTCGGCACCTCGACGACATCGAGGTTGTAGATGTCCATGAACTCAGCGGCTTCGGTCAGCGCTGTGCCGGTCATGCCGGCGAGCTTTTCGTAGAGGCGGAAGTAGTTCTGGAAGGTGATCGAGGCGAGCGTCACGTTTTCCGGCTGGATGGCGACGTCTTCCTTCGCTTCCAAAGCCTGGTGCAGACCTTCGGAATACCGCCGGCCTTCCATCATGCGGCCGGTAAATTCGTCGATGATGACGACCTTGCCGTCCTTCACGATGTAGTCGCGGTCTTTCAAAAACAGCTTGTGGGCACGCAGCGCCTGGTTGGCGTGATGCACCATGTTGATGTTTTCGATGTCGTAAAGATCGCCTGTCGGCAGAAGACCTTCGGCGCGCATTAACTCTACCAGATGCTCGTTGCCGTTCTCGGTCAGCGTGACGGTGCGCTGTTTCTCATCGAGTTCGAAATCCTCAGCCACCAGCGAAGGGATGAGCTTGTCGACGTTACGATAAACCTCGGTCTGGTCGTCCGTGGGGCCCGAGATGATAAGCGGGGTACGCGCTTCGTCGATCAGGATGGAGTCCACTTCGTCCACGATCGCGTATGCGTGTCCGCGTTGCACCATCGTGTCGGCGGAATACTTCATGTTGTCGCGCAGGTAGTCGAAGCCGAATTCGTTGTTGGTGCCGTAGGTAACGTCGGCGGCATAGGCTTCCTTGCGCTCTTCGTCGCTCAGTCCGTGAACGATGCAGCCGGTGGTGAGGCCGAGAAAGCGATAGATCTGGCCCATCCAGTCGGAGTCGCGCTTGGCGAGGTAATCGTTGACGGTGACGACGTGCACGCCCCTGCCGGCCAGCGCATTCAGATAGACGGGAAGCGTGGCAACGAGAGTCTTGCCTTCGCCGGTTTTCATCTCGGCGATATTTCCGCCATGGAGCACCATGCCGCCCATCAACTGCACATCGAAGTGGCGTTGGCCGAGCACGCGCTTGGCCGCCTCGCGCACCACCGCAAAGGCTTCCGGCTGGATGTCTTCCAGCGTCTCGCCGTTGGCGAGGCGTTCCCGGAACGCGGCGGTCATGCCGCGCAGTTCCTCGTCGCTCATCGGTTCAAAGCGCGATTCCAGGGCGTTCACCGCCGCCACGCTCTTCTGCATGGGCTTGAGCTTGCGCTCGTTGGATGAACCGAAGAATCGCGACGCGAAATTGCCGAGACTGAGCATGAAATCCTCAAAGGGCCGGGCGGCCGGTGTTCCGCAAGGCGGATTGCCCGGCGTCTAAAGCGCCCCGTCGCCGGGAATACCCCCTCCGGTTCGGGCGCGGGGGAGAGATAAGAACGGCGTTCCCCCTTGTCAATTCAAGGGATTCTGTCCAAATCCCGCGCCGATTTCAGGGCGCGCGCCATGGCCAAAGCACGGGCATCAGCAGAACAGCACAAGACCAAGCAGGTTCCAGTGGCGGGCCATGCCATTTCGCCGCTGGCCCCCGCGAAATTCCCCAGTTTGCCGCCTCTGGCCGGGGTAAGGCTCGCGACCGGCGAAGCGGGTGTTCGCTACAAGGGCCGCACGGATGTGCTTCTCGTGACGCTGGCGTCGGGCACGCAGGCGGCCGGCGTGTTCACCAAGTCCAAAACTTCTTCTGCGCCGGTCGATTGGTGCCGTACGAATCTGAAGGGCGGGACGGCTCGCGCGCTGGTCGTAAACAGCGGCAATGCCAATGCCTTAACCGGCAAAGCTGGTATGGAAGGCGCTCAGGCCGTGGCGCGTTCGGCTGCTGCAACGCTGGGCTGCAAGGCGGGTGAGGTGATGCTGGCGTCAACCGGCGTCATCGGTGAGCCGCTGCCCACCGAACGCATTACAAAAATTTTGGGAAGATTGGCCGAGGAAGGATCGGCGAGCGCCTGGCGCGCCGCGGCCGAAGCCATCATGACGACCGACACTTATCCCAAGATGGCGACGGCGCAAGCGAACATCGACGGCAAGCGCGTGACCATCAACGGCATCGCCAAGGGCTCGGGCATGATTGCCCCCGATATGGCGACGATGCTGTCTTTCGTTTTCACCGATGCCAATCTTCCGGCCAATGTGCTTCAGGAACTGCTGAGCGAAGGTGTAAAGCCGTCCTTCAATGCGATCACCGTAGACAGCGATACATCCACCAGCGACACGCTGATCCTGTTCGCCACGGGCAAAGGCGCGCAGCACGGGGCCATCACGAAGGCGAACGACAAAAAGCTCACCGACTTCAAGGCAAAGCTCGATGCCGTTCTGCTCGATCTTGCACTACAAGTGGTGAAAGACGGCGAGGGCGCGCAGAAACTTATCCGCGTCGATGTCTCGGGGGCGGAGAACGATGCCGCAGCGAACAAAATCGGTATGAGCATTGCCAATTCCCCCTTGGTGAAGACTGCGATCGCCGGGGCAGACGCGAACTGGGGACGCGTCGTGATGGCCGTCGGAAAATCCGGCGAGAAGGCGGACCGCGACAAACTGAAGATCGCATTCGGCGAACAGGTTGTGGCGGAGAAGGGCGAGCGCGCGGCGAAATATAACGAGGCTGCTGCAACCAAGGCCGTCTCCGGCCGCGAGGTGCATGTCGCAGTCGATCTTGGCATCGGCAAAGGCCACGCGCGCGTTTGGACCTGTGATCTCACGCACGGCTATATCGATATCAACGGCAGCTATAGAAGCTGAAACTGTTTCATTTGCGCACAGAACGGCACCTGTGTTGGGCATTCGCGGGCGTTTGCGCTAAAACCGCCTCTATCGCTTAATCCGCTCTTAATGGGGTGCCCTCACCATGTCCGACACTGCGCGCCGTTTGACGCTGGTCGTGGCGTGCGCGCTGATTGATCCGGACGGCCGCGTGCTGATCGCGCAGCGTCCGCCGGGAAAGGCGATGGCGGGGCTATGGGAATTTCCAGGCGGCAAGATGGAGCCCGGCGAGCGGCCGGAGGACTGTCTCATTCGCGAGCTGAAGGAAGAACTCGGCATCACGGTGCGCGAGCCATGCCTGGCGCCATTCACCTTCGCCTCGCACAGCTATTCGGAGTTTCATCTCCTGATGCCGCTCTATGTGTGCCGGCGATGGGAGGGGATCGTGCAACCGCTAGAACATGCCGCACTGAAATGGGCGAAGCCGCGGGACTTGTCGCAATACCCCATGCCCGAAGCCGACCTGCCGCTCATTCCCATGCTGCGCGATCTGCTCTGAAGCGCTTTTTCTCCGACGAAAGCGGCGCGACGGCCATAGAATACGCCATGATCGCCGCCGGGATCGCCGTGGTGATCATCACCGCCGTGAACACGCTCGGCCAAAACGTGAAGGACTCGTTTTTCAACAAACTCGCCAGCGCGACGACGCCCTAGTCACGTTTTACCGGCGCAGAATCTCCGGCGTCGTGCTCGACCGTCCCCAGCGCGTCCGCCAGCCTGCTTTTCGCCGAGCCGGGCCGTAGCGGCTTTTGTTGGCTTTCATGCGGCGACCATCCGGTGAGATAGACAATGTCGAATGTCGCGCGCAGGCGACCGTCCGCCTCGGCATGGAAGGCGTTGTAATGCGCCAGGCTCGCCGCCAGCGCATCCCGCCGCAGAGTTTTCCGCGTCCGATGCACAAGCGTGTTGGTCTCACCTGCGGCGCGCAGATCGTGCAAGAGCGTATCGAACTTGCGATAGCGCACGGTCGTGCGTTCGCTATCTGCAACCGGCAGACTGAAACCCGCTCGGTGCAAGAGCCCACCCAGATCGCGCACATCGGCGAAGGGGGCAACGCGCGGGCTGACGCCGCCCGAAACGGTCTCCTCGCCGGACGCAAAACTTTCGCGCAATTCCTTCAGCGTGTCGCCAGCCAGCAGCGCGGCGACGAACAATCCATCCGGCTTGAGGGAGCGGCGAATTTGGATAAGGGCCCCGGGCAGATCGTTGACCGCGTGAAGTGCGAGCACACTGACAGCGAGCTCGAACTTCTGCTCGGGCAGTTCTAGCAACTCGTCCTCTGAAAACGTCGCGCGGGTCCAACGCTCCGCAAGTGTCTTCAATTTGCCGAATGCGAGATCGGTGCCGCCGATTTCGACCGCGTCGTGGAATCGACGCGCCGCCGCACCGACACGATCCGCCACGCCGCTGGCGGCTTCGTCGATCAGGAAGCTGCCCGCGCCGATGCGTGCGGCGCGCGCCATCCTCTGCGCACGCGCTTTTGGGTCGAAAATGCGGGGAACTTCGCTCACGCTTCACAAACTCACGATGACCGCCCTAAACTAGCCGACATGACGGCGATATTCGACAAGATCGCGCCGCACCGGCTTGGGCGCGCGGCGCTCGACCTTCTGTTTCCGCCCCTGTGCATGATGTGCCGCAAGCAGGTTGGCGAGCCCGGTGCACTCTGCGCCGAATGCTGGAAGAATGTCTCCTTCATCGAAGGCCCGGCCTGTACCGGCTGCGGATTGCCCTTCGCATTCGACCCCGGCGCGGATACGCGCTGCGCCACCTGCCTGGCTGATCCGCCGGCCTTCGATCATGCGCGTTCGGTGATGCGGTATGACGAATTCAGCAAGGGACCGATCCTCGCCCTGAAGCGGGCCGACCGGCACGACGTGGTTCCGGCCTTCGCGCGATGGCTTGAGAGGGCGGGGCGCGAACTTATCAGCGAAGCGGATCTGATCGTCCCGGTTCCGCTGCATCCGCTACGGCTTTGGTCCCGGCGCTTCAATCAATCCGCGCTGCTGGCCAAAGCCTTGGCCCGTCGCTCGCACAAAATCTACGAGCCAATGGCGCTCAGACGCACGCGTTCCACGCCGAGCCAGGGCGAGATGCCGTCCGCCAAGGCACGACGGAAGAATGTGCGCGGCGCGTTCCGCGTGGACCCGGATCGCGCCGTTGCGTTGAAGGAACGCCGCGTTTTGTTGATTGACGATGTGTTGACCACCGGCGCGACTGTGGATGCCTGTGCGCGGGCGCTGAAGCGCGCCGGAGCGGCAAAAGTGTCGGTTTTGACGCTTGCCCGCGTCGCACGGCCACTGTGATGCCTTGATCAATGCCTATATATTTCCCGCAGCAGCATCAGTGAGTCCGCCGTGCCCAAGATCACCATCTACACCACGCCCATTTGTCCCTATTGCGTTCGCGCCAAGCAGCTTCTGAAGAAGAAGGGCGCCGAATTCGATGAGATTGACGTGTTCATGGACACGAAGGCGCGCAAGGAGATGGAAGAGAAGTCCCATGGCGGGCGCACCGTGCCGCAGATTTTCATCGGCGACACTCATGTGGGTGGCAGCGACGACCTCTACGCGCTCGAAAGCGAAGGCAAGCTCGACGCCTTGCTGCGGGCCTGAGCCATGACGGCGTTCAAGGCCGCCTGCATCCAGATGCGTTCCACGGACGATGTGCAGGAGAACATCCGCGACGCGTCCAATTTCATACGGGACGCGGCACGCGCGGGCGCCCAATTTATCGCCACGCCGGAGAACACTACGCTCATGGCGCCGGATGGCGGTGCCAAGCTCGACAAGAGTTGCCCCGAAGGCGATGACCCGGCGCTGCCGGTGTTTCGCGCGCTGGCGCAGGAGTTGAACATCTGGCTGCTGATCGGTTCGCTTGCGATCCGCGTGCCGGGTGCGAAGACCGCAAACCGTTCCTTTCTGATCGACTCGCGCGGTGGGATCGTCGCGCGCTACGACAAGATCCATCTTTTCGATGTCGATCTGCCGTCCGGTGAGAAATATCGCGAGAGCAACACCGTCGAAGGCGGTCATCAGGCGGTGCTGGCGGAGTTGCCCTGGTGCAAGCTCGGCATGACGGTCTGTTACGACCTGCGCTTCCCGCAGCTTTATCGCGCGCTGGCGCAGAAGGGCGCAAAGCTTCTTTCGGTGCCGAGCGCCTTTACCGAAACCACCGGCACGGCGCATTGGCATACGCTTCTGCGGGCCCGCGCCATCGAGAACGGGGCCTTCGTGATCGCGCCTGCACAGGGTGGCACCCATGCCAACGGCCGCAAGACGTATGGGCATTCGATGATCGTGGGACCGTGGGGGGAGATCCTCGCGGAAGGCGGCACAGACCCGGGCGTGTTCATGGCTGAGATTGATCCGGACCAGGCCACGGACGCCCGCGCGCGCATTCCCAACCTGCAGCACGATCGGGATTTTGCAGGCCCTTAGGGCCATCCCGTTGATATAGGCGCTATTTTTGCCCTTGGCCCCAGCGGAATGTCCGCAATTACCCTGTAGAACTTGCCTAAACCAGAATGTCCGACCATTTTCCGGACATCACGGAGTGTCGCTGTCTTGATCGCCTACAACCTCAACTGCGCGAAGGGCCATGAATTCGAGGCCTGGTTCTCGTCCTCATCGGCTTATGACGATCAGGCAAACACGAACAAGCTCGTTTGCCCCGTTTGCAACTCGCGCAAGGTGACGAAGGCGATCATGGCGCCGGCGCTGTCGAGCAAGGTTGGCAAGCACAAATTCGCGCCGACGCAGGATGAGATGCGCAAGATGCGCCAGTACGTGACCGGCATCCGCAAATATGTCGAAGAGAATGCCGAGAACGTCGGCACCAATTTTCCGGAAGAAGCCCGAAAGATTCACTACGGCGAAACCGAGGAGCGTCCCATCTACGGCCACGCCACGCTCGATGAAGCTGCCGATCTGGTGGAGGAGGGCATCGACGTCGCGCCGCTTCCGCCCGATCTGAGCGAAGCCAATTGAAATTCGCGGCTGCCGCGCTTTGCCTGTTGCTGGCGGCCTGTGCGTCGGCGCAAGCGGACGATCTCACAGATGACGCTTTGCTCGCAAAGGCGAGGGCCGCGCTGGACGACCGCTCCGGTGCAATGGAAAGTCGTGGGCTGCTTGGCCGCTATCATGGCCATGACGTCCTGATCGTTTCCCGCTGCAGCGACGTCTGTCCGATTTACACCACCCGTGTCGTTTATTTCGATATACCATCGGACAAGTGCGGCGCGGCTGGCAGCGTCAAAGCCAAGGTGATGATGCCGATCGCCATCGCTGCAAGGCTTGAAGAGTTCTGCATTCCGCGCGTGTTGTTCGCCAAGAAGGTTTACACCGCGCGCCCGTTTGGAAAAGCCGAATAGGCCTACATTTTTTCTTTCAGGCCGGCGCGCAGCAGCCACCAGTTCACCGGGTAGGCGGTAACGAAGCCGGCGATCATCGCAACCTGCATCGCGAACCAGAATTCCGGCATCCCGGCATCGACGTTCACGCCGAACACGCTGCGGAACAGCCAGAACTGTGCAATCGCCATAAGCCCATACATGCCGACCTGCCATGCTGTCAGCGAAAGCGTGTCGGCCTTGGCGGCGGCGATCAGTCCATCGCGCAGGCCGAGCCCGCGCATCGGCGCGATGGTGAAATACTGGAAGGCGATGCCGAAGCCGAAGGCGAGGATGAAATCCAGCACCCAGACGGCGAAGATTTTCTCGGCGAACAGCCAGTGCCAACCGAACGCCACGGCGACAGCCGGAAAGGCCAGCGCGACGAACTCGGCCACCAGATCGCCCAGTGCGCAGCCGCTGCCACAGTGACTGGCGGCAACGGCGACAGACGCCGCGAACGGCTTGCGATCGTTGGCGGGCTTGTCCTTGCGCTTGCTCGCCTCGGCCATGGCCTTGTGCGTCGCGAGGAGCCCGTAGCGATAATAGGCCCACAGCGCGATTACCGAGCCGAACAGTGCCACCAGCGGCCAGACGAGATTCATGATCCACATGTGCTGCGGATTACGCGTCTCATGGATGGCAATGCTCCCGGCACAGAGCAGGGCAAGGGCAAGGCTGGCGATGGCCAGCCAATGGAACCAGTCGGGAATACCCATCATGAAGACGTAATGCGCCGGGGCGGAAGCCGTGGCGCGGCCTTACCGCGCAGCCACGACCATGTAGTTCACGTCCGTGGCGCTGGAGAGCCGCCAATCCCAGCCCAGCGGGTCAAAGCTGATACCCTGTGTTTTCAATATGTTGAGACCGGCGTCTTCAAGCATTGCGCGAAGATCTGCCGGCGGCACGAACTTGTCCCAGTCATGCGTTCCGGGCGGCAGCCAGCGCAGGATGTACTCGGCGGCGACCTTGGCCAGCGCCAGCGCCTTGAGCGTGCGGTTCATGGTGGCGACGAACATCAGCCCGCCCGGCTTCACCAGCGCCGCGGTCGATTGGATATAGCCGCGCAGGTCAGCCACATGCTCGACCACTTCCATATTGAGCACCACGTCGAAGCCCAGCCCATCGGCGAGCAGCGCTTCGGCGTCCGATGCGCGATATTCGACCTTCGCGCCGGACTGTGCCGCATGGGCACGCGCAGTACCGATGTTCTTCTCCGAAGGATCGACGCCCGTCACCGCAAATCCAAGCCGGGCCATCGGCTCGCTCAGGAGCCCGCCGCCGCATCCAATGTCGAGCAGCGACAAACCTTCGAAGGGCCGCAAATCTTTTCCGTCGAGTCCGAAATGCGCCGCCGCCGTCTCGCGGATGAATTTGAGGCGCACCGGATTGAACTTGTGAAGCGGGGCGAACTTGCCGGCAGGGTCCCACCACTCTGCCGCCATGCGGGAGAATTTCTCGATTTCGGACGGATCGACGGATGGGGCTGCCTGCGCGTTCATGGAGCCATTCTAGGGCGACTTCGCTGCGGTGGCGAATGACGCATTGAGCCGCGCGGTTGCGCCGTCTATGTATCGTCCAGACTGGATTTCGGGCCCTTATTCCACATGGCAAAGATCGTGATGAAGTTCGGCGGCACCTCGGTGGCCGACCTCGACCGCATCCGCCATGTCGCGACGTTAGTGAAGCGCGAGGTGGGCAAGGGGAGCCAGGTCGCCGTCACGGTTTCCGCCATGGCAGGAGAGACCAACAAGCTGGTTGGCTGGGTCCGCGACCTGTCGCCCATGTATGACGCGCGCGAATACGACGTTGTGGTCGCGGCCGGCGAGCAGGTCTCGTCCGGGCTGCTCGCGATTGCGCTCCAAAATCTCGGCATCAACGCGCGCTCCTGGCTCGGATGGCAAATTCCCGTCCGCACCTCCGCGATGCACGCTTCCGCTCGTATTGAGAATATCGAGAACAAGCTTCTCGATGAGCGGCTCGCCCGGGGCGAGGTGGCAGTGGTGGCGGGCTTCCAGGGCATTGCGCCGGACAATCGCGTCACCACCATCGGCCGCGGCGGTGGCGACACGTCTGCGGTGGCGGTGGCTGCTGCGCTGAAGGCCGACCGCTGCGACATCTACACGGATGTGGACGGCGTCTACACGACCGACCCGCGCATCGTGCCCAAGGCGCGGCGGCTGGAGAAGATCGCCTACGAAGAGATGCTGGAAATGGCGTCTCTCGGCGCCAAGGTGCTTCAGACACGCTCCGTCGAGATCGCGATGCTCCATCGCGTGCCGGTGCGCGTGCTTTCGACATTCGATCCCGACAAGGGCGGGACATTGCTTTGCGACGAGGAAGATATCGTGGAAAAGAAACCGGTCAGCGGAATCGCTTACTCGCGCGACGAGGCGAAGATCACGCTTCATCGCATCGACGATCAGCCCGGCGTGGCGGCGAAGATCTTCGGGCCTCTCGCCGATGCGGGCGTGAATGTGGACATGATCGTCCAGAACGTGTCTCCGGATGGCAAGAAGACCGACCTGACGTTCACCTGCAGCCGCACCGAATTGCAGCGCGCGCTGGACGCCATCGAGAAGGCGCGGGATATCATCGCCTATCGCGACATTACGTCGGCGGCGGATGTGGCCAAGGTTTCGATTATCGGCATCGGCATGCGCCAGCACCCCGGCGTGGCGCAGGCCATGTTCCGGACCCTCGCCGAGAAGGGCATCAACGTGCAGGTGATTTCCACCTCCGAGATCAAGGTGAGCGTGCTGATCGCGGAAGAGTATGTGGAATTGGCCGTCCGCGCGTTACACTCGGCTTATGAGCTCGATGCCGCCTAGGAGTAATTGATGGCCCCCACCGTCGCCGGCAGCCCACGCGTTTTGCTGCGGCGCCTGCGCGAGATCATGGCCGACGGCTCCAGCGCGCAGACGCGGCTGGACAAACTCGTCGCCCTGATCGCCTCGAATATGGTGGCAGAGGTCTGCTCCATCTATCTGCGCCGCGCCGGCAATGCGCTGGAGCTCTTCGCCACGCAGGGCCTCAATCCTTCGGCGGTTCACAACACGCGGCTGCGGTCGGGGCAGGGCCTTGTGGGCCTTGTCGCTGAGTCCGCAGAGCCCGTGAACCTGTCGGACGCGCCGAACCATCCGCGTTTCGCCTATCGCCCGGAAACTGGTGAAGACCCCTACAAGTCCTTCCTCGGTGTGCCGATCGTGCGCGGTGGGCAGGTGTATGGCGTGCTCACCGTCCAGAACCGCGCTGCTCGCCAATATGACGAAGAGGAAGTCGAAGCGCTGCAGACCGTGGCCATGGTGCTGGCCGAAGTCGTGGCCAGCGGCAGCTTCTTCGACATCGCCGAACTGGACGAGCCGGAATTGCGTTCCGACAAGCCACGAATGTTCGGCGGCGACGGGCTTTGTGAAGGCGTTGCCATCGGCACCGTGGTCTTGCACGAACCACGCGTCCGGGTCGAAGCCCTCATTGCCGACGATCCGGCTGCGGAACTGCGCCGTCTGAACGAAGCGCTTGAGGAAATGCGCGGCGCGGTGGACCAGATGCTGAACTCCAGCGAGCTCGACCTTTCGGGCGAAAGCCGCGAGGTCATCGAAGCCTATCGGCTGTTTGCTGAGGACGCCGGCTGGCAGCAGAAGCTGCGCGATGCGGTGCGCGGCGGCCTCACCGCCGAAGCCGCGGTTGAGCGGGTGCAGGACGAGCTGCGCCTGCGGCTGGCGCGCATCGAAGATCCCTATATGCGCGAGCGCCTTCATGATCTGGAGGATCTTGCACGCCGGTTGCAGCGGCACCTGAGTGGCGATGGCGCGGGGACGCGGGAGCTGCCGGAGGACGCCATCCTGGTCGCCCGCTCGATGGGTCCTGCAGAACTACTCGACTACGGCCGCGACCGGCTGCAGGGCGTGGTTCTGGAAGACGCCACGGCAACCTCGCACGTCACCATCGTCGCAAGTTCGATGGGCATTCCGCTCATCGGCAATGTGCAGGGCGTCGTGGACTCGGCGCGCAGCGGCGACGAAATCCTGCTCGATGGTGCCAGCGGCGAGCTGCATCTGCGGCCGGTTCGCGAGACGATCGCGATTTTCGAGAACCGGCGCGCGATGCGTGCGCAGCGGGTGGCGGAGTTCGCTGCTGTGCGCGATCTGCCGGCGGTCACCAAAGACGGGGTGCGCATCAATCTGATGATCAATGCGGGCCTTTTGCTCGACATGCCCAACCTTGAGAACTCGGGAGCGGACGGCGTCGGGCTGTTCCGCACCGAGATGCAATTCATGGTCGGCGAGACCATGCCACGGCTGAAGGACCAGATCGCGTTCTACAAGCAGATCGTGGAAGCGGCGGGCGAGAAACCCGTCGTGTTTCGCACGCTCGATCTGGGTGGCGACAAGATACTTCCCTATGGCCGCTGGGATCGCGAGGAGAACCCTGCGCTCGGATGGCGTGCTATCCGCATCGCGCTCGATCGGCCGGCCCTGCTGCGCTACCAGGTCCGCGCGCTGATCGGCGCGTCGCCGCATCGCGTGTTGCGCATTCTCCTCCCCATGATCTCGGACGTTGCGGAGTTCAACGAGGCGCGCTCGCTGATCGATCGTGAGATCGAACGGGCGCGGCTCTTGTCGCAGCCACAACCGCGGCAGGTGCTTGTTGGCGCGATGCTGGAAGTACCGGCCCTGATGTTCATGCTCCCGCAGCTTCTGCGCAGCGCGGATTTCGTTTCCATCGGCTCGAACGACCTGATGCAGTTCATCTTTGCTATGGACCGCACCAATCCGCGGGTCTCCAAGCGCTACGATCCGCTCAGTCCGCCGGCACTGACCCTGATCCGTCAAATCGTCCGCAGCGCCGCCGAGGCGCAGGGCGATGTCTCGATGTGCGGCGAGCTGGCGGGGCGGCCGCTGGAGGCCATGGCGCTCATTGCGCTGGGGATCCGTTCGCTGTCGATGCAGCCCGTCAATATTGGGCCCATCAAGATGATGATCCGCAGCCTCGACACCCGCGAGATTTCCCAATTCGTGGACAAGCTTTGCGGTCGTACGGACCATTCGCTGCGCACACGCCTTATGGCTTTCGCCGCCGAGCGGGGAATCGCCCTGCGCTAGCTGTCACATCCCCGTGAGCAACATCTCTGTGATTTGAGCCGGGCCAAAAAGGCTTTCAGACTGGCCTTGGTTTTCTCTTGGGGAGGTACTCTTGCGACACCTGACTCTCTCTGTGGCGGCCGGCGCCGTCCTAATTCTCGCGGCCAGCGCTGCTGTTGGCCAGCCTGCGGCCAATCCGAACGATCCTCCGCCTCTGGACCGCGATGCTCTCCATACCGTGGTCTGCCAGGAATACGCGGCCGCCACCGGTTCGCGCATCGGCCGCCGGATGGTGTGCCTGACGAATTTGCAATGGCAGGAAGTTCATCGCCTCGCGCGTGAAGGTTATGCGCTCGAAGTGAAAAAGAGCTACACCATGGGGCATAACATCTGATTGCAGGCGGGATACCGCTCGCAATTTCGGGGGTAAAGATGCGCTTTTGGGTGCTTTCGGCGGCGCTTTGTGTGGCGGCGACGGTCAGCCTGGGCCAAAGTTTGGCACAGGAGCCGGCAGCGTCCGGTCAAAGCACCCGTCCGCTCGACCGGAACAATCCGAACACGGTTATCTGCAAGAAGCTCCCGCCGCCGACGGGCTCGCATATCGGGCCGCGTATGGCTTGCTACACAAGCCGCGAATGGGACCGGATCGAGCGGGAGGCCCAACAAGGATATCGGGACGAGGTGAAAAAGAGCTACAGCCTGTCTCCTCAGTAGCGGGGAGCAAGTTGCAAGACGGACGTTTCGCAAGCAGGACTACAGGTTCCCTTGCCGAAATTTCTTCTCTTCGTTCAATTTTGTTCTGCTTTCGGCTTTATTCCTTGCGTTTACGCGGCCTGGTCCGCAGTATTCCTGACGTTATGTTGGTTTGGGGCACTTGTTTCGGGAAGAAAGGGGTTCATCTTGCGTAATCTTCACGTTGTTTTTGGGGCACTCGCCGCGCTCGCCATTGGTGTTTCGTCAGCGGTCGCAGGCGAAACCACGGCAGCGCCGACGGCGACGCCCGCAGTTCAATCAACCGCCACACCGGCCCCTGCTGCCCAGGAAGTGTCCGTGAAGGATCCTAACGCGGTCGTTTGCAAGCGCCTGGCGCCGGAAACCGGCACACGCTTGGGGTCTCGCACCCAGTGCATGACGAATGCGCAGTGGGACGAAGTCACGCGCCAGTCTCAGTCCATGATGCATGACGCGCTGAAGGCTGGATCCACTTTCGCTGACAAGCCCGGCTGATACCGTCTCAATATTTTCTTGAAAACCGCCTCATTCCCGGCTGGATGCTTGCGGGATGAGGCGGTATTGGTAGCCCCATGACCAAGGTTACCCACCTCTCCCTCGACGATAAGGGCGGGATCGCTCAGCGCCGCATCCATTTGCGCGAAATCTCCGACGAGGCGGATACGCCGCTCGAAACCGTGGGGCAGGACCTGCGCGCTGCCCGCTTGCGGCGCGGAGACGACCTCGCCTCTGTTTCCCGCGCGCTCAAGATCCGCAAGGATCATCTCGAAGCTCTCGAAGAAGATCGTTTCGAGCAATTGCCGGGACGCGCCTACGCGATCGGCTTCGTCCGCTCCTATTCGGACTATCTGGGTATAGATTCGGTGCAGAGCGTGGAGCGTTTCAAGCTCGAGATCGCCGGACGCGGCAATGACGCTCTACCGGCTGCAGCTCTTTCCACAATCGAGGAGGAACGTCAGCTTCCGCACGGCTGGATCATCATCGCCGCGGTAGTGGTCTTGCTGGTCGGTTACGGGGTTTATCGCCTTGCGGTCTCCGCCGATTCGCTTGTGAACCAGCCGGTGGCGGCGGTACCGCAACAACTTGCTCCAAAGGCTGCCAAGATTGCGGCCAAACCCGCCGCGAAGGCTGCCGCACAATCCGTTGCACCGGTATCTGCCGCCAACCCCGGCGCCGTTGCACCGCTTCCGCCCACGGATGGGACCGCGACCCCGCAGAGCGCGACGGCTGCTGGAACACCGAACACCGCGCCGGCACCCGCGCTCCCGCAAGGACAGGCGTACGGGCAGGGCAACAAGAATGCGCGCGTCATCTTGCGTGTGCTTCAACCGACGCATGTGCTCGTGCAGGGCCCTGACAATACCGTTTATATGAACCGAACGCTGAATCCCGGCGACACATACAATGTCCCCCTTGTGGAGGGCGTTACGCTGACGGCGCAAAACGGGAACGCCGTGGAGCTCGACCTTGATGGGCAGTCCATGGGTACGGCATCGAGTTCGGCCGAGACGGTGGAGGCGCTGCCGCTCGACCCGCAGGCCGTCGCCGATCACGCGAACTAGAATCCGCAGGCTGAGAAAGCCATGAGCGTAAGAGCCTATCGCGACATTCACCGGCGCAAATCGCGCAAGATCCGCGTGGGCAACGTGGAAGTGGGCGGCGATGCGCCGATCACCGTTCAGACGATGACCAACACCGTCACGGGCGATGCGCGTGCGACTATCGACCAGATCCGCCGCATCGAGGAAGCCGGCGCGGATATCGTCCGCGTGTCATGCCCGGATGAAGACGCGACGAAGGCAATGAAGGCGATCTGCAAGGCGTCCACTATCCCGGTCGTCGCGGACATTCATTTCCACTACAAGCGCGCCATCGAAGCGGCGGAGGCGGGTGCCGCCTGCCTGCGCATCAATCCCGGCAATATCGGCAACGCCCAGCGGGTGAAGGAGGTTGTGCAGGCCGCGAAGGACCACGGCGTCTCCATGCGCATCGGCGTCAATGCCGGATCGCTGGAAAAAGAATTGCTGGAGAAATACGGCGAGCCTTGCCCCGAAGCGATGGTGGAAAGCGCGCTCAATCACGCCAAGATTCTCGAAGACCTCGACTTCCGCGAATACAAGATCTCCGTGAAAGCGTCGGACGCGTTCCTTGCGGTTGCCGCTTACCAGCAGCTTGCCGATGCGGTGGATTGCCCGATTCATTTGGGCATCACCGAAGCTGGCGGCATGATTTCCGGCACCGTGAAGTCGTCCATCGGCATGGGCATGTTGTTGTGGAGCGGCATCGGCGATACCATTCGCGTCTCGCTCTCCGCCGATCCGGTGGAGGAAGTGCGCGTCGGCTTCGATATCCTGAAGTCGCTGAACCTGCGCCATCGCGGCGTGAACATTATCTCTTGCCCGTCCTGCGCGCGGCAGGGATTCAATGTGATCGAGACGGTCGGCATTCTGGAGCAGCGGCTGAAGCACATCTCCACGCCCATGTCGCTGTCGATCATCGGCTGCGTGGTGAACGGGCCCGGCGAAGCGCGCGAGACCGATCTGGCCTTTACCGGCGGCGGCGCGGGCAAAGGGAACGGTATGATCTACCTGAACGGCAAGCCAGCCTACAAGCTCGACAACGAAAACCTCGTCGAGCACGTCGTGGCGCTTTGCGAGAAGAAGGCCGCCGAGATCGAAGCCGCACGCGGCAAGACGCTCGAGCCCGCGCTTTAGCGTATACATCTCCAAGCCATGATTCCCGAAAACAAACTCGCGCGCCTGTCCGATCGCTTTCAAGCGGTGGAGGCGGAGCTTGCTTCGGGAACGGGCGGCGCATCTTTCGTGAAGCTTTCCAAAGAACATGCCGAACTCGCGCCGGTTATCGCGGTGGTCGATCAGTATCGTTCCACGGCAAAGCAGATCGCCGATGCTGAGGCGCTTATCGCTGATCCAAAGACCGACTCCGAAATGCGCGCTCTGGCCGAAGAGGAACGTGCCGAGCTGCGGGAACAGTTCGAAAAGATCGAGCGCGATCTTCAGATCCAGCTTCTGCCCAAGGATGCCGCGGACAACTCTTCCGCCATAGTGGAAATTCGCGCTGGTACGGGCGGCGATGAGGCCGCGCTGTTCGGCGCCGATCTTCTGGAGATGTACACGCGCTATGCTCAGCTTCAGGGCTGGAAGACGCATGTGATGTCGCGCAGCGAAAGCGATCTCGGCGGGATCAAGGATGCAGTGCTGGAAGTTGAGGGGCAGGGCGTCTTCGCCAAGCTGAAATTCGAGAGCGGCGTGCATCGCGTGCAGCGCGTTCCGGTCACCGAAGCCTCGGGCCGCATTCACACCTCGGCAGCGACCGTGGCGGTGCTGCCGGAAGCCGAAGATGTGGACGTGCATATCGACGAGAAGGATTTGCGCATCGACGTGTTCCGCGCCCAGGGTGCCGGCGGCCAGCACGTGAACAAGACCGAAAGCGCGGTGCGCGTCACGCACATCCCCACCGGCATCGCCGTTGCGCAGCAGACCGAGAAATCGCAGCACAAGAACAAGGATGCGGCGATGAAGCTGCTCCGTGCCAAGCTGTTCGAGATCGAGCGCGAGCGTGTGGAAGGCGCTCGTGCCGCGCAGCGCAAGAGCATGGTCGGCTCCGGGGACCGTAGCGAGCGCATCCGCACGTATAATTTCCCGCAAGGCCGCGTGACGGATCACCGGATCAATCTCACGCTCTACAAGCTGGATCGCATCATCACCGGCGAGGATTTGGGCGAAGTCATCGATGCGCTCGTCGCGCAGGACCAGGCCGACCGCCTGACGGCCTTGGAAGCGGACGAGGCGTGAGCGACCATTTGCGCGACGTCGCCGCGCGGCTCTCTGCAGCCGGCATCGACTCTGCGCGGACTGAGGCGCGTATCCTGATCGCGCATGCGCATGGTGATGATGCGAAGCTGGAAGACTTCGTTGCCCGCCGCCTCCGTCACGAACCGATTGCCTACATCACAGGACACAAGGAATTCTGGAGCCTGGACTTCGAAGTCGGTCCAGGCGTCCTTATTCCGCGGCCCGATACGGAAACACTGGTCGAGCAAGCGCTGAAGGCGTTTCCGGACAAGGATGCCCCACTCAACGTACTCGATCTGGGTACCGGCAGCGGCGCCATTCTGGTTGCATTCCTGAACGAACGCCCGAATGCGCGCTGCCTGGGTGTCGAGCAGTCGCCTGAAGCAATGATCTGGGCGCGCAAAAACATGATGCATCACAAGTTGCAGGAGCGCATGGCGCTTCAGGGCGACGACTGGCTCTTGCTCAATCAAGGCACATTCGACGTCATCTTCGCCAACCCGCCTTATATTGAATCGGGTGTCATCCCCACCCTCGATGCGGACGTGAAGGACTATGAGCCGCGCGCGGCTTTGGACGGTGGCCCGGACGGCCTTGACGCCTATCGCGCCATTGCACCCATCATGCGCCGCAGGCTTTCGGCGGACGGCCGCGCTTTCGTGGAAATCGGGCACGGGCAGGAACAAAAGGTTCCTAGGATATTTGCCGATGCCGGGCTTGAAACCCTCGCCGTCATCCCCGATTTGGCAGGTATTCCCCGTTGCGTGATTGCCGCACCTGGCTGAATTCAGGGAAAAAAAGCCTTGGAAAGCCCCGGCCAACCCGCTACGGTCACTGGCAGTTTTTGGGGAATCAGGAGCCCCGTGGCCGCCCGGCGATAGCCCTCGGCGTCCAGACCCGCCTCGGGGGGCGGTCGCGCGAAATGCGCCGGTTCCTGCAAACAGCGGACGAGACAGGTCTCGCGAATTTATGCGCCACACACATGCCTAAAGCGGCATGACAAAGGGTTTGAAAAGCGGCGCGCCAGATTTGTGCGCGCAAACGGTATGAACCACACATCAGGAAGAAGAGGGGCATCAGTGAAACGCTCTCGCGGACGCGGCCGCAGGCCACAACATAGCAATCACGGCGGCGGTGGCGGCGGCGGTGGAAATAACGGCGGCGGCGGGTTCAATCCGAACCGCGTGTTCGATTCGAACGGCCCGGAAGTGAAGATCCGCGGCTCGGCCACGACCGTCTATGAAAAATATCTGCAGCTCGCGCGCGATGCCAACTCTTCCGGCGACCGCGTGATGGCGGAAAACTATCTGCAGCATGCCGAGCATTACTATCGCATCGTGGCTGCCCAGCAGGCACAGATGCAGCAGATGCAGCAGCAGCAACAGGCGCAGCAGCAGCAGAACGGCGGCGGACAGCAGCCGAACGGCAATGGCAACGGCCAGAATCGTGGCCCCAACGGCTCGGGCGATCAGCCTTATAAGCAAGGCGCGGCGCCCGCGAGCGGCGCAACATTCACCCTCACCGAAGGGGAAGAACAGGAAGAGGCCGCCGAATAGGCGGCCTTTTTCTTAGAGCAGCGCCAGCGCGTCCAGATCGACGATTTGCTCTGTCGCGCCGCGCAGCATCGTCATGAACATCGTGTCGCCGCGTTCGGTCTGCTCCACGATCATCGCCGCAAAGAACGCTGTGAGGAAGAGTTGAAAGCTGTGGCGCGCATAGTTGCGCTTCAGTGTTTCGAATGCATATCCCGTAACGCCGTTCTGCGCGAGCTGGTCGAGATAGAAGCCGAGCAGGTTATCCTCATGCGCGCGGCGCACATCGCGTGGCAAGGCGCCGCCCAGCAGATAAGCCACGTCCAACGCACCGCATCCCCAGCCCAGGGATTGCCAGTCCACCACCGCAACCGGTGAACCGCCCGCCTCTGTTGCGAAGAGCATGTTGTCCGGGCGGTAGTCGTTATGCGTGAGGCATCGCGGGCCGCTATAGCCTTCGGCGTAGGAGCCGAACTTTCGGCACAGATCATCGCCCACGGTGCGGCATTCGACATCCACACGATCGCCATAGCGCGCGCAGAACGCCTGCCAAAGTTGCGTGACACGTTCCGGATCAGCTGGACTTTTCGGCGCAGCACGCGTGCCGGACACCCACCAAAGGTCTTCGATCGCCGGGTCGCTCCAGTGCGAGCCATGCAGTTTCGCGGCTTCGACGATGGCATCACGCGCCTGGCCGAGTGTAATGCCGACCATCTGGTCGCCCTGTTCGGCGGGCGCCAGGTCTTCCATCATCAGCACGAATTCGCTTGTGGCTTCGTCCACCGCCGCAAAATAGTTCTTGGGCACGCGAATGCGCGTAGTGTCCGACAGCTGGTTGTAAAAATGCACTTCGCGGATGTAGTTGCCCAGCGCTGCGCCGGTCGCGCGGCTCTCGTCGGAGTGCGAGGGAAACTTCCCCACCAGCGTCCGCGGCGCGCCGTTCGCGTCGCCATCGAAGACGAGCGCAAAACGGACGCTGTCGCCGATCTGTCCAGTGCCGACGCGCTTGGCCGTAAAGTCGGCCACGCGCGCGCGATATCCCGCATGCGCCAGCACGTCGGTCAACCATTCCGGCGTGATCGCTTCGGGGCGAAGGATGGGGATCGTCATTCGGTCGGCGCGCCTGGGAGCGGGTGCACATAGACTTCGTTCAGCGCGATCTTGCCGTCCTTCAGCACGACAAGGTCGAATCCCCGGATGTAGCTTTTCGTGCCGTCCGGCATGTCCATGGTGCAATACCACCGTCCGCAATAGCCGTTCGCCGTTCTCCACGTCTCATGCGGCGTGTAGGTCATCGGCGGCGTCGCCGCGAAAAGCCCGGTGAGATATTGGCGCAACGCTTCGTGGCCTTTGATGCCCGCCGCGGTCTGCGGGTCGCGATACTCGGTATCTTCCGAATAGAACAAAAGAAGCCGGGGCACATCCTTGTCGGTCCAGGCCTTCAGCCAGTCGGCGTTGAACGCTTCGATATCCATATTGCTATTCTCCCAGCACGCGCGCGCGATGTTGCGGCGTGAAGATTTCCGCCGGAGCGGATTCCGGTCCCGCCATTACGGCGAAGCCATGCAGGCCGACCGACATGTCTTTCGCCGTCGCCTCGTGATAGCGCCGCCGCCGTTCCTTGGCCTCGTCGCCGAATTCCATGTCGAGTGTCGCCTGCAGGGTTGCGGCAAAGCGCAGCCGGCGCATGCGTTCGCGGCGCTCTTCGCCATATTCCGCGAAATTCGCGCGCGACCAATCCGGCGTCTGCTTCAGGATGTCGGAAACGATCCGCACATCGCGATAGGTGATGGAGAGGCCAAGCCCCAAGATTGGATCATTCCATCCGGCGGCATCCCCGATCAGTACGACGCCAGGCGCATAAGGCTCGTCCGTCCAGCTGTCATTGTTGAAATAGCTGTAGAGCGGTCCCGCCGGATGGCCGCCCACCAGATGCCGGTTCGGCGGGCTGGACTGCATCGCGAAGGCGTCCAGGAATTTGCGCGGGCCATCCTCGCCGCTGAAGCGCTTGCGCTGGTCCAGCGAATATCCGCCATAGACGCGCACGCGGCCCTTGCCTTGCGGGAAGGCGAGGAAAGCGAAATCGCCTTCGGTGCCGATGGCCTGAAGATCGTCGCTCCACTTGTCCGCGCCATCCACCAGCATTCCGGCGAACCAGTGATGCGGCTTGTCCTGGTGAAGCGTGATACCCGCCGCTTCGCGTGTCGGCGACATGCGTCCATCCGCACCGACGATCAGCGGCGCGGTGGCCTCGTGTTCAACTCCGCCATGCTGATAGATGACGCGCGGCGATGTGCCCGGAACGATCTTAGTCACCCGCACCCCGCGCAGCGTATTGGCGCCAGAGCGTTTGGCTTCATCGAACAGCGTCTGGCAGTGATGGGGATGGCCAATGCAAAGCGGCCCGGGAATCTCCGGCACGAACATGCCGAGCGGCAAGGGCGCGGCTTCCGCCGCCGCCGGATCGCGAGACTCGTCGTAGGTGATATGCCGCGCGAGGTGATGACCGCCCGCTTGGCGCAGCAGGTCGTAAAGACCGACGCGCTGCACTTCTTTCACACCCCAGGGGGCAATCCATTCGCCGCGAACGCGGTCTTCAAAAACCTCGGATTGCTCGAGCAGCAGGATCTGCTTTCCGGCACGCGCCAGAACCGCGGCCAGTGCCGATCCGCCAATGCCACCGCCCACAATGATGGCGTCGTACTTCGTGCTCACGCGCGCTCCCTGCGGTTCTTGTTTTTTGAAACGGTGTGGCAATCGTGGTGCAACTGCAACAGCTTTCGCATTACCGTCACGGAAGCGGCGCGCGAATACTTGTCCGTTACGGAAACTTGGCCTAGAGGTTGCGCCTCACTCCAGCGCCGCGCCTTCGCGGCAGAATGGGTTGTGCCATGCAGAGCGCTATCCTCGCCTAGTTCACGGCTTTCGTTCGCGAGCCGCTGACTCTCGCGTGCCCGCATTCGCGGTTGCGCACGGCACTCATCGTTTTCTGGAGACTTCCTTGCGGAAATTTCTTCCGTCCGGCGCGCTGTGGACGCATGCCGGATTCATGCGGCTATGGGCCGCTCAAACTGTTTCGGCCTTCGGCTCCCGCATTGCGCGCGAAGGTTTTGCCATGACGGCGATTCTGACGATCCATGCGACGCCGCTCGAGCTCGGTGTGTTGGTGGCCCTCGCGCGCGGGCCGGGCGCTGTCGTCGGTCTCGTCGCGGGCGGCATCGTCGACCGTTCTCGGCGAAGGCATGTGATGATCCTCTCGGATCTGTTGCGCGTGGCGCTCATCCTCACCGTGCCTGTCTCAGCGTGGCTGCATCTGTTGGCGATGCCGCAACTCTATGTCTGTGCCGCGTTGGTTGGCGGCGCGAGCGTTCTGTTCGAGATTGCGGACCACGCCTTCCTGCCATCGCTAATCGATCGCGACCTTCTGCTGGACGGAAACGCTAAGCTCAGCACGACCGATGCGGTTGCCGAGATCGCAGGCCCTGCGATGGCCGGAACGCTCTTCCAGCTTTTCACCGCGCCGTTCGCAATGCTCGGTACGTCCATCACCTATCTCATCTCGGCGCTGTTCCTGTTCACGGTACCCGCGCGCGAACTGCTGCCGGAGAGGTCCGTGCGAAAGCCCCGCTGGTACCGCGACGTGGCGGACGGCTACCGCGCCATCGTGGACGAACCTTTGGTGCGCCCCCTCCTGTGGATGGGAATCATATTTCCATTCTTCGGATCGTTCTTCGGGCCGCTTTATCTTCTCTACGGCCTTAATGTAATCGGGCTCTCGCCAGCTCTCATGGGCCTGACGATTGCCTGCGGCGGGGTGGGCGCCCTATTCGGCGCGATCCTTTCAAACGCGCTTTCGCGCCGCATTGGGATCGGTCCGACGATATGGGGATGCTGCCTCGCCTATTCGGCTTTCCTTATGCTGGTACCGCTGTCGCGTGCGCCGCTTTGGTTCGGAACGGCACTTCTGATGCTGGCCCAGGTCGGGGGCGATGGTTTCGCGGTGGCTTTCATGATTCCCGCAACAAGCCTGCGGCAGGCCGTTTTGCCGCAAGCACTGCTAGGGCGGGTTGCCGCGGTCTTTCATGCGGTCAACGGCGGCATGACCGTCGTTGGGGCAATCCTCGGCGGACTGCTGGGCGGGTGGCTCGGCATCCGCGAAACCTTGGTGATTTCTGTCGTGGGGATGGCCGCCGGAACGCTGTTTGTGGTTTTCAGCCCGTTGCGGAACCTCAAGGAAATTCCGCGCGAACAGCCGATATTGGAGCCGAATCCGTCTTGAAGAGCACGGACCGGGAACCCACATAAATCCCGGAACCCGTGCCCATTCGGGGCGGTATTCTAATTCACGGAAGACTCGGTTCGCGTCGCCCGCAAGGGGACGGGGCGAGGGCTTGAGAGGACAGTATGGATATTCAGAAATTCACGGAGCGTGCGCAGGGCTTCATTCAATCCGCGCAATCGCTGGCGCTGCGCAACAACAACCAGCAATTCCTTCCGCAGCATCTGCTGAAAGTGCTGCTGGACGACGAGGAAGGTCTCGCGTCGCGGCTGATCACGGCTGCCGGCGGCAACGCGGCGCAGGTGCGCTCGCAGAACGAGATGGCATTGGCGAAAGTGCCGCGCGTCGAAGGTGGCAACGGGCAGGTTTATCTCGCGCCGGAAACCGCGCGTCTGCTCGATCAGGCGCAGCAGGCTGCCACCAAGGCTGGCGACAGTTTCGTCACCGCCGAATACCTGCTGCTCGCGCTCACCATGGCGACGGGCACCGATGTGGGCCGTATCCTGAAGGATGCCGGCGTCACCGCGCAGAATCTCAACAAGGCGATTGCGGACCTCCGGCAGGGCCGCACGGCAGACAGCGCCACGGCGGAGAACGCCTATGACGCGCTGAAGAAATATGCCCGCGACCTCACCGACGCCGCGCGCAACGGCAAGCTCGATCCGGTCATTGGCCGCGACGAGGAGATCCGCCGCACGATCCAGGTGCTTTCCCGCCGCACCAAGAACAATCCCGTGCTCATCGGCGAGCCCGGCGTCGGCAAGACCGCGATCGCGGAAGGCCTTGCGCTTCGCATCGTCAATGGCGACGTGCCCGAGAGCCTGCGCGACAAGCGGCTGATGGCGCTTGACATGGGCGCGCTGATCGCCGGCGCCAAGTTCCGTGGCGAGTTCGAAGAGCGCCTGAAAGCGGTGCTGAACGAAACCTCTGCCGCGCAAGGCAAGATCATCCTCTTCATCGACGAGATGCATGTGCTGGTCGGCGCCGGCAAGGCGGAAGGCGCGATGGATGCGTCCAACCTGCTGAAGCCGGCGCTGGCGCGTGGCGAGCTGCATTGCGTCGGCGCGACGACGCTGGACGAATACCGAAAATATATCGAGAAGGACGCGGCGCTCGCGCGGCGCTTCCAGCCGGTGTTCGTGAGCGAGCCGACGGTGGAAGACACGATTTCGATCCTGCGCGGATTGAAAGAGAAGTACGAAGTCCATCACGGCGTGCGCATCACCGATGCCGCGATCGTGGCGGCGGCGACGCTCTCCAACCGCTACATCACCGACCGTTTCCTGCCGGATAAGGCCATCGACCTGATGGACGAGGCCGCCTCGCGCCTGCGCATGCAGGTGGACTCCAAGCCGGAAGAACTGGACGAACTGGACCGGCGTATCGTGCAGCTCAAGATCGAGCGCGAGGCGCTGAAGAAGGAAACCGACAAGGCCTCCAAGGACCGTCTCGAAACGCTGGAGCACGATCTGGCCGAGCTTGAAGAGAAGTCTGACGCCATCACGGCCAAGTGGCAGGAAGAGAAGAAATCCGTCTCCGACGTGCAATCGGCGAAGGAGCAGCTCGACCGTGCCCGCGCGGAAGTGGAGATCGCGCAGCGCCGTGGCGATTTCGCCAAGGCGGGCGAGCTTACCTATGGCGTGATCCCGCAGCTCGAAAAGAAGATCGCGGAGATCGACTCCCAGAACCAGGCTGCGCTCGTCAACGAGGCCGTGACGCCGGAGAACATCGCGCAGGTCGTCTCCCGCTGGACCGGTATTCCGGTGGACAAGATGCTCGAAGGCGAGCGCGAGAAGCTGCTCCATATGGAAGACTCGCTGGAGAAGCGCGTCGTCGGCCAGGATGCCGCGGTGAAGGCGATCTCCAACGCCGTGCGCCGTGCGCGTGCGGGCTTACAGGATCCGAACCGGCCCATCGGCTCGTTCCTATTCCTTGGTCCCACCGGCGTCGGCAAGACCGAGCTTACCAAGGCGCTGGCCGCGTTCCTGTTCGATGACGACACCGCAATGGTGCGCATCGACATGAGCGAGTTCATGGAGAAGCACTCCGTGGCCCGCCTCATCGGCGCGCCGCCGGGCTATGTGGGCTATGAGGAGGGCGGCGTGCTCACCGAAGCGGTGCGGCGCCGGCCCTATCAGGTGATCCTGTTCGACGAGGTCGAGAAGGCGCACACCGATGTGTTCAACGTGCTTCTGCAGGTTCTGGACGACGGCCGTCTGACCGACGGGCAGGGCCGCACAGTAGACTTCAAGAACACGGTGATCATCCTGACCTCAAATCTCGGCACGGAGTTCATGACCGACGACACCAAGGGCTCGCGCGCCAAGGTGATGGAAGTTGTGCGCGGGCATTTCCGCCCCGAATTCCTGAACCGTCTGGACGAGATCATCATCTTCCATCGTCTCTCCCGCGAGAACATGGACAAGATCGTGGACATCCAGATCGCGCGCTTGTCGAAGCTGCTGGCGGATCGCAAGATCACGATCGACCTCGACAGCAAGGCGCGCGATTGGCTGGCCGATGCGGGTTACGATCCGGTCTATGGCGCGCGTCCGCTTAAGCGCGTGATCCAGCGCCGGCTGCAGGATCCGCTCGCGCAGCTCCTGCTCGAAGGCCGCATCGGCGATGGGCAGCAGGTGAAGGTAAGCGCGACCAAGCTGGGCCTCACCATCGACGGACAGAGCTTCGATGTGGGAGATGATGTGTTCGCACCGGAACCACCCAGCTTGTCCATCAACTAAACCAAGGGCCGGAGAGAAATCTCCGGCCTTTTTCTTTTGTGCCCATATGCGCCACAATGGCCGATCGAAATCTCCCGAAAGGCCGCATCATGAAATACCGCAAGCTCGGCGCAAGCGATTTGAACGTCTCCGAAATCTCTCTCGGCTCATGGCTTACGTTCGGGGTGGGCGTGGACAAGGCCCCGGCGCTGGCGTCGGTGGACAAAGCTTTCGACCTCGGCATCAACTTCATCGATACCGCGAATGTTTATGGACGCGGCGCGGCTGAGAGCTTTCTTGGCGAGGCGTTGGCCAACCGCAAGCGTGATTCCTACATTCTCGCCACGAAAGTATTCGGCGACATGGGCGGCGGCAATCAGGGCCTGTCGCGTGCGCAGATCGAGAAGCAGCTGGACGACTCGCTGAAGCGGCTGCGCACCGATTTTGTCGATCTCTACCAGTGCCACCGCTACGACCCAAACACGCCTTTGGAAGAAACGATGGCGGCGCTCACGCGCGCGGTGAAGAGCGGCAAGGTGCGCTGGCTCGGATTCTCGGAGTGGTCACCGCAGCAGATCGAGGATTCCATTGCGATGAAAGGCGTGGAGCATTTCATCTCCAGCCAGCCGCAATATTCGCTGCTCTGGCGTCGGCCGGAAAAGAAGGTCATCCCGATCAGCGCTGCCAACGGCATATCGCAGATCGTATGGTCGCCGATCGCGCAGGGCGTGCTGTCCGGAAAATACAAGCCGGGGGCCAGGCTGCCGGTCCACACGCGTGCCACCAGCGATTCCATGGGCGGATTCATCAAATCCTGGCTCAACGACAGCGTGCTGGAAGCGGTGCAGAAGCTGAAACCGCTGGCGCAGGAGGCAGGCTGCTCGCTTACGCAATTCGCACTGGCCTGGGTGTTGCGCGAGCCGAACGTCGCGTCCGCCATCGTCGGCGTGAGTAAGCCGGAGCAATTGGAAGAAAACGCCGGAGCGTCCGGACTAAAGATCGACCCGGCCCTGTTTGCGAAAGCCGAGTCGATCGTGGCGGGTGCCGAACGCAGCGAATAGCCACGAGTCTCAGGGCCGGTGCATAGGCAACGGTCCTTTTCTCGCGATGGACCTGTAACAAGAACGCGGGCAGGATCGAAGACATGCCGAATATCGGAGATCTTCGCCCGTGATTCTCATTCTCCTGTCCTATCTGGGCGGGGTGCTCACCATACTCAGCCCCTGTATTCTTCCGGTCCTGCCTTTCGTCTTCGCGCGCTCCGATCAACCTTTCGTGCGTTCGGGTTTGCCGCTTTTGCTCGGCATGGCGGTGACCTTCGCAGTGATCGCGACCTTGGCGACGCTTGGCGGGAGCTGGGCGATCCACGCCAATCAATACGGCCGCATTATCGCGCTTGTGGTTTTGGCGTTCTTCGGGCTCACGCTCATTTCCGAAACACTGGCGGATCGTTTGACGCGTCCTTTGGTGGCGCTCGGCAATCGCCTGCAATCGGAAAACACCGGTGCCGGCGTCGTCCCCTCCTTGTTACTCGGCGTGGCAACAGGCTTGCTGTGGGCGCCATGCGCGGGACCGATCCTTGGGCTTATCCTCACGGGTGCCGCGATCAATGGCGCGACGGCAAACACGACCGTGTTGCTGCTGGCTTACGCGCTTGGCGCGGCAACGTCGCTCGCGGCAGCGCTTCTCATCGGCGGGCGCGTGTTCACCGCGATGAAGAAATCGCTGGGCGCCGGCGAATGGATCCGTCGCATTCTGGGCGTGCTGGTGTTGTGCGGCGTTGTCGCCATCGCGTTCGGACTCGACACCGGCCTGCTTGCGCGGCTCTCACTGGCCCGCACCAATTCCATTGAGCAGTCGCTACTCGACAAGGCGATGCCCACGCGTGCGACCAAGACCGTTGCCGTTGCCGGCAGCGAATTTCCCATTGAAGGAATGATGCCACCGCTCACCGGCGGAACGGCTTGGCTGAACTCGCCGCCGCTGACGCGCGAACATTTGCGCGGCAAGGTGGTGCTTGTCGATTTCTGGACCTATTCCTGCATCAACTGCATCCGCTCGCTTCCCTACATCGAAGCCTGGGCGCGCAAGTACAAGGATCACGGACTTGTCGTGATCGGCGTGCATTCGCCGGAATTCGCGTTCGAAAAGGACATCAACAATGTCCGCAAGGCTGTGCGCGATCTTGGCGTGAACTATCCGGTGGTTCTCGACGACAATCTCAAGATCTGGCAGGCGTTCAACAACCGGTACTGGCCGGCGCATTATTTCATCGACGGGCAGGGCCGCATCCGCCACCACCATTTCGGCGAGGGCAACTACGACGAGTCCGAAATCGCTATCCAGAAACTGCTGAAGGAAGCCGGCTACAAGAATGTGCCGACCGGCATCGTCGATCCTTCGGCCACTGGCGCGCAGGCGCGGGCTGACAACAGTGAGATGCAATCGCCGGAAACCTATGTCGGCTATGGACGCGGTATCGGCTTTGCGTCCGGTACGCCGCTCACGGATGCGCCGAAGGACTATACCGTTCCGGCGACTCTGCCGCTGAACCAGTGGGGGCTCGGCGGCAATTGGACCATCGGCCAGCAGGCCACCACGCTGAACAGCGCGCCAGGACAGATCGTCTATCGTTTCCATGCGCGCGATCTGCATCTGGTGTTGGGTCCTGGCTCGAACGGGAAGCCGGTGCGCTATCGGATCATGATCGACGGCAAGCCGCCAGGCGATGCTCACGGCGTGGACAGCGACGCTGCCGGCAATGGCGTCGTGACAGAGCAGCGGCTCTATCAGCTCATCCGCCAAAAGGGTGCGATCGAGGATCACACCTTCACGATCCAATTCCTCGATCCCGGCGTGCAGGCCTTCGCCTTCACTTTCGGCTGATCAGCAATGCCTATTGGCGGAACTGTGGCTGAACAACGGAATAACGGGCGGGCTACGTGCTCTCGATTTCGTGCGTGGTAACGTCGAACCGTACCAGTTTGGCCGTGCCAAAGGCTGTCGAGATTGCAGTGTCCGTCGCGTCCCGGCCGCGCGCGAGCTGAATACGCCCGATACGCGGCTTGTTGTGGCGCGCGTCGAATGTGTGCCATGCCCCGCCAAGATAGGCTTCAAACCATGCGCTAAAGTCCATCGGCGCCGGATCCTTCGGCAGGCCGATATCGCCAAGATATCCGGTGCAATATCTGGCCGGCACATTCATGCACCGACACAGTGTGATGGCCAGATGGGCAAAATCCCGGCAGACGCCTAATTGCTCTTCGTGTGCGTTCCACGCGGTCTTGTCCGAACGCGCGTGCTTGTAGCCGAAGGTAATTCGCTCATGGGCATATTTGACGATCGCCTGAACGCGCTGCCAGCCCGGCTGGATCCCTCCGAACAGCGACCACGCCAATTCCGAGAGTTTTTCCGTTTCGCAGTATCGGCTGCCGAGAAGATATACGAGCAGTTCGTTCGGAAGTTCGTCCACCGGATGTTGAATCGCGTCCGGCGTCACGGCGTCGGGCAGGCCGCTATCATGGATTACAAATGCGTTCGTGAACCGGGTCACGCCGGCCGGCGTGACCAGCCGCGTGCAGACATTCCCAAAGCCGTCGGTGTAAGTGCGCCAAGGGATCTCAGGCGATACGATGAATTTCTCGGGGGTCTGCAGATCGGCCTGCCGTTCCGGGCGCACGTGAAGCATCAGCATCATCGGCGTTGGCGAAGGGCATTCGAAGGCGATGTCGTATCCACATTTTATGAGCATCGCCTGTCTTAACTCTTATCTGAGGCTTACGACACGCCTCATTGGAAAATCGGGGGCTTCGTCGGTGGTGACGTCGACCTGCACCTCCATGCCCAAATAATCGTCAACCGCGCCGTCCCAGGTGCCCGACAAGGGCACGGCCTGCGACGGATCGCGCACCACGGCGACGCGGATAAGGTCGCGATTGCCGACCAAACCGTTTGTTGGATCGAATTCCACCCAGCCGCCGCTCGGAAGGAAAATGCGCACCCAGGCATGTGTGTTCCCGCCGCCGCGCCGCCGGCACTCTTCATTGTCGTGACGTGGGCTATATAGATAACCGGAGACGAACCGCGCGGAGAGGCCGAGGACGCGCGCGCCTTCGATCATCAGAACCGCAAAGTCTCTGCAGGTGCCGCGACCCAGCTCAAGCGTTTCTAGGGGTGATTGCGGCGGCCCGGATGGGCGGCCGACATAGGTCAGATCCTTGTGGATGCTCTGCGTAATGGCGGTGAGCACGGACACGGCTTCGACCCGGTCGACGCATTGGAGGAAATGCTTGGCCCACGCTTCAAGCTTCCGGTCGGGATCCGCGAACGCGCGCTCCATGCATGGCCGCAGATCCTGCAGGTCCTGCTGTTCGTAAACGAACGGAAAGGCGTTGACCGATCCTGCAGGAGAGGTTGCTGTCAGTGCCTCGTCGGGGCGGTGATCCAGCCGATTGTAGCTGTCGAAGGTAAGCTCGGTTGTCTTGCCGTCGAAGGTGACGACGCCAATCGTGTTTCCGAACACGTCGTGAAAATAGCGGATGCTCGAAGGCTCCGGTGTGATCGTGGTTCGGGTTTCGATCAGGCGCTGGTCGTAGCTCTCGCGCGGTCGGAACATCATCCGGTGTTCGCCCAGACCCACGGGTTGCCGGTAACGGTAGCGGGTTAGATGCCGAACATTCAGAATTGCCATGCGGGCCCCATGCCCGCCTTCGCGCGGGATTCGCGCAAGACTATAGCCACTTGCCCGTGGCGAGTCCGGCAATCAGTCTTTGGCTGTGCGCAGGTCGCTCGAGCCCGTGCCGGCGACTTTCGTTTCCAGCGGCATCGCCGCCATCTCGCCCAGGATATGCGCACGGTCGGCCTTGAACGCCACGAGATCCTTGCCCGTCAGGCGCATGCCTCTGGCGACTTTCACCTTTGTCGGGTTCACCTGCGTGCCGTCCACAAAGATTTCGTAGTGCAGGTGCGGACCGGTCGTCAGGCCGGTGTTGCCGCTATAGGCGACAATCTGGCCCTGCCGAACATGCGAGCCCTTGTGAATGCCCGGTGCGAAGCGGGAAAGGTGTCCGTAGCCCGTGGCGTAATTATTGCCGTGATTGATCTTCAGGAAGTTGCCATAGCCATTGCCATAGCCTTCGAACACGACGGTGCCGCTACCCGCCGCCATGACGGGCGTGCCCACCGGAACGCCGAAGTCGATGCCTTTGTGCATGCGGCTGTAGCCCAGCACCGGATGGAAGCGCATGCCGAAGCCCGAAGTGATGCGCGCGCCGTCCACCGGCGTCTTCATCAGCATGGACTTGGTGCTCTGGCCGTTGGCGTCGAAATATTCGGGGCCGTCAGAGCCTTTCGGATCGAAACGATAGAGCGCGATGGTGCGTCCGCCGATCTTCATCGCGGCGTACTGGATGTTACCCTGTTTCGCGGGCTGCCCATCCGGCGTGTAGTAATAGGAGTAGAGCACCTCGAAGGAGTTTCCGGGGCGCAGGTCGCGCTGGAAGTCGACTTCGTAGGAGAACATCTTGATCATCTGCACAACGACGTCGGCGGGAATGCCGGCCTGCATCGCGGCGAGATAAAGGGAAGAGTCGATTGTCGCGCCGGCGCGATGCACCTTCTCGACCAGCTGCTTCACTTCATCCTTCGCGGCAAAGCTGCCGTCCGCGCTGCGCGCGATCGTGACTTCGTGCTCGACGCTGGGCGAGAATTTCACGGAAATGAGCTTGCCGGCGGGCGCGGGCGCCGCCTCGACCATGTCGTCTTCGGAGACGTCCGTGTCCGCATCGTCGGCGCCCGGCGGCGGCGCATAGGTGATCTGTGCGACGACCTTGTGGGTTGGCGGCGGCGGCGCCACGATCTGGTGCGGTGTCGCCTGGAAGGTCAGATCGAAGGATTGACCGGCGCGCAGGCTCCGAACGTCGTAAGCTTTTGTGAGGGCGACGACCGCGGCGTTCGCGTCATCATCGGACACACCAGCGTCGGTCAGCGCGCCGACGAGCGTATCGCCCGGATCCATCGTGATCGTGCGGGTGTCGACACCGGCCTCTTCGGTCGCGCCGGAGCGTTCGGTCGCGAGCGAGTAATCGAGAGAGTCGTTGCCGGGATGCGCAACCGGAGAAACCTGCTGGGAGGAACCGAGCGGGGCGAAGGACGCATAGCTTGCGTTGCCGCTGCCGCTCTGCCGCGCGAGGCGCATGAAGAGCTCGTAGGGCATCAGCGTGCGGTCATGCGAAGGGCGGCCGATACCGTCCATGGGCACGGTGCCTGCCGCGAGCCAGGCGATCGATCCGGCGATAAGAGCTGTAACGGAGGTGGAAACGACGGCCCAGCGTCCATCGGTGGACGAGAGCACGGCAGCGGCGGAACGCGTAGAATTGCGCCATTGCGACACAAGGTTCGCCAAAGGCGCGGTGGCGTGGCGAGGCTCCACGTCATCTCCTCTTGGTTTTACTGGTCTGAGAATTACGCCCCCAGCCCCTCTGTTAGCCCTGCCGAAGCAAGGGGTTACATATAGCCTGACCATAGTTAGCGCCGTCAACCGTTACAGGCGCGTTAACTTCATCCGGGGACAGAGTTGGGTTCGCGCCGCGTTGTTAAGGCTTACACCGCAAGCAGCGGGCCAATCGGCCGGTCCCGTTAAGAGATAAAAAAAAGCGCGTCGCGGAGGTTGTCCACGACGCGCATGATTCGTCTCGGTTGAAGGGGGGATTACAACCGGACGAGAAGATGCTCGGCGATGCGGGCATGCAGCGCCCCAATTCCGCGGGCGATGTGCAGCACCACGAAGAACAGCAGCAGACCGGCGACCGCCAAAACCGCAAGGCCCGGCGCCGTGTGCAGGAAGTGTTCGAGGAACGGGTTGTCGCCCATCTGGATGCTGACATGACCGGTGATGAGGCCGGCGAGCGCGCCGCCGGTCACGCCGATGGAACAGGCGAGGCCGACCACGGCGATCACAAAATAGGCGACGCCAAGAGGCAGCATCAGGAGCAGGTAGAGCATCGACGACCAGGTGCGCACGTCCGCGAGCGCATCCTTGATTCGCGCCCAGACGGTTTCCTCCGCCGGCGACGTCACCGGAAGGCGCCTTGGCATGCGAACGCCGAGCAATGCTTCCACGATGCGGCCCTCAATGTGGGCAAGCACGCGCACCGAACCGATGAAGAGCAGGGCGAAGGGAATGCCGATGATGAGGATGGCAAAGCCGATCGTCAGCGACAGGCCAGTGACGGTCCACGTGAAATAGAAGACGCCAGTGGCCAGCGACAGAAGCATATAGACGAGCGCGCCATAGGTGCGCGGGTCCGAAAGAACGTTGAAGAAGCCATAGGGCCGCTCATCCTGCGGCTGTTCTGATTTCGGGAAAGGTCCCGAATTGGAAAGCGTCGCTTCCATCGATTTATACTCCTCCGCGATTTCCGCTGGCGTTCCGTAGGTCTCGACGACGGACGCCAGCACATCCGCTTCGGGTACGCCTGGATTCTGCGCGATTTCATTGCGCAGATGTTCCTCACAATCGTTCAGCGCATCGACGATCAGGCCCGGCGGGCACTTTTCGGCCCGCAGCGCTTGGGTAAGCGCGTTCAGGTAATCCCTGACCGTTTCAGGCTGTTGGCTGATAGGCATGCTGGCTCCCGCCGGCCTTCAAGGCGTCATCCACGAATTCGCGCATGTCGTGCCAGGCGCCCTGCCAATCGCGCAGCGCCTTCAACCCTTCTTCCGTGATGTTGTAGTAGCGGCGGGGGGGACCGAAGGCCGAAGCCTCGACGCGGCTCTCGAGCAGACCCAGCGAATTCAGCGATCGCAGCACGGGGTAGATCGCGCCCTGCTTGAAGATCAGACCGCCTTCGCCCTCCGCCTTCACGGCTTTGGCGATTTCGTATCCGTACATTTCGCGTCCAGCGCGGGCGAGCACCGCCAGCAGGACGAGCGATGAAAGCCCGGCCATAAGTTCCTTACGGAATTTGCGCGTGTATTGGGTTTCCTCAGTCACGACGCGCCGTTTTCCGCCTCCCTTGCTATTACGAAGTTCTATCTAGCACTAACTTCCCACTATGCAAGAGTGCCCTCTATCGAAGTTGAAAATATTTCGAGTCCCAGGCTTTTTCCAGTGATGCCGCTGTTTTTCTATCGCTGGCCTGAAGCGCCACTCTTGTTCCTTCTATGTTCCTATGAATGTCATTGGCTCATTCGCCCTGGAACCTTTCAGCTCGTGATCCCTCACCGGTCACATCATCCCGTTAGCAAGCGTCTTCACCGCGCAACTGAAGGAACTGGCTATGAGCGAAAGATTGAACCCGGCCAAAGCTGCATCTGGCGGCTACAAGCTGATTCTGGACATGGAAAAGTATCTCCACGAATGCGGCCTGGAGCAGTCGCTGATCGAACTGGTGAAGATGCGGGCCTCCCAGATCAACGGCTGCGCGTTCTGTCTCGACATGCACGCGAAGGACGCACGGAAGAACGGCGAGACGGAACAGCGGCTCTATCTTCTGAATGCCTGGCGCGAAACGAATCTGTTCTCCGAGCGCGAACGCGCGGCGCTGGTATGGACCGAAGTTCTCACGCTGGTGGCCCAGACTCATGCGCCCGACGAGGCGTACGCCGCAGCCAATGCGCAGTTCAGTGACGCGGAGCTTGCCAATCTCACCTTGTTGATCGGCACGATCAATACCTGGAACCGGATTGCCATTGGCTTTCGCATGCCGCTTCCGCTAGCAAAGGCGGCTTGAGAATTCGCCTTGCGCCAGAGCAACCATGAACATCGACGATTACCTGCGCCGTATTGGCTTGAAGGCGCGGCCATCCGCAACGCTGGATGGTTTGAAGTCCATTCATCGCGCACATCTGCTGGCGATTCCGTACGAGAACCTCGACGTGCAGCTTGGCCGCAAGGTCACGATCCAGCGTCCCGCGATCTACGAGAAGATCGTGGAGCAGCGCCGCGGCGGCTGGTGTTACGAGATGAACGGCCTTCTCGGCTGGGCGCTCTATGAGTTGGGCTTTCGTGTCACGCGTGCCACCGGTGCGGTGATGCGCGAAGTGTCTGGCGACGTATCGAACGGCAATCATCTGGTGCTGCGCGTGGAATTGCCGGAAGGCCTCTATCTCGCCGATGTCGGCTTCGGAGACGGCCCGCGCGATCCCATCCGCATCGCCGCCGGCGCATTCCATTCCGACGGTTTCGACTTCTCGCTCAGGCGTGTGGACCAGGACTGGTGGCGTCTCATCAACGATCCGCGCGGTGGCGCACCGAGCTTCGACTTCAACCTCGAACCTGCGGATGAGGTGTTGCTGGCCGCGAAGTGCAAACACCTGCAGAGCGATCCGTCGTCGGTGTTCGTGCAAAATCTTGTCGCGCAACGCCATGTTCCCGGCGGCCTCGAAATCCTCCGGGGACGGACGGTCCGGTCCATCCGCGCCGGCGGAATCGAGAACCGCCTGATCGCGGATGCCGACGATCTCGTGGCCACGTTGCGCGATACCTTCGCACTGGATGTACCCGAGGTCGCCGCCCTGTGGCCCAAGATCGCCGCGCGACACGAGGACGTGATGGGGCAGGCCAGCTCCGCTTAAGCCGCAGCGGCGATAAAGTCGCGCACCGCCGGATATATCTCGCGCTGCCAGCGTTTGCCGGAGAACACGCCGTAGTGGCCGACGCCCGGCTGCAGGAAATGGTGTTTGCGCGTGCCGCGGATGTTCGGCGTCAGATCATGTGCGGCCATGGTCTGTCCCGGCGAGCAGATATCGTCGCGTTCGCCTTCGACCGTGAAGAGCGCCGTCTTGCGGATCGCTGCCGGATCGGCGCGATGGCCGCGCCATTCGAATTCGCCGCGCGCCAGCTTGTGCTCCTGGAACACGCGCTGCACTGTTTCCAGATAGAACTCCGCAGGCAAATCGAACACCGCGAAATATTCGTCATAGAATTTGCGCGCGTTGTCGGCCTTCGTGTCCTCGCCCAGCAGGATATGCTCGAACATTTCCCAATGCGCCTTGATGTGACGCTGCAGGTTCATCGACATGAAGCTGCCGAGCTGCACAAAGCCGGGATAGACGCGGCGGTGCGCGCCGCGATAGCGCGCCGGAACGTTGGAGATCAGGTTCTTCTCGAACCACTCGATCGGATGCTCGGTCGCCAGAAGGTTCACGGACGTCGGGTTCACGCGCGTATCGACCGGGCCGGCCATAAGGGTCAGGGTGCGCGGCTGGGCGGGGCTGTTGGCCTGCGCCAGCAGGGATGTTGCCGCGAGCAGCGCGTTGCAAGGCTGGCACACGCCGATGACATGCGTGCCCGGTCCCAGATATTCGATGAACTTCATAATGTGCTCGACATAGTCGTCGAGACCGAATTCTCCAGCCGCGCGAGGGATATCGCGGGCGTTCTTCCAGTCCGTAATGAAGACGTCATGGTCCGGCAGAAGGGTGTTCACCGTATCGCGCAGCAGCGTTGCGAAGTGCCCTGCCATCGGCGCCACCAGCATCACGCGCGGCTGGTTGAACGAGATCGATTTCTTGAAGCGGAGCAGGGAGCCGAACGGCGTGGTCAGCACCGGCTCCTCGGTGACTTCGGCTTCCATCCCGGCCACGACGACATGGCTGATCCCGTAATCTGGCCTCTCATGAGTCAGGCGCACACGCGCCGTCAACTCGGAAGCGGCCCCGAACGCACGGGCCCAGAAGTTCCCGAACGGTCCAGCATCGTGGATTTCGGCAAAGGAAGCGGCCGCCAGATCCGCGTAGAGCCTGAGAGGGGCAAGGAGGTCCTGCCGCGCCTGATACGCCTCGTACATCATGCCTTCCGGTTACCCCTCGGCCCGATTCCCCCCACGGGCCGGGCAAAAGCCTAGTGCATTGCACCATATAATGCGAAATACTTTGTTGCGGTTGCGAAGGGGTGGATTCCCGTGGCCAAGGCCGTTTTGACGATTTCCAGCAAGAATTATTCGTCCTGGTGTCTGCGGGGCTGGCTGATGTGCCGGTTTTCCGGCCTCGATTTCGTGGAGAAGCTGGTTCCGTCAGACGATCCGGCCGTTCGGGCTGAGCTTCTTCTGCTGTCGCCGTCCTTCCTCGTGCCGAGCCTGGAGCACAACGGCATCAAGGTGTGGGACACCCTGGCCATCGGCGAGTACCTCCACGAACTACACCCGGAGAAGGGCCTGCTGCCGAAGGATCGCAAGGCGCGCGCGCATTGCCGCGCGGTGTCCGGCGAGATGCATGCCGGCTTCGCCAATCTGCGGTCCGCACTTCCGATGAACCTCAAGGCGCATCATCGCAACTTCAAGATCTGGGGCAGCGCCAAGGCGGACATCGCCCGCGTGATCGCGATCTGGAAGGAGTGTCTCGAGCAATATGAGGGGCCATACCTATTCGGCGACATTCCGACGATGGCGGATGCGATGTATGCGCCGGTCTGCACCCGGTTCCAGACCTATGACGTGAAGCTCGACCGCATGCTGCAGGATTATTGCGATACGATTTTCGCGATGCCGGATATGATGGACTGGATCGAAGCGGCCAAGGCTGAGCCCGAAGCGCTGGACGATCTGGAAGCCGAATTCTGAGACTTGCATGATCATCAGCGTTCTGGCCGCGGGCACACGCGGCGATGCGCAGCCGCCCGCGATGCTGTGCCGCGAACTGGCGCGGCGCGGTCACGAGGTACGCTTCATCGCGCAACGCGATTTTTCCGACATGATCGAAGGCAGCGATGTGTCGCTGAAGGCGCTGCCGGGCGATCTGCATGCCGAACTCACGAGCGGGGATGCGCAGAATTTCTTTGCCGGCGGTGGCAACCCTCTGTCGTTTCTTCACTGGTTCTACGACGTGGGAAAGAAGTTCGCCGCCCAGCTTACGCCGGCGATGGTGGAATACACGGCGGGGTCCGACATGATCGTCGGCACGGGGCTGCTTGATTACTACTCCAACCTCATGGCGCGCGTTCACAAGACAAAAGCCGCGCATGCTTACATGCAGCCCGCTGTGCCGACGCGCGAATTCCCCTGCGCGCTCTTTGCCGTGCCGCCGTTCGACATGCCCGGCTGGATGAACAAGCTGGAGGCGCGTCTTTATTTCGAAGCGGCATGGCTGGGTGCGCGGCCGATTGCCAAGATCGCGCACAAGATGCTTGGTCTGCCGCCGCCATCATGGCGCGTGCCGATCATGGAAGAATTGCATCGTGGCCAGCCTTTCCTGATGGCCTATAGCGAAGCGTTCCTTCCGCGGCCCGCGGATTGGCCGGATCATGTCGAAGTCACGGGATTCTGGTTTCGCGACACGCCGCCATCCTGGCAGCCGCCGGAAGATCTGGTGCACTTCATCGCGGCGGGATCGCCGCCCATCTATGCGGGCTTCGGCAGCATGGTGATGAAAAATCCGGAAGCGACGGTGAATGCGGTGCTGGATGCCGTCGCGGCGAACAACGCACGCGCGGTGATCGCTTCGGGCTGGAGTGGCTACAAGCCCCAAAAGCTGCCGTCGAATATCTTCGCGGTGGACAGCATTCCGCACGACTGGCTGCTTCCGCAGATGGCGACGTCCATTCATCACGGCGGCGCCGGAACGACAGGTGCTTCGCTGCGCGCGGGTGTCCCCCAGATCGTCGTGCCATTTGTCGGCGATCAGTTCTTCTGGGGATTGCAGGTCGAGAAGCGCGGTGTCGGCCCGAAGCGCATTGCGCATACGAACCTGACCGCAGCATCGCTCGGCCAGGCCATATCAGCAGCACTTAACGACCAGGCGATGCGGAAGAGGGCGGCGGAGATGGGATCGCGCGTGCGCGCGGAGGATGGTCTTGCCCGCGCCGCCGACATCGTCGAGCGAACCGCGCGGCGCTAGCTTTTGAAGGCTCTGGTTACTCGTAGGCCGTTGACCGGGCCTCGGCCAAAACGGCGGAATCCACCATTTTCTGCACCGCGCCGTAGTTCGTTTTGCCGGTTCCGAGCACGGGAATGTCCTCGACGATCACCAGCCGGCGCGGCACGGAGAGGTCCGGAACGCCATGATTGTGTGCCCAGCCGATGAGGTCCTGGCGAGTCGCATCCTTGTAGGTCGTGGCCAGCACGATCTGCTCACCCTTGCGGCCATCGGCGATTGAGACGGCGGCGTGATTGAAGTCAGGCCACAACGCCGACGCGATGCTTTCGACCACAGCGAGCGAGACCGACTCGCCACCGATCTTGGCGAACCGCTTGAGCCGTCCCTTGATCGCGATGAAGCCGTCTTCATCCACCGTCACCACATCTCCGGTGTCGTGCCAGCCTTCCGGCGGCGGCACGATCACGCCCGGCGCATCCGGCTTGATGTAGCCCAGCATCACATTGGGGCCTTTCACCACCAGCCGGCCGGCATTCGGGATCCCCTCGGCGGGATCGAGGCGCATCTTCATATGCGCCATCAACTGACCCACGGTGCCGTGGCGGTTCGCGCCGGGGCGGTTGGCGGCGATGACAGGCGCCGCTTCCGTGACCCCATAGCCTTCCAGCAGCTCGATGCCGTGCTTCTTGCGCACGAAGGCCCGTGTCTCGTCACGCAGACGTTCCGCGCCGCAGACCGTCAGGCGCAGCGTTTTCAGATCGCCGGGATCCGCCGCGCGGGCGTATTGCGTGATGAAGGTATCGGTCGAAACCACGATCGTCGCGCCGTGCGCCTTGATGCGCCGCACGATCTCATGCGGCTGCAACGGCGTCGGATGGCAAACCACCTTGATGCCCAGGAGCAGCGGCATCAGCGATCCGACTGTAAGCCCGAAACAGTGAAACGCGGGCAGGGGATTGAAAAGAATATCGCTCGGATAGAGCGCCAGATGCGCGCGCACCTGCTCCACATTCGCGACCAGATTGGTGTGCGATAGCGCAACGCCCTTGGGCTCGCCTTCGGTGCCGGAGGTGAACAGGATCACGGCGGTGGAATCCGGCGGCGGATGCGACGTGATCGCGCCGGGGAGGAACAGTCCAACGGCCGCCGACGCCTTGTCCGCAATCGACAGATGCTCGCGCACATCTTCCAGATAGACGATGGTCGCAAGCTTGGAGAGTTCGTCGATCAGGGGCTGATAGCCGCCCATCTCCACGAAGCGTTTTGCCGTAACGATGCGCTTCACCTGTGCCGTCTTCAGCGCAGATTTGAGCGCCGCAAGTCCAGCGGTGAAGTTCAGCATCGCCGGCACGCGGCCATAGGCCGAGAGCGCGAGGAAGCCCACGATCGCGCCTGCGCCGGTGGGCAGCATCACGCCGACATTCTCGCCCGAATGCGTGCCATGCTTGAGCGCGCTGCCCAGCGCCAGCGTTCCGCGCATGATGTCGTCATAGGTACGTTCGCTGTCGTCCACATCGATCACGCAGACGCGCTTGCCGCCGAACTTGCGGCGTGCGCGGGCGAAGGCGCTGAACACGGAGCGATTGGCGGTGGTGATATCGAAGGGCAACACGTCTTCGCCGGACGCCGCGGCAACGGTGGCTAGTGACAAATCTCGCTCCCCGGACTTCGGCGTTGGCCGCCGATGCTTGTTGTTCCCAAGCCTAGCCTAGAGCGCGGCGGGGGCAAATGCCTTCACGCCTCGCGCAAAGGCTGGGTCTGCGCGCTGTCCAGATATTCTTCCAGCCGGGCGATTTTCCCGTTTGTGACGGTCACCACGAGGCAGGCCGGCATGGAGAACGCCTTGCCGTTTCGCAGCGTGCCTTGCAGCACATGCTGCTGCACATAACCGCCGTCGAAGACATGACGACTCTTGATCTCGTAGTGCCGCTTGGGGAGGTGGCGGACGACCCAGTCCAGCACCCGGGCGTTCTCCTCCACGGTCTGCTCCAACCCGTCATTGTTGTGCCAGATGCGCGCGTCCGGCGCGTAGCAGGCGCGGATCGCGGGAAGGTCACCGGTCTCAATCGCGCGCATGAAGCGGTCGGCCAGCAAATTCATGTCGTTTGCGGTGGTCATGGCGTAATGCTTGGCCCTATCGCGCGCGGGGTCAAGCGCGGGTGGTTTCGCGGCCCGAAGAGTCCTATATGTCCGCCATGACCGTGGTCATCGACAAATCCCAGCTTCGCCACCCGGAAAAGGCGCATCGGCCGGACACGCCGACCCTGCGCAAGCCCGAATGGATTCGCGTGAAAGCGCCGGTGTCGAAGGAATATGCCGTCACCAAATCCATCGTCCGCGAGCACAATCTGAAGACGGTGTGCGAGGAAGCGGGCTGCCCCAACATCGGCGAGTGCTGGACCCATCGCCACGCCACCATGATGATCATGGGCGATACCTGCACGCGCGCCTGCACCTTCTGCAATGTGAAGACCGGCCTGCCGAACGCACTGGATGCGGATGAACCCGCGAATGTCGCCAAGGCCGTTGCCAAGCTTGGCCTGAAACACGTCGTCATCACCAGCGTGGATCGTGACGATCTTGCCGACGGCGGCGCCGAACATTTCGCGCAGGTGATCAACGCGATCCGCGCGCAATCGCCGGGCACGACCATCGAAGTGCTGACGCCGGACTTCCTGCGCAAGGACGGCGCACTGGATATCGTGATGGCCGCGCGGCCGGATGTGTTCAACCACAATCTCGAGACCGTTCCGCGCCTTTATCTTACCGTGCGCCCCGGTGCGCGCTACTTCGCATCGCTGCGTTTGCTGGAGCGCGCGAAAGAACTGGTGCCGACAGGCTTCACGAAGTCCGGCCTGATGGTCGGCCTCGGCGAAAGCCGCGACGAGATCATGCAGGTGATGGACGACCTGCGCGCCGCGGGTGTCGATTTCCTCACCATCGGCCAATATCTGCAGCCGACGAAGAAGCACGCGCGGCTGGATCGCTTCTGGTCGCCGGACGAGTTCAAAGGCCTCGAAGCCATCGCGAAGGCCAAAGGCTTCCTCATGGTGAGCGCCTCACCGCTGACGCGCTCGAGCTATCACGCGGACGCCGATTTCGCGCAGATGCAGGCGAACAGGGCGGCGAAACACCAGGCCCTTGACGCAATCCCCATATAAGGGAGAGCGAAACTGGAGTTTTCCCATGACTGCAACTGTTGAAAAACCAGCGGCGGCGTCCGACCGCCGTGTTGTCCGCAAATTTCCCGGCATGCCGACGCAGGATGGCGCGGGCGTAAAGCTCACGCGCCTTGTCGGCACGCCGCAGCTTCCCGATCTCGATCCGATCCTGATGCTGGACACGTTCCGCTCGGACAATCCGAACGATTACGTCGCCGGTTTTCCGGAGCACCCGCATCGCGGCTTCGAAACCGTGAGCTATATGATCAAGGGCAGCATCGCCCATCTCGACAATCATGGCGGCAAGGGCATCGTCACCGATGGCGGCGTGCAATGGATGACCGCCGGCCGCGGCGTCGCGCACAGCGAAATGCCCGCGCAGACGAACGGCCAGCTCTTCGGCTTCCAGCTTTGGCTCAATCTTCCCGCCAAAGAGAAGATGCGCGACCCGTGGTACGCGGACATCCCGGCGAGCGACATCCCAGTGATCGATCTGGGCGGCGGCAACAACGCCAAGATCATTGTCGGCGAATGGAATGGCGTCAAAGGTCCGGGACCGGAGCGCGCGATCCAGCCTTTCGTTGCCGACGTGACGGTTGCCGCGAACGGCGAAGTCGATGTGCCGGTCGCTGTCGGGCACAACAGCTTCCTCTATGCCTTCGAAGGCGAAGCACGGGTCGGCGAGCTCACGATCGGGAAGGGCGAGCTTGCTGTCCTGTCACTGGGCGATAAGACACGCGTGGAAGCCGCCGCCGACGGCGCGCGTTTCCTCATCGTCGCCGGAAAGCCATTGCGCGAACCCATCGCCAAATACGGCCCGTTCGTCATGAACACCGCCGATGAGATCCGCAAGGCGATCTACGATTATCAGAGCGGGAAGTTTTAACTGTCGAATGTGGTATGAGGTCATGCAGTGAAAGAATCTGCATGACCTCCCACACCGAATCCCGCGTTGTCGCATATTCCGCCGATTTCATGTACGCGATCGTCGCGGATGTGGAGCGCTATCCGGAATTTGTGCCGTGGACGGTGAGCCTTCGCGTGCTCAAGCGCGAGCCAGTCGGCGAGGGCGAGGTGCTGACCGCCGAAACCGTCGTAGGCTATCGCGCGCTGCGCGAGCGTTATAAGAGCCGCGTCGTGCTTGATCCCAAGACCCGCACCGTGGACGTAACCCAGGTGGATGGCGTCTTCCGCGAACTCGAAAACCACTGGCGCTTCACGCCGGAAGGTGAGGGTTGCCGCGTGGATTTCTCCATCCGCTTCAAGTTCAAAAGCAAGATGCTGGAAGCCGTCGCTGGCGCCGCGTTCGGCCTCGTCGTCACGCAGATGACAAAAGCGTTTGAAGACCGCGCCCGAAGACTTTCGGAAGCCCAGTGATTACCAGATCACGGCAACGACCAGTGCCGCGACCACGAAGGCGCCAATGGTCGCAACGGTTTGACGATCCGCAGATGGGAATAATGCCGTCACAAGCGTGACGAGCCCCAGAAGCAAAACTGCTCCGGCCACCAGCCGGACATATGGCAACGAAAAAATCACCCGAAGATAATGCACAATCACTTTTGGCCCCACAGACCGAATATGCGCGCAACTATATCGGGAAACTTAGAGAAGCCGCTGTAGCAATTCCAGCGCGGCTTCGACCGTCTTCATCCGTATCTCGCTGCGGCCAATGTCGCCGAAGCGGTGCGCTTCGTGGATGATTGAGCGGCGTTCGCGACAGGCGGCGATATGGACTAGGCCCACCGGCTTGAGCGGCGTGCCGCCGCCCGGTCCCGCCACGCCTGTTACAGCCACGGCGATGTGCGCGTTGGAATTTTCCACCGCGCCTTCCGCCATCATGCGCGCCACGGGTTCGGACACCGCCCCCATATCCGCGATCAGATCACCGGGAATGTTCAGCATGTCCTGCTTGGCGCGGTTGGAATAGGTGACGAAGCCGCGATCGAATACGTCCGACGAACCTGCGATTTCGGTCAGCAACCCGGCGATCAGGCCACCGGTGCAGCTTTCTGCCGTCGCGATGCGCAGCTTCTGTTCGCGCGCCTGCATCAGCGTGACTTCCGCAAGGCGAATGAGATGCGGCGCAAACATCAGAACACTCCCAGATGGCCAAGCACCACGAGGATAACACTGCCCATCAATGCTGCGATCACATCATCCACCATGATCCCAAGGCCGCCGGGCACGGTGCGCTCGAAATATTTGATCGGCCATGGCTTCAGGATATCGAAGAGGCGAAACAGGATGAACGCGATGAAATAGGCAAGGATCGACAGTGGCGCGAAGGCGCAGATGATCCATTGCCCCGCCACTTCGTCGATCACGCATTCCGAAGGGTCTTCACGCCCGTTCTCTCGCGCATACAGTTCGCAGGCCCACGCGCCGACCCCAAGCACCAGAATGGCCGCCAGCATCAGCGCGAAGCGACCGCCGGCCATGGCAATGATCCAGGCGAAGGGCAGGGCAACGACGCTGCCCGCCGTACCCGGCGCGGCGGGCGAACGGCCGACGCCAAGCACTGTTGCGATCTGTGTCGCGATCCGCAGATTGCGTGCGTCGCTCATGGTGCACCGCCCACGCGAATGGTGACAACGGCTTGGGCGGCCAATCCTTCGCCGCGGCCGGTGAAGCCCATGCCTTCGGTCGTCGTCGCCTTCACGCTGATGCGGGAGATATCGGCATCGACGATCTCGGCAATGCGCGCGCGCATGGCGTCGCGATGCGGTCCTATTTTCGGGCGTTCGCAGATCAGGGTCACATCGATATTCGTCAGGGTTGCACCCTTCATACGCAGCAGTCCTACCGCATGTTCCAGAAATTGCGCCGAATTCGCGCCGCGCCATTTGGGATCGCTGGGCGGGAAGTGCTGCCCGATATCGCCTTCGCCGATTGCGCCGAGAATGGCGTCGGTGATCGCATGTAGCCCCGCGTCGGCATCGGAGTGGCCCTCAAGCGTTTTGTCATGCGCGATCTTCACGCCGCACAGCCACACGTGATCGCCCGCCACGAAGCGGTGCGCGTCGAAGCCCATGCCTGTGCGGAACTCGCCGGTGCCGGCGAGCAACCGTTCCGCGAGTGTCATATCGTCCTGCGTCGTGATCTTCAGATTTCCTTCTTCGCCTGCGACCGAAACAATCTTCAATCCGGCGAGTTCGGCCATCGCCATGTCGTCGGTCACCTCTTCATGCTTGAAGCGTTGATGCGCCTCGAATATCGCATCGAAACGAAAGCCTTGCGGCGTCTGCGCGCGCAGCAGGCCTTCGCGCGATACCGTCTTCCAATGTCCGCCATCTTCCGTCTTCAGCGTATCCGCAACCGGCAGAAGCGGAATGGCTGCATCCGCACCGGCTTCCAGCGCAGCAATCACCCGTTCGATCAACGCACGCGACACCAAGGGGCGCGCGGCATCATGAATCAGCACCGCGGCCGGCTTGTGCACGGACAGTGCGTGCAACCCGTGAAAGACGGAATGCCGCCGCGTGTCTCCACCCGCCACAGGCGTCAGCAAGTTCAGCCCCGCAACCGTTTCGCGAAATTGTGCCTCATGATCGGGTCCGACGACGATCTGCGTCCACGCAATTTCGGGCATGCCGGCGAATGCATCGATGGAACGGCGAAGGACCGGAATGCCGGCCAGGTTTTGATATTGCTTGGGCGCGCCGCCCAGGCGCGTTCCCGAACCCCCGGCAACGATCAGAAGTGCAATGCGAAGCATTCCGGCAAACTGCGGCGGCTTCCGACCGGGGTCAACGCGCCTCATTGATGGCATCTTGCGGAATCTCTGCGGCAATGCCTAGAATATAGCCAGTAATATTCGTGCCTAAATTATGGGCAATATGAGCGCCGCCGAACCGTTGGAAAAGCCGCCTATCGGCCAGATCTTTGCCGTGTTGCCCATGCCGGTTCTGCTTGTCGCGCAGGACCTAAGGGTGCTCGCCGTGAATCCCGCGGCGGAGCAATTCTTCGCCGTCAGCGCCGGCGTCATCGCGCGGCAGCGGCTCGACGAGCTGGTGCCCTTTGGGAGCCCGATCCTTCAACTCATCGCGCAGGCGCAAGAGCGCAACGCCTCCATAGGCGAGCGCGATGTCGATTTGACGACACCCAAGGGCGGCGAGCGCACCGCCGACGTGGTGGCAACCCCGGCTGGTGATGCGGACGGCAATGTCGTCGTTACCTTGCACGAGCGCAGCATCGCGCAACGCCTGGATCGTCAGCTCCTGCATCGCGGCGCGGTGCGCTCGCTGCATGGCATGGCCGCGGTCCTGGCGCATGAGATCAAGAATCCGCTCGCCGGCATTCGCGGCGCCGCGCAATTGCTGGAAGAGGCGGTGCAACCGGCAGACCGCAACCTCACGCGCCTCATCTGCGATGAAACAGACCGCATTCGCGATCTCATCGACCGCATGGAATCCTTCGGCGATCGCCGCGCCTTCACGCGATCGCCGGTGAACATCCACGAAGTGCTCGGCCGCGTGCGGCAGATCGCGCTCACCAGCTTCGCCAAGCATGTGAATTTCGTGGAGGTGTTCGATCCGTCGCTGCCGCTGGTGTCGGGCGACAAGGATCAGCTCATTCAGGTGTTTCTCAACCTCGTGCGCAACGCCAGCGACGCGCTGCCCGAAACCGGCGGCGAGATCATGCTCACCACCGGCTATCGCCCCGGCATGCGCGTCGGCGCCGGAACGTCCGGCGCGCGCTTGAGCGTGCCGCTGGAAGTGACCGTGCGGGACAACGGCTCCGGCGTGCCGCCCGATCTTCTTCCTTACATTTTCGATCCCTTCGTCACGACTAAACCGAACGGCAGCGGCCTTGGGCTCGCACTGGTCGCCAAGATCATCGGCGACCATGGCGGCGTCATCGAGTGCGACTCCGCGTCGGGGCGAACGGTGTTTCGCGTGTTGTTGCCCAAAGCAGACGGTGGAGGCTGAGTATGCCTGCGGGAACGATCCTCATTGCGGACGACGATGCCGCCATCCGCACCGTGCTGCATCAGGCGCTCGGCCGCGCAGGCTATGACGTGCGCACGACCTCGACGGCCGCAGGGTTGTGGCGCTGGGTGTCGGCGGGCGAGGGAAGCCTCGTCATCACCGATGTCGTGCTGCCCGATGAGAACGGCTTCAATCTTCTGCCGCGCATCAAGCGTCTGCGGCCGGATTTGCCCGTCGTCGTGATGAGCGCGCAGAACACGATCCTCACCGCGATCACCGCGGCAGAGCGCGGCGCGTTCGACTATCTGCCCAAGCCGTTCGACCTGAAAGAACTGACCGCGCTGGTGCAGCGCGCGCTGGCCGCGCCGCAGGCCGAACCGCAAGCCGCCAAACCTGCCGAGGGCGACGAAGAGCGCCTGCCGCTGATCGGCCGCTCGTCCGCGATGCAGGAAATCTACCGCGTCATCGCGCGCCTCACGCAGACCGACCTCACCGTGATGATCGTGGGCGAGTCCGGCACCGGCAAGGAACTGGTCGCCCGCGCGCTGCACGATTATGGCCGCCGCCGCAGTGGGCCGTTCGTCGCCGTGAACATGGCGGCCATTCCAAAAGAACTGGTCGAGAGCGAATTGTTTGGCCATGAGCGCGGCGCGTTCACCGGCGCCACCAATCGCGGCATTGGACGTTTCGAACAGGCCGAAGGCGGCACGCTGTTCCTGGACGAGATCGGCGACATGCCGCTGGAGGCGCAGACGCGTTTGCTGCGCGTGTTGCAGCAGGGCGAATACACCACGGTCGGTGGTCGTACGCCGATCAAAACTGACGTGCGCATCATCGCCGCAACCAATCGCGATCTGCGCCAGCTTATCCAGCAGGGACTGTTCCGCGAGGATCTCTATTATCGCCTGAACGTCGTGCCGCTGCGCCTGCCGCCGCTGCGCGAACGCATCGAGGATATTCCGGATCTCGTCCGTCACTTTCTGCGCAAGGCGGAAGAAGAAGGTCTGCCGCCGAAATATCTCGATGCCGGCGCGTTGCAGCTTCTTCGCCAGTATCGCTGGCCGGGCAATGTCCGCGAGTTGGAGAACCTCATTCGCCGCCTCGCGGTTCTGAACGCGGGCGAGACTATTCCTGAATCAGCCATCGCCACCGAGTTGAAGGAGCCTCCGCGCTCGAACAGCGCCAATGAGTCGGGTGAGACGGATTCGCTGTCGGCGGCGGTGGAACTTCACCTGACGCGCTACTTTGCCGAGCATGGCGACCGGCTTCCCCCGCCTGGCGTCTATGACCGGATGCTGCAGGAACTGGAGCGTCCGCTGCTGTCCATCTGCCTTGCAGCGACGCGCGGAAACCAGATTCGCGCGGCGCATCTGCTGGGCCTGAACAGGAACACGCTGCGCAAGAAGATCCGCGATCTTGGTCTCGAAGTGGTCAGGGGCCTGAAGGCCGAGTAGGCCCTTAACTTTGTTGTGTTTTTGCATCGCGGCATTCTTGCAACACGCTGTGGCATGGCTACACTGCGCGCCAATCTCGAAATGCTGACCGGCACTTAGCGCCGGTGGGCGACTGCCTGAAGGGCGTGAATGGCGACTGCGAACACACTCGAAACGCCTCCGCCCGGCGGGCTGCTGGGGATGTTTCGCTCCGTGTCGCGTCCGTCGCTGGCGGCATTCGGCGTCGCGCTGCTCGTCATCGCATCGGGAAGCCTGACCTACGGCATCGTCACAGGCGGCGTCGCCTACACGCCGACATCCTCGATGATGCTGGCGCTCCTTCTGATCAATCTCGCGCTGGTGCTTTCGCTGGGCGCGCTGATCGCCTGGCGTCTGACGCGCCTGTGGGCCGAGCGCAAATCCGGCGCGGCCGGCGCGCGTCTGCATGTCCGTCTTGTCGCCATGTTCAGCATCATCGCCGTTATCCCGGCCGTGTTCGTGGCGGTGTTCGCGGTGCTCACGCTCAATCTCGGTATCGAGCAGTGGTTCGCGCCGCGCGTGAAGGGTGCGATTGAAAACTCGATCGCGGTCGCCGAGCGCTATGTGAAGGAGCACGAAAACTCCATCACCGCCGACGCACTCGCCATCGCCAACGGCATCGAACAGGATCCGCGCCTGTTCGACGCAAACCGCCATGTGAAGGCGGACTTCCTGTTCGCCCAGCTTCAGGACATGGCGCGCGACCGCGGCTTGCAGGCCGCCTACATCTACGATTCCCACGGCACGATGCTCGGCAGCACCAAAGAGCAGGGCGCGCCGGACACCAAATCTCCCGCCTCGGCCGATTTCGCGCAGGCGGCGGGTGGCAAGATCGTCATCGACGCCAATTCCAACATCGGCGTGGTGCGCGCGCTCATCCGACTGCAAGCCTTGAACGACGCCTATCTGCTGGTGATGCGAAAGGTTGATCCAACCGTCTTCGCCTATTACCAGCGCACCACCGCGGCATCGGCGCAGTACAAGCTGATGGAGAAGAACCGCGCGGGCATGCAGATCATCTTCGCCGAGCTGTACAGCATGGTGTCGGTGCTGATGCTGCTGGCCGCGATCTGGATGGGCCTGTGGGCTGCAAACCGCCTCGTGCGCCCGATCTCGCAACTCATCGGTGCTGCCGAGCGCGTGTCCGCCGGTGATCTGCGCGCGCAGGTGAAAGTGGAACGCGACGATGAAGAGGTCGGCGTTCTCGGCCATGCCTTCAACCGCATGACTTCACAGTTGCGGGCGCAGCGCGCGGAGCTGGTGGAAGCCAGTCACCAGATCGATCTGCGTCGCCGTTTTACGGAGGCGGTGCTGGCGGGCGTCAGCGCCGGCGTGGTCGGCCTCGACAGCGAAGGCCATGTGACGTTGCTCAACCGCGCGGCGGAGCGGTTGCTCGATGTCGCGCCGCATGAAATCGAAGGCGAGCATTACTCCGAAGCAATGCCCGAGCTGGCGGCGCTGATCCGCAAGGCGGTGAACGAACCGGTGGGCCGCGCCAGCGGCGAAGCCAGCGTCAAGCGCGCCGGCAAGGTTCGCAATCTGAGCGTTCAGGTGGACAGCGAGCGCGGCGATGCCGGTTTCGTCGTGACCTTTGACGACATCACCGATCTTGTCTCGGCGCAGCGCACCGCGGCGTGGGCCGATGTCGCGCGGCGCATCGCCCATGAGATCAAGAACCCATTGACGCCGATCCAGCTTTCCGCCGAGCGGCTGAAGCGCAAATACACCCGCGAAGTGACAACCGATCCGGAAATCTTCAACCAGTGCATCGACACCATCGTGCGCCAGGTGGGCGATATCGGGCGGATGGTCGATGAGTTCTCGTCCTTCGCGCGCATGCCCCAGCCGGTCATGCGGCAGGAAGTGGTGCAGGAGCTGGTGCAGCAGGCCGTGTTCCTGCAGCGCGAAGGCAATCCGCATATCACCTACACCGCCAGGATGCCGCCGAACATGTTGCGCGTGGAATGCGACGGCCGCCTGATTTCACAAGCCCTCACCAACGTTCTGAAAAATGCCGGCGAATCCATTTCGGCGCGCATTGAGAAGGGCGACGATGCGCTGGGCCAGATCGAGATTCAGGTCGAGCCATCCGACGAACGCGTGTTCCTGCGCGTGATCGATAATGGCGTGGGCCTGCCGCCGGAGCACAAGCATCGGCTGACCGAGCCTTATGTGACGACACGCGCGAAGGGGACGGGCCTTGGCCTCGCCATCGCGCGCAAGATTTTCGAAGACCATGGCGGCGAACTCACCATCGCCGACCGCACCGACGACCACAGCGGGGCGGAAGTCTTCATGGTGCTGCCGCTGCGGCAGAAGAAAGTTCGTGATAACGGCGTAGAGAAAACGGAAGTTGGGGATGAGCAAGAACGGATCTTTAATCGCGCCTGAAGTCCTCGTCGTCGACGACGAAGAGGATATTCGCGACCTTATCGCCGGCATACTCGGCGACGAAGGTTACGAGACACGCGTTGCGTCGGAGAGCGAAAGCGCTTTCGCCGCGCTGCGTCTTCGCCGCCCGCAGCTTCTTATCCTGGACATCTGGCTGCAGGGCTCCAAGCTCGACGGCATCCAGATCCTGGAGCAGGTGAAGCGCGAATATCCTGACCTGCCGGTCGTGATGATCAGCGGTCACGGCACCATCGAAACGGCCGTGTCTTCCATCAAGAAGGGCGCGTACGACTTCATCGAAAAGCCGTTCAAGGCGGACCGGCTGGTGCACGTCGCCGAGCGCGCGCTGGAAGCGGCGCGCCTGCGTCGTGAGGTGCAGGAGTTGAAGCTGAAGGCCGGAGACGATTCCGAATTGATCGGCCTGTCATCCGCGATCTCGCAGATCCGTCAGCAGATCGACAAGATCGCGCCGACCGGAAGCCGCGTGCTTATCACCGGGGCCGCCGGATCGGGCAAGGAAGTCATCGCGCGCCTGATTCATGCGAACTCGCGCCGCGCCGGCAACGCCTTCGTCGCCATCAACTGCGCGACCATGGCGCCGGAGCGCATCGAAGCGGAGTTGTTCGGTGAGGAAAATGCCGACGGTCCCAAGAAGATCGGCCTCTTCGAACTCGCACACAACGGAACGCTGTTCCTGGATGAAGTGGCGGACATGCCGCTGGAGACGCAGGGCAAGATTCTGCGCGTCCTTGTCGAGCAGACATTCCAGCGCGTCGGCGGAACATCGCGCGTGCAGGTGGATGCCCGCGTCATCTCGTCGACGACCGCGGACCTTCGCATCGAGATACAGGAAGGCCGTTTCCGCGAGGATCTCTATCATCGCCTCAACGTGGTGCCGATCCGCTCGCCATCCTTGTCCGAGCGGCGCGACGATATCCCGATGCTGGTGACGCATTTCATGAAGCGGCTGTCGGCGACGTCCGGCTTGCCGATGCGTGAAGTCGGCGAAGATGCGATGGCGGTGCTCCAGGCGCATAGCTGGCCGGGCAATGTCCGCCAGCTGCGCAATATCGTCGAACGACTGCTGATCCTGGCGACGGATGCGGCACACGCCATCTCCGCCGATCTGTTGCCTTCCGATCTCAGCGGCAATGGCGGCTTGAACAACGGCGGACGCACCGATCTTGTGATCTCGCTGCCGCTGCGCGAGGCGCGCGAGATCTTCGAGCGCGATTATCTGCTGGCGCAGATCAATCGCTTCGGCGGCAACATCTCGCGCACCGCGTCGTTCATCGGGATGGAGCGTTCCGCGCTGCATCGCAAGTTGAAGTCGCTGGGTGTCGGCCCCACGGGCGGACGCGAAACGGCGACCTACAACGCATGAGCAACGCGCATGGCTGGCCCACCAAGATGCCGGTGGGCCATATCGCCTATGTGAACGGCCGCTACATGCCGCTCGCCCATGCGGGCGTGCATATCGAGGATCGCGCGCTGCAATTCGCCGATGGTATCTATGAAGTCGTCGGCGTGCTGGATGGCCTGGTGCTCGACGAGGAGCATCATCTGGATCGTCTGGAACGCAGTGTCGGCGAGATCGGGATGGCGATGCCGATGCCGCGCGAGCCGCTCAAGCTGGTGATCCGCGAAATGGCGCGCCGCAATCGCGTGCGCGACGGGTTGATCTACATGCAGGTGACGCGCGGCGCCTATCGCCGCGATCACGCCATCCCGGCAAATGCCGCGCGACCGACGCTCATCATGACGGCGCGGCCCATGAACCGGCAGATCATCGAACAGCGAAGAGAGAAGGGTGTCGCCGTCATCACGCGCCCCGATCAACGCTGGGCCCGGTGCGATATCAAGTCGACGGCGCTCTTGCCGAACATTCTCGCCAAGACCGACGCGCGCAACGCCGGCGCCTTCGAGGCCTGGCTGATTGACCGGGACGGTTTCATCACCGAGGGCAGTTCGACATCGGCCTGGATCGTGGACAAGGCCGGGACCATCGTGACCCGCGATCTTTCAAACGCGATCCTGCCCGGGGTCACGCGGCGCGAGATCATGGACGCCGCGGCGGAAGCCCAGATCGCCATCGTGGAACGCAAGTTCACGCTGGACGAGGTTTTGACCGCCAGGGAGGCTTTCATCACCGCCGCAACCCTGGGTGCCACCCCGGTTATCGCCATAGACGGGCACAAAATCGGCGATGGAAAACCCGGTCCCGTGGCGGCGAGGCTCCAGCAGCTTTACGTAAGGCGAGCCGAAAAGCTGGCCAGGTCCTCCTGAAAGGCCTTGAATCCCTTCGCGATTGCAGCATTTGGCCCTATACTTAGAGTCGCTCCGGGTGGGCTGGGGCAACAAAAAGAAAAAGCGTGCGGGCATGAGCGAAAAACAACAAAACCTGCAGGACACCTTTCTAAACGCTGTGCGTAAGAGCAAATCGGCGGTGACGATCTTTCTCGTCAACGGCGTGAAGCTTCAAGGGAACATTACTTGGTTCGACAATTTTTGCGTTTTACTGCGGCGGGACGGGCAAGCGCAGCTCGTCTACAAGCACGCGATCTCGACGGTGATGCCGCTCGGCCCCATCCAGTTGATGGAGCAGGAGACGGCGCCGGCGATGGAAAACGCGTAGGCAAGACGATCGACCTCACGGCGAGGAATACCGGCGCGTTCGTTATTCATGTCGAGCGCAAGCATCGCGAACGCCTTGAGCTTCGCGATGCGCAAGCGCGTCTAGAAGAAGCGATGGGTCTTACAGCCGCCATCGGGCTGGACGTGATCGGCGCTGAGATCGTGCCGCTGGCGCGTCCGGCTCCTGCGACTCTCATCGGTTCGGGCAAGGTGGAAGAAATCGCCATCGAGGCGCGCGATCTTCAGCCTGAAGTGATCATCGTCAACGCCCAGCTTTCGCCGGTGCAGCAACGTAATCTTGAAAAAGCGTGGAACACGAAGGTGCTGGACCGCACCGCGCTTATTCTCGAAATCTTCGGCGAGCGCGCGCAGACGCGGGAAGGCCGTCTGCAGGTCGAGCTCGCGCATCTGTCCTATCAGCGCTCGCGGCTGGTGCGGTCATGGACCCACTTGGAACGCCAGCGCGGCGGCTTCGGCTTCCTCGGCGGTCCCGGTGAAACACAGATCGAAACCGACCGCCGCCTGATCGGCGAACGCCTCGCGAAGATCCGCAAGGAAATCGAAGAGGTGAAGCGCACCCGCGGGCTGCATCGCTCCGCGCGCAAGAAGGTGCCGTATCCTATCGTGGCGCTGGTTGGCTACACCAACGCCGGCAAGTCCACGCTGTTCAACAAGCTCACCCATTCCGACGTCATGGCGAAGGACCTGCTGTTCGCCACGCTCGATCCCACCATGCGTGGCATGCGCCTGCCCAACGGGCGCCGCGTGATCCTGTCCGACACCGTGGGCTTCATCTCCGACCTGCCGCACGAACTCGTCGCCGCCTTCCGCGCCACGCTGGAAGAGGTGCTGGAGGCGGATGTCATCCTGCATGTCCGCGATGCCGCCCATGACGAGACCGAAGCCCAGAAGCGCGACGTGGAAGACGTTCTCGAAGAACTCGGTATCGAAACCGATGGCGAGCGGCCCATCGTGGAAGTGCTGAACAAGATCGACCTGCTCGATCCCGAGGAGCAGGAGGGCCTGCTGAGCCATAACGGCCGCAAGTCGGCGGTGGCGATCTCCGCCGTCACCGGCGCCGGCGTGGACGATCTGCTGGCGCGCATCGAAGTGTCGCTCGGCAGAAACGAAGTCCATTTCCGCCTCACGCTGGATCCGTCGGACGGCGCGGGGTTGGCCTGGGCCCATGCCCATGGCCGGGTCACCAACCGGAAGGACCGCGCGAACGCGCTGGTGCTCTCCATCACTGCCGATCCGCAGGACGCAGACCGCTTCCGCCATCGCTATGGGAACAAGTTGAAACCGGAAGCCGCCTAGTCGCGCTCCGCCTGTTTCGCCTGCTGCCAGATGGCTTCCATTTCGTCGAGTGAAGCGCCATCGGCCGTCTTGCCCTGTCTGGCAAGTTCGCTCTCGATCACTTTGAAACGGCGCACGAATTTGGCATTGGCGAGGCGCAGGGCGTTCTCGGGATCGACCTTCAGATGCCGGGCCAGATTGGCCACCACGAACAGCAGGTCGCCGACTTCCTCCTCGACCTTCTCCGGCGATTGATCGCGAGCCTCCACGATCTCCTGCGCCTCTTCTGTCAGCTTTTCGAGAACCTTCGAGGCATTATCCCAGTCAAAACCGACGCTTGCGGCACGCTTTTGAAGCTTCACCGCACGCAGCAGCGCGGGCAGGGCACGCGGCACGTCATCCAGCAGGCTTGGCACGCCACCGGCGGCCGTCGAAGCCTTCGCGGCGCGTTCCTTCTTCTTGTGCTCTTCCCACGCAACAGTTTGTGCCTCGGAGGACTCCACTGCCGCCCCGGACGCAAAGACGTGTGGGTGGCGGCGAAGCATCTTCTCGCAGATGGCGGCGACAACATCGTCGAAATCGAAGAGCTTTTTCTCCTCCGCCATGCGCGCGTGGAACACGACCTGGAAGAGAAGGTCGCCCAGCTCGTCTTTCAGCTCGGGCCAATTCCGGTCCTCGATCGCGCCGGCGACTTCGTAAGCTTCTTCAATGGTGTAGGGCGCGATGCTCGCAAAATCCTGCTCCAGATCCCACGGGCAACCGCCATCGGGATCGCGCAAGGCGCGCATGATGTCGAGCAGGGCGGCGATGTCGTGAGTCCGGGTCATGCCCCAGTCATAGCATCGCCGCCCGGATGCGCTACTCGCCGCGTTCCTTCAGTTTGTTCATGGCCTGACCCATGAACTGGAATACTTCCGGCCCCATGGGCAGTTTCGGCGCCGCCTTGGGATCGGCGAAGGCCGACTGCCAGACTTGGCCCACACGCTTCTCGGTGTCCGGATTGCCTTGCGTGAACATCTGAATCATCCCGCGCCAGCGTTTGGCCACGTCCAACACGGCCGGGGAATCCACCGGCTCGTTGCTGGCCATCAGCGCCTTGGCCTCGGCGATCAGGTCGTCCCAGGCTTTCTGGGTGTAGGCCGGATCGAAAGGCCGCTTGGCCGTTTCGTCGATCTCCGATTGCGAAAAGTGTTTTTGCACATGCGGTTCGAAGATGGACTTCATCTCCTCGGGCGTCGGCTTGGTGGTCATCGTCGTCTCCTTGGTGAGTGTGGTGAGATCGTCGATCGAAAGCGTTTCGCCGGCGGCGAGCCTTGTGCGCGCGGTGCGGATGAGGGCGAGGGCGCGTTCCAGCTTCTGCCCCTCGTCCTTCAACGCGCGTTCCTGGATGGCCAGAACGGACTCCAATGTTGACGCCTGTCCCGCCAGGAGCTCGCCAATGCGCGCCAGCGGAAGACCGAGCGCCTTGAGGGCGAGGATCTGGTGCAGTCGCGCCATCTCCTCGGGCCCATAGGCGCGCCAATCCGCCTGAGAGCGCAGCGGCTTCACGAGGCCGCGTTGCTCATAGACGCGCAGCGCCTTCACGCTCACGCCCAGCCGCCGCGCGGCTTCGGACGGGCTCAGATATTGGTCTTTTGCCAGCATGGCCTTGGCTTTCATCGAACATCCGGCGTTGTGAGGGCGGACCCAAGGTCCGGCGCAAGCGTCTTTATGGAAGAATAGGCGCAAGCGGAGGTCCGGATGAAACTCGTATTTTGCGCGTTGCTGCTGCTGGTGCTCGTCACGCCAGCCATGGCTGCGGAGCGTTTCGAAGCGCAAATCCTTGCCGCCCACAACGCGGAGCGCAACACGCTCAAGATCCCGCCGCTTACATGGAACGAAGACCTCGCCACGGGCGCCGCGGCGTGGGCGAAGCATCTGGCCGAAACCGGCGACTGGGAACATGCCAGCGCTGCTGTGCGCAAAGGCGCTGGCGAGAATCTTTGGGACGGCACGGCGGGCGCATTCACAACGCAGGAGATGGTGGACGGCTGGATTGGTGAGAAGCGCTTCTACAGCTATGGGCCGTTTCCGTCGGGCGGAATGATCGGCGGACATGCGATCGGCCACTACACCCAGATGATCTGGCGCGACACGCGCGAGATCGGGTGCGCGATGGCCACCGGGCACGGCGATGACATTCTCGTGTGCCGCTACAGCCCGGCGGGCAACATCGTAGGGCAGACTCCATACTAGCCGGCCGCCGCCATCGGTATTTCGTATAATCTATATTATGGGAAATTGTATGTGAGGGGCCGGGGCCGATAAGGTCTCTGGACCCGAATCCCGCCAGCCTGCCAACGGATATCCCTACTATGAAGCGCCTACTTCTTGCCGCTGCAATCATTGCTGCGGCCATTGCCACAGCCCAGGCCGACGACGCCAAGAAGACCGACGACGCATCGCCGAATTTCCAGCCCGTCGAATACAAATCCAGTGGCAGCGTCTCCGCCGGCGGCGCGTCGATCGCTTACAACGCGGTGCTCGGCACGCTGGTCGTGCATCCCAAGGGCTGGAACGACGCGGCGACGGACAAGGACGACGACAAGGACAAGAACCCGTCCGCCGAAGCCGCCATGTCCTATGTGGCCTATTTCAAGAATGGCGGCGATCCATCCCGGCGGCCAATTACCTTCGTGTTCAATGGCGGACCCGGCTCGGCCACCGTGTGGCTGCACATGGGCGCCTTCGGGCCGCGCCGCGTCGTCACCAATGACGACACCCACACGCCGGCCGCGCCTTATACGGTCGTGAACAACGACCAGAGCCTGCTGGATGTCAGCGACCTCGTCTTCATCGACATGCCGGGCACCGGCTTCGGCCGCATCGGCGGAAAGGATGCCGACAAGCATTTCTACGGCGTCGACCAGGACATCTATGCCTTCGCGTCGTTCATTCGCGAGTTCCTCGGCAAGTATAACCGCTGGAATTCGCCCAAATACATCTTCGGCGAAAGCTACGGCACCATGCGCGCGGCGGGCCTGTCGCTGGCGCTGCAGAACGAGGACATCGACCTCAACGGCGTGATGCTGCTGTCGGACGTGCTGAACTGGGATCTGCTGCCGGACGATCCGGAACTCAATCCTTCCATCGACGAAGCCTACATCGTGGCGCTGCCGACCTATGCGGCGACGGCGTGGTATCACCACAAGTTTCCGAACCGGCCGAACGAGCTGCGCCCGTTTCTACTCAAGGTCGAACATTTCGCCACCACGGACTATGCGCTGGCGCTGCTGCGCGGCGCGGGCCTGAATGGTGCGCAGCGCAAGGCCATCGCGGAAAAACTCCACGCCTATACCGGCCTGCCCGTCGGCTATCTTCTGAAATCCAACCTGCGCATCGAATATGGCGCCATGCAGAAAGAACTTCTCGGCGCACAGGACCTGACCACCGGCACGCTGGACACGCGCTTCACCGGACCGACGCTCGATCCGCTGAGCAAGGTTGCGGCGTATGACCCGCAAAGCTCGGGCATCAGCTCGGCTTATATCTCGGCCTACAACGAATATGCCCGCAATACGCTCAAATATAACGGCGTGCTGCAATACAAGCCCGGCGTTCCGGTCTATTCGAGCTGGGACTACAAGCACCAGCCGCCGGGCGCCGATCATCCGCTCATCCAGCTTCCCAATGTGCTGCCGGACCTGGCTGTCGCCATGAAGCAGAATCCGACCATGAAGGTCATGGTCAATGGCGGCTATTTCGATGTGTCAACGCCTTACTACGAAGGCTGGATGGAAATGCGCCATTTGCAGATTCCGGACAAGCTGCGCGGCAATCTGGAATTCCACTATTACGAATCCGGCCACATGGTTTATGTGCACCAGCCGTCGCTGGTGCAACTGCACGACAACGTGGCGGCGTTTATCCGCAAGACGAGCGGCGTGAATTAGGCCTTCGGATAAAGGATGATCTGCGTGCAACGGAAAGCGGCGAGCAGTTTGCCGCTTTCTTCGTTGGTGATCTTGGCGTCCCAAACCTGTGTGGTGCGGCCGCCATGCAGTAGCGTGGCCTCGCCCAGGATCGCGCCCGAATTCAGCGTGCCCATGAAGTTGGTTTTGAGTTCGACCGTGGTGAAGCCGTTCGCGCCGTCCGGCCATTTCGTCGAGACGCCATAGGCGCACAGCGTATCGGCCAGCGCCACGATGGCCGGCGCCCAAAACGCGCCATTGCCGGCGATCAACGCCTTGGTCACGGGCAGGCGGCCAACCACCCTGCCCGGCGCGCATTCCGTGACCTTGATGCCCAGCATGTGCGGCAAGCCGCCCTCGTTCCAGGCATTCATCTTTTCGGGCGTGAGGTCGAAAGCCATGGTCGCAATTCCCTTCGTCGCTGGCTTATAGCACGAAGCCACGTGCATTTGCCGGGACGCTATTCACGCCTTTGCCTCTCGAAACCTTTTGTCACGCGCCGAGTTAATCGGGGCGGACAGGAGATTGTTGCATGACCAAACTGGCACTCAAGGACATCAGCGATGCGATGAAGAGCATCGACATCTGCATGCTGACCACTAATGGCAACGATCTGGTCTCGCGGCCCATGAGCAACAACAAGGACGTGGAATACCAAGGCGACTCCTATTTCTTCGCCAATGGCGACACCGATGTTGTGCGCGAGATCGCGGCTAAGCCCGGCGTCAACCTCGCCTATATCGACCAGCCGGCCGTTTTCGGAAAATCGCTCTATATCTCCGTCAGCGGCCAAGCCGAGCTGGTGCGCGACAAGGCACTGATGAAAGATCACTGGACGAAGGATCTGGACGTCTGGTTCAAGGACGGCCTCGATACGCCCGGTCTCACGATGATCCATGTGAAGGCCTCCAGCGTGAAATACTGGAAAGGCGGCGACGAAGGCGAGCTGAAGGTCTAGATCACCAGTTCAGTTCACCGATCATCGCGGCGTAAGCGTCGATGCCGTCCCACACATTCTGCAGGCGGATATTCTCGTTGGCGGCGTGTTGGTTGTCGTCATGGTTGGCGACGGGCAGGCCCACCAGCGGCGTGTGGAAGATCTCGTTGAACACGTAGAGCGGCACACTGCCGCCCAGTGTCGGCACCACCGCCACCGGCTGATCCGACGCATTTTGCGCCGCCGCGATCACCGCGCGTGCCGACGGCGATCCCATGTCGGAGCGGAACGAGGCATAGCCGTCTTCCCAATCGATCTTCACGATCTTCGCATGCGCCAGCCGTGTCGCTTCGTCCGGCGTCTTGTCCACGATCGTCCAGCCCTTGGATTTCAGGAACGCTTCCATCTGCGTGCGCACGCGTTCCGGTGTCTGGTTCGGCACCAGCCGGAAATCGATGGAGACTTCCGCATCCACCGGAATGGCATTCGCCGCCTCGCCCGCCACCTTGCCGCTGCGAATGCCGCGCACGTTCAGCGCCGGGCGCATGATGGCGTTCATCAGGCTGTCGCCCATCTCGCTGCGGTTGATCTGGAATTCCTTTTTCAGCCCGTCTTCCACCGGCGGCAGCGCGGCGATGGCGTCGCGCTCGGCCTTCGTCTCGGGCCGCACGTCGTCCATGAAGCCGGGAATGAGCACGCGGCCGTCGGGTGCGCGCATCTCGGTGATGAAGTCGGCCGCCATCGCCGCCGGGTTCGGCACCCAGTTGCCGTAATGGCCGTCATGCAGCGCCTTGATCGGCCCATAGATCGTCGCATCGAAGCCCACGGTGCCGCGCGCGCCGAAATAGATCAGCGGACGGCCCGACTGGTGCACCGGCCCGTCTCCGATGATCCAGAGATCGGACGCCAGCTTGTCCTTGTTGGCGCGCATGATGTCGGGCAGATGCATCGAACCCGCCTCCTCCTCGCCTTCCCACACGATCTTGATGTTGACCGACGGCTTGCGGCCGGTCGCCTTCAACGCGTCGAACGCGGCAAGGAAGGCCAGTTCGGAAATCTTGTCGTCGCCCGTGGACCGCGCATAGAGACGCCACTGCGGATCGTAAGGCGGCTTGGCGGCTTTCCAGTCCACCACCTTGCCGCCGTCGGCGAGCGCAGTTTCGCGCATCACCGGATCGAAAGGCGGTGTCGCCCATTGCGACGGCGTGACGGGCTGGCCGTCATAATGCGCGTAGAACACCACGGTGCGTTTCGCGCCGGGCGTCGCGAGATAACCAAACACGACAGGTTCCGAGCCCGGCACGCTGAGAAGCGACGTCTCGAAGCCGCGCGCTTTCAACTGGTCCTGCAGCCATGCGCCCGCCTTGGCGACGCCCGCGGGATCGGCGGCGACACTGGGAAAGCGCAACAGCGTATCGAACTGCGTCAGGATCTGCGTCTCATGCGCCGCGCGCCAGGCATCGACCTCAGTCTTGAGTTCGTCGGCTTGCGCTGTTCCGCATAGAAGGGCCGCGCCCAAAGCCATCGCGAATACCGTCTTCATCGATTCCCTCCCGCGTTCGGAAAAAATTTCGCCGCTTTTTCCCACGCATGACAGACGCAAATCCGCGCAAGCCGTTGATGGAACTATATTATCCTACCATTTGACAGATTTAGGAATTTCCTTGACACCGCAACGGTACCCCCGTACATTCTCTCCAACTCTCGAACTGCGCCCGAACCCAAGCCGCCCGCGAAAAGCCGGTGGTTTTTCTGCGTTTTACGGCTTTCAAAAGTCGCACGCGGAGCCGCGGAGCCGCAGAGAAGAAAAACTCCCGGCGCGCTTCGCGCGCCAATCATCGAACAGCGCAGACGTGTGGGCCTCGGAGAAGAACTCCGCGGCTCCGCGCCTCCGCGTGAAAAGGATTCCAATGCACGATCAAAGCGTTGAACGAAAAACACAGGGGG